>LXNI01000012.1_pt1 | contig 191729 bp, 171 predicted proteins | sample 809091 | NCBI WGS metagenome assembly LXNI01 (sample SAMN04870527, study PRJNA318959) | sponge metagenome | biome: 01000161; feature: marine sponge reef; material: water | host: Sarcotragus foetidus | place: Greece: Milos, Mediterranean Sea | collected 2013-05-29 | depth 5-7 m
TCCTCGCCTGCTGTTTGAGAATAATTTCAGACAGCCCTGCGGATACTGGAGCGATCTAATCTACGGCAATCTATCTCAGACAACTATCAACTAGCAACTACCGGCTAGGAACTAATCATCTAGTGGTTGCCGGTAGGCCGCGGATAGTGGACTGAGAGCAGATCCCGGCGATGCTGCCGTCGCAGTTGCGGGGCGAGACGGCCTACGTGATGGCGGCCGAGTAGGGGGAGCAGGGGCCGTACCCACACCGCCCGGCTGTGGAAATGGACCAGACCTTCCCGGCAGAACACCGACAGGAAGACCGGATGCGGGATTTCCGACCGGTGCTTGGCGGCAATGATCAGACGCAGGAGCTCCGATACGGCGTTGGACCCCAGGGCGGCTGTCCAGTAGGTCAGTACGTACGGATGGGACGGTTTCACTCCGGAGCAAAGGTGCTCGGGCCAGAGCCGGGGGGTGATCCGGTAGCGCTCCTGTGCCGACACGCGGAGCGCGGCGCCCGGTAACGGCGCGATGTCCGTGGCGACGGGAGGACGGTCGTCTAGACGGACAGTACCGGGCGCTGCGAACCGCATGACTCCAATATGCCAATGAATTCGTATTCCATCAATAGGTTATTTTTAGCGTTCTCAGAAAGTTTTCCCGCTTTTGGTTGAGGATCGACTCATATCGAACTATGGGAACGGAGGTTATACATACCACGATTGGAGTACGTGCAGGGAGTGGCGCAGGAGACGTGGCCTCCTGACCTGAGATAGCTAGTTGCCGATCACCAACGAAAGAACGCCGTCGTTTGGTACCAGTTCGCCGGCGGACGGCACCGTCAGCAGCACGCGGTCCGCCAACTCGGGATCCCCCGCCGGCTGGTAGAGGATCTCGATAGCCACCACCGTCCCGGCGCCCTCCTGGGCGAGTTGGATGGCTTCCAGCGCCTCCTCCGAGCTGAGGCCTTCCAGCGCCGGCACGACCAGGACGCTGGTCTGGCCGACGACCTGGATGGTCACGGTCGATCCCTGGTCCACCTCGAGCCCGGCTGCAGGATCCGAAGACACCACGGTGCCCCGAGGCTCGGCCGACAGCACCTCCTCGAGCTCCGCCACGAGGTGGGCGCCGAGGACCGCATCACGAGCTTCGGGGGCGGTCATTCCCGTCACGTCCGGCACCTCGGTGAAGGGAAGCTCGTTGTAGTAGCCGATGCCCAGACTGCTCGGGAACTCGCCCGCCGGGTACTTCTCCAGGGCTACCTCCATGAACTCCTTCCAGATCGGCGCCGGAACCGAACCGCCGAAGACGCGGGTGTAGGTTTCCCCGTTGATCAGCACGTTCTCCAGCGAGATCTGCTCGTCCGGGTAGCCCACCCAGACCGCGGTGGTGAAGTTGGGCACGTATCCCACGAACCAGGCGTCCCGGTAGGCCTGGTGGGTCCCGGTCTTGCCGGCCTGCGGTACGCCCTCGATATCCGCCCGCCGTGCGGTGCCGCAGCAGACCACCCGTTCCATCGGTCTCCGGACCGCGGCCGCCAATACCGGATCGATCGCCTGGGCGGTCTCCACCTTGCGCTGGTAGATCACCGTTCCGTCGTCGGTGGTGATCCGGGAGATCAGGTACGGCCTGGCGTGAGAGCCGTTGGTAGCGAAAGTGCTGTAGGCGGATGCCATCTCGAGCGGGCTCACCACGCCTGCGCCCAGCGCCAGGGAATAGACCTCCTCCAGGTCCGATGTGATGCCCATCTTGTGGGCGGTGCGGATGATCGCCTGGGGCCCCACCACAACGGAGAGCTGGGCGTAAACCGTGTTCACCGAGCGCTCGGTGGCCTGCGCCACCGTGAGCAGGTCGTCGACCGAGCCCGCATTGCGTACGGTCCAGACGTAACCGCCGTCAGGACCGCACGGATCCTCGCACTCGATCTCCAGTGGGCTGCGTGCGTCCCAGTACGACTGGAGGCTCCCGCCGGCCTCGAGGTAGGCGACCAGTACGAAGGGCTTGAAGGCCGAGCCCGGGTTGCGACGACCCTGGATGACCAGATCGAACTGCTCCTGCTCGAACGGCAGACCGGATGACATCGCCAGGACCGCCCCGGTATGGTTCTCGACCATGGCGATGGCCCCGGTCGGCGCCCCCCTGCTGTCGGGGTTCTCCTCGTCCGGTAGAGGCAGCCATTGACGCAGGATGCGGTTGGCTGCATTCTGGAGGTCGAGGTCCACCGTCACGTATACCTTGAGCCCGCCGCCTCCCTCGCAGTCTTCTTCGTGCGCCGGGCATCCGAAGATCGCCTGGCGGCGCTCCTCGTTGGTGAAGCCCAAGTGTTCGTCGAACTCCCTGTCGTTGAGGATCTGGCGGCGCACCTCGGCCACCACGTGTTCGGCCGGGCTCTTGAACGGCTCCGGCTGCAGGATCAGGAAGGGCTCGTCCCTGGCTTCGGCGGCCTCTTCGTAGCTGATGAACCCGGACGAGGCCATGGCGTCGATCACATCGTTGCGCCGGTCCTCGGCCCGCTCCGGTTGGCGGCGGGGGTCGTAGAGGGTGGGGTTGCGGATGGTGACGGCCAGTGTGGCCGACTCGGCGATGGTCAGGTCGGCGAGGTCCTTGTTGAAGTACTCCCGGGCAGCGGCTGCCACCCCGTATGCCGACCAGCCGAAGTAGACCGAGTTCATGTAGAACTCGAGGATCTTCTGCTTGGAGTTCCCCTGCTCGAGTTCGATGGCATACAGCGCCTCCAGGATCTTGCGCTGGATGGTCTGCTCGTCGCCGACGATGTTGTTCTTGACCACCTGCTGGGTGATGGTCGACCCGCCCCGCCGGTCCACGCCGGTCACGTGATCGCGGACCGCACTGGCGATGGCCGTGAAGTCGACTCCCTGGTGGTCGAAGTAGTCCCCGTCCTCGGCGGCCAGTATGGCAAAGACGAGGGACTGGGGAACATCGAAGAAGCGGGCAGGCTCGGAGATGCGCCCGGCGTGCAGCTCGGCTAAGAGGGCCCCGTCCTCGGTGTAGACGCGGGACACCCGGGACAGGTCGGGCAGATCCAGCAGGGTCGGCTCGATCTCCACCTGGGGAAGCCACCGGTCGAGAAGCCGGTCGAATGTCGCGTAGGCGGCGTTGACGCCGAGGAAGCCGAAAAGCCCGATCCAGGTGGCGACGATCATCGCGATGGCCACGCTCAGCACGAGAGCGAGTGACCACCGGCGTTTCAGTTCGCCCCGCTCGATGTCGTGAATGTTCGGACCCGTCACGACGGACCACACCGCCGTTTCGGACACAGAGCGGTAGGATGCCGGATCATCGGCTAGCCAGGATACCCCTGCCTTTGTCCTATTCTCCGGCATCGCCGCGGCGCGTCACCTCCAGCGACCTGGAGATCGATGTGGTCTACGGCCCGGTGTCCCATGGCGACCTCGGCGATCCGGGATGCTTCCCCTTCACGCGCGGCCCCTACCCGACCATGTACCGGGGCCGGCCCTGGACCATCCGCCAGTACGCCGGGTTCGGCACCGCCCGCCAGACCAACCGGCGTTTCAAGGCGCTCCTGGCCGCCGGACAGACCGGTGTCTCCACCGCCTTCGACCTTCCGACCCAGATGGGTTTCGACTCGGACTTCCCGCTCGCGGAGGGCGAGGTCGGCAAGGTGGGAGTGGCCATCGACAGCCTGGCCGACATGCGGGTACTCTTGGAAGGGTTGCCGCTCGGCGAGGTGACCACCTCGATGACGATCAACGCCACGGCGCCCGTGCTGCTGCTGCTCTACCAACTGGTGGCCGAGGAGCAGGGCACCCCGCCGGAGCGGATCCGGGGAACCGTCCAGAACGACATCCTCAAGGAGTACATCGCCCGGGGGACCTACATCTACCCGCCGAAGGCGTCCATGCGGTTGGTCACCGATCTGTTTGCCTACTGCGGTAAGGAGCTTCCCGGCTGGAACACCATCTCCATAAGCGGTTATCACATCCGCGAGGCCGGCGCCACGGCCGCCCAGGAGATCGCTTTCACCCTTGCCAACGGCATCGCCTACGTGGAGGCCGCCCTAGAGGCAGGTCTCGAGGTGGAGCGGTTCGCCCCCCGGCTGTCGTTCTTCTGGAACTCGCATAACCACCTGTTCGAGGAGGTGGCCAAGTTCCGGGCCGCCCGGCGCATGTGGGCCTACATCATGCGGGACCGCTTCGGCGCCACCGGGCCGGCCGCGCAGCGAATGCGGTTCCACACCCAGACGGCCGGCTCCACGCTCACCGCCCAGCAACCGGAGAACAACATCGTCCGCACCACCGTCCAGGCGCTGGCGGCCGCGATGGGCGGGACCCAGTCACTCCACACCAACGCGTTCGACGAGGCGCTCGGCCTGCCCACCGAACGCTCCGCCACAATCGCCCTGCGTACCCAGCAGATCCTCGTGGCGGAGTCGGGCCTGGCCGACACGGTGGATCCACTGGCGGGTTCCTACTACGTGGAGAGCCTCACCGACCGGCTGGAGGAGGCCGCCGGACGGATCATCGACGAGATCGATCAGCTGGGTGGGGCGGTGGCCGCGATCGAGCAGGGCTTCCCGCAGAGAGAGATCGAGGAGGCCTCCTACCGGGCCTCGATGCGGGTCGAGAGCGGGGAGGACACGGTGGTGGGGGTGAACCGATTCACCGACGATGCCGGTGTGGAGGTGGAAGCCCTGAGCGTCGATCCGGCCTTGGAAGCCGACCAACGATCGAGGGTTAGGGCGTGGCGCGCCGACCGCGACCAGCGAGCGGTGGATCGATCGCTGGAGCAGATGGTGGAGACGGCCCGCGGATCCGGCAATATCATGTACCCGATGAAGGATGCTCTGGCCGACGGCGCCACGCTGGGCGAGGTCTCGGACGCCCTGCGGCGGGTCTTCGGCGTGCACCGGGCCGGCTAGCCGGGTCCGGGTTCCGGCCGCAACGATGGAGGCAAGCGGATGAATCGCGAGGACCCGTCTCTGCGGTTCCTGATAATCGGTGCCGGGCCCGCCGGCAGCGCGGCGGCCACGACCTCCTCAGCCCTGGGCGCCGACGTGACCCTGGTCGAGGACTCGGTGGTGGGCGGCGCGGCTCACCTCCGGGACTGCATCCCCTCGAAGGCGATGGCTGCCACGTCCATCCGGATGAAGGCGATAAGCAACGCGGAGGACCTGGGGATAGTGGGCCCGGGCGCCGGGGTGGACCTCGGCCGTCTGGCCGATCGGATACAGGCGATAACGACGGCGATCTCGAGCCGTTCGGTCGATCTACTCGAGAGCCAGGGGATAGAGATAGTCCACGGTCGCGGCCGGTTCGTGGGACCCAACCTGGCAGTTGCGACGGTTGACGGCATCGAGATGACCATCCCCTTCGATGCCGCCCTGGTCTCCACGGGATCGCGGCCGCGCGTTCCGGACTGGGCCGAGGTCGACGGGGAGCGGGTCCTGACGACGCGCCATGTCTACGACCTGCCCGCCCCTCCCGAGCACGTGGTGGTGATCGGATCGGGTGTAACCGGGGTGGAAATGGTTCATATCTTCGAGAGCCTCGGATGCAAGGTATCGCTTCTGGTAAGCCGCCACCATGTCCTCCCGCATCGTGATGCCGAAGTGGCCGCGGCCTTGGAAGCCAACTTCCTGGAGCGGGGTGTGATGCTCCTGAAGGGTGCCCGGGCAGTGGGAATCGACCGTACCGGAGACGGCGTGACCGTGCATGTAGAGGACGGTCGGCGGGTCGATGGGAGCCATGCCCTGCTGGCGGTGGGAGCCATGCCCATGACCGAGGGTCTGGGCCTGGAAGAGGCCGGGGTCAAGACCGACCGGGGCTTCATCGTGGTTGACGAGTACCAGCGCACCTCGGTTCCGCACATATACGCGGCGGGTGATGTCACCGGCCAGATGCTCCTGTCGTCGGTGGCCAACCAGCAGGGACGGAACCTGGGCCGGCATGTCACGGGCCATCCCGGCCAGTCCATCGATTATTCGGACGTGGCCCAGGCCATCTTCACCGAGCCGGAGATCGCATCCGTCGGTCTGGAGGAAGCCGACGCCGCGGCGGAGGGTCGCAAGGTTCGTATCACCAAGGTGCCTTTTACCGCCAATCCCCGCAGCCTCATCCACGGGAGCACGGGAGGCTTCGCCAAGGTGGTGTCCGATCCGGCCACCCGGGTGGTGCTCGGAGGGACCATCGTGGGTCACCGAGCATCGGAACTGATCGGGATTCTGGCCCTCGCCACCAGGGGAAAGATGAAGGTACAGACCCTCAGGGAGACCCTCATGGTGCATCCCACCCTGTCGGAGTCCATCTCCGACGCCGGCGACTAGTGGTTAGTGGTCAGTGGTCAGTGGTCAGTGGTCAGTGGTGAGGGGGGTCAGTAGGAGTAGTCAGTGGTCAGTGAGCACTGGACCATCAGAGGGGGCTCGAGAGGTTTGGTACAATCCCAACCCCTACTGGCCACTGGCCACCGGCCACTAGCGGATTATGGCTACAACCTCGTTGGTGCGGACGGTGTCACCCGGCCGGACCTTCAGCTCCACTAGCTCCCCGTCCATGGGGCTCCTGATCTCGTTCTCCATCTTCATGGCCTCGAGAACGCAGATCTGCTGATCGGCCGTCACCCGATCCCCCGCCTTGACCGACACCTTGACGATGGTTCCCTGCATGGGGGATAGCACCATTCCGGCCTCGGCGGACGCCGGTCCGCCGCCGGTCCGCCGCCGGGGTGGCCGCCGCATCGGGCGATCCCCCGCCGGGTCCGGCACGACCGGTGGCCAGAAGGTCACATCGAACTTCCGTCCGCCGACCTCCACCGTCATCTCGCGGCCCGGTCCCTGATCCTCGGTGGGTCGGGCCTCGCCCCGGTCGAACGGCTCGGGGTCGAGCATCAGCTCCTCTTCCACGAACCGGGTGTGGGCCTCCCCGCTGACGAAGACCGGATGGGACAGCACCGCCCGGTGGGCCGGCAGGGTGGTGGCGACGCCCGCCACGCGGTACTCGTCCAGGGCTCGTTCGGCCCGGGCTATCGCGGCTTGGCGGGTCCGGCCCCACACCACCAGCTTGGCCAGCAGGTTGTCGTAGTACTGGCTGATCGTGGTGCCCGGGGTTATCCACGAATCCACCCGCACGCCCGGACCGCCGGGCTCCTGGTATTCGGTCACGGTCCCCGGCGAGGGGCGGAACCGGTTGGCGGGATCCTCGGCGTTGATGCGCAGCTCGATGGCGTGCCCTACCACCGGAACCTCGTCGAAGGAGAGCGGGTGGCCGTCGGCGATCGCCAGCTGCTCCGCCACCAGGTCGAGCCCGGTCACCATCTCGGTCACCGTGTGCTCGACTTGAAGGCGGGTGTTCATCTCGAGGAAATAGAAGGTCCCGTCGGGCCGGACCAGGAATTCGACCGTGCCGGCGTTGGTGTATGCGCAGGCCTCGGCGATGGCGAGTGCGGCCTCGCCGAGATCCCTCCGGCCTTCAGGGGTGAGCAACGTGGAGGGCGCCTCCTCGATGAGCTTCTGGTGCCGGCGCTGCACCGAGCAATCCCGTTCGCCGAGAAAGCGGGCATTGCCGTGCCGGTCGACGATGATCTGGGCCTCGATGTGGCGGGCCCTATCGAGGTAGGCCTCGAGGTAGACGGCCGGGTTGCCGAAGTACGCCTCCGCTTCCCGCCGGGCGCCCTCGATGGCGTTGCCGAGCTCCTTGCGGTTGGCGGCGACCCGCAGACCCTTGCCCCCGCCGCCGTGAGAGGCCTTCACAGCGACCGGGTAGCCGATTCGCGAGGCGATCGGGGCAGCCTCCTTCAGGCTGCGGACGGCATCGGTGGTCCCGGGCACCGGCGCCACGCCGGCCTGCTCCGCGGTCTGGCGCGACCGGATCTTGTCGCCCATCAACTCGATGGCGCGGGCCGGCGGCCCCACCCAGGTGATGCCCGCATCCGCCACCATGCGCGCGAATCCGGCGTTCTCGGAGAGGAACCCGTAGCCGGGATGGATTGCGCCGGCGCCCGACTGTCGGGCGACATCGAGGATGCGCCGGGCGTTGAGGTAGGACTCCGAGGCGGGAGGACCGCCGATGTTCCAGGCCTCGTCGGCCATCTCGACATGCAGGGCGTCCCGGTCCAATTCCGAATACACCGCGATCGTCCGCAACCCAAGCTCGGCGGCGGTCCGGATCACCCGCACCGCGATCTCCCCCCGGTTGGCGACGAGGAGGGAATCCATGCTCAGGGTCTGCTTCGGCACGCGAATCTCAGAGAGGGATGTTGCCGTGCTTCTTGGGCGGGAGCGAGTCACGCTTGTCGCGCAGCATGTCGAACGCCTTGATGAGAAGCATCCTGGTCTCTCGGGGCTCGATGACGGTGTCCACCAGGCCCAATTCGGAAGCCACGTAGGGGTTGGCGAAGCGGTCCTCGTACTCCTCGACCAGGTCGGCCCGCCTGGTATCGGGGTTGGCGGCGGTGGCGATCTCCTTGCGGTGGATGATGTTGACCGCGCCCTGGGCGCCCATCACCGCGATCTCGGCCGACGGCCAGGCGTAGACGAGGTCGGCGCCCACGCCGCGCGCGTTCATGACCAGGTAAGCGCCTCCGTAGGACTTGCGGGTGATCACGGTCACCCTGGGAACGGTCGCCTCACAATAGGCGTAGAGGAGCTTGGCGCCGTGGCGGATGATGCCGCCGTGCTCCTGCTCCACACCCGGCAGGAATCCGGGCACGTCCACGAACGTGATGATCGGAATGTTGAAGGCGTCGCACATCCGGACGAACCGGGCCGCCTTCTGTGACGCTCCGATGTCCAGCGTCCCGGCCAGGTGGCTGGGCTGGTTGGCCACGATGCCCATGGAGTGACCGTTCAGGCGAGCCAATCCCACCACGATGTTGCGGGCCCAGTGCTCGTGGACCTGGTAGAACTCGCCACCGTCCACCACCGACTCGATGATTTCCACCATGTCGTAGGGTTGGTTGGGCGAGTCGGGAATGATCGAATCCAGGTGGTCGTCCGCCCGGTCCGGGGAGTCGTCGGGTGGGAAGTAGGGGGGCGGCGTCATGTTGTTCTGGGGGAGGAACGACAGCAGGTAGCGGACGTCATCCAGGGCATCGGCGCCGGACTCGGAAACGAAATGGGTGACTCCCGAAGTGGAGGCGTGGGTGTGGGCGCCGCCCAGGTCTTCGAAGGTGACCTCCTCACCGGTGACGGCTTTGATCACGTCCGGACCGGTGATGAACATGTGGCTGGTGCCGCCCACCTGGTAGACGAAATCGGTGATGGCGGGGGAGTAGACCGCTCCTCCCGCGCACGGACCCATGATGACCGACACCTGGGGGATCACCCCGGAGGCCATCACGTTGCGATAGAAGATCCTCCCGTAGCCGTCCAGCGACTGCACGCCCTCCTGGATGCGGGCGCCGCCGGAGTCCTTCAGCCCGACCACCGGCGCCCCGACCTTCATGGCCATGTCCATTACCTTGGTGATCTTGTCGGCCACGGCCTTGCCGAGACTTCCGCCGAAAACGGTGAAGTCCTCGGCGAAGACGAAGACGGTCCGACCGTTGACGGTTCCGTAGCCGGTTACCACCGCATCCCCGAGCGGGCGCCGGTCCTCGAGGCCGAACCCGCGCGACTGGTGCCGGACGAAGGTGTCGATCTCCTGGAAACTTCCCTGGTCGAGCAGGAGTGCGATCCGCTCCCGTGCGGTCAGCTTGCCCTTTTCGCGCTGGCGGTCCACGGCGCGCCGGGAGCCTCCGCCCTCGGCTTGGCTACGGAGTTCTCGGAGCTGTTCGATGCGCTGTTCGGTACCCAAAGTCGTCCGGCTTTCTGTGGTCGGCCTGGCGATACGCGGCGTTCAAGGTTAGGCGTTACGCCCGTCAGCAACGATTTCCCGTGTGCTCGGGCATCGGAAGCGGACGCGTCACCGTCCGGCCCTGGCTGATGCCCGGGCGCGTATCCTTTGAACTCGACCCTTAGACCCTTACCGGCTGCCGATGGCTACACCGTACGAAACTCTGATACTCGACCGGACCACCTCCACCCAGGACGAGGTGTGGTCCCGATTCGAATCGACGCCCCTCCTGGTCGTGGCAGGGTTGCAGACCCGGGGGAGAGGACGCTCGGGTTCTCGCTGGTCGAACGCCCCCCGAGCACTGGCGGCATCCCTCGGAGTCCGACCGCACTGGCCCCCATCCTCATGGCCGCTCCTGACGCTGGTGGCCGGCGTGGCGGCCCTGCGGGCGCTCGGTGATCCGGGACGCGACATGACGCTCAAATGGCCCAACGATGTGATGCGCGGGCCGCTGAAGCTGGGAGGCCTGCTCACCGAGGCATCGGGCGACACGGTGGTGGCCGGCTGGGGCGCCAACCTGTTCTGGCCCGATGCTCCGGCGGGTACAGGCGCTCTCTTCGACTCCGATCCCGGACCGGAGGCCGGCGTGGAGATCGCAGAGCGTTGGGTCGAAGAGTTCCTTCCCCTGCTGGCCGGCGAGCCAGTCGACTGGCCGGGTGAGGAATACCGCCGAAGGTGCTCCACACTCGGGCGGGCGATCACTTGGGTCCCGGACGGCAGCGGAACTGCGGTCGGTATCTCGCCGGACGGGGGTTTGGTGGTGGAGACGGATACCGGCCTGCGGACGCTGACCTCGGGGGCGGTCTCGGAACTGGCTGACCGCGGGTCAGGGTGAAGGGCTATTCGGGTCCCATCCACACGAGATAGGGCGTCCCGGAGGGTTTGACTCCTGGCCTGGCCGTCGGAGTTCAGAGGCGTGGCGCAGCGTTACCCGTCGACGTGAATCCATTCCGAGATCGGCCCGTGGTCCTGAGGTCGGCCTGCTTCGTAGGGGCGCGAGCGTGCGGCCATCCTTCCGGGTCCGGCTACTGGGCGGTTCTGCCGCCGTCCACCGGGAGGATGGCGCCGGTGACGAAGGCGGCGTCGTCCGATGCCAGGAACAGCGCGGTGGCGGCGATCTCCATCGGCGTTCCGAGGCGCCCGATCGGGTGCTTGGCGGCCGTGATCTCCAGTCCCCGCTCGATGCTGCCACCCCCTTGATTGCGCATGAGCGGCTCCATGATCGGTGTGTGGACGGCGCCAGGGCAGAGGGCGTTCACCCTGATCCCCATCGGAGCGAGGTCGATCGCCATGGCGCGGGTCAGCGAGACCACCGCACCCTTGGCGGCGCTGTAGGCGGAGAAGTTCGCCATCCCGACCAGGGCGGCTACGGATGCCTGGTTGATGATCGATCCGCCGCCTGCGGCCTGCAGGTGGGGGATGGCGGCCCGAGAGGTGAGGTAGGCGCCCTTGACGTTGACGGCGAAGCACCGGTCCCACTCATCCTCGTCCGCATCAAGAACCGACCCGGACGGTGCTACGCCGGCGTTGTTGAAGACGATGTCGAGGCGGCCGAGGAGCCGGGCGGAGCGGGCCACGGCTCGGAACATCTCGTCCGGAGAAGACACATCAGCGACCACCGGATGGGCCTCCGCGCCCGTGGCCGAGATGGCGGATGCGGCCGCCTCGGCGGCCGGCGCGTCGCGATCGAGTATCGCAACCCCGGCTCCCTCGCTCGCGAAGAGTTCGGCGGTGGCCCGGCCGATGCCCGACCCGGCGCCGGTTATAAGAGCGGTGCGTCATTGAAGTCTCATGACGGTGATCCTAGGTTCCTCCCCGGCGCTTACGGCGCTGCGAGACCGCGGGTTCAGATGTGACCCCTCCACTCGCTACGATTGAGAGCCGTTCGAGGTGCCTGCCCTGGCCCCGTACAGGAGGTGGCATGGCGATTCTCCAGCATGAGGGAACGATCGAGATTCTCTATCGTGACTTCGCGATGCCCTCCGGGGCCGGGTTCACCACCGGCTACCTGTCCCGTCCGGACCGGATCGGTGATTATCCGCTGGTGGTGCTGCTGCCCCCGCTCCAGGGGATCACGCCCTACGTGAAGGATCTTGCCCGCCGGCTGGCGCGTAACGGATACGCCGTCCTCGTCCCCGACCTGACCAGGGGTGCTCATCCCGGTCCCAAGGCGCCGTTCGAAGAACTGGTCGTCACCTACCAAGGGATTCGGGACCGCCGCGCCTTGGCGGACATCGACGATGCAGTGGCCTTCGCGTTCGCCGATCCGGCCTGCTGGGTCCGTCCCGGCAAGATCGGCGTGGTGGGGATCGACATGGGGGGCCGGTTCGCCATCATTTATGCGGCTCACCGCCAGCGGGCGGTGGGAGCACTCTGCGTCGCGTACGCGCCGCTGGCCGGCGATGAGGCCAGGCGCCTGCCGGTGGTCGACGCCCTGGAGATGCTTCCCATGCCGGTCCTGGGTCTCTACGGGGGGGACGACGATCTGGTGCCTGCCTCCGGAGTCGACGAGGCCCAGCGGCTCAACCCCCACGGCAGATGGATCCTGTATGAGGGCGTGGGTCACGACTACCTGGATGACGACGCCGGCTCGTACCATCACGCCGCCACCAGCGACACCCTGGCCCGCTTGCTCGCCTTGCTGGCCGCCACGCTCGGGTAGACCGAGCGGTAGGAGCCATCCATGCGTATCTCGATTCTTATCGGCGGCGAGCCCGTAGGCATGTTCAGGGCCCCGGAGGATGTGATCGGGGAAGCGGTGGCCGCCGAGGAGGATGGCTTCAGCTCGGCGTGGTGCATCCACTTCAGCCGGGGCATCGACTCGATGACCATGCTGGCCGCGGCGGCGCAGCGGACTTCGCATATCGAACTCGGGGTGGGGGTGGTTCCCACCTATCCCCGCCATCCGGTGGCGCTGGCCCAGTCCGCGGCCACCGTCCAGTCCCTGTCGGGCGGACGGTTCGTTCTTGGCGTGGGGGTCTCGCATCGTCCGGTCATCGAGGGGATGCACGGCCTCGACTATTCGAGCCAGATAGGGCACCTCCGTGAATACCTGACCGTCCTGGACGGGTTGCTCGGTGAAGGCGAGGCGAGCTTTGCCGGGGATCACTACCGGGTCGAGGCGGCCATAACCGTGCCCGGGACATCACGTGTGCCGGTCATCGTCGGGGCTCTGGCGCCCGGGATGTGCAGGCTGGGCGGGGAGCTGGCCGACGGCGTTACCACATGGCTGGCCGGGCCGAAGTCCCTGGAGGAAGTGGTGCTACCCGCCGCCTCCGAGGGTGCGGAAGCGGCGGGCAAGCCTTCCCCGCGGGTATTGGCGGGGATTCCGGTAGCGGTGGACGGGGACCGGGACCGGGCCGGGGCAGCGGCAAACCGGACGTTCGGCATGTATGGCAACCTCGTCAACTACCAGCGACTGTTCGCTCGCGAAGGGGTGGACGGACCGGCGGATGCGGTCATCGCCGGCGACGAGCGGACTGTCCGATCCCGCATCCAGGCCCTGTTCGACGCGGGCGCCACCGATGTGTGGGCCGTGCCGTTCGACACCGGCATCGGGACCGGCGCCACTCGGGACCTCCTGGGAGACCTCGCCGATTAGTCCCTAGTCAGTAGTTGGTAGTCCCTAGTTGATCGTTGGTAGTTAGTGCGGCGGATCCCTTGGAACAGATCGTCTAGTCAGTGGCCAGTGGCGAGGCGACAGATACTGGCGCTAGTTACTCCTAAACAAATAGGAGTACAGATTCAACTATCAACTACCAACTACATACCGATTCGGCTAGGCCAGATCGGGCTCCCGTCGCTCCGGATCCCAGGCGCCGGTAGCGGCCAGGCGGGTGGCGATCGGTTGGAGCGTCTCGAACCGGAGACCGGTCCGTAGGGCCTCCAGCGCCAGGATCCGGGCGGGATCGATATTCCCCAGACCCACGTTCAGGCCGAAGCGTCCGATCAGCATCTCCTGCTGATCCTTCAGGGGCGCCTCCCACACCAGCCGGTCGATAGCGTCGCCCGCCCGCTCGGCGACCCTCTCGACCGCCTCCATGTCGATCCGGCCGGCCGCGTCGTACATCCCGACCCCGGTGCCCGATTCGCGTCCCTCGACCACGACCCACGAAGAGCCCCATTCCAGGTCCTGCAGGGCTTGGTCTGCCAGCTGCTCGGGGGACGGCTGGTTGGCCGGGTCCTTCTTCCCGACCTCGGTGATCACCTCCAGGCCATGGTCCAGCGCGCATTCGATGGCCCCGCGCCGCCGGTCGGGCGAGAGGTCGATCGACCCTTCGGAGATCTCGACGGCGGTAAACCCCATCCCGCGGGCGGTCCGCATGTAGTGGCGGCAGTGGCGGCGCACGATGGTGGCCTCGAACATGGTCCCTCCGGGGAAGGTAAGTATTCCGGCCGACCCGATCAGGTCCAGCTTCTTGGCGAGCACCGATTGTGGCATCAGCGCCGAGGTGCCGAAGCTCAGCTTCCAGTGGTCGATCCAGCGGTCCGCCATCATCAGCAGGTCCTCGCACTGGGACAGGCCTATCCCGGTGTCGATGACCATGGTCACGCCGGCGCGGCGCGGCTTGGTGGACCGGTCGCGCCGGACCGCTCCGGTGACCGCCAGCCGGTACCAGGCGGATCCGCCGGCCTCGGTCATAGGTCCTGGAGGTTCTTGGATCCGGCCCGGAGGCGGGACAACTGGATGAAGTGGGTGGGGTTGAGGAACAGCTCGTCCATCTCCGCGAGCTGGTCGATGGTGAGTCCCCGGCGGTACAGCTGGAACAGGTACTGGAAGGCATCCCGGGCCCCGGCCCCCACGTGATGGGCGCCAACCACCTTGCGCGAGCCGGAGGCGATGATCAACTTCTGGAATCCCGACATCCGGGGCTTGGCGAACGCGTAGAGCATCATCCGGTCGGTGGCCGGCAGGGCGACCTCCCAGCCGTCCTCCGAGTCGGGGGGCATCTTGATGATGGTCACGTCCCCGTAGCGTTCCCGGGCTTCTTCCTCGCCGATCCCGAACCAGCTCACCTCGTAATGGGTGTGCATGAAGTCGGGATACTCCTTGAACTCGTAGTGGACATCCTCACCCATGATGTGGCGTGATGCGTACATGCCCGACTTGCGGGCCTTGAACATCTCCATGGGCGGGCCGATCAGGTCGCCGATCGCGTACACGTTGGGGACCGACGTCTGCATCTGCGGGTTGACCTTGACCGTTCCGTCATCGTTCAGCTTTACGCCCAGCACGTCCGCGGCCATCCTCGAATTGGGAACCTCACCGAGGCCGTGGAACACGAAGTCGGTCTCGATGTGGCGGGGTCCGTCCGGCGTCTCGACGGTGATGCCCCGCACCTTGCCGGCGGCGTCGCCGTGAACTTCGGTCGGCGTCGATCCCTCCCAGATCTCCATGCCCTGCTCTTCCATCATCGTGATCACGTAGTTGCGGGTTTCGGCATCCTCCAAAAGCTTGAGGAGCTGCGAGCGGACCACCATGATCGTGCGCCGGCCCGTGGCCTGGAAGAAGCACCCGTACTCGACCGCGGTCTTGGATCCACCGATCACGACGACCGTGTCACCCGGCTCGTAGTCGAGGTCTTCCACCAGCGACTCGTAGGTGAAGACGCCCTTCAGGTCGGCGCCGGGGCACGGGAGGGGTCGGGGATGGGCGCCGGTGGCCAGGATCAGGTTGTTGGCGGTGAAGGTGCGGCCCGCCACCTCCACCGTGTGGGTGTCGATGATCCTGCCGGGGGCGTTGAGGATGTACTCGAGGTCGAGTTGCTCCTTGCTCTGGAAGTTCATGATGGCGTGCGGGGCGATCCGCCCGGCCCGGAACAGGTCGACGATCTCCTTGATGGAGGTCACCTGGCCGTCCATGTCGGGGAACCAGAACTGCCCGCTGAAGGTGCGGGCCAGCATGAGCTCGGCCGCCACCTCGCTGAAGAGGTGGTGGGGCACGCAGGCGTTGTGAGGGCAGGAACCCCCGAGGAACGGCCACTGGTCGATGATCAGCTGGCGCCCGCCCATGGCTCGCAAGTAGGCGGAGCCGAAACGTCCGGCTGCGCCCCCGCCCAAGAAGATGGCATCGTAGGGGCGGGTGTCGGTCTCGTCGACGTTGAAGACCACCCGGTTGTCCTCGGGGTCCTCCAGCATGGAGTCGATCTCCGGACCCCAGTCGTTGATGCTGATCGGGTCCTGCTTACGTATATCCCATGGGGTGAGTGTGGTCGTTGCCACCTGGTGCCTCCCAATGTCCATCGGATGAGCGAACTGCGTCCCTATGCCCATCCGGGCCGACGATCCTGGGCAAGCACCGCAAGCCGTTCGAGCATTTTCGGGTCTGCTCTTAGAGGATAGACCCGAATCCGAAACCGATCCGACCGGTCCCCCCAACGATCCTGAGGTTCAGGTCGTCATGGTTGACGTCCTCTGCCCCGAGAACTTGGGAGGTTGGTAGCGACGGTGTTCCTGGGGTTCAGGGCGTCATTGGTGGTGCGGTGTTCCTCAGGTTGGCCGGATGGGCGGGGGTGGGTTCACGCCCATCCGCTCTCGGGCGGGTGGCTCACGTAGAGTTTCCAGTCCACCGCGACGGCGCCGGATCCGGTTGCCATTACCGGGTTGAGGTCGACCTCGCTCAGTTCGGAGTGCTCGGCCGCCAGGCGAGAGGCACCGGCTATCGCTTCCCCGAGCGTGTCGAGGTCAACCGCCGGCCTGCCTCGGTAGCCGGCGAGTAAGGGGAAGCCCTTAAGGCTCTCCAGCATCCCGATCGCCTCTTCCTTGCTGACCGGCGCCAGCGCGAAGGCCACATCCTCCAGCAACTCCACCATGGTCCCACCCATACCGGCCATCACTAGCGGCCCGAACACGGGATCCCGCACGGCTCCCACGGCCAGCTCCACGCCTTCCAGCCTGGGCTGGACCAGGACCTCCGCTCCCAGCGTGGACAGGTCGCCGTAGGCGTCCCGGACGTCATCTCCGGTGGACAGGTCCATCCGTACGCCGTCGACCTCGGCCCGGTGGGCCACGGAGGGGATGGCGGTTTTCATCACCACCGGCCCCGCCAGGCGTTCCGCCGCGGCTAGAGCCTCGTAGGCAGTCGCGCACAGCGTGCTCTCCACGGTACTAATCCCGTAACCGGCCAGGATGCCGGCAGCTTCCGTAGCAGGGACCGGTCCGTCCGCCTGCCCGAAGGGTGCGGAGGGGTCGACCCGGACGGGCGGGTTGATGCCCGAGCGGCTGGCGGCGTAGCGCACCGCGTGCCCGACCGCCCTCGCCACGCGCTCGGGCCACTCCAGGCAGGGAATCCCCACAGACTGGAGCATCCCGGCCATGGCCCGACCGTCTCTAGGGGTCACCCAGCAGCAGTAGACGGGCACCTGGTTCCCGGCGGCCCTCAGCTCCGCCACGGTGTCGCGCAGTCCGACCAGCGTGGCCTCGTCCATGGCCGCCCGCTGGAGCAGGACGGGGATCACCAGGTCCACCTCGCCGGAGCGGGCCAGCGTATCGGTGAGCCACGGGTAGAGCTCCGCGAACCGCGACCAGATGGGAGTCATGTCCACCGGGTTGCGAGCGCTGCCGATCGGAGGCAGCCTTTCGGCGATGCGATCCCTGAGACCGGGCGACAACTCGGGGACCTCTACGCCCTCGTCCTCGAGCATGTCGGCCAACTCGACACCCACCCCGCCCGAGTTGGTGATGATGGCCGCCCGAGTACCTTGCGGCAGGGGCTGGGTGGCCAGCACCCTCGCGACGTCGAGCATCTCCAGACCGGATCGGACGGTGATGGCCCCGGCCTGGCGCATGGCGGCCCGGAAAATGGCGTCGTCGGTACCCAGGGCCCCGGTGTGGGACAGCGCTGCTCGAGCTCCGGCCTCCGAGCGACCGGTCTTGGTGACGATCACCGGCATGGTCGGGCTGGCGGCCCGGATGGCCGCGGCCAACTCGGCCCCGTCGGTTACCGACTCCGCCAGCAGGCAGACGATGCCGGTGCCGGGATCCTCATGGAAGTAGCGGATCACCTCGTGGTCGCCGATGTCGGCCTTGTTGCCGGACGAGTACACCTTGCCGAAGCGCAGGTTCTCGTCCAGCGCCAGCGAGTGGATCGCCATCCCGTACGCGCCCGACTGGGTGACCAGGGCCACCTTTCCCGGCTCGATATCGCCCGCCATAGTGATCGAAGCGTTGAGGCCTCGTGCGATGTTCTGGATACCGAAGCAGTTGGGTCCGACGATCCGGACCGGCCCCGCCGCCTCGACCAACTCGGCCTGGAGGGCGGCCCCGTCCGATCCCGTCTCGGCGAACCCGCCCGCCAGCACAACGATCCCGCCCACTCCCTTGGCAGCTGCCTGGCGGGCGATGACCGGTGCAGCCCGGGCAGGCACGACCAGGATCGCCAGATCGACTGTCCCCTCTATATCCGTCAGGCTCGGGACCGCCGGCACGCCTCCGACACGGTCCGCCGAGGTGGTCACCGGGATGATCTCGCCGTCGAAGGCCGCCAGGTTCTTCCAGATGACCGAACCGACCTTGCCTGGACGGTCGGAGGCGCCTACCACGGCCACGCGCGCCGGTTCGAATACCGAGCCGAGGCTCACAGGGAGAAGGTCCGTTCGAGCTCGGCAGGGCGGAACTCCCGCCGGCGGACGTTGAGCGGATCGATGGACCGCACCAGGTCGATCTGGTCCCGCGAAGGTGTTTCCACCGGCGCCAGGTCGGGCGCCACGACGAACTCGAAGCCCGTGGCGGCCGTCACATCGGCGAGGCTCACGTCCGGGAACAGCTTCCGCAGCCGGGCCCGACCCTCGGGGTAGTCGAACACGCCCAATTCGGTGACCAGCACCTCCGGGCCGCGCCCCGGATAGCCCAACTCGGACCGGGTTCCTTCCGGGGTCCGGTGGCCGATGTCGGTGATGAAGTCGCATTCCTCGACCAGGCAGCGCCCGGACCGGTGGTTGGTGGTCCACAGTGTGAGCCGACCGATCGTGGCCGACATGTTGCACCCGCCTCCGCCGCCCCCCAGCTTCACCTTCGGCTGGGGCATCCCGCCCACTGCGGTGACGTTGGTGTTCCCGTGGGGGTCGATCTGGATGCCCGACAGGAACATGAGGTCCACGTCGCCCCTGATCGACATGTCGAACGCTTCCTCGAAGCGCATCGAATAGGCCGACCCCCGCTTCAGGGAGTGATCGTTGCTGGAGGGAGGGATGAACGCGGGGGAGGGGTTGACCGCATAGGTGGCGCCCTCGATCAGCAAGGCGTGGGGGGCATGGGTGCGCTTGGCGAGGTGCATGGCAACCGTGGCGCACGGGCTCCCGAAGCCATGGAAGACGACTTCGGCATCTCGAACGGTCCGGGCGAGCTCGACCACGAAGAGCTCGTCAAGACCGGCTCGAGAACTCACCGGAACAGCTCCATCCAAGCCCGGTCGGAAGCCCGGTAACCGGTCAGGTGCTCCAGCCGGTCGGCGCCCACGAGCCGGCGGTAGCCGTCCTCGTCGGCGCCGGTGACATAGCGGCGGAGGTAGTCCTGCGCGCCTTCGGCGGTCCTAGCGGCAGCGACCCAGGACGCCAGATGGGCGCGGTCGTAGGCGTAGCCGGGATAGCAGGAGCTCGGATGGGCGCCGAACGGCGCCTCGACCACCGCGGCGACCCGGTAGTAGGGGATGACGATGCCCGCCGCCGCCACCTCATCGGTGGAAGCGATCCGATCGACGGTGGCGATCGTCATGGCGGAGGCGACCGCGAACCGCTCGTCGAGGACGTAGGGCTGCTCGATGTGGAGGTTCCCGTGACGATCCCCCATGGGGGCGTGGACCAGGGCGGCGTCCGGGGCCAAAGGCGGCACGGCCACGTACTCGTGCCCGGTGAAGGGACAGGTCACCCGGGAGTACTCCGGATGCAGCCCCTCGATGTCCGTCCCCTTAACGCCGTGGACGGGGAGGAAGGAAAGGCCCATCTCGGCGGCCCGAAGCTGGGTGAGGACGGTGTCGCAGCAGCTCTCCCGCGCCTCCAGCAACCCTTCCTGAGCAGCCCTCCGGAAGGCCGGCGCCAGGCCGTGATCCTGCTCGTAGCCCACGTAGCTCTGCTCGCAGACCGAGATCGCTCCGGCAGCGGCCAGCAGGTCCACATCGAGGGAATGGGCGGAACCGACCACGTGGAGGTCTCCGGTCCCGGCCCTGATCAGGCCGCGCACCAGTGCCATCGGGAGCCGGGCCGAGAGTCCTCCCCCCAGCGCCACCATCGAGCCGGGCCGCACCATCGCCACCGCCGTCTCGAGGTCGGCCAGCTTGTCGGGAGCGAGATGGACGGCCATCCGGGCGGGTCTAGAAGGGTGCTGAAAAAGACGGGGATGGGTTGGCCTGTGATGCCTCGAGCAGGGTTTTCGTTGCCGACGTATCGGGCCAACTGGACATTTTTCAGTACCCTCCTACTGAGCGGTCATGCCGCCGTCGACCGTGAAGGCGGCGCCGGTCACGAAGCTGGCGTCGTCCGAGGCCAGGAACAGCGCGGCTCGAGCGATCTCCATTGGCGTGCCGATGCGCCCGATCGGGTACTTGGCGGCGGTGATCTCCAGGCCACGCTCGACACTCCCGCCGCCCCGCTCGCGCATCAGCGGTTCCATGAGCGGCGTGTAGACGGTGCCCGGGCAGAGCGCGTTCACCCGGATACCCATCGGGGCGAGGTCGAGCGCCATGGCGCGGGTCAGCGAGACCACCGCGCCCTTGGCGGCGCTGTAGGCCGAGAAGCCAGGGATGCCGACCAGGGCGGCTACCGAGGCCTGGTTGATGATCGATCCGCCGCCGGCGGCCTCCAGGTGGGGGATGGCGGCCTGCGACGTGAGGTAGGTGCCCTTGACGTTGACTGCGAAGCAGAGGTCCCAGTCCTCCTCGGTGATGTCCGCAACCGATCCGGTGGATCCGACGCCGGCGTTGTTGTAGATGATGTCGAGGCGGCCGAGGAGCCGGGCGGCGCGGGCCACGGCGCGGGCGACCTCGTCCGCTGACGACACGTCGGCCACCACCGGATGCGCCTCCCCGCCCGCGGCCGAGATACCCAATGCGGCGGATTCGGCGGCCTGCCCGTCGCGGTCGAGTATCGCGACGCCGGCGCCCTCGCTCGCGAAGAGCTCGGCGGTGGCCTGGCCGATCCCCGATCCGGCGCCGGTGATGAGAGCAGCGCGTCCTTGGAGTTTCATGACGCCGATCCTACGCGATCCCAGTGGGCAGTGGGCAGTGGGCAGTGGGCAGTGGGGCGTCAACTATCGACTATCAACCAGCCGTTAACCGGTAACGCCCGGCTTCGAGGATGGATTCCTCCGGCAGTTCGATCCATTCTTGGTTCCGGTCGGTGCGCGCCAGCACCAGATCGCCAGGGCCGACCCGGTCGGCGTGACGCTCATGGATCGTCCATACCGGGACGTCGAGGTAGTAGGACACCCAGCGGGGCGTAGGGATGCCGGGCGCCACCCACATGATGCCCTCCGGCGCCCGCGCCTGGCTGACGATGGCGCCTGCCCGGGCGGGCGCCAGCAGGTACGTGTCGCGGGTCGGCCCGTTGAAGAGACCGTAGAACGTGATGGCTACCACGATCGCTCCCATCGCTCCGAGCAGGGCGGCCCAACGGTGGTCGATCCTCCGCCGCACCATGTCCCCGAGGGAGATCGTCCCGATGGTGATCGGGGCCAGCCAGGGGAAGTTCCAGAGGCGGTGAACCCAGGCGCCCTGGCTCGTCCCGAACGTCAGGGCGGCCGCCACTGCCAGTGTGATGGCCACCGGTACCCGGGTGCGGCGATCCACCAGGCCGGCGACGAGGGCAAAGGGGGCCAGGGCACGCAACCACACGGGGGTCAGCTCTCCGGCGAAGCGCCACTGGCGGGCGAGGAACTCTCCCATGGTGAAGTCGGCGGTGTCGACCCGAGCGGTCACCTGGCGGGTCAGCTCGTCGGCGGGGGTGTTGGCCAGGAGCCATAGTCCGGTGACAGCGAGGCCCGCGAGGGCGCCGAACGCCACGCACCGGGTGGTCGCCGAGGTGCGCTTGGCGCCGAACAGCCAGATCACCGCCAGACCCAGCGCGGCGATGGATATCCAGGACTGCATGGCCGCGACGAAGGACAGGACCGCGGCGAGCGCCAGGACCCATCGGGGCGGATCGTCCGCCTCCCGCAGGTAGGCCACCATGGCGAGGGAGGCCGCGATCAGGGAGAAGCCCCCGCCCATCCTTCCGTAGACGAAGAAGAAGCCGGTGGCGGACATGGCCCCGGTGGCGAGGAGGATCGGACCCCACCTCATACCGACGGACCGGCCGACACCGGCCATGAACAGCACCGTCGCTGCGCCGATCAGGAAGCCCACGATGCGCTGGGAGACCGGGCTGTCTCCCAGCATCCCGACCGAGATGACGGCCAGGAAGACCTGGAGCGGGGGGTGGTGGGCGTAGGTCATGGACTCCACGGGCGCTATCGCGCCCGGTTCGATCCCGAACTCGCCGCGGATGTACGGATCGACGCGGGCGCCGAAACCGGACTCGAGAGGTCCTAGCTCCCAGAAGTTGCGGGCCGCCAGACCGAAGCGGGCGAGCAGCCGCCCGTCATCACTGTCTCCGAGAGGGAGATCCAGGTCGGGCAGCCAGGCCAAGAACACCGCCAGGGCTATGAGCGAGGCCACGATCCAGCCGAAATGGGGAAGGATGCGGGCACGCAGGGAAGCGGCGGCTCGAGACGAGATCATCTGGGAGGTCATGGTAATTCCGGGAGCGTCACGGCGACTCTGGCGGGTCGGGTTCGGCCGGTGGCGCCGGCGGTTATGTTTCCTCGTGTGGGACGGGGCATTTACTCCCTCGTGGCGCTGGTGGACGGAGGGGCACGGCGCAAGCGCCGCCGGGTACGCGTCCGCCTACGCCGAGCCCGACGGCGTAAGCGCCGCCGGATGCGTGTGCGCGTGGGCCGACGGGTCGGGTGCGGCACGCTGATCGCCATCGCCGTGCTGGTAGCCATCGCCTTGGCGGAAGGCGGAGGGTGAGGTCCGGCGTCCTCTGTTGCTCCAGGTGGTGGAGCGAGCCCCGCGCCGGCCACATATGCTGAGGTGGCTCGATTCTGTTGGAGGTATGGATGGTGGACCAGGCGCCAAGGGTGGCTGTGGTGACCGGAGGTGGGTCGGGGATAGGGCTTGCGACGTGCGAGCGGCTCCGGAGCGAGGGGTTCCGGCTGGGTGTGCTCGACCTCGATCCGGCCGGCGCCGCCGAGGCCGCCGCCGAAGGGCTGGGGCTGGGAGTGGACGTGGCCGTGGCGAGCGAGGTCTCGGAGGCCTTCGCCGCGGTCGAGGAAACGCTGGGTCCGGTCGACGTGCTGATCAACAACGCCGGGATCACCGGATCCTTGGAGGCCACCCGCCTCCACGAGACCCCGGTCGACGAGTGGGACCGGGTCATGGGGGTCAACGTGAGGGGCGCCTATCTGTGCTCACGTGTGGCTCTCTCGTCGATGGTTCCCCGCCGGTCGGGTCACATAATCACGGTGGCGTCGGTGGCGGGGATGGACCCGTTCCCCGCCCGGTCGGCGTACTCGGTCTCGAAGGCGGCGGCGCTGCTCCTGGCCCGGTCGATAGCCCTCGACTACGCCGGGGACGGCATTCGCTCCAACGCGGTGTGCCCGGGCATGGCGGAGACCCCGATGACGAGATGGCGGCTCGACCAGCCCGACCTCAGGGCGGCCATCGAGACAAGCATCCCGATCGGCCGGGTCGCCCAGCCCGAGGAGATCGCCGAGGCCATCGCCCTCCTGGCGTCCGGGCGCCTCGCCTACATGACCGGCCATGGCCTGGTTGTCGATGGCGGCTGGTCGCTTCGCTAGACGAGCAGTTGGCTAACAACTAACAACTAACAACCAACAACATAGCCTTACCCGGTGTCCGGGTACTTGCTACTCTCGTCTCAGACGGGTCCGACCATGAACCGTCGGCTACAAAGGAGGCATGCAGGACCCGGCTGTAGGAGTCGCAACCAAGGGCGGCTCGCAGATATCTCTCGAACGGAGGCGATATGCATATCAAGGGCGAAGAGGTGTTGATTCCGACCTCGATGGTCGGGAACTACCCTAATCCGAGGTGGTGGGACGCCAACTGCGTACGGGATTGGACGGGGGATCAGGAGCCCCCGGATGCCTACATCCGGGAGGCGCTGGAAGACGCGGTGGGCGCACTCGCCAGGGACCAGGAAAACGCCGGTCTCGACATCATCACCGATGGGCGGCTCCACGGCGACAACTATGCCGACCAAGCCCTCTACTACTACTACAAGCGGCTCGGATACGACCTGAAGGGCGGCTTCCTCGGGTTCCCGATCTACAGCCGTCTCCATGCCGGCACGCTCACCGGGGAGGTCAAGCGGCGCGGCGCCATCATGGTCGAGCAGGCCCGGGCGCTGAAGCAGGCCACCAAAAAGGCCACCAAGGTCCAGTACACGGGCATCCAGGTCCTAGCCCAGGCCACCAACGACCTCCACTACGAGGCCGCCGAGGACCGGGCCATGGCCATCGCCGCGGCGGTGAACGAGGACATCCTCGAGGTCGACGCCATGGGGATCGACTTCATCCAGCTGGACGAGTTCACATGGCCGTACTTCTACGAACCGTGGGCAATCGATGCCTTCAACCGGGCCGTGGAAGGCGTCCAGAACGCCAAGATCATCGTCCACATCTGCTGGGGCAACTGGGGTGGCACTCCCGCCTACTTCCCGGACGATACGGCCGGCGCCGGCGAGATCTTCGATCTGACCATCCGGGAGGGCGACGAGCCATCAGCCACCGCTTCGGTGGTCCCGAAGTCCTACGAGGCGAACATCAATGTTCTCAACCTCGAGAACTGCGGGCGGCGCTCGGACGACCTGTCCGGCCTCGACGTGATCCGGGACAATCCGGTTCCCGAGCACGTCCAGTTCTGGGCGGGTGTGATCGACGTGAAGTCGACCATCACCGAGACGGCCGAGCAGGTTGCGGGCCGGATCCGCCGGCTGCTCGAGCACGTGCCGGCCAACCAGTTGGGCGTGACCACCGACTGCGGGCTCATCCTCCTGCAGCGCTACATCGCCCAGGACAAGCTCCACGCGATGGTCTCGGGAGCGGAGATCGTACGCAGCGAACTGGGCTAGAAGACCCGGCATCCGAGCAGGGCCGTCCCTTTCCGGGGCGGCCCTGCCTGTTCGCAGCGGCCGGTGGCCACAGGCAGATCGGCGTTCCGCACGATTCGACCAACGCCCCGCACCCTCGTGGGCGTGTTGGTGGGTTACCAAGCGGTGGTACGCTTGTTACCGTTACCAGAGCGACGGGGACGTACGAAGGCAACGGCCGGGGTAGCGCGCCGGCACCGGAGGAAGCAGTAACCTATGACGGCAACTTCATACCCGGAGGGGTTCGTCGAGTTGGTAGACGCCAAGGACGAGGTGGTGAAGGCCGATACCCGCACCGTTGTAGCTGATGCTCTGCTCACTATCGAGCGGCGGATCACCATGTCGACCTACTGGATCCTGGGTATTGTCGTAGGCGCTATCGGCATCGCGACAGCGATCGTGCTCTCGGCGCTCTAGTCGATGTTCCGGACGGAGAGCCCAGCCGAGGGCAGCACGCCGGGAGGGACACGGTTCTCCTAGAATCACCGCATGCGTGGAGCATCCGGACCGTGACGGCATGGTGGTAGCCGACCAACCCTCACCCAACGCTCGTGCCCACCCCTACCGGGGGCTGTCGGTCCAGCATGTCGACGAGGTACCGCACCCCGATTTCATGCGGGAACATCTCACGGGCCGGGAGGTCTACCGGCGCACCGACTACATCGCCCTGATCCACGGCGAAGCGGTGGGCCTGGCGGCGGTAGCGCGGGCGCAGTCCGACGACCTGTTCGTGCCGGTGGTGGATGTCGAGGTCTGGTCGGGTCCCGACCGGACGCAGCTCATCGAGGATCCCACCGTTGACGTGGGGAACGCCACCGCGCTGGCCGCGGCAGCGGCCAGCCATGGACGCCCCGGCGTCTCCGCCTTCGTGGTGAAGGGCCGGTTCGAGCACATCAACTTCATCTGGGAGCCTGACCCGGTGCGCGTGTTCGTCACCGAGGTGACCCCGCCGATGCCGCCCAAGTTGCTGGACCAAGCCCGGCAGGTGGTGGAATTCGACGAGGACATGCCGCCGGTGGATCTGGTCCTGGACGCGGTCACCTTCGACGATCTGGCCGCCACCGCCCCCTCGGACTCCTACCTTCTCCCGTGCCGCGGGGCCGGCACCGAGTTGTCCGCCGAGATGTCCTACCTGGACACGCGGCCGGCGGCGCCCGATGAGTGGGTGATGATCGGTTGCGAGCGCTCGATGCAGTTCCACCGCCACTTCTACGGCAGCGAGCCGCCCCAGGTCGACATCTGCCCCAAGCGCCGGGTGGAGAGCGCCGACCCCGATGGTCTCTGGCTCACCAAGTGTTGCATGCTGGAGCGGGGCTTGGAGGTCGCGGGCAACCGGGCGGTGGTGCCGTGGGGCGCCAATCTCGACGAGGTGAGACAGGCATTGCGGGTGTTGGTGAGCCTCGAGGCGCCGGTCCCCGCCGGATGAGTATCCACCTGGGCGACTCCGTCGTCTACGGTCACCTGTGGAGTACCGAGGAGGCCCGATCCATCCTGGGGGAGGAGGCCCGCTTCCGGGCTTGGCTGGACATTCTCGCCACCCTCGCCGAGGCCCAGGCCGAGGTGGGCCTGGTACCCGCTGGGGCCGCTGAGTGCATCAGGGACTACGCAACCGAAGCCGAGATCGACCTGGACCGGATCGCGGCCGAGACCCGGGCCACCGGTCATTCCACCCTGGGCCTGATCCGGGTGTTGCGAGCCACTCTCCCGGCGTCCGCCCGCGAATGGGTCTACTACGGAGCAACGGTCCAGGACCTCACCGACACCTGGACCGTCACGGTGATGCGGTCCGTCGGCGATCTGCTGGAACGGGATCTGGACCGGCTCGAGGCGGCTGCCCTGGCGCTGGCCCGTGATCATCGCAACACCCCGATGATGGGTCGCACGCACGCCCAGCCGGGGTTACCCATCCCGTTCGGCTTCAAGACGGCGGTCTGGGCGGCGGAACTGGGCAGGCACCGCCGGCGGCTCGCGGACGGGCGGAGCCGATGGGAAGTGGTACAGCTGGGCGGCGCCCTCGGCACCCTGGAGTTCTGGGGCGACCGGGCGCTCGATCTGCTGGATGCGTTCGCCCACCGGATGGGTCTGGGCGTTCCCACTATCCCGTGGATCACCAGCAGGGACGGGCCCGCCGAGTTCGTGCACCTGCTGGCGATGGTGGCCACCACGATCGCCAAGATCGGCAACGAGATCATGGAGCTGCAGCGGTTGGAGATAGGTGAGGTTCGCGAGCCCTTCATCGAGGGCACCGTGGGGAGCATCACCATGCCCCAGAAGCGCAACCCGGAGCTGTCGGAGCACCTGGATACGCTGGCCAGGCTGGTGCGCGCCGACGCATCCGTGATGACCGAGGCGATGGTCCAACTCCATGAGCGCGACGGTCGGGCCTGGAAGGCCGAGTGGATCGCACTTCCCGAGGCCGCCGCCATGACCCTCTCGGCCACCCGCTACGCGGTGATACTGGTGGAGGGCCTCGAGGCTGACGGGGAGCGGATGCGGGCCAACATCGACGCCCGGGGAGGATTCGTGTTCGCCGAGCCGGTCATGCGGTTGCTGGCCGAACGGGTCGGCAAGCATACGGCCCACGACATCATGTATGAGGCGGCCATGCGCGGCGTCGAGGAGGGGGTCTCGTTTGCCGAGGCGCTGATGAGCGACCCCCGGGCGCCCAGCCACCTGAGCCGGTCTGACATCGAGGAGCAGTCGGATCTCGGCCGGGTGATGGGCGCGGGCCCCCTGTTCGTGGATCGAGTGATAAGAGCGGCCGGTTGACGGTCCCGGCTCGGATCGCCCTGGCCAACCTGCCGACACCGCTGACCTTCGCGCCCCGGCTCTCCGAGGAAATCGGATCGACGATCTGGCTGAAGCGGGATGATCTGACTGGTATAGGCCTGGGCGGCAACAAGGCCCGGGCGGTCGAGTTCCATATGGGCGCCTGCCACGAGGCCGGCACCGATGTGTTCGTCACCGGGGGAGGGCCCCGTTCCAACTGGGTACTGACTGCGGCCAGCGCCGCGGCCGCCCGAGGACTGGACTGCGAGTTGGTGCTGTTCGGCGACCGGCCGCCGGCCGGCACGAGCGGAGTCGATCTGCTCGACCGGCTGGGCGACCTACGGATCCACTTCACCGGCAGTCCGGTCAGGGCCTCCGTCGATCCGCTCCTAGACCGGGTGGAAGCGCGCCTGGTGGACGAAGGTCGCCGTCCCTACGTGGTGGGCCGGGGCGGTGCCGGGCCGGTCGGGGCACTGGGGTACGTGGCCGCTGTCGAGGAGATCGAGGATCAGGCGCTAAGGGGGGGAATCCGGTTCGATGCGGTCTGGCTGGCGGCAGGATCATGCGGCACGATGGCCGGCTTGGTGGCGGGCTACCGGCGGCGGGATGGCGGCCCTCTGGTGGTGGGCACGGCGGTGCACCGGCCCATCGAGGAGTGCCGGCGCCGCATCGAGGGCATATCCGAGGAAGCCCTCGATCTCCTGGAGGTGACCAGACGCTACCCGGTCCGGTGGGAGGTCACCGACCAGCTGGATCCCGACCCTGCGGAGGTGGACGCCGCCGCCAGGTTGATGGCCCGCACGGAGGGTGTCTTCCTCGATCCCGAGTACGGGTCCTGCGCTCTGGCCGACCTGATCCGGCGGGCCGGCGAAGTGCGGGGGCCGGTGCTGTTTCTCGTCACCGGTGGCACCCTGAACCTCTTCTGCGGGAGCTCGGCGGCATGATCCAGCCACCCGAAGGCTATCTGGGTGCGGATGGGCCGCTCGGATCGGGTCCGTCGCCTGAGCTGGTGGCAGCCGGCTACCGCCTCGAGGTGGCAGACGCCACCATGCTCCACGAGGGCTTGTGCCTGGCCGACCTCAGCCACGTGGTCGAGCTGGTCACGGCGGGGGTGGCGCCGCGGGCATCGGCGGCGGCACTCTGCCGGGAGTTGCTCGATTTCCTGGCCACCGATCCCGCTTCCTTCCCCTACGACCCCGTCTACGGGGACGCGTACAACAGCCGGGAACGGGAGCTCGAGCGCCGCCTGGGCGCCGAGGCCGGATGGCTCCCGACGGGTCGCACGAGGCGGGAAGCCGGGCGCATCGCCATCCGCCTGGCACTCCGGGACCGGCTTCTGGGCCTCCATGACGCGGTTGCCGGGTGCACCGAGGTGCTGGTCGAGCGGTCCGAGGAGCTGGCGGGTGCGCTGTGGAACGACACGACCTACCTGCAGCCCGCCCAGCCGTCGTCATTCGGCCACTACCTCGCTGGCTTCGCCGAGCAAGGGACCCGGAATCTGGACCGGATCCGCCGCTGTTACCGGCTCATCAACCAATCACCGGCCGGGTCGGGCGGCGTCGGCGGAACTCCGATCCCGGTGGACCGCTCCCGCATGGCTGCCCGGCTGGGTTTCGACCGGCCCACTGCCCATATCCGTGATGGCATGTGGTCGGGCGATCCGATGATCGACTGCGGCATGGCAGCCGTGCAGGCCGCTCTGGCGGTCGATCGCCTGGCTGAGGACTTCGAGATCTTCGCCAGCCCTCAGTTCGGCTACGTGAGGCTGGGGGGCTCGTCGTCACGGGCCTCCGTGCTTCTCCCGCAGAAGCGCAATCCGTACGCTCTGGCGGTGATCCGCGGCGGATGCGGAACCCTCATCGGCCGGGCGACCGGAGTGATGGTCACCCAGCGGACTCCGTCCGCCCGAACCGACAACTGGCTCTACCTGTACGGGGAGGTGGTGGGAGCGACGGAGCTGGCAACCCGGCTGGTGCGGCTGGCGACCGAGGTCGTCGGCTCGCTCGAGGTGAACGTCGCCAGACTGGGCGCCGAGGCGGGAACGAACTTCACGACCGCGACGGACCTGGCAGACCGTCTGGTCCTGGACGGAGGTCTCGATTACAGGAGCGCCTATCGTGTCGTCGCCCGGGCGGTGGCGGAAGCGTCAAGGGCGGGGGAGGAGCAGGTGTCGGCCGCACACCTGGCCGACGCGGCCCGAGCCGCGGGAGTGGAACCGCCCCGATCCGATCCGGAAATGTCGAGGCCGGACCTGGAGGATGTGGCGGCCATGGTCGCCTCCCGAGACTCGATCGGCGGATCAGCACCCCACCGGGTGGTGGAGCACTGTGCTTCGGTGTCTCTTCGGGTACGGGAATCCCTAGAATGGGCCGCAACCTCGCGAAGCGCTCGGGATGTGGCCCTGGAGGCCCTACTCACCGATGCCGCCGCCCTGGCGGAGGGTTAAGCAAGCGACCAGGGAGAAAACCGTGCCCGTCCTGGTAATCGCCTGTCCTGACTGTGGCAACCGCTACAGAACGCTGGTGGTGGATGGCGCCAGGGTGCCGGTGGTGTGGGTGTGCCCGGACTGCAAGGCACGGAACGGGGAGGTTCTCGAGGAGGTGGCGGGGTCGGACCATCCCTGGTCGGGGGCATCCATGGATACCTGCTGTGGCTGAAGCCCGCAGGAGTAACATCGGCTGACCTTCCATGACCACCCAAGACTCCACCAACGAGGGCGGCGCCGCGCCCGAATCCACGCCTACCCGACGGCGGTGGATGCGCCTCATCATTGGCCTGATCGTCATCAACGTGGTGGTCTTCGGGGGGATCCTCTATTACCTGGTGGACGCGAGGGAGGCCATCGAGGCCATTCCCACCACCTCCATCCCGAGCCTGGCCCGCGAGCCGACGTCGCCTGCGCCGGTGGCGACCAGCACGCCGGGCTCCACCATCCCTGCCAACGCCGGCACCCCCGCCGTGGAGGAGCCGCCCGCTGAAGTCCTGGCGCCGGTGACCTTTCTGGTGATCGGAGGCGACACCCGTGAGGGCCTTCCCGACGAACTGGAGATCAACGATCGGCTGGACGGCAACCGGGCCGATGTGATCATGCTCGCCACCCTCGACGGCGACACGGCCAGGGTCCTCAGCCTGCCCCGTGACCTGCAGGTCGATCTCGGCGAGTACGGGATCGTCAAGCTGAACGCCGCCCTGGCGCTGGGTGGGGGCGACCTGATGGTCTCGACGGTGGAGGAACTGACCGGAGTCCAGATCGATCACTACGTGGAGATGGATTTCTACGGGTTCGCCAGCATCGTCGACGCGCTGGGCGGGGTCGAGATCACCTTTGCCTATCCGGCTCGTGACCTCAAGTCGGGCCTTGACGTAGAAGCCGGTACCCAACTCCTGGACGGGAAGCAGGCGCTGGCCTACGCCAGGTCCCGGGGTTACCAGGAGCGCCAGGGCAACGTCTGGGTCAGCGTCGACGCCAACGACCTGGGCAGGATCCGCCGCCAGCAGAGCCTGCTGTTCGCCATGCTGGAGTCCGCCAAGCGCTGGACGATCGTGTTCGATATCGGCGCCGTTCTCCGAGCAGCCGGGGAGCATCTCGTCATCGATGCCGGTCTGGACACCGAGCGTCTCTTGGAACTGGGTTGGGCGGCGCGGAATCTGAACAGGGGGGGCGTGGAGGTTTACTCGTTGCCGGTGTGGGAGAGCACGGAGAACGGCGTCTATTACCTGCATCCGAGACAGCCCGAGGCAACTGAGGTTCTGGCCGCCTTCATCGGCACCGATGCGCCGACCGGAGCGCCGCTACAGGAACAAGAACAGGCACAGGAACTTCGCCTGAAGGTACTCAACGGCAACGGTGGCGATGAGCAGGCCAGGATGTGGGCGGACTGGTTCGAGGGTCGTGAGGGCGTGTCCGGATCGGTTGGCGTGGGGGACGCCGCCTCGTTCGAATTCGACAACACAGTGGTGAGGGTGCGCCCTTATGACCACGAAATCGGCCGGCAGGTAGTGGAGATGCTGGGCTTCGGGCTGGTGGAGGCAGGTTCGGTGGATAACAGCCTGGATGCGGTGGTGATCCTAGGAGCCGACGCGCTGGCCGCCGAAGCGGTTCTCGGAGGTTGATGTGAGCCGTCCGGGTCCGGACGACGGGGAGCCGTCGGCACGGGCGAGTGGCTCGCACAGGATGCGGATCGCGGTGATCGGGGCCGGCTACGTGGGTCTGGTGCAGGCAGGCGGACTCGTCCGACTTGGCCACGAGGTTCGGCTCGGGGAGCGCGATGAGGCTCGACTTGATGCCCTCCGGGCTGGACGGATGCCCGTCTACGAGCCGGGCCTGGCGGCCCTCATATCCGAGGGTCGGGCTGCGGGGCGGCTCAGCTTCCACGCATCCAACCGGGAGGCGGTGAGCGGCGCATCGGTGGTCTTCATCGCCCTGCCCACTCCCTCGGGCGAGGGCGGAGCGGTGGACACCTCCATCCTCGACCGGGCGATCGCCGATTTGGCGGCTTCGTTGCCGGCCGGCTCGGTCCTGGTCATCAAGTCCACGGTTCCGGTGGGTACCGCCCGGCGGATCTCGCAGATACCGGCCATCGAGGGGCGGTATGTCAGGGTCGTGTCCAATCCTGAGTTTCTCCGGGAAGGCTCGGCGGTGGAGGACTTCTTGAACCCGGACCGGGTCGTCATCGGCTCGACCGACCTCCAAGCGGCGGAACTCCTCGCATCCGGTGTGTACGGCGACCTTCCCGGGGAGCGGTTGGTGGTCGATCCCGCCTCGGCGGAGATGATCAAATACGCCGCCAATGCCTATCTGGCGACCCGGGTCAGCTTTGTGAACTCGATCGCCAACCTGTGCGAGGAGGTGGGCGCCGACGCGGCTGCCGTGCTCGGGGGAATGGGCCGCGACCACCGGATCGGTTCCCACTACCTTGCTCCGGGGCCCGGCTACGGAGGATCCTGCCTGCCGAAGGACACGCGGGCGCTGGGGGCGATGGCGGAACGGCACGGCTACGACTTCCGGTTGCTCCGGGCAGTGATGGAGGTGAACGACGAGCAGAGGCTACGTATCGTCGCCAAAGTGGCCTCCGCCGCGGGTGGGACGTTGTCCGGCGCGACGGTTGGTCTGTGGGGTCTGGCGTTCAAGGCGGGGACGGACGATGTCCGGGAGTCGCCGGCCGTGGATCTCGCCGGGAGGCTGACCGCGGCGGGCGCCTCCGTCCGCGCCTACGACCCCCGGGCCGTTTTGTCGATGCCGGGGATGGAGATGGCGCCCGATCCGTTGGCGGCGGCGGACGGCGCCGATGTACTGCTGGTCGCGACCGAGTGGCGCCGGTTCCGGCAGGTCGACCCGGTAGAGGTAAAGGAGGCGATGCGGGGTTCGGCGGTGGTGGATGCTCGCAACCTCCTGGATGCGGAGGTGGTCAGAGCCGCCGGGCTCTCCTACCGGGGCGTGGGAACGGGTAGGCCATGATCTGGACCCGGAGTCCCACGCAGGGACGGGCCCTTGTCACCGGGGGTGCGGGCTTTCTCGGATCGAGCCTGGTCGACCGGCTGGTGACCGACCGCTGGGAGGTCCTGGTGGTGGATGACCTGTCATCGGGCCGCCTTTCGCGCCTGGCCGAAGCCCGCCGGTTCGGGAAGGTGGGAGTCCATCAGATGGACATCCGCTCGGAGCACCTTTCCGCCGCGGTCGCCAAGTTCGCTCCCGACCGGATCTTTCACCTGGCCGCCCAGACCTCGGTGGCGGTTTCCGTGGCGGATCCGGGCCTGGATGCGGAGATCAACGTCACCGGCACCCTCAACCTGCTGGAGGCAATTCGGCTGGCCGGCATGCCCCGCCTGGTGTTCGTCTCCACCGGGGGCGCCATATACGGCCGGGACGCCCCGCTTCCCACGCCCGAGGACACGCCCAAGCATCCGGAATCGCCCTACGGCCTCTCCAAGCTGGTGGCCGAGCAATACCTGGACCTGTGGAGGCGGCTTCGGGATCTGGACTACGCGGTCGTCCGCCCGGCCAACATCTACGGGCCGCGGCAGGACTCCTCGGGGGAGGGCGGAGTGATGGCGATCTTCGCCAGGGCCTGTATGGACAGGACCCGCCCGACCATCTTCGGAACCGGTGATGACACCAGGGACTACGTGTATGTGGAGGACGTGGTGGATGCCCTGGTACTGGCGGCGGAAAAGGGAGGGGGAGGTGTCTACAACATCGGCACCGGCATGGAGACCAGCACGCTGGAGGTGTTCAGGGCGGTAGCCCGAGAAGCCCGCTTCGGTGGCGGAGCGAACCATGGACCCGCGCGCCAGGGTGACGTTCCCCGTTCCGCCCTCGACTGCAGCCGGGCACGCCGAGATCTGGATTGGAGGCCCCGAACCCCCCTGAAAGAGGGCATCAAGGCCACCGTCGCCTGGTTCGCCGAGAACTGAACAGTGGCCAGTGGTCAGTTGCGGCTTCGAGTGCTCTCGGGGTTAATGGACCCCCTCTGACCCCTTGGCGTCCCTTTGCTGACAATCTCTTTCCGCTGGCCACCGCCCACTGCCGACTGACGATTGACCACTGGCCGTCAGCGGAACATGTCTTGGGCGGGGCTCCGCACGAGGTCGGCGCTCGATCCCTCACCCGGTGGGTGCTCCGCCCCGCGAATCAGGGCGGCGGGGATGCCCTTGGCCTTGCCCATCACCAGGTCGGCTGCAGCGGCCAGCTCGTCCGCCAGCGCAACCTCCGTCACCTCGAGGGTGTTGCCGTACGTGTCGGCCGTTCCCCGGTAGTCCACCACGGCTGGGATGCCGGCGACGCCGATCGCCACATCGGTCAGGCCGTGGCGCCAGGCCCTTCCGAACGTATCGGTGATGATCACCCCGATCGTCACCCCGAGGGCCTGAAGGAGACGGGCGCGGATCCGCCGCGCCGACTTGTCCGGGTCGATCGGGAGGAGAACCGCCGAACCACGGCGCACGTTGGACTTGTCGACGCCGGCGTTAGCGCACACGAACCCGTGATGCGTCTCGGTGATCACCAGTTCCTCGCGGCGGCGGAGAACGGCCGATGCCTCCCGTTCGATCAGCCGGAGGCGGGCCTCAGGATCGTCGCCGATCTCCTCGATACGACCCTCGGCCTTCGAGACCAGCTTGTGCGTGACGACCAGCACATCCCCGTCTGCCGGTTCCAGCCCGGACGCCGCCAATCCTCCGATCAGCATCCCGGCCACGTCGTCGCCGGGTTCGGCCTCGGGAATGCCTTCCACGGGGATTATCGAGATGCTCAAGACGCGGGCCCCAGCAAGTCCATCATCCGCCGGACGAAACAGATCGCCTGGTCTTTCTCGGCGATGCGGGTAGACACGGCATGAACCGACAACCCCGAGCCGGTCAGGGCAGGCACGTCGGCCTGGTCGGCGCCATCGATGAACAGGTCCCGGATGAGGCCGGGATAGGCCGCCACCACCCCGGCGTTACCCGGCGGTAAGCCCAGGGAAGTCAGTACCCGGTCAGCCGGTCCCTTGAGCGCCCGGCCTCCGAACAGCGGGCTGACCGCCATCACCCGGCGGGCGTCTCGCACCGACGCCGCGATCTCACGGACCGCCAGGATGGGCCAGACGGACAGGGGAGGGTTGGAGGGTGCGATCACCACCGCGTCAGCGTCCGAGATCGCCTCCACGACCCCCGGGGCGGGCCGCGCCGTCTCCTCACCTACGAACCTCACCTCCGTGACCTCGTCGCGGTGGCCACGCAGCACGAAGTACTCCTGGAACGCCGTCCAATGGCCGGGGCCGGTCAGCACCTCGGTTCGGAGCCGATCGTTGGTGGCGGGGACGACCGTCGAGCGAATTCCCATCATCCCCGCCAGGTCTGCCGTGATGGCGTCGAGGGGATCTCCGTCTCGCAGCCGCATGGTCCGGTAGAGATTGAGGGCGGCGTCGGCGTCTCCGATCCGGAAGCGAGTATCGACCCCGAAGCGCGCCAGATGGTCCATCAGCACCGTGGTGTCACCGGCTCGACCCCAACCGTGGGGCCCCTCCTGGCCGGCCAGGGTGTAGAGCACCGTGTCCACGTCCGGGGACACCGACCACCCGTAGAAGGTGTCGTCGTCCCCCACGTTCACCACCACCGTGGCCTCGACATCCTCCAGGTGCTCGAAGCCCCGAGCCAGGCGGGCGCCGCCGACCCCGCCGGACAGGAGCACGACCCGCCGGGTCACGAGCCGGGATCCGGTGTGACGGTTGTTGTCTTGAAATCCATTCCGTAACACAATGGGGTCTCCATGACCCAACCCTCTCCTCCGTCATCGAAGCCACGCGTCCTAGCGCTGGTGGTGGCCCGCCGGGGAGACGACATCGCCGACGTGCTGGCAAGCATCGAGTCCCAAGTCTACGAGGTCGAGGACGTGGTGGTCATCGCCGACCGGCGTCCCGACAGCGCTGCGGAGGCGGCAGGGACTAAGACGGCCCGGCGGTTGTCGGAGGCTCTGGACATGGTTGACGGTCAGGTGGACTACCTGTGGATGCTGGACTCCCGGACCACCGCCCGACCCGACGCCCTGGCCGCGCTGATCGAGACCGCCGAGAGCCTTGAGGCCTCCGTGGTGGGTTCGAAGGTGCTCGATAGCGACCAACCCGACCGGCTCCTGTCCGTGGGCGGGCCCACCGATGTGTTCGGGTTCCCGTACACCGGCCTCGAGAGGGGGGAGATCGACCAGGAGCAGTTCGACGTCATCCGGGACGTGGCGTTCCTGGAGCCGGCTTCCTTGCTCGTCAGAAGGGATCTAGCCGAAGGTTTGGGCGGGTTGGATCACACCCTGCCGTACCTGTCCTTCGGCCTGGACATCTGCCAGAGGGCCCGGGTGGTGGGCGGTCGGGTGGTCGTGACTCCGGGATCGGAGGTGTTCAGCCGGTCCAGTGGCGCCCAGCGACCCACCACCTGGCGGGAGCAGGCCGGACGGCTCCGGACCATGCTCAAGACCTACTCCCTGGTGACCCTCCTGTGGGTTCTGCCCGCCCTGTTCCTGGTGGGTCTGGCGACCTGGCTCTACCGGCTCGCGAAGGGTGTCCTGACCGGACCGGTGGATTGGATTCGCACCTGGGCCTGGAACCTCCTCTACCTGCCCTCGACCCTGCAGGCCCGGCGGCGCGCCCCTACGACCTCCATGGAGTCGGATGCCGAGTTGTTCCGCTTCCAGGTCCGCGGGTCGCTGGAACTGCGCGAGATCGCGGCCGAACTGGGCGCTCTACTAGGCGCCGGCGCCGAGCAGGAGGCGCCGGACGATCGTGCCTCGCCGGCCTTCTGGCAGAGACCCGACTTCATAACGACAGTACTGGGGGTGGCGCTGGTCCTGGTGCTCACCCGCTCCATCATTGCAGAGGGATTGCCGGCGATTGGATACGTGCTGCCACTGGCGGAATCGGCCTGGGACACCCTGCGCGCTTATGCCGGGGGATGGCATCCGGGCGGTCTGGGCAGTCCCGAGCCGATGCATCCTTCGGTCGGCGCCACCGCCGCCATCCAGTTCCTCCTGGGCGGCGGGGGTGGGGCGGCCGGCATCCTCACGGTGGGTGCGGTCGCCTCGGGTGTGGCCGGGATGGTGGCTCTGATCCGCAGGCTCGGCCTCAGTCGCGGGGCACGCCTGGTGGCCGGGGCGGTGTTCATAGCCGGGTTCCCGGCCCTGTGGCTGGCAGGGGAGGGCTACTGGCCCGGTCTCTTGGCGCTCGGCGGGCTTCCCTGGTCGTTGGCGGGGGTGGCGGCGCCCGATCCGGAGACGGGTCGCGGTTGGACGGGGCGCCTCGCCAGGGTGGGTTTCGCCACCGCTGCCTCGGCTGCCTTCGTCCCGCTCTCGATCGTGATACCCGTCTTCTTCGGACTCGTCTGGGCCGTAGTGGCGCGGCGCAGCCGCCCCCTGGTCGTCGGCGCGGCCGGATCGGTGCTCGCTTTGCCTGTGTTGCTGCCGTGGCTGAGCGGTCGCGGGTTGGCCGACGTGCTGTCGAGCGGCGCCCCGTTCCACCCCGATCCGTCCTGGTGGGTGGCCATTCCGCTGCTGGCGGCGGGCACGGCGGCCGCGGCGGTTGCACGCGGCCATCCACTGTCGGTCGCCGTAACGGGTGTGGTGATCGGATCGGTCGGGTTTCTCGTGGCGCGGGCTGGTTCCCTGGGCGCGGGCCAGGAAACCACGGCCGCCGGCCTTATCGCTGCCGCCGCCGGCGCGGCTCTGGTTGTCGCAGGCGCTCTGGACGCGCCGGCATCGCTCGGCATCGATGTCTCGCTGCTGCGAACCGCTCCCGCGTACGCGGCCATGGCGGCGGCCATCCTGGTCGGGTTGACCACCCTGATCGCTGCTCCCGCCGGCCGCATGGGACTACCTGATGACCGGTTCGCCGCCTTAGCGTTCGCCTCCAGCCGGGCTGAGGCCCACGGTCCCGACCGGGTGCTGCTGACCGGGCCTGCGGAAACCCTTCCGGGGCAGCATCGGGTGCTGCCGGATGGCACGCCCTACCGCCTGATCGGTGGCGTCCTGGACTATCCGCAGGCCTGGCTCCCCGAAGTACGCCTGGGAGATGAGGTCCTCGAAGAGACCCTGGTCGGTTTGATTGGCGGGGAGGAACTCCGCCCGGGCGAGTTGCTGGCGCGGTTCGGCATCCGCTGGGTGGCGGCCAGCGGTCCCAGTCCCATAGCGGACGCCCTGAGCGCACAGCTGGACATGCGACCGCTTGCCGGCCTCTTCGTGGGGGACTCCGCCGGAGTGTGGGAAAACGATGTGCCCGCCTACCGGGCGATGACCGATCAGGGCGTGGCGTGGTCGTGGGTGGCGCCTGATTACGGGGGCAGATCGTCCGGAGGCTCGGTCCGGATCGCCGAGAACGCTGACCACCGATGGGGTCCGGGCGCTTGGCAACAGGACGGCTGGGCCAACCGCGTGCCGGCCGAGGCGGGAGTCGCTACCTTCGGAGGGGTGGGTTCCTTCCGGTTCCAGGCCCGGGCGGCAGCTGTAGTAGTGATCCTGCTGGTGGGCCTGTCGCTGGTGCGAGCCAGGCGTGAGGCCGAGGACGAACCGGTATGACCCGCGTACTCGGCCTGGTGGTAGCGGCCCTCGCCGTGGTGGTGGCGATCACGCAGCCGGCCCCGGTACCGCCGGTTCCGACCGTCGAGGCCACCAGCCCTTTGGAGGCGCCACCCGGTGGCGCCTCCCATTTCACTCACTGTCCCTGGTCGCGTTCCGACAGCCTCCGGAACTCGGCGTACAGCGTGCTGGGAGAGGGCCCGGCCGGCTTCGATCTCTCCTTCCTCGAGGGCGGCTCGGTGGAGGACCGAATCTCGGGTCGGATCGACTCGAACACGGCGGCCAGGGTCGAGAACCCGCGACCGGTCGGAGCCAGCGCAGCGCTGGTCGAGTTCTCCGGGAGCTTGGGCGCCGTCGGCGTGGTGGCGGCTGGTGAGGGTCTCCTGGCCGGTGACCTTTGCTCCGGGAGGATTCCGGACTCGTGGCATCTGCCGGGAGGCTCCACGCTGGAGGGCGAGAGCCTGATCCTCCGGCTCTTCAACCCCTTCACCACCGACGCCCGGGTCGACCTCTGGGCATTCAGCGAGTTGGGTATCGAGGCGGGAGAAGCTCTGGAGGGATTGACGGTGCCGGCCCGGCGCACGCGGGTCGTGGCCCTCGAGGAGATACTGCCACGCCGGGAGTCACTGTCGATCGTCGTCCGACCGGTTCTGGGCTCGGTCATTCCGGCGATGGTGCTCGATACCGGCATGGATACAGCGGTCTGGCCCGGCACCGGCGCCGGCGACGGCTGGGAGTTCCCGGTAGCGGGAGCGGTCGGGCTCCGGAGTGACCTGGTCCTGACTAATGAAGCATCCATTCCGGTCAACTTCGTGATCGAGGCGTTCGACGAGCTCGGGTCGCTGCTACCCGCCCAGGTGGGTCGTATCGAGGGGCCTGGCCAGACGAGGGTGTCGTTGGAGGGGTTGAGCGCCTCGGGGTTTGGGGTGCGGGTAACGGGCGACGGACCCTTCGGCGCGGTCATCGTGGCTCGTTCGGAGACCGGTATTGCCGCCACCGTAGGGGCTCGGACCACGGCAACCGAATGGCTGGTGCCAGGTCCGGGGGTGGTCTCATCCGGAAGCCGGCTCAGGTTCCTCAACGCCGGAGTGACCGAGTTGACCGTCACCTACCGGACACTCACTCCCGAGGGAAGGACCCGCGCCAGTGTGATCAGCATCCCTCCCATCTCGGTCCGCACTGTCCATATCGCCGCCCCGGAGGTCGCCGGCGTCCGGGTCACCTCCGACGGCCCACTGACGGTGGGATGGCTGTCGGCAGTGTCCGGCCGAGCGATGTTCTCGGGGGCGATCCCGAGTGGCTGAGGGGTTCGTAGTTCGTCTGCTGGTGGTCCTGCTGGCGGCGGGAGTGGTGGCGGCGGTGGCCGCTTTCCGCCCGAAACGGCCCCGGACTCCCCTCTCCGTGGAAGGGAACCTCGATGGCCCCGGGATCTACCTGTTCACGGCTGCCGCGTGTGACGCATGTGATGAGGCCCGCCGCGTCTACCGGCAGGTGCTGGGCGACTCAGGCTTCACCGAGCGGAGTTGGGAGGAGCACTCCGACCTCCTGATCCGGATCGGGGTGGCCGAGATACCGGTGGGCGCGGTGGTGGGCGCCGACGGTAGGCAAGTGGCTTCGTTCGTCCAGGTACCGAGGCCCCCGGCTCTTCGGAGGGCAGTCCGGAAGATGCGGGCATGACCGGGGTCGCCGACACGCCCGGGCCCGCAGGAGACGAGGTCCGATCCCGGGGATGGTCGCCGCGGACCTCGGCCATCGTGGTGGCCATGGTCTCGGTGGCGACCCTTCTGGCCGTGGCTCCCCATCTGCTGCTGGTCGCCAACACCCCGACGGGCGGCGACATGGGCGCTCACGTTCTCGGCCCCGCCTACCTGCGGGATGTGCTGCTCCCGTCCGGCCGGATCATGGGTTGGTCGAACCACTGGTTCGCCGGGTTCCCGATCTTCTACTTCTATTTCCCCCTTCCCTCGCTGGTGATCGTGGCCCTCGACCTGGCTCTCCCCTACGGCGTGGCGTTCAAGACGGTGACCGTTGTGGGGCTGCTGGCGCTCGCTCCGGCCACGTACTTCCTTGTCCGGTCGATGGGGTTCGCCCGCCCGGTGGCTGCGGTCGCCGCGGCGGCGGGAGGCGTATACGCCTTCATGGAGACCCCCACCCCCAACATCTTCGGCGGCACCATCGCCTCCAGCCTGGCCGGAGAGTTCTCGTATTCCTGGTCGTTCGCGTTCTCGCTCGTCTACCTGGGGTGCCTGCTCAGGGCGGTGCACGAAAACCGTAGGTACTTCATGGGAGCGGCCGCCGCGCTGGCCGGGACGGCTCTGTGCCATGTGATCCCGACCATGGGCGTGGTGTTCGCATCGCTGTTCGTACTCGTCTCATCGCTGTTGGTGGCGGCAGGTCGCGGGTGGGAACGTCTCCGCACAGGCGACCGCCGGGAGCGTACCGGGGCCGGGCTGCCCTGGTGGGCTGTGCCGGGAACCTGGGCGGTGGGTTTCATGCTGGCTGCGTTCTGGGCGTTGCCGCTGGTAATCCGGCTGCGGTACACGACCGAGATGAACTGGCAGCCGCTGGCGGGCTTCGACGAACTGTTTCCGGTGGAGCTGTGGCCGGTGGCCATCCTGGGCGTGGTCGGGATGGTGATGGCATTGCGGAAGACGGGACGGGCCGTGGGGCCGGCTGCCCTGACGCTGGTGCCGATTCCGGCTTTCTTCCTGCTCAGCCAGGGCGCCAAGCTGTGGAACGGCCGTGCTCTGCCTCACTGGTTCTACGGTCTGCACCTCTTCGCCGGCATCGCGGTCGGCTTGCTGGTGGTGGCGGCCTGCCGCCGGCTCCCGGAGCGAACTCCAATCTGGTGGATCCAGACCGGCATCGTGGGCGCCGTCCTGGTGCTGGTGTTCGGGGCTGACATCGGGGATCCTGCCTGGGACCTCGAGGGCATGGCCGGCTGGGTCGGGACGTTGGGGCTGGCGCCGCTGGTCGAGCGGGTTTCGGGTCCCGACCTGCTGCTGCTGCCGGCGGGAATGATCCTGCTGTGGCTGGTGGAACGCCGGGCGCGGCCCGCCACCCGAACGGTCCTTCCTGTCCTGGCGGCCGTTGCTATCACAGGAGTCGTCTTTGTGGGCGTGGTCACGGAGGAGAACTACGTGGGCGCCTGGGCACGCTGGAACTACCTCGGTTACGAGGGTAAGACGACCTGGCCCGAGTACGAAGGCGTGATGTCGGCAATAGGCGCCCTGCCGCCGGGCCGGGTCCAGTGGGAAGGCAACAGCGATCTCAACAAGTACGGCACCCCCATGGCGCCGATGCTGTTCCCGTACTGGACCGAGGGCACCCACCCCTCGATGGAAGGACTGTACTTCGAGTCCTCGGTTACCACCCCCTTCCATTTCTTGAACGCGTCCGAGCTTGCCAGCGCCCCCTCAAACCCGATTCCGGGGCTGGCCTACCACACCGGCAATATCGATCGGGGCGCCGTGCACATGCGCCTTTTCAACGTGTCCTACTACGTGGCCTACACCGACAGGGCCAAGGAAAGGGCCGACCGGCATCCGGATTTCACCTTCGTGGGAGATTCGTCCCCGTTCCGGATATATTCCCTTCCCGAGAGCTCTCTGGTGGACGTGGCTGTCAACCAGCCCTGGGTCTTCGAGGAGCCCGGCTCGGGGCTCGTTCCCTCGCTCGTGACTACCTTCACTGAGGACGCCGAGCCGCATTTCGTGGACATGGCGCTCGACTGGTACGAGGACATCGACCTCGTCGACCAATGGATCGTGGCGGACGGTCCCCGAGACTGGGAGCGGATCACTCCCGACCTCGACGGCGCCACCGTTCCCATCACCACCGACTCGAGCGTGGAGGTATCCGATGTGGTGCTTGAGGATCACCGCATCGCGTTCACGACCACCGGAGTGGGACTTCCCCACCTGGTCAAGGTCTCCTACTTCCCCAACTGGACGGCTTACGGCGCCGAGGGACCGTGGCGGGCGACCCCGGCTTTCATGGTGGTCGTGCCGACCCGTAGCGAGGTCGAGCTGCGCTTCGAGAACACCTGGGTGGAGCGGGTGGGGGCCTATTTAAGTGTCGCCGGTGGGGTCGTTCTGGTCATGTGGCTGGTCACCGCCGCCCGCCGGCGATCGGTTCCGGCCGCGCCTCCACCCGAAGGGCTCCGCGATCCCGCCCTGAGGGGCACCGGCCGTTCCGGATACGGTTAGCCGCTACCCGTGTCCGCTCCAAAGTTATAGGCCTGCTGGCCGCTGGAAGGTACCTGTCAGCTGATCTTGGAGTGTTGGACTAGATGCTCTACAGGCGGCGGCTTAACGAACGGTTCTTCGGGCAGGTGCCTGCGGAACTCATTGTATTTGGTGAAGTTCTTGTGGTCGTGTTGCCATCGGCCAGCGACTATTCCTGGAGATATCCCTAGGGCACGCGCGGATCGCTCTATGTCGTTGGGGTCGTGTATTCCTTCCAAGTGATGAGCGTCTCGGCGTGGCACGAGTTTGTCCGCCGCAAATTGGTCTGCTTCCCGTTCAAGCCAGATGCTGTTCTCGCTGATCGACGTGTCTCCGGGCATTCCGATAGGTGCGGGGGGGTGCCACGATGGCCACCCCTCCGCGTCGTCAGGTTGCTGGTCAAGGAACGTGTTTCGCTTGGTGTGCAGGAGGACGTGTCCGATTTCGTGGAATAGGGAGAACCAGAAGCGGTCCTCTCGTTTCCCGCGGTTTGACAGGAGGATGACCGCCTTCGTAGGTGACGCCCACCAGCTTGCACCCGAAGCTCGGCATCCCTTGAGTTCGGCTGCGTACACCAAGGCAACGCCTGCATGTCTAAGGAGATCGGGTAGCTCGGCGACGGATTCACGGGGATCGGCTTGCGTCAGCTGGCGGAGACTTGGCAGCAGATCCCGTAGGCGTCGGGCGTCGTAGGGTACTGTTTGTAGATGGAGCGCCTTTAGCTGACCGATTCGCAGCCAGACAGTCGTAGCGCTTTGGCTGGGTTCGAAGGCGGGCGATCGCCTGAAAGATGTGAAGCGGGGTTCCCATACCCGCGTCCATCCGGCTGGGTTCGAGATTCCGAAAAAGCGCAGCAGTGTCTCCACCTGCTTGTCTTTTGAATCGGATCGCTTCAGAATGTTGTGTTTATACAGTTCTGACAGATCGAAGTGTGATAGCCATGTGTGCCATTCCCGGAGTCTGGAACGGGCAGCGGTTGTCGCTAGGTGGGAGCGATAGTTGGCCTCGTAAGTGAGCCATTGGCGTGCGGGCGTTCCTGTTGCTAGATCAAGCTGGACGGCTGTTTCCGGGGTCACAGTGGCCGTACCTTTAATGATTTGGTTGATGTGCTTGGCGCTTAGCCCGGTCCGGGCGGCGAGATCCGTCTGGGAGATACTCAATCGGCGTAACTCGTCTAGCAGGTGTTCGCCGGGTGATGTCTCGTAGCCGGGTTCGTATGGAACCCGAGCCGCGCGTGTCACGCTCAACCGTTGAGCGGTAGCGGGTGAATACGCGAAATCGTGGCCGTGCCGTTCTGGACTGCTAGGTCAAGCACGACGTCTGCGCTTGATGTTCGTATCACTGTGGTACCTCCTGCGCTGGTTACGTTGGGGAGCGCGTCCAGAGAACCTGCTGCAGCATGCAACGTAGAAAGAGCGAGTTTGACCGCGGTAGCGGACTTGCCGTACCCGCGCCGCAGACCCTCGATCGAGTTGCAGGTCGCCGCTAGCTCTTTGTAAGTGAATTCCACGCGCACTCTGCCTGCACCGCCTGTACCGCGATGTGCCCATCCTGTAATGGGCATTCCATTTACCAATCAAGTATACTATTATGCCTATACCCGTCCCGGTCATGCACCGAGGCTAACAGGGTCTCGGGCTGGTTCGGGTTCTTTCAGTAGGAAGGACGAGATATGGATAACAAGATCACCCTCAAGGTTGCCACGCCGGCAGGGCTCTACGAAGGTACGTTCGAAGTGACCGACAAGGTCCAATACGTGATCGCGGCCATCGTGAAGGCGATGAGCTTGCCCCAAGGCGACGAGTTCGAGTTGGCTCTCGATGGTAAGTCGCTGGCGCCCGACAAGCCGTTATTGGTCTTCAAGCTCCACGACGGAACCGTTCTCGATCTGATAGCCACCGGCTCGGGTGTGTAATACGGCGACGGTTGACGACTTGACCGTCGAGCCGCAGATAGAGGCAGTCAACGAGATCAGCGAGGTTCGCGGTTGGCAGTTCGAACGTGTTGGGCCGCGATGTTTCCGAGTATGCCTGACGACCCGCACCGGGGATGTTTACCAACTCGAGGTGGAATGTGAAGGGTACCCGACGCTACCGGCTTCGTTCCGTTGGCGGAACCCGGAGACGGGCATTTTGGATCAACTGGCCGCCTCGCCAGGGCCTTACAACTTCTTCCACGGGTCGGGCAGGATCTGCGCACCTTGGAACCGCCTCGCTTCAACTACCGGAGGCCCCCATCCGGAGTGGGAGCAGACGGGCTGGCAGCACAATCCGAGCACGCGGGGGACTGTCACCTTGGCTGCCATGGTGCTACGAATCCACCACGAGTTGCGTAGTCCCCACTACCGGGGGCGCGGGCAGTGATACGCAGGATCTGGTCACTGGTCACGAGGGGGCTTCGCCGCATCCCGGAGCCACCTGCTCGTCTCCGGGTCGTAATGACAGCACAATGCCGTGACCTTGTCGCAACCAGTCTCCACACGAGTTTGCAGAGAGGTCACGAAGGTGTCGTGTACTTCGTGGGGCTGACCACCGCAACTACCACGCTCGCTGTGTCTGCCATTCTCCCTTATGCGGCCACGACACCAGGCAGCTTCGATGTGGGTGCTCGTGACCTAGGCAAGATCATCCGAACCGCATCAATGGCAGGTTTGCAGGTAGTAGGCCAACTGCACACCCACCCGATGCAGGCCTTTCACAGCGTTGGAGATCTCCAAGGGATGCGAATTCGGTACCCCGGCTACTTCTCGATAGTTGTCCCCGACTATGGAGCACTACTCCCATCGTTCGAGCAGACCCACACGGTGATGTGGACCACCGTCGGGTTCCAGGAGATTGACGAATCGATCAGTGTCTTCGACCAAGGAGCACCATGATCGAGCAGGACTTCCACCGACGCTGGATGGACCGGGCGTCGCGTTACCCCGGTGCCCAACCACTTCCCCCGGATCTGACGTTGCATCTCCACATTGACCCCGCCTATGCCAGCACGTATTCGGGCCAAGTAGCGGCCATCACCGCAGCCAGCCTCTTCGGCCGGATGTGCGCCGTCGTGGCGTTCGACGCGCCCTCGGTGCCTGTGGTCGACCCGTTGCCCTGGAAAGGCATGGCCCTTGATGAGTTAATGACGCAAACACTGGAGTCGACTCACCGGTTTGGACGCCATGAGCAGCGATCCGCACGACGGGAGGATTTCCGGCTGGCTGTCGGCCCTGGCGGCCCTGGGCTAGTCGTTCATGGAAGTGGCTGGGGCTCCTACTACGGAACACGTCCGTCTCCGCTCATACCGTCCGATGAGCCAAACCCTTATGGCGCGGCCTTCGCAGTGATCGCGGCGGCCGCGCATGTACAAATGCGTCCGAGCGAAGCACCGAGCGCGCGGTGCCTAGACGTGTACCACTGGCAGACGGGGGCCATCCCATCTGAGGCACCATCGGTGATACCCGATTTCGAGCTCGGCGAGCTATGGAGTGTTGGCGTCGGGTCCGTCGGAAGTTGCGCGCTCTTCTTCCTCAGCCTGATCACACGCGCGTTTCGGGCAGTACTCATCGACCGCGACCAGGTCAAGGTAGAAAACGTAACCCGATCAGCCTTGTTCTCATGGGAGGACGCCGAAGTCAAGAAACCCAAGGTCGAGGTCGCTGCCCGCTGGCTACGTGACGCCAGCGTCGAGCGCATCGAGCCGCACATCGCGTGGTTGGACGAGTTACCGGAACGATGGAATCGACGCCGTACAGGCACACCCGACATCCTTGTCTCAGCGGCAAACGAGCGCAACGTTCGGACACTGATCGAGAACGGGTACCCACCCCTTCAGATTTATGCCACTACCGGTCGGAACTGGCAAACCACACTGCTCCGCCATATTCCACTCATTGATCCCTGCTCGTGCTGCGTCCCCGGTGTCCAGACGTCTATGGCCCCGACACCCTGTGCGACCGGATCAGCGGCACCAGCCAGTAGCCCTGAACGAGACGATGTAGCGCTCCCCTTTCTGTCCTACGCCGCTGGAGTCATGACCGCCGCCGAAATCACGAAGCTATCCCTCCTCGAAACCGCAGCATCACCCAACCGGGTCTTCTTCGAGCCCCACGGGCGCCGGCTATTCAGCGTTTCGCTCGACAAGAAACCAACATGTCCATGTCAGCGACGGAACCCCGCCGTCCATCGAGCAGTAATCGAGGGTTCGCTGTTCGCTCGACTCTCAGACCAGTGACCCCGCCGCCTATCCGGAAGAGTTCGCACTGGCCCGCTGCCGGCCTCAAGTGCCGTGGTTGGCGGTTTTCCCGGCATGATACGGTTCTGGAACCTCCAGGGATCTGCCTCATGCATCTGCGGCGTCACCGGCTGGCTAGCCGCTACGAAATGGTTCGGTGGGCCCGACTGGCGATGGTTGTTGGTATCGTTCGTCTTCTTCGCTGTGGGTGCGGTGCTCTCGAAGAGGGGGATAGCCAGCGGGTTCGGTGTAGTCGACCGAATCCTGCCAGCCGTGGGTGCGGTACTCAACATGGTTGGGATCCTCGCGCTGGTGCTTCCCGTGATCATTTGGTCCACCTTCTTTGGCGAAACCGGGAGACGTCGGCGGTAATGGAGTCGGTTCCCGGACGACGACAAGAATCCTCTTTGGACAGACCTATCGAACTAGAGTCCTAGCTATCGGACAATGCCTAAGGTTGTGGAATGATATCTCGTCCGCACTACCACGGGCACCGCGAACGGCTCCGGGAACGATTCCTCAGGAGCGGACTGGCCGGTTTCGCCGAGCACGAAGTCATCGAGTTACTCCTGACTCTCGCCATACCTCGGTCGGACGTGAAGATGCCTGCGAAGGCGCTGATCAAGCGCTTCGGCAGCTTTCGAGGGGTCTTGGACGCGCGATCTTCCGAGTTGCAGTCCGTCAAGGGCATAGGCGAGGTGAGCGCAATCGCCCTACATATTATTCGGGAGTTGGCGACTCTCTACCTGCAGGAAGCGTCCGAGGGCACGGAAGTGCTTCGAGAGACGGAACGGCTGAGCGACTTCTGGCGTATGCGGATCGGAGCGCTCAAACACGAGGTATTCGCGGTGGCGTACCTGGACTCCGGGTACCGGCTGCTTCGTAACGGTGTCGAAACACTCCAAGAAGGAACCGTCGATCGTACAGCGGTGTATCCCCGTCGTGTGGTGGAGGCTGCGCTTCAACGCCAAGCGGCCGCGCTTGTTCTTGCGCACAACCATCCGAACGGCATGGTCGATCCGACCGAGCACGATAAGGTCGTTACGCGCGCCATCGTGCTGGCGGCCGACACCATCAGCCTCCACGTGGTCGACCACCTGATCGTGTCGCCGGGAGAGACGTTCAGCTTCAGGAAGGCCGGGCTGCTGTGAAAATCGCGCCCGCCATTCTCGATCACTACCCGGAGCTCAACGAAGCCCAGCGACGGATCATCGGTCACCTCGACGGGCCGCTGCTGGTGATCGCGGGACCCGGCTCAGGCAAGACCTACAGCATCGTGCTGCGGACCCTGAATCTTTTGCTGCTGGAGCGGGCCGAGCCCAAGGAGGTCGTACTGTGCACTTTCACCGAGAAAGCCGCCTTGGAGATGCGGCACCGGATGGCTATGGCCGCTCACAGGATGGGATACCAGACCGACCTCTCTGACCTTACGATCTCGACAATTCACGGTTTCTGCAACCAACTCCTCATGCGCCACCGGCACCGGACACCGCTCGGGCACAACTACGAGACCCTCGACGAACTCGCTCAGCTTCTCTTCATCTTCGAACACTTCAACGAGATCATCGGCCCTCGCTCGAGCGGATTGTTCCTGACCAGGTGGAAGACACGATGGACAGCAATCGAAGGGGTCCGCGGGTACTTCAACAAGATGACCGAAGAAATGGTCGATCCGTACCGGCTCGTGACTTCCGACGACCCCTTCCTGAGGGCGGTCGGTAGCGGGTACCAGAACTACACAAAGTGCCTGCTCGCCGCCAACCGTGTCGACTTCGCCCATCTGCAACGACTCGCCTATGACTTGCTCGACGATCCGGCCACCGCCGATACGGTTGCCCCAGGTCTCCGATATGTGATGGTGGACGAGTACCAGGACACCAACTACATCCAGGAAAAGGTTGTCATGCGACTGGCGGGAGCGCATGACAACCTTTGCGTGGTCGGAGACGAAGATCAGAGCCTCTATCGCTTCCGCGGCGCCACCGTCCGGAACATCCTGGAGTTCCCCCAGCGTGTGCCCGGTTGCGTCACCATCAACCTGACCACGAACTACCGCTCGCATCGGGAGATCGTGGAGCGCTACGACCGTTGGATGAACTCGGCCGACTGGTCCAACCCGGACGGTGGCTCCTTCCGGCACGACAAGAAGATCGTCGCGGACTCGGCGACGGAGCATCCCGACTACCCCTCGGTTATAAGCATCTGGGGAACCAGCGACCGTGATGAGGGCGAACGGTTCGCCGACCTAGTGAAGTTCCTCAAGGAGAAGGGCGTCATTAAGGACTACAGCCATGTGGCGCTCCTATTGCACAGCGTGCGGGATACCCACAGCGGCCGGTACCTGGAGGCGCTCCACGCCAAGAACATCCCGGCGTTCTGCCCTCGAGCCCGCGCTTTCTTCGAAATACCTGAAATCAGCCGACTGGTCGGCTGCTTCGCCATCCTGTTCGGATGGCATGGTCATGGACGTGGCCAGGTTCATGGCGCGGTGAAGCGTCTGGCGTCCTATGTGGACGCGGCCCTTGTTGATCTCGGTAGGAGCTTCAACCCTCACGATCCTCTCGCCCGTGGGCTCCAAGAGTGGAAGGCCGAGATCGACGCGCTCCGAGAGGGAGAGACTCTCGACCTGCGGCCTGTGGACTACTTCTACCGCCTGCTAGCCCTCACGCCATTCAAGGAGGCCGTCCGCAACGAGAACACCGCTCGTAACCTGGCCATCTTCTCTCAACTCCTCCATGCCTTCCAGAGCTATTACCGCTACCCCGTCATCACGCATCGGAACCACAGGTTCCTCCGCCTGCACTTCTTCAGCAGTTTCCTGCGCCTCCTGCACGCAGGCGGCATCAACGAGTATGAGGACCCGGACCAGCCTTTCCCGAAGGGCCATGTGCAGGTGATGACAATCCACCAGGCGAAGGGCCTGGAGTTCCCAGTGGTGGTGGTCGGCTCGCTCGCTACACAGACCAGGAGCGCTAAACAGATCGACCGGGATCTTGGTCCGTTCTACCAGCGTCCGCCCTTCGAGCCCGAGAATCGCATCACGGTATTCGACCGCATGCGGTTGCACTATGTCGCCTTCTCCAGGCCCCAGAAGCTGCTGGCGCTCACCGCACCCGAGCGGCCGAAAGACCACTTCGCTGCCATCTGGCAGGGACTTCCCCAGTGGCCCTACGCGCAGAAGGATCTCCTCGCGGCGCAGCGTTTCGCTGGCAACGAACGCCTCCCGGTCAAGAAGACCTACAGCTTCACTGGGGACCTCAAGATCTACGAGACCTGCCCCCGCCAGTACCAGTTCTACCGAGAGTACGACTTCACCCCTTCTCGTTCGGCAGTGATTTTCTTCGGCCTGCTGGTGCACCAGTCCATCGAGGAGATACACAGCGTCGCTCTCGACGGTCAGATGCACACTCTCGACGAGCCGGCCATTCGCAACCTGTTCGACCGGACCTTCCACTTCTTGCGGCTCACCCAGACCCGTCCGATCGGGGACCGGGCGAAGGAGACAGCTTTCGGCCAGGTGATGCACTACTTCCTGCAGAACCAGGATCAGATGCATCGGATCATCGAGACCGAGGTGGATGTCTCCCTGGAGAAAGACGACTACATCCTCACCGGGAAGGTCGATCTCCTCCTCGGCGGAGACGGCAAGCTCGAACTGCTCGACCTCAAGACCTCACCCCGCCCCCGGCACACCCCCGATCTCATCGCCGCCTACGAACGGCAACTGTGCACCTATGCACATATCGTGGAGAAGCGCCGTGGTAGACGTGTTGACCGGCTGCTACTCTACTGGACCTCGGAGGAGCGCCGCGAGGATGCTCTGATGGTCCTCCCTTACCGTCCCGACCGGGTGCAGGAGGCCGGACGCCACTTCGACGAGACCGTGCGCCGCATCAAAGCGGCGGAGTTCTCCGTCGGTACGCCGCCCGAAGCGGCGATCTGTGGTGAGTGCGATCTGCGTATGCTCTGTCGCGCCGACGGCGTCATTGGCGGATCAGCGCCCAGGGAAACGAAGATCACTTTTCTGAGGTAGGAAGAACGAGGCTGGAAATGGCCAAGATCGACATCACTAAGACCGAGCTCGTTTGGCCCGGCAAGTACAACGATGACGGCACCATTAATGAAACACCGCGAGTCAATCTCCCTTTCCAAGTGATTGAAACCGTCAATGAAAGCCGTGTCACTCGCGAAAGCCAAAAGAGCAGGGGCCTGACGTTATTTGATGTCTACGAAGCTCAGGAGGGCGACACCTTCGAGGAGGGTTGGAGAAACAAGCTCATCTGGGGAGACAATTTGCTTGTCATGGGATCTCTACTCCAAACATTTGCAGGGAGAATAGATCTAATCTACATTGATCCGCCTTTTGCAATCGGAGCCGACTTTACGTACGCTGCACAGATCGGAGAGTCGGGCCCAAGCTTCGTCAGGGAGCAGTCGGTCATTGAAGAGAAGGCATATAGAGATACTTGGCATGAGGGTACTAGCTCATATCTGAATATGATCCGCGACCGCCTAGTATTGATGCGGGATTTACTAGCCAATGATGGTACTATCTACGTTCATTGTGATTCAACTGTTAACTATCTGCTTCGATCAATCATGGACGAAGTGTTTGGAAAATCAAATTTCCGTAATGAAGTAATATGGCGTTATGGGAAGATGTCCAATACGAAGAAAAAGTTCCCTGCCAATCACGATACCATTCTGCGCTATAGCAAGAGCGAGAGTTATACTTTCAATCCGATCAAAGAAGAAGAAAGCGAGTACAAAAAACGATTTGTCCGATATTTGACGGATAATCGAGTCCTATATGGAACTGTCAAGACTAGTAAAGATAAACTCATCACAGGCAGGATATCAAAGGTGCGCCGCCAACTAGGGAGGGCTCTAAAGGACGAGGATGTTCTCTTTGATTTCAATAGCGAGTTCAAAGTTCAAGACGACGTGTTTACCAACATATCAATAGTCAAGGGTAACAGTCGAGAAAACCTTGGGTACCCCACACAGAAACCATTAGCCTTAGTTGACCGGCTTATAAAGGCCTCGTCCAATGAAGGCGCTCTGATCGCGGATCTCTTCTGTGGGTCCGGTACTACTTTGGCGGCAGCTGAGAATCTTAACCGCCGCTGGATAGGATGTGACTTAGGGAGGTGGAGTATACACGTAACCCGTAAGCGTTTGCTAGAGATTGACAACTGCAAGCCATTTGAGCTATTGAATCTTGGTAAGTATGAGCGCCAATATTGGCAGGGAGTGACATTTGGCGCGGAGAACAACAAGACGGCTTCTGAGCGAGCGCTCTATGAGTACTTGGCGTTCATACTTAAGCTTTACGGAGCACAGCCGATTACGGGGACGGCTCACGTCCATGGGAGGACGAGTAAAGCGATGGTGAGCGTCGGTGCTGTGGACGCTCCAGTTACTATTGAGGAAATCAATGACGCGATTGACGAATGCGTCATGCTTAGGCAAGAGGTACTGCATGTCCTGGGGTGGGAATGGGAGATGGGTTTGGCCGGTCCTAACACGGACGTACGTAGCGGTGGTCTGATGCATGATGTGGCTCAACAGAAGGGCGTGAGGCTATTCCTGTTCCAGATTCCTCGTGAGGTGATGGAGCAGTATGAGGCCGATCATGGTGCTGTACGCTTCTTCGAGTTGGCCTATCTGAAGGCGGCTATCGCACAGAACGGCCTCACCATAGAGGTAACACTTGAGGACTTCGTCATTCCTAATGCGGAACTCATTCCAGATGATGCGCGAAACAAGATCGACAGGTGGTCTGACTACATCGACTACTGGGCGGTCGACTGGGACTTTCGTAACGACACCTTCATGCAGGGGTGGGTCACCTACCGTACCCGTCAGGCTCGAACGCTCGCCCTCACCTCGGATTCGCACACGTATCCGGATGCGGGCAGGTACAGGGTTCTGATCAAGGTTATCGACATCTTCGGTAACGACACGTCGCAAGTCTTCGACGTAAAGGTGCGTTGATCGTGACCGACGCGTTAATCGCCTACGATGAGGACCTGCCGGAGGTCCCAGGCCGCGTTCCGTGGGAACCTCCGACTTCATACCTGGTCAAAGACGTGGCCGCCCCCAGCGGGTGGCGCGTTGACGATTCGGGAAGGCGGCCGAGCCGGCTCTTGGTCGTCTCGAAGATCCGAGAAGCGGTGGACGCGTGGCGGGCTCGTGGCTACGAAGGGGGTTCTGAGGTCACGAGACGCCTGTTCGAGTACTGGTTCGACGAGGACCACGAAGTCCTCGGTTTCGATGCGCCGTTTCGGTACTATTACTGCCAGCGTGAGGCGATCGAGACATTGGCCTGGTTGGTCGAGGTCGATGGTCGGCGGGATACCAAGGAGTTGATCGAGGCCCACGGCGCGATCTTCCAGCGCGACCTGATCTCGAAGAACCTCGAGTTCCAGACTAACATGGACGGCCGACGGCAGATCCGCCGTTATGTGCCAGAGTCTGACTCGGTTGGTGTGCAGGACATCCCACCCAAGAACCTGCCGCGTTTTGCCATCAAAATGGCCACAGGCTCCGGGAAGACCTGGGTAATGGCGATGGCCCTGGTGTGGTGTTACTTCCACAAGCAACTGGTGCCTGATTCGAGGGTTTCTACGAACTTCCTCATTGTAGCCCCCAACGTGATCGTGTATCAGCGACTGGAAAAGGATTTCTCAGACAATCGTATATTCCATAAACTGCCGTTGATCCCACCGGAGTGGAGGGGCAGTTTCTCGCAGAAGGTGATCCTCCGCGGAGAGGTCACCGAGCCGGACCCCTCCGGAAACCTGTTTCTGACCAACATCCACCAACTCTACGAGTCTCGGGAACCGAATTGGACCCCAGCTAACGCCGTGGATGCTCTACTTGGGAAGAAGCCAGCGCCGAGCCTCTCAGCATCCGGTCAGCGCTCCATGCTGGAGCGAGTCAAGTCGCTGTCCGACCTTGTCGTGATGAACGACGAGGCTCACCATGTCCACGACGAAAGCCTGGCTTGGAGTAAGTCGCTGCTGACTATTCATCAGAATCTGCCCAGTGGCATCAGCGCCTGGTTTGACTTCTCAGCCACGCCCAGAGATCAGAACGGTATGTACTTCCCCTGGACGGTTTGTGATTACCCACTAGCACAGGCCGTGGAGGACCGGATTGTTAAGGCACCTCTGATAGTTACCAATGAGGACGACCCAAACCAGCCAGCCGGTGATCCAAGCAGCGTCAAGAAGGCCAACGTAGTGGAGAAATACGGCTACTGGATACACGCGGCCGTGACGCGTTGGAAGGACCACCAGAAGGCCTATAAGGCGCTCTCAGTCAAGCCGGTACTGTTCATCATGACAGAGAAAAACCTTTGGGCTGACGCCATAGGTGAGTATTTATCTACGACCGAAGAGTTTGGTTTCGAGAAGTCTGAGATACTCGTTATCCACACTGACAGCACAGGCGAGGTCCGACCGGGAGATATCGACCGGGCCCGCCAAGAGGCCCGCGATATCGACCGGGCCGAGAGCAGGATCAAGGTTATCGTTAGCGTGCTGATGCTGCGCGAGGGGTGGGATGTACGCAACGTAACAGTCGTGCTCGGGCTGCGTCCGTTCACGGCCAAATCAGAGATCCTCCCCGAGCAGGTGATTGGTCGTGGACTGCGTCTGATGTCACAGGTGAGCCCAGATCGTACCCAGACTCTGGAGGTTCTAGGCACACAAAACCTTCTCGACGCCCTCCGCCACAAGCTCGAAGCGGAGGGCGTGGGAGTTGTAAGCGTCAAGCAGCCACCTCCACCACCGATCACCATTGAACCTGTCCGAGAGCGGCTGGACTATGACATTGCTATTCCCATACCCACACTGAGCCTGACACACAATGTACGTAAGCTGTCAGGCTTGGACGTGAACTCGCTTGATGCAATTCTCGACCGAGAAGACATAGATGAGCGATACCGAATGCGCCTACGTATGGATTTCGCTCCTACCGAGACCCAAGTACACCAGGCTGATATCACCATGGGTGATCTTCCGCCTACCGGGACTATCCTGGCCGGTATAACCAACAAAGTCATCAAGCAAGCTCGACTTCCGAATCGTTTCGCTGAGCTATATCCAGCGGTACAATCATATGTTCTAGTTCGCTGTTTTGGCCGTCAAGTCGACCCCGATGATGATGCCCTCCGCTCCCACCTGAATCGTCCAGAATTGCAGGAGGGCATAGCCGGATACCTGGCAGCGGAGATCGGTAACCTCACCGTGGAGCGGCGACCCATCGAGTTTGAGAAGGCCGACTTTCGGCTATCCCGCACCAGGCCCTTCACTTGGCGGCGGGACCTGCCGCCACTGGAGGCGCGGAAGACGGTCTTCAACTTCGTGGCCACCTACAACTCCTTTGAGCGTCAGTTCGCCGAATTCTTGGACCAGGCGGATGATGTGCTGCGATTCGCTGCGTTGGGTACAACTGAGCAGGGGTCTTCGGGAACCGCCTTCCGCGTCGACTACCTGAAGCCGAGCGGCGCCATCGGGTTCTACTACCCGGACTGGGCAGTCATCCAGCAGACCGACGAGGGCGAAGTCAACTGGATCATCGAAACGAAGGGTCGTGTCTGGGAGGGTACCGAGCAAAAGGATGCCGCCATGAGGAATTGGTGCCAGTCGGTGAGTCGGACCAGCCGCGTGCCGTGGCGGTACATTCGCGTCAATCAGGTGGACTTCAAGCCCGAAGCTGCGACGCTCAGGGAACTCGTGGTCATGCTTGTCGGTAAAGCCATGTTCGCCGAGCGTGACCAACGGCGGACAACCATGTCCCGAGCGGAGATCCGTCGCGCACGCGAAGAGGGCCGTGCCTGATGGCGGTTGTCGTTGACGCTTCGGTGGCGGCGGCCTGGTGCTTCCGTGACGAAGAGGGCAGCGGCGAGGCTGATGCTGCGATTGGGCGGTTGTCGGCTGAGACCGGGATTGTCCCGGGACTCTTCTGGCACGAGATGCGTAACGTCTTGGTCGTTGCTGAGCGGCGGGGACGGATCGAATACGCAGAGGTCGAGCGCTACCTCTATCACCTCCGGTCGCTACCTCTCCTCACGGACAACGACCAGAGCGATATCGATACGGTCGCGTTGGCGCGACGCCATGGTTTGAGCGGCTACGACGCCGCCTACCTTGAGACCGCGAGGCGGCACGGCGCGGACCTGGCAACGCTCGACAGGGAACTCGCAAACGCTTCTGCCCAGGAAGGTCTGTAGTACACCCAACTCCAACGCCGGGCGACCTGTGACTTCAATGGTCTCTAACGGGCTACCGCAGGCTTCGGCGGAGAGCGAGCAGTCCCCGGAGGGTTCGCGGAACCCGGCGGAGCAGCGAGGACCGGGCTTCCCGCAGTTCCTCGACGGTGATTGGGACCTCGATGATGCGGTACCCGGCCCGCTCGGCCCGCAGGACCAGCTCGGTGTCGAACAGATCCTCGGTCAGGCGCACCCGCGGGAGGAGTGCCTGGACCACCGGAGCGCGGAGCGCCTTGATGCCGTGGGTGTCGCTCAGCCCGGATCCGGCCATGGCGCGAAGCGCAAGGTTGAACACCCGGGTGGCAAGGCGGCGTATCCACGGTCGCCGGTCCCGGGAACCGGGAGCTCGCTTCGAGGCGATCACCACATCGGCCGACCCGTCGAGCTCCGCAACCCTTTGCAGGAACTCTCCGGAGTGGTAGTCGATGTCGAACACCACCAGCCATCCCTCGTTCCCGGCCGCCTCCATCCCGGTGCGGATGGCAAGCCCGTAGTCCGCGCCGTCGACCTGCATCACGTCCAAGCGGGGATCGGAGGCGGCTTCGGACAGGGCCTCGGCATGGGTGCGGTCGGTCGATCCGTTCTCCACGAGGATGATCCGGTGCCGGGGCGTCACCGGCTCCACCTGGCGCCGGATCCGGGCCAGGGCCGGTCCCATGAAGCCGGCCTCGTTGTGGACCGGGATGATGATGGTGATCTGCGGTGGGGTCATAGTTGTTACCGGGGGCGAGTGTAGGATCGGACGCAGCGACCGCCGCAAATGCCGCGCTCCATGCCGGCCGGGGACGGAGCCGGTGCGCCGTCATAACCATGGATATCTCGTGGGAAGCCCTGACTCAGACCCTTTCGACCGAATCTTCAAGGCCTACGACGTCCGGGGTCGGGTGGATAGGGGCGACCTGGACGAGGAGATCGCCCAACGTATCGGGGTGGGTTTCGCCCGGGTCACGGGCGCCTCGACAGTAGCCCTGGGACGTGACTGCCGGCCCTCTTCGGAATCGTTGGCGGCGGCTTTCCGGGAGGGGGTCATTTCGCAGGGGTGCGATGTGACCGATCTGGGCCTGCTTCCCACCGAGGTGGTCTACTACCACTCGGGCCTGCACCGTATTCCCGGCGCCGTCGTCACGGCCTCCCATAACCCGGCCGGTTACAACGGTCTCAAGTTCTGCCACCGGGGGGCGGCGCCGATCGGGTCGGGTTCGGGATTGGAACGGATCCGGGATGCGGCCCGTTCGTGGACCGGGGACTCCAGGGGGGAGACCAGGGGCGGGGTTGGCCGGCACGACGCCCTGCCCGGCTACCTGGAGCATGTGTTCGGAATCGTCGATCCCGGCGGCGTGGGGGCGCTGCGGGTGGCGGTCGACGGCGGGAACGGGATGGCCGGGCTCGTAGTCGGGCGGCTCTTCCGGCAGTTGACCTCTTCCACTTTGATGGGCCTCTACCTGGAGCCGGACGGTTCCTTTCCCAACCATCCGGCCGACCCCCTCGATCCCGACAACCTCGCCGACCTGGTCCGCCTCGTGCGCGAGCAGAAGGCCGACGTGGGGGTGGCCTTCGACGGGGACGCCGACCGGGCGGTGTTCGTGGACGAGCAGGGAGCCCCTCTCCCGGGAAGCACGACCACCGCCATCATCGCGGCCTGGTTCCTGGCCCGGCGACCGGGCGCCCGGATCGTCCACAACCTGATCTGCTCGAGGAGCGTGGCCGAAGGCATCCGGTCCGCGGGAGGGGTGCCGGTTCGTACGCGGGTGGGCCATTCGTTCATCAAGGCTGTGATGGCGGAGGAGGAGGCGGCCTTCGGGGGTGAGCACTCGGGCCACTACTACTTCGGCGATAACTACGGGGCGGACAGCGCGACCCTGGCCATGCTGGTGTTGCTGACCGTCCTGACCGAGGCCGGTGTGCCGCTGTCGGAACTGAGGCGCGGCTACGAGCCGTACGCCATGTCGGGGGAGATCAACACCGTGGTCAACGACCCGGCAGCAGCGATCCGGGCGGTGGAGTCGGCCTTCGCCGGCGCTTCCCTGGACCATCTCGACGGGCTGACGGTCGACCTGGGGGACAGCTGGTTCAACGTCCGGCCCTCCAACACCGAACCGTTGCTCCGCCTCAACGTCGAAGCACCCGACTCCGGGTCGTTGGGCGAACTCGTGGAAAGGGTGCGGAGGGTGATCGACTCCTCCTGACATCCCGGCATGGCCGGCGTCCAGGGTTAACTGTCACAGGGTTCGCCTACAACACAGGGCATGGTGTGCGTGGTGTGCGGGTGGTGGAACCCGTCGGCAAGAACTCCCCGGCGGGACCGGACGGAGCGGTCGGCGGTGTGTCCCGCCTGCGAGGCGTCCTTGCAACCCGGCGGCGAGGTAAGGCTCCCGTCGGGCGTGCTGGTGCGCTCCTTGCTGGTTCACGACGGTCCGATCCGCAACGCTGTCCACGCCATGAAGTACCAGGGCGCCGACCGGGTCGCCCCGGGATTGGCGCCCCTCATGGTGGATCTCATCCCGACCGATGCTGCCGCCCTGGTGCCTGTACCCAGGTCATTGCCCCGCCGGGCCCGGTTCGGAACCGACCCCGGCAGAGCGCTGGCCATGGCGCTTGCCCGGGTGGCGGGCCTGCCTGTAGCGGACGTGCTGCGCGCGCCCTTGCTCCACCGGAGCCAGATCCGCTCCAGGCGCCGTGGCGGCCTGCATTTCCGGTCGGTGTCGCGCCCGCCCGGGGGAGCGGTGCTGGTGGACGATGTGCTGACCACCGGCGCCACCCTGAGCTCGGCGGCCGGCGCCTGCCGCGGCGCCGTCACTTCGGCTATCACTCTCACCCGATCCCGGTGGGATGGAGGCGGTAGGCGTAGGGCTTGAAGAATCAGAGCTAACATCGGCTCATGGAGGTTCGGATACGCGGGCGGGGAATCCGGTTTACCGATGAGACCCGCGCCCATGCAATGGGGCGCGTCAACCGGACGGCCAAGTTCTTCGACCGTCTGGGTGACGTCGATGTGAACGTCACCAGGGTCAGCAGGCACGGCAGCGATCACGGTTTCCGAGCCGAACTGTCCGCTCGAGCGGCCGGCCAGCTGGTCAGGGCGTCAGGCGAGGGTGACACCGTAAGCCGTTCCGTCGACGCCGCATCGGAACACTTCGAACGCCGGCTGCGCCGGCTCTCGCAGAGACTCAGCGATCGCCGCCGCCATCGGAAGCCCGAAGCTCGCGCCGGCGATCCTCGGCGGCGTTCCGATGGACCCGATGACCGGCATACCTCTATCTCTCGCGTACGGCGGCCGCTCGGCAAGCCGATGACTCCCGAGGAGGCGGCCATCGTCATGGAGGAGAAGGGAGATCCAGTGGTTCTCTTCTCCAACGTCGAAACGGGGGACCTCAACGTCATCCACCGGTCAGCCGGTGGGCGCCTGGAGCTGATCGAGCCCGCCTGACGGCAGTGGCCGGTGGCCACCAGGAACCCGACCGTGAGAGGGGGCTCGCTAGACCCGAGGCAATCCCAGCCGCGACTGCCACAGGCCACTGGAAGGGGTTCACAGACGCCCCAGGGGCGAATAGCATGACCCCGGCGGGTCGTCCTGACGTGCCCTCCTGCCCGATAGACGAGAAACGGTGAATCATGTCGCTACTCGCCAAAGTGCTGCGTGCCGGTGAGTCCAAGAATCTGAAGAGCCTCGAAGCCCTGGCGGCGCGGGTCAACCAGATGGAGCCCCGGATGGAGCAGCTCGACGACTCCGCCCTAGCCCGGAAGACCGTCGAATTCCGGACGCGTCTCGAAGCCGGAGAACCCCTGGACGATCTGGAGGTGGAGGCCTTCGCCACGGTCAGGGAGGCCGCCAAGCGGACGCTCGGCCAGCGGCACTACGACGTCCAGGTGATCGGCGCCGGCGCTCTCCACCGGGGCATGATCGCCGAGATGCGGACCGGAGAGGGCAAGACGCTCGTTTCCACCATGCCGGTCTACCTCAACGCCCTCAGCGGAGCAGGCGTGCATGTCGTGACCGTCAATGACTACCTGGCCGCCCGCGATGCTGAATGGATGGGGGGCATCTACCGGATGCTGGGCTTCTCCGTGGGTCTCATCCAGGCGGGCGACGATCCTGGCTCGCGCAAGCCTGCCTACGAGGCTGACGTCACGTACGGCACCAACAACGAGTTCGGGTTCGACTACCTGCGCGACAACATGGCCATGTCCATGCAGCTACGGGTACAGCGCGGCCATCCCTTTGGCATCGTTGACGAGGTGGATTCGATCCTGGTGGACGAGGCGCGAACCCCCCTCATCATCTCGGGCAAGGTCGGAGACAACGCCCGCTGGTACCAGGAGTTCGCGAGGCTGGTGCAGAGTCTCCGGGAGGGGGCACACTACGAGGTCGACTACGGCAAGCGGCAGGTGCTGACCACCGAGGAAGGTGTAGCCCAAGTCGAGCGCATGCTAGGCGTGGAGAACATGTACGACCACGCCGCGGTCGACTTCGTTCACCATCTCGAGCAGGCGCTGCGGGCCAAGGCGCTCTACCACCGCGATGTCGAGTACCTGGTCTCGCAGGGCCAGGTGATGATCGTCGACGAGTTCACCGGACGGGTTCTCGAAGGCCGCCGCTATTCGGAAGGTCTCCACCAGGCCATCGAGGCCAAGGAGGGGGTACGGATCAAGGAGGAGAACCAGACCCTGGCGGCGATCACCCTCCAGAACTACTTCCGCCTATACGACAAGCTGGCCGGAATGACCGGTACTGCCATGACCGAGGCCTCCGAGTTCTCGCAGATCTACGGGTTGGAGGTCATGGAGGTCCCCACCCATGTTCCGGTGGCGAGGGTCGACCAGCCCGATGTGATCTACAAGACCGAGGACGCGAAGTACCAAGCGTTGGCTCAGGACATAGAGGAGCGTCACCAGGCGGGCCAGCCGGTGCTGGTGGGCACGGTTTCGATCGAGAAGTCCGAACGGGTGGCGAGTTTGCTGGCCAGGCGGGGAATCCCCCATGAGGTGCTAAACGCCAAGCACCACGCCCGGGAGGCCGAGATCATTGCCCAGGCCGGCCGTCCCGGCGCTGTCACGGTGGCCACCAACATGGCCGGGCGCGGCGTGGACATTCAGCTGGGCGGCAACCCGGAGGGCATGGCGCGAGCCGCCATGCGGAAGCGACCGGATCTTCCGCCGGACAGTCCTTTCTGGGAGGAGGAGTACCACCAACTCCTCGATTCCCATACCGCCGCGATGGAGGAAGCCCGCCGCCAGGTGCTGGAGGCCGGGGGTCTCTACGTGCTCGGGACCGAGCGCCACGAGAGCCGCCGGATCGACAACCAGCTCCGGGGACGGTCGGGCCGCCAGGGCGATCCGGGGGAGTCCCGCTTCTACCTGTCCCTCGGCGATGAACTGATGAGGAGGTTCGCCAGCGAGCGGGTCAGCACCATCATGGAGCGGCTCAGGATGCCCGACGAGGTCCCGATCGAGGCGAAGATGGTCAGCAAGGCCGTGGAGCGGGCCCAATCGCAGGTCGAGTCGCAGAACTTCGAGATCCGGAAGAACGTTCTCAAGTACGACGAGGTCATGAACCGCCAGCGTGAGGTGATCTACGAGTGGCGGGACGGCATCCTACGCACCCGCCAGAGCCGGGACCTGGTGGTGGAATGGGTGGAGGAGTCGGTCGAGGCCACCGTGCGGGCCGGTCTGCCGGAGGATGTTCCTCCGTCGGAGTGGGACTGGGACGGCTTGCTCCGGGAACTCCAGATTCTGTACTCGTCCGAGCTATCACCCGGCGACCTGGTGGCCGCCAGATCGGTCGACGATGTGGTGGAGGCGGTTGCGGATGACGCGGTCCGCCGGTTCGAGGAGCGGGAGAGCGAACTGACTCCCGAGGTGATGCGCCGCATCGAGCAGGGTCTCGCCCTGTCGATCATCGACAACAAGTGGCGGGATCACCTGTCGGAGATGGACTACCTGCGGGCTGGGATCGGCCTGAGGGCGATGGGCCAGCGGGATCCCCTGACCGAGTACCGCCGGGAGGGCTACGAGATGTTCAGCTACCTGGTGGACACGGTGAAGCGTGACACCGCCCGCTACCTCTACCGGGTCCAGGTGGCGGAGGCTCGTCGCCGGGCCCGACCCCGGACCAACCTCGCCACGGGTTCGGGACCGCGGCGGCCCAAGCAGGCGAAGTCGGCCAAGGTGGGACGCAACGCCCCGTGTCCGTGCGGGTCAGGTGTCAAGGCCAAGCGATGCGCCAAGACACCGGACTGCATGGCGGCTGCCCGCGCTCGATAGGAATCCGCGCGTCACGCGCCACTGATATCGTCCGAATCCAAAGAGTGGGAAGGATGCCGGCCCGTGCCGAAGTTGGAACCTGCGCCGACGCCGACGCTTGGGTTGGATGACGGCGCCGGGCTTCGGGTTGTCAGAGCCAGGTACTTGGAAGAGGAGAAGTTCGACTGGTCCCTCTTCGAGGGTTTCGAGAGCCTCAGAGTCCTGACCTACTCGGCCAGCGCCGGAGCCGTAGTCAAGATGTTGGACGACTTCTCCTTCGGGAGTTTCGAGTGTGTCTTCGGGTCTGAGGCGACACTCGGCAACATGGTCGAGGTGCTCGCATTCCAGAAAGTCGCAGTCGAAGGGACGCGGCAGCGATCATGGGCCTGAAGGACGAGAGGCACCGTCGCATCCTGGAGAAGGTGGCGGCGGGGCAGGCAACGTTCCGAGTTCTGCGCGAGTCGGTAGCTCACGCCAAGCTGTTCCTGCTGGCCGGCAGCGACCGGACCCGTGTGATCGTCGGATCCGCCAACCTCTCTGAGAGAGCCTTCGCGGGACAGCAGCCCGAGACGCTGGTCGTGTTCGATGACGACGAACCGGCATGGCATCACTACAGCCGCATGTTCGACAGCATCCGTGATTCGGGGTCCGATGAGATCCCCCTGCCTGAGCAGCGGATCACCCGTGCCGAGATCAAGGTGCCACAAACGCCGGTGCTATCGGACGACTTCACGACCGTGGTCATCAAGCCGATGGCGCCTGCCGACGCCGAAGCCTCCGCCCCGGCACAGGTCGAGCGGATCGAGAAAATCGCGGCCGTGCTGAGACCTCGCCTGTCCGCGGCCATACCTCCGTTGCGCGGTGGAAAGCAGCGGATTACGCCGAAGATCAAGCGGGACCCGGGGCCTGGTCACGGACCGAGAGCGGTCACAGGCGCAACCGCCACTCCGTCGGCCCGTTCATACCCGTAACCGGTTGCCGTGACCACCAAGAGCTTCGCGGGTGGCCGGAAGCCGTTTTCCGCTGCCTTGGCGCGGAGTCTCAGTAGCGAGGCTGCGCCGGCATCGATGAGTCGCGAACCACCTAGTTTGACCTCGACGGCGACCCAACGACCGTCACCGGCCTCGACTATGGCATCTACTTCTAGGTGGTCGGCGTCGCGATAGTGCCACACTGCCGAGTCGACGCCCCGCGAATAGATGCGCAGGTCTCGCACGACGAGCGATTCGAACAGGAACCCGAAGTAGCCGAGTTCGGTGGTCAAGCGGTCTGGCGTGGCCCTCAGCAGCGCCGCGGCAAGAGAAGGGTCGACCAGATGGCGTTTGGGTGCGCCACGGAGTGGCTTGCGGGAGCGGAGGTGGATGGGCCATCGGGGCAGGTCTTCAACCACGAACAGCCTCTCGAGAGCCTGCAGGTATGCCATGGCGGTGGTGCGGTTGACCGGTCGCTCCCCGCCTGTGTCGGCTGCTAGCTTCGAAACAGACGCTTCGGTGGCCACATTGCGCGCCAACGAGGAAAGCAGCCGGCTGACACCGACCGGATTACGAGGCGTCGTATCAACCGCGGAGATGTCGGTTCGGCATATCTCGTGTAGGTACGCCCGGAGTTCCTGCTGCGCCTGGTTCGTGGTGAGATCAAGGAGGCGAGGCCATCCCCCGCGGCATACCGAGTCGACGACGCCACCGAAGTCGATGTCGGGCCGGCCGGCGTCGCATGCCGCACCCTCGAGAAGCGCGTAGAACGAGACTTCGCCGGTTGACACACCGGACTCCAGCAAAGACATGGGGCGCATGCGGATCCGTCGGATTCGGCCGGCGCCGGAGTGCCTGGTGGTGTCATCGGTGGGGACGGCCGAGCCGGTCAGGATAAAACGACCGGGACCGGTTCCGTCATCGCAAGCGGCCCGAACCGCGTTCCATATCTCCGGCGCCGTCTGCCACTCGTCCAGCAGGCGAGGGTAGGGCTCCTCGAGTAGACGGCTCGGGTTCACAGCAGCGGCGAGGCGCGCATCAAGGTCACGGTCGAGCATCACAGCGCTCCGGGCGTGATGTAATGCTGTCCACGTCTTGCCGCAGCTCTTGGGACCGTCGATGACCAGCCCCGGAGACTCTTTGAGAACGGCTCGGACTTCGGCGTCAACCAGGCGCGGCATATAGCCCTCGGGTGTGAGTGCCTCGTTCATTCTCGGTCTCGTCTCCTGTCCCGAGAGGGTCATCCTACAGAATGGATGACTGTTATTCTACAGGATGGACAGAATCCATCCTACGTGTTGGACTTAGATGATCCTACGGTATGGACTAGGTGGGACTTCATGCCGGGGCGCGGTTCGTCATCGGCTCGCCTGATGAACTCGCGTGCCTTGGGATGAGAATTGGGTGGGCCGATTGTCAGCTGTGTCTGGAGTCAGCTTGGGCATCGGCGATGCTCAATCAAGGTCTACGAGGTTCCCCGTAGCTACGTCGGCCTCGGCGAGGTCGGCCACTGTCTCAGATCCGAGAGGGTGTTGAGCGTCTCGAGCAGTGCCAAGGTCCGGAAGTCACGGGATGAAGGTACAGGAGTTACGGCAGAATGTCTTTGCCGGCCGATCCTGCGACTGATACGGCGGTTGCAGTCCAGGGCCACGGTCATCACCGACCGAGCTATCGGCGTGCCGGCGGCATGATCCCTGGGTTCACGGCAACCGCGCCGACGTACAGGGGATCGTCAGCCGGTGGGCTCCGGCAGAGAGGCGTCGGGGGTATTCGGTGGTACCGGTTCCGACCAGTCCTCGATGCAGCGTTCCGCCAGAGGCACGGGGTGGATGGATCTCGTGAGGTCGCTGGGAGACAGGAAGACGCTGGGTGGTATCCGAGGATCGAAGGATCGCAGGTAGTCGGCGCCGTCCTCGTCGAGTCGCTTCCAGGCGCCTGACCAGGCGTACCCGGTGGGACCCACGATGTGGCGGGCCGCCGTGAAGATATCGCGGGGGAGTTGGCGGGCGCCCTCGCGCCGGGCCGCCCACTCGGCCAATGCGGCGCGGCACTTCCCGGTGATAGCGGCGAGGAGTCGGCCCATACCGGGATTCTATCCGGGAAGCGTTTCTAGTCCGGCCTAACGTCATGCCTCAACTGTTCACGGTAGGAATCCCGATCCATTAGGAATCGGGGCTAACCTCCCGTCCGTCATGGACCGCACCGACCCCCGCCCCCTCATCGACGACCTGCGCGCCCGCCTCTCGGACGCCCGGAGGTTCCTTTGATGTCGATTCCAAGCTCGACGAGCTAGTCGAGCTGAGAGCTCAGGTCGCCCTTCCCGACCTCTGGGACAACCCTGAACGAGCCACCCGCCTGACCCGCCGGCTGGGACGGATCGAACGCCTGGTCAACCGGGTGGAGGCTATGGACAGCGACTTGGAGGACGCGGAAATCCTGGTGGAACTGGCCAGGGAGGAGGGCGACGCCGCCACCCTCGAGGAGGTGGTTCGCGACCTCGGCGCCACCGAACGACGGGTAGCGGTTCTCGAGGAGGAGTCGCTCTACTTCGGCGAGTACGACGATCATCCCGCCATTCTCAGCGTGCACGCCGGCGCGGGGGGCGTGGACGCCCAGGACTGGGCGGAGATGATGGTCCGCATGTACGTCCGGTATCTAACCGAGCTCGGCTTCCAACACGAGATCGACGATCTCCAGTCGGGCGAGGAGGCCGGCATCAAGTCGGCCACCCTGACTGTCGAGGGAGAGCATGCCTATGCGGTTCTGGAGGCCGAGCGAGGCGTCCATCGCCTGGTTCGCATATCTCCCTTTGACTCCAACGCCCGCCGCCATACTTCCTTCGCCGGGGTGGACGTGGTGCCGCTGGTGGAGGATGCCGCCGTCGAGATCAGTCCGGATGACCTCCGGATCGACACCTACCGTTCTCAGGGCGCCGGCGGCCAGCACGTGAACACCACCGACTCTGCGGTCCGGCTCACCCATCTTCCGACAGGCACCGTGGTGGCCTGCCAGGCGGAACGTTCCCAGCTCCAGAACCGGGTCAGGGCCATGGCCCTTCTCAGGGCAAAGCTGGCCGAGTTGGCTCGTGTGCAGCAGCAACAGGAGTTGGACCAGATCCGCGGGGAGCAGACCGAAGCTGCGTGGGGACGCCAGATCCGTTCCTACGTTCTCCAGCCCTACCAGCAGGTAAAGGACCTCCGTACCGGTCAGGAGATCGGCAATGTCCAAGGGGTGCTGGACGGGAGTATGGAAAGGCTCACCGAGTCCTACCTGCACTGGCGCCGTGCCAACCGGGAACGGCAGGATCGGGGGGATGCCGGGGTTCGCGCATCCTCTAAACGCTTTGAGTAGCAGGAGCCCGTTGGTAGTCTCAGCATCCCGTACGCTTCCGGACTTGGTGGGACAGGGACGTTCATGATCCGACTGCATAATGTTGCCAAGGTCTACGAAGGCGGGGTCGTGGCAGTCCAGGAAGTGAGCATGGACGTCCGCAAGGGGGAGTTCGTCTTTCTGGTGGGTCCGTCCGGCTCGGGCAAGTCCACGCTGATCCGGATGTGCCTGCGTGAGGAGAAGGCGACCCGGGGCAAGATCTGGGTGGCCGGCAAGGACATCACCAAGCTCCCAACCTGGCGGGTTCCGTACCTCCGCCGCACCGTCGGAACCATCTTCCAGGACTTCAAGCTGTTGCCCACCAAGACGGTGGCCGAGAACGTGGCCTTCGCCCTCAAGGTGACCGGCTGTCCTCGCTCCATCGTGCGCCGCCAGGTGAATACGGTGTTGGAGCTCGTGGGCCTGTCGGCCAAGACCGACCGCTATCCGCGGCAACTGTCCGGCGGCGAGCAGCAACGGGTGTCCATCGCAAGGGCCTTCGTCAACCGGCCGCCCATCTTGCTGGCCGATGAGCCGACCGGCAACCTCGACCCGGCCACATCGGTGGGCATCATGAGGCTGCTTGACCGGATAAACCGCACCGGAACGACGGTGATGATGGCCACCCACGATTTCGCCATCGTGGATGCTATGCGCCGCCGGGTGGTCCAACTCGACCGGGGACGCGTGGTGCGGGACCAGTCCGGTTCCGGCTACGAATCGTCCGACGAAACGTGAGCACCCTTCTCTTCCTGATCGGCGAGGCCTTCGTCAACCTGCGACGCAATGCCCTGGTGGCGACCGGCGCCATCCTGGCCGTATTCGTGTCCCTGGCCCTGGCGTTCGGCGCGCTGGTGTTCAACGAGCTTGTGCGGGTCAATACCTTGCAATGGCAAGAGGGCGACCACCTCATCATCTTTCTCAAGGACGAGGGCGGTCCGGTGGCCCACAGTGAGCTCCTGTCCCAGATCAACGACTATCCGGAGGTGAAGAACGCCTGGTACATGGACAAGGCAGGCGCCTACCAGGAGTTCCTCGAGATCTACAGCGACCAGCCGGCGCTGGCTGCGACGGTGACGGCGGCCGATCTCCCTGCCTCGATCCGGGTCGAGCTCGAGGACATATCCACCTACCAGGAGGTCCAGTTCCGGTTGGTGGGCCACCCGCTCCTCCGCCGCCTCTCGGTGTTCAGCGAGGGGATCGAGCGGCTGCTCAGCCTGACCGGAGTGCTCAACTCCATCGGCATCGGCCTGGTGGTGGTCATGGGGGCGTCGGCTGTGGTCCTGATCGCCAACACCATCCGTATGGCCATCTACGCCCGGCGGGAGGAGATCGCCATCATGAAGCTGGTGGGCGCCGGCAACTGGTTCATCCGAGTTCCGTTCATAATCGAAGGCGCTACGGTCGGCCTGCTGGGTGGCGGCCTGGCGGCGGCTGCGGTGTTCGCCAGCCACAACCTGCTGGAGCGAATCCCGACCGACATTTTGATCCGCTTCCAGGCCGACCAGGGGTTCCTCCTGAGCCGGGCCATCCTGATCCTTGCCTTCGGAGGGTTGGCGGGATTCATCGGGAGTAGCCTCGGGCTGAGACGCTTCCTGAGGGTGTGACCGTGCGCCGGCGCAGGCTGGTCGGAGGATTGGTGCTGGCCGTGCTGGGGGTCACGGCGGCCGCGCCGGTGCTGGTCGAGGCCCAGAACGAGGAGCAGCGCCTCGCCCAGGTCGAGCAGCAGATGGCCGAGTTGGAGCGCCTGCTCGACAGCGCGGAGGCGGAGCGCACGGCCTACGTCGAGCTGATCGAGGAAACGGAAGCCCGCATGGAGGAGCTGAGGGTTCAGCTCTGGGCGGCGGAGGACCAGTTGACCTCGGCTGACGCGGCGGTGGCGGTAAGCCGGGATGCCTTCACGGGCCTCAGCCGCCGGGTCAGGTTGATGGACGCCGAGCTGGCCAGGACCAGGCTGGATCAGCGGGTCACCGGGGAGTCGCTCCGGGACCGGACTGTCGAGATGTACATGAGCAGCGCGACCGGAATCAACTCCCTGTTTGCCGGTGCGTGGGATCCGGAGTCCAACTCGATCAGGCTGGAGTATTCACGCAGGCTGCTGGAGGACACGGAGTTGCTGCTGCATTCGCTCGAGATCCTGGAGCGCCAGGAGGTGACCCGACAGGAGGAGTTGGTCCGGGAACAGGAGCGCGAAGCGGAGTTGCTCGCCCGGCTGGAGGATGAGCAGGCCCTGGCCGAGCAGTATCAATCGGAGGTGGCGACGGCACGGGTGCAACTTGGCGAGGAACTGGACAAGCAGGAGGCGTTGCTGACCGAGGTGATCAGTGAGATCGAGGACCATGAGGATCACGTGGGGGCCCTCGAGGCCGAGTCCAATAGGATCGAACTCGAGATCCTCCGGCGCCAGGTCCGGGAGGGACGGGCGCCGGGCGTGCTGGCGTGGCCGGTGGGTGGCGCCCTCACCTCACCCTACGGGTGGCGCGTCCATCCCATATTCGGGGATCGCCGCCTCCACACGGGAATCGACCTGCGTGGCAGCACCGGGGAACCCATCCACGCCGCCGCCAACGGCACGGTGATCCTCGCGGGGACCTGGGGGGGTTACGGGCGGACCGTGGTGGTAGACCACGGCGGAGGCCTATCTTCCCTCTATGCCCATGCGTCCCGGATCGCGGTGAGCGAGGGCGAGGAGGTGCTGGCCGGCGACGTGGTGGCGTACGTCGGATGCACCGGCTTCTGTACCGGTCCCCATCTGCACTTCGAGGTGCGGGAGGTGGGTAGCGCCGTAGACCCCATGCATTACCTGCCCGGATGAGTGAGGGCTCGGAGAGAAGATCGTGAAGCGGAAGAAAAAGGACCCGGGCTCGGGTATCGCCTCCAACCGCCGCGCGCGGTTCGACTTCGTGTTCGATGAGGAGTACGAGGCCGGCATCGTGCTGATTGGCTCCGAGGTGAAGAGCCTCCGGGCGGGGCAAGTCCAGATGAGAGAGGCCTATGGCCTGGTACGCCATGGTGAGGTGTGGCTGGTGGGGATGCATATCGCTCCCTACGAGATGGCCCGTCACGGCGGTCACGAAGCCAAGCGAGAGCGCAAGTTGCTCCTCCACAACCGGGAGATCGGGCGGATCAGCAGGCGCGTCAAGGAGCGGGGTCTCACCATCGTGCCGATCAAGATGTACTGGAAGAACGGGCGGGTGAAGGTGCTGATCGGGGTCGGTCGGGGATCCCGCCACTACGACAAGCGGGAGAAGCTGAAGGCCCGCGACATGGAGAGGGAGGCCCGCCGGGCCATGTCAGGCCGGGACCGATCGAGGTAAGCGCCTGCCCGATGGACAGTGGCGAAGCCGCTTGTCACGGGACGGGTGTAGACTGGTCGAACAATCTCCATTGGGGGTGAACAGGTTTCGACGTCGGTAGTAGAGGTGTCGGAAGCGAGCCGAGGTCACCGGAGTCCTCGTTAAACAGCCGGTAACAACCATAAGTGCCAAGCCAAACCTTGCACTGGCTGCCTAGACAAAGGTAGCCCGTCCCCCGGAGGGGTTCCTGCCCCCTTCGGAGTGGGCGTCGCTCAGCAGGATGGACTCTCCGGGATGCCCGGACCAGAGAGTTGAGATCAATCCGGGTGTAGGGCGGACGGTCACTCGCCGATGGAGTCCGACCGCCTGAAGGCTCGCCATCGGCTGCGCTCGGAGAGGCCGCCACCGAAGTATCGACGGACCGGGGTTCGATTCCCCGCACCTCCACCGTGACCTCCTGGAGGGCTGTATGTGGTCACGCGACCCATCCAGAACCCAAATGGAACATTGAACCCTCCACAAGTGATACATCACAAAGCCCCATAAATGACGCATTGTCACCGCCTTCGGCCCGTGAAGCGGTGGTCGGTCCTCATGGCGACGCAGGTGGTCGACCACACCGATTCTCTGTGCCTTTGTAGATACGGCCCAACGCCTGACCATGCTCCACCGTGACATGGGTCTGACGACTACCGAGCGTGAGGAGCTTGTGCGGTCCTGTGAACGTGCCGCGTCTGTGTGCCGAATGGACTATGATTCTGGTCATGCCGAAGGTGCTTCCCCTGTCAGAAGTAAAGGCCAAGCTGTCGGAGGTCGTCGATCAGATCGTCAAGACACACGAACGGGTCACGGTGACACGGAACGGTCGTCCGGTAGTCGTGGTCGTGGGTACCGCAGATCTTGAAGCTATTGAAGAAACCGTCGCCATCCTCTCCGATCCCGCCGCCATCCAAGCCATCGAAGCGGGCCGGGCCGCCATCGCAGAGGGTGATGTTGCCACCAAGGAAGAGATCGAAGCGCTTCGCGACCGGCTGCGCCGCAACAAGGGGTGACCGGTACGTCTTGGGATCTTGTAGTTGCCCGACCTGCCAGGCGAGCCATTGATCGCCTCCCCGCCAAGATCGCGGTTGCGGTCGTGGAGTACCTCCTCGGGCCTCTCCTGGACAACCCGCACCGTGTCGGCAAACCGCTGCGCGGTGACCTGTCGGGGATTCACTCGGCGCGCGTAGGGGCGTACCGCATCGTCTACGAGATCGATAGCGGAAAGCGTATGGTCGACGTGGTCTACATCGACCACAGAGCAGACATCTACCGACCGCGATAGCGCTGCCCATCCGGTTGCTGACCTCGTAGGAGGACGATGGCGGAGTGGCATCGACGGCCGGATCACCGTGCGCCGCCCGGTACGCTGGGGCTCCTACTCATGTGAGAGGGGACGGCGGTTTGATGGTTGATCAACGGTTGGCTCGTCTCCGGGAGGAGTACGAGGCGGAAGGGCTGTCCATGGCGGCGGCCGATCCGGACCCGGTCCGCCAGTTCGATCGGTGGCTGGACGAAGCCGTAGCCGCGGCGGTGCCGCAGGCCAACGCGATGACGGTCGCCACCGTCGATGAACGGGGTCATCCTGCGGCCCGGGTGGTGCTGCTCAAGGGGTACGACCAGTCCGGCTTCGTGTTCTACACCAACATGGAGAGTCGGAAGTCAGCCGAGTTGGAGGCCAACCCGCGGGCGGCCTTGTGCCTTCTCTGGCTGGAGCTGCACCGTCAGGTCCGGATCGAGGGGCCGGTGCAGGCTGTGAGCGATAGGGAGTCTGACGAGTACTTCGCCTCGCGTCCTAGGGAGGCTCGGATCGCGGCCGCTGCTTCCCCGCAGAGCCGGGAGATACCCGACCGGACAGCGCTCGAACGCCTCGTGACCGGCAAGGAGGCCGACTTCGAGGGTGGGGATGTGCCCAGGCCTGCCCATTGGGGAGGTTGGAGGGTCCGTCCTGAACGGTTCGAGTTCTGGCAGGGCCGGCCCCATCGCCTCCACGACCGGATCGTCTACCTTGCCGACCCCGACGGGTGGCGACGGGTCCGGCTCGCGCCATGATCGCGGCCGATGCTCGGCTCCGGCCGGCGATGGCCAGAGCGATGATCGCCCATGCGATCGAAGCCAGCCCCCGGGAGGCCTGCGGCCTGATCGCGTATGACGGCGCCGGTCGTCCGGTCAGGCTCTACCGCACCACCAACGTCCACCCCGATCCCGATCGCTTCGAGTTGGACCCGGTCGAGCACTTCCGGATCGTCGGGGAGGCGGACGAGTCCGGGTGGCGGATCGGCGGGGTCTACCACTCTCACCCGCAGGGTCCGGCCCGGCCGTCCGCTACCGACCTGGCCGCAGGGATCGATCCGGCCTGGATATCGTTCGTCATCGGACGCAACGGGATCGCGAAGTGGGTCATCCGGGCCTACTCGATGCGGGACGGGCACGCTACTCCCTTGGGCGCAGTACCGTCCTGACCGGGCACAATGCCCCGCGACGCGGCCGGAATCGACCAAGATGGACACCATGACGGCGACCCCGAAGGATCTCACGAGCCACGAGCCCGACCCCGTCCCATGGTGGAATGCCGATCTGTCCGCTTACCTCGCCCGTCTGGAGAGCCAGCGGGGGTTGTCGGAACACACGGTGGCCGCCTACCGGCGCGATCTCACCCAGTTCTTCCGGCACGCCGAGGGCCTGGGCATCGATTCTGCGGCCGGAATCGGCCGTACCTCGATCCGGATGTTCCTTACCCACCTCGACGGGGAGGGTTATGCCCGGCGCTCGGTTGCACGCAAGATCTCCGCCATCCGGGCCTACTTTTCGGATGCGGTGCGGCGAGGCACCCTCAGCGTGAACCCCGCCGACGGTATCGCCCGTCCCAAGGCCCGCCGGACCCTTCCCAAGGCCCTCACCCAGCGGGCTGCAACCTCGCTCCTCGAAGCGATCGACGGGGACGATCCGAAGTCCCTCAGAGACCGGGCCATTCTCGAGACCCTCTATGCCACGGGCTTGCGGGTGTCCGAGATGGCCTCCCTCACCATGGATGGGACAGTCGGGCTGGATCGGTTGGCGGTGGAGGGGAAGGGCGGACGCCATCGGGTGATCCCGCTGGGTGCGCAGGCCCGGATCGCCATTGACCGCTACGTAAGGGCGGGCCGGCCCCTCCTTGCGGGCGATCGCCCCACGAACGCCCTTTGGGTGGGTGCTAGGGGAGTGCCCATGAGTCCTCGGACACTTCGCAGGACGGTGCGGAACCGGGCGGGCACCTTTCCCCACGCCCTTCGCCACTCCTTCGCCACCCACCTGCTCGAACGGGGCGCCGATCTGACCTCCGTCCAGCAGCTCTTGGGCCATGTCGATCTGGGAACTACCCAGGTCTATACGTCGGTTACCCGCCATCACATGAGGGCCACCTACGAACGGAGCCACCCCCGCGCCTAGCAGCAGTGGCCGGTGGCCGGTAGTTCTGGTGGAGTGAAGTCCGTCTGAACGGCCCGTTCCCCTCTGGCGTCTGCCCACGGGCCACGGGCCACTAGGATCGATCCCGATTACGCACGTTCACTGCGGCCTCCCACGGTCGGGCAGCCAGCTCGGGGAGGTTCGGAAGGGCGCACGGCAGGCCGCCGCGGCGCTTCCGAGAAGGGTGGGCGGAGGAATAACCGAACAGAGGAGGCACTGTTGTCTGCTGTCACCATGAAGCAGCTACTAGAAGCCGGGGTCCATTTCGGCCACCAGACCCGGCGCTGGAACCCCAAGATGGCCCCGTACATCTTCGGAGAGCGCAACGGGATCCATATCATCGACCTGCGCCGGACGCTGGAGGAGGTCCAGAGGGCCCACGCCTTCGTCCGGGACCTGGTAGCCGAAGGCGGCGAGGTCCTGTTCGTGGGGACTAAGAAGCAGGCCCGTTCCGCCATCGAGGAAGCTGCTCAGCGGGTCAACATGCCGTACGTGAGCTTTCGCTGGCTGGGTGGCATGCTCACCAATTTCAAGACCATCAACCAGCGCATCTTCTACATGAAGGAGCTGGCGGCCATGGAGACGTCCGGCGACATGGATCAGCTACCGAAGAAGGAACGCCTCCGCCTGCGCCGCGAGTACGCCCATCTCCTGCGGACCCTGGGCGGGGTGGCGGACATGGGCGGAACGCCGTCGGCCGTCTTCGTGGTCGATCTGCTCACCGAACACATAGCGGTGCGGGAAGCTGTGAGGTTGAACATTCCCGTTATCGCGCTGGTCGACTCCAACTGCAACCCTGACGATATCGATTTCATCATTCCCGGAAACGACGACGCCATCAGGTCGGCCTCCCTCATCGCTTCGGCGATCGCCGGAGCGTGCGTGGCTGGGCAGGAGCAGGCTCTGGCCGCCGCAGAGGGCGAGTCTGAGGATGAAGGCGGCGACAGCTAGTGCTGTGGCTCCGAACCACACGAAAACCAAGCTAGAGATCATCAACAGGAACTGAATCGAAGGACGAGCAAAGATGGCACAGTTCACAGCCAAGGACGTACAGGCTCTGCGCAAGGCCACCGGGGTCGGCATGATGGACGCCAAGAGGGCCCTGGTGGAGTGCGACGGGGACATGGATAAGGCGAGGGACCTACTCCGGGAGAAGGGCCTGGCCGATGCCAAGAAGCGGGCCGGACGGGACGCCAACGAGGGCACCGTCGGCTTCTACGTGCACCAGCCCTCCGGCTATCCGACTGTCGGGGTGATCGTGGAGTTGGCTTCGGAGACCGACTTCGTGGCCAAGAGCGACCGGTTCCAGAAGATGGCCCACGACGTGGCCATGCATATCGCCGCCGCCCAGCCCAAATGGGTGCGGACCGAGGATGTGCCCGGGGAGTTGGTCGACCGGGAGAAGGAGATGATCGCCAGAGAGGCGATGGCTTCGGGCAAGCCGGAGCGGATCGTCGAGCGGATCGTGGATGGTCGGATCAAGTCCTTCTACAAGGAGCACGTGCTCTACGAGCAGGAATACATCAGGACCGATCAGTACGAGGGCAAGGTCGGGGACATGGTGACCGAGCTGGCCGCCTCCATGGGTGAGAACATCGGTGTCCGGCGGTTCGCTCGCCTGGCAGTCGGCGAGCAAGAGATTGACCACTAGCCCACACCAAGTGGCCCATCACGATTCGGAGGCAGGATCGGGCCGGTGGCTCCCGCTTCGGTCATGATCCGCTCGCTCCAGCGGATTGATGCGCCGCCTCCTGGCAGCATGGCGGCTTGGTCACGGTCATCCCTGCCGGACAAATGGGTCTAATACTCGGCCATGTTGATCGTCTGTCCCGGGCGGGGCTCGCCTGTGGCAAACTACATCGTGTGAGACTCAATGCCTGCAGTGTGAACCCCACCGTCCCGGGTTCTCCGGAACCCTCGTAGATGGCTCCAGCCCGCCGGGTCCTGCTGAAGCTGTCTGGGGAGGCCTTTGCCGATCCCGCAATCGGCTACGGGATATCTCCCGAGACAGTGCAGGTGGTGGCGGGAGAGATCGCCGACTCGCAGAAGGCCGGCCACCAGATCGGGATCGTGGTGGGCGGTGGCAACATCTTCCGAGGCGTATCCGCGGCAGCCACCGGCATGGACCCGGCCAACGCCGACTACATGGGCATGCTCGCTACCGTCATCAACGCCCTGGCACTCCGCGACGCTGTCGAGGCTCGGGGGGTGGAATGCCGGGTGCAGTCTGCGATCACCATGCAGCAACTGGCCGAGCCCTACATTCGTTTGCGAGCCATCCGCCACTTGGAGAAGGGCCGTTCGGTGATCTTCGCGGCCGGAAGTGGGAACCCGTTCTTCACCACCGACACGGCCGCTGCTCTCCGAGCTGTCGAGATCGGTGCCGAGGTAATGCTCAAGGCCAGCAAGGTTGAAGGGATCTACTCCGCTGATCCCGAGCTTCATGAGGATGCCCGGTTGCTAGACCAGATCAGCTACATGGAATTCATCAATGCCGAACTCAAGGTGATGGACACCACCGCCGTCACGATGTGCATGGACCATAAGCTCCCGATCGTGGTCTTCCGGTTGCTGGCTCCCGGTAACATCCGGCGGGCCGTGGAGGGCGAGTCGATCGGAACCCGGGTGTGCTGAGACACCCCCGGAGAGGAGGTTGACGGATGCTTGATGAACTGCTCGAGGATGCCGCAGAGCGAATGGCGTCGGTGGTGAAGCACACGCAGAGCGAGTTCGCAACGCTCCGGACCGATCGGGCCAGCGGGGCGGTTCTCTCCAGGGTCATGGTCGACTACTACGGGGAGAAGGTGGCCCTCCTGGAGCTGGCCAGGACCGCCAGCCACGAGAACCTGCTGGTGGTGATCCCTCACGACTCGAATGACCTGGTCGCCATCGAACGGGCTATCCGGATGTCGGGCCTCGATCTGAACCCGGCAAGTGACGGGAAGGTGATCCGCCTAGTGTTCCCGCCGCTCACCGAAGAACGGCGGCGCCAGCTCGTCAGGTTGGCCCGCAGCATGGCGGAGGAGGGCCGGGTCGCGATACGCCATATACGGAGGTCGACCCGTAGCGATCTGGGCGAGGTCGGCGAATCGGAGGACGAGATCTGGAGGGCCGAGAAGCAACTCCAGCAGCAGACCGACCGCCACATCGCCATGACCGACGAGTTGCTTACCAACAAGGAGCAGGAGCTGCTCAAGATCTAGGTGCTAGTTTCTAGATGTTAGGCGATAGTTAGTAGTAGTGAAGCTAGAGACTAGCAACTACAAACTACAAACTACAAACTACGCAGTCTGGCCCCGCGAGCGCTCTCGGTCGGGAATAGCCACAGTTATCGGTCCTCTAGGGGGTATTCTGGGCAAACTCTCCCCGAGGAAACGGTTACGCATGGTTGGTGACGGCACCGAACCGCCCCCCGAGTCAGCTGATGAGGAGGCTGGGGATCAGCCTGCCGACTCCGAGGGCTCTCCTCCGGAGTCAGACGAGTTCACTGACCGCGACTACATCCGATCCACCACCCGGGAATACAAAGGCCTGGCCGAAGCGGTAGCCCGGGCGGGTGAGGAGGAGGTCGAGCAGTCGGCGGTGGCGGCTTCGATCCCTGGGGTCGGTACCAGCGTGGTTGGTTTCGAGGACGTGACCGGCGTCGAGGAGGAAGACCCGGAGCAGATCGAACAGATCGACCGAGCCCGCCGTTCCGAGTTGGCACTCCGGATCGCAACCGGCCTGGCTGCGGTTGCCCTCTTCTTCGGATCCCTTAATGCGGGACCGTTGTGGGTCACCTTGTTCGTCGGCCTCCTGATCCTGGTCGCGGTCGCGGAGTTCTATCAGGCGGTCCGCCAGGTCGGTTTCACGCCGCTGGCGTTCATCGGCCTACCCGGGGCCGCGGCGGTCATGTACGTGGCCTGGCACTCCGGACCCGCCGCGGTGGGTGGGGTGCTGGCAGCGGTGATCCTGCTGTCGGGCCTGTTCTTCGTGGCGGCCGGCCGGACCTATCCGCTGGCCAACATCGGGGTCACGGTCCTAGGAGTGGCCTGGGTGCCGGTTCTGGCCGCGTTCGCGGTGCCGATCTTCAAATCCCCCGATGCGTGGAGCTTGACTACCGGGCTGGTGGCGTTGACGGCTCTCAACGACATTGCCGCCTTCTCGTACGGGCGCACGCTCGGGAAACGCCGGATGGCCCCTACCCTGTCGCCCAACAAGACCGTGGAAGGGTTCCTCGGCGCCACCGTCATCACCGTACTGGCAGGGGTTGTGATCGGGCGGTTCGGGTTGCTGGAGCCGCTCACCCTGCAGTCAGCCACCGCGCTGGCAGTGGCCATCAGTGTGTTCGGACCCATGGGCGACCTGGCCGAGTCGGCGGTGAAACGGTCCATCGACCTAAAGGACATGGGTAGCAGCCTGCCCGGCCACGGTGGGGTGCTTGATCGGCTGGACGCCTTCATGTTCGCGATTCCTACCGCCTACCTGGTGTATCTCTGGTTCGGATACCTGTGAGTCCCGTTGTCGTCCTAGGGGCGACGGGGTCCATCGGCCGCCAGACACTCGAAGTAGCGGACCGTCTAGGCGTTCGAGTGGCAGGACTTGCGGCTCGGCGAGCAGGGGACGACTTGGCCCGGTTGGCTGATCGCTATCCGCGTGCCACCGTGGTGGCGGTGGAGCCCGACCCGGACGGCCATGACCGCTTTCGCCAGCGGTATGGCCATCGCTACTCCTCGGGTCCCGGCGCCCTGGTGGAGATGGCTCAGCATCCAGGTTCGGTAGTGGTCAACGGGGTGGTGGGGTCGGCGGGTTTGGAAGCGTCCATCGCCGCACTCGAGGCGGGAAACCGTCTCGCCCTGGCCAACAAGGAGAGCCTGGTCGTGGGCGGGGAGCTTGTGATGGCGGCCGCGTCCCACGGTGAGTTGGTCCCGGTCGATTCGGAGCACTCTGCGCTGTTCCAGTGCATGGTGGGGGAGCGGATTCCCGAAGTCTCCCGCCTGGTGCTGACTGCTTCCGGCGGTCCCTTTCGAGGTCGGGACCGGGAGCGGCTGGGCCAGGTGGGTGTGGATGAAGCACTGGCCCATCCCACCTGGAACATGGGTCCCCGGATAACCATCGACTCCGCCACGTTGGTGAACAAGGGCCTGGAGGTGATCGAGGCCCACTTCCTGTTCGGTCTGCCTTTCGAAAAAGTGGATGTGGTGGTACATCCACAGAGCATCGTCCACTCGCTGGTGGAGTTCGTGGACGGATCGCTGAAGGGTCATCTGGGCGCTACCGACATGCGGATCCCCATCCAGTACGCCCTCAGCTACCCGCAACGCTCGGCGGGCGGTTTTCCCCGGTTCGACCTGACCCGGTCCGATCTGACATTCGAGGCGGTTGACAGCGACGCCTTTCCTGCGCTTGACCTCGCCTACGCTGCAGGGAGGGCGGGAGGAACCGTCCCGGCGGCCTTCAACGCCGCTGACGAGGTGGCTGTGGCCGCCTTCCTGGAGCGGCGGATCGGGTTTCTCGACATTCCCGCCGTGATAGCGGAGGTACTCGATGGCCATCAGGCGATGGAGGCGAGCTCGATCGGGGTGGTGATCGAAGCCGATAGAGCTGCCCGGCGTGCCGCTCGCGCCGCAGTGGAGCGCCGGTAGAGGAGGCAGTTTGGTCGGCGGAATAATGATGGTGGTGGCCATCTCGGCGTTCATCGTCGTGCATGAAGCCGGCCACTACTGGGCGGCCCGCGCCACCGGAATGAAGGCCACCGAGTTCTTCCTCGGTTTCGGGCCTCGACTGTGGTCGTTCCGCCGCGGGGAGACCGAATTCGGTGTGAAGGCGCTCCTGTTCGGCGGCTACGTGCGGATCGCCGGCATGAGTATCGGCGAGAAGATCGACCCGGTCGACGCGGGCCGCACGTATAGGGAGCAGCCCTTCTGGAAGAAGTCGGTGGTGGTGCTGTCCGGGGTGACGCTCAACCTCCTGACAGCGTTTCTCCTGCTGTTCGGCCTGTTCTGGTACTCCGGCGCCGCCGAATTGACCACCACAGTGGAGAGGGTCAGCCCCGAGATATCCGCGGGAGTGCCCAGCCCGGCCGCGGTAGCGGGTGTGCTGGACGGAGACGTCATGACCACCATCGACGGCGTAGCCCTGGACGGTTGGGAACAGGCCGTGCAGCTGATAATGAGCCGCCCTGGCGAGACCGTTACCTTGGAAGTCGTTCGCGACGGCCGTCCCCGCTCCCTGACGGTCACCCTGGGCTCGTACCATCCTCAGACCGGTGAGGCGGTCGGTTTCCTAGGCGTTTCGCCCGCGGCGCGGAGGGTCTCGATCGGGCCCGTCACGGCCGCCGGACGTGCGGTCATGGCCGAGTGGGCGATCACCTCCGGCGCGTTGGAGGCCATCGCACGCATCATCCGGCCCGGATCGCTGCTCGAGTTGGGCGGCGTGCTGGCCGGACAGAGCGACGTGTCGGAGGAGATCCGGCCGGTCAGTCCCATCGGTCTGGTCAGGATCGGCAGCCAGGTGTCCGAGGTGGGTATCGCCAACCTCGTCTTCATCCTGGCAGTGGTGAACGTCACCCTGGCCCTGTTCAACAGCGTGCCCCTGTACCCGTTGGACGGAGGACATTTCGCCGTGGCGCTCTACGAGAAGGTCACGGGGAGGCGGGTGGATCACCGGAACCTGGTCCCCATCGCCGCCGTGGTGATCCTGTTCATGTTGTTCCTCGGCCTGGTGGCGATCGTCCTCGATATCGTCAATCCGCTTACTCTCTAGTTGTACGTTGGTAGAGACCACCGACCACTGGCCACTGAACCTCTAGAAGGGCCCACCGACCCGGTGGTAGTAACATGGAATGCTTGATGGATCACCGCGATCGAACCAGGCAGATTCACGTGGGTCGTGTGCCGGTGGGGGGTGGCGCTCCGGTCTCCGTGCAGTCGATGACCACCACCAAGACCGCCGACGTGGACGGCACCCTGGCCCAGGTCTATGCCCTGGCCGGCGCCGGCGCCGACATAGTCCGCATCACGTGCAACGATGTCGACGCCGCCGGGGGGCTGGCCGAGATCGTGCCTCGCTCGCCGGTGCCGATCATCGCCGATATCCATTACCAGTACCGCTTGGCGCTGGCGGCGCTCGAAGCCGGCGTGCAGGGCTTGCGGCTCAACCCGGGCAACATCCGGAAGCCGCATCAGATCCGCGCGGTGGCTCGCGACGCCAAGGACCGGGGAATCCCGATCAGGGTGGGCGTCAACGCCGGCAGCCTGGACCGCGAACTGATGGCGCGATACGGTTCCGCCACGCCTGAGGCGCTGGTTGCGTCGGCGCTCAAGGAGATCGAGTACCTGGCCGAGGAAGACTTCCACGACATCAAGATCTCCGTCAAGCATTCCCACGTACCGTCCATGGTCGAGTCCTACCGCCTGCTGGCCGATACGGTCGGCTTCCCCCTCCATCTCGGGGTCACCGAGGCAGGACCTCTACCGGGGGGACTGATCAAGTCAGTGGCCGGCATAGGAACCCTGCTGCTCGAAGGCATCGGCGACACCATTCGCTTCTCGTTGACTGCTGATCCCGTGGAGGAGGCCAGAGCCGGACGGCAGCTCCTCGAGTATCTCAACCTGCGGGAACGCACGGGGCTCGACCTGATCGCCTGCCCCAGCTGCGGGCGGGCGGAGGTCGATGTGCTGGAGGTTGCCAGTGCGGCCCAGGCCAGGCTCGAGGAGGCGAAGCTGCCTATCCAGGTGGCCGTCATGGGCTGCGTGGTGAACGGACCCGGAGAGGCGCGGGAGGCCGACCTCGGGATCGCCGCCGGTCGGGGCCGAGGGCACCTGTTCATCAAGGGCAAGGTGGTACGGGTGGTGCCGGAGAACGAGATGGTGGACGCCTTGCTCGACGAGGCCCGCAAGCTGGTCGCCGAGGGCGTGGAGGCCCGCATCGCCGCCGCCGACGACCTGGCTGCCGATCTGGCCGCCCAGGACCGGCAGGTGCTGATCGAGATCCAGGGGGACGCCAACCGGGCCGCGGCTCGCCGCGCCGCGGTGGCCGACGTGGCGGCCCGGTGACGGCTCGATTCCTCTGAGTACGGCGTAGGAATTCCGGTGCGCTGGTCACGTACGTTCATTCCCACCCTCCGCGACGATCCGGCGGATGCGGTCGCGGCCAGCCACCGCCTGATGGTCCGGGGCGGATTCATCCGCCAACTCATGGCCGGGTCCTATTCACTGCTCCCGCTCGGGATGCGGGTCGCCACGAAGGTCTCCGGCATCATCCGGGAGGAGATGAACGCCATCGGCGGCCAAGAGCTCCTGGCGCCCGTAGTTCATCCGGCCGAGTTGTGGAAGAGGACCGGGCGGTGGGATGACGTAGAGGGGATCATGGTCAAATTCGAGGATCGCCGGGGTGCCGACCTCGTGCTGGCCCTCACCCACGAGGAGGTGTTCGCCCAGCTCGCGTCGGAATTGAACTCCTATCGGGAGTTGCCCCAGCTCTGGTATCACCTCCAGACCAAGTTCCGGGACGAAGCCCGGCCCAAGTCCGGCCTCCTCCGGGTGAGAGAGTTCATCATGAAGGATTCCTACTCGCTGGACGTAGGCCTCGACGGCCTCGACGTCCAGTTCGAGGCCCACCGCGGCGCATACGACCGGGTATTCGCCCGTATGGGTCTCGAGTCCATCCAGGTGGAGGCGTCCTCCGGCAACATGGGCGGCAATGACTCCGTGGAGTTCGTGGTGCGCTCGGACGCGGGTGAGGACCGCGTCGCTCTCTGCGACAGCTGCGGATACGCCGCCAATCTGGAACGGGCCGTCAGCGCGACCGACGACGTGCCGGACGACCCCTGGGAGGGTCCCCCCCAGCCCTTCCCGACTCCGGGGGTCCGCACCATCGCGGGGCTGACCGCGATGGGCCGGTTCGCGGCCGCCCGGCGCCAGATCAAGACCCTCGCCTATTACGTGGGGGACGAGTTCACCCTGCTCGTGTTGAGGGGCGACCACGACCTCGAAATCCAGAAGCTGGTGGACGCGGTGGCTGGTGTGGTTCGCCCGGCCACGGAAGGAGAGATCGTCGAGAAGCTCGGCGCTCGTCCGGGGAGCCTCGGTGCGGTGGGGGTGGAGCATCCCGTGATCGGCGATCCGGTCCTTCGGGGGCGCTTCAACATGGTGACCGGCGCCAACGAGGATGACGTGCACCTGCGGGGCGTGGATGTGGAGCGCGACCTCCCGGTGGGCAGGTGGCTCGATATGCGTTCGGTGCGAGAGGGGGAGGATTGCAACACCTGCCGGTCCGGGTCCCTCTCGTTGTCGAAAGTCATCGAGGTGGGTCACATCTTCAAGCTCGGCCGCAAGTACAGCGAAGCCCTCGGGGCCACCGTTCTCGACGAGTCGGGACGGCCGACGCCCATTGTGATGGGTTCCTACGGCATCGGTGTGGGCCGGTCGATGGCCGCCGTCGTCGAGGTCAGCCACGACGGCAAGGGAATCATCTGGCCCGTTTCGGTGGCGCCGTTCGCGGTTGTGATCACGCTGCTGCGACCCGACAACCCGGCAGTCGGCCAGGCGGGAGAACGCCTCTACCGCGACCTGAACAACGCGGGGATCGAGGTCCTGCTGGATGACCGCAAGGAGCGTCCCGGTGTCAAGTTCGCCGACGCCGAGTTGGTCGGGATCCCCTACCGGCTGACGATAGGTCCCCGGGGTATCGAGTCGCGGGAAGCCGAACTGGCCTCCCGCGACGGCTCTCTGGCCGAAACCGTTCCCCTAGATCGGGTGGTAGCGCGCCTCGCCGAGCTGGTGTCATAGCCCTTCTGCATAGGTCCCCTCCAGTGGGAGAAATGCTATAATTCGGGTCAGACACTCGAAGGACGTGACTTTGTGCTACAAGGTGGGCGCCCAGCCCGCTTTTTTTATTGTAGAAACCGGTTGGCCGGCGTCTTCCCCCGCGCCGGAAACCCGCCATGCCTCCACGCCACACCAGATGGAGGCGCTCCTTACCGGAAGTGCCGGTAGCTCGGTGCCGGGGCCCATGAGTGTCGAGGAACGGCTTGGAATCCTGTTCGAGCAGCATCTTGCCAGCCAGGGCTTGGAGCTCGATTACCTCCAGGTGGCCGGCAGAGGTCCGCGGATGGTTCGGGTAATCGTTGATAGCGACGGCGGGGTGGGAGTTGACCAGTTGGCGGCCGTCTCCCGCTCCCTGTCACGACAGCTCGACCAACTGGATCCCTTCGAAAGTTCCTATTCCTTGGAGGTGTCCTCTCCCGGGCTCGAGCGCACCCTTCACCTGCCCCGCCACTTCCGCAAGTCGATCGGCCGGGACGTGACCATAAAGACCCACGAGGAGGTGGCGGGTTCCCGGCACCATCGGGGCGTGCTGGAAGCGGCCGATTCGGACGGTTGTGCCGTGCGGGTTGACGATGAGTCGAGGCTGATCGGATACGAGCAGATGCGGTCGGCGCGCACTCGGTTCGAGTGGAACAAGCAATCCAGGGCAACCAGGAAGTCGGGGTAACCGGATGAAAATTGACTACCGGGTAATGGAGGCCCTCGAGATGCTCGAGCGGGAGCGAGGCATCCCTGTCGATACGATCCTCGCTGCCCTGGCGAACGCGCTCGTCTCGGCCTACAAGCGGACTCCGGGAGCCGCGGAGGAGGCCCGCGTGACCATCGAGCCGGATTCCGGCGAGATCATCGTCTACGCACAGGAGCTCGACGACGACGGAAATGTCATGAAGGAGTGGGAGGACAACTCCACGGACTTCGGTCGGATAGCGGCCAGTACCGCCAAGCAGGTGATCGCCCAGCAGCTTCGGGAAGCCAAGCGCGAGCAGGTGTTCGACGCCTACGAGGGCCGGGAGGGCGATCTGGTGACCGGCATGGTGCAGCAGCATGACAACCGGTACACGATCCTCGACCTGGGCAATGCCGAGGCAATGATGCCGGGTTCCGAGAGGATTCCCTACGAGCGGCTGGAGCGAGGCGCCCGGGCGAAGGCCCTGATCATCGAGGTTCGGCGGGAGACCAAGGGTCCGCAGATCGTAGTGTCGCGTTCCCATCCCGACCTGGTTCGCCGGCTGCTCGAGTTAGCCGTGCCGGAGTTACTCGACGGGACGGTGAGTATCCGTTCGATAGCCCGGGAAGCGGGCCATCGAACCAAGATCGCCGTGGTGTCCAATGACTCCAACGTGGATCCCAAGGGCGCTTGTGTCGGCGCTCGTGGCTCCCGGGTCCGCAACGTTGTCAACGAGTTGCGGGGGGAGAAGGTCGACGTGGTGCAATGGCGCGAGGACACGGCGCAGTTCATCGCCGAAGCCCTCGGCCCGGCCAAGGTGCGTGACGTGGTGGTTGATGAGGAAGAGAAGGCGGCGGTGGTGATCGTGAGCGAGCACCAGCTCTCGCTGGCCATCGGACGGGAGGGTCAGAACGCCCGGTTGGCTACCCGACTCACCGGCTACCGCATCGACATACAGAGTGATTCCAGGTCCCGGCGGCCGGCTAATCGGGAGCGCGGACGCGGTCCGGTCGCTGCCGGTGGCCGCTAGAGGCGCGCGGACAGGCTGTGCGAAGACTTGGCTGGCCGGCGTCGTCGGTACTGCGGAGCGAGGAGAGCCTCGCGGGTTCTACCTGCCTGCGTACTCCGATGAGGGGACAGCGGGGGCGTAGGCAGCCATGGTGACCAAGCGCATCTACGAACTGGCGAAGGAGATGGGGCTGGCCTCCCGCCACGTTCTGGCCATGGCACAGGATCTGGGACTTCCTGTTACCACCGCATCGTCCGGGCTGGATCCGGGCGACGCCGAGGCCCTTCGATCCATGCTCCTACCCGAGGTGCCGGAGGAAGAAGTCGTCAGCACCCCTGAGCCGGAGCCTGCCCCGCCGGAGCCCGCCCCCGCTCCGGAACCCGACGACTCCGAAGCCGATGACATCGAGGTCATCGTGGTGCCCGCCGGGGTGTCGGTGCTCGAGATGGCGAGAGCCATGCACCAGCCCGTGGGCGAGCTCGTCAGGCGTTTGCTGTCGATGGGGCTGATGGCAGCCGCCGCCGCTCCCGTCCCGCCCGAGGCCATCGAGCCCCTGGCGGAGCACTTCGGGATCATGGTCGAAGTCGAGCAGAGCGGGGAGCCGGAGCAGGTCGACGAGCCCCTGGTGAAGCCGAAGCGGGTGTTCGACGACGATCCCGGCTCCCTGGTGGATCGACCTCCTGTCGTCACGGTCATGGGGCATGTCGATCACGGCAAGACGACATTGCTGGACTTCATCCGCAACACCAATGTCGTCTCCGGAGAAGCTGGGGGGATCACCCAGCACATCGGCGCCTACCAGGCCACGGTGGATGGGCGTCCGATCACGTTCATCGACACGCCCGGCCATGCCGCCTTCACCGCCATGCGGGCCCGGGGAGCGGAGGTGACCGACATCGTCGTGCTGGTGGTGGCGGCGGATGACGGGGTGATGCCACAGACCAGCGAAGCGATCAGCCACGCCCAGGCGGCGGGCGTGCCGATGATCGTCGCCATCAACAAGATGGATCTCGAGAACGCCGACCCGCTGAGGGTTAGGGCCATGCTGACCGAGTACGGTGTGGTAACGGAAGAACTAGGTGGCGAAGTCGTCTCGGTAGAGGTGTCCGCAACGTCTGGGGAAGGTATGGACAACCTTCTGGAGATGGTCGACCTGGTCGCCCAGGTGTCGGAGTTCCAGGCCAACCCGAAGGCCCCCGCATCGGGAGTGGTGATCGAAAGCCACCTCGATCGAGGGCTGGGTCCGGTGGGTACCGTGATCGTGCAACGGGGGACCCTGAAGCGAGGGGACTCTCTGGTAGCAGGGACGGTGAGCGGCCGGGCACGGTCCATCATCGACCACACGGGTCGTCGCGTCTCGACCGCAACTCCGTCAACTCCGGTGCTGGTGTCGGGATGGGCGTCGGTTCCGGCGGCGGGTGATATGTTCGAGGTGGTCAAGAACGACCGCATAGCCCGATCCATGGCCTCCGACCAGGTAGACGCGGTCCGGGCCAGGACACTCGTGGTTCCCACCGCCCGTGAGCGCCTCGGGCAGTTGTTGGAGCGTCTGCGGTCCCAGGAGCAGACCGAGCTCTTGCTGATCATCAAGGCCGACGCCGATGGTTCGGTGGAGGCGATCCGGGAGGCGGTGAGCCAGATCGCCCGCGAGGGCGGTCGGGTGAACGTGGTCCATGCCGCAGTGGGCGGCATCAACGAGAACGATATCACCCTGGCCGACGCAACCGGCGCGGTGGTGGTCGGCTTCAACGTCCGCCCCGATCCGAACGCGAGGCGGACGGCTGCGGCTGCGGGCATCGAAGTACTCACCTACTCGATCATCTACGAGCTCCTCGACGAGATGGAGCAGATGCTGGTCGGCCGCTTGGCGCCGACCCGGGAGGAGGCCCTGGTCGGCGTGGCTCAGGTACGAGCCATCTTCCGCGTGCCGCGTCTGGGTGCCGTGGCCGGTTGCTACGTGACCGAGGGCAACATCGCAAGGGAGTCGAGGGCCCGGGTGGTCCGGGAAGGCAGCGTGATCTACGACGGTCGGGTAGCGTCACTGCGCCGGTTCAAGGAGGACGTGCGGGAGGTGGCGGTCGGATACGAGTGTGGTATCGGACTCGAACGCTTCCGGGATGTCAAGGAGGGCGACGTCATCGAGACCTATCGGGTCGATGAGATCGCGGCCACATGATCGCGCTGACGTGAACTCCCCATGGCGAGCATGCATGCAGCGGCACTCCGGGTTGATCTGCGTTTGCGGGATGTCCATTCGCTGAAGGCTAAGCGGCAGCGCATCGCTCGGCTGTCCGGCAACCTGCGCCGCGCCTTCCCCGTGGCATTTGCCGAGGTCGATCACCATGACCAGTGGCAGCGGACCGCGGTGGGAGTGGGCATCGTTTCGCCGCATGCTTCGCAACTGGAGATGGCGGTCCATTCCGTGTGTCGCTTCTTCGATCGGTGGGAGGAGGCCGAGGTGCTGTCGGTGGGCGTTTCCTATCTGGAGGACCCGCCATGATGGAGAGGGCAGGATGGGGCTGAGGCTCCGGCGGGTCAATGAGATCCTCAGGGAAGTCATCGCGGAGGAGTGCCAGAACCTCAAGGACCCTCGTATCGGGTTCTTGACGGTGACCGGTGTGTCAGCGTCCCCGGATTTGCGTAAGGCCGAGGTCTATTACACGGTGCTCGGCGACGAGGAAGCCGAAGCCCGGACCGCCGAGGCGCTGGCGGCTGCGGCCTCCCGGATCCGCGCGGCCGTGGGTCCGCAGGTGCGGATGAAGTACCTTCCCGAGCTGAGGTTCGTTCCCGATCCGGCTGTGGCGCATGCCCGGCGGATCGAGGAGATACTGAGGAACATGGACGGGCAAGGCGGGAGCCGGTGATGCCGGGCGTAAGCGGTGGCCTCAGGGACGCGGCCCGCGCTATCCGGGAGGCCCGCACGCTGGTCGCCACGGGCCATGTCAAACCGGATGGCGATGCCTTGGGGTCCTCCCTGGGCCTGGCGCTGGCGGCCCGTGCTGCTGGCCGTTCGGCGCGAGTTTGCTTCGGGGACCGATTTGTCCTGGGACAGCACTTCGGTTTCCTGGATACCAGGCCGGTGCTGGATCCCGCAGAGGCGGGCGCACCCGACGTGCTGGTGGCCTTCGACTGCAATGATCCGGCGCGGCTCGGCGCGGAACTCGCCCCGGTGGTCGAGGCGGCCGGGACGGTGGTCATGATCGATCATCACGTGGCGGGCGCCGGGTTCGGAGATATCAGGGTGTGCGACCCGAGCGCTCCGGCGGCCGCGCTCCTGTGCTACCGCCTGATCAGGCTGATCGGCTGGGATGCTACGCCCGAAGCAGCCACGGCCTTGCTGCTCGGTCTGGTCACCGACACCGGCCGCTTCCAGTACGGCAACACCAATCCCGAGGCCCTCCGGGCGGCGGCGGAACTGGTGGAAGCCGGAGCGCGCCCGGAGGTGATCGGGCAATCCATCTACGAGTCGGTGGCGTTCGGGTACCTCGGCGTGGCGGGAACCGTCTTGTCGCGCGCCACGCTGGAGCCGGCTCACGCCCTGGTGTGGTCCTACGTCACCCAGGACGATCTTGTGCGCCACTGCATCGGGATGGAGGACGCGGACGCCCTGATCGATGATATCCGGGTAGCCCGGGAGGCCGAGGTGGCGCTGTTGCTCAAGGAGCAGCCCGGTGGGGAGTGGAAGCTGAGCTTGAGATCCCGCCGCTACGTGGACGTCGCGGCCATAGCGGAGACGATGGGTGGTGGTGGCCACCACCGCGCCGCCGGATGCGCGTTCTCGGGCACGCGGGACGAAGCGGTCGAAGCGGTGAGGAAGCGGCTGGCCGGGTGAATACCGGTCCCGGGTTCGTGCTGGTGGACAAGGCCGGCGGCTGGACGTCCCATGACGTGGTGGCCAAGTCCCGCCGGATCCTCGGCATGCGCCGGATCGGTCACGCGGGCACCCTCGATCCCATGGCCACCGGCCTGCTCGTCCTCGGCATCGGGAGGGCCACCCGGTTGCTGCGTTTCGTCACCGATCTGCCCAAGGAGTACGAGGCCACAGCCCTTTTCGGGGTAGCCACCGACAGCCTGGATGCCGACGGTGAGGTGACGGCGCGGGCGCCGATGAGCGTCGAACGTGAGGATGTAGCCCGCGCCATGAACTGCTTCAGGGGGGAGATCCTCCAGACGCCCCCGATGGTGTCGGCGGTGAAGGTGGCCGGCAAGCGCCTGCATGAGATGGCCAGGCGAGGCGAGGAGGTGGAACGGCCTGCCCGGAGGGTCAGGGTGCACCGCCTTGAACTCGAGGGTTGCTCCGCAGGCCCGTTTCCGGAGGTCCGCTTCCGGGTGGTGGGAGGGAGCGGCCTCTACGTCCGGGTATTGGCCGATGATCTCGCGAAGGCTCTCGGGGGGCGAGCCCATCTGACTTCCCTCCGCAGGGTGGGCAGTGGTGGTCTCAGGGTCGAGGAGGCGTGGACGATCGAGCAACTGGTATGCCTCGGTGACGAGGGCCGGCTGGCCGAAGCTGTGCTGGAACCCGCCGCCGCGCTGGCGCATCTGCCGTCCGTAAGGGTGGATCACGATGAGGCTGTCCGGGTGAGCTACGGGCAGCGACTGCCTGCCACTCCGGGCTTGGACGGGCACGTTCGGGTGACCGTGGACGGCCGGCTACTGGCCATATACCGGGCCAGTGATGATCGGCTGGTCCCGGAGGTGGTGCTGGCGTGAGTCCGGTCCAATGAAGATCTGGAGGGGCGATCCGCTCGCCTGGGGGCCAGGCCCGGATGGGGGAACGGCACTGACCATCGGGGTATTCGACGGGGTCCATCGCGGTCACCGGAGCCTGCTTGCCGCCTTGTCGGAGAGGGCTGTCCGAGCGGGGGGCCTCGAGACGGTCGTGGTTACTTTCGATGTCCATCCCCGCCGGTTCTTCGATCCGATTGACGGGCCAGCCATGCTGGTGACGCTGTCCCGTCGGCTCGAGCTGCTGGAGTCGATGGGTGTGGGCCAAGTCGGGGTACTGCCCTTCGCGGACGTGCGCCATCTAGGGCCCGAGGCCTTCATCGGCCGGGTGGTGTCGGGTGGGTTCGACGCCCGAGCCGTGGTCGTGGGGGAGGACTTCCGGTACGGAGCCGGGAGGGCCGGTGACGTGGCCGCCCTGGTGACCTCGGGTCATACCCACGGCTTCCGGGTCGACGCCGTCCGGCTCAAGAACGGTGACGAGGGGCCGATCTCGTCGTCCACGATCCGCCGGCACATCGCGGTGGGAGAGGTGGCGGCCGCCGCCGAGTTGCTCGGCCGACCCCATGAGGTGGCTGGTAGGCCGGAGGAAAAGGATGCCTCGACTCTGGTCGTGGTAGTGGACTGGTCGATGGCGGTGCCCGGATCGGGGGTTTACGCCGTGACGGTCGGCACGGATGATCGGCGAATCCCCGCCGCCTGCTCGATCAGCGGTACCGGCCAACCGCTGCGGGTCCGCATGCCGGATGGGCGGACCCGCCCGATCCCGGGTGACCACCTGGTCCTGTCCTTCCTCGACCGCCTCCGCTCGGCGTCGCCGGGAGGCCACTCTGGTCTCCGGATCACCACCGCGGATCTTGCCGGGGCAATCCGCCTGGTTGGTGGTCACCCCCAGGGAGCCTGAGCCCACCCTCCGGGAGAGTGAGAAACGTAGGGGTTGAATTCCGGTGGTTGCGGGTCCACGATGATCACAGTGCGAGGGGGGGGCGGGGACACCGGTAAGCGACATGATTGGATGATGACAAGTGGACGATCGAGACCGCAACGGGCAGCTCCTTCGGGCCTATCTAGCCGTGTTCGAACTCACCTACCTGCGTATTTTGCTCGCAGTCCTGCAATTCCAGCGTTGGACGATGATCACTTTTTACCGCATGGTGCTAGGGGTCGACAAGCGCCCGCCGCCCCGACCTACGCAGGCGGAGCTTCGCGAAAGGTACGGGCGCTGACTCGCTCGCGGGCCGGCGCGCACCGGATCGCAAGGAGGTGCTACACTCCATGCCGTCCCCACCTTTACGTGCCGGTTTGGGATGTGCTGAACGAGTGAGAGAGATGAGACCGACCCAGGAAATAGTTGGTGAGTTCGGCGCTCACGACAGCGATACCGGATCTCCTGAGGTCCAGGTAGCGCTGCTCTCCCAGCGAATCCGTCACCTGACCGAGCACCTGCGCGAGCACAAGCATGACCATCACAGCCGCCGAGGCCTGTTGATGATGGTGGGCAAGCGCAAGCGGCTGCTGGACTACCTCCGGAAGAACGATGCCGCGCGGTATCGTCGGGTGATCGCCAAGCTCGGATTGCGTCGATAGCATCCGTGTGGAGAGGCTTGCCCGGCATCGAAGAGGTATACCGGCCGGGCGCAGGTGGCCCTTACTCGGGGTCCGTGACTAGGGAAGAGTGGGAGAATCGAAGCGCCTCGTATGGCGCTCATCGATGATGACGGCCGATCAGGAGAGTCCTGTAGGCCAACCAACCACACAAGCAGGCTGTTAGCGCCCGGAGAACCGGCGTCGATCAGTTGTCAGTCGCCATTCCTTCACGGCGCGGCTACGAAGCGCCCGGAGGTATGACCACTGGTAATTGACTTCGCTGCTCTCCGAGCGTTCAACGCCTGGGCGTAGAAATCAAGGAGAGAATGTGTCTGAACAAGTCGTTCGCGGCCTTATAGGTGATAAAGAGGTCGTGATTTCCACCGGCAAACTTGCCGGTCAAGCAAACGGGGCGGTTCGCGTCTCCATGGGGGAGACGGAAGTGCTGGTCGCCGCCACTGCCAGCGCCAAGCCGAGGGAGGGGGTGAGCTTCTTTCCCCTCACGATCGATGTCGAGGAGCGGATGTACGCGGTCGGCAAGATCCCCGGGTCATTCTTCCGCCGAGAGGGTCGGGCCACCGAGCGGGCCACGCTGAGTTGCCGGCTAATCGACAGGCCCCTCCGCCCGTCCTTCCGTAAGGGGTACCGCAATGACACCCATGTGGTGGCCACCGTCCTCCAGGTGGACGGTGAGACCGCCTACGACGTGCTGGCTCTCAACGGTGCATCTGCGGCCCTCACCATCAGCGATCTCCCCTTCGAGGGTCCGCTGGGCGGGGTCCGATTGGGCCTTGGAGCGAACGGGTGGGTGCCGTTCCCCACGTTCAGTGAGCTTGAGGAGTGCGTGTTCGACCTAGTGGTCGTAGGCAAGCGCAACGACTCGGGGTCGGTGGACATCATCATGGTGGAGGCCGGCGCCACCGACGGCGCCCTGGCCCTGATCGAAGAGGGTCATGCCCGACCGGACGAAGACGCGGTAGCAGCCGGCCTCGAGGAGGCCAAGGACTACATCGGTCTGCTGCTCGATCTCCAGATTGAGCTGCAGGGAGTTGCCAACAAGGAAGTCGGGGAGTGGCCGTCGGTCATCGAATACACGGACGAGGTGTACGAGCGGGTCTCGGAGTTGGCCGGCGACGGGATCGCCGAAGTAGTCAGGATTGCCGACAAGGCCGAGCGGGAGTCCGCAGGTGCGGAGCTGGCCGAGCGGATGGCCGCCGAGTACGGCGTTGACGAAGATGACGCCGAGACGGCTCGGCAGATCAAGGCCGCGTTGCGAGCCGCCACCAAGAAGGCGATGCGCCGGCGAATCCTTGATGAGGGAATCCGTATGGACGGTCGGGGCGTTACCGACTTGCGGCAGCTGGCTGCCGAGGTCAACGTGTTGAGCCGCGCCCACGGATCCGCGCTGTTCACCCGCGGGGAAACGCAGGTGCTGAACGTCGTCACCCTGGGCATGCCGCGCATGGAGCAGATGCTCGACACCATCAGTAACGAGGAAGCCAAGCGCTACATGCACCACTACAACTTCCCGCCGTACTCGACCGGCGAGGCCGGATTCATGCGTGGACCCAAGCGGCGAGAGATCGGACACGGCGCTCTGGCGGAGAAGGCCCTCCTACCGGTGCTTCCCAGCGATGACGGGTTCCAATACACCCTCCGGCTGGTCTCGGAGGTGCTCTCGTCCAACGGGTCATCCTCGATGGCATCGGTCTGCGGCTCCTCGCTCTCCCTGATGGATGCGGGTGTGGAGATCGCTGATGCGGTGGCCGGCATAGCCATGGGCTTGATCGCCGACGGTGACAACTACGTGACCTTGACCGACATTCTCGGGGCGGAGGACGCCTTGGGCGACATGGATTTCAAGGTGGCGGGTACCGCAGACGTCATCACCGCTCTCCAGCTCGACATGAAGATCGACGGGCTGCCGGCAGAGGTACTCGCCGGTGCCCTCATCCAGGCCAAGCAGGCCCGGCTCGAGATTCTGGATGTGATGACGCAGGCCATCGACGGGCCTCGCGAGGAGATGAAGGAGCATGCTCCCCGTCTCGAGACCGTGAAGATCCCGGTGGACAAGATCGGTGACATCATCGGCCCCAAGGGGAAGATCATCCGCGAGTTGGAGGCCGAGACAGGTGCCTCGATCGAGGTTCAGGATGACGGCACCGTGCTGGTGTCCTCGAGCGACGGCAACTCACTCGCAGACGCCATGAACCGGGTCAACGAGATCGCCTTCCCGCCCACGGCTGAGGTAGACAAGCACTACGACGGCAAGGTGGTGAGCATCACCGACTTCGGGGCATTCGTGAACATCCTTCCTGGTAAGGACGGCCTCCTGCACATCTCCAAGTTCGACAGCACCCGTCATGTGCGCCGGGTGGGCGACTACCTGTCCGAGGGTGATCCCCTGACGGTGGTGGTCGACTCCATCGACCGCAACGGCAAGGTCTCGCTCAAGGTGACCGCCGATCTGGAGCCGAAGCCCGGTGCCAACGTCGGCGCCCCGGGCCAGCGCCGTGAGCGGAGTGATCGCGGACCCGGCCGCGGCGGCGGCGGCGGGGGGAGGGGTCCCAGCCGGGGCCGCGGACCCCGCCAGGGTCGAGGTGGCGGCCGGCCGGGTGGCCGGGGCGGCAACCGCGGTCGTGGCCAGGGCGGTGGTGGCCAGGGCGGCCGTAGCCAGGGCGGCGGCAACCGCCGGAGATCAGGCTCTCAAGGCTCGACGGGCAACGGCGGACGGAGGTTCGCCTCCTTCGAGGATTCCTTCACCGACGGCGTCTAGCCGCCGACCAGTGGTCAGTGGCCGGTGGCCAGTTACAAGTGAATGGGTACCACATTCGGAGGTACCCATTCGCCTGACCTCTGACCTCTGACCTCTGACCTCTGACCTCTGGCCTCTGGCCACTGAATGGGCACCACATTCGGGGTACCCATTCACATGAACCGCGGACCCCTGACCACCATCAACCGGCCACTGCCCCCCTGTTTACTGGCCACGGGCCACTGTCCACTGACCACTGCCTGTCTAGGCTCGGTGGCATGCCGGAACTACCCGACGTGGCCGTCTATCTCGAGGCACTTGAACGGTTCGTAGGGGGACAGGTTCTGGAACGGGCGAGGGTGGTGTCGGTCTCACTCCTCCGCACCTTCAATCCGCCTCTCTCCGAAGTGGAGGGCAGGCGGGTGGTCGGGTTCCGCCGGATGGGGAAGCGCCTGGTGCTGGAGCTCGAGGATGAGCTCTTCATGGTGTTCCACCTTATGATCGCAGGCCGGTTCAGATGGAGAGATCGCGGCGTCGCCGTACCCACGAAGGTCGGTCACGCCGCGTTCGACTTCCCGCACGGAACGCTGGTGCTCACCGAGCAGGGCTCCAGGAAGCGGGCCTCGCTCCATGTGCATCGGGGCGAGACGGCCCTGGCCGAGCACGACCGCGGCGGCCTCGAGCCGCTCGACGCGGGGCCGGCCGCCTTCACCGAAGCGCTCAGACGGGAGAACCGGACGCTCAAGCGGGCCCTGACCGATCCCCGGATCCTCTCGGGCATCGGCAACGCATACTCGGACGAGATACTCCACCGGGCCGGACTCTCGCCGGTGACTCTGACCAGCCGGCTTGACGATCCAGCCTTGGAACGGCTCCATGGAGCGACTGTCAGCATCCTGACCGAATGGGTAGATCGGATGCGCGAGGAGGTCGGTGACGGGTTCCCGGACCGGGTCACGGCCTTCCGGCCGGAAATGGCCGTCCATGGCAAGTACCGTCAGCCCTGTCCCGTGTGCGGGAGTCCGGTCAGGCGGATCGTGTACGCATCCAACGAGACCAATTACTGCGCCGGATGCCAGACGGGGGGCCGGATACTGGCCGACCGGGCCCTTTCCCGGCTGCTGAAGGACCAGTGGCCCACCGCTATCCCGGACTGACCTGGACCGATAGCGTCCCGGGGACGGAGGGCTCTGGTTGTCGATACCGAGTGCGGATCGACCGCGAAGTACTCGTCCCCACCCGCTTGGCATCCGGCTGTTGGGATTCCGACCCCCGCGGTACTTATGTTCTAACTGTTATACAACCGAGAATGTGCCGGTCGATTGTTCGACCTACCGGCAGTCTGCGTGAGGAACATCGCCCAGCCACATCTCATCCCGACTGAGGCAGGAAAGGTAGTCCGGGGACGGGAGTCGTGTCGGGACCGAAGAGGGGTTCAGCCCGCGGCGGCTTCGCGGAGTACGGGGAGGACTTCTGCGCCGAGGAGTTCGATGAGACCCTCCTGGTCGACCGAGGCCATCTGGATGGTGACGATGTCGGCGTCGATCGAGCCCACCAGCGGCAGGTACAGGTTGACGATATCCTCGGCGCCGGTCGCCCTTGCGTAACGTCCGAGTATCTCCTCCCGCGGCAGGTCGTCGGCTCGTTGCCGGAGCGTCATAGGGTCTACGGCCTGGAGGCGCCCCGGCGCCCGCAGCCCGCGCCACGAGTAGAGCGCTTCCCAAGCCTCGTCATCGCTACCCGCCATGATCGACCAGCGTGAGGTGAGCAACAACGGGCGGGGCCGCCCGGCCTCGGCCGCCGATTCCCGCGCCGGGCCGATGACGCGCTCGAGCGCAACCGAGGGATCCTTCACCGAGACGATGATGCCGTCCGCTTTGCGGCCCGCCAGACCAGCTGTCTTTGGACCGCCGGCCGCGAGGAGGATCGGTACCCGCGATACGGGAGGTGAATACAGCTTGGCCCGGTCGGTGGTGTAGTAGTCGCCGCGGTAGGAGAGCTTCTCCCCCTCGAGCAGGCGGCTCATGATGTCGAGCGCCTCCGACATCCGGGCGGCGCGCTCCGCGTACTTGGGGAAGTGGTAGCCGAGCGGGCCTTCGTTGATGTTCTCGCCGGTGCCGACGCCGAGGTTGAACCGCCCTCCGCTCAACCGGTCGAGGGTGGCGGCAGCCTGGGCGACGATCGCAGGATGGAACCTCCACAAGGGGGTGGTGACGCCGGTGGTGATCTCGATCCGCTCGGTAGCCTCCGCCATGGCGCCCAGGGTCGAGAAGGCGAATCCAGAGGCCGAAGCATCATCTACCCAAGGATGGAAGTGTTCCGAAACCACCACCATGTCGAAGCCGGCCTGCTCGGCGAGGACCGCGTGGCGGACCAACTGCTCGGGCTGCCATTGCTCATGGCCGCAGAAATACGCGAAGCGCTTCATCGGATCATCTCCGTAATGTCTAGGAGTCGTTCAGGCCGGATTCGGCCAGAGATAGAGCGCCACCATGATCCCCAGGAAGATGACCGTGGCCAGGAAGGAGCCCCACCGGCTCCGGCCGTTATCAGCAGGTGATGCCATTGCCGGGACAGGATAGACGGAATCGGGGGGCGGTGATCAATCCGGCTCACCATAGGGGCCACGGGAGGGGATGCCGGTCGGTAGGCGGGTAGGGGTGAGTCGGATCGTGGAGGAGCGTTTCCACCCGGGCTGCCAGCGCGTCGGCTTCCTCGCCGCCGAGGAGTTCTGATGCACGGGCGTGGAGCCGGTTGCCGAGAGTCCGCTCGAGCCTCCGGACGCATTCCACCATCGTGGCGGGTAGGGATTGGCCGGAGAACCCCCACATCACCGTGCGGAGTTTCGGCTCGGCGTGGAGCGCCAGACCGTGGTCGATGCACCAGATCCGCCCCGAGCCGTCGGCGATCACGTGTCCGGCCTTGCGGTCGGCATTGTTGATCACCAGATCCAGGGTGACGATCGGCCAGAGGCTCGGGTCGGCCGCGTTGATGAGGACCGCCGGATCGAACTCCTCGTCCACCTCCACGAAGACCTGGGCCGACCCTGGCCCGAAGGGCCCGCTGACCGGCACCGTTTCGGGAACGCAATCCAGCCCGGCCGCCCTGGCGAGTTCGAAGGCCAGTACTTCACGGGCCGGCAGGGTCCGGCAGTCGAAGTCGTAGAGAGGGCGCTGTCCCTGTTCGGGCTTGTAGACCACCATCCTGCCCGCATCGGTCACAGCCAGCAAGGTTGCGTTGGATGCGTTCCGGAACCGCCCGATGACCTCGGTTATGTCCCAGGCGTGGCCGGCCGGGCTGGTCACCCGGGTAGTCGGTGGCCGTTACCCGAAGGGCAGTTGTGGCCGTCGGGGTCCTCGGGCAACAGGCATTCCGGGCATTGTGCCCGTCCCGAGTGGACAGCTCGCAACGCCATCACCGCTCCCGCCCTGAGTTGCAGTGCGGTGATCGCAAAGGAGGCCCTTTCATCGTCGGCCTGACCTTCCAGCAGCAGGATCATCTGCTCCTCGCCCTCGATTCGCATGGCGATGGACATCACCCGGAACAGCACGTCGGTATCGAGGGCCGGCTCGGGCAGGTCGGCGCCCTGTGCCACCAGATCATCCACCGACACGCCGTCATCCCATCCCATGTTGGAGATCAGATCCAGACCCTGCTCGCCGAGCACCGCCGCCTGGGTCTTCTCGAACAAGAACCAGGCTCTTTCCTGCTGCGTCTGGACGAACAGGTAGAAGGACCTCTCTCCCGGTGGGCCGATCGCCCCGACAAGGAAAAGCTCCACCGGTCCGAAATGCCGGGACGATGGGCTGTTCATCCGACCGCCCGGGTGGCATTGATGGAAACGACGGCAGGGGGTTGGTCCCCGTCGATCTGGAGTTCGGAGATCGAGGCGGTCGAGATCCTCAGCCGCTGGAAGAGATCTAGGGCCTGGCCGAGGTAGTGGGCCACGACCAGCTTGATGATGTCCGAATGGCTTACCGCCACCACCGTCTTCCCTTCGTGCATGCTGGCGATCCGCTCGACGCTTCCCACCGACCGGTGCTGGGCCTCCGCAAAGGACTCACCATCCGGGAACCGGAACCGTGAAGGCGTCATCTGGACCGAGTGCCAAGCCTCGAGGCGCCGTAGTGACTCGAGGGTTTGCCCGGTCCACCTGCCGAAGTCCAGCTCGGTCAGGCCAGGTTCTACGACCGGCTGTAGCTCGTGTGGCCCGGCGACCATGGCTGCCGTCTCCATGGTTCGTTCGATGGGCGAACTGTAGACCGCCGCGATGTCCAGCCCGGCCAGTGCCTCGGCGACGGCCCGGGCAGCCTGGCGACCTCTGCGATCCAGGGTGACGCCAGGCGCCCGCCCGGTCAGGCGGTCGCCGGTTTCGGGCGTGGGAGCGTGGCGTACCAGGAGTATGCGGGTCATGTGCACGACTGAATCTAGATCGCTCCGGCCCGCATCGGTAAACGCATCTTCGCTTGTGCGGGTCACTAGGGGGCTTCCTGGTACCGGTTGCCGGATAGCTGCGTGGCTAGAGCTCCAACACTCGGAGCATCCTCGGATCCGTGACACACGGTGGGTGTTTTAGCGTTCTCGCAAAAGGGGTTTGAATCTGTCACACCCTCGCTATACGTTGACTATCGCCAAGCACCCGCACCGGCCGAGGATGTGAGACCGATCGGAACGGCCGGCCGGAGGGAACAGACAGCTATATGGAGCGAACCGCCGATTCCCGGCAGCCAGCCGGGCCTGGCCGACCACGCTCCAACAGGATGGGTGGTGGCGGGGGAGGGGCCCGGTGCGAAGCGCCGGTTTTCGCGACCTGCTGCGTCTAGCGGTTCTTGGGGCAGAGGGCGTCATATATGACGTTCTGATCCTCAGGAACACCGTACCAACCATGACGCCCTGAGCCTCAGGTTGGGGCGCGGCTGGTTGGTGTTGGGGGCCTCGGTTGTCGCCTACGGGCGATCGTGCGCCCCGGAGATACTCAGGCGTCCAACGAGTCGATTGATTCGAGACGGGACAGGGGGCTGATATTGGTGGGTAGGTTGTTTCGCACGCTGTTGACCTGGCGGGACACCGGATACCAGGTCAGCTTGGAGTCGGCCAGGGGACCCAGGAGCGGCTCGACGGCTCCGGCAGATCGGATGTCCCGGTCCAACCAGAGATCCCAATGGTCAGGTTCCAGGATCACCGGCATACGGGTATGGATCGGAGACAGGCCTTCGCTGGCGGCGGTGGTGATGATGGCGGCGCTCCGGATCCACTCCTCGGTCTCCGGATCCCTCCAGGCTGCCCAGATACCGGCGAATGCCATCGGGGAGTCGTCGGCCATTCTCACGAAGTAGGGACGCTTCCCGACCCCGGTATGGCCCCATTCGAAGAACCCGGTAGCCGGCAGGAGGCACCGCTTACGGCGCACTGAGTCCCGGAAGGCGGGCTTGGTGGCCACGGTCTCGGCCCGGGCGTTGATGTTGAGCGGGCCCTTCCGGTCGGCGGACCAGTGGGGTATCAGGCCCCAGCGGAATGACCCCAGCTGCCGGGATCCTCTGTGCTCGGCCACGGCGTAAACAGGGTCGGTCGGCGCCACGTTGTAGCTGGGTTCGAGACGCTCCGTCATCACGTGGTCCACCCCGAAGTAGCCGGCCAGATCATCGGGCTCGGCGTTGATGACGTACCGCCCACACATGCGGTCGCCCAGGTTACCGGCCACTCGGAGGCTTGTCCGGCGTGCGGCCATTGGAGGTATACCGTCACTAACCTGTCCGTCTGCGGCGAGTTCGCCAGACGGCCGCGGTTGCTCAGCGCAATCGAGGAAAGTCCGGACTCCACAGGACAGGGAGCTGGGTAACGCCCAGGCGGGGCGACCCGACGGAAAGTGCCACAGAGACCAGACCGCCGATGGCCCTTCGGGGCACAGGCAAGGGTGAAACGGTGGTGTAAGAGACCACCAGCATCCCGGGAGACCGGGGTGGCTGGTAAACCCCTCCCGGAGCAAGGTCAAGCAGAGGCGTCGGCGGTCCGCCGGTCAAGCTTCGGGTGGACCGCACCGAGGTCTGGCGGCAACGCAGACCCCAGATGGATGGCCGTCGCCCGTTACAGGCGGGTACAGAATCCGGCTTACCGGCGGGCTCGTCGCAGACCCCTGAGAAGTGGCCGGTCGCCCAGTGGTTGGTTGCTGGTTGCTCGTAGACAGTGAGATGGGTTTTTCAACGACCAGCAACCAAGGGTGCGCAACGCATAATTAACACCCCTGACTACTGAGAACGAACCGTTTAGGAGAGATCGGTGGGGCGGGGCTTGCCGCCGAACGCGCCTGCGATGTGGCCGATGATCGCGGCGACCAGCGCGAACCCTGCCAGCGTGAGCGGGCTGGCGGGACTTCCGGCCACCAGGCTGAACGAGGCAACCACTGCGTAGACGGCCAGGGCGGCGACGGCGCCGTGCATGCGGGCGAAGAAGGGTGGAACCAGGCGTCCGGCTACGTATCCCGCCACATGCTCGCCCCCGAACAGGGCCACAGCCAGGACCACCCAGGTGATAGTGTCACCGGTATCTATGCCGGCACGGGCGCCGAGCCACAGGACGGCCAGGCCGATCAGCCCGGCGAATACCATCGAGAGCAGGCCGGCTACCGCCCCGAGCCCCACTGCTACCAGGTTGATCGACTTCATAACCTGATCACTCTCCTACGGGCCGACCACCGTGGTCCGGCTGCGAAACAGCTTGGACACCTCGATCGAGCCGGATCCGGGGCAGCGAATGAAACGCCGGGACGTGGTGGCGGGTCTAACCTTCACAACTAGCTCACCCTCGACAGTGGAGGCCCGTCTTGACTGGTTCACTCAACAAGTACCTAGCGGAATTGCTGGGGGCGTTCGTGCTTATAGGCGTCGGTTCCATGGCGATCCTCAGTTCGGGCGGCAGCATCGTTGCCATAGCCTTCGGGTTCGGTGTGGCCCTCCTGATCGCGCTCTACATGTTCGGCTCGGTGTCGGGCGGTCACTACAACCCGGCCGTCACGCTGGCCCAGCTTATCCGGGGTGAGATCAGCGCCGCCGATGCGGGCGGCTACATCGTGGCCCAACTCGCCGGGGCAGTTCTGGCTGCGGCCCTGGTCGCCGCCGCGCTGGGTTCTTCGGCGGTCGGTAGGACCGTGGTGGGCGACGGGGCGGACCTCGGCTCGATCTGGGTTCTGGCTCTCGAAGCACTGTTCACCGCCTTCCTGGTGATGGTCATCCTGCGCGTCACCTCGGGCGAGAATGCCTCGGCTCCGGTCGTCATCGGTTTGACGCTGGTCGTGATCCACCTGGCGCTGGTACCCGTAACGGGCGCCTCGGTCAACCCGGTGCGGAGCCTGGGCCCCGCCATCGTGGCCGCGGACTTCACCGACGCCTGGGCTTACATCGTGGGTCCGCTGGTAGGTGGTGCGGCAGCGGTCTACGTGGACCGCTTTATCCACACTGAGGCTTCCTGAGAAAGGCCTTCCTCCTCAGGCCTTTTGAGGTACGGGGTCGGTAACTTCTTCCGGCCCCGTACCTTCCGCGTCCGGGTCAGCCGGCCAGCCGTCTTCTGCCCGGAACCATGAGTGTCGTACAGACCCCAACCGGTTCGAGAGGACGGACCACTGATAAGCTTCCCGCCATGACGGACTTCTCCTGGTCGGACGTACTGGGCACGATCTCCCGTGGCGCTGACCTGAACCGCACCCAGGCCCGCCAGGCCATGCGCCAGGTAATGGGCGGCCTCGCCTCGCCTGCCCAGATTGCCGGCTTGATCGTGGCGCTCCGCATGAAGGGAGAGACGGTGGAGGAGATGGGCGGCATGGTCGACGGCATGGTGGAGGCTGCGGTCAGGGTCGACCTCGGCGACGCCGATCCCGTGGACATCGTGGGCACCGGAGGCGACCGCTCCGGTACGTTCAATATCTCCACCACAGCCTCCTTCATAGCGGCCGGTGCCGGCATACCGATCGCCAAGCACGGCAACCGGTCCATGTCATCCAAGTGCGGCTCGGCCGACGTGTTGGAGTCCCTGGGGGTGATCATCGACCTGCCGGCCGATAGGAACCGCCGGCTGTTCATGGATACGGGCTACGCCTTCTTCCTGGCGCCGGTCTACCACCCGGCCATGCGTTTCGCCGGGCCGGTCCGCAAGGAGCTCGGGATTCCCACGGTCTTCAATTTCCTGGGCCCGTTAAGCAATCCTGCCGGGGTGCGCAAGTACGCGCTAGGGGTGGCGGACGGGCGCATGGCCGAGCGCATGGTTCGCGTGCTGAGCCTCCGGGGGTCAGAGCGAGCCCTCGTCTTCCACGGCTCGGACGGTATGGATGAGCTCACTCTGAGCGGCCCTTCCGTGGTTTGGCAGCTTGACGGAGGCCAGGTGTCGAGCACCGAAGTGTCGCCCCGGGAGGTGGGTCTGAGACCGGCGCCCGTGTCCGGTCTCCTGGGGGGAACAGCCGAGGTTAATGCGGGCATCACCCGCCGCGTTCTGGAAGGCGAACCCGGTCCCACTCGAGATGTCTCCCTGCTGAACGCGGCGGCTGCCATCGCTGCATCCGGCCTTACGGACGACTTGGCCGAAGCGGTCGCCGTGGCCGCCGAGTCGATCGACAGCGGTGCAGCCGGCGACGTCCTGGATAGGGTGGTGGTCCGGAGCCGGGAGTTGGCCGGGGACTGATTCCGCACGTTCGCCGGAATCTTCATGGGAATGGCTACCGGTTACATCGGTTGGGTGCTTATTATTCGGGCTATGAGAGGCCGTAATCGAGTGATTGTTGCCATCCTGGCCGCCGTTATCGCGCTAGGGGCGTGCGGAGGCGGCTCGGGTGAGGAGGTCACATCCGAACCGGCGGACCCGGTCACCACTACGGCAGCCACGGTTACTACCTCGGCAGCCACTGCCGCCACTACGGCTGCCACCGAAGATTCCGGATCCACCGTTTCGGAGGATCCGCCGGCCACTACAACCGCGGCTTCCGAGGAGCAGCCGGTCGAAGAGCCGGTGACCACCACTGTTCCCGCGACGACCGCGGCCACCGAACCCGCCGCCGTTCCCGACGGCCCTCCTGTCCCGTCCGTGACCCTGGAACTGGACGACGGGACCGTCTTCGTCACGACCGAAGCCACCCGGCCAGTCCTCTACCTATTCTGGGCGGAGTGGTGACCGGCATGTCGACGGGAGTTGCCCGTCGTGGATTATGTGGCCGCCGAGTTCGTCGGCGAGGTGGACGTGATCGCGGTCGCCTGGGCCTCGACGTACGAGAAGACGGCCTCCGCCGCCCGCGGTTTCCTGAACCGGGGGGCTACTCGCTGGCTGCTGGATGAGGACGATTCGGTGTTCGCCGCCTTCGAGGTGACCTCCCAGCCGGTCGGGGTGTTCGTGGTGGGCGGTGTCGAGGTCAAGCGCTGGTTCGGTATCCTCCCCGAGGAGGAACTGCGCGAAGCCTTCACGGACGCCCTGGCGTAGGGTGTGTTCTGAGGTTGACCCGGCTTGGCGGGACAATCGGATCGCTACGGGCGGCCGGGTCTAAGCTGAATCGGTGGTCCTTCATATCGTTATGCTACTTGTGATATAACTCACTAAAGCTGGTCCAGGCTGTTGGTCCCCATCCTGGACGGTCAGCATCCGGCGAGGATTCGCCTGGGGGTTTCGACCATGATGGTGTGCCACTGGTCGTCTGTGAGGCCGATCTTGCGTTCGAGCAAGTCCTGTCCGGATACCTGGAGCCAGGCGTAGCCGCTGCCGCCGTTGGTAGCCAGGTCGTCGGCGTAGCAGACATCCTGCGAGAGGACGATCCTGTCCACATGGCCATCATCGATCAAGCGCTTGATGCTGGCCAGGACCCGGTGACGGTGGAAGTCCGTCATGTGCGGGAGGCTGCCCATGCGGTCGAACGAGACGCAGGCGCCGCGGAGAACCCGTTCCTCGATGGCCGACAGGCGGTTGTACTGAGCTCCTATCTCCCCGATGATCCCGGCCTTCACGTCGGTGCCTTCCATGCCGTCCCGCAGTTCCCCGACTATCTCCTCTGCCAGCTGGTCGGTGGAGAGATCCCACAACCTGGGCTTGTAATAGTTCTCGTGATACCAGCCGGCGCCCATGATGATCTTGAGCCCACTCCGCTCGGCGGCCCGGCGGACGGCCAGCGGGGGCGGCAACGGCCGGAGGTCGTGTTGCTCGAACATGATCGGGTTGTCGTACTCCCTGAGGCCTCCGGAGGTGAGGTCTACGATGGTGGCGCCGCCCGCCTGCCGGAGCATGTCGAGTTCCATGTCGGCCAGCTCGGGGTCGTTGAGGATGTTGGTGAAGATCCAGGCGTCCCTCATCAGGTCGAGGAAGATGTGCTCGTGCATGAGAGTGAAACCCAGATCCTCGCCGTACACCGGACCGGTCACGGTCATCACCTGATTAGCCATCTGCTCTCCTACGAACATCCAAGTATGCCTTGTGCAACCATGTTCGACAACGCCCCGACGGGCGGACCAGGTGGTGGGAGTCAGGCCTGACAGTCGGCCGTACCGCCTATTCCGGTAACCGCTTCATACCGGAATCGGAGCTGCGGCCGGGGCCATCACCTCAAGCGTCGCACGCCTCGTCGAGAACCGCGAGGAAGCGGTCGATGTCCTCCCGGTTGTTGAACACGTGAGGATCCACCCGCAGCATGTCCGCGTAGTGCCAGCCATCCACACCCCTTTGCCGCATCAGGCGGCAGACCTCCCCCGCGTGCTCCATCCGGGTGGCGACGATCCCGGCCCGCCTGCCCGGGTCGCGCAGCGTGAACAGATCGAGCCCCCGGGACCGCAACCCGTCGATGCAGTAACCGGCCAGATCCAGCACGTACTTCTCAACCTGTCCCATGCCGGCCTCTGTCAGGATCTCCAGTCCCGGAACGGTGGCGGCCAGCCCGATGAGGGGAGGAGCTCCCAAGCGGAGCCGATCGGTCCCGGGCTTGGGGACCAGCTCCCCGGTGGGCCAGGACGGATAGTCGTACGCGAACCCGGTGATCCCCGCTCTCGGCGGTACCCGGTCGAGGTAGCGGGGGTCGATGTAGAGGAAGCCCACACCTGCGGCTCCCATCAGCCATTTCATGGCGCCACAGGCGAGGAAGTGGATTCCGGACCGGTGTACGTCGATTTTCACCGCCCCGGCCGACTGCATGGCATCCACTATGAGAGCCGCACCGTGTTCGGAAGCGAGCGTCCCCAGGGCGTCGAGATCATGGCGAAACCCCGTCATGTGGCACACATGGGAAACGCTCAGCGCGATGGTGTCGTCGTCGACCGCTTCGGCCAGGTCGTCCATGTGGACCGTTCCGTCCCGCGGCGCCACGAAGCGGCGTTCGACGTCTCGACCCGGCAGCATCCACGGATACACCGAGGAGGGGTAGGTGAGGGTATCGAACACGACGTTAGAGCCGGGAGACCCTTCAAGTATCTCCACCGCCAGATTGGAACCGGTCCCGGTGCAATCGGTAATGAGCACCTCGTCGGGATCAGCCCCTATCAGCGGGGCGAACAAGTCCTGCACCCGCCGGTACCCCTCGTCAAGCCTGTCATAGCGGTCATTGGGGTCGAAAGTGAGCTCGTCAGCGAACCGGGCGATAGCGTCACGCGTCGGGATCGAGGCGGGCGCCAGGCCACCGCTGAAGAGGTAGGCCCGCTCGGCAAGCACGGGGAACAGGCCCCGAATCTCCTCCTGGTTCATGGGCCCGCCGTCATGCGTCCACTATATGCCCCGGGCTCGGCCGGCCGTTGCCGATGCCGGATCCGAGGGCTACAACGATCGGAGGCCGTGGACCGGCTGCCGACTGCCAGATCGACCATCCGGTCCGAGCCCCCGTGCCGTCCGCGCCTACGACCAGCCGTCCTGAGAGATCGAACCGTTCCAAGCTCATCCGGAACTCCTCCCTGGCCGGTGGCACAACCCGCCGTTCTCCCACGGTCGATGACATAATGCCACGTCATCAGACGAAGAATCCAACCGTTATCGGCGTCCATTTCCCCCTGCTAAGTGGCCGGCTCTGGGGTTGCCGCATTCCGCGACCTATGAAATCCTGCGGGAGCGGCCCGCCCGGATAAGGGGGTTGAACGTGTCACCGTGCCGTCGCATACTGGGCGGCAGTCACCAAACACCAACCCGGTCTTTTGCCTGATCGACGTCGAGGGGACCGGAACCGGGATCAAAAGGGAGCGGACCCGTGCGGGATGGCGGGACGCGTTCGGACCGACGGAGGTGGTGGCTGGGGGATGGGCCCGCCGGGGTGGGGTGTGCGCCGGCGATTTTCGCGTTCTCGACGTGTTGGAGGGTCTGTCGGGCGGGGGCGGCCGAACTACTGATTCGGGACACTGGGAGGCCATTCCGACGAAACCGGGTTGCCCACCCCTGCGGGGGAGCCGGGCTTGCTCGTGTACGACCTCGTTCCTTTGAAGGTGACCCGGGACGTGACACGCACCGCCGCTGATCGGCGTCCGATCTCCCGGTGTCTGGTATCCGGCTTGTGCATCGCAATGGTCAGCTTCAGTCGATGCGATGTCGATATGGCTTACGGTCAGGCCAGAGCGAACCTAAGCGAGTTGAAGCCGCGCAGAACGAAACGTGATGGTCGCACCGGTTGCTCGACCAGTTCCAACTCGGGGCACCGGGTTGCGAGCCGGGCGAGTGCCACCTCCACCTCGAGGCGAGCCAGGGGCGCGCCCAGGCAATGATGGATTCCTCCGCCGAAGCTGACGTGGGTCGGGTCTCCTCTTCCGATCCGGAAGGAGTCCGGGTCGTCGAAGTGGCGGGGGTCGCGATTGGCGCATCCGAGAAGCACGGTCACCTGTTCGTACTGCTCGATCGTTTGCCCACCGACCTCGTAGCTGTCGGCGACCACCCACCGGTCGAAGGTCTGGATGGGTGCGTCCCAGCGAAACAGTTCCTCGGCGGCGGTTGCCGGGCCGACCTCGCCGCTGGCGAGGAGACTCCACTGGTCCGGATGCTGGGTCAATGCCAGCATTCCGTTGGCGAGCGTGTTGACGGATGCCTCGTGGCCGGCGTTCAGCAGGGTGATGATCATCGACACGATCTGGGTGTCGGTCAAGGTTCCGTCCTCGGTCCTGGCGAAGCACAGGGCGGTGATCATGTCGTCGCGGGGTCGAGCACGCCGGCGCTCCATCAAGTCCCTGCAGTATTCGGCGAACTCCACGGAGGCCGTCACTGCCGCACGGGTGTCCGCCCCGGTGATGTTGTATTCGTACATCCGGGTGATCAGGCTCGACCAGTCGAGCATCTGGCGCCAGTCTTCGGTCGGGGCCCCCAGTAACTCGGTGATTACCTGGACGGACAGGGGCGCCGCGTAGTCGTTGACCAGATCGAAGCGGCCTCGCTCGAAGATGGGGTCGAGCAGGCGGTCGGCAAGTTCACCGATGCGCGGCCGCAGGCCGGCTACTCGCCGCATCGTGAAGGCCTTGGAGACCAGGCGGCGGATCTTGGTGTGGTTGGGTGGCTCCAACCACACCAGTGCCCAATGTTCCACGTCGTAGTAAGGCCCTAGATCGTCGCGGAGCGGGGGGAGTCCCCAGGCCGGCCGGTCCACGGTTGGCTGGTCGATCCGACCGAGTTGGCGGTCGCGCAACGCCCGGCGTACATCGTCATGGCGGGTCAGGAACCAGATCGGTTGCTCACCCGCGCGGCCCGGACCGCGGAAGACGGGTGTCTCCTCGCGGATGCGGTCGAACGCCGGATAGGGGTCGCGGAGGAACTCAGGGTCGTAGGCGTCGAAGACGAACGTCATTGACGAACCGTAACAAACGCGCTCCTCCGGCGGTTGGAGGGCTCAGTCGACGAGTGGCCAGACGGCGTAGGTGGAAGGGCCTACACCCGCTTCGAACTCGGTCGCGGCCGCGTCAATCCTGCGGTAGGCCTCTTCTGCGTCGAAGCGGGTGAAGACGCCTCTGTCGAGGATGGCCTCCCCATCGACGAATACGGTATCCACGGTGCTGGACGCTCGGAAGTAGACGAGATTGTCGACAGGATCACGGAACCGCGGGTACGCCTCTGGTCTGTCCAGCCGGTGGATCACCAGGTCGGCGCGCTTGCCGACCTCGATCGATCCGATCTCGTCCTCGAGACCCAGCGCCGTCGCGCCGTGGAGAGTGGCCATCTCCAGGACGGTCTCGCCGGTGAGGACCGGCAGTTCGCCCCGGAATTCACGGAACCCCACCGCAGCCAGATAGGCCTGGCGCAGAACGTCCCGGCGTCCGCTGTAGCCATCGGAGCCGAGAGCCACCGGGACGCCCTTGGCCAGCATCTCCGGGAAGGACCCGACCCGGACGGCGCCCATGCCCCGTCTGAAAGATGCGGCCGGGCAGTGCACCACCCGGGTACCGGAGTCGGCGACCAGGTCCACCTCCCGTGCTGACAGATGGTTCATGTGCACCAGGGTCAGGTTCTCGTCCAGCACGCCGATATCCGCCAGATGCTCGATAGGGCGGCATCCGTACAGCTCCTCGGAGATCGTTACCTCCTCCGGGTCCCACGACTGGTGCATGATCATCGGCGCTCCGTGGCGCCTGGCGAGTGCCTGGGCCCGGAGTAGTAGCTCGTCCGAGCAGCGCATGCAGCCGTACATGGTCGCTGCGCCCCGGACCCGGCCACCGTTCCGGAACGGGTAACGAATCATCTGCTCCTGAAGCCGCTCCGCGCATCTGCTCGTCGGAGCCCTGAGTGTCTCGGCTTCCTCTTCGGACATCGCGCCTGCGGACGTGTCTCGACCCGAGACCTGCGGATTGGCGTCGAGCACCACATGTCCCGGCATGCCCCGCATTCCCACCGTCTCGATTGCGCGTACGGTCTCCTCCAGGTAGAAGGAACCCCCCGTATCGCTGTAGGCCGTGGTGCCGTTGCTGACCATTTCCATGCACGAGAGCAGGGCGCCCAGGTGGTCGGTCTCCGGCCGTCGGAAGGTGAAGAGCCAGTCATCCACCGCCCCGTAGTCGGCGTGGTCCTTGGGGGCCATGCCACGGCTGAGTTCGGAGTTGCCGGCGTGGACGTGCGCATCGATCAGGCCCGGATGGACGAGGGCTCCCCCGAGGTCCCTGGTGGTTGTCGCCGATGTATTGGCCCCCACTTCCCGGTCCGGGCCCACCGCGGTGATGGTCCCTTGCCGGATGGCTATCGCGCCGTCGACAAGGATACGGCACCGATTGTCCATCGTCAGGATACGGCCGTGCCTGAGAAGAGTATCGGCCCCGGCCCCGGTTTCCCCGTTCAAGCATCCACCTCCACCGGCCCAGCCTACGGTTACACCTGCCGGTGCGCCAAGATGCCCGAAGGGCGTTAGCCCCGATCATTCATGGATGTGGGTTCGAAAGGGTGTCGGAGCGGCGAACCGGTTGCCTGACTGGATATAGACATTGACAGCGGCTCCTTCATCGTGGCGTGGTATTCACCGCCAAGGTGAGGGGTGTCCGCTTCGCAATGATGGGTTAAGTGGTCTGACGCGCATCGGTGGGCTGGGAACATGAATAGTCAGGGCTAGAGTCGAGACGCGCGGGCCACGACCGGCAAGACCGGGCTTGGAGGGAGGTCGGATGAACGACACGGGAAGCGTCATGACAGTCCGCGGACCGGTAGCCGGCCAGGATCTGGGATTCACGCTTCCCCACGAGCACGTCTACTGCACCTTGCGGCATGCCGACTACCGCTACGACGTGGCCGATCAGTTCACGGACGAGGATGTGATGGCGGCCGAGGTCATGGCCTTCGCCGACCTGGGGGGCGACACCATCTTCGACCTGAGCGTTCCCGACAACGGCCGATCCCCCGAACGGTTGCGAACGTTGTCGGAACGGACCGGCGTGCACTTCGTCATGGGTTGCGGTTGGTATCGCGGCAACTACTACCTGCCGGAGGAGCGGATCAACCGTCGATCGGCGGACGTCCTGGCTGAGGAACTGATCCGGGAGATCACCGACGGGGTGGGCGAGACCGGGATCCGTCCGGGGGTGATCGGTGAGATCGGATCCGAGAAGGACTGGGTGTCACCCGCCGAGGAAAGGGTGCTGCGGGCCGTTGCCAGGGCACACAAGGCGACCGGTCTGGCAATCGGCGCTCTCCATGCCGTCGGACCCGTCGCCCCCGAGCAACTCACCATCCTCGAGGAGGAGGGTGCGGACATGACCCGGGTGGCGGTCGCCCACTGCGATGCCTACCCGCATCTCGGCTACCTGCTCGGGCTCATCGAGCGGGGTGTATACATCATGTTCGACAACTGCGGCCAGTACCGCGGGATGGGTCAGTTCGAGAACCGGATCCTCGACCTGATCCTGGAGTTGGTCGATCGGAGACTCGAGGACCGGCTGATGCTGTCCCATGACGTCTGCAAGCTGGGACAGCTACGGGAGCATGGAGGCACCGGGTTCGTCTACCTGTCGGAGACGTTCCTGCCGGCGCTCTCCGGCAAGGGTGTGCCCGACGATGTAATCACGACCATCACCCATCACAACCCCCGGCGCTGGCTGACCGGAACATGAATTCCGAGAACCGCCTCCTGGACTGGTACCGGGCAGTGGTTGACGACTACCGCCGGCTCACGCCTCGGTCGGCAGCCCTCTTCGTCCGGGGCGGAGGTGTCCTACCCGGCGGGGACACCCGGTACTCGATCACCACCCGTCCCCACCCACCGTACTTCGAGCGTGGAGAAGGTCCCTACGTGTGGGACGTGGACGGCAACCGGCGGCTCGACCTCAACAACAACTCGACAGCTTTGGTCCACGGCCATGCCCATCCCGAGATAGTGGCGGCGCTCCGCGCCCAGGCCGGGTCGGGAACCGCCTGGGGAGGGCACAGCCCGACCGAGGTCGATTGGGCGGGCATTATCTGCGAGCGGGTCCCGTCGATCGAACGGGTGCGGTTCGCCAATTCGGGAACCGAGGCGAACATGCACATGCTCAAGGTGGCGCGGGCCTACACCGGCCGGGATATAGTCCTGAAACTGGACGGCGCATACCACGGTACCTACGACGGTTTCGAATTCGCTACGGAGGGCAACAGTGGCGTCTCTCCGAGTACCGGGGGAGTCCCTGCCAACCTGTCGGAGAACGTGGTCCTCGGCGCCTGGGGGGATACGGAAGGCGTGGCCCGTCTCATACGGGAGCACGCCGGTCGGCTGGCTGCGGTCATCCTCACTCCCTTCCGCTCGGCGGGCGGCTTCTCGCATCCACCGGAAGGTTTCTTGGAGACGCTGCGCGCCGTGACCGCTGATGAAGGCGTACTCCTCCTGTTCGACGAGGTGATCTCCCTCCGGCTCGCCATGGGAGGAGCGCAGGACCGCTACGGGGTGATACCCGACATGACCGCCCTCGGAAAGCTGATCGGGGGAGGCCTTCCGGTGGGCGCATTCGGCGGAAGGGCGGACATCATGGCCGTGACCGATCCGCTTGGGGATTTGAAGGTGGCCCTGGCAGGTACCTTCAACGCCAACCCGATGACCGCCGCGGCGGGCGTAGCCGCCTTGCGCCTGCTCACACCCGAGGTCTACGGCTGGATCGATCACCTGGGCGGTCTGCTGCGCGCCGGGCTGTCCGGAGCCGTCCGGGACCGTGGCTTGCCCCTCCGGGTGGAGGGCGGTGGCTCACTGCTGAGCCTGGCGTGCGGGCCGGATGTCGCCAGTCCGGACGTGTTGATGACCGGCCTCTCCCTAGCCTTCGGCAACCGGGGCGTCTTCGGCTTCCCGTACCTCTCTACCTCGTCCGTGATGGAGGAACATCACATCGAGAGCGTGTTACACACAGCAGCGACCATCCTGGATGACCTCGTCCACCGCGTTGTGACGCACGATCGTGCCGATGAGGTCAGTGTCCGGGAACGCTCCGCTCTGGATCGGTGACGCGTGGTGGTCCGATCGTTCCGTCCGGTGGGTGGATCAGATCGGCTATGGCGCTGGGTTCCTTCAGCGACGTCGCCGATGATCCCTGGCTCTCGGCAAGCCTTGGCAGACCGGGACTGCTCGGCACTGTTGCTCGCTACTGGAAGCGTCGCCAGCCGGAGATCGCCGACCGACTTTTCCGGTGACCTTCGGCTCGTGAGAGGGTTCCGTCCAGGTTGGTTCCCGGTCAGATCCTTGGATCGTTCATTCGGGCTACGCCCCCGCACCGGGCTCCGGTAGGCCCGTCGGCGTCTACCGCCACCGCGCCGCCGACGATTACCCAGCCGATACCGGAAGGCGGAAGCTCGGGTTCCTCGTAGGTTGCCCGGTCGATCACCCGGTCCGGGTCGAAAGCGACTAGGTCGGCTCGCTGTCCTGGTGCGATCGCGCCCCGGTCCTTCAACCCGACGCGCCGTGCGGCGCGGAAGGACAACCGGTCGATGGCCTCGCGAACGGTCACGATTCCGTCCCGGATGGCGTATGACCCCAGGAAGCGGGGCGCGGTGCCCCATAGCCGGGGATGTGGCGTGGCGGCGAACACCGCGTCGCTTCCCACGAGCATGGCCGGGTGGCGGGCGATGGCCTTCACGGCCGATTCGTCGGCGTAATGCAGGATGACCAGGGCGCTCATTCCCGTTTCCAGCAACAGGTCGATGACAAGACGTTCGGGCTCGACGCCCCGGGACGAGGCTATTTCAGCCAGGGTGCGTCCCGTCACGTCCACCGGGCCGTCCGGGCCGCAGTCGACCACCACGATGCCTTCCGGGCCGCACTGGTAGTAGAAGCTCTCGGGACCGGCGTCCGGATCTCCGAGCGCGCGGAGGAGGCGGTCCACGCTGGACGGGTCTCGCAGCCGGTCTGCCATCTGCTCCATGCTCCCTTCGTGCGCCCACGGCGGTAGCAGCGCGGACAGGAGGGTGACGCCTGCGCCGTAGGGGTACTGGTCGAAGGTGATGTCGATCCCGCTTGACAGGGCGCCGTCGATCGTCTCGAGCAGCGGTTCGAGCTTCCAGGCGTTGCGATGCCCGAGAACCTTGAGATGGGAAAGATGCAGCGGCGCGCCGCTCCGCCGGGACACGTCGATCATCTCCTCGACCGCCTGGATCAGGTTGTGGCTCTCACCCCGGATGTGAACCGAGATCAGCCCACCAAACCGGGCTGCCTCGGAGGAGAGGGCCACGACCTCATCGCACTGAGCGTAGGCCCCCGGCGTGTACACCAGGCCGAAGGAGATACCCCATGCGCCCGCGTCCATGCCGCGCGCGACCTCGCGCCTCATTGCTCGTAACTCGGAGGTGCTCGGCCCTCGCCGCGCTCCGCCCAGCACCGCGTCGCGCACCGCGCCATGGGGGACGAAAGGGCACAGGGTGGTGGCGGGCCGGGTCCTCTCCAACCCGTCCAGGTATTCGCCGATGGACCGCCACGGCCATTGCGGTGGGCCCCGACCTTCGGACAGAGCCAACTGCTCCATACGATCGGCGAGACGCTCCCCGGTCACGGGCGCCGGACCTATCCCATCCGGGTTGATGAGTTCCGTCGTGAATCCCTGGAGGACCTTCGGGGTGAGGATCGGATCCTCGAAGGAGCGCAGCGCGCTGTGGGCGTGCATGTCCACGAACCCGGGCGCCAGCGACAGTCCTTCGAGATCGATGGTCCGGGCGGCCTCGGGCCGCAGGTCGGTGCCCACCGCTACCATGACCCCGTTGTCGATCGCGACATCTCCCGGCCAGGGCTCGGCATCGCCGGCGTAGATCGTCCCGTTCCGCAGGAGAAGATCGACCATGCGGCCGAGCCTACCGGGGAGAAGTCCGCGATGACCGGCGCCGAGGCACTGATCGAATCGCTCCGGGTGAACGGTGTCCGGCACGTCTTCGGCATTCCGAGCACCCACACCCTCGAGATCTACCGCGCCCTGAGCCGGGCGCGGGACATCGAGCACATCACCACCACCCACGAGCAGGGCGCCGCATTCATGGCCGACGGATACGCGCGGGCCACGGGACGGCCGGGGGTTTGTCTCGTAACGACGGGTCCGGGTGTCACGAACGCAGCCACTGCGATCGCCGAGGCCTACTCGGACTCCGTTCCCGTGCTCTGCATCACGGCCCACATCGTCAGCGAGGACATCGGGCGCGGTCGGGGTCACTCGCACGAACTCCGTTCGCAGGAGGACGTGCTGGAGGGCATTACCGACGAGAGCCGGCTCATCCTCTCGCCCGACGAGGTGGGACAAGCGGTACAGGATGCCTTCCGGAGGTTCAGGACCCGGCGACCGCGTCCGGTTTGCCTGGCCATTCCCGTCGACGTGCAGGAGGCGCCGACCTCCGTCCCGATCCCGGACGCACCGACCGAGGCTCCGGACCGGCCTGACATCGACGCTGTGGAACGGGCATGCGACCTGCTCAGCTCGGCCGAGACCCCGGCCATCATCGCCGGTGGCGGCTCGCAGGACGCGGTAGAGGAGCTGTTGGCGCTCGCCGAACGTCTGGATGCGCCGGTCGCCACCACGCTGAACGGGAAAGGGGTCGTGCCGGGCGGCCACCGATTGGGGGCTTCGCTGGTGGTCTACCGTTCGGTGGCGCGCTTTCTCGAGGAGTGCGATGCGGTGCTGGCCGTGGGGACGGAACTCAGCCCGGCGGATCTGTGGACGGGGCCGTTGCAGCTGGGAGGGAAGCTGGTGCAGGTGGACATAGACCCCGACCAGATCGGACGTAACCACGCGGTGGACTTACCTGTGACGGGGGATGCGAGGGCCACGCTGACGATGATGCTCGAGTCCGCGACGGGTTCGCGGGCGCGGGCGGGCTCTACCCGGGCGGCCCATGCGCGTGGTGCGGCCGAGAATGAAGCACTGGTCATGGGACGTCCATACCTTCCGTGGGTCAGGGCCCTACGGGCAGCCATGCCCTCACAGTCCTCTCTCGCTCTGGACGTGGCGATGGTGGCGGGGTTCGGCGCCTACCCCTTCTACGACCTGCCGGGACCCCGGACCTGGATGAATCCGTCCGGTCTGGGCACGTTGGGATATGCGCTCCCCGCGGCGATCGGCGCCAAGATCGCCCGGCCCGAGCGGGCGGTGGCGGCGCTCGTAGGAGACGGCGGTTTCATGTTCACCATGTCGGAGTTGATGGTGGCCGCCCAGCACCGGCTGGCACTTCCGGTGATCATCTGGAACGACCGGGCCTTCGGTGAGATAGGCCGCCTGATGCGGGAACGAGGCTTCGACCCGTTCGCCACCGACCTCTTGGTCCCGGACCTGGCCACCCTGGCGTCCGCCTACGGCGCGGCAGGGACGCGCGTGGCCGAGCCCACGGATCTGGCGGAGGCAGTGGAGGTCGCTCTGGTAGCCGATGGTCCGACCCTGGTCGAGGTGCCCGCTTGGTCCTGACCGAGCGTTTCCGGCCCCTGTTCCCGATCACGGAGAAGCGTTCCTACCTGTTCGCCGGGGGCCTTGCCCCTGCTGCGATTCCCGTAAAGGCCGCTCTCGACGGGTGGTCCCATCGATGGATGTTCGATCCGATGTATCACCGGGCCCGGTACTTCGACGAGTGGGAGAACCTGAGGAGCCGGCTCGCGGTGGTGCTGGGCGCCGATCCCGGCGAGATCGCCATCGTAGACAACACGTCGCGCGGTTCGAACCTAGCGGTCCAGATGATCCGGGCGCCTGCCGGCGCCAACATCGTGACCGACCCGACCTCCCACCCGAGCGCCGTCTGGCCCTGGCTGCTGCCCGATCGCGGACCGGTCGAGGTTCGCTCGGTTCCCGATGGGCCGTCCTCCACCTGGATGAAGGGGATCGAGAGCCTCGTGGACGGGAACACCATCGCGGTGCTCGTCTCTCACGTGGACGCCCGCACCGGCTTCCGCCACGACCTCCGTGAGCTCGCCGGACTCACCCGCAGCTGTGGCGGCTACCTCATCGTGGACGCCGCCCAGTCGGCGGGCGCCGTTCCCATTGATGCCGGGGCTGCCGGAGTCGATTTCATTAGCGGCACGCTGATGAAGTGGTTACTCGGTCCGCCCGGGCTGGGATACCTCTACGCGCGCCGGGAGCATGTCGAGTCGCTGGCGCCGCCCCACGTCGGATACGTGGGCGCCTACCGGGACGGCAGGCCGGACGAGCCCGGCAACCTCTTGTACCGTCCCGGTGCAGTGCGCCACGAGATCGGTCTTGCGGACCTGCCTGGCATAGCGGCGGCGCGTCGAGGACTGGACATCATCCTCGATGCCGGCATCCCGGACATTGAACGGCATGTCCTGGAACTGACCGGGCGGATGATCGATGGGTTGACCGAACGGGGGATACATGTGCTCACCCCGGCGCGCCGAACCGAGCGGGGCGGGGTGGTGGCCTTCCATTTCGATGGAGCAGTGTCGTTGTGTCGCCATCTGCGGAGGCTGGGCGTGGATGTGTGGGGATACCCCGAAGACGACAGGGTCCGGGCCGATCCCCACCTCTACAACACTCCCGGCGACGTGGACCGTCTTCTCGAAGGAATCGACGCGTACCGGCGTGCACGAGAGCCTGCCCGGGCGTCGACGGGGTAGACGATGGACCTGGACGGGCGGGTGGCGCTGGTGACCGGCGGGGGCACCGGTCTCGGTCGAGCAACCGCCCTCGAATTGGCCGGGGCCGCCGCCTCGGTGGCTGTGAACTACTCGAGTTCGCGCCAGGAGGCGGAGCAAGTCGCCCGGCAGATCAGCGACCGCGGAGGCAGTGCCCTGGCGGTCCAGGCCGACATCACTGACGGCGCCGCGGTTTCTTCGATGGTGGCGTCGGTCGAGGAGAGGTTGGGACCGGTAGACGTCCTCGTCAACAATGCGGGCACCACCCGCTACGTTGCGTTCCCCGACATGGGGGCGGTTACGGCGGAGGAGTGGCGGAGGATCATGGATGTCAACGTCACGGGTGCGTTCCTGTGCTCCCGTGCAGTGGCGCCCGGGATGCAGGCCAGTGGAGCAGGCAAGATCATCAACGTAGCTTCCAATTCCGCTTTCACCAGCGCGGGTAGCTCCATCCCCTACGTGGTGTCGAAGGCTGCCCTGGTGTCGCTCACCCGCTGCCTGGCCAGGGCGCTCGCGCCCACGGTGCAGGTCAACGCCGTCGCGCCGGGGTGGATGCTCACCGAATGGATCGACCGCCACGTTCCTCCCGACCGGGCCCGAGAGATCCGGTCCGGAGCGGTACCTCTGGTCCCGGTGGAAGACGTGGTCCGGTCTCTAATGGGGCTGGTGACCAACGATTCGATCACGGGCGAGGTCTCGGTGGTTGATTGCGGGGAGATGCTGGGTTAGTCGGCGTCCGGCCCTCCAAACGATGTGGCGGTTGCTCACCCCGTCGCGAGTCCGTGAGGGAGTCGGCGCCCGGGGTCTCCGGAGCACCGCCGAACATGGGATTCCACCGACCTCATGCTGAGCGCATCGCCCTGTGCGTTCTGGGGCTGAGCGAATCGAACTTGTGCGCAGAATACCGACTTACGGGGTAGTGCCCTCGCCGCGGGAGGGAACCCTCGAACCGGTGAGGGCCACCAACGTCTCCCTACGTTCCTGGGAGTCCTCCACTGCCTCCGGGAAGTGGCACGCCACCACACCGGAAGCGTCGCGGTCCTGTACCGGCGCCAGCGCGGGTACTTCGGTGGAGCAGATGTCCGGGTTTCCCAGATTTCGCCGGAGCCAGCAACGGGTGTGGAAGCGACAACCCGCTGGCGGATCGGCCGGGCTCGGTACATCACCCTCCAACACGATACGTTCCCGGGCCGCTTCGGCCTTGGTGTCGGGAATGGGCGCCGACGACAGGAGTGCCACCGTGTACGGGTGGAGCGGTCGCCGGTAGAGATCCTCTGTGGATCGCAGCTCGACGATCTTTCCCAGGTACATGACCGCCACCCGGTCGGTCACCTGCCGCACGAGGGCGAGGTCGTGGGCGATGACCAGGTAGGTCAGGTGGAACTCCTGCTGCAGGTCGCTGAGCAGGTTGAGTATCTGGGCGCGAATGCTGACGTCGAGAGCGCTGACGGGCTCGTCGGCGATGATCAGGTCCGGTTGAAGGGCCATGGCCCGGGCGATGGCGATTCGTTGGCGCTGGCCCCCGCTGAAGGCATGCGGGTACCGACCCGCTGCGTCAGGTGGCAGCCCGACGGTATTGAGCAGCTCGGCAACCCTCTCCCTGCGCTCCGATGGGGTCCCCTGGCGATGGATGACGAGCGGCTCCGCGACTATCCGCGCCACCGTCCGCTTCGGGTTGAGGCTGGAGAACGGGTCCTGGAAGACCGGCTGCATCCGGCGTCGTATCAGCCGGAGTTCTCGACGCGAGACGGTCGATAGGTCGACGCCGTCGAACAGGATGCTTCCCTCCGTCGGGTCCAGGAGTTTGAGGATGGCTCGGGCGGTCGTCGTCTTGCCGCATCCCGACTCACCCACGAGACCCAGAGTCTCGCCGCGACGGACGGCGAAAGTGATCCCGTCAACCGCCTTGATGGAGCCGCTCTGCTTGGTCGACGATCCCCGCCCGGTGGGAAACCAGACCCGCAGGTCCTGGACCTCGACCAGAGCGGGACTCACGGCCTGTTCGGTGCTCATCGGGACGATCCGCTTTGGTCTCCTGCCGGTTCCGGCGGGTTCCAGCAGGCGGTCAGGTGGGGGCTGGCCGGCCCCGGGACCTGCTCTCCGTCCTCGTCGCGGATCGACCGCATGTCCCAGCCCCGGGCGGTGGCGCGACGGGCGGTGGGGATGGTCATCAACGGCGGGTCCTCGTCGGCGCATCGGTCGATTCTGGAAGGACACCGGGGAGCGAAGGGACATCCCCTGACAGGTTGGGTCGGGTCGGGAGGCTGGCCCTCGATCGTCACGAGCCGTTCTTGTCGGACATCGATCCGGGGTAGGGACCTGTGAAGAGCGACCGTATAAGGATGGGACGCATTCGTGAACACGTCCTCGGTGGAGGAGGACTCGACTATGCGCCCCGCGTACATGACCATCACCCGCTGCGTGACGCCGGCCACCACACCCAGATCGTGGGTGATGAGCAGCATCGTGGTCTCGTGCTCGGAGGTCAGTTCCTGGAGCAATTCCAGGATCTGGGCCTGCACGGTGACATCGAGGGCGGTGGTCGGCTCGTCCGCGATCAGGAGTGCGGGCCGCGGCGCCACCGCCATTGCGATCACCGCCCTCTGGCGCATGCCTCCGGAGAACTGGTGGGGATAGTCCGAGATCCGCTCCTCCGAGTTGGGCACTCCCACGGTTCCCAGCAGCCGGGCCGCCTCCTGGCGCGCCGCCCTCGCTCCGAGCCCCTTGTGCTTGCGAAGGACCTCGGTGAGTTGCTTGCCAATCGTGAGGACCGGGTTGAGGGAGCTGAATGGATCCTGGTAGACGATCCCGATTCGGTCTCCCCGAACCGCCCGTAGCTCGCGCTCGTTGAGCCGCATCAGGTTGGCGCCGTCCAGCGTGACGGCGCCGGACACGTCTGCGTAGTCGGGAAGCAGCCGCACCAGCGCGAGCGCGCCGGCACTCTTGCCCGATCCGCTCTCACCGACCAAGCCCACCTGTTCGCCTGGCGACAGGTCATACGAGACCCCTCTCACCGCCAGTACCCGCGACTTCGCCCGGAAGGCGACGTTCAGATCCCTTACCGACAGCAGGGTCCGGTCCGGGACGGGAGAGGCGGCGGCCTTGGAGCCGGGCTCAGCGACCGGGGTCTTCATGGACCGACCGGGTGACGATGCCCCCGGCGAAGTTGATGGCCGAGACGAACAGCATCAGGGCGAGGCCCGGGCTGAGGATGAACCACCAATGTGTCGGGTACTGGAGGGCCTCCCGGATCATCACCCCCCACTCGGGTGTCGGCAGCGAGACGCCGAGGCCCAGGAAGCTGAGCGTGGAACCGGCCAGGATGGCGTAACCGATGTCGAGCACGAAGATCGTCTTCATCACCCCGAAGCTGTTCGGGAGGACCGTCCGGAAGAGGTTGCGGATCGGACCGGCCCCGAGCGCCCGGGAAGCCGTCACGAACTCCCGCTCCTTGACGACCATCACCTGGCCGCGTATAAGCCGCGCGTAGACAGGCCACCACGCGGCCGCAATGGCGATGATGGCGTTGCGGATGGTCGGGCCGAGTGCGGCGGATATCAGCAGGGCAAGCATGATGGAAGGGAACGACAGGAAGATGTCAACGATCCGCATCATCACCGCGTCGACCATCCCGCCCGCGTATCCGGAGATAGCGCCGTACAGCACGCCGACCGCGCCAGCCGTCAGGAGGACGAATACGCCTATCACGAGCGACACCCGACCGCCGTAGAGGATTCGCGACCACAGGTCGCGGCCCAGGTTGTCGGTACCCAGCCAGGTTCCGGCGCTCGGGCCGGCCAGCGGCGACGTCAGATCCTGGGCGAGCGGGTCGGGGGCGATGAGCGGCGCGGCGGCGACCGCCGTCACCATCACCACGATCACGACCACACCGTACGTCTCGAGGGCCGTGCGGGGTCGAAGTGAAGTCAGCGTCGCGGTAAGGCGGGTGCGCGGAATCGCCTCCTCGAGACGGCGGAGCCGGCCCGATGTCATGACCTCATCCCGTCGCGGACCCGCGGGTCGGCCACCGTATAGAGCAGGTCCACCGCCAGGTTGGCCAGTACGTAGGCGAGGCTGATCACCAGCACCACGCCGGCGATGGCGTTGAGGTCCAGGCGGGTGGCCGCCGTGAAGGCGTACTGGCCGAGGCCGGGCCAGCCCACCACATGTTCCACGACGATGATCCCGGTGAGCAGCGACCCGAAGGCGAGGCCCGAGAGTGTGATCACCGGGATGAGGGCGTTTCGCAGGGCGTGGCGGTACAGGACCAAACGCCGGCGCAGGCCCTTGCCGCGGGCGGTGCGGACGTAGTCCGACTCCAGGGCGTCGACCATCTCCGACCGGACCACCCGGGCGAAGTAGAAGCCGATCACCAGACCCAACACCAGGGCCGGGAACGCCAGGTGGTGCAGCGTGTCGAAGAGGGCGTCCCACCGGCGGGCCAGGATGGAGTCGACGGTAACCATCCCGGTCACCTCAGGCGGCGGGCGGGTGAAGATGTCCAACTGTCCGGGCCCGGCTGCCCACCCCAGTCGCCCGTAGAACACCGTGAACCCCACGATTGCCAGCCAGAAGACCGGTACCGAGATCGCGAGGGTGGAGACGACCTTGAAGAACCCGTCCCATATACCTCCCCGACGCGCCGCAGCGAACACGCCGAGCGGGATGCCGAAGACGAGGGCGACCATCAAAGCTGCCACCACCAGCTCGATGGTGGGGGGCACCACGCTGGCGAGGTCGGTGCTGACCGCACGAGCCGAGTGGCTCGATTCGCCCATGTCACCCTGTGCCAGGTTGGTCAGGTAGATCCAGTAGCGCTCCGGGATCGGCTTGTCCCATCCCCAGCGGGCGTTGAGGGCGTCGATGATGGCCTGTTCCGCCGCGTCGGATTGAGCGGCTCCCCGGCCTCCCAAGTAAGCAGCGACCGGGTCGATGGGGATCAGCTGGGATACGAAGAAGGTGATGCAGGTCATGCCCAGCAGCACGAAGGGCGCCAGGGCGAGGCGCCGCAACACGAACCAGCGCATCTCAACTCCTCCGGATCATGGCTTCAGTCGCGCAAAGAGGGATCGGGGGGCGACCGGCTGGGCCGCCCCCCGATGGGTTGTCCGGTCTCTCACGACACCTCGGCTACTGGGACCGCCCCATCCGGTAGGGCTCGAACCGGTAGACGGCGTGGTAGTAGACGCCGGTCAGAGTGCTGACGTGGGGGTACCACTCGGGGATCTCGACCATCAGGTGGGTCGGGTTGGCGTCCAAGCCCATCCGCTCCACGTCGTTCAGTAGGCTCATCCGCTCCTCGGGATCGACCGACGCCAGCGCTGCGTCACCGGCCGCCTTGATCTCGTCGTAGAGAGGCCAGCCCTCCGCGTTGTCGGGCCAGAGCGACCGCTGCCAGTTCAGGAATCCGTCGGCGAACGACACCTGCGCAGAGTTCATGGCCGACGGGTACTCCGGGAACCAGTCGCTCACGTTGATGTCGAGGTCGCCCTTGCGGAAGTCGGTGAAGAACACTCCCACGTCGCGAATCTGTACCTCGGTCTTGACGCCGATGTCCGCGAAGTCGGCGGCCAGCTTCTGGGCCACGTCACCGAAGCCGGGGCAGAACCCGCTCCACTGGAACGTCTGGAGACGGATCGGACTCTCCGGGTCGTCATAACCGTCGGGATAACCCGCCTCGGCCAGCAGCTCACGGGCCTTGTCGAGGTCACGCTCGTAGCCCTCCGTGATGCCTCCCAGCCGCATCGGCGCGAGCCCGTAGACCCGGTTGGCGGTGTAGCCGGGGCAGAGTCGCTGGAGGCCGTCATAGTCGATGGCGTACTTGAGCGCCTTCTGGACCGTCGGGTTGGCGACGAATGCGTTGTTGTCCGGATCGGTCGTGAACATCACGTAGTACCAATGGTTGGTGTTGGCTTGGAGTATCGTGAAGTCCTCGCCCAACGACGCGGCCTGGTGCGGGATCACCGTCCACGCCAGGTCGATATCGCCGCGACTCAGCGCGTCTATGCGTGACTGCGCTTCGGGGATGTTCACGAAGATCACCCGTTCCATGACGGCGGGCGGTCCGCCCCAATAGTCGTCGACCCGGACGATCTCGAGGCGCTTGCCCGGATCGGAGAGGTCGAAGGTGAAGGGGCCGGAGCCGGCGCTGTTCAGTGCCAACCACTCCCCGGCCGTGTCGGTCTCTGCGGCGTCCTCACCGGCCGCACCGCCGTTGGCGCTCACCAGAGCGCTGTTGAGGACGCTGAAAGCGGCGGCGGTGGTCAGGGCCGGGAACTCCGGGTCCGCGCTTGCCAGGTTGAACACCACGGTCTGCGGATCCGGCGTATCGGCGCTGTCGATGTTGGCCGCCTGGTAGGACGGCGTGCCCGCCACGTTCTTCAGGCGCATGAAGGAGAAGGCCACATCAGCGGAGGTGACCCGCGTCCCGTCATGGAAACGGGCGTCCGGGTCGAGCGTGAACGTCCACTGGGTGGCCCCCGCGTTGGACGACCACTCGGTGGCCAGCTCGGGAATCAGCGTCTGGTAGTCGTAGCCGGTATCGGTCGGCGCCCACTGCACGAGCGTGTCGTAGACGGAACCCAGCACCAGCACGTACAGCTCCTCGAAGGCCCGGGCCGGGTCGAACACGGTGTCGCTATCCATCTTCTTGCCGATCACCACGGTCGCGTCGCGGCCCGACAGGGGCTCGGCCATCGCTTCGGTGGTGGTCGTGGTAGCGGCGGTCGTAGTGGTGGTCTCACCCTCCGCCGCCTCGGTCGTGGTGGTCGTACCCACCTCGACCACCGTGGTAGCGGTTGTCTCCTCGGTCGGCGCGGCTGTCGTCGCAGGCGCGGCCGTGGTTGCAGGCGCGGCATCGTCCGAGCCGCAAGCGGCGGCGAATATGGCCAGCGTCAACAACAGGGCCATCCATCGGCCTGTTCGGTGCATATACATTGTTCTCCCTCCGTCCCGGACCCCAGGTAAGAACACGCGCCCCGCCTGACCCCCGGAGTGATCCCGAATGATCATACATGGAGGGCCTCTCCGGCGTCCGGGGAATCCCGGGTCTTTGATCGCGCGGGATACTCGCGACTAGCCCCGGACCGGTCGGTGGTTGGCGCCACAGATTGACGGCGAGAGGGGGCCGCAGGACCTTGCGAATTGCGAGACGACGGAACCGAAGCCGTTCAGGACCGCTCAGGGGATGGGCACGGCACCGCCTTTGACCTCGCCTCTGTCGATCCGCGCGAGCACGTCACTTTATCTCGCTGGGCCAGTGGCGCTCGACCGGGGTCAAGTGGCCCGCGCGGGCGAGCGCACCACCTCACGGAGGTCGTTGCGGCTACCCCACCAAGCAGTCGTCAGCTCGACTTCGGCCGCAAGCCGAGGGGGAATAGGACAGGGTGCCACCCCAGGCCAACATTGATGATCGGTGCGAACCGGTCTACCAACCTGACGGACAACTCCATCGTGCCTGCGGATGTTACGGACTGGTTCGAGCGCGAGAAAATGGACGAATCCCGGAGGTTTGATCTCACAGGTCCCGAAGTCCCCCATCACCGAGCAGGAACTCCGCTAGGCCTTCACGGACGCCCTGTCGTAGCGTGTTGCTGACCAAAAAGCGACCCATCGGACCGAAGTGACCACAGAGCGAGACGGCGCTACGAGGCGATGGTGAGGGTGTAGGTGCCGCCGTCGTAGCTGGTTACTTGGATGTAGTAGGTGCCGGTGGTGGGTGCCTGCCATATGAGCCGGGATGCTGGTGAGTCGCCGTAGTCGTAGGTGATATCCAGCCAGATGGCGTCGGCGTCGAATAGGTACAGTACGGATTCTTCAAGGTTTGCGAGGGTTACGTCTAGCTGGTAGGACGCGCCCTCTGTGGCCTGGAACGCGAAGTAGTCGCTGTCGCCTTCGTGGTCCAGTGCGCCTTGGGTGGCCGCACCGATCTCAACGGGTGTGGCGTTGCCTGTCGAGTTCGGGTGGTCGTCGACGATGTCTGGGATGGAGATGGTGAGCGTGTAGGTGCCGGTGTCGGCGAGGAAGCTGGTTACCTGGACGTAGTAGGTGCCTGTGCCGGGTGCGCTCCATATGAGCCGGTCCTGGCCCTCATCGCCGTAGGCGTTGTGGATGGCCAGCCGGGTGCCGTCGGCGTCGTATATGTCCAGTACGTAGTCTGCGAGGGTTCCGAGGGTTATGTCTAGCTCGTAGAGTTGGTCGCCTTCGGCTGCTTGGAACGCGAAGGTGTCACTCTCACCCCCGAAGCCCAACTCGCCTGGCGTGGTCTCACCGATCCCACCGGGTGTTGCCTCCTCGATCACCTCGTCCCAAGGGCGGTCACCGGGCTCCGACCACGATGGGTCGGGAACGCAGTCCAACAGGCCGGCGAAGAATTCTATGAGCGTCGAGGCGTCGTCGGTGGCGCCGGTGAGGGTTGTCCAGTCGGTTTCGGTTACCCATGCCCGGAGGCAGGTTGCTTCTTCTTCGCTGAGGTCTTCGAGGCTCAGGCCGGCTTCCTCGAGCATGAGCGAAACGAACACGGATCGGGCAGTTTCAGGAGCGAGGCACGAGAAGATCGAGATCTCCCACGCCTCCACGGTGTCCGACCCCCACATGACTGATCGGTCCAGCACCGACTCCAACATGTCCCCATCAAATGTGTCGCGGACACACTCCTGCTCGGAGGTGGTAAGACCGTCGAACACCTCTTCCCATTTGGTGTCCGCATCCACTCTGATATCGAAGACGGCGCCAGCTTCGGTCGTACCAGACGGAGTAGTCGTCGTGCTGCTTGCGGCTGTGGATTGACTCCTCCGTCGAGTCGCCCCCACAACTCACTAGGGCGGTGATGACAGTCAAGGCGCCAAATGTCGGCAGGCAACGGGCACGGAATCGGGACTCTGTCGGCTTCAACCGCGCACCCGGCATGGCCACCTCCAGGGTCTGGCTCGAAGCGAGAAGTAGCATCGTGCCATCCGATCCAGGCAGCACTGTCCGGTCGCGATCCGTCAGCCGGCGCTATCCACGGCGAGGACTCGAGCGGGGTTGGTGTGGGTGACGTGGTGGATGGTCTCCTCGTCGACCCCCTCGTTGCGGAGCATCGGCAGGAAGTTGTCGATCAGGTGCCGGTAGCCGTGGCCGCCGTTGGTCATCAGGCGCGCGCGGGCTGGCATGTCCTGGGCCACCAGCAGCCGGTCCCGGTGACCCCGACGGATCAACTCGGCTAGGAAGTGGGCCCGCCGGTGGTCGGCGTTGATCCACTCGATTCCGATCAGGTCGAACTGGATGTAGGCGCCGGTCTGGGCGATGCGCTCCAACTCGTCGATCTCCAACGTGTTGTCCAGGTGGCCGAAGATGACCCGGTCCGGCGGCACATCCTCTTCCTGCAGGATCTCGTGGAAGAGCAGGGCCGTGTGCGGCGGGGTGTGGGTGGTGATCGCCAGCCCGGTGGCATGGTGAGCGCGGGCCGCGGCGCGGATGACCCGCTCCTCGACCCCCTGCACCCAGCGCTTGTCGATACCGATCTCGCCGATGATGCCCGGACGGATGCCGGTGTCCGCCCAACCGTTCTCGATCTCGTCGACGATGTATTCGGCCAGGCGGCGGGTGGTCCACTTGTCGACGAACTCGGGGTAGTAGGGCTCCCTGTAGAAGCCCGTCCCCATGACGAGGTGTACGCCGGTGGTCTCGGAGATTCTCCGCATCGCCTCCGGCTTCCGACCGATGTGTTCCAGTCCGCAGTCGACGAGGGTGCCCCCGCCCGCATCCTTGTAGAACCCGACCTCCTCGGTCATCTGGACCTCGTCGGTGATCGGTATTGCCACCCAACGGTGACGGGCCCACGAGATGTCGGCGAAAATGTGATCGTGCGTCTGGGTGTGGCCCAGTTCATCTGGTGAGACCGGCCCTCGCACGGTCATTACCTGCAAAGCCATGTCGTCTCCCTGCGTGGTCGATCCCGTCGCTGGTTCGACCCTACCCGAACCGGGCAATGGACGTGCTGCGTTGCGCCCCGGACTACGTCGTCAAGGGCACAGTTGCCATCCGAAGAACTCGGTCACCACCGCCGCCGCCTCCAGAACACCGGCCCGTGCCTCCGCGATCAACTCCGCGTCGCCCGATGCCCATCCTCGAGATCCCTCGTCGAAACCGGTGGCGTAGAGCAGTATGCCCTCCCTTATCGACAGCAGCAGATCCACGATCTCCCTTGGTGGAACTCCCATCAGATCGAGTTCATCGACCAGTCCGAGGAGTTGGCGGCTCGCTTCCATCAGCCCGGTCGTCACCTCGGTTGGGTCCACGCCCTCCGGTGCTGAGTGGAGAAGGTCCGCGGCCTCCTCGACGATGGGTTGTAGCCGGATGAAGACGAGCCTGTCGAGGGCGATGGTGAAGCTATGACACTCCTCCGCCGCTTCATCCACGCCCGGCGCGACAGAGGTCTGTGCGCTGGTCGCTTGGGTGGTAACGGCCGAGGTGGATGGGGGGAGGGGGGACGTGGTCGTTACGGTGGTTGTCGTGAGCGTGTCCGCAGTCAGGGCGGTGGTAGGCGAAGGTGCGGCGCGGCACCCCCCCATCATGCAAGCAACCACGACGGCAATCGCGCAGAGGGCCTTGGTCTTCACATTGAAGTTTCTAGCCTGGGAGGACCGGGGTTGGCGAACCGGGGATGGAATCTGGGGTCCGCAACCGGAAGCGAGGAGAACAGGTGAGGCTCGAAGGCAAGGTCGTGCTGGTGTCCGGCGCGGCCCGGGGCATGGGCGCTACCGAAGCCGCCCTGTTCGCCGAGGAAGGCGCCACCGTCGTCGGGGACATCGAGGCCGAGGCGGGGGAGGAGATGGCGGCCTCCATCTCGTTGAACGGGGGTACGGCGTCATTCATCGCATTCGACGTGAGCCGGGAAGAGAGTTGGCAAACGGCGGTGGAGGAGACGGTCGATCGGTTCGGGAGATTGGACGTGCTGGTTAACAACGCCGGGACGGGCTCCCGGTCCTCCTTCGAGGACACCCCCCTCGGGGAATGGAACAGGGTCAACGATGTCAACCTGACCGGAACCTTTCTCGGAATCCGCGCCGTCCTGCCGGTCATGAAGGGCCAGCGATGCGGGTCGATCATCAACGTGTCGTCAGTCATGGGCCTGCTCGGAGCTATCTACCCGGATCTGTCCGAGGCCTAAGCCCCTGCCTATGCGGCCTCGAAGGCGGCGGTCCGCCTCCTCACGAGGACCGCCGCTGCCCAGTACGCCAGGTACGGGATCCGGGTCAATACGGTGGTGCCGGGATTCACGATGACCGAGATGGGTCCCTCGTCCTGGGAGGACCCGGAGCGACGTTCCCTGTTCCTTCCCCACATACCAATGCAGCGTTGGGCGGAACCCGAGGAGATCGCCAAGGCTGTTTTGTTCCTGGCGTCGGATGACAGTTCGTACGTCACCGGCTCCGACCTGGTGGTCGACGGGGGGTACTCGGCGGTCTGAATTCGGAGCGGTCGGTCCAGCCCGGGCCGGGCGAATCGGTGGATTAGCTCAGTCCTGCTCGAGTTCGGCCAACGTGCTCCCGACGGCATGTGAGATGAAGTCGGCTTGGGGGGTGGTGAGGCATAGGGGAGGGGTGATCCTCATCACATGGCCGGTGCTGGATATCACCACACCCCTGCGGAGGAGACCGCGCAACACGTCGCGGATGAAGTCACCGGATACGGGGGTGCGTGCGGCCCGATCCCGGACCAACTCGACACCGATGGCCAGGCCCAGTCCCCGAACGTCTGCGACGTTGCGATGTTGTGCCAGGCCTTCTCCGAGCGCGGTCATCAGGTATTCGCCGACGCGGAAGGCGTTGTCCACCAGGCCTTCTTCGAGGAGGGCGGTCAGCGTAGCCAGTCCGGCCGCGCAGGCGAGCGGGTTACCGCCGAAGGTGCTGCTGTTGTGGGTGGGCTGGGCGCCCGGGCCGGCATCCATGACACGGCGGGGCCCGGCCACGATGCCGATCGGGAAGCCGCCGCCGATTCCCTTCCCCAGCAGCAGGAGGTCGGGTTCGACCCCGGAGTGCTCGTAGGCCCAGAGGAGACCGGTACGGCCTCCGCCGGTCAGGATCTCGTCGAATACGAGCAGTGCCCCGGTGCGGTCGCAGAAGGCGCGCAGTAACTCCAGGAACCCGGCCGGGATCGGGATCATGCCCCCCGCTCCCTGCAAGGGCTCGATTATGACCGCGGCGGGCGGTCCGGCCAGTACCTGGGACGCCACCCGTTCGAGGCGCCTGCCGCAGGCCGCGATCCGATCCGCCTCGTTCCGGTCCGGCGACTCCATGGGATCGGGTGCCATCGCGTGCACCACGCCGGGTAGGAACGGTCCTAGGCCCTCCCGCCCGGCTCCCGAGGTTAGGGAAAGGGCGCCCAGCGTCCGGCCGTGGTAGCCGTTGTGGAAGGCGATCACCTCGTGCCGTCCGGTAGCCGAGCGGACCGTTCTCAGGGCCGCCTCCACAGCCTCGCTTCCCGAGTTGGCGAGGTGGAAGGCGTCGAGGCTCTCCGGAAGGGTACTCCTGAGGAACTCCACGAACCGGGCCCTGACCTCGGTGGCGAAGTCGTAGAAGTGGGTCAGTAGCCGGGCCTGGTCGCCCAGAGCCGTAGCCACCGCCGGATGCCCGTGGCCCAGATTCATCACCACGGTGCCCGCGCACGCATCGAGGAGCCAGTTTCCGTCGGCGTCGCGGATCATGGCGCCGCGCCCTTCGACCACGGCCAGCTCCGACCACAGCGATCCGGCCGAGTTCCCGGCCGCCAGAACGTCCTGATCCCGTCGGAACACTGCCCGCGACTTCGGGCCGGGCACATCGGTCACCATGCGCGGAAGCTCGAGACCTCCGGAGAGAGGGGATCGATCGTTCATAGCGTCACTCCTGGCCCGTTCGATGTGCCGATGCCGCTGCCCGCGTTGCGGTTCATGGGTGGGAATCTACTCCCAGATCCCCGATCCCGACCCTGGCCTCGATGAGGCTGGGCTCGCCGCTTCCGATGTGACGCATCAACGCGGCTTCGAGTTGTTCCGGGGTCTCCGCCGGGGAGGACGGCATCGCAAACGCCCGCGCGGCGGCCGTGAAATCGGGTTGTTCCAGGTCGACACCGAACCGCCGCCCCTCGCAGGACGTGTCCTGCACCTCGGCGATGATCCCGTAGGAGCGGTTGTTGTACACCAGCAGGCACACGGGCAGTTCATGCTCCACGGCCGTCGCCAGTTCCCCGAGCGTGAACAGAGCCCCCCCGTCGCCCATCACCGCCAGCACGGTTTCGTCCGGTGCGGCGGCCTGCACACCCAGAGCGGCTCCGTATGCCCAGCCGAGGGTCTGGAAGTTCCACGGGGTCATCAGCCGGCGCTCCGTACCCAGGGACACCGCGCCGGGGATCCATCGCGAAGCCATGGTGACATCCCCGCAGATCGTGACCCCTCGGGACGGGAGCACCCTGTCGATCGGATCCGTCCAGGGATGGGAGACGGTCACCGGGTCGATCTCCGTCCGGCGATGGTCAGGCCGTGTCCGGTCGCCATGTATCGCCGCGGTGAGCGAGTCGAGGAAGGGCCGGACGTCGGCTTCGATAGCCAGGTCCGTCTCGTAATGCTGTCCGAGGCAGGCGGGGTCGATATCGACGTGGATGAGCGACCCTCCGATACGGAGGGTCCAATCCGCGGTGGAGGTCCATCCGAAGCTGGTGCCGAGGGCCAGCACAAGATCGGCGCGTTCGACGATGGCCCGGGTCGCGTCATTGTCCATGACGCCGACCCATCCGCTTTCTCTATCTGCCGCCGAGCGGCCCGGAACGGTAGTGACCACCGGCAAGCCCGTGCCATGAAGGAGGCGCGCCAACTCAGGCTCCGCCCGTCCCCGTACCACCCCGGCGCCGGCCAGCACGACCGGCTCGGTTGCAGCAGCCAGAAGCCTGGCGACCCGATCGACTTCCTCGCCGGTGGCGATCGGGTGCTCAGGTCGGGATTCCTCGCCCGTATCAGGTCGCGGAGTCTCCGGTGCTTCCAGGGCGGCACGACTGATGAGCACCACACAGGGTCCGGGACGACCCGTAGTGCAAGATCCCAGTATCTCTGTGACGGCGGCGGCGATCGATGCGCCGGCGTCGGCCCGGACCACCCGCGCCCCGGTCGATTCCGCCAGCGCAGCCTGGTCGAACGCTTCGTGCGGGAGCCCCAGAGCCGGGCCACGCCGCTGGGACGGATTGTGATCGCTGGCGATGACCACGAGAGGCGACGAATCCGCGTACGCGGTCTGCAGTCCGGTGACGGCGTTGCCGAGTCCGGGACCGCCGGTCACCACCACGACCCCGGGTTCGCCCGAGCGGCGGGCGTAGCCGTCGGCCATGAAGGCGGCCGCCTGCTCGTTGCGGGCCACTATCGACCTGATGCCTCCCTGGCGGCCGATGGCGTCGTAGATCTCGACGGTGTAGCTGGCCGGGATGCCGAAGACGGTGGTGACTCCGCCGTCGAGTAGGGCTGCGACCACCGCGTCGCCGCCGTTCGGGACCGTCATCACACCATCGCCAGGACAGAGGCCGGGTTGGTGATCATGCACCGGTCGAGAACATCGGCCGGGACAGCCATTCCCATGGCCAGAGCCCGGAACTCGGTGATGAGGTGGGCGAGGCCGGGGCCGCCGTTGATCGTGAGGTGTCTTTTCCTACATAGGTCGCTGGCCAAGATGACCCGGTCGGCCAAGCCCTCCTCCGCCAACCGGCGCAGCGCCCGGGCGCGCACGCGGTCGGTCGTCAGCTGCACTCCGAGCGTCTCGGTGTAGTACTCGTACCCGATGGAGTCCAACTGGGCGTAGGCGCCCCGTTCGATGATCCGGCGGATGAGCCCCAGGTCGGGCTCGGTGTCGTCGAGATGCCCGATGACCACCCGCTCGGGGGCCAACCCCATCGAGGTGAGCAAGTCGATCTGGTCGAGGGCGTTGCGGCCTTGGTAGGTGTGGGTGGACACCGCCACTCCGGTCTCGACGGCTGCCAGCGCCGATGCTCTGAACACGATGGCCTCGCGTTCGGTCATCGGTCCGGTATAGGTGCCCTGTTCCCCGATGATCCCGGCCCGGATCCCCGTACCGTCCACACCTTCGGTGATCTCCCCGATCAGTATCTCGGCGATCTGGTGGGCGGTCAGGCCGGTGATGCGGTCGGGATGGAACGGTTCGTGGTAGATGCCCGCGCCCATCACGACATGTACGCCGGTCGCCTCCGATGCGCGTACCAGGGCGCCGGGATCTCGCCCCACGCCCATGGGTGTGAGTTCGACCAGGCACGTGCCTCCCGCCCGGGCGTAGGACCACAACTCGGGCAGGGTGTCGTGTATCGACAACGTGTGGTCGTCATACCGCTCGGCGGCTTCGCTCCACGCGGGCTGATCCTGCTCCTCCATGCCCAGAACGAGGTGAGCATGGGCATTGGTCAGACCCCAGTTGGCCGCCGCCACGTCACCGCGAACCGTACGGATGAGACCTGTCTCGCTCACGCCGCCGATCCTCTCCTCGTGCCCGACACGCCTGCCGGACGGCGGACCGGACTCCCAGTTGGTTCACCTGGCATCTGCCCATGATGACGGATACCCGATCGGTCGGTGCTCAGCGGCTCGAAGTCGCGAAAAACGGCGCCGCGGTCTGGCCCTCCGGGCCCACCCCCGCCACCACCTTTCCTGGGCTCGGAGCGCGTTCCGTCAGGCCCCTGCAGGGCTGTCACTCCGAAGTCTTGTTCCCTCCGGCGGTCAGGACGGTACCGGTCTCCCGACCGCGCAGGTGCTTGGTACCCCGCATTATGTGGTAGTGGTGTGACAGGTTCAACCCCCTTGTGGGCGGAGCCTGCAGGACCAGGGAGGAGGGAGATCACCGCATGGTCAGAACGGTTGCCGGGTTGGTGATCATGCACCGGTCGAGCACCGCTTCGGGGACTCCTTCTCCCAGCGCCGTCCGACGGAACCCATCCGCGAGCACCGCCAGTCCCGGTCCGCCCCGGACCTGCAGATGCCGCTGCATGCCGAAGTCGCTGGCGAGGATCACCCGGTCGGCCAGGCCCTCCTCGGCCAGCCGGAGGAGCTTGCGGGCGCGCACCACGTCGGTGGTCATCTGGACCTTGAGTCTTTCCGTGTAGTACTCGTAACCGATGTCGTCGAATTGGGCCCAGGCGCCCCGCCCGATGATCTCCCTGATCAGATCGAGGTCGGGTTCGCCGTCGTCGAGGTGCCCGATAACGATGCGGTCCGGGGAGAGTCCCTGGGAGGTGAGCACGTCGATCTGGTCCAAGGCGTTGCGCCCCAGATGGGTGTGGGTGGTGACCGCCACTCCGGTCTCCAGAGCGGCCATGGCCGACGCCCGGAAGACCACCTTCTCGCGCTCGGTCATCGGTCCGGTGAAGGTGCCCTGTTCGCCGATGATTCCGGCCCGCACGCCGGTGCCGTTCACTCCATCGGTGATTTCCCGGACGAGTATCTCGGCGATATCCGTGTCAGGAAGACCGGCTATGGATTCGGGGTGGTGGGCGTGGTGGTAGATGCCGGTTCCCATCACGATATGCATCCCTGTCTCCTCGGAGGCGCGGACCAGGGCACGGGGATCACGTCCCATGCCTGCCGGGGTCAGATCGACCAGGCAGAACCCGCCGGCGCGGGCGAAATCCTCCAACTCGGGAAGGCTGTCGTCGAGGGTCATGACGAGCTCGGACGCGTCCGTGGTGTCGAATGGGGGCTTGGATGTGTCGGGCACGCCGACCAGATGCGCATGGGCGTTGGTTATTCCCCAGGGCTCGGGCGGTAGGTCGCCCAGCACCGTCCGTATCAGACCCGATCCGCTCACTCGATCATCCTCCCCGGTCGGTCCGTACGTGCCCGTCCAAGGCACGGGAACTCAGGCGGTCCGACCCTTCTCGGTACCCGCTGCCAGTATGTCGTTCACGTCCCAATGACCGGATCCGATGATGCGCGGATACGGTGTCACCGGCAGTTCCAGCACCCAGGTGCCGCGTTCCTCCAAGGCCTGGGAAAGAAGCCCGGGGAAGTCGTCCGGATCAGCAACTCGCTCCGCCCGGGCGCCGAAGGAGCGGGCGAAGGCCACGTAGTCGAGGTCGTAGGAAACCCCTTCGGAGTCCTTGAAATAGGTGCCGGCGTCCCGCCCGTAGTGCTTGGTCTGGTACAGGGCAATCGACGCGTAGCCTGTGTTGTCGGCGATCAGCCAGACCGCGTCGATGCCCGCCGCCACCGCGGTGGGAAGCGCGGCGAGGCATGCCATCACCGCCCCGTCGCCCACCACGGCCACCACCGGCACATCCGGGCGGGCCAGCCGTACTCCTATCGGAGCCGCCACCTCCTGGCCCATGGTCCCGAACCCGCTGGCCACTATCTGGGTGCCTTCCTTCAAGAACGGGTAGTGCTGCCCGATGGCGTGGCGGATACCTACCCCAGTGATCAGGATCGTCTCGGGTTGCAGCAGCTCACGCAGCAGGGTTCCCAGGTAGGCCGGCTCGTAGGGGAAGCTGGGCGTGGTGCGAACCTCATGAAGGTCGTCCGCCCAGGTCTGCTTCTCGCCGGCCAACTCCTCACGCCAGCCATGCCACGGGTCTCCTCCGTTCATGCGGTCTCCCAGCGCCGTGGCCAGTTCTTCGATGGAGCGGCGGGCGTCACCGACCAGGGCGACATCGGTGGGGTAGACCTTGCCGATCTGGTTGGGATCTATGTCGATATGGATCAACTTGGCGGGCGGGATGGGAGTGAAGTACTCCGGCCTCCAGTTGTTGCAATCCATCTCCGGGAATCGAGTACCGACCGCCACCAGCAGGTCGGCCCTTCTCGCCGCGTTGTTGCCAGGCCTGGTCCCCACGACACCTGTGTAGCCGATCGAGAGCGGGTGGTCCTCGGCAATGGCGCCCTGCCCGCTCATGGTGGTGGCGACGGGAATCCCGAACCCGTCCGCAAGGCGGGTGACGGCAGCCGAGGCGCGCGACAGGATGGCGCCCCCGCCGGCGAATATGAGCGGACGTTCGGCCCGTGCGATCAGATCGGCGGCCCGTTCCAACTCGGTGGAATCGGGACCGCTGCGGCCGGGGCGGGTGGGTCGGAGGTTGGCCACCGACGGCTCCACCCACTCCGAGAAGAAGTCGAGCGGGACCTGCAGAACGACCGGGCCCGGACACCCGGCCAGCGCGTAGCGCACGGCCCGGTGGAACTGGTTGGCGAGCTCCGCGGCGCCGGTTGCCTGGATGATGCGTTTGGTGAGGGGGCGGGCGATGTCGAGCTGGGCGTTGTCGATCGAGTAGGAGAGTTCCTGGAGGGGTTCCTTCCCCACGTAGGCGCTCGGCATCCCCCCGGCTATCACCACCATGGCCGACGAGTCGAGCATGGCATCCCCGAGTCCGGTCATCAGGTTGGTGAACCCCGGTCCCACCGTGGTCGTCACGACCGAGATCCGTCCGCTCGCCCGGAAGTAGGCATCGGCGGAATGGGCGGCCACCTGCTCGTGGAACACCGACACGTAGTCGATGGCGCTGCTGTCCTGCAGGGCATCCACGAATGCCAGGTTGCCGTGACCGACCAGCCCGAAGACCGTGTCGATCCCTTCAAGTTCCAAGGCACGCACGAGCGATGCCGCGCCGGTTATCTGAGTCGGATCGCCCGTAAGTCCACTCCTGTCGGTGAGCGGATTGTACACGTGAAGCGTTTTCCGGCCGTCACCGGCCCGAGGGAGGTCTGGAAATGGATCCGGGATGATGCCCATCAAGACTCAAGACGGTAACGTATTGTTATCGATGATGTTATCCATCGCAATATGGTTGAGCTTGGTTCCAACCGGTGGTTCCCGGGAGGGCCGAGGTCAGACCGCGCCTGCGGCGCGGGCGACCTCCGGGTCCATCACGTCGCGGACAGCGTCGCCCAAGTTGTTGAAGGCCAGGATGAGCAGCGTGATCACGAGAGCGGGGGAGATTGCCATCCACGGGGCGAGGGTCAGGAAGTCGACCGAGTTGGCGAGCATCCTCCCGAGATCGGCGGTGGGAGGCTCGAAACCGAACCCGAGGAAGCTCAGGGCTGTCTGTACCAGCAGCCCGGTGGACAGGCTGAGCACGCACATCACGAACAGGGGAGAGCTGATGCCCGGCAGGATGTGGCGCGTGACGAGGGCCAGCGGCTTGGTTCCCGATAGTCGGGCCGCATCGACGTAGGGGAGGCCGCGGACCTCCAGGGTCGAACCGCGGGCGATGCGGGTGAAGCGGGGCAGGTATATGACGCCGATGGCCAGGATCATGTTGCGGGAGCCGCCCCCGAACACGCCGACGATGAGGATGGCGGTGAGCAGGCCCGGCATGGCCAGCAGCACGTCGGTTCCGGCCATCAGGACCCTCTCCAGCCATCCCCGCCGGTATCCGGCCAGGATGCCGATCGCGCTCCCGGCGGTCACGGCCAGCAGTACGGCGCCGAGGGGCACCCAGATCACCACCGGGATGGCGCTCACCACCCGGGCGGCGAGATCCCGCCCGAGTTGGTCGGTCCCGAACCAGTGCCGGGCCGATGGTCCCTGGAGGGAGTCGGCGGGGTTGATCTGGATGGGATCCCAGTCGATCACCAGCGGACCGGCGATGGCGAGGATCAGCACCGGAGCGATCAGTAGAAGGCCGAACTTTCCGGAAGGATGCCTGACGACAGCACGGAGTTGATACCAGAGTCGGGCGTTGCGGATTCCTGAGGCTCCCCGGTTCAGAGCCTCCCTACGGTCGGTGGCGTCTCGGGCGGCGGGTGCGGTCATGTCTGTTCCCGCTGTCTCGGGTCCAGGATGGGGTAGAGAAGGTCCACGATGAAGTTGACCACTATGTAGACGCTTGCGATGACCAGCGTGGCCGCGATGACGTACGGGAAGTCACGTTCCGCGATGGCCAGCAATACGCCGCGTCCCAGCCCGGGCAGGTTAAAGATCTGCTCGACGATGATCAGCCCGCCGACCAGAGCGCCGAACAGTAGACCGATCAGCGTCACCACGGGTCCCAGCGAGGCACGCAGGGCGTGGATGTAGCGGACCCGGCTCTCCCGGGCGCCTTTCACCCGGGCTGTGTCTATGAAGGGCTCCTGGAGGCTGGCGATCATCGTGGTGCGTGTCATCTGGATGATCGAGGCCGACGTAGGGAGCGCGATGGCTAGGCACGGCAGCATGATCGATCGCAGGTTGGCGACCGGGTCCTCCGTGAACGGCACGTAGAACGACGTGTAGAAGGACTTGAGGATGATCGATCCCAGCCACACGAACAGGACCCCTGACACGAAGGTCGGTATGGAGAAGAACACCAGAGAGATGCCGCGCAGGATCCGGTCCACGATGGTGCCGGTGTGCACCGCCGCGTACACGCCGAGCGGGATGCCGATGATCACCGCGAGCAGGACGCTGGCGAGGGCCACCTCCAAGGAGACCGGGAACTGCTGGCGGACATCGGCGGCGATGTTGCGTTCGGTGAACAGCGAATGGCCGAAGTCACCCCGGACCGCATTGCCCAGCCACTCCCCGTACCTCACCATCAGCGGGCGGTCCAGTCCGAGACGGGCTCGCATCTCGGCCATCCGCTCGGGGGTGGCGCCCTCGATGCCCGCCATCTGCTGGGCGATGTCACCCGGAACGATCGTTCCGATCACGTAGATCAGGAAAGTCAGCACGAACAGGACGGCCACTGCCTCGGCGAACCGGCGGACCGTGAAGAGGATCATCCCGAACCCCCGGCGGTCACGGTGCGGGACGCGGGGTAGCGGGCGTCGAACTCCCCGGCGAAGTGGCAGGCGACCCGGCTGGAGGCCGATGCCCTGACCAACTCCGGCTCCGCGTCGGCACAGAGCGGTTGGGCGATCGGGCACCGGGTGTGGAAGCGGCAACCGGACGGAAGTTCGGTGGCGCTGGCGACCGGTCCGGTCAGCACGATGCGGTTGCGGCGACGCTCCACGACGGGATCGGGAACCGGCACCGCCGACCGCAGCGTGATGGAGTACGGATGGACGAGCGGGCTCTTGCGGTCGTGAGCATCTTCGAGTTCGACGATCTTGCCCAGGTACATGACCGCCACCCGGTCGCTCATGAAGTCGACCGCGGCGATGTCGTGTGAGATGAACACGTAGTTCACCGGGTGGCGCTCCGCGAGGTCCTTGAGCAGGTTCAGGACCTGTGCCTGGGTCGACATGTCGAGCGAACTGACCGCTTCGTCGAGCACGATCAGCCGGGGCCGGCCGGCCAGCGCCCGGGCGATGGCAGCTCTCTGCTGCTGTCCGCCCGAGAGTTCACCCGGATACTGGTCAATCAGCGAATCGGAGAGTCCGACCTGTTCAAGAAGTTCGAGGACCCGTCCACGCATCTCGGGCTTCCCCATGCCCTCGTTCCGCAGCGGCTCCGCGATGCTCCAGCCGATCCGCTTCCACGGGTTGAGAGACCCTGCCGCGTCCTGGTACACCATCTGGAACCCGTCAGCGCGGGCGTTTGCGCCCGGACGCTGCCGGAGCGACCGTTTCTTACCCCCCACTATCACGTCACCCGAAGTGGGTCTCTGCAACCCCACGATGACCCGACCCAGGGTGGTCTTCCCGCAGCCCGACTCGCCGACGATGCCCAGTACCTCGCCCTCATTGATGGTCAGGTCCACGTCGTCGACGGCGCGCACGACGCCGCCGCCCCGGCCCCGCCTTCGGAGCCGGAAATGAACCGAGACGCCGTAGAGTCTTAGCAGGGTCATTCCTCCGCCTGACCAGGCCCGGATTCGTCGGCGGTCGGTCTTCCGGCCGGGAGCGCCGGTAACCTGCCATGGCGCCTGGTGACCCAGCATCTGGCCGTCTGGCCGTTCTCCAGTGCCCAGAGATCGGGTGGTTGCGAGCACGCAGCCTCGGCGTAGGCGCAGCGCGGCTCGAACCTGCACCCCGGAGGCAGGTCGGTCATCCTCGGCGACCCGCCCGCCATGGCCTCCAACCTGTCGCCGGTCGCCCGGTCCGGCTGCGAGTCGAGCAAACCCACGGTGTAGGGATGGGCGGGATGGGCGAACACGTCGTCGACCGATGCCTCCTCCACGATCTGGCCCGCGTACATCACCATCACGCGATCGCAGATGCTGGCCACCATCCCGAGGTTGTGCGTCACCAGGATCACTCCCAGTCCTCGATCCACGGCCAGCTTCTGAACCAGTTCCAGGATCTGTGCCTGGATGGTCACGTCGAGAGCGGTGGTCGGTTCGTCGGCGACCAGCACGGCAGGTTCGTTGAGAAGGCCCATGGCGATCATCACCCGCTGCAGCATTCCCCCGGAGAACTGGTGGGGATGGTCCCTCATCCGGACCGCCGGTTCCGGCATCCCGACCCAGGTCAGAGCTTCGATGGCCTTGTCACGTGCATCGCGGCGAGAAACCCGCTGGTGCCTGGTCACCGCCTCGGTCAGTTGGCGTCCGATCGTGAAGCCGGGATGGAACGAGCGGATCGGATTCTGGAAGATCATGGCGATCTCCGTGCCGCGCACCCGTCGCATCTCCTCGGGGGTGAACGTCAACAGGTTCCGGCCGTGTAGCAGGATCTCCCCGCTTACGATCCGGCCCGGGGCCCCGACCAGGCCCAGCAGGGAACGGGCCAGGGTGGTCTTCCCGCTACCCGAGTCGCCGACGATGCCCAGCACCTCGCCTGCCCGGAGATCGAAGCCGACGCCGTCGACAGCGGGAACGACACCGAGTCGGGTCGGGTAGACGGTGACGAGGTCGCGGACCGCCAGAATCGTCCCGTCTAGCCTCGGGTCCGAGGTCTCCGTTACTTCCATTGAATGGCGATGGCCGGGGCCGGGTGGGCCGTTGCAGCCCACCCGGCCGTTGACTGCGAGTTATCCAGCCGGAACCAGCGAGAGGTACAGGGCCCGCTTGTCGCCGGTGATGTATGTACCCAGGTCCGCGTTGGAGAGCAGATCGTTGTGGTACACGTGCGACGCGTTGGCGTAGACGGTACCCGTGTAGGGGTACACGTTCTCGGACTCGAGTCTCTGGATCCGCTGGAAGATCTCGGGCCGCTCGTCCTGGGAGGCCGCCGCCAGGGCGTCCAGTTCGGGGATCAGCTCGGGAAGGATCTCCTCGGGGGGAGCCTGCCAGCCGGTCCTCGGCAGGACGTACCGGTAGGGATTCGAGTACCAACCCTGGTCCGTGGCCGACAGGTCGTAGTCGGCGTTGATCAGCTTCGGTATCCAGACGGCCTGCTCCACCGGGTTGAGGGCCACGTTGATCCCGGCTTCCGCCCAGGAAGCCTGGAGGACCTCGAAGAACACGTCCTCGTATGGGACACGGGTCGGGTAGGTGAACACGAGGTCGACTCCGTCGGCGTAGCCGGCCTCGGCCAGGATCCGCTTCGCCTCCTCGACATCCCGCTGGTAGTTGGGTAGGTCGTCGGGTCCCAGGCCGTACGCGACCGATGGATGGGAAGTCGACCACGGGAACGCCTCGCCGAGGAAGGCGATATCGGCCAGGGCTTGACGATCCATGGACAGCCACAGTGCCTTGACCACGGCCTCGTCACGGGTCGCTCCCACCCGGCTGGCATGGATCCAGAACGTACGGGACGCCGTGTCTACGATCGTGAAGTCCGCCTCGTCCCTCAGGGTCCTGGCCGTAGCGGTGGCGGTGGGATGGATCAGCGCCACCTCCTTGGCACGGAGCGCGGCCACCATCGAAGCGTCCTCCTTGATGATTCTCACCCGGATCCGGTCATACGCGGGTAGGACCGAAGGGTCCCAGTAGTCGCGGTTGACGTCCAGCACCAACTCCGAGCCGGGCACGTAGGACACGAACGTGTAGGGGCCGGTTCCGACGGGCGTCGTTCCGTGGGCGGGCGCCGAGGACGTGAGGATCGATGCGAAACCCAGTCCGGTGGTGTCCGCGATGTTGAGCAGGAATGCCGTCGACGGTTGCTTCAACTGGTACACGACGGTGTAGTCGTCGACCGCGGTCACGCTCTCCAGGTTCTGGGCCCGCTGCTGCACCATCGGGATCCCCTGGCTGACCGCCCGGTTGACGCTGTACACCACGTCAGCCGCCGTGAAGTCGGCGCCGTTGTGGAACTTGACTCCCTCCCGCAGCTTGAACGTGTAGGTCATCTTGTCCTCGGAGATGGTCCACTCTGTCGCCAAGCGGGGCAGGACGTCGCCCGAAGGGCTCGTCCAAGCCAGCGCCTCGTAGACCGTGGTGAACACAGGTGCGTCGAACTCACCACCCGCCGAGTTCTTCGGGTCGAAGTTGTAGATGTCGCTGTCCTCGGAGACCACGACCTCGATCAGGTCCGGTTCTTCCATGGCCGCGACAGTCGTCGTGGTTGCCGCGGCCGCCTCGGCCTCGGCCTCGGCTGCCTCCGCCGCCTTCATTGCCTCCTCGGCGGCCATCTCGGCTTCACCAAGAGCTGTCTCCGCTTCGGCCAGCGCTGCGGCGAGTTCGGCTTGGGCGGCATCGTCGCCCTCCATGGCCTCGGCCGCTGCCGCCTGGGCGGATTCCAGATCGGCCTGGGCCTGGGCCAGCGCCGCCGCGGCTGCGTCGGCTTCCTGCTGGGCCGCGGCTGCCTGTGCCTGCGCGGCGGCCGCTTCCGCATGTGCCTGTGCCTGCGCGGCGGCCGCTTCCTCCGCGGCCGTGTCGTCCTCGGCGCCGCACGCTGCGGTCACCAGTACGAGGACGAGCATCAGTCCCAGCAATCGCCCTATTCGACTAGCTCTCATAGTGCCTCCTTCGAGTGCCGGCCCGGCCGCGGCGCGGCCCACCTGCGCCCTCGTAAACATAGTGGTCCCGCCGGATGCCGTCCACAGGGAAGGGGCTTTACTTGTACCCCTCTATACGGAGAACTTCTCCGACGACTTCGGTACGGCCTTCCGGACCGGGAATGGGGCGGCCCGGGGTGCCCTGCCCCGTCGACACGTACAGGGCGCCGTCAGGGGCGACTGTGACGTTGGTCGGTTGGTCAAGGCCCTCCGCCAGGACACGGGGGTCCCCTCCGTCGGCCGGATACATGGTGACCCTGCCGCTGAACCTGATGTATCCGCCGTGCAGGGCGGGGAGGTCGGCCACGAAGAGGTCCGCTCCGAGATGGAACAGTTGGGCGTGGTCGGCGGCCATCTCCACCACGAAGACGTTGCCTGCGGAGTCGGCCGCGACGTCCACCGCCGCGGTCAGCCCGGTGACCTCGTCGGTGACCGAGCCCGTTGCCGGATCGACTCTGACCACCTTGGCATCGGTCGGGATCAGCGGCAGGTAGCGACCGTCACACATCGCCTCGGGTACGAACCGGCATGCCTCGCCCTCGGCCTTGGCCACACCGGAGAACAACGCCACCAGCACGTCGCCCGTGGTCAGATCCACTCCCAGGCCGGCCGGGACCGCCTGCTGACCGCTGTGGAGGTCCTCGAACGTGACGATGTGCCGGACGTCTCCGTAGTCCAGTCCGATCTCGATCAACGAATTGTGGGTGCTCTGGGTTGCATAGACGCTGCGCTGATCAGGAGCGAACCCGATCCCGGTCATGTTGGAGTTCTGGTTGATCTCGCGCAGGACGGTTCCGTCCTCGTCCAACTCGAAGAGGATGAACGTACCCCCGCTCTGGTCGATCCCGCCGTCGAGGGACAGGAAGACACGCCCGTCCTCGTGGACCAGCACATCCGTGGCCCCGCTCACCTCGTCCCGACCTGTTTCGTACTTGTTGACCGAGTTGAAGCTGTACAGGTTGTCCAGCCATCGCTCGGCCTCCCTGGGATCGAGAAAGTGGCCGTCACCGTCGAGGTCTTGGAAACGGGTGAGGCGGCCGGTCCTCAGGATCGGGTGGTCGGCGTCCTCACCGTATCCGGCTTCGGCGATCAGGAGAGCACCCTCCGCGTCGACTCCGACGCCGCGGGGGTTCTCCATGTCGGTGATTACCACGTCCACGGTCAGCATCTCGGGCACTGTGAGGGTGGTGCTCGGCTCGATGGAATCGCCGGTGACGGGCGCAGAATCCGGCGTCGTGGTAGCCGATGTCGTGGTGGCAGGGGTCGTGGTAGTCGATGCACGGGTCGTGGCGGCCGTCGTGTCATCGAAGGAGGGCTCGCCGCTGCATGCGAGGATCACCAGACAAGCGACCGCGGGAAGGCCGATCTTGGTAACGATCCGGGCCGTGCTTGATATGGTCACGAATCTAATCTAGGCGGTCCACCGCCTGGAAGAGAGAGCGAACCGATGGAACTAGCGATATGTGCGGACTCGTCCTGGAATCGATGGCATCCCACCTACGAGCATCTCGGGGCACGATGCCGCCGGTTGGGGATCGGCGCCATCGAACTCGTTTACTACCCCCAGAACGTTGGTTTCGACAACGCCGCCGAAACGCTGGACGGATACGGTGTTCGCATCGTGTGCGTCAACGCGACCGCCAAATGGAGAGTGATGATCACCGACGACGTGGCGGCGGCGCGGCGGGCGATCTGTGACGTGATCAACCTCGCCGACGAGGCGGGAGCGGAGTTCGTCATCACCTATCCCGGGCACAATCCCTCCTGGGGCTTCGACGAGATCGTGGAACGGTACAAGCGGCGCATGGAACCCTGCCATGACCTCGCGGCCGACAAGGGCATCACCATGCTGTTGGAGAATCACTTCGATCTCCGCAACGAGGATCCCGAGCGCACAGACGTCGTTAGGGAACCGGAACTCACGGCCCGTTTCCTAGACGCTCTCGACGCGCCTCATATCCGGGTCAACTTCGATGCCGGCAACGTCTACGCGGCGGGCATAGAGCCTTGGCCCTACGGGTACCGGATCCTGCGCGATTACATAGCGTACGCTCACCTCAAGGGCATGGCCAGGTACTCGGAGGAGATCTACGGCTCGGCCGATCAGTACGAGACGCTGTCCGATGCCCATGCCGGAACCTTTCTGCCCATCGCGGTGGGAGACGACGGCATCAACTACCGGGGACTCCTTATGGAGATGGAGCAGGACGGAACCGCGAAGTACGCGGCGTTCGAGGACCACGCCCGGGAGGAACACGCCGAAGTCGTGTTCGAACGGGGTGTAGCGTTTGCCCGGGAGGCGATCGAGGCCGCCCGCTCGGGATAGCGGGTCGACGGCTTGGGAAAGGTGGTCACTCGTGTCAAAGCAGGTGATGACGGTCCGGGGCCCGGTGTCGCCCGACGAACTTGGCCACACCCAGATGCACGACCACGTATTCGCCGATCTCTCGTGGCCCAGGCACCGCTGGTTGGCGATCCCGATAACCGACGAGGTTCAGATGACGGAGGAGGTACGGCTTTACAAGGAAGCCGGCGGGGGAACCCTCGTCGACCCCACCCTGGAACACATCGGGCGCGATCCGGAGAAGCTCCGCCGGGTCTCGGAGGCAAGCGATGTCCACATTGTCATGGGAACCGGCTTCTACCGCGAGCCCTACTACCCGGAGTTCGTCAACAAGTGGACCACCCGGCGGCTGGCCGACTACATGATCGACGAGATAGAGAACGGCGTCTGTGACACCGGTATCAAGCCGGGCATCATCGGGGAGATCGGTCTCGACAAGGCCTGGATACAGGGGGTGGAGGAACGGGTCCTGCGGGCCGCGGCCCGGGCGCAGGTGGCGACCGGCCTGGCGCTGACTACCCACACCACCATGTACATGGCGCTGGAGTTCCTGGAGATCTTCCAGGAAGAGGGCGTTGATGTCGATCGGGTGGTCTTCGGGCACCTCGACGGCGTCCTGGAGATGCCGGAACTGGAACGGGTGGCCGCCACCGGCGCCTACATGGAATTCGACCTGATCGGGATCGAATGGATCAACTCCGACAAGCGACGAGCGGCGTTCCTGGCCGAACTGGTGCGCCAGGGACACCAGGACCGTCTGGTCATTGCCCAGGACATGCCGGCGCGGCCCCGCCTCAAGACCAACGGCGGTCACGGTTACCAATACCTGATCGAGACCTTCCTCCCGATGCTGCGTAACGAAGGCATCAGCGAAGAGGCGATCTGTGCCATGACCCATACGAACCCGGCACGGGTGCTCGCGGTCTAGTGGTGACCCTTACTCTCGGCAAGCCTCGACAGACCGGGATTGGTGCGGACGGTTGCCCCGCTACTGGAAGCGCCGCCGCCCGAACTCCCCGAGTGCCTGTTCATGTGACCTCCGCTCAGGTGCTCGTGGCCTAGGAACGCGTGATGGTGAGGGTGTAGGTGCCGGTGTCGGTGCCCCAGCTGCTGGTTACTTGGATGTAGTAGGTGCCTGTGGTGGGTGCCTGCCAGGTGAGCCGGGACGCTGTTGAGTCGCCGAAGTCGTCGTTGCCGGCCAGCCATGTGCCGTCGGCGACGAGTAGATCCAATACGGAGTCTTGGAGGGTTCCGAGGGTTACGTCTATCTCGTAGAGTTGGCCTTCGTCGGCTTGGAAGGCGAAGAGGTCGCTGTCGCCTCCGTAATCCACCTCGCCTTGGGTGGTCTCTCCGATCTCGACGGGTGTGGCGTTGTCTGTCGAGTTCGGGTGGTCGTCGACGATGTCTGAGAGGGTGATGGTGAGGGTGTAGGTGCCCCAGCTGCTGGTTACTTGGATGTAGTAGGTGCCTGTGGTGGGTGCCTGCCAGGTGAGCCGGGACGCTGTTGAGTCGCCGAAGTTGTCATCGCTGGCCAGCCATGTGCCGTCGGCGACGAGTAGATCCAATACGGAGTCTTGGAGGGTTCCGAGGGTTACGTCTATCTCGTAGTACTGGCCTTCGTCGGCTTGGAAGGCGAAGGTATCACTCTCACCTTCGAAGCCCAACTCGCCTTGGATGGTCATACCGATCTCAACAGGTGTCGCCTCATCGATCACTTCTTCCCAAAGAGGCACGCCGGCCGCTGACGGCGATAGGTCCGGAACGCAGTCCCACAGGCCAATGATGGAGTCTGTGAGCACCGAGGGGTCCTCGGTGGGGTTGGTGAGTAGGTCGGTCCAGTCGGTGGTGGTGACCCATGTGCGGAGGCAGGTTGCTTCTTCTTCGCTGAGGTCTTCGAGGGTGAGCCCGGTTTCCTCGAGCATGAGCGCGACGACCATATCCTGATAACACGTCATCAACGCTACGGTGGTACTCCGTGTCGTCTCGGGGTCATCGACCGACAGGGCCAACATGGTGGCAACCACGTCGAGATCGGCCACCCACTCACCCAGGCAGACCACCACGTCCGCGTCTATTTCTAATACCCCGTCCTCGCTCATCCCCGCGATTATCGAGTCGAGGAACACGGCCCGGGCAGTTTGAGGAGAGAGGCACGAGAAAATCAAGATCTCCCACGCCTCTACGGTGTCTGACTCCGCCATGACTGATCGGTCAAGCACTGACTCCAATAAGTCGCCATCAAATGCGTCACGGATGCACTCCTGTTCGGAGTTGGTGAGAGCGTCGAACACCTCTTCCCATCTGGTGTCCGTACCCATCCTGATATCGAAGTCGGAGGCAACTTCGGTCGTATCCGGCGGGGTAGTTGTCGTGCTGGTTGGCGCGGTCGTTGTGGTCCCAGGAGTCGTTGTCGTGCTGGTTGCGGCTGTGGACGTTGACTCCTGGGCCGGGTCGCTTCCACAACTCGCTAGGGCGATTATGACAACCAGGGCGCCCAGCAATCTGAGGCGAGGTCCACGAGCGCGGAATTCTGGCGGCTCCGACAAGACCCCCGGCATGGCCGCCTCCTCAGGGTTTATCTCGATGGCGAGATGTGACTCGCGGAGGGTGGATGGTACTACACGTCTGAGGCCGAGACCCCTTCGGCTATGGAATTCCCTTCACCTAGCCCCTTGCCGGTAGTCGATCGTTGATCAACTATCAACTAGCTCATCCCGGGACTGGCGGAATTCGCCTACCTGCCTCGACTCGATTGGTTGGCCGGCCAAGAGCCTCTCAAGGGCTCCGGTGAGCGTGAGGGCGTCGGTCTCGCCCAGGAACTTCCCTACGATCCTGCCCCCGGATAGGAAGACGGTCTCGGGGACGCCGAAGATCCCGAACTCGATGGCGGCGCGGGAACCCGGATCGGACAGGTACCGGGTGGTGTCACCCCGTCCCAACTCGTCCAGGAAAGCGATGGCGCGGGCCGGGTCGTCCTGGAAGGCAACTCCCAGGAACCGTACGGATCGGTCGTGGTAGGCGTCGGCCGTCGAGATGAGATCGGCGTGCTCGTTGCGGCATTGCAGGCACCAGGAGGCGAAGAAGTTGACCACCACCACGTCGTGCGATGCGCTCAGATCGGCCAGATTCAAGGAACCGTCACCGTCCAGATCGGGGAGGGTCAGGTCGGGAACCGCCGCGCCGACGACCGGTGAGGCGCTCCGGCCGGCGCCGTCCCCGAAGCGGGCCGCGAAGACTGAAACGGCCAGGCCTACGACCACCAGCCCGGCTACGAGCAACAAGCGGCCGCGGGAGCTCATCCGCCGGACCCCGCCAGCCGCCGGGCTTCGGAGATCGTCACCTCGATCGCTTCCCTGGTCCCTTCGGGAAGGTATTCCTCGTCCAGCAGGGGTTCCAGATGTTCCAGGGCGCCGGCAGCGTCCTCCTCGGCCAGCAGCAGCAGTCCGAGGAACAGGTGCGCCTCGGCGTAGCCGTCGTCCACGGCCAGAGCTTCATCCAGGTAGGACCGGGCTATTCCGGCATTGCCCGATTCGAAGGTCATCCAGCCGATTCTTGCCAGGGCGCGAGATCGGCGGGCGCGGTCCAGGGTTCCGTCAAGCGCGGCCAGGTAGTGGGGGAGGGCATCCGAGAACTCCCCGGCCTCGAAATACCGGTCGGCCAGGCTGAGGCGCATGGCGGCGATCCCGGGTACATCGGGGTTGGCGGCGATGACCGCTTCCATCTGGTCGTTGGTCACCTTGGAGAGGTCCACCGGCGTGTCCACGTTGCCGGTCACGAAGCCGCCCTCCCTCGGCCGGATGGCCAGGTATGCGGTCACCGAAACCGCGATCACGGCGCCTATCAAGAGCAACGTCCCCGCCAGGCGCCGCCCCGATCGGCCGGGTCCCGCGTCCTCCGGATCTAGGTCCTCCGTCCTGGCCTCGATCGAGTCCAGTTCCTGCCGGTACCGCTCGATCAGCCGCCCGGCGGTGGCGGCGTCGAGCTCATCCTCGGACAGCTGCCGGCGGACGTCCCGGATGTCCGCCTCGATCAGAGCCCGACGACGGTGTTCCGGAGGCCCGTTACCCATCGGCAGGCTCCGGTGGCCGGATCAGGCGCCGGGCGGCGAGCCAGGCGCCGGCAATAGCCACGCCGGCCGGCAGTACCCAGAGCAGCACCGTCGTGCCCGAGAAGCGGGGATCGAGCCGGATGCCCTCGAACCTGGCCTCCAGGTAGTCCAGGATCTGATCATCGCTCCAGCCCTCGTCCACCTTTTCCTCCACGAACCCCAGGATGTCGTTGGCGTAGGGCGTGGGGGAGTCGACGATCGATTCCCCCTGGCAGACCGGGCACCGGATCCGGGCGCCGAGCGCCTCCACGCGGTCCCGGTCGCTCGGATCGCCGACCACGAGGCCCCATCCGACGATCCCGGCCAGGATCAGGGTGGCGACGCCGGCCAGGATGGCCCGGCGGTCAGCCACGGCCGGCTCTCGCGGCCTGCCTTCTCCGGCCCGCTACGGACGAGAGGGAGAAGCCAGCGCCCGCGGCTGTCACCAGCCCACCCAGCCATACCATCCACTGGAGCGGGTAGCTCCACACATCGGCCACCAACCCCGAGCTGTCGAGCCGGGTGAGCGAGATATAGAGGTCTCCCCGTGGCGTCGAGTACACCGCGGGGGTGACGACCGGAGGGATGCCGGTGCCGTAGCTGTTGAGGCTCGGACGCATCACGGTCACCGCTTCGCCGCCCCGCGACACGTCGAGGCGGACGCCCAACACATCCCGATTCGGCTCGGCCCGCGAGAACGGTGTCCGGTAGGCGATCTCGTAGTCGGCGAAGGAAGCCGTTTCGCCCGGGCTCAGCGCGATGGACCCTGACCCGGCGTGGTTGGAAGAGACCGCTATTCCCACCGCCAAGATCGCCACCCCGATATGGGAGATCTGCCCGCCCCAGTAGCCGGGATCACGCCTCATCAGGTAGCCCGCCGTCGCCATCGATCCCTGGCCCGTGGAGGTAGCGCGCTTGCGCACCAGGATCAGCAGGTGCCGGCCGATGGCCGAGACCACGAACACCGCCAGCAGCACCACCACGATCACGTGCCGGTTGCGGCTCACCAGGAGAACCAGCAGGGCCGCCAGCCCCAGGGCGATCCGCATCGGCATCCGTACTCGTTCCCACAGCACCTGGCGACGGGCCACCCGGAACGGTGTGACCGGCCCGATGCCCATGGCCAGGATGAGGCAGTAGGAAAGCGGTACGGCCCACCGGTCGAAGAACGGACGGCCGACGCCCACCGTGCTCCCCTCGAAGGCCTCGATGGCCAGTGGGAACAAGGTGCCCGACAGCACCACGAAGGCGAACACGGCCAGGAGCAGGTTGTTGAGGAGGAAGGCGCCCTCCCGGCTGGCCAGCGAGTCGAGCCGGGGAGCGCTGCCCACCAGGTGGATGCGGGTGGCGAACAGCGCCAGGGACCCGACCAGGATCACCGCCAGGAACGCCAGCAGGACGGGGCCGATGGACGACTGGGTGAAACTGTGCACCGAGGCGATCACACCCGAGCGGGTCAGGAAGGTCCCGAGGATGGTGGCTGCGAAGGCGCCGATCACGAGCACGTAGTTCCAGGACTGGAGCACGCCCCGGCGCAGTTGGACCACGGACGAGTGGATGAAGGCGGTGGCCAGCAACCAAGGGATGAAGGAGGCGTTCTCGACCGGGTCCCAGGCCCAGTATCCGCCCCAGCCGAGTACCTCGTAGCTCCACCAGGCGCCCAGCACGATGCCGGTGGTGAGGAATCCCCAGGCGGTGAGGGTCCAGGTACGGGTCGTCCGGAGCCAGGTCTCTTCGTGGTCGACGGTGGCCAGCGAGGCCATCCCGACCGCGAACGGCACCGAGAAGCCCACGTATCCCACGTACAGGACGGGCGGGTGGACAGCCATCAGGATGTGGTTCTGGAGCAGCGGATTGGCGCCCCGCCCGGCGGCGGGAAGGTCGACGTCCGCCCAGGGCGCCCAACCCGACGCGGCGCACCCGGCGGCATCGGCCGCCGCGGTGCAGACCGCGAAGGGGTTGGCGACAGTGGCCATCAGACCGAACCAGAAAACGGCCAGCATCCCCAGCACGGACAGCGTCCCTCCGGCCAACGGGTGGTCGCGCCGGTACATGGCCCGGAAGGCCGCGCCGGTGAAGGCTGCCAGCACCAGCCCCCACAGGACGATCGAGCCCTCGAGCGCGGCCCATCCGGCGGCGATCGTGAAGATCAGCGGGGTTCCGGCGCGATGGTTGTCGGCGATGTAGGCGATGGAGAAGTCGCCGGCCAGCAGGCCGATCTCTAGAACCAGCATGGCGGCCGAGGCTCCACCGAGCAGCCACAGCACGGGACCCCTCATCCGCTCCATCGGCACGGCGCCCCGACCAGCCAGGGCGGGAAGTCCCCTCCATGCCACCGCCAGGGCCGCTCCGAGAGCGACCAGGATCGAGCCGAGTCCCAGCCAGGCGATCATGGCGCGGCGGTCGGTACCTGGTAGGTTCCCTCGCCGTCCACGGCCCGGTACTGCTCGTCGTGGTTGATCAGCAGGGTGTCCGACCGGAACGTGTCGCCTTCCCAGGCCCCCTCGACGACCACCCCGATCCCGGGACGGAACAGTTGGGGGACGGCGCCGGCATGCGAGACGGCGATCGAGACGGCGCCGTCACCGACCATGAACCGGACGCCGTCGTCGGTCCCCTCGACCCCGTCCGCCTCGACCAAGCCCCCCAGACGGAACCGGTAGCCGGGCTCCTGGTCGGCTCGCTGATCGACCGCCTCGGAGGGCGTCAGGTAGTAGACGACGTTGTCGCTGAGGCCCCCCCACACCAGGAAGCCGACCACGATCGCCAAGAGCACCCCGGCCGGGATCAGGATGTGGCGACGGTTCATGTCCCCGGGGGCAGGCGCCGGCGGAGTCGCCTGATGTGGTAGGCCTGGTGGCCGGCATAGATCGCCAGCGCCCCGTAGGCGACCAGGTAGCCGAACAGCACCCAGCTACTCGCCATGGTGGCCTCCGAGTCTTGGAGGGTCAACCGACGCGCCGACCGGTCGCGATGTGGTGGCGGACCGGGCAACCGCCGCTTCGAGGCGGGCGATGCGGACCCGGACCGCCACCAAGTAGGCGAGGGCGGCGATAAAGGCGGCGAGCGCGGCGCCCAAAGGGGCGATGAAGGCGGCGTCCATGGTGCTGTTGGCCAGGTCGGGACGGATGATGGAGGGACCCTGGTGGAGGGTTCGGAACCACAGCACCGAGTAGTGGACCATCGGTACCTGCACGAAGCCCACGATCCCCAGCACGGCGCAGCGGACCGCCCGCACCCCAGGGTCTGTGATCGACCGGCGCAGGGCCAGGTACCCCAGGTAGAAGAAGAACAGCACGGCGGTGGACACCATCCGGGCATCTCCCCAGTCCCACCAGACACCCCATACGAAGCGTCCCCAGATCATGCCGGTGAGGAGTGTGATGGCGGTGAACAGCACGCCGACCTCGATCGCCGCCGCCGACAACAGGTCGGATGCGGGGGAGCGGCGGATCAGGTACCAGATCGCCGCCACCAGGCCGGTACCGAGAGCGATGTAGGCGGTGATGGCGGACGGGACGTGGACGAACAGCAACCGGGCGGCCTCTCCCTGGGACTCCTCGTCCGGGGCGGTGACCGACATGTAAAGGCCGACCGCCGTCAGGCACAGCGCCGCCACGCCGGCAGCGGTGATGACCCGGGATCTCGGGTGGAAGGTGGCGGCTGCGTCGGTCATGGGATCCGGTCGTTGACAGGTGGGGCAGCGTGCAGCCGGGGAACTGGTGCCATGACGTGTCCTTAACCCTGATCCTTCATGCTTCCCGCCACACCGACGCACATTGAGGTCGAGAGCCCGAATCTCCCGCTCCGTTTACCGTATCAAGCCCCCGATCCATGAAAAATCGGGGTTAACGGGTGGTCTCGTCCATGGGCCCCGCCAGCAGCACGCCGACGATGACGAGGGCGAGGTTCATGGCCACCAGCAGGAGCAACCAGGAAAGGCTACCCCGCTGGGAGAGGGCGGAATCCGTCCCGCGGGCAGTGGCCAGGAGGACCGGAACGGCCGGGGGTATCGCCAGCAACGGCCCGAGCGTTGTGCGCTCCCGTAGGCCGGTCACCAGCGTGGCAACCAGCGACCCCAGGAGCCCCAGCGCCATCACCCCTGCGATCGCCAGCAAGGCCAGCCACCCCCAACCCGGACTTCCCTCCGGCGCGTACAGGACGATCATCAGCGGGACGAGCACCAGGGTCACACCGAACAGCAGGACGGCGCCCGCCAGGCTCCGCCCCAGGAAGCCGGCGGCGGGGTCGAGACCGCTCAGGGTGAGCAGATCCCTGACCGGGCCGGATTCGGCGCCGGACCGCAGGGTGACGGTCATACCGAACAGGATCACCACCAGCCAGAGCATGCCCGGGCCGATCCGGCGGAGAAGGGCGGTGTCGGCGCCGGTGGCGAGGGGCGCCAGGAGGAGGGCGAGGGCGGCGAACGGCGTTGCCATCCGCAGCGTGACCCCACCCCGGACCTCGACCCGCAGATCCTTGGCGAACACCCACCCCACCTGCTTCCAGAAGGCGCGGGGGGTCATGCCGGCGCCTCGAGGACGGTTCCCGCGGCTACCGCCAGCCTGCGGGTGACCAGCGAGCCCGCCCGGTTCCGGTCGTGGGAGACCATCACCACCGCCCCGTTCCGGTCGGTTACCCGGGTGACAAGATGGTCCACCAGCGGGCCGGCGGCTTCGTCCAGGCCCGCGTGAGGCTCGTCCAGGAGGAGCAGCCGGGGCGTCCACGTGAGGAGGCGGGCGAACTCCACCCTGCGTTGCATCCCCAGGGAGGCATGCGCGGCCTTCAACCCAGCGACCCCCGCCAACCCGACGGCGCCGAGGGGATCGTCGTCCGCCGGACCGTGCCGCAGTCCGGCCGGCAGGTCCACGTTCTCCCTGAGCGTCAGATCGGGCCAGAGAGCGGGGGAGTGCCCGATCAGGGCGATCTGCCGCCGGGTGGGCGCTAGTTCTTGGGGGCGGGCGCCGGTGTCCGTGCCCAGCACGGCGCCGCTGCCGGAGGTGGGCCGCAGCAACGTGGCAAGGAGGCGGAGGAGGGTTGTCTTGCCGGCCCCGTTGGGTCCGCTGATCCCCAGTACTTCGCCGGCTTCGACTGTCAGGTCAACGCCGCGCAGGATCACAGAACCCGAGGTGGCGAACCCAACATCGGCTAGTCGCACCAGCGGTTGATCGGCCACACGCGGAGTGTAGAACGATGCGCCCGGATGTCCGGAAGCGCTTCCACCATTCCCCGGCATCCCCTGCCGCCGCGCCACCGACCAGCCCGATCAGTGGATTCTTACGATTAGTGAGCCGGCGACGGGGCTGCTTCCTATAGCGTATCGGTGTTCAGTACCGGTTGGGTGGCCTTGTCACCACACAGGACGACGAGCAGGTTGCTCACCATGGCCGCCTTGCGTTCCTCGTCGAGATCTACGATCCCGCGTGTGGACAGTCCTTCGAGTGCCATCTCCACCATGCTTACCGCACCCTCCACGATCTGGCTCCGGGCGGCGATGATGGCCCCGGCCTGCTGGCGCTGGAGCATCGCCGACGCGATTTCCGGCGCGTAGGCCAGGTGGGTGATCCGGGCTTCGAGTACTTCCACGCCCGCCGTGCCGAGCCGGCCCTGGATCTCGGTCTTCAGCTGGTCTGCGATCTCCTCGGTGTCGCCGCGCAGCGAGATCTGGCCCTCCTCCTGCGTGTCGTAGGGGAAGCGGGTAGCCAGGTTGCGCACCGCCGACTCGCTCTGGACGTGGACGAAATTGACGTAGTCGTCCACCTCGAAGCTGGCTTCGGCGGTGTCGGCCACCTTCCACACCACCACCGCGGCCATCTCGATCGGGTTGCCGTCGGTGTCGTTGACCTTCGAACGTTCCGTCTCGAAGTTGCGGACCCGGACCGAGATGCGTCGCTTCGAGTAGAGGGGGTTGGCGAACCGGAGTCCGGTGTCGCGGACCGTTCCCACGTAGCTCCCGAACAGCTGGAGGACGCGAGCCTCGTTGGGCGCCACCGTGAACAGGCCTCCCGACAGGATGAGAATGATCGGGATCAGCACCGATGTGACCAGGATCAGCCACAGTGCCCCATCGATGATGCCTCTGATCAGCATGTACACGTCGAGGGCGAGCAGCAGCACCAGGATCACCAGCGCGAGCACACCCGACGGCGCCTTGCGGATCCGTTCCTCGATCATGCGCCATTCCTTCGCTGGAGGCTCGGAGAATACCGGCCGCTCAGCGGTTACCAGTGGGTGCCGGGTCTACGTGCGTCACCGCGGTCTCTCACGGTGTTCGGCGGCGGGAGGCCAACTCTGCCACCACTTCTCCGGCGGTGACACCCCGTTCGGCCAGCAGGACCAGCAGGTGGTAGATGAGGTCTCCCGCCTCCTCGGCCACCCGCCGCCCGCCGGCCCGGCCCGAGTGGTGAAGGAGAGCCGCCTCGGCCAGTTCCGCAGCCTCCTCGATCAGCTTGCGTCCGGTGGCAGATGGTCCTCCCTCGACCAGCCGGACGGTGTAAGAACCGGTTGTTGACGCCGAGGAGATACGGTCTGCGATGGTCTGCCACAGCCGTTCCAGGTCGGCCAGACCCTGCGGAGCGGGGCTGTCCCCGCCGGCGAGGTTCTCGAAGCAGGTGCGGCTTCCGGTGTGGCAGGCCGGCCCGGCCGGCGCGACCTTCACCACCAGCGTGTCTCCGTCGCAGTCCACGCCGATCTCGACCAGCCGGAGGGTGTTGCCGCTGGTCTCGCCCTTCTTCCACAGCCGCCGCCGGGAGCGGGACCAGAAATGCACTTCGCCGCTGGCAAGCGTGAGCCTCAGCGCCTCACGGTCCATCCACGCCATCATCAGCACCTCGGCGGTTCGGTGGTGCTGGACGATGGCCGGAACCAGCCCGCGGTCGTCCCAGGCGACGGACAGGTCAGACATGGCGGACCGGTATCCCTGCTTCGCTCATCACCCGCTTGATGTCACCCAACTCCACCTCGCGCCGGTGGAAGATGGAGGCGGCCAGCACCGCCGACGCCCCGGCTTCCACCGCTTCGACGAAGTGCCTGGGCCGGCCGGCGCCTCCCGAGGCGATCACCGGTACGTCCACCGCGCCGGTGATCGTCCGGAGCAGCCCGGTATCGAAGCCGACGTTGGTGCCGTCCCGATCCATGGAGGTCAGCAGGATCTCACCGGCGCCGCGGCCGACCCCCTCTGCGGCCCATTCCACCGCATCACGTCCGGTGTCGTGGCGCCCGCCGGTCACGAAGACGTTCCACGACCCCCCGGGCATGGCCTTGGCGTCGATGGCCAGCACCACGCACTGGCTTCCGAACGCGTCGGCACACCGGTCCAGCAGGTCCGGGTTGCGCACCGCGGCGGTGTTCAGCGATACCTTGTCCGCCCCGGCCCGCAGCACCCGGCGCATGTCGTTCACCTCCCGCACCCCTCCGCCCACGGTGAGCGGGACGAAGACGTTCTCGGCGGTGCGGTGGACCACGTCGAGGAAGGCGAAGCGACCCTCTGGGGACGCGGCGATGTCGAGGTAGACGATCTCGTCCATCCCCTCCCGGGCGTAACGGCCGGCCAGATCCACGGGGTCGCCCTCGTCGGTGAGGTTGACGAAGTTCACCCCCTTCACCACCCGTCCGTGCTTGACGTCCAGGCAGGCGATGATGCGCGTTCGCAGGCTCATCCGTCGCCCCCGGCACCGCCGGCGAGACGGGACCACCCCTCGACCTCGGCCACGAAGTTGGACAGAACCCGGAGACCCTGATCACCGCTCCGCTCCGGGTGGAACTGGACGCCGATGCGGTGCGCGCTGCGAACGGCGGCCGTGAACGGGTGGGGGTACTCGGAGTAGGCGATGGTGATGGCCGGGTCCTCGGGGAAGGGCGCGTAGCTGTGGACGAAGTAGAAGGTCGCTCCCGGGGGGATGCCGTCGAACAAAGGGTCCCGTCGCCGGCCGTTTCCGGGGAAGATCAGGTCGTTCCATCCGATGTGGGGGAGCAGCGGAGCGTCCTCGAGCTTCCGCACCCGCCCCCGGTCCAGGCCCAGGCAGGCCTGGCCGTCCTCGTCACTCACCTCGAAGAACAGCTGCAGGCCGATGCAGATGCCGAGGAGCGGTCCCCTCCACGACCTGAGCGGTTCCACGAGCCCCTCGTCCGTCAGCCGGCTCATGGCGGCGCCGGGTGCGCCCACGCCCGGCAGGACCACGGCCTGAACTCCGGACAGGCCCGCCGGACCGGTGGCGATGGCCACCCTGGCCCCGGCCCGCTCCAGGCCCTGGCTGATCGAGACCAGGTTGCCGGCGCCATGATCGATCACCGCCACCAGGGGCGGAGAGGTCATGAGGCCTCCGGGGACGGCATTCCCTTGGTGGAGGGCACGCCGCTGCGGCGGGGGTCGGGGGAGACGGCGGCCCGCAGGGCCCTGGCCAGAGCCTTGAAGGCGGCCTCGGCGACGTGGTGGTCGTTCCGTCCGGTGGCGGTCACGTGCATCGTGATCCCGGCCGATCGGGCGAATGCCTCCAGAGCGTGCGGGACGTTCTGGGCGGTCAGGTTGCCGATAGCCGGGTTGGCCAGTTCCAGGTCGGTGACCGAGTAGGGCCGGCCTCCCACGTCCACGGTGGCGTCCGCGATGGCCTCGTCCATCGGCACGCGGGCGTCGCCAAAACGGTGGATGCCGGTCCGGTCGCCCAGGGCGGCGCCGAGCGCCTCGCCCAAGCACAGGGCGGTGTCCTCCACCGTGTGGTGATCGTCCACTTCCACGTCGCCTTCCGTGGTGACCGCCAGATCGAACAGGGCATGGTGGGCAAGCGACGTGAGCAGGTGGTCGAAGAAACCGATCCCGGTCCGGACGGTGGCGTCTCCGCTCCCGTCAAGGTCGAGCATCACCGATACCCGGGTTTCCTTGGTGCTACGCCGGCAAGTGGCTTTGCGGCTCATTCAGGACTCCTCGCTGTCAGTAGTGGTGCGAACGGTCGGGTCGAATCGCATGGATGCCGCCATCCGGTGGGCGTCCAGACCCTCGGCGGCGGCGAGTTCCTCGATGACCGGGCGGATGCCGGCCAGGCCTTCCCTGGTCAGCGTCTGGACCTGCCGCCACGATCCGAAGTCGTCCACCCCCAGCGGTCCGTGCGATCTTGCCAATCCTCCGGTCGGGAGCACGTGGTTGGCGCCGGTGGCGTAGTCGCCTGCGGACTCCGGTGACCACCGGCCCACGTAGACCGACCCGGCATTTACGACTCCGGCGGCGGTCTCCTGAGCGTCGGCTGTGAGCACCGAGACGTGCTCGGCCGCGTACTCGTTGGCAAAATCCACCGCGTCGCTGATGGTATCGGCCATGAGGATCCATCCGTGGTCGGCCAGAGCAGCTCCGAGAATGTCCCGCCGGGGGAGTAGTGGCAGCAGGCCGGCGATCTCGGTTTCCACACCGGTCGCCAGCCCCGCGTCGGTGGTGACCAGGACGGCCGGCGAGTCGGGACCGTGCTCGGCCTGGCAGAGCAGGTCGATGGCAACGAGGCGAGCGTCGGCGGTGTGGTCGGCCACCACCAGGACCTCGCTCGGGCCGGCCGGCAGATCGATGGCGCAGGCGCCGAAGACCTCGAGCTTGGCCGCGGTCACCCAGGCGTTGCCCGGCCCCACGATCTTGTCCACAGAGGCGATGCTCTCGGTGCCGTAGGCAAGGGCGGCGATGGCCTGGGCGCCGCCCATGGCGTATATCTCGTCCACGCCCAGCAGACCTGCCGCCGCCAGGAGGGTGGGGTCGATCCGTCCGTTCGCGTCACACGGGGTCGCCACCGCTATCTCGGCGACTCCGGCGACCTGGCCCGGGACCACCGTCATGACCAGGCTGGACGGGTAGCCGGCCTTGCCCCCGGGCACGTACGCCCCTACCCGCCGGAGAGGGGTCCAGAGGCGGTCGATCCGCACGCCGGGTGCGGTTTCGTGCGAGTGGGCGGTGGGTTTCTGGGTTTCGTGGTGGCGCCGCACAGCGTCGATGGCCCGTTCGAGGGCCTCCAGCACGCCTGGCTCGGCATCGTCGAGGGCGGCGGAGATCTCGGCCGGTGTCACTCTAGGATCGGTCCGCCCGCCGCCGTAGGAGGCGCCGGCTTCAGCCAGCCCCCGGTCGCCATCCTGGCGGATCATCCGGCAGATGGAGGCGACCGCCCGGCGGACTCCGGAGTCTGGTACGGCCGTCCGGGCGAGAATTCGCCGCCGGGCGCGAGTGTCGAGGTCGGACAGCCGGCGAAACCTCAGCAGGCGGGAGGAGCCTGGAGGGCTCACGGGATCAGCTGTCCGATCGGTAGGACCAGGATGTCCCGTCCCCCGGCCGACTTGAGCCGGGGTAGGAGGTTCCAGACCTCGTCACGCCCCACCACCGAGTGGATCGACACCATGCCGTCCTCCGCCAACGGGATGACGGTGGGCGCCTCGAGGCCCGGGATGAGGGCGGTGATCATCTCCGTCATCTCACGGGGCGCATTGAGCAACAGGTAGCGCTTCTTCCTCCCGGCCAGCACCGATTCGATCGCCGTCACCACCCTCTCGATCTCGGGTTGGTGCTGATCGAGGTCCGGGACGGGGGCCGTGATGGTGCCGATGAGCACCGCCTCACTTGCCATGATGGTCGCCACGGGCCGGAGCCCGTTGACGAGCATGGTGCTTCCTGTGGAGACCAGGTCGGCCACGGCGCTCGCGAAACCCAGCTTGGGAGCGACCTCGACGGAGCCCCGGAGCCGCTTCACGAGTACCCGGCTCCCGAGCTTCGAGAAGTATCTCCCGGTCAGGTTGGGGTGTGACGTGGCAACCACCATCCGGTGGCCGAAGTCTTCCGGTTCCCGGACCGGGGAATCGACCGGGACCGCCACGGTCAGGGCGCACCGGCCGTAGCCGAGCGGAAGCAGGGTGGCCACGTGTTCGGTTCCGTTCCCCCGCCTCAATTCCTCGAGCAGGTCGAGCCCGGTCACGCCCAGTTCGGCCACGCCGTTCTCGACCAGGTCCACCACGTCTTCGGCCCGCACGAAGAGGAGTTCGATGCTGGCGTTGCGTACCCTGACCGACAGCACCCGTTCGCTCTGCTCGAACGACAGGCCCGCCTCTCTGAGCAGGGCGATGGTGGGTTCGCGGAGCCGGCCCTTGTTGGGTACGGCGATGCGGAGCGACCTACCGGGCATCATGGCCGGACCTGTCGAGCCGGTCGAGGGCGATTCGGTAACCCCCCGTCCCGAACCGGCGCCATTCGTTGACCCGACCCACGGTGGTGATGGACGCGCCGGTCTGCTCCGCTACCTGCCGGTAGGGGAGGCCGGACTCGAGCAGCGTGGCCACCTGCCACCGGCTTGACAGCCCCTCGATCTCGGTGCGGGTACAGAGGTCGCGCAGGAAGAGGGCCATCTCATCAACCGTCTCGAGGCTGAGCAGGGCGCGGCACAGAGCGTCGAAGTCGGCGGTTCTCCATTTGCGATCGGGCATGTTCATGGGGTTGCTGCTCCAGATACGACCGGCTCGTCGCAGGTCACGGGATCCCGGACCATAGCACATTAATGTACTAGTGCACTATGACGTTAGGCGAGTGGTCCAAGGGGAGGCACAAGGGGGTTTTCTGGAATTGGCCCACTGACCACTGACCCGGGAGAGCTTCCAGGGCGGGCGTCAGGCGGCGACCACCTGGATGGTGTGGTATCCGGTTGCCCCGTCGGGTCGGGGCGGGCGGACGCTGCCGGTCTGGGTCCTGCCGGTGCCGTCGGTGGCCCTGACCGCGATCGTGTGGGCGCCGGGCGTGAAGTCATGCTCCAGGTACCATTGCCGCCAGGTGTCGATGGAGAGTTCCTGGGGAAGGTGAGCGTTCGTCCACTCACCATCGTCGACCCGGACCTGTACTCTCGATATGCCTCTCGTCTGCGCCCATGCCACTCCGGCGATGACGTTGTTCCCGGCCGTGATGTCGCCCTCCCGGGGTGTGTCGATCCGCGACTGGGTCTTGACAGGCGCCTTCTTGGCCCATCCTCTCGGGACCCAGTAGGCGTCGAAGTCGTTCCATCCGGTGAACTCCACCTCGGACAGCCACTTGGTCGCGGATACATATCCATACAGCCCCGAGACCACCAGACGGGCCGGGAACCCGTGCCGGAGCGGGAGCGGCTCGCCGTTCATTCCGATCGCCACTAGAGCCTCGCGTCCGTCGAATACCGCGGCGGTGGGAAAGCCGACCGTGAACCGGTCGACCGACCGGCCGACCAGCTGGTTGCCGTCCCTGCGGACACCTGCCATCTCGACAAGGGTCCTGAGCGGAACGCCCAGCCATTTGGCGTTGCCCACCAGGTCCCCGCCCACCCGGTTCGACACGCAGCAGAGCGTGATGTAGCGCTCCACCAGCGGCATGGCCAGCAACTCGTCGTACGTGACGCTGAAGGGATTGTCAGCCCGTCCGGTGAAGGAGAGGCTCCAGGTTCGATGATCGACCTGGGGAGTGCCGATAGCGGTGTCGACCACATAGAACTCATCGTTGGGTGTGATCAACTCCGACACGCCCTCGACCGGTGCCCTCTGGGCCCGAGTCGGATCCGCCACTCCCGAAACACTCGTTCTGGCGGGCTGGGTGGTGGTAGTAGTCGGTTCTGGCGCCTGCGTGGTGGTGGTTTCGGGTGCCTGCGTGGTGGTTGTGGTCGGTTCTGGCGCCTGCGTGGTGGTTGTGGTCGGTTCTGGCGCCTGTGTCGTGGTGGTGGTTTCGGGTGCTTGTGTTGTCTCGGTCGAGGTGGGCTGGGTGGTGGTGGTTTCGGGTGCCTGCGTCGTTTCCGTGCTCGCGGGCTGGGTGGTCGGCGTGGTTTCGGGTGCTTGTGTTGTCTCGGTCGAGGTGGATTGTGTGGTGGTGGTCGGTTCGGCAGCCTGTGTCGTTTCCGTGCTCGCAGGCTGCGTGGTCGAGGAGGTCTCAGCCGACTCGGTGGTCTCGGGCGTGGCTGGGACGGTCCCGGTCGTGGCGGTGGTCCCGACCGCTTCTTCGGGATCCGTGGGCAGAAACTCCGGTACGGTGGTCCCGGCCGCTTCGTTGGTGTCGGTGGGCAGGAAGTCCGGGACGGTAGTGTCGGAGACGCCTTCCGCCTTAGGGGTCGCGGCGGGCGCCGGTACCGGTGATGCGGTGGGGAGCGTCACCTGCTCCCGCCCGACCGCAGCCGACTGGGTCCGGTTACCGAGGTAGCGGCCGAGCAACACCTCACCCACCGACACGACCACGGCAGCCACCGCCGCGGCTAGGAAGGCGCGTCGCGATCCGGCGAAGGCGACGGCGCCGGGCTCGGGCCTAGCGGGGCCCGCCAAGAGATAGCGGAGCCCCAGCAGCACGCCGATGCCCATGCCCGCCGCGGCTGCGGCAGCTACCAGCGTGAGAACCGCGCCTGCCAGCGGATCGGTCAGCCCAGCCACGAATCCCACCGCGCCGAACACAACGAAGCCTGCTGCGGCCATTCCCGGACGGTCTCTGGCCAGGAGGCCGAGAAAAGCGCCGATCCCGAGCGAGACCAGGACGATCCCGATTACCAGCACCAACTTGTCGTTGGCGCCGAACATCGCGATGGCCCAATCCACGACGGGCACTGGGGTGATGTCGATGACCCGCTGTCCGATGGTGCGTACCAGCGACGGGGCGGACAGGAAGATACCGGCCACCAGTTCGGAGACCGCGAGAGCGGCACCCGCAGCTACCACCCCGAGGAGTGCGAAGCCAAGCCATGGCCGGGACGAGGGGGCCTGACCGGATTGGGTAGCGGAGGGATCGTGTCCCATACCCTGAGGTTAGAGCAGTTTGCAACCATCGGCAGCTCTGTGCCGTGACCCCCGACCGGTTTGGCGGGAACCTCGCGCTCTTGCCCGGCTAAAGGGCGGTGGCGATCTCGGGCGGCAAGCGCTCGCCCCAGCCGGTGGTCCGTTCCCACGCATGGGCCAGTTCCAAGACGGAGCGGTCGGCGCGATACCTGCCCACCAGCTGCAGGCCGACCGGTAGCCCATCGGGCGTGAAGCCACCCGGGACAGAGATGGCGGGATGGGTCGTTACCGTGATGTCGCTACACGAGCGCATCCAGTCAATGTAGGTCTCCATCGGGGTCCCATCGATCTCGGTGGGATACTCCACATCCACGGGGAACGGGGGCACCTGCGTGACCGGCGCGGCCAGGAAGTCGAATCCTCCCCGTTCGGTCCTCATGAAGTTATGAACGCGAGCGACCAGTTGGCGATGGCGGCGGCAGGTCTCGGCGTAGTCGGAGATCGTCATTTTCAACCCGGCCTCGATATTCCAGATCACGGTCGCCTTCATCAGTTCCCGGTGTCGGGCCAGCAGCGGGGCGAAGCCGACCGCGAACAACCATGCCCGGCGGGCATGGAAGATCTCGGCGGCGCCGGACAGATCCGGCCAGGTCTCGACGACCTCGCAACCCAGATCGGTAAGCAGGTCGGGAGCGTCTTGGAGAGCCGTCCTGATGGCGGGATCGACCGGGAGCCTGCCCGCATCGGGTGACCAGGCCACTCTGATGCCGGTCAGATCCCGTTCCAGCGAACCGGCCAGGGCGTCCGGCGGCTGGTCGATGGCGATCGGGGAACGAGGATCCGGGCCGGCCATGGCCCGGAGGTAGAGGGCGATGTCCGCCACGGTCCGGGCCAGCGGGCCCTCTACCGGGAGGGGAGACCACGGATCGTGGGCGGTGATGGACGGCACGCGACCGGGCGACGGGCGGAACCCGACGATGTTGCAGAAGGCGGCGGGATTGCGAAGCGACCCGCCCAGATCGGTCCCGTCGCATAGCGGAAGCATCCGGGCCGCCAGCGCGGCCGCTGCACCTCCACTGCTGCCGCCCGGTGTCCGGCTGAGCGCGTAGGGGTTGCGGGTGGGGCCGAAGACGGGATTGAAAGTGTGGGATCCGGCGCCGAACTCGGGCGTATTGGTCTTGCCCACCATCAGAGCGCCGGCCCGGCGCTGGCGCTCCACGATCAGCGAGTCGGACGGCGGGAGGAAGTCGGAGAAGATGGGTGAGCCGAAAGTGGTGCGGATGCCGGCCGTGGCCAACAGGTCCTTATGAGCTACCGGCAAGCCGTGCAGTGGCCCCAGCGATTCCCCCCGGGCGTGCGCTTCGTCCGCGGCTGTTGCGCGTTCCAGAGCCAGATCGGGCGTCAGGGTCACCAGGGCGTTGATGATCGGGTTGAGCGCTTCGATCCGGTCCAGGTGGGCGTCGAGCAGCTCACGGGCGCTGAGCTGCCCCCCGGCGAGGAGCGACGCCATCTCGGTGGCTGTGAGCAGGCAGAGATCCATGAGCCCATTTGACCACATCCGGCCCGGGTCGGTTCCAGTTACGCTCCCGGGCTGGAATCCTGTATCCGAACAACACTCCCGAGGCGTGCTGTGAGAATTTTCCCGGCTATAGATGTGCTTGATGGCGGTGTGGTCCGCCTCTTCCAGGGTGACTACGGGCAGGTCACCCGGTACGGGAAGTCGATCGGTGACCAGCTGGAGGCCTGGAAGGAGGCCGGGTCCGGATGGGTGCACGTCATCGACCTCGATGGGGCCAGGTCGGGACAGCCCGATCCGTCCCTTTGGCGCCAGGTAGCCGGCCGAGGGGTGCGGGTCCAACTCGGCGGGGGTATCCGGAGCGCCGATGATGCGGTCGAAGCACTCGGGTGCGGCATAGACCGGGTGATTGTGGGCACCAGCGCGGTCTGGTCGCCGGGCGTCCTCGCATCGATGATCGAGCGAGTTTCGCCCGATCGGGTGGTGGCGGCGGTCGACGTCAGGGACGGGCGGGCCGGAGGCCAGGGCTGGCTGGACGAGGGCCGGGACTTCGAGCAGGTGGTCGCGGGTGCTCTGGAGGCGGGGGTGTCGAGGTTCCTGGTAACCGCCATCGCTCGCGACGGCGCTATGAGCGGTCCCGACCTGGAGCTACTAGAAGCGGTCCGCCGCCGGGCGCCGGATGCCGAGCTGATGGCCGCCGGAGGCATAGCGACGATGGACGACCTGCACGAGCTGGCGGCCAGAGGCATCGACGGGGCGGTGGTAGGACGTGCCCTCTACGAAGGTGGGATCCACCTGACCGAAGCGCTAGGAGAGTTCCCGGGTTAATGGTCTGCCAGCGGAGTGACCTGGCGCGCGCTCGCGGCCTTCGACGCCTCGCGCCGAAGTCCCCCTCCTTTGACTCGCCAATCCTGACCCGGATTCGCAGCTGGCGATCGGGCCAACTGGACTTTTCCAGCACACTCCTAGAACAGAAGGTGTCTGCCCTGGTAACAATGCTTCTGATGTTGGCACATGGGGCACATGTGGGAGTACACGCTTCGAGGCGACGAGGGTGGCCGGTTCAGCCTTGCCGCGTTCTCGGCCGAGTAGGTGGCGGTTGGCCCCGACTCCTATTCCCGGACGTCGGGAGGCGCCAACGAGTCGCTCACCAGGCGATCCACCACCGCCCGTAGCGCCTCCCTCTCGTCGGCGCCCGACTCCAATGCCTCCCGATACACGGCCAGCTGGATGTCGGCGGAGGTGCCCCGCTCGATGATGGTCCGGGTATGTTCCACTTCGGCCACGCAGCCGAGCGCTTCGGCATCGGGCCGCACCAGTTCGATCATCTCTTCCATCAGCTCGGGGAAGGGCACCAGGATGCCCTTGCCGAAGTCGACCAGGCTGCCGGCGATCCCGTATCGCTGGGCCCGCCAGAGGTTCTCCCCGACCAGGAAATTGGCGTAGCTCCTCCAGCGTTGGTTCTCCATGCGCAGCCTCCAGAGCATGCGCAGCAGGCACACGTAGAGGGCGGCGAGCGTGATGGAGTCCTCCATCTTGGTGGGCAGGTCGGTGATCCTCATCTCCAGGGTGGGGTAGCGGCACGATGGACGGACGTCCCACCAGAGCTTCGAGGCGTCCTCGATCAGGCCGGCGTTCACCAGAACCTCCACATGCCGTTCGTACTCCGCCCATGACTCGAACCTCTCGGGCAGACCGGTGCGGGGAATGGCGCCGAAGATGGCCGGCCGGTAGCTCTTGAGGCCGGTGTCTCGGCCCTGCCAGAATGGCGAGGAGGTCGACAGGGCCAGGAGGTGGGGAAGGAAGTAGGAGACTTGTCCCATCAGGTCGATACGGAGGTCCGGCTCCTCGATTCCCACATGAACGTGGAGGCCGGAGATCACAAGTTGCCGGGCGGTGCCTTGGAGGTCGTCGGCGAGTTGGCGGTAGCGATCCCCGTCAGTTACCTGCTGAGTCTCCCAGCGGGTGAACGGATGGGTCGAGGCGGCGATCGGGGCTAGGCCGTAGTCGTCAGCGGCCTCCGCGACGGCGATGCGCAACAGCCCGATCTCGGCCCGTAGGTCCTTGAGGTTCTCGCAGACCGGAGTCCCGATCTCGATCTGGCAGCTGAACAACTCGGGGCTCACCAACCCGTGGCGCAGGGCCTTGACCTTCTCGATCAGACCCTCGGGCTGGTAGGACACGAGCGCCCCCGTTTCGCGCTCGACCAGGAGATACTCCTCCTCGATCCCCATTGTCCAGGAAGGTTCGGCAATCATGAGGTGAGTTTAGTGTTCTGCTTCTGTCCTTATTTTAACATTGGGTTACGAAAATATGAATAGACAAACGGAGTTGTGTCGAGATCCGAACCCGTATCCTTCCGAAACCTTCTCCATTGCGGAAGGATAGTGGAGTAGTCTACCGAAATGGTCTTGGATACGGAAGGCATTTCGGGATACTCCGTACGAACCGACTGGAACGGGCGATCGGTCCGGGCGTGGGTACCGGCGCCGCTCCGGGAGCGCCCGCTGGTCCTGTCGGCCTCCACCGCGAGAGCCGGCGAGCGAGCCTGCGCGGCCATACGGCTGGCAGACGGCAGGCTCCCCGGTCATTGGGAGCCGATGGCCCGGCTGCTCCTGCGCAATGAGGGGATGGCCTCCTCCGCCATCGAAGGACTGCGCGAACCCATGGAAGCCGTCCTGATCGCGGGACGGACCGGCTCGGGTGGCGCCGCCGGGTGGGTGGCCGACAACCTGGCAGTCATAGATCGGGCCTTGGAGACCGCCCACGCGACGCTGACCGTGGACACCCTGCATCGCTGGCACCGGGAACTCATGCGACACGGGATGTTGCCTCCCGGCATGATCGGGGCATTCCGGCCGGCACTCGGCTGGGTGGGGGGCAGTACGCCATTGGACGCGACCTACGTTCCCCCGCCGCCGCCGGAAATCCCGAGACTGGTCGAAGATCTCATCGTCTTCGCCGACGGCAGCCCTCCGGACCTGGATCCGGTCTCCCATGCCGCGGTGATCCATGCCCAGTTCGAGGCCATCCATCCGTACGGCGACGGCAACGGACGTCTCGGACGGGTGCTAATCAGCCGAACGCTTCACCGGAGCGGGGTGATCAGGCGTTCCAGCGTTCCTATCAGCATGGCCATCGCCCGCGATCCCGGCGGCTACCTCGCCGGCCTTCACCTCTTCGAGCAGGGCATGATCGACCCTTGGGTCAGCTGGTTCGCCGGGGTGGCCGAGAGAGCTGCATCCGACACCCATCGGATCCTCGACCAGACCGAGGCACTCATGGCTCGGTGGGAGCAAGCAGTCACCGGGCTACGGTCCGACCACAGCGCCCGTGCCCTACTTGCCAACCTTCCTGCCCACCCACTGCTCAGCGCCGGGGACGTGGCCGGGTTGCTCGGCCGAAGCGAACGAAGTGCCCGCACCGCCCTGGCTGCGCTAGCGGCCCGCGGCGTGCTGTCGCCGATCGCCGTCCCCAGCCCGGGCCCCGGTCGCAACCGCCAATGGTTCATCGCCCGCGATCTGCTCGCACTTTGGCATGCATAAACCCCTTGACTCCATATGCCGCCGATGTGCGTGGTGGCCGGTGGCCAGTGGGTGACTCGGCAGGAGTCACGTCCCGTGGACCTAACGCATTTTCGGTATTTTGGCGTGCGGTGGATCAACCGTGTCGGGGCGCGTATCATCTCAGAAGTCGTCGAGCCTCACAACGTATATGGTTGCTAATCTGCGGTGAGGTGCTGTTAATGACTAACCGCAAAGCATCGTCACCTCTCCCTGCCCTGAGTACTCTTCGGGCATGGCCTGTACGAGACGTGCAGGAATTGCTTGTGTAGTTTCTGTCCTATTGGATTCGGGCGGCGACTTCTTCATCGCATACCGCAAAGTTTGAGAACAGCCCGTAGTAGGTAATAAAACACTCCATCTCTATCGACTGAAGATTGCGGGCTAGTCGGTGATCATCCACCTGTTTCCTCCTGGAGGTTGGTTTCTTGAACATTGATGTCTTTGATGGCGCAGGGGGCTTGTAACGACGCCAGTTCCCGTTCAAAGGGGTTCGGATTTGCGCTGGCGGAGGGCTTCGAAGAGGAGCAGGGCGGCGGCGGTTGCCGCGTTGAGGGAGTCGGCCGAGCCGCTCATGGGGATACGGGCCATGGGGAAGCGTCCGTCCAGCCAGGTCTTGCTGAGCCCGTACTGCTCGGAGCCCACCACTATGGCTACGGCCCCCGAGTAATCCGCGTTCCAGTAGAGGTCTTGGGTGGACGGGGTGGTGACTAGGGCCCTTATCCCGTGTCCGGCCATCCACCTCATGGCGTCGCCTGCGGTCGAGACCGCAACCGGCACGGTGAAAAGGCAACCGAGAGAGGCCCGCACCACGTTGGGGTTGAACGGATCGGTGGTGGGATCGGCCACGATGACCGCGCTCACGCCGGCGGCATCTGCCGTCCGCAGCATGGTTCCCAGGTTGCCCGGCTTCTCGATGCTTTCCATCACCAGCAGGAGCGGGTCGGTTGGGAGCCTGATCCGCTCCAACCCGGTGTCGAACTGGGGGGCTACGGCCAGGAGCCCTTCAGGCCGGTCCCGGTAGGCGGCCTTCCGGAAAGGATCGGGCGCCAACCGGTGGCGCCGGGCTCCTGACGCCACGATCCGGTCGACCAGGTCCGGCTCGTTGGTCCCGAGGAAGAGGTGATCGCACACGTAGATCTCCTCGATACGGACACCGGTCGCCTCCGCCCTAGCGATCTCGCGGTAACCCTCGATCAGGAACGAGCCCTCGCTATCTCGATGGCGCCGGCTCCGGAGCCGCACCAGGCGCTTCACCTTCGGGTTGGTCGGAGAGGTGATCATCCGGATCGGTCCGCGGGTGACCAGCGATCCCGGTGGATGACGTGCCGGACGGGTCGCCGGCCTCTACTCAACGAACCCGACCTTCGATCAGGGGCTGGATGGCCGATGGTGACCACCCCGATAGGCGAGTATTCCTCGGGGATGTCCAGCAGGGCGGCCAGTCCGGACATGGCATGGCAACCGAGGAAGCCGGCCGCCAGTCCCTCGTTCACCGCCGCCAGGAGTATGTTCTGCAGGGCGGCGCCCGCGTCTATCCACCAGTAGGGAACCGGCCATTCGACCTCCCTCCCGTCGGGTGACTTGTCGGGTTCCCGGTAACGACGCCGGTAGGCGGCCTCCGAGGTGCAGACGATCACATGGGCCGGCGCCCGGCTGATCCACGGATCGAACCCGGCTTCGACGTAGCCGGCCTCTCCCGCCAGGTCTGCGATCGCCGCACGGTCGGCCCGGTCGGTCACCACGACGAAAGCCTGGCCCTGGGAGAACCCGGCACTCGGGGCTCTCCGTCCGGCATCGACTATCCGTTCCAGTACCGCCGGATCCACGGGATTGGCGGTGTAGTTGCGCACCATCCGGCGCCTGGCGATCACTTCTCGGAACTCCATGGCTTCGTACGGTAGTTCTACGACCTGTCGGGATTGGCGATGCGCTCGCCGGGGTCAGACCGTCGGGACCGCCCTGGCCAGACCTTCGAGGGCGGCCCTGGCGTCGGAGAACAGCATCAGGGTGGTATCACGGTAGAAGAGCGGATTGTCGATTCCCGCGAAACCGGGGGAGAGGCTGCGCTTGACGACTATGACGGCGCCGGCCCGGTCCACGTCGAGGATCGGCATCCCGAAGATCGGCGACGAGGGGTCATCCCGGGCCGCGGGGTTCACCACATCGTTGGCGCCCACCACCAGCGCTACGTCCGTACGCGGGAAATCATCGTTGATCTGGTCGAGGTCGAGCAGTTGCTCGTAGGGGACGTCCGCTTCTGCGAGGAGCACGTTCATGTGCCCCGGCATCCGCCCTGCGACGGGGTGGATGGCGTAGCGCACCTCCACACCGCGATCGGCCAGCCGGTCGGTCAGGTCACGGGCGCCGTACTGGGCCTGGGAGACGGCGAGGCCGTAGCCGGGAACCACGATCACGGAGCGGGCATAGGCGAGCGTCACGGCGGCATCGTCCATGGTTGCCCGGCGAACCGGTCCGCCTCCTGTGCCTTCGGGCGGCGATTCGCCGTCTCCCCCGAAAGCTGCGAACAGGACGTTGGCCAGGGAACGGTTCATGGCTCTCGACATGATGGCGGTCAGAACCAGGCCGGATGCGCCCACGAGCGCGCCCGAGATGATGAGGGCTTCGGAACCGATCACGAAGCCGGCGGAAGCCGCAGCGAGACCCGACATCGAGTTGAGGAAGGCGACGATCACCGGCATGTCGGCGCCACCGATCGGCAGGGTACGGGTCACGCCCAACAAGGCGGCCAGGGCGATCAATAGCCATAGCGCGCTCCGGTTGCCCGAGGATGCCATCCAGATACCCGAACCCACTACCGAGGCGGCCAGGGCCGAGTCGAAGATTATCTGTCCCCTGAACAGCAGGGGCCGGCCCGGGATCATCCCCTGGAGTTTCCCGAACGCCACGAAGCTACCGGTGAACGTGGCTATACCCAGGGCGCAGGAGAGGGTGACGGTGACCGCGATCTCCGTCGCCGACGATCCATCCGCCAGGAACTCGGCCGCCGCCACCATGCCCGAGGCGGCGCCACCGAAGCCGTTGAAGGCCGCCACCAGCTGCGGGATTCCGGTCATCGCCACCCGCCTGGCCAGGATCGTGCCTGCAGTGCCGCCCACCAGGAAACCTGCGACTATCACCGTGTAGTCAACGATGCCCGATCGGAGCAGCGTCACCACTATCGCTATGAGCATCCCGACCGCGCCCATCAGGTTGCCTGATCGGGCCGTTACCGGTGAACTCAGCCGTTTGAGGCCCAGGATGAACAGTGACGCGGCGGCCAGGTAGAGGAGGGTGGTGGCCGCCTCGCTCAACGCCCGTCCCTCCGGGACAGGCGCCGGCGCGTGCCGAACATCTCCAGCATGCGGTCGGTCACCAGGAAACCGCCGACCACGTTGATCGTGGCGAAGGTCACGGCCAGGAACCCGAGGATGCCGGAAAGGAGATCGCCCCGTCCCGCCACCAGGAGGGCCCCCACCAGGGTAATCCCGGAGATAGCGTTGGATCCGGACATGAGGGGGGTGTGCAGCTGGGGGGGAACCTTCGTGATGACCTCGAAACCGATGAAGGCGGCGAGGACGAACACGGTGATCCCGATGGCGAGGGTCATTGCATCGCCTCGATCCTCGCCAGAACTTCGGGATGCACCACCCGGCCACCGCGGGTGATGGTCACTCCTGCCCGGATTTCGTCGTAGGCGCCGGCAGTCGCCGGGTCGTTTAGATAGCTGAAGAGCTCGTAGGCGTTGCGGGCTAGGGTCCTCGAGGCATCGGCGGCCGGCCGCGCCTCGAGGCCGGTCGGTCCCACCACCGTGACGGTTCCCACCCGCACCACCTCATCCGGCACCGTCAGCGCGCAGTTCCCTCCCCGTTCCGCGGCGCCGTCGACGATCACCGACCCGGGTCGCATGCCGGCGACAGCCTCCGCGCTGATCAGGATGGGAGCGGGCCTCCCCGGTATGGCCGCGGCCGATATGACCACGTCGGCCGCCGCCAGGTGCGGCGCCAGGCCTTCGAGCAGGCGGCTGCCGTCGCCGTCGGAGAGCGGACGGGCGTACCCGCCCGAAGCGGAGGAATCCTGCGGTGTCACGTCCAGATCGATGAAGGAAGCGCCGAGGCTTCGAACCTGTTCCGCGGCGCTCGCCCGGACATCGTATCCCCTGACCACCGCTCCCAGGCGTCGAGCGGTGGCGATGGCTTGGAGGCCGGCCACACCGCATCCGAGCACCAGCACGGTCGCGGGACGGATCGTTCCCGCCGCGGTCACCATCATGGGGAATATGCGGGGGAGACGGGAAGCGGCTTCCAGCACCATCTCGTAGCCGGCGAGCGTGGCCTGGGACGACAGGGCATCCATCGACTGGGCCCGGGTGGTCCTGGGCAGGGTCTCGAACGCGATGGCTGTCACGTCCGCCTCGGCGAGGACCCGCATGGCGTGCGGCTCATCGAGCGGGCGCAGGAGGCCCAGCAGCCAGGCGCCCGGCGCCATCCGGGAGAGCTCGGCATCACCGGGAGGTCCGACCGTCACCACCACGTCGGCTTCCCATGCCGAGCCGACCATCTCGCAACCGGCTTCGCGGAAGGCCTCGTCCGGCAGGCCGGCGGCCTCCCCGGCGCCGTGCTCCACCTGGACCGGATGACCGTCCTCCAGGTATCGCTCGGCGATCTCGGGGGTGATCCCGACGCGACGTTCGGGGCTTGGCCGGCGCGGCGCTCCGATGTTCATGCGGTTATCTGGTCCGGTAGAGGGCCCTTCGACGAAGGGATTCCAAGTTATCAGGCTTCCGCCACGGCAGCGGCGATCCGGCTTCCCAGCTGGTCGGTGGTGGCTCCCATGTCGGGTCCTCCCATCGATCTCATGGTGGGTAGCACCGCGCCGACCGCATCTTCGATGATCGACGCCGCCCTGTGCTCGCCCAGGTGCGATAGGCACATGGCCGCTGACAGCACCGCGGCTACCGGGTTGGCCCATCCTCGTCCCACGATATCGGGCGCCGAACCGTGCACCGGCTCGAACAGGGACGGGTAGTCACCCTCGGGATTGATATTGCCGCTCGCGGCCAGACCCATGCCGCCCTGCACGGCTGCGCCGAGGTCGGTGATGATGTCGCCGAAGAGGTTGTCGGTGACGATGACGTCGAAACGCTCCGGTTGGGTCACCAGATGCAGGCACAGGGCGTCCACGTGTGCGTATTCCACCTCCACGCCGGGGTAGTGCTCGGCGATCTCGTAGACGGTCCGGTGCCAGAGTCCTCCCGAGTAGGTGAGGACGTTGGTCTTGTGTCCCAGCGTCAGGTGCTGCCGCCGTCCCATGGCCTGTTCGAACGCGAAGCGGACGATCCGCTCGACACCGAAGCGGGTGTTGAGCGACTCCTCGACGGCCACCTCGGCGGGCGTGCCCTCGCGGAGCACGCCGCCCGACCCGACATACGGGCCCTCCGTGTTCTCCCTGAGGACCAGCATGTCGCAACGCTCGGGTGTGAGACCCGCGATGGGGGTGGTTACTCCGGGAAGCAGCTTGATGGGCCTCAGGTTCACGTAGAGCTCGAAGTTGAATCTCAGCCTGAGGAGCAGGCCTCGTTCGAGGATTCCAGGCGGCACGTCAGGGGTGCCTACGGCTCCGATCAGCATCGCGTCGAAGCCGGCGAGCTCCTGCTCCACCGAGTCGGGCAGGACTTCGCCGGTCGTGAGGTACCGGTGCCCGCCCAGGTCGTAGTCCTCGGTCTCGACGGCAAAACCGCACCGCTCGCCCGCCGCTTCCACGGCCTTTAGGGCCTGGACGATCACCTCGGGTCCGATTCCATCTCCGGCGATGACCGCCAGCCGGTACCGTCGTTCGCTCATCAGCCGTTGATCTTAACCGTGCATCAGAAGGTTGTAGTGATCCTCATGCCGGGGTTCTGTCGCCCGCATTCAGCACCCGGTTCAGGGCCTCGACGAAGGCATGGCCGGAACCTTCAACCACATCTGTAGAGATTGCTCGCCCGCTCCGGGACATGCCGTCGATCTGGATCACCACGTTCACCTCGGCCATGGCGTCGGCGCCGGACGTGACCGGCACCACCCGGTAGTCGAGAAGGTGAGGCTCCAGCCCTGACGCCTTCTTGAGCGCGGCGAACGTTGCGTCGACCATTCCACCTCCGGTGCCGGTGAACTCCTCGGTCTCCGATTCCTCTCCTCGCGCCACCACTACCGTGGCGGTGGGCTCCACATCGGTACCCCCTCGCACCCGCATCGACACGATCCGTATCGCGTCCGGGGCGCGGCGTTGTCCGTGGCGGATGATGGCCCGCAGCTCGTGCTCGTTGATCTCCACCTTCCGATCGGCCATCTCCTTGAAGGCGACGAAAGCATCGTTGAACTGGTCATCCTCCAGCACGATGTCGAGCTTGCCCAGCGCGTCGGCGAATCCGGCGCGTCCGGAGTGCTTCCCAAGCACGATCTGGCTGGTCGCTCCTACCGACTCGGCATCCATGATCTCGTAGGTTTGCCGGTCTCGGAGCACCCCGTGCTGATGGATGCCGGACTCGTGGGCGAAGGCGTTACGTCCCACCACCGCCTTGTTGAACTGGATGGGATACCCGGTGAGGCGGGAAACCAGCCGGCTCGTGGGCACGATCTCGGCGGTGTTGGCGCCGACTTCCACCCCGAAATGATCCTGGCGGGTGGTGACTGCCATGATCACCTCCTCGGTGGAGGTGTTCCCGGCCCGTTCGCCGATCCCGTTGATAGCGCCCTCGATCTGGCGGGCGCCCGCGTGGATGGCGGTCAACGAGTTGGCGACGGCCAGTCCCAGGTCGTTGTGGCAATGGGTCGACACGATGACATCGTCCCTGCCCTCGAGTACTTCGTCGTACACCCGCTGCAGCAACTCGACATAGTCCTGGGGGGTGGCGAAGCCCACCGTGTCGGGGATGTTGATGGTGGTGGCGCCCTCCCGGACCGCCGCCTTGCAGGTGGCGATCATGAAGTCCGGATCCGAGCGGGTGGCGTCCTGGGGCGAGAACTCGACATCCTCCGTGTAGCGCCGGGCCCGGCGGACCGACTCGATGATCGACTGCATCACCTCGGCGGGGGTCTTGCGGAGCATCCGTTCCATGTGGATGGCGGAGGTGCTCTGGAAAACGTGGATGCGGTGGCGTTCCGCATGGCGGACCGCGTCGTAGGCCCGATCGATGTCGTCGGGAGTGCAACGGGCCAGCGAGGCGATCACCGGTCCCTTGACCAGCTTCGCGATCTGGGAAACGCCGTAGAAGTCGCCGTCGGAGGCGGCTGCGAAGCCGGCCTCGATGACGTCCACCCGCAGCCTGGCCAACTGCCGGGCGATCGTGAGTTTCTCGTCAGGGGTCAGGGCGATTCCTGGCGCCTGTTCCCCGTCTCGGAGGGTGGTGTCGAAGATGATCAGATTGTCCTGTGGCATGGCTGTCTACTCCGGTTGGATGAGGTGGGTGGTCGGGTTGGCTGTGATACCGGGAGGGGTTTGCCTCCACGACCTTATGGCAGGTCGCGGAGGCCCGATAGCGCCAGAAGCCGCCGGAGCAGGAACCGGCCGGGAGCGACCGGTCCGGGGGTGGGCGACGGATGTCCTGTGCGGACCATCAGTCGCTCGGAGTCTTGGGAACGAGGAAGGGCATGAGCTCGCGGAGGCCGGCCCCTACCTGCTCTACCTGGTGGCTGCGCTCCGCCGCCCGCCGCCTCAGGAGCTCGGGTGCGCCGGCCCGGGCTTCGGCCATCCACTCGCGGGCGAACCGTCCTGAACGAATGTCAGCCAGCACATCCTGCATGACCTGCCTGGTCTCGTCGGTGATGATCCGCGGGCCGGTGCTGTAGTCGCCCCATTCGGCGGTGTCCGAGACGGAGTATCTCATCCAGGAAAGCCCGCCCTCATACATCAGGTCGACGATCAGCTTCAACTCGTGGAGGGTTTCGAAGTAGGCCGACTCGGGTGCGTAACCCGCTTCCACCAGCGTTTCGAAGGAGGCCTTGACCAGCGCCGACAACCCACCGCAAAGGATGACCTGCTCCCCGAACAGGTCGGTCTCCGTCTCCTCGCGGAAGGTGGTCTCCAGCACGCCGGCCCTGGTGCCGCCGATACCCCACGCATAGGCCAGGCCGAGGGTGTGGGCGCCACCGGTGGCGTCCTGGTGGATCGCGAGCAGGCACGGCACCCCCGAACCTTCCGTATAGGTGCGTCGCACGAGGTGTCCGGGACCCTTCGGCGCCACCATCAACACGTCGAGGCCCGGTTCCGGCCTGATCTCGTCGAAGTGGATGTTGAAGCCGTGAGCGAACATCAGGGCGTCGCCATCCGCCAGATGGGGGGCGACTTCGGTGGCGTAGAGGTCGGCCATGTGCTGATCGGGCACCAGCATCATCACCACGTTCGCCCAGCCGGCGACTTCCGCCACGGTACCAACCGTCAGGCCTTCGTCCTGGGCCTTGATGCGGCTCCGGGACGACTCCCTGAGACCGACCCTCACCTCGACACCCGACTCCCGCAGGTTCAGGGCATGGGCGTGTCCCTGGCTTCCGTAGCCGATGACCGCCACCTTGCGTCCCGACACGGCGGCGGGATCGGCATCGTCGTCATAGAAGATTGCAGCCATGTCTACCTTCCGGGGATCGCTGACCGGTCGGGAATCGTAACGGGGCGACGGCGGAACGTCATCCCACCGCCCTGAGTTTGCGGGCCTTGGGTTCGCGGTTCATGGCGATCCGCCCGGATTTCACCAGGTCCATGAGTCCGAACGGGCGGATCAGCTCCAGCAGATCGTTCAGCTTGGTGGGGGCGCCGGTGACCATGAACGTGATGGAGTCGACGCCCACGTCGACCGGAGTCGCCCTGAAGATGGCGGCCAGCTGGAGGACCTCGGAGCGTTGCCTGGCGCCGGCCCTCACCCTGATCAGCATGATCTCGCGCTCGATCGAGGACCCGGCGTTCATCTCGGTGATCTTCACCACGTTCACCAGCTTGTGGAGCTGCTTCTTGACCTGCTCCAGTTCCGGCGCCTCCACGACAATGGTCATCTTGGACAACCCCGGGTCGGCGGTCGGCCCCACCGCGAGGGAGTGGATGTTGAATCCCCGCCGGGCGAACAGCGACGATATTCTCGCCAGGACACCCGGCTTGTCCTCAACCAGGACGCTCAATACCTGCTGCTCGGTCACAGATCCTCCGGTCCGTTGAGAACGATGTCGTTGGATCCGCCGGCGGGCACCATCGGGAAGACCATCTCGTCACGGTCCACCACGAACTCGGCCACCACCGGCCGGTCGTCGATCTCGAGCATGGTGTCGATCGCCTGGTCCACCTCGTCCACCCGGGTGGCGCGTAGCCCCGCGCAACCGAGGGACTCGGCCAGCTTCGGATAGTCCGGAAGTTGCTGCCCGAGGTCGGAGGCGGAGAACCGCTCGTTGTAGAAGAGGCGTTGCCACTGCCGGACCATGCCGTGCGCGGCGTTGTTGAAGAGGGCCACCTTGATGGGGATCCGCTCATAGGCGGCGGTTATCAGTTCCTGGAAGGTCATCTGGAAGCAGCCGTCGCCGTCCACCGCGATCACCTGCTGATCGGGCATACCGGCCTTGGCGCCGATGGCGGCCGGCACTGCGAACCCCATGGTTCCCAGCCCGCCGGAGTTGATCCAATGGCGGGGCTGATCGAATCGCCAGTATTGGGAGGCCCACATCTGATGCTGTCCCACACCCGACACCACGATGGCGTCTCCGTCGGCCCGGTCCCGCAGGCGGCTGATCACGTGCTGAGGTTTCAGCGGACCGTCGGAGTGCTGGTCGAAGCGGAGCGGGTACCGTTCCTGCCAGGTCCTGATGGTGGTCCACCACTTCTCCAGTTCCGGGGTCGGTCTGTCTCCCCAGCGCTCGCACATCGCCTCCAGTATCAGGCGGGCGTCGCCGACGATCGGGACCTCGGGAACGCGCACCTTCCCGATCTCGGCCGGATCGATGTCGGCATGTATCACCTTGGCGAAAGGAGCGAATGCGTCGGGATCGCCGGTGACGCGGTCGTCGAAACGCACCCCGACGGCTACCAGCAGATCGGCCTTCTGCATGGCGGTGGTGGCGGCGTAGAGGCCATGCATCCCCGGCATTCCCAGGGTGTTGGGATGGTGATCGGAAATGGCGCCCCGACCCATCAGGGTGGTGATGACCGGCATGTTCGTCATGCGGGCGAAGGCGGTCAGGGCTTCTCCCCCTTCCGCCTTGATGATCCCGCCCCCGACGTAGAGAACGGGGCGTTCCGCGCTCTCGATCAGCCGGATGGCCTGCTGTACCCGGCGGGGGTGGGGGGAGACGGTCGGGCGGTATCCCGGCATGGCCACCGGCTCGGGATCCTTCCACTGCACGCGGGCGTTGAGTACATCCTTCGGAACATCGACCAGCACCGGTCCGGGACGCCCGGTTGACGCCAGGTGGAAGGCCTCGGCGACGGTCTGGGCGATCTCCTCGGCGCGGGTCACGAAGTAGTTGTGCTTGGTGGCCGGCATGGTGATGCCGGTGGTGTGGGCCTCCTGGAAGGCGTCGTTACCGACGGCGTAGGTGGGCACCTGCCCGGTGATGGCCACTATGGGCACCGAATCCATCAGTGCGTCCGCCAGTGGGGTGACCAGGTTGGTGGCGCCGGGACCCGAAGTGGCGATGGCCACGCCGACCTTCCCGGTAGCCCAGGCGTAGCCCTCGGCCATGTGGCCGGCGCCCTGCTCGTGGCGGGCGAGGACATGGCGGAACCCGGCGTCGAGCAACGGATCGTACGCGGGGAGGATTGCGCCGCCCGGAATGCCGAAGGCGGTATCCACCTCCTGGTATTCGAGTGCTTTGATCAGTACTTCTGCGCCCGTGATCATGGCCATCTGCTTCCTTGCTGGTCTTTCGCTGGTTTCCCTGGTGCTCTCATACAAAAGCCCTCCGGAAGGAGGGCTTGAGCGCACACGCCGCGTTGCGACGGTGCGCTACATAAGTACTAGTACGAGGCTGCGGCCGGTCATGAGGTTCCGAAGTATGAAGCATGCGGGCCGTGATGTCAACATTTGTGACGCCTTTATTCCACGTTGACACATCGGTCGGCTTCCTGCTTACGATTGGGTATGCGCAAACAGGAACGCCGCCTCCTCCGCCAAGTGGTCGAGGTCGCCCGCGGAACCCTGAGGGATATGGAGTGGCGCGACGTGCCCCGGTCGATGCATCAGGTCGCGCAAAGCACCGGGCAGCGGTTGCCCGCGCCCCTCGAGAAACGTCTCCTCAGCGAGATCGACCAGGACGAGTGGTTGCGCGAACAGGCCGCCGGGGACTTCGACGGTTCGGAGGAGAGCGACGATCCCTACGAGCGGGCGGCCGCACTCTTCCTGTTACGCCCGGACGGATGGGAGGATCGCCTGGAAGGGATCCGCCGTGACGTCCGCGACGCCTGGAACTCGGATCGGATCAGGCGTCTAGAAAGACGGATCCGCAACTTGGAGTCGGACCTGAAGAAGTGGAAGGGAGATGCCCGGCGAGCCCACAGGGATGCGGAGGAGGCCGGCCGCGAGGCCGAACGCCGGGTGGAACAGGCATGGGAGGAGGCTCGATCCAAGGTGGAACCCGAGCTCATCGATACCTGCGATCGACTCAGAAGGGACAACCGCCGGCTGGCCGGGGCACTCGAGGATACCGGCGCCGTGTTGGAGGAGACCCTGCTTCGCCTCGCTGAGACGCGCGCGGACTTGGAGAGGGAACGACGGATCGAGCATGCCCCGCCGTCGCGGCCCGGGAGGCTGAACGTGTGGGCGGACATGGACGCGGTGGAAGCGGCCCGGCAGCTCGACGAGGTGGTGCAGGCTTTCTTCCCGGGTCCGGCGCCCGTCGAGGTGGACCTGGTGCCCGCTGCGGAGGAGCCCCTGGTTCTGCCGGCGGGGATGGCGCCCAATAGCCGGGCCGCGGTCGAATGGCTGCTCGAACTCGATCGGCCATTCACCCTGCTGGTGGACGGCTACAACGTGACGGGCAAGATGTATCCGGCCGACCGATACCCGCCCGATCAGTTCAGCTGGCCCGAGACCCGTGATCGCCTGCAGAACGACCTTGCCGAGTTGAAGGTAAGGGCGAAGGGGAGTCCCCGGATCACGGTGGTGTGGGACTCGGCCCAGGCAAGCGAGACGAGCGCCGAGACCCTGCCCAACGGGATCGAGGTCAGGTACACGCGGGAGGGATGGAAGGCCGACGACGAGCTGATCGACCTGGCCGGGGGCCTGGGCGCCTCGGCGGCGGTTGTCTCCAGCGATCGCGAGGTCCGGGAGGGGGCGCAACGGGCCGGATCGCTGGGCCTGTGGAGCGAGGCCCTCGCCGCCTGGGCACTCAACGGCTGACCTGTTCTACCCGCGAAAGAAGCGACCCACCAGGTTGACGACGAGGGTCAGCAGCAGGCTCACCACCAGCATCGACGTGAGCGGGATGAACACGACCGACCGGTCCCCGACCCGGCGGATATCACCCGGCAGGTTGCCGAACCAGGAAAGCAGTCCGAACCGGCCCGCCAGGCCGGCCGCGATGGCGACCAAGCCCCCCAGTATCAGAAGATCGCTGACTCTTCGCATGACTAGGCTGCCCAACTTTCTGAAAGGGCTTCGGCCTGTTCCAGTACGGTCTTCGTGGCCTTTTCCTGCTTGTCCGGCGGATAGCCGTGCTTGCGGAGGGTGCGACGAACCAGCACCCGTAGGTGGGCGCGCACGTTCTCCCGAAGCGTCCAGTCGATGGTGACGTTGTTGCGGACGGTCTCTACGAGTTCGCGGGCGATAGTTCGTAGGACCTCGTCACCGAGGACGGCTACGGCGCTGTCGTTGGTTCCTAGGGCGTCGTAGAAAGCGAGTTCGTCGTCGGAGAGCCCGAGGCGCTCACCGCGGGCGTTGGCCTCTCGCATTTCCTTGGCCAACTGGATTAGTTCTTCGATCACCTGGGCGGCCTCGATGGCCCGGTTCTGGTAGCGGCGTAGGGTCCGCTCGAGCATCTCGGCGAACGAGCGGGCCTGCACGACGTTCTTACGGCTCCGGGTGGCCAGCTCGCCCTTAAGCAACTTCCGCAGCAACTCGACCGCTAGGTTCCGGTGCGGCATACCCCGCACCTCGGAGAGGAACTGGTCCGAGAGGATCGAGATGTCCGGCTTGTCCAGTCCGGCGGCGGCAAATATGTCGAGCACCCCTTCGGAGGCGACGGCCCTGGAGATGATCTGGCGTAGAGCCCGGTCCAGGTCTTCCTGCTCGCGTGCTTCGCCCACCGCCCGCTTGGCCAGCACGGATTGAACGGCTTGAAAGAACGACACGTCGTCGCGGATGCGCTTCGTCTCGTCATGCGGCACGGACAGGGCGAACGCCTGGGAAAGCTGGCGAACGGCCGCGATGCACCGGTCCTTCCCGTTCTCCTGTGTAAGGATGTGTTCCTGGGCACCGGGGAGCAGGCTCAGGCGTTCCTGCGGTGTACCGGTCACCCACTTTGCCCGGTCGAATCCGTGGAACAGGTCGCAGCACACCTCGTACTTCTCCAGCATGACCGCCACTGCCTGTTCCTGATCGATGGCCGTCGGGCCGGTGCCGCCGCTCTCCGTGTAGGTCGCCAATGCCTGCTTCAGGTCATGGGCAAGTCCCAGATAGTCGACCACGAGACCTCCGGGCTTGTCCTTGAACACCCGGTTCACCCGAGCTATGGCCTGCATCAATCCGTGGCCGCGCATCGGCTTGTCCACGTACATGGTGTGGAGGCTTGGGGCGTCGAACCCGGTGAGCCACATGTCCCGCACCAGCACCATCCGGAACGGGTCGGCCGGATCGCGGAAGCGGTTGGCCAGCGCCTCCCGACGTGGCTTGTTCCTAATGTGCTGCTGCCATTCGGGCGGGTCGGTGGCCGATCCGGTCATCACCACCTTGACCGAACCCTGGTCCTGCCAGTCAGGCCGTAACCGGACTAGTTCCCGGTGGAGGCCGACGCAGATGCGCCGACTCATGCAGACCACCATTGCCTTGCCTTCGAGAACCTCGAGCCGCCGCTCGTAGTGCTCGACGATATCTGCGGCGATCTGGCGCAGCCGGTTTTCGGCGCCCACCACGGCCTCCAGTTGCGCCCACTTGGTCTTGAGTTTCTCCTTGCGGGCGACCTCCTCGCCTTCGGTCACCTCGTCGAAGTTGGCGTCGATCTGCGGCCTCTCGTCGCGGTCGAGGGCGAGCTTCGCCAGCCGGCTCTCGTAGTAGATGGGTACCGTGGCCCTGTCGTCCACCGACCGCTGGATGTCGTAGATGCTGATGTAGTCACCGAAGACGGCCCGCGTGTTGGCGTCCCTCAACTCGATGGGGGTTCCCGTGAAGCCCACGAACGAGGCATTGGGTAGGGCGTCGCGCATGTGCCGGGCGAAACCGTCGATGAAGTCGTACTGGCTGCGATGGGCCTCGTCAGCGACGACCACGATGTTGCGGCGCTCCGACAGTACCGGATGGCGATCGCCCTTCTCCTCGGGAAAGAACTTCTGGATCGTGGTGAATACCACACCTCCAGACTCCACCGATAGCTTGGCGCGGAGGTCGGCCCGGCTCACCGCCTGTACTGGGTCTTGGCGTAACAGGTCTCGGCAACGTGAGAAGGTGCCGAACAGCTGATCGTCGAGGTCGTTGCGGTCGGTGATCACGACGATGGTCGGGTTAGCCATCTCCGGCGCCCGGATGATGCCCCCGGCGTAGAAGGCCATGGTCAGGCTCTTGCCCGACCCCTGGGTGTGCCACACCACCCCGATGCGGCGGTCTCCCTCAACACCGCCCGGTCTCCGGCCGTATCCGTGGTGGATGACGCTACGGCCGACGTCGCCGGTTGCCTGCTGCATCCAGGATGCCCGGAGGGTCTCCTCAGCCGCCGCTCGGACCGCATGGAACTGGTGATAACCGGCCATCTTCTTGACCAGCGTCCCGCCGCCGTCATCCTCAAACACGATGAAGTCGCGCAACAGATCGAGGAGCCGCCGCTGGTCGAACATGCCGCGGATCAACACCTCAAGGCCTGTAAGGAACTGGGGTGCCAACTCCTCCCCATCGATGGTTCGCCACGGCTTGAACCACTCCCGTCCGGCGGTGAGCGTCCCTGCCCGGGTCTGCATACCGTCGGAGATGATGAGGATCTCATTCATCGAGAACAGGGAAGGCAACTCGGCCTTGTAAGTCTGGAGTTGATGCCAAGCCTCCCAGATGGTGGCCTCTTCATCAGCCGGATTCTTAAGCTCGATGATCCCCACCGGCAGACCGTTCACGAACACCACGATGTCGGGCCGGCGCCTGCGCTTTTTCTCGATCACGGTGAACTGGTTGATCGCTTGGAACTCGTTGCCGGACGGATCATCGAAATCGACCACCCGGACCTGTGCCCCACGGATGTGACTACCTACCCGGTACTCGACGTTCACACCATTAACGAGCATCCGATGGAATGAGCGGTTACGCGATCTGAGCGTCGAGCCCTCTGGACGGGACAGTCCGTGGAGCGCATCGTCCAGCGCTGCTGTGGGGAGATCTGGATTTAGCCGGACCAGGGCACGCTGCAAGGTCGATTGCAGGACCACATCGGAGTAGGTTGCCCGCAACGGATGAGGTTCGAGCACCGTGTCAGGCCCACCCATGGCTTCGTAGCCCAACTCCCGGAACCACCCTAGGGCCGCATCCTCCACGATCGACTCCGAGAAGACCACGCCTAGCTTCCGGTTCCCTTCAGAGGTCCAAGGCCCTCGAGCCGATTGAACCACTCCCCGAAGTGCCGACACTCGGACGTTACGGTCTCGAGTCCGATACTCTGGATCACCCGAGCGCCGTGACGTACCTTCCGATAGCCGGGCAGCACCCTCAGCTGAGCCGAGGGATGGGTATCGGCACCGTCATTTATATGTTCAGGGCTGGAGGCAGACCGTCGGATGTCCAGAAGCCTTGCCACATAACCCTTCCACCTGGTTTCGATATCAGGAAACCGCTCCACATCCGAGAAGAGCAACGATTCGAACTCGTAGGGTTGAATATACGGAAAGAACCTATCGGGACAGGTACGAGATTCTTCGACAGCTACCTTATGAAACTCTGATTCTATGGCTTCAGCACGCTGAATCGGATCTTCGAGTTGGAGCGACTCCAAGTACCCGGGAAAGTCGTTTCCCAATCCGTACAGATCGAAGAGTGTCGTCACGTAGACATCGGAGTCCTGGCGTCGAACCTGGCCTTCAGCTTGACGTAGAGTGTTACGTAGGTACCGTATTACTCTGGCACGCCGGAGATCTCCACCTCGACCCCGTGATGAAGTGGGGATAGTTCGTGGTTCTACGAAGATCCGACGTACAGCCAAGCGAGGCTGTAAGACCTTCTTGGTAAATACCACCTCGGTAGCACCCTCACAAACTACTAATACTCGGATCACCAATCAGGACTCCCTCCGAGCACGTTCATCGTCCATAAGTCACCAAGCGTGTAGTCTTCTAACCACTCGTGTAGGGCGGTTGGGTCCGTGCGCTCGAATATAGATGCTCCATCTTTACGGCTCACGACTACGATGTCTTGTGGATCTATCTCATTGACTAACGCGGCCGACTGTGTTGAAACAATAAGCTGTTTCTCTTCGCTTATACTCTGTAACATATCACCAAGCAAGACAACAGCAAATGGATGTAACCCTAGCTCTGGCTCATCAATGATGATCACATCGGGCTGTAACTCGGGCGGCTGCAATAGCAGCGTAGTCAGGCAGATGAATCGCAGTGTTCCATCGGAGAACTGGAGAGGCCCACGCGCGGTATCCGGATCACCGGTCTCAAACCATTCCAATTCCATCCGGTCGCTCTGATCTCTACGGTACACAAAGCTCTCCAAGAACGGTGCGGCAAGGCGGACGGTTTCTACAATCTGTTTGAAGTCATCAGGAAACTGCTCACGTAGACGGCGTAAGAAAGGAGCTAGATTACTTGCATCGGGCCTGAGCGTGATGTTGTCACGAACAGCATGACTATGACGCATCGGGGAGTGTAGACCGGTGTTGTTGAAGTGATAGACACGCCAACTGCGGATCGCGCGCTGGGCATACCAAGCAAACGTGTCCTCGTCCGTTACGTCGGGCAGGAGAGCCTCATAGTGCCCCATACCCAGTTGGCGACGTGGACTGGACCATTCCCCGAAGAACCTTGTGGCCTCGTCGAGGAAAAACAACCGATCCCGCGGCCCCGGATGCAGCGAGAACTCGTAACCGTTTTTCCCGAACACCAGTTCCACGTCGATATGTGGGGTACACCATCGGCCACCGAACATCAACGCGTCTGGTCCGCCGTTCTCGGCAACGAACACCCCGAGGCGCTTCCGCACGATCGCTGCCAGCATGTCGAACAAGCTGATGAGATTGCTTTTGCCAGCACCGTTGGCACCGATGAGCACGTTCAACGACCGTAGCTCGAAGTTCTCCAGCTCCCGGAGCGACTTGAACCCGCGCACGGTAATGCTTTCCAACATGGTGCTGATGCTACAGAATCGACGAGCGCACGGACGGTCTGGTCATACGGTCGGTTCTGCCAGCAGATTGACAACCAGGCGGACCATCAGGTCCTTGTTGCGCGGGGCGCTCTCCGCGATCAGCAGCGTGAGCGCGGTTAGGGCCTGGGGATTGAGCTGATGCTCCATGCACTCCTGCTCGAGGTAGACCAGGAACAGCAGCGAGCCGATGCGCTTGTTGCCGTCGGTGAAGGGATGGTCCTTGACCAGGAAGTAGAGAAGGTTCGCCGCTTTCTCCTCCCTGGAGCGGTAGAGCGGTTCCCCGAACATGGTCTGCTCGACGTTGCCGAGGATGGCTTCGAGCATGTCACCGCGCATGGCGCCGAAGAGGGGGGTAGCCTCCCCGCGCACCATCAGTTCCCGCTTGAACTCGACGATCGTCTTGACAGCGCGGTCGTACTCCAATGCGGTATTGGCAGGTTTCGCGCCTGCCGGCGCGGCGAGCCGATCCTCGTCGTACTCCAAGAGCAGATGCCATGTGGCGGCATAACCGGAGATGAGATCCAGGACGGCGCTCCCGGTGTCCTCGACCAGAGCTTGGTTCTGCAACGTTCGGGCCAGGAGATCCAGCGTCTCGCGCGCCTCGGTTAACCCACGCTCGGCCAGCCGCCGCTCGTTGAGGGTGTAGCCGTGAACCAGGTGTTCGCGCAAGGTACGCGTGGCCCACTGACGAAAGCGCACCGCCTGGCGCGAGTTGATCCGGTAGCCCACGGAGATGATGGCGTCGAGGCCGTAGTGCCTGATGCGTCGCCTGACCTGCCTCCCGCCCTCAGATCGAACTAGTAAGAAATCCTTGGTAGTTGCCTTCTCGTCCAGTTCGTCGTCGGCGAACACGTTCTGGAGATGCATCAGCACGTTCTGGGGAGTGGTGTCGAACACGTCGGCCATCTGGCGCCGAGTCAGCCACACCGTCTCCCGGTCCAGCCGGACATCCACGCTCACGGCGCCGTCCGCGGCCCCGTAGACGACAAGCTCGCCGCGAGGGGACCCTTGACACGTTGTTTCGCTTGCCGTCACGGTCATGATCCAGGATCGTACCGGTTGCCCGTGACATAGTCACGGCGCCGTCCTCGCCCCGACCCTCGGGGTGCCCGGTGACCTACTCAGAAGAGGCGGTGAGCACCGGGGTAGCTGGCTTGTCACTGATGGTTACCCGAACTTCGCCAGACACCAGCTTGGGCAGAAGTATATTGCGCATCGTAGCCAGTGTTCGCGACTGACAGTTGATACCTGTAGTGGACATGAATAATGATTGAATGACCTTGCTGAAGGCCACTCCGACATTCTTGGGAGCAACTGCCAAGCAGTAGCTGCCGATGGCTTTCGGTGGTACACGCTGGCGACCGCTCGTGCCTGTCATGTTAACGATCGCATGTCTGCGGAAGGCCGGGAGGCGCGCCAGTAGGTATGCGAAGGCGAAAGGCCACGGGTTCTTCGGGCGCAAGACGACAAGTTCTGTAGAACCCCACCCAGTCTCGTGCTCATCAAGGAAGTCTACGAGAGCTGTCTTGCCATTCTCTAGCGAGGGTGTAATACGGGCTAGCAGGGTGTCCCCACTTACGAAACGGCTTCCTGACGTGAAGGGGCGGCGTGTCCATCCTGCAATGTGGGAGCCTGACGTAGGCATTGCTGCCATGGCAACATGAGCCGCCGTTTCCCCACGCCGGAGCTTCCTGCGTGGGTTGACCTCGATCACATCCTCGAGTGTGCCGACCTGCCATCCATCGGGGACCTTGCCTAGCTTGGAGTCGATGAGGCGGTCGGGGAAGAGGTCGTAGAGGTCGGCGGGGAGGCCGGGGAGGGACTCGCCGGGTCGCCAGCGGCCTTCGATCTTGGCTCGGACGGGGTCGAAGTCGACGAACCATGACTTGAACAAAGCTCGGGCCATCTCCTCCAGCGTTTCGCTCATCCGCCGGTTCAACTCGATCTTGTCGTCGAACGTTCGCAGCACGCGTGCGATGGTTCGTTGCTCTTCGAGAGGTGGGAGCAAGAACTTATATCTTGAGACATGTTCCCATTGTGCCCGTGGCATTCGTGTGCCTTCTGACCCAAGTGTCGCAAAATCCACGAAACTCGGAGATGCCATCCTATAGAAAAGGAACTCCTGATCAATGCCCTCGGTTGCTCGTACAACCCAGATGTCAGTCGAACACACCCCGCCGAATGGAGCCAACACTATCTTGTGGAAGTACGGACGAAGCTTACCGAAAAGTAAATCACCGCGAGAAAACCTTAGTTTCGCGCTCTTGACGTCACTCTCTATCCCATAGTCCAAAAGCGATAGCGACCCTTCGCCGATATGTTGGAGTCCGATGTATGGAGAATCGCCGGTGGGCGAAGGCGAGACCGTCTGCCGGATGAGGCGAGCACATTGACCCAACGTCACCTCGCGCCAGCCTGGGGCTCTTATTCCTTTCTGAAGCACCACATATTCGCGGTCGATTTCGTCCTGGAACCTGCCGGGTATGGAATGCCAATCTAGAACGTCCACTCGGATGGGTAAACTGGAATCTTCGAATTCTTCTTTCAAGCGGCCCATCACGGACTGGTTGAGGGGCCGATCGCTCATCACTGCTAAATCTAGATCGGAATAGGCCCTTGCGGTCCAGGTAACTCGAGAGCCGTAGGCCCTTACCTCACACTCAGGAACGTGCTCGGCGAGTATACGCTCGACGATGGAGAGATGATCCGGGGCGAGGTCGATCATTGCCTCTCGCGAAGGGCGTGGAAAAGGGATCGGGCATCGCAGATAAACTCGCCTGTGGCTCTGTAGACCTGTAGGGCCCGCTTCCGATCATAGATGTGGACGGTGCTGTTCCGGGCGGAGTGGTGTTGCATCCATCCTTCGACATCGGCGATGAGTCGGCTTTCGGCAGCCAGTCGAAACAGCTCACGGCGGGTTATGCCATCTGCGATCCCAGGCGTGACGTTCATGTTCAGCCAACGCGCGATGAGCTTCCAGCAGAGTTCGTAGGTGATCTCGAAGTTCTTGACAACGCCGGCTTGGATGCCCATACGCTCCACGTCCGTCAACATTCCCATGCGAACTTCATCCTGTGCCGCGGCCAACAGGTCATCAAGGGCCTTTACGGAATCGCCCAGGTGTGTTAGTTCCAGTGGCATTTTGGGGAAGCTAGTGGTCTAGCTCAGCAACATTGACAAAGGGAGTAATTGTCACTCCCTCTGGAGATATCTGGACTAGGTACATCTCATCATTGCTATTGATCGCGATCATATGCTTGGTAAGTAAGTTTATGATTTTGAGATGCCAATGTGGTATATGTTTGGCATAGTAATCGATATCTATGTCGCCGTTGTGTAGGGGGTTTCGATTATGAAGTATATTGCCGAGCCGTCCATATATTTCGCGGAGCTCGTCTCTGGTCAGCCAATCACCAGTGGGCCGAGAGTCGATGGTTCCAGCGTCCCTCGGATGCTGCCTCGCTGCAGGTTCAGGTGTATTAGTCATTACAGGCTCGGGCCAGCAGTCGGAAACGACTTCGTCAAGCTTGCTAAGGATTTTGGCGGGGCTATATTGTCTTGTCACGTTGCTAGGCATGTGTTGGGCATTGGCAATGAAGCAAGCGAAGGCGATATCCTCAAGCTGCTTACGAATCTGTAGCGAGACGGATTCCAACCATCCAATGTGGTTTGGTAGAGCCTCATTAAGGTAATATATGAAGTCAGAACGCTGCTTTATGTCAACCATTAGCTCCCGATAATAATTGAGAGCGTCGCTGCTGAGTTCGGTAGCCTCTCCGGCCTTATCCGGGATCGAATTATAGTCGATATTCATGGTCGTCCGTTAGGTCCTCTCTGAGCAGGTCACTAGTCTGCCGTGATTCATTTATCCCTGCTCAACATAGTTCACAATACGTCGCCGAACCCCAAATTCTTAAGGTTGGCTGCGATAGCGGCGTCCAGCCTACGGGCTTCGACCTGCTGCTCGCGCCACCGGGACGTGAGACGCGCCATCTTCTCCTCGAACGGTTCGCCATCATCTTCTTGGGGTTCGATACCCACGTACCGTCCCGGAGTGAGCACATGGCCGTGCTCGCGCACCTCGTCCAGGGTAGCGCTCTTGCAGAAGCCCGGCACGTCGGCGTACTCACCCGCCTCCTCCTGGCCACGCCAGGCGTGGTAGGTGTCAGAGATGCGTCTGATGTCGTCGTCGCTCAACTCGCGGTGTGTACGATCCACCATGTGGCCCATCTCGCGGGCGTCGATGAACAGTATCTCGCCCAGCCGCTCCCGGTGCGGACCGCGCAGACGGGTCCGTGACAGGAACCATAGGCAGGCGGGTATCTGGGTGGAGTAGAACAGCTGACCTGGCAGCGCCACCATGCAATCCACCAGGTCGGCCTCGATGATCGCCTCCCTGATCTTGCCCTCACCGGACTGCATCGAGGACATGGAGCCGTTTGCCAGCACGAACCCGGCCGTTCCCCAGGGCGACAGGTGGTGGATCATGTGCTGTACCCACGCGAAGTTGGCGTTGCGAGGCGGCGGCACCCCATATTTCCAGCGCTTGTCGTCCTTGAGGCGTTCGCCGCCCCAGTCGGAGATGTTGAAGGGCGGATTGGCCAAGATGTAGTCAGCCTTCAGGTCAGGGTGGCGATCGTTGTGGAATGTGTCGCCGTGGGCGATCTGACCCTCGATACCGCGGATGGCGAGGTTCATCCTTGCCAACCGCCAGGTTGTGTAGTTCGACTCCTGGCCGTAGATGGAGATATCCGCCTTCGCCAGACCACCGTTTCCGTTCCCCGTGGCGTGTGCCCGCATGAAGTCCATGGACTGGACGAACATGCCTGACGAACCGCAGCAGGGGTCGTACACCCTTCCGTTGTAAGGCTCCAACATCTCCACCAGCAGCCGGACAATGCAGCGAGGGGTGTAGAACTCGCCGCCCCGCTTACCTTCGGCGTCGGCGAAGCGGGACAGGAAATACTCGTAAACCCGGCCCAACACATCTTTGGAGCGGGCGTCCTCGTCCCCGACCTTGATGTTGCCGACCAGGTCGATCAGCCCGCCCAACCGCTGCTTGTCGAGGGCGGGCCTGGCGTAGTCCTTCGGCAGGACATCCTTGAGGGACTCGTTCTCCCGCTCGATACCGACCATGGCGTCATCGACGATCCGGCCGACCTCGGGCTGCCGCGCGTGAGCCTGGAGATGGGGCCAGCGGGCCTCCGGCGGTACCCAGAACACGTTGCGGGCCAGGTACTCGTCGGAGTCCTCGGGGTCGGCCCACTCCTCCTCGGCCAGACGCTCGCGGGTCTCCTCGAACACGTCGGATATGTACTTGAGGAAGATGAGACCGAGCACCACATGCTTGTACTCGGCCGCGTCCATGCTGCCCCGCAGCGTGTCCGCCATCTTCCACAATTCGGCCTCGTAGCCCGTTGTAGCACCACTGCTCTCGGTGTGGGCGCCCGCTTGGGGTCTGTTGTGCCTTCCACTCCTCATATTCACTCAGTCCGAAACCCTTCCCGCCTTCTCTCGATCAAGTCTGTCAGTCGAACGCAGCCATCAGACTAGTACCTGAGTAGGCTACCGTTCTTATACCGAGAGCACGACGATGAGTCGCCCTAACTGGTTCTAGGTGGTCTCCACCGCACATCCTACATAGCGGTTTAGAGGCCGATGGCTTCGCCTCTTGGTGTCGCCATGTGGTAGCCATCACCAAGTTCAGGATCAGCTGCACCGCTACCAGCCTCGATCGAGAGACGTGCGCCGGGAGAACCCGTGGTGGGGTGCTAATGTGTCTGCCTGCCTGTCGCGACAGTCACCGCTTCTTATCTCGGTAAGTATCAACATCCGTCCTACGAAGGAATCTACGAACAATGTACACCAGTCGTATCAACAGTTTGAACCAGCAGATAATAAGAGTACAAAACGAGCAGGCACGGGAGATCAGGAAGGAAGCAGACATCCTGACCCGTATCAATCGCGTGAACGATGCTGCTTCTCGGACCCGCAGCCCGTCGACAGCCCAGAGTAAGCTGAGGGAAGTGGAACGACTAACACGACAGTTGGGATCCACTAAGAAGACGCAGGCCAATCTATCAACAAAGCTGTCACAATTGTCCAACAGACTCCAGCACTACGAAGGCCTTCAATCACGATACATCGTTAGAAAGCAGAAGGAACGTGATGACGAACAGCGACGGCTGATCCGTCATCAAGAGAGACAACAGCACCTTGTTCACAGCGTGAGTTACCAACCCATGGGTATTGTTTCATCCGCTTCTGGGAAATCCGGCACTGACATTCAGTACGACTTCTTCATTTGCCATGCTAGCGAAGATAAGGATGGGATCGCCCGTCAACTGGCCGAGATCCTTGAGCAGAGAGGCGTTCGAGTTTGGTTTGATGAGTTCACACTTTCGATTGGCGATAGCCTAAGACGCGAGATAGATCGTGGGCTTGCCAACTCACTATTCGGAGTAGTAATACTGTCGGAATTTTTCTTTCAAAAAGAGTGGCCGCAGAAGGAATTAGACGGGCTCACTGCCCTTGAAGCAGATGGTCGCACAAGAATTCTACCTATTTGGCACCAATTGTCGAAGGATAGGGTGGCCTTGTACAGCCCAACTCTGGCGGATAAGGTGGCACTATCTACCGATACTACTGATGCAGAAACTATCGCAGATGAGTTGTGCAAACGGCTCGGTTAGTGTTCATGAGCTCGGAGAACCATGAGGTAACCACTTAAGGGCACATAGCATGTTCATCGTGAACATATTGGGTTGAGCTTTGAGCTACCCGACCCGATCCGGCCGCGGGTAGTTCGCCGGGGTGCCGCCCTTCCCTGATCGGTAGGTCGTTTCGCTGCGCTACCGTGGCTTTCCGGCCACTCTCCTGCGGCTTTGGTCCGGTGGGGATAGTGGAGTTGCCCCGCTTTTGTGGACAGTTTTCGGCTAGGCGATCAAGAGGGTAGTTGGCTGCTCCTTTCGTAGTTGTTGGGTGACAGATATCCGATGGTCGAGTGCCGCCGGTGGGGGTTGTAGAACCCTTCGATGTAGTCGAACACCGCGGAGCGGGCCTGGTCCCGGGTGGGGAACCGGGTCCGGTCCAAGAGTTCGGTTTCGAGGGTGGCGAAGAACGACTCGGCCACGGCATTGTCATACGCGTCGCCTCGCCGTCCCATCGACATGGCGATGCCTGACCGCTCGCAGCGAGCGCCGAACGCGGTCGAGGTGTATTGACCAGGTTCAAGGGGTCGTCGCAACGCTGCCTTGTTGGAGGGAGTCTAGGTGTTCGGTTAGTGCCTCGGCTGGGGTTCTCCAGCCGAGAGTTTTTCGGGGTCGACCGTTGAGGGCTGCGGCGACGGCGTCCAGGTCGTGTCGTGTGTGTCTGCTGAGGTCGGTGCCTTTGGGGAAGTATTGACGG
>LXNI01000013.1_pt1 | contig 190436 bp, 188 predicted proteins | sample 809091 | NCBI WGS metagenome assembly LXNI01 (sample SAMN04870527, study PRJNA318959) | sponge metagenome | biome: 01000161; feature: marine sponge reef; material: water | host: Sarcotragus foetidus | place: Greece: Milos, Mediterranean Sea | collected 2013-05-29 | depth 5-7 m
AACTGCGGGCCATGACTGGCTACGACAGCGGCGAAGCGTCTAACTGGTTGGACTTCACCATCCGTGAAAGGTCCGAGCGAGGCGATGAGTGATCTGAGCAAACACCGCCGCGTGCTCACCCGCGAGGTGAGGGAGACATGGCCGCTTCTCGCAACCGCAGTAGAGAACATTGAGGGGCATCTGGTGGGAGGAACTGCTCTGGCTACCCGACTTCAACACCGCAAATCGTTCGATCTCGATTTCATGGCCCATGAACCGTTCTCGGGCGCTGACCTATTCAAACAGCTCAGCGCATTGGCGGATCATGCTGTGTGCACCAGAGCCGAGCAGGATCGCTTATTCGCCGCCATCAACAATGTCGCCGTGGAGGTATTCACCGCTCCTCGTCGGGGCGAGCATCCAGGACATGTGAACCAACTCGCTCCTTCAAGCCTGCTGGCAGGGATGCGGGTTGCCTCTCTGCCCGACCTTCTCGCGATGAAGATGGACGTGGTCATGTACCGCCCGAAGCTGCGCGACTACATGGACCTGGCGGCAATCGACAACCACGGGCATCTGAAGCTGGAGGACGGATTGCTGCTGCACATGCGGCGCTATGGGACACAGCCGCAGAGCGCTTTCCTCGATCAGCTGGTTGACCGCTTGGAGCGGCCAGGGCGACTGCCCGACGACCCTGAATATGCCGACCAATCAAAGCGCGTGCTCGACTACCTCGCCAATCGTGTTCCTGCGCTGCGAAGCCATGTGGCCCGGCTTCGGAAGGGCGTCCAAGGCATCGGCAACCCCCAACCCCGATCCGCCCACGCGGGATTGCTCCAGACGATTGAAGTCGCCCCCAGCACTCCCTCTGGCAGTTCTGCCGCCTCCCCCGTATGCGGACACGAGACGCCCACAGGACCGTGCAAGAGCCCGAAGCCTTCTCCCACAGGACGCTGCGCGGCCGGACATCAGCGCTGATCCAGGTCTGGCCCACGGCTAACGGGTCAAGCGGCCGCTACTGTCGCGAGGTCGGTGGAGCGGAGCGAGAACCGCGCCGCAAATTCTTGTTTCAGCGCCCCGACTTGGAGAAGCGGCTATCAGCTCGTCGTGGGACAATGCGAGGCACGCCACCTGGCCGCCGAAGACCCTGACAGGTCCGGCCATCTGGCCCTTCCCTATATTTTGGTGGTCTTGGAGGAGTTTTCCGTCTACTACTCGTTCCAGCCAGACCAAGACTGGGAGGGGGTCAAGTGGCAGGAGAGGCGGGAATGGGTGAGACAGCGAAGGTTCGCCCATGCCGCGCAGGTCGTGATCAAAGACATGGCACGCAAGGCCCGGGCGGCTGGGATCCACCTGATGTTTATGAGTCAAGCGCTGCCGCAGGAGGCTGGGCATGTTCAATATGTCAGCACCACCATCGGCTTGGCCGCGTCCGAGCATGCCATGTCGAAGGCGTACATCGGCGCAGCAGACCTCGAAGAGATTGAATCGCCGGGCGAGGGGAACAGGCAGAAGCGGATGCTCACATAGATTGCCCTCAATGAGCAAGGCAGTTGCAATGAGCGAACAGGTTGTCTGTATCCGTGCCGAGTAGAACGCATGGCGTATCGCTTGTGCCTTTGAAACCTCTAACGCCGTGGTCTGAATCGTGGCTGCGGCACAGCTGCCCGATGCCGTCTATCAGAGGTCCTGGGTCGATGTACGCCTCGTCGTGGACAGCGGCGAACACGGGCGACCCGCGGTCCCACGTGGACACGCACACATCTGGGAACTTCCTGCCCATGTCGCTGTACCCATAGTGGACGGCGGTTATCGCCAGAGTACCGAATTCTGCCGGTGCCTCGACTTCGCCGAATTGCCAATCGTCGGAAGCACGCCGATAGAGGGTTGCTTCCATTGCATTTCCTTACTTTGTAACGAAAGTAAGGAAAGCAGCCGACATCGTGAACCTGGCTCAGAAAAGGTGACGCCAGGCAAGTCGCTATGCGGCGAATTCGGCTCGGATTTGGGAGCCGTGCTGGTTGAGGGCGGGGAGGGAGGGGGTGGCGTTGGGGGTGGATTGGTCCCAGTCGGCGGTGGTGGCGGGGGCGGGGAGTTCGACGGTGCCGTCGGCGTGGGTGACGGTGATCCGGTTGAGCTGGGGGTGGGCCGAGAGGCCGGCCACGTCGTTGACGGTGCCGAAGGCCATGCGGCTGGCGGTGAGCTTGCGGCGGAGCTCGTCGGTGCTCAGGCGGGCAAAGACTTCGGCGACGGCGTCGTCGGTCCCCGCCCGGTTCGTGACTCGGGCCTTGTTGGTGGCGAACCGGGGGTCGTGGGCCAGCTCAGGCTGGCCAAGCACTGTTTCGCACAGCGTGACCCATTCCCGGTCGGACTGCACGGCGATGAGCAGGGTGGTGCCGTCGGCGGTGGTGAATCCGCCGTAGGGGGCGATGGACGGGTGGGCTAGGCCCACACGCTCAGGGCCCTTGCCGAGGTAATCGTGGTGCAGCAGGGGGACGGTCATCCATTCGGCCATGGTGGAGAACAGTGAGACTTCGATTGCGGCACCCTCGCCGGTGCGGGCTTGGCGGGCAAGTGCCTGGCTGATGGCTCGGGCAGCGGCCTCGCCGGTGGCGATGTCAGCTACAGATACCCCCACCCGGCCGAGCGGTCCGGGCGCGCCGGAAACTGAGACCAAGCCGCTTTCGGCCTGCACCAACAGGTCGTAGGCCTTCATCTGGGCGTATGGCCCGGTATGTCCGTATCCCGAGATGTCGCAAGTCACCAGTCGGGGGTGCCGATTGCGCAGCGAACCGGAGCCGAACCCAAGCCGTTCGGCCGCGCCCACGGCCAAGTTCTGGATGCAGACTTCGGCCCGGTCGATCATCCGAGCCAGCAGCGCTTGGTCGTTCTCGTCCTTGAGGTCGAGGACGATCGATTCCTTTCCTCGATTCAGCCAGGCGAAGTAGCTGGACAACCCGTCGGCGGCCGCGTCGTAACCTCGGGAGAAATCGCCTTCGGCCCGCTCGATCTTGATGACCCTGGCCCCGGCATCGGCCAGCCGGCAAGACGCCAATGGCCCGGCCACAGCTTGTTCGATCGAGACCACCAGCACGCCATCTAGTGGCTTGGCCGAACTCACTCCAGCAACGTACCCCGCTGTTGGCCTGAGCGGCACACCACTAGGCTCCCGCCATGACTCCACAGGAAATCTTGGATTTGGCCCGCGAACATGCTGCGGCCGAAGCAGAGAACGACGCCGAGCGAACGTTGGCCACGCTGGTGGACGAACCGACTTACGAGTTCTGGCCGATGGGCAAGGGATTCACCGGCGGGGATCTGGCCCGGACGTTCTATCTGGAGCAGTATCCGCAGTTCGCCCAGCGGGTGACCGGGTACGGGGTGCTGGGGGAGTGGACCAACGACCAGTGCGCTATCCAGGAGTATTGGGTGGAGATCGATGGTCAGACCCGTCACATGGTCATGTCCATGATGCCTGCTGAAGGGAACCTGCTAACCGGGGAGAAGCTGTACTGCGACGACGCCTTCGTGGAGGCTTTGCTGGGGCACCTCTGCGTACACCTGAAGCCGGTCTAGCCCAGAAGGTGTTTCTGGACTTTGCCGAGAGCGTTTCGCGGAAGCTCGTCAATCAGGTGGAGGAGGCGGGGGTGCTTGAAGGGGGCGCACACGCCTTCTAGGTGGGAGCGTAGGTCTTCCATCTCCGGGGTCTTGCCAGGGGCGGCAACCACCCATGCGGTGACCAGTTCGCCCCATTCCTCGTCGGGCGTGCCGGTGACGGCCACGTCCTCGACGTCGGGGTGGGTGCGCAGGGCATCCTCAACCTCCCGGGGGTACACGTTCAGGCCGCCGGTGATGACGAGTTCCTTAGCCCGGCCTCGCAGTCGCAGGTATCCCTCCTCATCGAATTCGCCCAAGTCGCCGGTGCGGAACCATCCGTCTTCGTCGAATGCCGCCTCGGTGGCCTCGGGGCGGCGCCAGTAGCCGGCAAATACGTTGGGCCCTCGCACCAATACTTCGCCGGTTTCGGGGGCAAGTTGCAACTCCACCCCAGGTAGGGGGAACCCCACTGTGCCAGCTCGGCGCTCGCCATCATGGGGGTTGGACACCAGCATGATGGTCTCGGTCATGCCGTAGCGCTCCAGCACTCGCACTCCGGCAGCCTCTTCCAGGCGGCGGTGCAGATCGGCGGACAGGGGAGCGGAACCGGCCACACACAGCCGCAGCCGGGATAACTCACCTAAGCGGGAAGACTGGGCCAGCCGGGTGTACATGGTGGGCACTCCGAAAAAGAGGGTGGCGTCGTGGGCGTCGGCGGCCCCCAGCACTTGATCGGGGGAGAACCCGTCTAGAAGTAACGCCGACGCCCCCGTTAGCAGTGTGCCGTGGAGCCCCACTCCCAATCCGTGCATGTGAAAAAGGGGCAAGGCCAGAACAAGGCGATCGTCGGGCGTCCACCGCCAGGCGATTCGCACCGATTCGGCCCCGGCCAGCAGGTTGCCGTGGGTCAGCACCGCCCCTTTGGGCACGCCAGTGGTGCCCGAGGTGTAGCCCAGCAGGGCGGGGTCGCGACTGGAGAGCTGGTCGAGGCTGAGGGCTGAGGCATCGTCAAGGTCCAGCCGGGGGGAGGCCACCAGTATCTCAGGGGCAAGCTCAGCCAGCCATCGAACCCACTGGGGGTTGTCAACCACTGCGGCACGAGGCTCGGCGTCGCCGACGATATGGGCCAGTTCGGCCTTCTGGTAGGCCCCGTTGACCGGCACGACGATCAGCCCCAAACGCAGGGCGGCAACGTGGGCCACCACGAGATCCACTGAAGCGGCGGCAGAGAGGATGATCCGGTCGCCCTTGCGCAGGCCTGCACCAAAGAGCCGGCCCGCCGCGGCCTTCGTGCGCCGGGCCAATTCGCCTCTGGAAACCCACCCTGTGCCTGCGTCCCACAGCGTTGGTTTGGACGTTTGAGAAGCCCAGCACTTGCTCCAAGCCGCCGGAAGGCTCACCTCGGCTGTCAGATCTACCGAATCTGGATCGTCCCCAGGTGGGAAGTGGACGGCGTCAGATCTCACCCGGCGATCATGGCATGAGGAGAGTGGGCTAAGTCGGGTTGGCTGGGTTGGCCGCGATATCGTCACTCCTCGTGCCCTTGAATCTGGCCACTGCCTGGGAGGCCGCTGCGGAAGCCGTTCCGGACGCGGATGCCGTGGTGTGCCATCCGGTTAGCCGGACGTGGCGGGAGTTCGAGGATCGGGCTGCTCGGCTGGCGGCTGCGCTGGGAGAACTTGGCATCGGCGCGGGCGACAACGTGGGTCTGTATCTGTACAACAGCAACCCTTACAGCGAGGTCACATTCGCGACGTTCAAGGCCCGGGCTGCTCCCTGCAATGTGAACTACCGCTACCTGGCCGGGGAACTACGCCACCTGCTGGAGGACGCCGATGCCAAGGCGGTGTTCTTTTCTCCCGAGTTAGCCGACCGGGTGGACGAGGCCCGGGCCGACCTGCCTCTGCTGCGGGCTGCCATCTGTGTGGGCGAGCCGGGCGACCCCGTGCCCGACTGGGCGCTGGACTACGAGCAGTTGATCACCGAGCACGAGCCGGCCCCTCCCATCGAGCGCAGCCCCGACGACCTCTGGATGCTCTACACCGGAGGTACTACCGGCAAGCCAAAAGGAGTCATGTGGCCTCACGGGTCGCTAGTCGGCACCATGGTCGCACCGTTTCGAGCGCTGGGCCTGCCCCTCCCCGACACCGTCGATCTGGTGAAGTCCAACATCGCGGCCATCTACGACAGCGGGAGGGTGTCACGCCAGATCGCGGCCTCGCCCCTCATGCACGGCACGGCCAGCATTGTGGCGCTGTCCACCTTCACCCAGGGCGGGACGGTCATCACCATGCCGGAGCGCAGTTTTGACGCTGACGCTCTGTGGCGCTGCGTGGAGCGGGATCGAGCCACGGTGCTGACCATTGTCGGAGATGCTTTCGGCCAGCCGATGGCCGACGCCCTGGACGCGGCCGCCGCCCGGGGGGAGCCCTACGACCTGTCGTCGGTGTTCATGGTCATGTCCTCCGGTGTGATCTGGAGCCAGCCGGCGAAAGAGGCCCTGCTGGTGCACAAGAACATGAAGCTGGTGGATTCGCTCGGATCCAGCGAGGGCACCGGTACCGGCATGAGGGTCAGCGACCGCAAGGGTGGCTCGGCCACCGCCCGGTTCACGCTGGGCGAGAACGCCGCGGTGTTCGATGAGGACGGCCATCCGGTGGAGCCCGGATCAGGACAGCCGGGAATCCTGGCGGTGGGAGGCCCTATTCCCATCGGCTACTACAAGGATCCGGAGAAGACGGCGGCCACGTTCCGCACCATCGGCGGGCGGCGCTGGTCGGTGCCAGGAGATTGGGCCACCGTCGAGTCCGACGGCACCATCAAGCTGCTGGGCCGGGGGTCGGCGTGCATCAACAGTGCGGGGGAGAAGATCTATCCCGAAGAGGTGGAAGAAGCGGTCAAGGTCCACCCCGCGGTGGCCGATTGCCTGGTGGTGGGAGTGCCCGACCCAAAGTGGGGTGAGGCGGTCACCGCGGTCGCTCAGGTAGAGGGGGATGCCACCGACGATGAGATCATCGGCGATGCCCGCGCCCGGCTTGCCGCCTACAAGCTCCCCAAGGCGATTGTTCGCACCGATGCCGTGCAGAGGGGCGCCAATGGAAAGCCTGACTACCAGTGGGCCAAACAGACCGCTCTCGACTCCCTGTCCCGTTAGGCGCCGATCTGAAAGCATGGTGCTATGAGCATCAAAGTGACTGCGTTGCCGGCGGCTTTGGGGGCCACTGTGGAGGGGCTCGATGCCGATCATCTTGACGACGGCGTCGCGGCTGAGCTGCGGGAGGCGTTTTGGGCCAACAAGGTGCTGTTCTTTCCCCGGATTCATCTGACGGATGAGCAACATGTGGCACTGGGATCGCTGTTCGGCGATCTGGAAGCAGTGAGCAACGACGATACCGACCATCGCGACCACCACACGGTGGACGACGAGGGCAAGATCCTGGTGCTGGACAGCTCCAATGCCTATTCCCGGGCCAACTTCTGGCACACCGACGTGACCTTCGCCCGCCAACCCCCGCTGGGCTCGCTGTTGTCGATGAAGGAATCCCCGCCCTCCGGCGGCGACACTATGTGGGTCAACACCCAGGCCGCCTACGAGGGGCTGTCCGATCCCATCAAGGCGGCCATCGAAGGGATCACCGCCCGCCATGGCCGAGCCGGGCTCACCGACTTCACCGACCACCCGGTAGTGACCGCCCACCCCGAGACCGGCAATCGGATCCTGTTCGTGAACCGGGGATGGACGTCGTCGCTCAATGGGATGAGCCATTTGGAGAGCAGAAGCTTGCTCACTCTCTTGTGCGACCACATGGAACGGCCCGAATACACGGCGAGGTGGCGGTGGAGCGACGGCGACGCCGCGCTATGGGACAACCGCTGCACCATGCACTATGCCATCGACGACTACGGCTCCGACCACCGCCGCATCCACCGGGTAACCATCTACGACCCCTCCGGTGCCGGGCCGGTCGCGGCCACTCCAGCGGGCTAGCTACAGCTCTAACAGCGCCTGTTCGACCACCTCGGTGAGCGCGGGGTGAATGTAGAGCTGGCCGCGGGCCATCTCGTCGACGGTGAGGCCGAACTGGAAGCCCTGGATGAGCTGCTGGATGAGGGTGGGGGCCTGGGGGCCGATGATGTGGGCGCCCAGCAGCAGCCGGGTTTCGGGATCGGCCAGCACCTTGGCGAAGCTGGTGGTGTCTTCCATGGCCCAGCCGTAGGCGGTGTCTTGATAGGGGCGGACGGCCTTCACGTAGGGTCGCCCTTCGGCTTGCAGAGCTTGCTCGGTGGCACCAACGGCAGCCACTTGGGGGTAGGCGAACACCGCGTGGGGGATCCCGGAATGATCGGGCACCCGCAGATCGTCGGGATGGGCGATGTTGTGGGCCACCGCCCGGGTGTCCTCGTTTGCGGTGTGCTTGAGCTGGGCCGCGTGGCAGATGTCCCCCAGCGCCCACACTCCATCGACGCCGGTTCGGAGGTACTCGTCAGTCACCACATAACCGTTGTCGTCTAGTTCAACCCCTGAGATGGTCACGCCGAGTTGTTCGCCGTTGGGCACCCGGCCGGTGGCCACCAACAGCACATCTCCGGTCACGTCTCGGGCTTCGGTTTCAGCGGTGATCTGAGAACCGGTCTGAGACACGCCGGTGATGGGGGAGCCCAGCGCGCAGTCCATTCGCTGGCTCACGATCTCGGTAAACGCGGCCGACACATCCTCGTCCTCGGCCCGCAGCAGACGTTCAGAGCGGTTCACTATCGTCACCGACACCCCCATGGCATCGAACACGTGGCCCAGCTCGGCGGCGATGTAGCCCCCGCCCAAGATCACCATTCGCTCCGGCAGCGATTCCAGGCGCATCACGGTGTCGGAGGTGTGGTAGGGCACGTCGGCCAATCCAGGAATCGGGGGGATGAACGGCCGGGCCCCGGCGGCCAGCACGATGTGGTTGCCGGTGATCTGCCGCCCGTTTACCTCCAGCATCTTGTGGCCGACAAAGCGGGCGTCGCCGTTGAACACGGTCACGTTGTCCAGGCTGTGCCGATAGTCCTCCCCGCCTTGGGCGATGGGATCGATGCGCCCGAACACCCGGTCTACGATCTCGGGCCAACGCACCCCGCCCAGCGTGCTGTCCACCCCAAAATGGCCGGTGTGCCCCGCCTGATGGGCCATGTCGGCGGCGTACACGAACATCTTCGAGGGTATGCAGCCCCGGTTCAGGCAGGTCCCACCAAAAACGTCCCGCTCGATCAGCGCCACCCGCCAATCGTCGAAATCGGGGGTCAAAACGCTGTTGCCCGACCCGGTGCCCACCACCACGAGGTCGAAGTGCTCGGAGGACTCAGGCATATGCGAGATCAGCCAGCCTGTGGTGGCCCTTTGACGGTTTGGTCCTCGTCGATCAGCTGGGCCCGGCGGCTGGGGTTGCGGCCCAGCTGGATGTCCTCGTGGCGCTGCATGATGGACTCGGCGTACACGTAGTCGGTCCAGATGTAGAACTGTTTGTCGAGCACCGCGTTGTACACCAACTCGGCCACCTCGGGTGGTTTCACGGCGTCCTCGTAGATGGCCATCATCATTTGGATCCGCTCCTCGTCCTCGGCAGTGGGATCGGGCGGGATTATTGGGGAGCGAAGCGTCTCGGGGCGGTTGCGCTCGGAGTTGATGATGTTGGTGGTTACTAGGCCGGGACAGAGCACCGAAACGCCGACCGTCGAGCCGCTCTCTTCAAGTTCCCTGTAGAGCGTTTCGGAGATGGTGACCACCGCGTGCTTGGTGGCGTTGTAGGGGCCGATGTTGGGATACGAGGTGTGCCCGGCAACCGAGCCGGTGTTCACGATGTGGCCGTCGCCGTGATCCATGAGGTGGGGGAGGAACACCCGGATGCCGTGAATCACGCCCCAGAGATTCACGCCGAGCACCCACTGCCAGTCGGCGGTGGTGAGGGTGTGCATCAAGCCGCCAGCGCCCACACCGGCGTTGTTGCACACCACGTTGACCTGCCCGAATCGGGAGAAGGCCGCTTCGGCCAGCTCGTCCATGTCTTGCTCAGAGCTAACGTCGGTGAGCACGCCCACCGCGTCCACCCCGGCATCGTTCATCTCGGCCACCGCGGCGTCCATAGCCGGGCCCTCGACGTCGGCGATCATGATGCGTGCTCCGGCGGCGCCAAAACGGTCGGCCATGGCTCGGCCCATTCCGCTGGCCCCGCCGGTGATGACTGCCGCTTTGCCCTCAAGTGTGTCCATGGGCCGACGCTATCGCTTGCCTTCTGGGCGAGCCGATGTCGGAGGCGATGAAACCAGCGTTGGCGACAGGAAGCTAGGGTTCCCGCCGTGAGCAAGCTAAGCGCCGTTGTGATGTACCCCTTGGCCATGGATGAGTCTGAGCTCGATGACCTGCACCGGAGGTTTCCTGATGTGCAGTTCCACAACATCGCCTATTTCGAACCCCACGGGCTGCGGGACGCCAAGGCCAAGGGCAGAGTAACCGATGAACTGCTGGCCACCGCCCCGCCCCTGACCGATAAGGAAAGGGAAACCATCGCGGCGGCCGACGTGCTGATGGCCCTCGACCTGCCCCCGGGCATCAGGGATTGGGCACCCCGATTGCAGTGGGTTCAGGCCATCGGGGCGGGCATCGGCCAACTTGAGCCGGCCAAGCTGAAGGCAAAAGGCATTGCGTTGACCAACGCCGCCGGGGTGGCCTCGGCTCCCATCGCCGAGTTTGCCGTCGGCCGGCTGCTGGAGGTGTGGAAGGACATCCGATTGCTAGAGCGCCAGCAAAAGGATCACCACTGGCAGATGCACCAGGGACTGCTGGTGAAGGGGAAGACCATCGGGATCGTCGGCCTGGGTGCCATCGGCCGCGATGTGGCCCGCCGGATCAGAGCCTTCGAGACCAAGGTGCTGGCCAACCGCCGCTCTGCCCAGCTCGGCGACACCGACCCCGACGTCGACGAGCTGTTCAGCCTCGATCGCCTCGACGAGATGCTGGCTCGCTGCGATGCGGTGGTGCTGTGCGCCCCCCATACCCCCGAGACCATCGATCTGTTCGACGCGCAGCGCTTGGGACGGCTCAAGCCGGGGGCGGTGGTAGTGAACGTGGGCCGGGGTTCGATCATCGACGAGGCCGCGTTGGTGGCCGCGCTGGAGTCAGGCCAGGTGGGGGCTGCGGTGCTGGATGTGACCCGCGAGGAGCCGCTGCCCGCTGACAGCCCGCTGTGGGATGCGCCCAACATGTATCTGTCGCCCCACTGCTCCACTGCCCGCGAGGGCTACAACGAAGCCCTAATGGAGTTGTTCTGCGACAATCTGGAACGCTTTTTGGCCGGGACGCCGCTTCGCAACGTGGTAGACCCCGACCGGGGCTACTAGGAATAGGAACAGATCCCACTGAGGAGGAATCACCCATGCCGTCAGATGCCTACAACGCCGCAGTGGCCGCTCTGAAGCAGCAGATGCAGGAATCTGCCGCCGGCCCTCCACCCGATTTGGCTACGACTCGGGCCGGTTTCGAGGCGGGTTACAGCTCGATGCCCGTTCCCGACGGCGTGAGCTTCGCGCCGGTCGATGCCGGAGGGGTTTCTGCGGAGTGGGTCACACCTCCCGAGGTGGAGGGAAATCGGACCATTGTGTACTTGCATGGCGGCGGCTATGTGGTGGGCAGCCTCAACACCCACCGACACGTGGTGAGTCGCTTGGCCCAAGGGGCTAAGGCCCGGCTGCTTAACGTGGACTACCGCCTCGCCCCCGAGAGCCCTTTCCCGGCCGCCCTAGACGACGCCATGGCCGCGTGGCAATGGCACCTGGCCAACGGTGGAGAGGCAGCCTACACCGCCATTTCCGGCGACTCCGCTGGTGGGGGACTGGCCATCGCGCTGTGCATGAAGCTACGGGATGAGGGCATGGCCCTACCAGCCTGCGCCGCCCCCATCTCACCGTGGACCGATCTGACTTTTTCCGGCGACTCCATGACCGAGCGGGCCGAGCGCGACCCCATGCTGGCCGGGGCCGACGCACTGTCGGGCATGGTGATGGCCTACGCCCAAAGCACAGACGCCACCGATCCCTACGTCTCCCCGGTGTTCGGCACCTTCGACAACTTGCCCCCCATGATGATCCAGGTGGGCACCGAGGAGGTGCTCTACGACGACAGCACCCGAGTGGTCAAGGCCATCGAGAACGCCAACGGGTCCGTAGAGTTCCGACCCTGGCAAGACATGATGCACGTATGGCACTTGCTGGCTGGTGTCGCCCCCGAAGCCGAGGAAGGCATCGCCGAGCTAGCGGCCTACATTGCCGAGAGGACTTAGCTGGCCGCCAGCTGCCTGCCCAGGGTGCGGAGCTGCTGGGTGCCGGCGCCCAGACTGCATTCGATGTGCTTGTTCCACAGGGTGTAGCGGTGGAGGGGGTAGTCGACGCTCACGCCCATGCCGCCGTGGACGTGCTGGGTGGCGTGGGCCACGTCGTGGGCCCAGTGGGAGGCGTACCACTTGGCGATGGGCAGCCGCAGCGAGGCGTCATTGCCGTGCGCCAGGTCATACAGCACGGCGCAGGCGCACAACCGCACCGCCTCGACATGCATGAACTGGTCGGCCAATCGCTGGGTGACCGCCTGGAACGTGGCCACTGGACGGCCGAACTGCTCCCGAGTTGAGGTGTACTCGGCGGACAGGCGCAGGGCCCGGTCAACCACCCCTACCTGGGTGGCGCACAACAGAGCCACCGCCCGATCGGCTATCCATTGAACCGACGCGCCGTCGGCTGGCCCAAGCGGCTCGCACGGAACACCGTAGAAGCTCACCTGATGCACGGGCTGGAGCCGGGTGGACATGCCCGCCTCCATGGTCACCCCCGGGTTGGCCAGGTCCACCAAGAACAGCCCGGTACCGCTGATGATGCCGTTGTCGGTGCCGTCGTCGAGACCGGCGACCACCACGATCTTGGACGACTCGGCGGCGAACTCCACTACCTCTTTGGTGCCCACCAACTTGCCATCCACCACGCGGGCCATGGGGCTGGTGATGTCGTCGTTCAGGTACTCCTGTAGGCCGACGGTCAACACGTTGGACCCATCGGCGCAGCCGGGCAACACCCGGTGGCGCTGCTCATCGGTACCGAAGGCATCGATGGCCAGCGCGGCCACCGTCCCGCTCCACAGCGGAATGGGGGCTACATGACGCCCTTGGGCTTCGAACACCTGCCCGAGGGCGATCAGGTCCAAGCCTCCTCCGCCAACGTCCTCGCTCAGGCCGATTCCCACCAGCCCGGCAGCGGCCAGGTCGGCATAGAGGTCCCGGTCGAACCATTCGTCGGCGGCCTCGATCTCCATCAGCCGCTCCATGTCGAGGCGGTCGCCCATGATCCGATTGGCCAGCTCGGCTACCGCTTCGTGTTCTTCGTTCAATGAAAAATCCATGTCGTGCCTCCTGATTGCTACTTGCGGCGCTTCTCGCGGGGCAGGCCGAGGCCGGCCATGCCGATGATGTCCCGCTGGATCTCGTTGGTGCCGCCGCCGAAAGTGAGGATCCAACAGCCCCGGTAAGACTCCTCCATCCGGCTGGAGAAATCGGCGTGGGGGGAGCCCTTCTTGAGGTGACCGGTGGCGCCGACTACCTCAGTCAGCCCTGAGTAGATGAGATGCATCGACTCCGAGCCCCACACCTTGATGGTGGAGGCCAGGGCCGGGTTCACGTTGTTGCCCACCGTGGATTCGTAGGCCACCTTCCAGTTCAACAGGTCGAGGAACTCCACCCGAGCCCGGCACTCGGCCAGCTTGACCTGCACCCACTCCTGGTCGATCACCCGGCGGCCGTCGGGCAGCTTGGCCTCCTTGGCCCAATCCACCGCCTGCTTCACCAGGTTGGCGATGCCCCCCGAAGCGCACAGCGACACCCGCTCGTGGTTGAGCTGGTTGGTGATGAGGCCCCAACCCCCGTTCACCTCGCCCACCCGAAGCCAGTCGGGCACCCGCACATTGTCGTAGAAAGTCGACGTGGTGTGGGAGCCTCCCATGGTGATGAACGGCTGAATGTCGAAACCAGGATCGTCGGCGGGGGCCAAGAACATGGTGATGCCCTTGTGGGCAGGGGCATCGGGATCGGTGCGCGCGGCCAACCACACGTAGTCGGCGTCGTAGGCCAGGCTGGTGAACTGCTTTTGGCCGTTGATGATCCACTCGTCGCCGTCGCGCACCGCCTTGGTCTTGAGAGCAGCCAAATCGGTACCCGCGGTGGGCTCGGAATAGCCGATGGAGAAGTGCATCTCGCCGGCCAGGATCTTCTTCAAAAAGAAGTCCTTTTGGCGGTCGTTGCCGTACTCCCGGATGGTGGGCCCCACCGTGTTGATGGTGAGAAAAGGCACCGGTACCTGGGCAGCCCAGGCCTCATTGAAGAAGATGTACTGCTCGATGGGGGTGAACCCCTTGCCGCCGTACTCCACGGGCCAGCCCACGCCCAGCCAGCCGTCACTGCCGATTTGGCGGATCAGTGCCTTGTAGTCCTCGTTGGCCTCGGTCTCGGTGTGGCGGATCTTCGCCCGCACCTCGTCGGTCATCAGGTTTGAGAAGTAGCCCCGCAACTCCTGCTGGAGCGTCAGTTGGTCATCGGTCAGCTCGACGCGCATGGGCTAAGTCTGGCAGCACGAGCCGAAGCGGGGCTATCCAGGGCGGGTAGCCTCTCGGCCATGCTGGTCGTGGGACTTACCGGGGGGATCGGCGCGGGGAAGTCAACCGCGGCCGCCCGGTTCGCCGAGAGGGGCGCGGCGGTGATCGACGTAGACGCTATCGGGCGAGAAGTGCTGGCCCCCGGGGGGCGGGCCGAGCATGGGGTGGTCGATGCCTTCGGCCCTGGGATTCTGAATGACGACGGCCACATCGACCGGGGCAAGGTGGCCGCAGAGGTGTTCGGCCGTCCCGACCGGCTGACTGCCTTGGAGGCGGTCAGCCATCCGGCCATCAACGCCGAGCTAGACGCCCAGCTCAAGGAGTTTGCGGACAGGGGAGAGGTTCAGGTTGTGGTGCTGGACATGGCCGTATTGGCCGAGAGCCGCTTAGGCCAACTGGGGTCGGGTCGGGGCTATACCAAAGTGGTGGTGGTGGAGGCCCCATTTGAGGTGCGCCTGCCCCGGCTGATTGAACGGGGCCTCACCGAGGAGCAGGCCCGGGCCCGCATGGCCAGCCAAGCCAGCGACTCCCAGCGCCGGGCTCTGGCCGACCATGTGATCGTGAATGACGCCAGCCCCGAAGATCTGGCTAGGGCCGTCGATGAGGTGTGGGCCGAGTTGACTGGGAACTAGTCCAGACCACTAGGAGCGGGGGACTTCCTCCCAGGGCTGGCCCTTGAAGGGATCGGGCTCTTTGGGCAGGCCCAGCACCCGTTCGCCGATGATGTTGCGCTGCACCTCGTTGGTGCCTCCGGCGATGGCCATGGCCGGGGCACTGATCACTGCGCTGGCCCATTCATCGGCATCGTCATTTGCGGCATCCCATGCCTGACCGCATGCACCGGCTAGCTCGATAGCCACATCGGATGCTTGGCGGCTCAAGATGGCGGCGTTCAGCTTGGCGATGGATCCCTCCGGACCGGGGGCCTTACCAGATTCAGCGGCTTGGCGGATCCTCATGCCGATGAATTTCTGGATGCGCTCGCGGATGTAGAGATCGGCAAGCGCATCGCGGACTACCGGGTCGCCGTCGCGACCCCGCCGTCGGGCCTCGTCGATGAGCTTGGCGCTACCCATCGACTGGGACATGGCCCCGCTGCCCCCGGCTCCAATGGCCACCCGTTCGTACATGAGCATGGCCACGGCCACGTTCCATCCGTTGCCTTCGCCACCGACCAGGCAGTCGTGGCCTACTCTGGCGTCGGTCAGGTAGACCTCGTTGAAGTGAGAGCTCCCGTTGATCTGGCGCAGAGGTCGGATGTCCACTCCGGGCAACGACAGGTCGACGATGAACATGGACAGTCCGCGATGCTTGGGCTGGGCAGGGTCGGTGCGAGCCACGCACAGGCCGTAGTCGCAGTACTGGGCACCTGAGGTCCACACCTTCTGGCCGTTCAGCACCCACTCGTCGCCGTCGCGGATCGCCCGCATAGCCAACGACGCCACGTCGGAGCCGGCGCCGGGTTCAGAGAACATCTGGCACCAGATCTCGTCGCACCGAATGATCCGAGACTGATGGCGAGACTTCTGTTCGGGTGTTCCGAAGTCGTTCATAACCGGCAAGCACATGCCGTGGGAGATGGCCGTGGGGATAAGCGGCGCCTGGTACTTGGACAGCTCTTGGTTGAACACCTCGACGTAGCCCTTGTCCAGACCCAAACCGCCGTACTCCACCGGGTAGGTGATGCCCCCCAGCCCGGCATTGGCCAGCGCCCCGTGAAACCGGCGGCACTCGTCCACCATCTTGATCTCGGTCCACTCCACTGGCGGCTCGCTGCGGGGAACGGCGTTGGCGGCCAGAAATTCCCGAGTCCGCTCCCGAAACTCATCCAGGGTGAGGGTCATGGTTTAGACACTAGGGGGCAGGGGCAACGGCCAAAGAGCGGGAGGGCCAAACTATGCGGCGGGGCGAACGGCCTCGGCTGGGTCCATGCGGGAAGCTCTCCATGCCGGATAGAGGCCGGCAACCAGGCCCACTCCCACGGTGACGGCCAGCCCGACGACGATGAACAAGAACTCGATCGTCAACGGCCAGTCCAGCACCCTAGTGACCACCGTCACGACCGCCAGTCCGAACACGATGCCTATCAGGCCACCGAGAACGGTCAGCAGCACCGACTCGATGAGGAACTGCACGGCAATGTGGGTCTTCTTGGCGCCGAGCGCCCGACGCACCCCAATCTCGCCCCGGCGCTCCAGCACCGAGATCAGCATGATGTTGCCCACACCGATGGCCCCCACCACGATGATTACCACCACCAGCAAGCTGAGCAGCGATTCGAAGTTCTCACTGATGATCTCCCGGGCTTCGAGATCCAGCGATGAGACCGCGACCTCTCCGGGTGCCTCTGGGTTGGCCTGACGGGGGAGCAGCTCCCTGACCTGTTCGATCACGTCCAGATCGGACTGCACCCAGATGCGCTCGGGGTTCTCATCGGCGTCATAGAGCTGCTCGGCCACGGGAAATCCGATGAGCGCAGCCCGATTCAGGGTCAGCCCCTGGCTGATGGTGAACGGGTCCAGCACGCCGATAACGGCAAAGTCGTGGCCAGAGATGTGAACGGTGGGTTGGGCGTAGAGCTCGTCGAAACCCAGAACCTCGGCGGTATCGGAGCCCAACACCACCGTGGGGACTCGCACCGTGGCCGCATCGTGGAACCGACCGTGGGCCACCCCACCGCGCAGCGGGACTAGAAGGTCCAAGTCGTCCTCATCCACCGCGAATAGGCGAATGCCTCCCGTCTCTACTTCGGGGATGAAGTCGGTCTTGCGGACGGTGGCTGGCACCCGGCGGATGGAGGCGACCACATCCACCAGATCCCTCATATGGGTGTCGATGGCCGCGGCTGCTCTAGGGAGAAGCTCGGGAACTTCGGCAAAGGATGTACCGGGGGTCAACTCCAGCACGTCGATGCCCTGCTCCAAGAGATCGCGTTGGGCATCGGCCTCTCCGGAGTTGATTATGCCCACCAAAGCAATGAGCGAGGCCACCCCGATGGCGATGCCGATGGCGGCCATGGCCGTGCGGCCCTTGCGGGTGCGCAGCCCCAGCGTGCCTAGGGAAATGGCGTCACGGGCTCGCAGCCTGCTGTCGGCCATCTCCGCTACAGCCTCACGTTTCTCTGCCTGCTGTCGGCCATATTAGTGAGCTGTCGAGTCGTGGCTGATGAGGCCGTCGAGGATGGCCACGGATCGAGGCATTCGGGCGGCCAGTTCCCGATCATGGGTGATGATCACGATGGTGGAACCTGCATGATTCAACTCCAAGAAGAGCTCAATGATCTCCTCGGTGGTTTGGGAGTCGAGGTTGCCGGTGGGCTCATCGGCCAGCACTATCGCGGGATCGCCCAACAGCGCTCGGGCGATGGCCACCCTCTGGCGCTCGCCTCCGGAGAGCTTGCCCGGCCGGTGATCCATTCTGTGGCCGAGCCCGACCCGCTCCAGCACCTCTCGGGCCATCTGTCTCCGCCATCGGAGGCTGTTTCCCTGGTAGAGGGCGCCGGTGGCCACATTGTCGAGCGCCGACAACCCCTCCAGCAAGTGAAACTGCTGGAACACAAACCCGATGCGACTTCCCCGGACTCCGGCTACCTTGTGGTCCTTCAATAGGGACAGGTCCTGGCCGTCCACCACGATCTTGCCCGAACTGGGGCGGTCCAAGGCCCCCATCATGTTGAGCATGGTGCTCTTGCCCGACCCCGAAGGGCCGACCACTGCCACCAATTCACCAGCGCGAATTGCAAGGTCTACGCCATCCAGTGCCCGCACTGGAGGTGAGCCGGGGTAGTGCTTGACCACCTGGTGCAGTTCCAGCACCATTCTGGGCTCCATTGCCATCAGGGCTTCCCCCTGCGTACTTGTTAGCCGCTTAGGGGATGCGCACCCGGTCGCCCTCTTGGAGGTTTCCGGCGGTGATCTGCACGAAGGCGTCCACGAACGTGCCCACCTCAACTGAAACCAGAGTCGTCGACCCGTTGTTGACCACCTCCACCGAGAATCCTCCGTCAACGGTGGCAATTAGTGCCGAGGCCGGCACCACCAGGGCGTTGGGGGTCACCTCCTTGGTTATCGTCCAGTCAACCGGAGCAGCGTCGAAGCGGGACGATGCCTCCCCGTCCAGCAGCAGAATGATCACCTCGATGGTGGGATCACCGGGCGCACCGGACTGGGCATTGGTCAGCCGGGTGGCTACCCGAGCTACTTCCGCAACCGCTCCCGGCGTGATCCGGCCGTCGGGCAGCTCGACTTCCACCCGGTCGAGCCGGTTCACGATCTCGGCGTCGCCGGGGTCGAGGTTGCTGACGATCTCTTGATATTGGCCGGTAACGGTGAAGGCGGTCGTTTGGGCGGCGATAGATTGTCCCTCGATCACATTCACCGAGGAGATGCGGACCGGCTCTTCGATGAACACCACGAAGCCCATATCTATGACGCCGGTCTCGTCGACTCCCAAGCGGTTCTGCCATTCCTCCACCACGTCTTCGGTGACACGGGTGAAGTCCTCATCGATGGTCATACCCTCATAGCCGGGAATCTGCATATCTGCCAGCGCCTGTTCGAGCTGTTCCACGTCGGGCCCGTCCTCCATGTTGCGCTCAAAGGGCCGGAACATGGGGCGCCGTCCTCGCAGCAGCACCACCGGATAGCTGTTCACCTCGAAGAGCACATCGCCGGCGTCGAGCACATCGCCCTCTTCAGGCAGGCGACCGGTGACGATGCCCGAGGTGTTGGTGTGCAGCGGCTCAGGGTCACCAAAGCCCAGGGTGCCGGGGAACTCCTCGGTGTCGATGAGGTCGCGTCGCTCCACCACCGCCGTGTTCAGCTCCTCGGTGTTGCGCAGCACATTGGGGTCGACCGTGGGACCGGGAACCGCGGTGCGGTTCTCGGCTGGCGGTTCTTGGGGCTGCGAACTGCTGCTCGGCGTCTGCGAAGAGGTGCTCGGGGTCTGCGCGCTGGCTGGAGCCTGGGTGGCGCTTTGCGCCACTTGGACCTCGGGGGTGGGGCTGTCGGCCGGTGTCGGGGCGGCGGCTTGGTTGGGCGGTTGGCCTCCTAACACGGGCAGGCACACATTGAGCGCGGTCCTGATCTCGGGGGCGATGTTGCCGGCGTTGTTTCCTGAATTGTCGAATCCCGAGCCGGGGAATTGGTTGAAATCGGGATCGGGGAAGTCGTCCAGCCCTTGGTCGCGCATGCACTGGGAGAAGGCCACCGAGTTCTCCTCCCGCTCTACCTGCTGTGCGTTAGCGTCCTGTTGAGGGGCTAGAGCGATCAGGTCGCTGAAGACGCTGCCGCAAGTTTGGAGGGCTTGGGGCAAACCCGGGTCGGTGAAGCTCACGCCGGCTTCTTGCATGGCCGCGAGAAAGGTGGCCTGGTCGACGATTCGGGAGCTGTCGATATCGGGGAAGTCGGGGAACCCTTCGTCGCGTATGCAGCGGGAGAACTCCACAAATGTCTCGTCTCGCAGCTTCAGCAGCTCTTCTTCAGAAAGCTCGGTCTCGGTATCGGCTTGGGCCGGTACGAGCGTCTCGAACGGCTCGTCTGCTTGTGTCTCCTCCTGAGCATTGGCGATTGGCTCCGGCGAATCAGGTTGCTGGTCTTGCGGTTCTGGATCCGGGGTCGGGGTCACCGGAGGATTGGCGATGCGGTCTAGCGCGTCAAACAGGCCATCGGGCAAGGCCTCACTCAGGTCGGTGGTAACGACGTTGTCGGAGTCGCCGCCGGGAACGGTTCCGCAAGCTCCGGCGGCAAGGGCCAGAGCCAAGAATGCTCCGACCAGCAATGCTGGACGCCGGACTTCTGGTGGGTGCTTCATTTTGTGTCCACTCCAAACAATTGGCGGGCGTTGCCCCCGGCTATCGCCACCTTGTCATCGTCTGACAGGTCGGATTCCAAGAGCTGGCCCAAGATGTGGCTTATGCGCTGGCCCAGCGGCCAGGAGTACAAGTCGGTTCCATAGACGTAGCGGTGGGCGCCGTGTTGGCGCACATGGTGGGCAATGAAGTCGAAATTGTACGAAAGGCTGCAATCAAACACCAGATTGGGGTAGGTGGAGGCCAGGTGTCCGCAGTGCTTGGTGCCCTCGTGGGTGGAGTATCCGTCCAGCACGAGCATGGTGAGATCAGGGTGGCGGGAGGCGAGCAGCCCCACTTTCCACAGCGACTCCTCCGCGGTTTCGTCGAGCGCGTGGATCACCGGCAACAGACCCAGTTCGCCCATGGCCCCCACGTAGGTCGACACCCAGTGGTTGTCGATGCTGACCCCTTGGAAGCGGGTGTGGAAGCTCATTCCGACCAAACCCAGGGGACCCGCGGCCCGCTCCAACTCGCCCAGACTGACCTCGCCGTCGCGGGGCTCCACTATGCCGATGGCCACGGGGAAACGATCGGGAGTGGCGTCGCGGTAGGCGGCGATATGGTCATTCACCGCCCGGGTGTTGGCATGGCCATTGGGCCGCAGGTAGCCGTGGCCGGGGATCACCGCAGCCTGGCCGACGCCGCCAGTGTCCATGATCTCGATGCGCTTGGCCAGCTCCAATTCGGCATATGCCTCGGGATCGGGTGCCTCCTCGGGCGGCAAGCCCAGTGCGCCGGAGGCGTCGCCCACGTGGTGGTGGACGTCGAAGACAGAGATGCCCGATGAGCTGTCCATGGTTATCTCCGCTTGAAGACCGGCTTTCGCTTCTCGCTGAACGCTCGAGGCCCTTCCTTGGAGTCTTCGCTTTGGAACACCGCCCAGCCGTATTCGAACTCGTGGGCGAGGGCTTCTTCTTCGGTCATGCCGTCGGTCTCGTGCAGCGTGCGCAATATGGCCTCGACCGCCAGCGGGCCGTTCTCGCAGATTGTGGCCGCGATCTCCTTGGCCTTGGCCAGGGCCTGACCGTCGGGTACCACATGGCCGATGAGGCCGATGTCCTTGGCCTCGGCCGCGGTGATGTGCTTGCCGGTCAGCAATATTTCGGCCGCGACGGTGTAGGGGATTTGACGACGCAGCCGCACCGCGGAGCCGCCCATCGGATACAGCGACCAGCGGGCCTCCGACACCCCGAATCGGGCGCTCTCCCCGGCCACCCGGATGTCCATGGCCTGGAGTATCTCTGTGCCCCCGGCGATGGCCACGCCTTCCACTGCTGCGATGATCGGCTTGGTGGGCCGGTAGCTGCGCAGCAGCGCCTTCCAGTGGAGTTCGGGATCGGCAGCCTGGCGGGCCGCCACGTCGATCTCGGGGTCGGAATTGCCGGCATCGCCGCTCATGGCCTTCAAGTCGGCGCCCGAGCTGAAGTTCCCTCCGGCTCCGGTCACGATGATGCAGCGGATGTCGTCGTTGTTGTCCGCCTCCTCGTAGGCGTCCAGCATCCGCACCATCATCGCTCCTGAAAGGGCGTTGTAACGCTCGGGGCGGTTCATGGTGATGATGATGGACTGACCTTCGCGTTCCACTATGGCATCGGGCACCGGCTGGTCTCCTTTGTTCGAGGCCACATTTCTGGCAGCCCTCGAAAACTAGTGGGCCGGTGGCTGCCGGGGCGAAACGGCTGTGGGTCTAGGAGCCAGGTTCTTGGAAGTCCTCAACGGGCGGGCAGGCGCAGAACACGTTCTTGTCGCCGTGGGCGCCGTCTATGCGCCCGACCGGAGGCCAGTACTTGCGGTCGCGGAATCCGGCCATGCCGAAGAGGGCCTGCTCTCGCGTGTAGGGGCGGTCCCAATCCTCGCCGGTTATGGCATCGGCGGTGTGAGGGGCTCGGCGCAACGGGCTGTCGTCGATGGAGATCAGCCCTTCGGCCACCTGGTCTATCTCGGCCCGGATGGCCGCCATGGCCGCCACGAACCGGTCGAGCTCGACCTTGGACTCCGACTCGGTGGGCTCCACCATCAGCGTGCCCGCCACCGGGAACGACACGGTGGGGGCGTGGAAGCCGAAGTCGATGAGCCGCTTGGCCACATCGTCCACTGTGACCCCGGTCTGGGCGTGCAGGGGGCGCAGGTCGATGATGCACTCGTGGGCCACCAGGCCGTTCTCGCCGGTGTAGAGGACCGGGAACATATCGTCGAGGTGCTTGGCCAGGTAGTTGGCGCTGAGCAGAGCCACTCCGGTGGCCTCGGTCAGACCTTCGCCGCCCATGGCGGTGATGTAGGCCCAGGAAATGGGCAGAATGCCCGCCGAGCCCCAAGGGGCGGCCGAGACAGCTCCCACCCCGGTGGGCGGGCCTGCTTCGGTCACCACTGGGTGGTTGGGCAAGTGGGGGGCCAGATGCGCTCCCACCGCCACGGGGCCTACTCCCGGCCCGCCTCCGCCGTGGGGGATGCAGAACGTCTTGTGCAGATTCAGGTGCGACACGTCAGCGCCGAATTGGCCGGGTTGGGCCACCCCCACCAGGGCGTTGAGGTTGGCCCCGTCCAGGTACACCTGCCCGCCGTAGGCGTGGACCAGGTCGCACACCTCGGTCACGGTGGCCTCGTACACCCCGTGGGTGGAGGGGTAGGTGATCATCAACGCGCTGAGCCGGTCGTCGTGCTCCACGACCTTGGCTTTAAGGTCTTCCATGTCGACGTTGCCGTCGTCGTCGCATTTGACCACCACCACCTTCATACCGGCCATGACCGCGCTGGCCGCGTTGGTGCCGTGGGCCGAGGCGGGGATCAGGCAGATGTCCCGCTGGGTCTCGCCTCGGGCAGCGTGGTAGCCCCGGATGGCCAGCAGGCCGGCCAGCTCGCCCTGCGACCCCGCGTTGGGTTGAAGCGACACCGCGGCATAGCCGGTAATTGTCACCAGCATCTGTTCCAGCTCATCGGTCAGAGCCCGGTAGCCCTCGGTCTGATCCGACGGTGCGAACGGGTGCATCGAGGCGAATTCCGGCCAGCTAACCGGCTCCATCTGGGTAGTCGCATTGAGCTTCATGGTGCACGATCCCAGCGGGATCATGGTTCGGTCCAGCGCCAGATCCTTGGACGCCAAGTGGCGCAGATAGCGCAGCATCTCGGTCTCGCTGTGATAGCGGTGGAAGGTGGGGTGGGTCAGATATTGGCTGGTCCGCGCGGCGTCAGCAGGCAATGTGTCGGGAGCCGTAGCGTCAATGTCATCGATGTCTTGGGGATCGGCGGCAATTCCAAACGCCCGCCAAAGGGCGATCACCGTGCTGCGGGTGGAGGTCTCGTCAAGCGAGAACCCCACGGTGTCGTCGTCCACTGGGCGGAGGTTCAACCCCTCTGCCAATGCTGCTGCCATGATCTCTGATGCTCGGCCCGGCACCCGGACAGTGACAGTGTCGAAAAAATGCTCGGCAGCCAGGTCAAAGCCGGACTGTCGCAACCCGTGGGCGGCAATAGAGGTCAGCCGGTGGACCCGCCGGGCGATGCGGGCCAGCCCTTCGGGACCGTGGTAGACGGCGTACATGGCGGCCATCACTGCCAACAGCACCTGGGCGGTGCATATGTTGCTGGTGGCCCGCTCCCGGCGGATGTGCTGCTCCCGGGTTTGCAGGGTCAGCCGGTAGGCCACTGCACCGGCATCGTCGATCGACACCCCGGCCAGTCGCCCCGGCAGTGAACGCATAGCCGACTCCGGCACGGCTATGAATCCGGCATGGGGTCCGCCAAACCCCAGCGGAACCCCGAATCGCTGCGAAGAACCCACTACTACGTCGGCGCCCAACTCGCCGGGCGGGGTCAAGACACACAGCGCCAGCAGATCGGTGGCCACCGCCACCAGGGCGTTCACGTTGTGGGCCGCGGCGATGATCCCGCTCAGGTCGCCGATGCGCCCCGAGCTGCCGGGATAAGACACCAGCACGCCGAAGGCCCCGTCGGCGATCTCTTCGATGTTGGCTTCGGCCAGATCGGCCACCACCACCTCGATGCCCAGCGGCTCGGCTCGGGTGACCACTACATCGATGGTCTGGGGGTGGGTGTCGGCGTCCACGATGAACCGGTCGCCAGGGGCTTTGCGGTTAAGCCTCCGAAGCAGGGTCATTGCCTCGGCCGCGGCGGTGCCCTCGTCGAGCAGTGAAGCGTTGGCCATGCCCATGGCGCACAGGTCGGTCACCATGGTCTGGAAGTTGACCAGCGCCTCCAGGCGGCCTTGGGAAATCTCCGGTTGATAGGGGGTGTAGGCGGTGTACCAGGCTGGATTCTCCAACACGTTGCGGCGTATCACCGCTGGGGTGAAGGTGTCGTAGTAGCCCATGCCGATCAGCGACGTGACCACCTTGTTGCGATCGGCCAGCGCCCGCAACTTCTCCGTGGTGGCTGCCTCCGTCAGCCCCGGCGGCAGCTCCAGAGGGCCGTCGGATCGGATGTTGGGCGGTACGGCGGCATCCACCAGGTCTGACAGGCTGTTGTGCCCCAACTCGGCCAGCATCTCGGCCTGGTCGTCAGGACTTGGACCGATGTGGCGGGCTTGGAACTCATCGCGGTTCTCTAGGGCGGCGAGGCTCTCCGGGGAGGCAGGTGAGGTAGACACGGCGGTTGGCTGACTAGGGCGCTCCGGCGGCCCCGTCGGTCAGGCCGTAGCGGTGGAAGGGACCGAAGAAGCCGTGTTCGTACAGGCCGTAGCCCACGTTGCCCTCGTAGGTGTAGCGGCCCACATGGTCGACCACGCCGTACTGCCCGATGGGCTTGACCTCGGTGTCCACATCCAGCACCTTGCCCTGCACCACCAAGCCGGGACCCTGGTACATGCCGTGTCGCCAGTCTGCGTCCATGCCGTACCCGGTACCCACGGAAACAAAGTTTACCAAGAGAGGCTGGCAATCAATCTCGATCCCGGCCTCGGGGAAGGAGATGGTGGAGTGGGTCAGCACCCGGGTGCCCGACTCGAAGGTGTGATTGTGCTCGGAACGGCCGAGATCCTCGTCGGGTCGGCCGTCGACCCACACCCGCTTGCCCTCGACCAGCCGCCGAGTGCCGTCGTCGGCCTCATTGTTCATGTACAAGATGGCGTGGTCGTCGAACATCATCGGGAAGTAATTCCACATCCCGGACATGACATTGATGCCCTGTCGGATGCCGTCGCCCTCGGGTTCGCCCACCGGGCGGATGCCCCAGGAGCGGTCGCGGGCGCCGCCCCAGCGATCGGGAGTGACCGCAAAGTCCTCGCCGCCCACCGACAGGGTTCCCTCCCATCGGCCGAGCTGGGCGAAGCGCTGGGTGTTGAAAACCACCCGCCCCTCGCTGCGAATGTACTGATTGGGCTCTTCCATGGCCCGGATGGACGCATCCCAAGTCACGTCCATGGCGACGGAGTGCTCGCTGGGCTCCACTATGTAGCGCACCTTCTTGAGGGGCTCGATCACCTCGATGCGCATGGGGCCGACCGACATGTCCATCCGGTCGGTGAGCGGCCGAGAGCCTCTTACCACGTGGTGCTCTTCGCCCCGGCGGACGCAACAGAAGGCGTCTTGGACACCCAGGTTGGGGTACTGGCCCATACCGAAGATGGCGAACAGCTCGTCGCTGGAGCCGTGCATGCAGAAGTAGTTGCGGTCATAGAAGTTGCGGTCCGTCGTGCCGGCGTGGCGGATCCAATCGGGGGACTGGTGAACGGGGAACTCGTCCCATGAGGAGATGGCCATTGCTGTCCTTTCGGTAATCGTTGCGCGGTGGCCTACCTTATGTCGTGGTGATGACAGCTATAGAAGGCAGGCAAGCATGAAGGGCAAGGTGGCTTTGGTGACCGGGGGAGGCAGCGGTATCGGCCAATCGGCCGCAGTGCTGTTCGCCCGCAAAGGTGCGAAAGTGGCGATCGCCGACCGCAACACCGACGGCGGTGCGGAAACCGCGGCCATGGTCAAGGCCGAGGGGGGCGAGAGCCGGTTCTTTGCCGTGGACGTGACCGACGAAGATCAAGTGGCTGGCCTGGTGGCGTCGACGGTGTCGGGGTTTGGGAGCCTGGACTATGCATTCAACAATGCGGGCATTACCCATCCCTCCCGGCTGTTCCACGAGCTCACACTGGACCAGTGGGACGAGATGATCGCGGTGAACCTGACCTCGGTCTTCCTCTGTATGAAGCACGAGATCATCCAGATGCTGGCCCAGGGCGGCGGATCGATCGTAAACACCGCGTCAGGGGCGGCCCTCATTCCCGCTCCCGGCCAGCCCCACTACACCGCAGCGAAAAGGGGAGTGTTGGGGCTGACCACCTACGCCGCCGATGAGCTCAACAACAAAGGCATCCGGGTCAACGCCATTTGCCCGGGCATGATCGACACCCCGATGGTGGCGTCGTGGCGGGAGTCGAGCCCGGAGATGGCCGAAGCAGTCGTCCAGATGATGCCCGGAGGGCGCTTGGGGCTGCCCGAAGAGGTGGCCGAGGCCGCAGTGTGGTTGTGCAGCGACGAAGCCCGCTGGGTATCGGGCGACACCATGGTGGTCGATGGCGGGATGCTCAACCGCTAGCAGGTCGGCGGGGCCAGATGCCTAAGCTGCTGGCGTGACGACGACGAGGACGCAAGTGGCGGCGGTCGAAGGGCTGTTCACTCTGGACGACGAACCTCGGCTGATCGGGGGGCGGGCCCGGAGCCGGGGCTCCTACTTCTTCCCCAAGTCGTTGGCTGGCTCTGATCCTGCCTGCCTCGGCGACGAAATCGAAGAGGTGCTGCTCAGCCGCACCGGTCAGCTGTGGTCGTACACCACCGGTGAGTATGCCCCGCCCGCGCCCTATGTGATCTCCGGTGACGAGTTCGAGCCTTACGTGGTTGCGGCAGTGAGGCTGGCTGAGGAGAACTTGGTGGTGTTGGGGCAGGTGGTTACCGGTATTTCGGTAGACGAGCTGTCGGTAGGCATGGAGATGGAGCTGGTGATCGACGTGCTCTACTCCGATGACGAGCACGACTACCTGGTGTGGAAGTGGGCCCCGATGGGCCACTGCGAGAACGGAGAAGCCTGATGGATGACATCGCCATTTTGGGTGTTGGCATGCACCCCTGGGGCAAGTGGGGCCGCAATTTTGTGGAATACGGGGTGAAGGCGGCCACCGACGCTTTGGCCGACGCCGAGGTGGACTGGGACGAAATCCAGTTCGTGTCTGGAGCCAACAGCGTTCGCTGCGGCTATCCCGGCTACGTATCTGCTTCCACCTTCGCCAACGCCCTGGGCTTCACCGGTTGTCAGCTGGCCAGCTCATACGCGGCCTGCGCCTCGGGGGCCACCGCCCTGAGCATCGCCCGGGCTCAGATCCTGTCCGGTGTGTGCGACGTGGCCCTAGTGGTGGGGGCCGAGACCACCCCCAAGGGGTTCTTCGCCCCCAACGCCGGCGAGCGCCACGAAGACCCCGACTGGCTGCGCTTCCACTTGGTGGGCGCCACCAACCCCACTTACTTCGCGCTGTACGCCCGGCGGCGAATGGAGCTGTACGGCGACACGCCTGAGGACTTCGCCGCGGTGAAGGTCAAGAACTCCCGTCACGGGGTATTCAACTCCAACGCCCGCTACACCAAGGAGTACGACGCCGACGACATCGCCAACTCTCCGATGGTGGCCGACCCCCTGCGGTTGTTGGAGATCTGCGCCACCTCCGACGGGGGCGCGGCGCTGGTGGTGTCGAGCCTGGAGTGGGCGGCCAGCCGGGGAGTGGACAACCCGGTGCGGGTGTCGGGCATTTCCACGGTCAGCCCCACTTATCCAAACAGCGTGATCGAGCTGCCCTATCTGGCCTCTGACTCTTGGGCCGCGGTGGGCGACGAGACCATGACCTTCAAGGACAACATCGCGGGCCGGGCCTACGAGGAGGCCGCGGTGTCTCCCGAAGACTTGGACTTCGCCGAGGTTTACGACCTGTCCTCGGCTTACGAGCTCGACTGGTATGAGCACATCGGACTGTGCGAACGGGGCGACGCCGCCAAGCTGTTGCGGGCGGGCGATACCGCTCTGGGAGGTCGCATCCCGGTGAACCCATCGGGCGGGTTGGGGGCCTTCGGCGAGGCCGTGCCCGCCCAGGCCATCGCCCAGGTGTGCGAGATGGTGTGGCAGCTCCGGGGCGAGGCCGGCCACCGCCAGGTGGAGGGGGCCAAGGTGGGCCTGTCCATCAACCACGGCATGTTCGGCCACGGCTCCTCAGTGGTCTGCACCCGGTAGTCAGCCTGGTTCGGTTTACGGGTGTATGAACCTGCCCCGGCAGTACAGATCCCACTCGTATACCTCCTCAGCAAAATAAACCACCGCGTTTCCCGCGTGAACGGTCCAAGAGTCGAGATAGTGGAAGAGCTCATATCCATCCGACTCTTCGCAGCCGTCAGGCATGTCTACCTGGTAGCAGGTTCGGCTTCCCGATACCGCTGTCGGCGTGCCTCCCGGCGACCATGACCAGCGCTCGCATAACTGCCCCGGCTCAGGTATGAACTCGTCACCCCGGTGGGTTATGCGAACCGCGCCATATAGATACCTTCCAGGCGACTCTGGATCTCCGGGCCGCTTTGGGTCTCCGGCGGTATTCTCGATCGGGCGAAAAGTGACTCCCTCATCCCGGTAAATTGCGGTTGACCGAGATTTGCGGGGACCATCTTCCTGCGCTGCTACTGGGGATATAGTCAGCATCGTCACGATGGTCGCGATTGCAATTAGAAATCTCATGCGTATTAGGAGTGAAACCAAGCAATTGTGTCAGTGTTAGTAACAGTAGAACTTCTTTCAAAGTGTGTCGTCACCGAATCTGGATCACCAGGGCGATCTGTCTCTGACTTGGCAACAAGTGCTTCATGAGCGGCCTTAGCATGGGGGGTTAGAACGCTATCTGAATTGTCGGATGCAGAAGCACCGATCGCTGCTAGCATTCCAGCTAGGAACGCTGCTCCGGTAAAAATGATAAGTAATTTGGTCCTCACATTAGCTCCTTTAACTCAGATACGGATTCACTGAATACGGTAGGAATTGGTTTGTGGGTTTTGTATTATGTTTGAAATCTTAAGGTAGTCGCGTGCGATAATCAACTAAATCAAGTGTCAAAACATGACAAGTTTTCGTCATGTTTTGACACTTGACACCTGTGAGGTGAACGTGTATAAGGCCATTGTCCGCCATAGGTTCAGAAGGCAATTGCCGTACACTGCGCCGCCCGGTCAGGGTAGGCAAGCGCCCCTGTTGCTAGAGTGCCCGCCATGGCGCCGCCTGATCTGCTCAGTTCCGACGAAGACCGCTACGACGTCTACCGGGTATACCGGGACGACTACCCGTGCTTTCACGACGAGGCGTCGGACACCTGGTTCGTGAGCCGCTACGTCGATGTGGAGCACGTGTTCAAGAACCCGGCGTTCAGCACCGACATGTACGAGTGGATGATCGAGCCGGCCCACGGCCCGACACTGTTGTCCAAGCACGGGGCTGAACACTCACGCTATCGGAACTTGGTGGCGCCGTTCTTCCGAGGGGCAATCCTGGAGAGCGACTTCATGCCCATGATCGAGGCCCAGGCTCGATCGATGATCGACCAGTGGCACGCCGACGGCAGCTGCGATCTGGTGGAGGGACTGTCGCGGTATCTGCCCATCAAGGTGATCGTGGCCATGCTCGGGCTCCCCGATGAGGACCATCCCAAGTTCCAGGACTGGTACGAGTCGATCAATCGGTTTGTGTCCAACATCAACCAAGACCCGGACATCATCGCCGAGGGTGAGCAGACCCGGATGGAGTTCCAGGACTACCTGATGCCGGTGATCGCCGAGCGGCGCCGCAACCCCGGCAACGACCTCTTGTCGAATCTGGTCACCGCGGAGATCGACGGCAGCGGCTTGTCTGACATCGAGGTCAAGTCGTTCACCAGCCTGCTGCTCACGGCCGGGGGTGAGACCACCGACAAGGCCATAGCCAGTCTGTTCAAGAATCTGCTGGAGCACCCCGACCAACTCGAGCAGGTGCGCAACGACCGCTCCATGGTCACCATGGCTGTGGCCGAGACCCTGCGCTACAGCCCACCCGCCCACTGGATCCAGCGCCTGCCCCATGAGGAAGCTGAGCTGCCGTCGGGAAGCGGCACCATCCCTGCCGGAGCCACGGTGACCGGCATCATCGGAGCGGCCAACCGGGATGAGCGCAAATACACCCACACCGATCCCGAGCTCTTCGACATCAACCGTCAGGATCTCCCGGCTGCCAGCGCTTTCGCGGCCAACGCCGAGCACACCACCTTCTGCTTCGGCCGCCACCACTGTGTTGGCTCATATTTGGCCAAAGCCGAGATCGAGGCTGCGCTCAACATCGTGTTGGACAGCACCGAGAACCTCCGCCTGGCCGACGGATTCGACGCCAAGGAGGTTGGCGTATTCCTTAGGGCCCCCGCCGAGCTCCGAGTGGAGTTCGACCCGGTGGAGGCCGGGTAAGCACTGAGGGGTTTGGTGCCAGATAAACGGGTTTCCTACTATTGGGGCCTCAAACGTTGGACAGTTCTTGAATCGTCCAGAGAGGGGACACCCATGAAACGCTCCTTGTGGAAGCTGTTGGCAGCACTGCTGGCGTTGACATTGATTGCGGCCGCGTGCGGTAACGACGATGACGACGTTGCAGAGGAGCCAGCACCGGCCCCGGCAACGGAGGCGCCGACTGCGGCGCCGACGGAGGCGCCAACGGAGGCGCCTGCACCTGAGCCAACAGAAGAAATGGCCCCTGAGCTGCCGGATATCACAGTCGGCTACTTGCAGTGGATTTACGCTGATGAGGCCGGAAAACGAATCGAGGACGCAGCCAAGGAAGCCGTTGATTTTCTTGGCTGGGGCTATGAGACCTGCGATGCCGCCGGCGATCCGGCGCAGATGCCGGTCTGCGGCAACCAGCTATTGGACGCCGACATCGATGTGATGCTCACCGACGGCATCCCCGAGGCATTCATCACCGACGTGCTCGAGCGGGCCGAGGCAGAGGGCATTCCGGTGCTTTCGGCTGGCGGCGAGGTGGAGCCCCGCGACTTCTATATCGCCAGCTTCGCCTCTGACGACACCGACCTCGGTGTGCAGCTGGCCAACTACCTGGTGGATCAGTTCCCCGACGGTGCCCGCATTATCGTGCAGTCGGTTCCGACCGCCTGGAGCGACAAGCGCATCACCGGCCTGAACTCGGTCATCGATGGCAACAACATTGAGATCGTCGACCAATGGGAAGGCGACTTCGCCGACCTGGTGGCCGGCACTGAGGCCGACGTGACCACCAAGCTCCAGCAGTTCGAGGACATCGACGCAGTGTGGATCAACTTCTCGGTGGCCTCCATCGGTGCTGCCCAGGCCATCGGCGCTCTCTACGAGGGCGATGATCCCGACCGCCCGCAGCTGCTGACCTTCTACGCCAACCCGACCACCGTCAATGACATCCGCACTGGCCGGGTGGACGCCGCGGTGGACGAGAAGCTGGAATGGCAGAGTTGGGCCCAGGTTGACGCGGTGGCTGAGCTGCTGGCATTTGGTACCCACCCGAGCCAAGAGCGGGCCCCGGATTATGACGGTCGTAACTTCTCCGTGCGCCAGGTGGTGACCATTGACACCGTCAATGCCATGCCCGCCGACAGCACCGAGGTTCCCGCACCGGATCCGCCAGGTGACTACGAGGAGTACTTCCGCAACAAGTGGTGCGGACAGTTCAGCGGGGTCGCCAACTGCGGCTAACCGCCTGATCTTGCACCACTGGTGCAGGTAGTAGCGATGATTGAGCCGGTGGCAGGGAATCTTGTCACCGGCTCAATCGCGTCCAGCGGCTAGGTTCTTCGGGGGAGGTACACGAATGGCCGATACGAACACAGCTTCAGCACCGCCGCCGGAGTCTGCGCAATCCAAGTCAAGCAGTTCAAAGCCAAGATTCGACCTGCTGTCGTTCATCTCGACATACGGCGTCTTCATCACTCTGGTCGCTTGCCTCATTATCTTCACGGTGCTCGACAGCCGCTTCATTGAGATCGACAACCTGCGCACCCAGCTCGGCTTGGCCGCCCCGCTGCTCATGCTCTCGCTCGGCCTCACTGTTGTTCTGGCCATGGGCGATTTCGATTTGTCCATAGCCGGAACACTCTCGGCCTGCGCGGCGGCGATCGTGGTGCTGATCGTGAACCACGACTGGCCCTGGGGCCTGGCGGTGCTGGTCGGGATTGCGTTCGGCCTCGGCATCGGCGCCATAAACGGCCTGTTGGTGTCTTACGTGGAAATGCCCTCATTCATCACCACGCTGGCCACTTTCCTGATTCTGCTGGGCGTCGAATACATGATCTCAGATGGTCGCAACATCACTGGTGCGGCCGACATGCCCGACCTCTACCGAGACCTGGGCGTCGGCAAGCCCGAGCCGCTCACCGAGTTCACCTCGCCGGTGTGGATCGCAGCCGGACTGGCCATCATCTTGTGGCTGATGATGTCCAAGACCGAGCTGGGGCGGTATATGTACGCCATCGGCGGCAATCCCGAAGCTGCACGACTGTCGGGCATAAATGTCAAGGCATTGCGGGCATTGGGCTTCGTGGTTGTCGGCTTCGTGGCCGTGATCGCCGCGGTGTCACAGACGGCCCGGACAGCCTCCTCCATCCCCCGTGTCGGAATCTCTTTGCTTCTGTCGGCCTATGCGGCGGCGTTCTTGGGGGCGGCAGCATCTCGGCAAGGCTTGTTCAACATTCCGGGCACCGTACTCGGGGTGATCTTCTTGCAGGCGGTGCAGTCGGGGCTGACCATATTGGGATATGACCGAGACATTTTGGATATCTCACGAGGATCGATCTTGGTTTTGGCCATGCTGCTGACGGCACTGGGAGCAAAGCGGCGATGACTGCTACGGCACCGGAGATGTCGGCTTCGCTGCTCGAAGTCTCCGGGGTGACAAAGCGCTACCCGGGAGTGCTGGCGGTTGACAATGTGACCCTTTCCCTGGGAACCGGTGAGATCGTCGGGCTGGTGGGCAAGAACGGCGCGGGCAAGAGCACGCTGATCAAGATCATTGCCGGGGCCGAGCGGGCCGACGAAGGTCATTTGTGGTTGAACAGTGAGCCACTCGATCTGCACCGACCCCACGATGCGACGGAGGCCGGACTGGCCTTCGTCCACCAGGACCTTCAAGATGTGGGCGACCTATCGGTGGCCGAGAACGTGATGATGGGCCTCGGCTATCCCCGCCGGCTGGGTCTGTTTGTAGACTGGGCCGAACTGCGCCGTCAAGCTGCTGAGTCGATCGCCCGGTTAGAAGCTGACATCGATCCCCGCCAGCTGGTGGGAGGGCTGAGCGTGGCTCAACAGCGGTTGGTGATGATCGCCCGGGGGCTGGCTCAGCAGGCCCAGCTCCTGGTGTTGGACGAACCCAGCGCATCGCTCACTGATGAGGAAATCGAGCATCTTTTCGCAGTCGTTCGGCGGCTCCGCGATGACGGGATCACCGTGGTGTACGTGTCTCACCGACTGGAGGAGATATTCGAGCTGACCGAGAGGGTGATCGTGATGCGCAACGGGCAGTTGGTAGCCGACGAGCCCACCTCATCGTTGGACCGGGGTTCGCTCATCTCGCACATCACCGGACACGAGCACGCCCAAACCGCCGTTGAGCGGCGGGCGAGTCGGGGGGTGGGCGGACGTCCCGATACCGAAGCGGTGTTGGAGGTAGACGGAGTGAGCGCCGACACCGGTGTGCACGACTGCTCTTTCGACGTCCGCAAGGGCGAGATCTTGGGCTTGGGCGGGCTTGTGGGCAGCGGCCGAACCGAGATGGTGCGGGCTGTGTTCGGAGCTGATCACCGTCGAGAGGGGACGGTGAAGATTCACGGCCAGGAGATCAGAGACAACCATCCGTCAGATTCGATGTCTGCGGGCTTGGCTCTTCTGCCCGAGGATCGCAAGACCCAGGGCAACATCATGGATTTCAGCGTGCGCAATAACATCACGCTGGCTTCTTTGGACCGCCATCGGGTGCGACCGCAGGTGCCTGCGCCATCGCCGCGTTCGGAGAAGCAGGCGGCCGATCGCCGGATCGGTCGACTGAGCATCGCCACGCCCAATGACCGGCAGCTAGTCCGCCTGCTGTCCGGTGGTAACCAGCAGAAGGTGGTGATCGCAAAGTGGCTGGAGCAGGGAGCAGACGTCCTCATCTTCGATGAGCCCACGATCGGGGTGGATGTGGACGGCAAAGAAGAGATCTACGACATCATGGAAGAGCTGGCCGCAGAGGGGAAGGCGGTCGTGTTCATTTCCTCAGAGTTCTCGGAGCTTGTCGGCGTGTGCCACCGAGTGCTGGTGCTGCATGAGGGCCGTATAGTCGGCGAACTAGAGGGCGATGCCGTCACTGAGCCTGCCATAGTCGAGGTCTGCTACAGCCAGCACTAATCACCCCGTTACGCTGGTGTTTGTGGCCTGCTGGTATGGGATAAGTCACTGAGGATCGGTACTGTGTTCGGCCACGGGCTCTGTTCGAGCCAAAACGAAGACTGAATCCCAGAGGCGGGTATGAAGAAGCTCCTGATTCTCTTGCTGAGCGCGGCACTGGTTTTGGCTGGATGCTCGGATGGCGACATAGATGTGCCGATTACCGGGTCAATCGAGTCGGGGGATGACACGACGACGGAGGAAGCAGCCCCCGGCGAAGAAACCACCGCTGAACCTGCCGCTCAGCCCTCGGAGCAGCCGGGGCCCGACGAAGAGCCGGTTGAAGAAGTCCAGCCAGAGACCCCGGTCGAAGTGGGCGACAAATGTCAGTCAGCGAGTGACGCAGGGGCGAAGGCCTCGGCGGGTCTGCTGCCGGTTGATCCCGATGTGCAGATCGGCACCTTGGATAACGGTCTCACCTTCTACATTCGGTCCAACGACAGCCCAGGCGGCGCTTTGTCATTGCGTTTGGTGGTCAATGCGGGGTCTCTCAACGAGCCATTCGCGGGCGCCGGATATGCCCACTTCTTGGAGCACATGCTGTTCAACGGCACCGAGAAGTATCCGGGCAACGAGATCACCGACGTTCTGCAAAGCATCGGAGTGGAGTTCGGACCGGACATAAACGCCTACACCTCCTATGACGAGACCGTCTACATGCTCGATTTGGTCATAGACGAGGAAGAGGGGTCGGTGGACACCGCATTCGAGGTGCTGGCCCAGTGGGCGCACGCCGCCACCATCGCTCCCGTAGACGTGGAAGAGGAGCGGGGCATCGTCCGCGATGAGTATCGCCTGAGGGAGCAGACGGGCGACGGCGTGATCCACCAGGTCTTCGACGGGACGTACGTCGGGGGCACCCCCTACGAGGGGATGGAGCCCATCGGCACGGTGGCCGTCATCGAGGGCACCACCGCTGAGGATCTGCGGGCGTTCTATGAGACGTGGTACGTGCCCTCCAACATGGCAGTGGTGGCGGTGGGAGATCTGCCCGTAGACACGCTGGAGGAGCTGGTGGAGGAGCACTTCTGCTCCATTCCTGCCGGGGACGCGCCTCTTGCGCCTGACAACTGGTCGGCGTTGAACCCGGAGGCGACCTTCGATCTGGCCACCTCGCCCGAGCAGTCCTACTCCTACCTCTCGTTGGACATCCGCCTGCCTTCGTGGGATCCCAACACCTTCGAGGGCGACGAGCAGCTTTGGATCGAGGAGATCATCGCCATCATGGTGGGGAACCGCTTGCAGGACGGCTACGAGCAGGGCTTCTTGTCGCAGATCGATCCGACCCACTGGTCGACGTTCTCCTATACGCGCGGCCTGCGCTACTACGGCACCAACCTGCGGGCCGATGACTTCTCGGCCGCCCTCACCGACTATTGGTCGCTGTTGCTCAGCTTGAGCGAGCACGGCTTCACCGACGCCGACCTGGAACGGGCGGCCCGGACCATAAGAGCCGACCTCGATTCGGCGATCCAAGCGGTTCCCACCATCCAAGACCGCAGACACGCAGACAATTATGTGGCTCATTTCCTGGGGGGCAGCGATATCGGCAGAGTGGAGGACACGGCTGAGCGAGTCGATGCCCTTCTCGATGAGCTGCAAATCGACGATCTCACCGATCGCTATCGCCAGATATTGGAGGAGAGCGGGCTGATCATGATCGCGGTGGGCCCCGATCCCTCCGAAGTCCCCTCGGTTGAGGAGATGCAGGCCGCGCTGGCCGCCGCGGCGCCAGGCGAGCTGCCGGCGATGATCGGCGATGCGAGCGAGCTCCTGTCGGTTCCCGAACCGGTAGACCCGGTGAGCGCAGGCCCGATAGGGACTATCACTGATGAGCTGGACGACGCATACGAGTGGTCCTTCGCCAACGGGGCCCGGGTGATGTACGCCTATTCCGATATCTCAGAGAACGAGGTGGACCTCCAAGCCATCTCCTGGGGCGGCTGGTCGGCTCTCGAAGAGGGGGACCGTCCGCTGGCCCAGTACCTCGCCACCAGAGCAGTGGGCAACAGCGGGCTGGGCGAACTGAGCCCGGCGCAGATCTCGCGGTATCTGGATGAGCGCAACGCCGGTGTGCAGCCGTTCATCAGCGAGACCACAGAGGGAATCGCCGGCGCCTCGGATTCTCCGGGGGTCGAGACCATGTTCCAGCTCATGCACCTGTACATGACCGAACCACGGGTGGACGATCAGGCCTTCGCCGAAGCGGCCAACATCGGCGAGATCATCGCCTCGCTAGCGGAGTCCGATCCCGACTGGCAGGAGGGATTGGCCTACCTCGAGGCCCGTCACGGCGATGCGTTCGGATGGTTCAACCTCGCTGCCTCCCCGGAGACGTTGGCCTCATTGACCCCTGAAGCGCTGCTGGACATCTACCAGCAGCGCTTGGTCGGGGTGGACGATCTAGTGGTGGTTGTTGTCGGCGACGTGGACCGCGACGCTGTGGAGCAGATGGCCCGCACCTATGTAGGCACGCTGCCGGCGGGACAAGCCGACAGCTTCGCAGACCGACGCGCTCCTGAGCCCGAAGGCGTCATCCGCCGCGAAATAGTGCTCGGACCGGACAACCAGTCCACCTCGGCGACCTACTCCTATGAGGTATCTGCCGAAGTCACCCCCGCTTCGCAAGCGGCGGTGGACGTGCTCCAGGTAATCCTGGACAGCCGATTGGTCGAGGGCATCCGCGAGGATCTCGGCGACACCTATGCCGCCTCGGGGTCGATCGGGATGAGCATTACCCCGGCGCCCAGGATCGAAGCCGCTGTCTTCGCCACCGGCGATCCTGAGCAAATGCCCGTCATAGAGGCCGAGATGGCCCGTATCTTGGCCGAGATCCACGCGGGCGGGATCGACTTCGAGGAGTTCGAGCAGGCCCGCGCCGTGGTCGGCGACAACTACCAGCTCGTGGTCAACACCGATCTGATCAACGTCCTGCTCCGCCGGGTCTATGCTGGCGACGACGAGCTGCCCACACCGCAGCGCCTCGGCCAAGAGTTGGCCGCCCTGGAGCTGGCCGACGTGCAGGGGCTGGCCGAGCTGCTCTTCGACCCGGAACAGCACATCCAAATAGTCCGGGTGCTGCCGTAGCTGATCAGAATTCGATCAGACTTGGCGCTCTTCGTCTTCCCAGTGGGGGTCGCGTAGCACCCGCTTGAGGATCTTGCCGGTGGGGGCCTTGGGCAACTCGTCCACAAAGGCCACCGAACGGGGCTTCTGATAGGAGGCCAGGTTCTGGCGGGCGGCGTCGATGATCTCGTCCTCGGTAGCGCTCATGCCCGGCTTGAGCACCACGTAGGCCATGACCGACTCGCCCCAGGTGTCGTCGGGCACTCCGATCACCGCGGTCTCCAGCACGGCTTGGTGGGTGGCGATGGCCTCCTCCACCTGAATGGAGTAGATGTTCTCCCCGCCGGAGATGATCATGTCTTTGGATCGGTCCACTATGGACACGTACCGCTCGTCATCCCAAGTGGCGATATCACCGGTCCACATCCAGCCGTCCTTGATGGTGTCGGCGGTGAGATCGGGCCGGCGGAAATAGCCCAGCATGTTGGCCTCGGACCGCACGATGATCTGCCCCGAGGTCTTACCGTCTTGGGGCACGTCGACGCCGTCTGGATCCACAACCCGTACTGAGGTGACGAATCCCTCTCGCCCGCATGACCGCAGCCGATCGGTGCGGTAGCCGTCGCGGATGGCCCTGATGTGGTCCTCCTGCGACAAGAAGCACATGGTGGTGCCCTCGGTCTGGCCGTAGCCCTGGATCAGGGTGCAGGGGAACTTGTCCATGGCCTCGGTGATCACTCGTGACGGCATGGGGCCGCCGCCGTACTGGATGTTGCGCAGGCTGGAGATGTCGTAGTCGTCGAATCCCTCTACCGCCATCATCCAATTGAGCATGGTGGTGACACCCAAGAAGGCCGACACCTTCTCGGCCTGGATCAGCTCCAAGGCCAAGGTGGCGTCGAAGTTCATCAGCACCAGCGGGCAGCCGTGGGCCAGGTAGTTCATGGCTAGCACCACCGGGATGTGGAACATCTGCCCGGTGAGCATGTACACGTCGCTGGGGACGATGCGCTCGGCCACCGTCTGGTTGAGCATCCCGAAGTAGACGCTGCGGTGGCTGTGCAGCGCACCCTTCGACTCGCCGGTGGTGCCCCCGGTATAGAGGATGAACAGCGGATCGGTGTCGCCGATCTCATTGGACCCGGCGGGCTCGGCGTCGGAGGACGACTCGACCAGTTCCTCGTAGGAGCCGTCGCCCCCCTCGCCGTACTGGAGCCAGTGCTCCACGCAGCTCACCAGCCTTGACAGCTCGGCGGCCTCGGCGGCATAGGCCCCCTGGGTTATGTATGCCCGGGGTTCGCCGTTGTTCACGATCTTGGCCAGTTCCGGTCCAGAGAGCCGCCAGTTCATAGGTTGAGCCACCAGCCCGGTTCGCCCACAGGCGAAATACAGCGCGGCGTACTCAACAGAGTTCTGGCTCAAGATGCCGACTCGGTCGCCCTTTTCCAGGCCCAAGCCGATCAGACCGTTAGCCAGTCGGCGCACGTGCTCGTCGAAGACCGCGAACGTGACTCGCTGGCCGGTGGTGGAGTCGATGATCGCCTCGCGGTCCGGCGTCTGCCGAGCCCACTTGGCTGGGATCTGGCCGATGTTCATCTGCGGCTCCTTCCTAGAGGGCGGATGCGATGTTCATGGCCATATGCCCCTAGTAGGGCAGATCGAGGGCCAGGAAGCGCTTCTGGATCTTCCAGTCGTTGCCCACCCGAACGCAGTCGTCGGTATAGACGCCGCTGGAGAGGACAGAGAGCTGGCCGTTCTCCACGGTGATGAGCACCAGATAGCTGATGGCGGTGATCGAGTCCGCGGTCTCGTTTTCGAAGTAGAGGTTGGTCACCACGTGGCGGCGCTGGTCGGTCTGCTCTTCCATCGCCCCGCTGAACAGCCCGGCGATGGCCTCTGACCCCTCAAAGGTGATCGGGTCGCCTCCGGCGATGGTCATCGCGAACACCGGGTTGTCAGGGGCGAACATCCCGATGAGGAAGCCGCTGTCGCCTACGTCGTAGGCCACTCCCGCGTGGTTCAAAAGCTCGGTTACCGCTTGTTTGTCTGCCATTGGATCACTCCATTCCCAGTATGTCCACGGTGCCTCGCCATGCCAGCGAGCCACCGTCGATCAATATGTATGCGCCGTTGATGAAGCCAGCCTCTCGACTGGCCAAGAAGCACACCAGCTCACCCACCTCGGAGGGGAGGCCCAGGCGGGGGATGAGCGAGGTGTTGATGAGCGCCTTTTCGAATGCCACCGGGTCGTCGGACTGCTTGACAAAGTTCGTGACCATGTCGGTGGCAATGGCGGTGGGGCCATAGCAGTTGACCCGGATCCCCAGTGGCGCCAGGTCTACCGCCAAGTTCTGGGTTTGCAGCCGAATACCGCCTTTGGAGGTGCCGTAGGCGGAGTTGTTCGGATAGGCGGATTGCGCACCGGTTGACGCCGCGTTGACAATCGACGGCCAATCACTCTCCTTGAGGTAGGGGAGGGCGGCCTTAGAGCAGATCCACGGGGCGACGGCATTTACCTCCACAACTTTCTTGAACACGTCTAGAGGCATTCCCTCCAGGCTGCACTGTTCCGGTGACGCCAGGGCGGTCTCGTGGATGCCGGCGTTGTTGTGGAGTACGTCGATGCCCCCGAAGGCAGCCGCGGCGGCGGCCATCAGCGCCTCTACTTGGTTGGGGTCGGTCACGTCGCAGTGCGTGTATGCCGCGGTGCCGCCAGAGGCGTTGATCTCGTCGGCGACTGCCTGACCCTGCTCGTCGTTGAGGTCGGAGACCATCACCTTGGCGCCTTTGCCGGCCGCCACCTGGGCAGTTGCCGCCCCGATTCCCGTGGCCGACCCGGTGATGACGAATCGCAGTCCTTCGATGCCCATTAATGCCCCCTTGCGTGAGATACGGCCCGCAGCGTAGGCCGCAGGGCTGGTGGCTGTAAAACAAAGGTGGTCATCGGGGCTGAATCGCAGGGCAACAGATGTCTGTTGGTACATTTGGCCGGTGTCCCCTCAGTCCACCACCCCACCGGAGCGAGCGGGTGCCGACCCTCGCCCGGAGCTGGTATTGAGCGAGGGATGTGTTCTGTTGTCCGGCAGTCGATGTGGCGAGTGTGGTCACCCGATGGCGGTGGCCCCGCCACGTTGCCCAGTATGCGGCCGCGATTCCATGTCACCGGCCACCTTCGGCCCTAAAGGCACAGTCTTCAGTTCCACGGTTCTGCGAATTCAGGTGCCGGGGCGCACCCCGCCGTTCACGCTGGCTTATGTGGACGTTGACGACGGCCCCCGCATCCTCGCCCACGTAGACGGCCCCGATGAAGCCCTGATCCCCGGCAGCCGGATTGCACTGTCAGGGTGGAATGAGCAGGGTGACCCGGTCGTGGCAAGGTCTGAGCTATGACCGGTGCGAGCACGTCGATCTGGGGGGTGGGAACGTCGGCGTTCGGAAAGCAGGCGTCGCTGGGTGGTCCGCAACTGGCCTGGCAGGCCACGGTGGAAGCGCTGGATGACGCCGGATTGAAGCCTTCGGATATCGACGCGGTTTACGCCGGCACGGTGTTCGGACACCCAGGAACCGTCACTCGCAGCCTCCAGCAGATCGGTATCGTCGAAGTGCCGGTCATCACCATCGAGAACGCTTGTGCCAGTGGCACTTCGGCGTTTCACGAATCCCGCAACGCAGTGGAGGCCGGCCGATACGAGCGGGTGCTCGCCTTCGGCATCGAAACCATGACCGCCCACTTCGACGGCGCCATCAGCCCTATCGCCTCCGACCCCGACGGCGCCCAGGGCTTTGCCATGCCCAGCATCTACGGAATGTCGGCCACTCGGTATCACCACGAGTTCGGCGTCACCGATGAGCAGATGGCCGCGGTGGCGGTGAAGAACCGCGGCCACGCGTTGGGAAACCCCCGGGCCCAGCATCGCAAGGCCGTCACCGTGGAGCAGGTTCTGGACAGCCACATGGTGGCCGATCCAATCACCCTGTACCAATGCTGCTCCATCGCCGATGCGGCCGCGGCCGCAGTGATTGGCCCGCTGGGCGGATCCAATGATCCCAGCCAGGAAGTGGCCATACGATCCAGTGAACTGCGTTCGGGGCGGCTGTGGGACCACACCACCGACAAAGTATGGGGCTGGGACATTGTTGCCGACACCGCGGCGCAGGCATATGAAGCCGCCGGGGTGGGCGTGGGCGACATCGACGTCTTTGAGGTCCACGATGCATTCACCATCGGAGAGATCATCACCACCGAGGCCCTAGGGATGTGCGAGCTAGGCGCAGGCGGACGACTGGTGGAGTCCGGTCACACCGCTATGGGCGGGGCTCAACCGGTCAACCCATCGGGCGGGCTGTTGTCGCGAGGCCATCCGCTGGGGGCCACCGGGCTGGCCCAGGTCGCCGAGATTGTCTGGCAATTGCGGGGCATGGCTGCCGATCGCCAAGTGCCCAAAGCCCGCTTGGGGGCAGTGGAAACGATGGGGGGCGGAACCGCCGGTATCGACGGCAACGCCTGTGTTGTGACGGTGCTGGAGCAAGTGGGATGAGCCGGTGAACGGGCCTGCAACTTCGGCCATCGACGACGAGGTTCTATCGCCCGAGCGGATCGCCGATCCCCACTCGTATTTCTCGGCCCTGCGGGCCGAAGACCCCGTCCACTGGAATGAGAAATACCGGGCGTGGTTCATCCACCGCTACGACGACGTGCTCGCCGCCCTGCGGGACCCCCGTTTCTCCTCGGAGCGCATCGGCGCGGCGTATGACCGCCTGACCGACGATCAGAAGGCCCAACGCCAGCCCACCTATGACATCTTGATGGACTGGCTGGTGTTCCGGGATCCGCCCGACCACACGCGTTTGCGCCGCCTGGTGAGCCGGGCGTTTACCCCCCGGGCAGTGGAGGCCTGGCGGGAACGAATCGATGGCGTGGTAGATGGGCTGATCGACGACTTGTCCGATCGGGAACAGTTCGACCTGATCGAGGATTTCGCCTATCCCATCCCCGCGGTGGTCATTGCCGAGATGATGGGTGTGCCGGCCGACGACCGCGACCGTTTCAAGGACTGGTCCGACGACGTGATGATCCTGGTGTTCGGGGCCCGGGGGGTAGGCGACCGCCGAGCCCGGGCCCAGCAGGGGCTCATCGAGCTGGCTGCGTATCTGGGCGAGTTGGTCACCCACTACCGCCAGCACCCGGCCGACAACATCATCTCCAATTTGGTGGAAGCCTCAGAGGGCGACGACAGCCTGGAAGATCCCGAGATCGTGGCCAACTGCGTGCTGTTCCTGTTCGGGGGCCACGAGACCACCACCAACCTGATCGGCAACGGCATGAGGGTGCTGCTCCAGCACCCCGATGAGCTGAAGCGGCTGAGGGACGATCCATCGTTGATCAAGCCGGGGGTCGAGGAGATCCTGAGATTCGACGGGCCGTCCAAAATGGAGGTCCGCACCCTGGCCGATTCGGTGGAGTTGAGGGGCAAGACCCTGCCTGCTGGCGACATGGTGTACCTGGTGCAGCACGCCGCCAACCGGGACCCCGAGGCGTTTGACCAGCCTGACCGGTTTGACGTGACCCGCGATCCCAACAACCACATTGGCTTCGGCTTCGGACTGCATTTCTGCTTGGGAGCATCGGTGGCCCGACTAGAGGGAACGATTGCCTTAGAGGCTCTGGTCCGCCGCTTGCCCAACCTGGAACTGGGGCCCGAGCCTGAGGTGTGGGTCCCCACCATGTTGAGCAGGGGACTGGAGCACTTGCCGGTGAGCCTGTCGTGACTGCCGGTCGACCCCTGGAGGGCTTGAGCGCCGCGGTTACCGGCGCTACCGGCGACATCGGCGGAGCCATCGCCCGGGTGCTGGTCGACCAGGGGGCACGGGTGGCGCTCATGGCCCGTCGAGTGGAGCGGCTGGAGGAGTTGGCTGAAGAACTCCGGGGCGGGGGTGCTGATGTGTGCGTCGCTCCCTGCGACGTGACCGACGCCGACGCCATATCTGAGGCTTTTGTGCAGGTCACCACTGCGATTGGCCCAGTCGACGTCCTCGTCAACAACGCAGGCGGCGCCCGGTTCACCGCGCCGGTGCTCGACATTGCCGAGCCGGGCTGGACCAAAACGGTGGCCCTCAATCTGACGGGGCCGTTCTTGGTGTCACAGGCCTTCGGCCGATCGATGATCGAGCGGGGCCAGGGCAGCATTGTCAACGTGGGCTCATTGTCGGGGTTGCGCCACCTACCCGGCATGGCAGCCTACTCAGCGGCCAAGGGCGGCTTGTTCCAGCAGACCAAGGCTCTGGCCCGGGAGTGGGCCCCCCTCGGCGTTCGAGTGAACGCGGTGGCCCCCGGCTTCGTGGACACCAGCGGCTGGGACAGCTACGACAAAGACGCCGTGGTGGCCGAGGCCGGCATCGGCATCCCGCTGGGACGGTGGGCAACCGCCGAAGAAGTAGCCCTGCCAGTGGCCTTTCTGGCGTCCCCGGCGGCGTCCTACATCACCGGCGCCGTGCTGGTGATCGACGGCGGCATGCTGGCGTAGTTGGCCGATGAGCCGTCCTGGGCAACTGGTGGCCGTGGGCAGGACGTCGGATGTATATGCGTTCGGGCCCGGCGCGGTAGTGAAGGTGTCCCGGCCTTCCGTTCCCGCCCATTGGGCCGCGGACGAGGCAGAGTTCACCGCGGCGGTGCGCGACCTGGGGGCCCCGGCCCCCGCGGTGCTGGATGTGGTGCAAGTCCAAGGGCGGGATGCCATCGTCTTTGAGAGGGTGTGGGGTCCGCCGATGTGGGAGCTGATCATGGATGGCCCCCAGAACGCCGCGGCGTTCGGGAAGCAACTGGCAGATATCCACCGGCAAATCCTTCGGGCGGGGCTACCCGTCGCAGTGTCCGGGTTGGTGGGGAGAATGCAGAGGAAGATCATCGAGATCAAACAGTTCTCCGAGGCCGAGAGAGATAGCGCCCTGCATATCTTGGAGAGCCTGCCGTGCGGCGCGGCTCTCCTGCACGGCGACCTCCACCCCGGAAATGTCCTGATGAGCCCGGCTGGCCCCGTGGCCATCGACTGGTTCGACGCGGCCATCGGCCATCCCGTCGCCGACGTTGTCCGATCTTCGCTGTTGATCCGGCCATTTGACTCCGTGGCTGACAGGCCGCACATGCCGAGGGTGGCTCGACCGGTGCTAGAGGAGTTGCACCAGTCGTATGTATCGGCGATGCACGATGTGCTGGCGCTGCCCCGCGATGAGATCTGCCAGTGGGAGGCGGTGGTAGCGGCCAGTCGGCTGGCCGAGGAGGCCGAGACCGACGAATCGCCATTGTTGGCCCTGTGGCAGGCTGGCGCAGAAAGCGGGGATCCCTCGTCTCTAGGGGCTCTGCTGGCCGGGGACTTCAGTCGTTGGGACTGACCAGGATCGTTCGGAGCGAGTCGAATACGCCGCCAGCGGCCGCGATGGTCAGGTTGCGGTCCGTAGTGGAGGGGAGCTCGATCGTGGCCCCGGCCTCGCTGGCGATGAGAGCACCAGCGGCATAGTCGTACATCTTCAAGTCGCGCTCGAAGTAGGCGTCGAGGCGACCGCATCCAACCCAGCAGAGGTTGAGTGCCGCGGAGCCCATGCACCGAATGTCGCGGCAAACGGGAAGCAACCGGGTCAGCATTTGGGCCTGGGTTGCCCTCAGTCCAGCGTCATAAGCGAAGCCGGTGGCCACCAGTGCGCCGTCGAGATCGGCCAGTTCCGTGGGGGAGATGGCTTCGCCCATCCGTCTCGCCCCCAAGTCTCGGGTGGCGGAGAACACCTCATCTCGGTGGATGTCGGCAACAGCTCCGGCCATCACTTCGCCATCAATGGTTGCGGCAATGCTGACCGAGACCACCGGCAAGTCATAGAGGAAGTTGACGGTCCCGTCGATGGGGTCGACGATCCAACCGACGTTGTTGCCTCCGTCATCGTCGTCGAGTTCCTCGCCGACTATTGACGATCCAGGACAGCGTGCCAGCAGTTCCGACCGTATGAGCTGCTCGCACTCCATGTCAGTGTGGGTGACCACGTCGGTGGGCGAGCTCTTGGTTCGTGCCGCGGTGGCTTGGCCGCTGCGCACTCTTACATAGCCGGCGGCCGCTGAGGCGACTTCGATGGCCACATCTTCGAGATGGCGGGCTCGGGCCGACTGGTGGCCTTCGCTCACGCCAGCAACACGGTGGTGCCGAGCGATTCGACGGTGGCGATGATGCCTCGGTCGACTTCGGAATTGGTGACCAGCACGTCCACTTCAGACCAGTCGGCAAAGCGGACGAACTGGTCTTGGCCCACCTTGGAATGATCGACGAGGGCGACAACTCGGCGCGCCGCTCTAATCATGGCCTGCTTCAGAGCCGCTTCCTCCCGGTAGGGAGTGGTAAGGCCCTTGGTGGCCGACAGGCCGTCGCTGCTGATGAACAAGGTGTCGACCAATAGCGGTTCGACGGCGGCAACGGCGTCGGTGTCCACCATGGCCAGGGTGTTCTTGCGGAGCTTGCCGCCGATCACGATCACGTCGACATCCTCATAATCGGCCAAGATCTGGGCGGTGTGCAGAGAATTGGTGACCACGCGGAGGTTGCAGTGGCGGGGCAGCACTTCGGCGAACCGAGTGAGCGTGCTGCCCGAGTCGATGATGATGGCCCCCGTGGCGGGCAATTCTTGCACCGCCGCTTGGGCCAGCCGGCGCTTCTCAGGGTCGTGCTGATCGGCGCGAACCGACAGAAGCGGTTCAAAACCGTCTGTTTCCCAGGGAATCGCCCCGCCGTGAACTCGGCGCACTACCTGTTGGCGCTGGAGATCGGACAGGTCTCGACGGATGGTCTCGGTGGTCACCCCGAATCGGTCGGCCAGTTCGGCCACTTCGACTCGACCGCTTTGCCGCGTAATTCCCACAATCTCTCGCTGGCGCTCGGTCTGAAAGAGTGTTGTTGTGGTCGGTTCAGTCAGCTGGTCGGTCACCGAGGTCTCTGTCCCCTATCAGTGCTTCGTTGATGGCAGATTCTACTCCTCGTTCCCGCAAAGAGCGGAGGGCCTGGTCGAAGGCATCGGAGAACCGCGGCGAGCGCGGCAGATCGTCTCCGAACACTTCGGGGAAGTCGAGGAAAGCCGCGGAGTTGTGCTGGGCTCGCCGTGCGTGGCTCACACCTAGGTCGAGCATGGGATCGGAGGCCAAGCGCTCCGGCGGCCCCGCGAGGTATTCGCACCAGCCGGCTAGGGCCAATGCGCTGAGACCGATTGGCCCGCCTGCTTCGAGTTGGGCTCTGACCGTCGGCAACAGGAACTTGGGGAACTTCACCGACCCGTCTAGGCAAAGACGGCTGATCTGGTCTCCAATGCTGGCGTTGGAGAATCGGGCGATGATCGACGCCACGTACTGGTCGAGGTCGATCCCGGCAATGGGCGGCAAGACGGGGCGAGCCTCACGGTTTAGGAAGTTCGCAGTGAAGTCGTGCAACTCGGGACAGGTCATGGCCGCGCCGATGGTTTCCATCCCCTTCAGGGCGGCCAGGTAGGCCAAACAGGAGTGGCCGGCATTGAGCAGGCGGAGTTTCATGAGTTCGTAGGGCTTGGCGTCGGCGGTGGTTAGCACGTCGAGCCGCTCGAGAGGGGGACGACCAGCGGCAAAGTTGTCCTCGATCACCCACTGCCGAAACGACTCGGTCACAACGGGCCAGTTGTCATTGACGCCTTTGTGCGCGGCCAACCAAGCGCGGTCGGAATCGGTAGTCGCCGGCGTAATGCGATCGACCATGCTGTTGGGAAAGGTCACCGAGTCGGCGATCCAGTCGGCAAGGCCCTCGTCCAGTGAGCGGGCTTCGCCGAGGGTGGCAGCGCGGGCCACTGAACCGTTGCTGAGGATGTTGTCGCAACTGATCACGGTGAGCCCGGAGAGGCCGTTTTGGTAGCGCAGTTGGAGTCCAGCAGCGAGGATGCCGAAGGCCGATGCCGGCCCCGCGGTTGGCGATGTGGGGAGGTAGTCGCCGGTGACGTCGTCCACCGGGTAGCCGCCCTCGGTGATGGTGAGGGACACGATTTGGGTGGCCGGGTCGGCGATGAGAGCGAGCAGCCGGTCGGGGCGGGGGGAGGCGTGAACGAAGTCGACGATGCTGCCGACAACCTCTACCTCGGTGGACCGGGGGCCCCGAACGATGAGGGTATAGAGGTAGTCCTGCGGTCTTAGGGCATCGGCTATCGCCTGATCGCTGGGAAGCACGCCGGCCCCGGTGATCGACCAGTCGCGGTGGCCGGACTGGCAAAGCTCGTGGATATAGGTGGCCAGGTGCGACCGGTGGAAGCCGCCGACTCCGATATGGACAATGCTGCGCTGGAGTCGGCTGCGGTCGTAGGTGGGCACGGCGACAGACGCCCGCAAGCGGTGGAGAGACCGGCTTTGGAGCAGAGTGTCTGGCGGTTCGGCTGGCACAGCCAAACATCCTACTATCAACACAGACACAGATAAAATGGCGAAATATCAGCGCTATACCCACATAAACCCAACCCTAAGGCTTGCAATCCCAAATAAACCCAAGTAGGTTCAGGCAGAGTACCGTCAGGGAGGAGGTCTCCCACCGGTTCCTACCCAAGGGGGAAAGTGCCAATGACAAGAACCAGCCGACCGAGGTGGAGCATTCGGCTCCTGTTTTTCAGTCTGCTCGCGGCGTTCGCTCTCGTGGCCGCTTCATGCGGCAACGATGATGACAGCGACACGTCGAGTGATGCACCGGCCACTGCTGCGGCCACTGAAGCCCCCGCTGCGGCCACCCAAGAGCCGGCAGCCCCAGTTGAGAGCCGGTCGATCAATGTGGCTATCGTGGGCAACCCGCAGATGGAGGACATCGCCAGCCTCACTCCGAGCCTGTTCACCGCCCAGACCGGCATCGAAGTCAACTACACGTTCCTCGAAGAACAGACCCTGCGCGAGATAGTCACCCGCGACGTGGGCGCTGGGGGCGAGCAGTTCGACGTGGTCATGATCGGCATGTTCGAGGCGCCGCAGTTCGGGGCCAACGGGTGGCTCTACGATCTCAACGACTTCGCCGCTGACACGCCCGAGTGGAACGTCGACGACATCATCCCCGCAGTACGCGGTGGCCTTTCCTATGAGGGAGGCCTCTACGCGGCGCCCTTCTACGCGGAGTCCTCGTTCGTCATGTATCGCCAAGACGTCATCGACGCCGCTGGTCTGACGATGCCGGCCGCCCCCACCTGGGATGAGCTGGCCGACATCGCCCGCACCATCGACTCCGATGAGATGGCGGGCATCTGCTTGCGGGGCAAGCCCGGCTGGGGTGATCTTGGTGCCGCCTTCACCACCGTTCTAAACACGTTCGGGGGCACCTGGTGGCTGGCCAACGCCGACGGCTCGATTGGAGCGGCCCAGGTTGATCAGCCTGAGTTCCGCGAGGCCCTCGAGTTCTATGTCGCGCTCATCAACGACGCCGGCCAGGACGACGCAGCCAACGCCAGCTTCAACGAGTGCTTGAGCCTCTACCAGAACGGCCAGGTGGCCATGTGGTACGACGCCACTGTCGCAGCCGGCATCCTCGAAGCCGACGACAGCCCGGTCAAGGGCCTCAACGGCTTCGCCCTCGCTCCGACCAAGGTCACCGACGCTTCGGGCTGGTTGTGGGCCTGGGCACTGGCGATTCCGCAAAACTCCTCTGATTCCGACACCGCGTGGGAGTACGTGAGCTGGGCCACCAGCGAGGACTACATCAACGCTGCTGGCGAGTCGCTGCCCGGAGGCTGGGCTGCGGTCCCGCCCGGCACGCGTGAGTCGACCTACGCCAATCCGAACTATCAGGCTGCGGCGCAGGCCTTTGCCCAGAAGACTCTTGACGCCATGCTGGCGGCACCCATCGACAACCCGGGCACCACGCCTCGTCCGGGATTGCCGGGGGTGCAGTACGTCGGCGTACCCGAGTTCCAGGATGTGGGCACCCGCTGTACTGAGCAGTTCTCGGCTGCCATTGCCGGGTCGATCAGCGTTGACTCAGCTCTCAGTGCGTGTCAGGACATCGCGTCCGAAGTGAGCAATTAGGAGCACTTCACCCGTGAAGTAACACAGTGGCCAATACAGTGCATGTTCTCTGATTGACTTTCACTGGCTTGGCCTAGGTTGAACAAATTTCAGGAACAGGCTAGGGGGAGCCGTGTCGCAGCAGACCGATCGAGCGGAGCAGGTAAAGAGACTGCAACGTCGAGAAGGCTGGCGGCGGCGGCTCCCCCTTGTTCCTGCCCTGGTGTTCACCATCGTTGTAACCCAGGTTCCTTTCATCCTGAGCCTGTGGTACAGCCTGACCGAATGGAAGATCGTTCCGCCTGAGCCGCGGAACTTCATCGGCTTCGGCAACTATGTCGATCTCCTCGACAATCGGTTCTTCCGCGAGGCGGTGTGGACCAGCGTCTGGATGACGGTCTCCGCGGTGCTGTTGTCGTTGCTGCTGGGAACGCTTCTCGCCATCCTGCTCGACCGAAAGTTCTTCGGACAGGGGTTTGTTCGGACGCTGTTGATCACTCCGTTTCTGATCATGCCGGTTGTGGCGGGGCTGGTGTGGAAGACACAGGTGTTCAATTCGTCATTCGGGGTGTTGAACTGGCTGCTTGATTCTCTGGGGTTCGAGCGGATCGAGTTCGTGACCCGCTGGCCGCTGTGGTCGATCGTGTCTGTGCTGGTATGGCAGTGGACGCCGTTCATGATGTTGATCGTGCTGGCCGGATTGCAGGGTCAGGACCAGTCGGTGTTGGAAGCCGCCCGAGTGGACGGCGCGTCGAGCAGGGCGATGTTCTTCCAGATCACGCTGCCCCAGCTCCGGCCCTATCTGGAGTTGGGGATCCTGCTGGGTTCCATCTATCTCATCCAGGTTTTCGACTACGTGGATGTGATAACCGGAGGGGGTCCCGACTCCACCAACGTGCCCTACTTCGTGTTCCAGCGCTCCATCGGAGGCGGCTGGCAGTTCGGGCAGGCCTCGGCCTACAGCATCGTGGTGGTGATCGCCTCCATCGTGATCGCCACCTTCGGTCTGCGAGTGCTGTCCAATCTCCTGGAAGGTGAGAAGCCGTGAAGGGAGGCGGGACTGGCATGGAAGTCGGGAAGAAGCGAGCAGTCTCCTTTTTTCTGGGACTCTTGAGCTGGGCGGTCGCCCTCGTTTTCTTCTTCCCCATCTTCTGGATGGTTCTGAACGGCTTCAAAGAAGAGATTGACGCCAATACCGACCCGAAGCTTGTCTTCGACCCGACATTCGACCGGTTCGACGAGGTGACGTCCCAGACCCAGGGCTTGCTCGGCTTCAGGGAGGCGTTCATGAACTCGGTGTGGGCGGTGTCGATCTCGACGATCTTGGTGCTGGTCCTCGCCGTCCCGGCCGCCTACGCCCTGGCCATTCGGCCCGTGGCCAAGTGGAGGGATGTGCTGTTCTTCTTCATCTCCACCAAGTTCCTGCCGGTGGTGGCGGCGATCCTCCCGCTATGGATCATCGCCCGGGAGTTGGATCTTCTGAACACCCGGATGGTGCTCATCATCCTCTACACCGCGATGAACCTTCCGCTGGCGGTGTGGATGCTCCGGTCGTTCTTCAGCGAGGTGCCCAAGGAGCTCATCGAAGCCGCCCAAATCGACGGGGCAAAGCTGCGGGGTCAGATCACCTCGGTGATCCTGCCCATCGTCGCCCCCGGCTTGGCCGCCACTGCCCTGTTGTGCGTGATCTTCGCCTGGAACGAATTCTTCCTCGCTGTGCAGCTCAATCCGGTGGACGGGTCGACGATTCCCATCTGGGTTACCTCCAACGTCAGCACTCGCGGCAACTTCTTGGCCAAGCTGTCGGCTGCGTCCACTCTCGCCACCCTCCCGGTGGTACTGGCCGGTTGGCTGGCTCAGAAGCGGATGATACGCGGCCTTTCGATGGGAGCGATCAAGTGATTCTGTTCAAGTGCCGAAGGGAGCTGGGACATGGCTGAAGTCCGATATGAGAACGCCAGCCGAATCTATCCGGGAACCGACATTCCCGCGGTGGAGTCGCTGAACCTCGACATACCCGACGGAGAGCTCTTGGTGCTCGTGGGCCCATCGGGCTCGGGCAAGTCCACCGCGCTGCGAATGCTGGCCGGGCTGGAGTTCGTCGACAAGGGCAGTGTCTATATCGACAACGAGGATGTGACGCTGACTCCGCCCCAAGACCGCGATATCGCCATGGTGTTCCAGAACTACGCCCTCTACCCCAATATGACCGTGCAGGCGAACATGGGATTCGCACTCAAGCAGCAGGGTGTGCCGAAGCCGGAGCGGGCCGAGCGAGTGGGTGAAGCAGCCCGCATTCTCGATCTGGAGCCCTATCTGGATCGCAAGCCGAAGAACCTGTCCGGGGGGCAGCGCCAGCGGGTGGCGATGGGCCGGGCCATCGTGCGCCGGCCGCAGGTCTTCTTGATGGACGAGCCGCTCTCCAACCTCGACGCCAAACTGAGAGTTCAGACTCGAACTGAACTCGCCGATCTCCAGGCCAGGTTGGGGGTTACCACCGTGTACGTAACCCACGATCAGGTGGAGGCCATGACCATGGGCCATCGGGTCGCGGTCCTCAAAGACGGGATACTCCAGCAGGTCGACCGGCCGCGAACTCTGTACAGCCATCCGGTCAATCTGTTCGTCGCCGGGTTCATCGGCTCACCGGCAATGAACCTTGTCGAGGTCTCATCGGAGGGCACGGACGGTATCCGCCTGGGCTCTCTCTCCCTACCCTTGGATGAGCAGACAACCCATGATCTGGCTGCCCGCGACCCGGGTGCCTACACGGTCGGAGTCCGCCCTGAGCACCTGCAACTGGCCAGCGAGGGCATCTCGGGGGAGGTCACCGTGGTGGAGGAACTGGGCTCAGAGTCGTACGTCCACGTCACCGTTGAGCATCAGGGTGGCCCGCTACTTCTTGTTGTGCGCGCTGAGGGGGAGACCATGACCCAGCGCGGCGACAACGTCCAGATCTCGTGCCGAGGCCCGGTTCACGTATTTGCTCCCAACGGCGAGCGTATCGGAGCCTGAAGCACGAGATCGCAGCTGGCGGCCGAGGCGAATTCCCCTCCTCGCCTCGGCCGCCATAGCTCATCGCGGCCGGACTCCCGGCATGGCGGCAACTGGCGGTAGGCGATCCGTCTAGTTGCTGGTCAGTCGCAATCCGGCATCGAGTCGGACGACTTCGCCGTTCAAGAATGTGCTCTCCATGAAGTGGACCACCAGCGCGCCGACGTCGGCGGGTGTGCCCAGGCGGTGGGGGAATACGTTGTCTTCCACCAGCTTGGCGATGAAGTCCTCGTTGAGGGTGGCCAGCATGGGGGTGTCCATGGTGCCAGGCGCAATGGCCATCACCCGGATGCCCCACACGGCCAGATCTCGGGCCATGGGCAGGGTCAGACCGATCACACCGGCTTTGGACGACCCGTAGGCCGACTGTCCTACTTGGCCCTCGTACCCGGCGATGGAGGCGATGTTCACAATGATGCCCCGCTCGCCGTCGGCGTTGGGCTCGTTGGCCGACATGGCCGAGACCGCATGGCGGGCCACGTCGAACAGGCCAATCAGGTTCACCTCAATGTGGCTGCGGAAGTGCCCGAGGGGATTGGGGGTTCCGTCGCGAGATACCACCCGCTGGCCTGAGCTGATGCCCGCGCAGCTCACCAGCACGTCGATGCGACCGAAAGCGGCTGCCGCGGCAGATACGGCTAGTTCAACGTCATCGGGGTTGGTGACGTCAACGGGGACGAAGGCGGCTGCATTGCCCAACTCGTTGGCCATCGCCTCTCCGGCTGATGAGGGCAGATCCATGATCACGGCCCGCCCGCCCTTGTCGAGCAGCGTTTTGACCACACCGGCGCCCAGCCCGGAGGCGCCGCCGGTGACCAGGGCTACAGATCCAGGAACCTGCATAGCTAGAACTCCCGGAGGCGGGCGCTGGTCGGGTCTACCTCGGTGCGCAAAATGTGCAGCTCTTCGGCGGTGGGCCGGGCCGTGGTGGGGATGTCCCCGTCGGGCATCAACACTTCGAACCCGGTGGCCTCCTGCACCTGCTCTGCGGTCACCTCAGGATGCAGCGAGGCCAGCCGCATCCGCTTGCTGGCCGGCTCAAAGTCGAACACGCACATATTGGTGATGCACAGCTGCGGCCCGCCGGGCATGCCCATGCGCTCCCGGTGGTCGCCGCCGTCGCCCCAGCCGATGCCGGATCGGAAATGGAGCCGATCCACGAACGTGCGGGGGTCGTGGGTGGACGACCACAGGTAGATACGGGGGATCATGGCGCCGAGGTCGGCCATGCCGCCGCCGCCGGGCAGGCGCACTTTGGGGGCGTCGTAGGGGCCGATCACCGTGTTGTTCACGTTGCCGTAGGCGTCCATCTGCGCCCCGCGGAAGGCGAAGGTGTTGTAGCGGGCGCCCTGGGCGTAGGTCCAGAAGTCGAAGGGGGAGTTGCTCAGCATGGAGGCCCCGTCCCACAGCGAGTCCGACAGGGTGGAGTCTCCGATCTCGTCGGGGTCGGCGTCAACGGCGATGGAGCTGGCGGCCCACACCAGCTCGGGGGCGTGGGTGCGCCGGGCCAGTAGATAGCCGCACACGGGTATGAAAGACACCGCACCATTGAAGGCCCGGGTGTCGTTGGACATGGCCCGGGAAAAGGTCACCACCATCAACTCGTCAATGGTGCAGTCGTATCCGGGGACCGGAGTGCTCATGCTGAGACTCCCGTCGAGACGTTGTTGGCGGCCAGGAAGTCCTCCCAGGTGTCCGGGCTCACAACTCGCTCTTGGAAGAAGCGCGAGAAATCCTGCGGGTCACGGGCCGCCATGGAGTACTCCGTGAAGAATCCAGAGTCGTGGCCGTACTCGGGGAAGCACGAACAGGGGTAGGCCCCCATAGGGGCGGGAGCCACCGTGTCGATCATGAATCGGGGATAGGTCGTCCGCTCCGGTTCCTCTGCGAACGCCGCAGTGTCCACCACCCGCTCTACCGAGGCCACCGAGCGGGCGGCAGCGTTGACGATCTCGTTGTCCATCCACACCAGCTTGGGGTTGACCCGGGTGGTGCCCCGCATGTCGGCCTCGTGGGCGTGGACCAAGGCCACGTCCACCGCCAGGCGGGTGCAGGCCACGTAGTGCTCTCCGGTGGGGCCATCCTTCTCCTCCCGCACCGCGCCGCTCTCGGCGTGCAGGCCGAGTACGTCGGTTCCCAGGCCGGCCTTGGTGGGCATGAACGGCAGGTTGTAGCTCTGGGCCTGGAGTCGGCAGATAAGCAGATGCTCGCTGTACTCCTCGATGGCCACTTGCCCCGACTGCACCGCGGCCCGGAAATTGGGAGCCAAGCCAAGGCCCTCGAAGCTAACAAGCCCGGACATAACCCGCCGCACGCAGCCCCCGGCCACCAGCCAGTCCACCGCCATGCCGGCCACTATGGCCACCAAATCCAGGTCCTTTTTCTGCTGGCGGACAAGCTCCCGCACCAGGGCCATGGGTGCGCTGTTCATGGACAGCCCGCCGATGGCCACGGTGGAGCCGTCGGGTATGGACGCCGCCGCCTCTTCCAGTGTGGTGACTTTGCTCATGGGATTGTTCGCTTCCCCCTGTGCTCGCTGTTCTTGCTGTCCTTGCAGCCCGCCGTACTATACGGCTCATGACTGCTGCCCCCGACATCCTCTCCCCGGAGTACGACGCCAACCCCTATCCCCTCTATGAGGTGCTGCGCAACGAGCATCCGGTGATGTGGCACGAAGGCACTCAAGCCTTCGTGATCAGCCGATATGAAGACGTTGCCGGTGCCTTCCGCAACCCTCAGATCTCCAGCCGCAACTACGAGTGGCAAACCGAGCCGGTCCACGGGCGCACCATCTTGCAGATGGAGGGCAAAGAGCACTCCTCCTACCGGGGCATCGTCAATCCGATCTTCCGGGGCAGCTATCTGGAGCAGAGCATCGTTCCGGCCATCACCAAGGCGGCCCGCAGCCAGATTGGCGAGTTCGTGGCCGACGGCGAGGTGGACCTGTGCAAGCGGTTCAGCACCCATTACCCGATCGGGGTGATCGTGCAGCTCCTCGATCTGCCGATGGAGGACGTGCCCCAGTTCTACGAGTGGTACACGATGATCATGGACTTCGTGTCCAACATCACCGGCGACGAGGAGAAGAACCGCCGGGGGATGGCCGCCCGGGTGGAGATGGGGGAGTACCTCATGCCCAAGATCGCCGAGCGGCGGGCCAACCCCGGCGACGACCTGCTCACCGCCATGGTGACCAAGGAGTTCGACGGCGTTCAGATGACCGACGACGACATCCGCGGCTTTTGCAGCCTGCTGTTGACCGCTGGCGGGGAGACCACCGAGAAGGCCATCACGTTGACCATGCGCAATCTGCTGGACAATCCCGAGCAGATGGCCGAGGTGCGGGCTGACCGCCAGCTCATTGGTCGGGCCTTCGCCGAGACGCTGCGCTTCACCGGCCCGGTGCAGATGATCATGCGCCAAACGGAAGAGGACGTGGAGTTCTCGGGAGGCACAGTAACGGCGGGCCACACCCTGGAGCTCCTTTTGGGTTCAGCCAACCGGGACCCGGAGGTGTTCAGCGAGCCCGATCGGTTCAACATCCACCGCACCGACATGGAGTTCGACAAGGCGTTCACCGCCGCAGCCGACCACACCGCGTTCGCCTTGGGCCGCCACTTCTGCGTGGGATCGATGCTGGCCCGGGCCGAGCTGACCGTTGCCTTGGACGCGCTGTTGGACGCCATGGACGACATCGCCTACGCCGACGGCTACGAGCAAGTCGAAACTGGCGTATACACCCGGGGATTGACCTCTCTGCCGCTGACGTTCACGCCGAACCCAGATTTTGTTGCTAGCTGAGAGCGGATCGGCCCTATACTGATTGCGGTCTTCTAGACCAATCAGGTTGGACCGGAGCGAGGGTGGTAGAACCCCTTTTGAGGTGTCCTCGCTCCGGCCCGACTAAGACTCTATCCACCGATGTAAGTGAAAGTGATTGAAAATCACTAGAACGCGGTAGAGGCTCCTTTTGCTTGGATGGGCTATTACCGCGGCACCACGTACCCGGCGTCGTCGCGGTCCCAGGTCTCGGGAGTAATGCCTTCTTCACGCAGTTTGAACTTCTGCACCCGCTCTGACGGGGTCTTGGGCAGATCGTCGCACCAGCGCACGAATCGGGGGACGGCGAAGTGGGCCATGCGGGGGACGCAGAAGTCGAGCAATTCCGTCTCGGAAAGCTCGTGGTCGGGCTTGAGGACCACTACGGCCATCACCTCTTCTTCTCCTAGCTCTGAGGGCACGCCGATCACCGCTGACTCCAGCACGGCGTCGCAGGTGTTGATCACTGCTTCTACTTCGTAGGAGGAGATATTCTCGCCTCGTCGGCGCACGCAGTCCTTCATGCGGTCGATGAAGGTTAGGTAGCCGTCGGTGTCAAGGCGGCCCCGGTCGCCGGTGTGGAACCACAGATTGCGGAACGTCTCCACTGTGACGTCGGGCATGTCGAAGTAGCTGTCGATCATGATGTAGGGCTTCTTGGGCCGCACCACGATCTCTCCCGCCGTTCCCGGCGGCACCGGTCGATCCTCGGAATCCACCACCGCCACGTGGTAAAGCGCTGATTCACGGCCCGCGGTGCCGATCTTGCGCACCCCGCGGCGGTTCTCGGTGGTGATGGCCACCTCGGTCATGCCGTACACCTCGGAGAGATGGACCCCGAAGCGCTCTTCGAACGGCTCCCAGATCTCCACTGGGCAGGGCGCGCCGAAACCATTGCGCACCGGGTTGTCGGCGTCGTCGGGCCGCTCGGGCTGCTTCCACAGCATCATTAGCAGCCCGCCCTGGTAGTTGAAGGCGGTGATGCCCTCGGCCCGGCAGCGGTCCCAGAAACGGCTGGCCGAGAACCGCCGGTCCATGATTAGGCGGGCATCGGCCTCCATGGCGCACATAACGCTGGTGTACTTGGCGTTGATGTGAAACAGCGGAAAGGCGGTATAAAGCACGTCGTCGGCGTGGTAGTCCACCAGGTTTACGGTGTGGCGGGCCAGGTTCAGGTTGGCCTCATGGCACAGCATCACGCCCTTGGACGGGCCGGTGGTGCCCGAGGTGTACAAGATGACTGCGGTATCCCGGTAGTCCACGTCGGGCTCAGGGGCGGGAGAGTCCAGGTACAAGTCGGCCAACTCATGCACGGTGACGTGGTCGGGGAATTCGGGAGCGCCTGCGTCCTGCGTACCGGCTGCCCGGTTGACCACCACGTGCTCGAGGCCGGGCAGGCTCGGGGCCGCCTCGGCGATGCGGTCCAAATAGTCGGCATCGCAAACCACCGCCGAAGAGCGCGACTGGCTGATCAGGTACTCCAGTAGATGGCCTCTATAGGCCTGGTTGATGGGTACTTCCACCACTCCGGCCTTGTTCATGGAGAACCAGGCGTCGATGCACTCCAGGGAGTTCTGCATCATCAAACAGGAGCGGTCGCCTGGTCCGAGGCCCAGTGAGGCCAGGCCGGCCGCCAGTCGGTCGGAGTCTGCATGGACCCCGGCATAGGTCTTGTCCCGACCTTCCACGGTTAGGGCCAGACGGTCGCCATTGACCTCGGCCTTATGGCGGATCCACGTGCCGATGGTGCGCGGGCTGTCTGGGCTAATCGTCCAACTCATAGAAGTTCCCGTTAGTTCAACACTTCGGGGGCCTCGCGCAGCAGTTTTCGGACCGCCCCCTCCCAGAAATATCTAACCGTCATGTGATGGCTGTTGACCGCGGCCTTAAGCGTGGGACGCTGCTCGGGGGGCACTGGAACCGGGGTTTGGCCTGCCTGCATGGCGTCGTAGTTGAGTCGGCACACTCGCTCGAAGTTGGAGGCACGGTAGACGGCTTGCTCAGTGGTCTCGCCGGCGATGAGCACGCCGTGGTTGGCCAGGATCACCGCGGTGGCGCTGCCCACCGAGTCGGCCAGGTGCTGGCCCCCGGCGGCGTCGTCCACCCCGCCGGTGTAGGTGCCGAACAAGGCGATGTCGCCGTCGAACATGCAGGCCTGCTGGTCGGTGATGTCGGGCAGTTTGTGCATGGTGGACAGCAGGCTTCCGTAGTAGGGGTGGTTGTGGATCACCACCCGGGCGTCGGGGCGGGCCCGGTGCATTTCGGTGTGGATATGCACCGCCGGGGTCACGTCCCAGCGGCCTTCCAGCACCTCGCCGTCGGCATCGATGGCCAAGATGTCGGAGGCGGTGATCTCGTTCCACCACAGTCCATAGGGGGTGCACCACATGGAGCCGTCGTCGGCGTCGTCTCGCACCACCGTGATGTGGCCGGCCACGTCCAGCGCATATCCCTCGGCGTCGAGGATGCGGGCGGCACAGGCGATCTTCTGGGGAACGGTGAGCGGCTGGTCGAGTCCGGGCATCACCCGAGGAAATCCACTTTGTCCGGCGATGGCTTCGTCAAGTTTGCCCATGCCCTGCTAGATAGCACACTTGGAAGCTGTCCGAAGAATGTAAGGACACCGAGAGGAGTCGGCCATGGGCTGGAGAACAATGGGCGAAGCCGGATATCCGGCCGGTCTGGACTCGAATCCGGCGGTGTCGCCCCGCATTCAGCGGTGGGATCACATCGGCATCGCAGTGCGCTCCATCGAGGCTGCCGTGCCGTTGTTTCGGGATGTGTTCGGCGGGCAGTTCGTGATGGGAGGCGACGATATGCCGCTGGACATCCGCACCGCCATGTTCAAGCTGCCCGACACCGTGAAGGTGGAGTTGCTGGAGCCGCTGAACGAGCAGAGCTACCTGCGTCGCTTCATCGACAAGCACGGGGAGGGGTTCCACCACGTGACCATCTTTGTGGACGATGTGGAGGCGACTATCGCCGACTTGGAGGCCACCGGCTATGAGGTGGTCGACACCAACCTGAGCGAACCGCACTGGCGGGAGACCTATGTGCGGCCCAAGTCAGGGCACGGATGCCTGTTCCAGATCGTTGATTCAGAGATCGACTGGCTCGAGCCCCACCCGCACTGCACGGTTGAGGATGTGATTGCGGGGAAGTGGCGCTGGTGGAGGAGCCAAATCTGGCACGTCGACCAACTGCCCGACGGCTATAACGGGTAGGAGCTCACAGCCCCAGTTCGGCTTGGAGTTTGTCGGCTAGGCGGAATTTTTGGATTTTGGTGGAGGACATGGGCCATTCGTTGGGGGCTACGAATTGGACGTGGCGGGGGATTTTGAAGCTGGCGATCTGGCCTCGGCAGAACTCGATCAGCTCTTCCTCGCTGGCCTCCGCGCCGGGCTTGAGCTCGACGAAGGCGGCCGGAATCTCCTGGTACTTCTCGTCGGGCAATGGGACCACTTGGGCTATGGCCACCGCCGGGTGGGTCTGGAGGTAGCTCTCGATCTCCACGGCGGCAACGTTCTCGCCGCCCACCTTGAGCATGTCCTTGGTGCGGCCCAGATAGCTGATGCGCCCGTCGGGATCGAGTGAGCCGATGTCGCCGGTGAAGAACCAGCCCTCGTCGTCGAAGCACTCGGCGTTCTTCTCCGGGTCTTTGTGGTAGCCCTCGAACACGTTGTAGCCCCGCACCCAGATCTCGCCTGCTTGGTGGGGTTCGGTGAGGGTTTCTCGGGTCTCGAGGTCTTTGATCTTGACTTCGATGCCCCGGAATGGGCGGCCTGACGACACTGCCCATGTTTCTGGCGGATCGTCGGGGCCGGAGAAGGCCACCACGCCGCCGCACTCGGTGAGCCCGTAGGCGTTCATGTGGCGGGCCCAGGGGAGCAGGGCGTGGATGGCCCGCAGGGCGTCGGGGGGCGCCACGTTGTTCACCAGCCGGATGCGCTGGAACTCGTCGGAGTCCCAGTCGGGGTGGTTGATCATGGCCTGGGTGACTGGCGGGAAGGTGGAGAAGCACACGGTGGCCTTCTCGTCGCGCATCTGGGCGATGGCCGAAGCCGGTTCAAAGTGGGTGATGGTGACGTAGGACGACCCCGCATCGAGGCAGCCGATGAGCGGAAGGATCGAGCTCATGTGGAACAGGGGGAGCGGATCCCAGAACACGTCGGTCTCGGTCAGCTCGAACCGAGTTCGGCAGGCGGTGATGGCAGTGCGCACCAGCGATTCGTGATTCAGGGGGCAGCCCTTGGGCTCAGCAGTGGTGCCCGAGGTGTAGATCATCAGGGCCTCATCCCGAATGGCCACCTGGCTGCGGAGCAACTCCACCTCGTCGTCGGTGGCGCCGTCGGCCAAAGCCTCGAATGCGCCCCGGTCCACCATCCCAGCCGGAGAGGTGCTGCCCAACAGCACCACTGCCTTCAATTCGGGAGCAACGTCGAGGTCGAGATTGGCCGGGTCGGGAGCGTCGGCCAAGCGGGGCAGGCAGTCGTGGAGGATCACCACATAGTCGGTGAACTGGTCGATGATGTCGCTGGTGACCAGCACCTTCAGGTCGGCGTTCTCGGTGACGTAGGCCAGTTCCCGCCCTTTGAAGCGGGCGTTTATGGGAACCGGGACCGCGCCGATAAGCGCTGCGCCGAACATCACCTCGATGAAGTCCATGCAGTTGGGCATGAGGATCCCCACCCGATCCTGGGGCCGCACCCCCAGCCCGAGCAGCGACCGAGCTGACCGCCGAGCCGCATCCTCCAGCGACGCAAAGCTGTGACGCGTGTCCGGGAACACCACCGCGTCCTGGTCCCCATACAGCGCCGCCCCCCGCACCACCAGATCCCCATAAGTGGTCACATCAACCCAACTGCTCATCCCCGTAGCTTTCCACGCTTACCCATATGCCGACGAAAAGTGCGCTTTGCCATCACTCTTCGCCAAGAAGCGTCAACCTGCGATGCATAAGGTGAATCGGCTTCGATCCGTACGGCGCCCACGCCAGATTTGCGAAAGAAATTGTCACTCGTCTCCTCATAATGACATCAGTGTGAGTTGTGATCGCACTACCGTCTACATCAAGGAAGCGAGGGACCGAGGATGTCCAGAACCATCCGCTCGATTGACCTGTTCGCGGGAGCAGGAGGTCTGTCACTGGGGTTCGATCTAGCCAACGATGAACTCGACGCCATCAGGTTTGAGCCTGTATTCGCGGTTGAGCACGACCCCGCCGCTGCGCTGACCTACAAGACCAACTTCGGCGTAAGCGTGTACGACGGGGACATCGAGGGGTTTGACCCGATCACCTACCCAGACGCGGAGATCATCGTTGGAGGCCCTCCCTGCCAGGGGTTTTCCCCGCTCGGACGTGACCGGGATGACGAGTCTCGTGCTGAGTTGAATGCACTCTGGGAGCACTACCTAGCCGCGGTGGAGCAAGTAGAGCCTTTAGCGTTTGTCATCGAGAACGTCCCAGAATTCCAGAAGTCGGCAGAGTTCGAAGAGCTTTGTAGGCGGCTCGCATCTCATCCGCTGCTGCGTGAGTACAGCTATAGCTATGGCGTGCTGAACGCAGTGGACTACGGAGTGCCGCAGAGCCGGCGAAGGGGCATTTTCGCAGCGGTGAGAGGGAGGGAGGTCCCGTGGCCTCCGCCTCCTACCCATGGAGATGGCCCAATCGGCCAGAAGCCAATTCAAACGGTGCGGGATGCCATTGGTGATCTGCCACCAAAGCCGACGACAGACCAGCCGGTCATGGGGGACGGGTTCCAAGACTTGCATATCCGCCGTAATCCACGTCCGTCCTCTCTAGAGCGGTATCGGGCTATTCCCGAGGGCGGCAACCGGTTCGATCTTCAGCGGGCTCGACCTGACCTGACTCCTGCCTGCTGGGCCAACAAGCCGACAGGCACGACCGACGTTATGGGGCGCCTGTGGTGGGATCGGCCCAGCTTCACGATCCGAACCGAGTTCTACAAGCCCGAGAAGGGCCGCTACCTGCACCCGAGCGAAGACCGCCCCATCACTCACCGAGAAGCTGCCCGACTACAGACTTTTCCGGATGCGTTCATCTTTGAGGGCTCCAAGATCGAGATCGCCCGCCAGATCGGCAACGCCGTCCCCTCCGTGTTGGGCAAGGCCATCGCTCTCCATCTCGCCAAGCTGCTGGGGTAGGGGCATCCAGGGGTTGACCTTCGACAGGCTGGTCTGTAGAACTTCGGCCAGTGAGCACAAGACCCGATCCCGAACTAGACGCAGTTGCCGACGAGCTGATGGGAATTCGAGAATTCGAGAGCCGAGTGGCGACGGTCCTTCGAGACACCCTCGACCAACTCTACGACGGCCAGCGCACCGGTCGGTACAGGTGGGACCAGCTTCACAAAACGGAGAAGACTCACTGCGGAACCCTGGTCGAGATCAACATGCAGCGCGAGTTCCAGTTCGCCGACGGGAAGAAGCTCGATTACAAGATCGCCGATACCGAGGTGGACTGCAAGTACTCGCAGAAACTCGGTGGTTGGATGATCCCTGTTGAGGCCCGCGGCGAGCTGTGCATGGTGATTTGGGCTGATGATGGCAAGTCGGTCTGGACTTTGGGCTTGGTGAGAGTTCTCAAGGAGATGCTTACCAAGGGAGGAAATAGGGACAGGAAGGCCAGCCTCAGCCAAGAGGGGATGTCAACAGTGCGCTGGCTCTTCCAGGAAAGCGAACTCCCGCCCAACGTCTTGCTCCAAGTCCCCGAAGCTGCCGTCGACCACATCATGGAGCCAAAGTCTGGGGCTGAGAGGATTCGACGATTATTCCGTACAGTGCAAGGCCAGCGGATAGGCCGTGGAGTCGTGGCCACCGTCGCCCAACAAGCCGACTTCATGAAGCGGGTCCGCGGCAACGGCGGTGCCCGCAGCCAACTGCGCGATGAGGGCATCATCATCCTTGGCCAATACGAGGCCCATCGAGATATTGCCCGTCAACTTGGACTCCCAGCGCCAGGCAAGGGTGAGTCGGTTAGTGCCCGTGTCAGCCTCGGAAGTGCCAACGAGTCTGGGACAGCGATAATCGCCGGGTCATGGTGGCGTGTGGCAGAGCCAGAAGATCCAGTGGTGCTGGCACCACTACTGCCCACTTCGGGATCGAAGTGACCGCTCGCCCGATAGCTTGGGTGAAATATACTGAAATATGTGCTATCAACAGCAATATCCACATATCCACAAGTATCTAAGGTCTAATCATGTGCGTGCCCTGAGTTTACAAGTTGCGGTAGTGTTTGGCGGCTGGTCGAAGCCCGTCTCTTGGTCCGGTGGACCAAACTCAGGAAGTCACGCAACAAAGACTACGGCCGATCAGACCAGCCCGAGAGCTAGCCAGCAGCGGGTAGGGCATCGCGGTTGCAACTGGGAATTATTGGTTGCTTTGAAGCTGGCTATCCCCTAGCGGGACTGCGGGCTACCACCATTGGTCGAAGTGGCGGAGTGATGTTTGGGCGGGTTGGGTGTTGCGGAGGAACCAGGCGAGTTCTCGTGTGCCGCCGGGGGCGGCGGAGCGGTAGTTGATGCCGTCGAGGTTGGCGTCGAAGGCGGCCTGGCCGATTGGCTGGCAGACCGCGTGGGGGATGACGGCACCACCGGCGTCTTGGGGGTAGGTGGCGGGCAGGCCTAGGGCGGCGAGGCCTTGGGCGGTGTGGGCGTCGGCGGCTTGGCCCTGGGGGATGTCCACTTCGACGAGTTGGGGGGCAGTGGCCGGGTCGAGGGATTCGGGGCTGTAGGGAAGGCCGGCGAATTGTCGGTACACGTTGGCTCTGGCGGTGGCAACGTCGTGGTTCAGGTAGAGGCAAGGCAGCCCTGGTGGGTTCCACCGCCGGCCGGGCGGCTGGGCCGCGAACCGCGGATCAAGCGGGTCGGACCACTCTGGGTCGGCGACGCGGAAGTAGCGGCCGCCGATTGGCGTTGTTTCCACGGTCAGGCGACTCGGGAGAAGTCGAAGCTGTCTTTGGTGGTTTGGAGCAGCCACTCGTGTTCGTCGGCGGCGATCACTTCCAGCATGGTGCGCCCGCCGTAGGCCTCGGCTGGGCGGCGCACAACTTCAGCGGGCAGCCCGGGCAGAAGGCGGTACCGGAGGACGTCGGCCAGCTCTGAGATGGCGCCGATCTTCGGGGCTCGCTCGGTGGGAGGGCCGGCAAGCAGCCACTTGTCGACCGCCTGGCGGCTTACTCCCATGAGTTGGGCAACATCGCTTTTCGACAAATTGAGGATTTCCATAGTCCGCCGCAACGGCTCGCTGTGCTCCCTGTCTTGTTTTGCTTTTACCAAGGCATCGCAGAAGCGAGAGAAGAAATACTCGTCGATATCGTCACGGGGCCGCATGCACTCCTGGGGCAGGCCAGCGGCGAGACCCCTCAACCTGTCAACAAGCACAGTGGCCACGCCGAGCCCATCGGCTGACGGAACTACCCACGGCAGCGCGTCTGTGCTTTTCCGAAGCTGCTCATACAAAAAGAAGCGGGGGGGAAGGGCCTCGGGCCGGTGTGATTGCAGGTTGGCCAGCCATTGAGAAGCCATGTCTACATAGGAGTCAAAGCGCCGGACCGTCGTCTGGTCGAACGAGCTTTGGACCCGGGGAACGAGTAGGTTGAGTGCGGCCACGATGTCGGGAATCCCCTCAGAGGCTCTTGTCGATGCGGTGGCGAGATCTGTTTCAATCAGATCCTCTATGTAGGTCACACTAGAAGCATAGCGCAATCAAAACGCAACTACAATAGGGTGCAGTGCAACGAGAGTGAGGTTGGCTCCCTTCTTGTGGAGACAAGCTCTATCAAAAGCGTGGATGAGATGACCCCCACTCAGGCACCCTCCACAAGCAGGTCAGCTCCTATCACTCTCGGACCGAAGCGTGTAGAGGGACTAGAAGAGGGTTTCCAGGGATTTAGAGGTTTGATGTGTTTCATCGAGGAGCACGTTACAGCCGATGAGTTCAGGCTGGGAGTCGGCCAAGCGGTGGATCATGACCTGGATGGCTTCAGGGTTGCTGTCGATTAGGAGGTAGTCGCGGTCGTGTTTGGCGGCGGCTTCGCCGAGGGTGCCGCTGCCGGCGAAGAAGTCGAGCAGCAGGTCGCCGGGGCGGGAGTGGACTTTGACTAGGCGTTCGAGGATGCCGAGGGGCTTTTGGGTGGCGTAGCCGGTTTTCTCCTTCCCGTTGGGGCTCACGATGGTGTGCCACCAGACGTCGGTGGGTGTCTTGCCCCGGGCAGCTTTCTCTTTGCCGACCAGGCCGGGGGCCATGTAGGGGATCCGGTCCATTTCCTCGAAGCAGAAGGTGTAGTCGGATGGGTCCTTGGCGTACCACAGGATGCTGTCGTGTTTGGCAGACCACTTTTTCTTGGAGCGGGCCCCGTAGTCGTAGGCCCAGATGATCTCGTTCATGAACGACTCTCGGCCGAAGATTTGGTCGAGAAGCACCTTGCAGTAGTGGACCTCCCGATAGTCGATGTGGAGGAAAAAGCTGCCGGTGTCGGTCAGAACGCGGTGGGCATCCTCGAATCGGGGCGACAGAAAGGCCATGTAATCGTCAAAAGCGTCGTCGTAGCCCGACTTGCCGAGTCGAATCGTGCGGTAGCGACGACCGGCGAAGCCGACCCTGTCGCCCGCTACTTCGTCGTGGGCAGCTTTGATCCGGTCGCGCTCTTGGCGCTTGCCGGTGTTGAACGGCGGATCGATGTAGATGAGGTCGAAGCTGGCGTCGGGAAGGCCCTGTAGCACCGGCAAGTTGTCGCCAAAAACGATCTTCCCCATCAGGACCAAGCCTAGGCAGTGGCCAATCGGGGCTTGCGCTCTTCATCCTGCTGGGGTGGCGAGCAAGCCGAAAATCAGTTCGGATGACAATGGTTACCTGATACCATGAAAAATATTGAAAATAACTGTATCCACAGGTATTTCCACATATCCACAGGAGGGACAGGGAACTGAGTTGCCAGTACCCAACAGGTATCCCTCGTTGAAGGCTGACCAGTTGATGTCCAAGCTGCACCGGGCAGGATTCAGGTTGGACCGGCAGAAGGGATCTCATCGGACCCTAAGGCACCCCGATGGGCGTTCGTTGACTTTCGCGTCCCACAAGGGAACTACGGTCCGACCTGCAATTGTCAGGCACATACTGGTCAAAGCGGCAAAGTTGAGCGAAGATGAGATCGCTGAGTTGTTCTAGCGGCTCTGATATGGAGGGGCAGCAGATGCATGAGTTTCGGATTCACATCGAGACAGACAGCGAGGGATCGAGTTGGTGGTGTGAAGACGACGATGGCTTCGTCGCGGTGGCTGACACGTTGACACAACTAAAGGAACTGATCTGCGAGCGGGCTAAGGATGAAGGCATCGGGAATTTTGAGATGGTGATGCCCGACGTCCAGACGGAGGCGGCAGGGCGCTAGAAGGCAGTGGTCTTTCGCTTCCCTACAGATGTGCCGGTCTGAAGCGGAGTCCCAGTAGCACGGGGATTTCGTCATCGAGGGTTGGGGGGATGAAAAAGTCGGTGTGTCGGGTGGGGTTTCTTCTAGGGCGCTCTTTGGGACCTCGGCGAAGCCGTCCACCACTAGGCCGCTGGCTCTCGGCATCGGGCATGGGAAATCGCGCTCCTGGATTGGCGGCAAGCAACCTGCCGCGGGACACGCTAGCTGGCTGCTGCCATGCCAGCGGCGCGGGCGGCGACTAGAAGGGGGCCGATGGTGCCGCCGGCACCGGGGTATGCGGCGCCCAACGGGCTGGCTGCGGCGTTGCCCACTGCGTACAAGCCCTCGACGAGGCCGCCGTCTTGGTGGCGGACTTGGCTGTTGACGTCGGTACGGGGGCCACCTTTGGTGCCCAGGCATCCAGGATGGAGGCGGACGGCGTAGAACGGCGGCTCGTCTACCGGGCCGAGCGTGGGGTGGGGGGCAGCGGGGTCGCCGACGAAACGGTCGTATATCGAGCGGCCCCGGCCGAAGTCGGGGTCGTCGCCCGTGGCGGCCAGTTTGTTGAATCGGGTTACCGACGCGGCCAGTTCGTTTCCACTGACGCCGATGGCGTCGGCCAGTTCAGCCAGGCTGTCGGCCCGGTGCAGCCACTCTGGATCTGACCCTCCCCGGCGTAACGGCCCCAAGTGGTACTGGCGGCGATAACCGGCGTCGAACACCAGCCAGGAAGTAGCGGCTGGAAATTGGAACGCAGTGGGGTCGAAGGCGTGCATGGCCCGGCCCATGTCGTTGTAGTTGCGGGCCTCGTTGGTGAACCGCCGCCCTCGGGAGTCCACCATCAGCGACCGGGGCCGAGCCCGCTCGGTGAGCACCAGTCGGTGGAACGGCTGGCCGTCGATCTCTTCGCCGGGCACGGTCATGGCCGGACACCACCAGGCCTCCGCCATGTTGCCCAGTTCGGCACCCATGGCCAGCGCCAGTCGCAGGGCGGTGCCGTCCATGCCGGGGGCGCCCACTGGGCCGGTCATCGGTCCCCGCAGGAATGACTGCACCAGGGCGGGATCACGCTCGAATCCGCCGGAGGCCAGGATCACCCGTCCGGGCAGCACCTCGTCGCCGATCCGCACTCCGTTCACGGTGCCGCCGGACTGGGCCAGGGCATCTACGCCTACGCCAGCATGGACCACCGCCCCGGCAGCCTCGGCCGCCTCTACCAGCGAGGCGATCATCGACCGGCCCATGGTGATCACCCCTCGGCGGGTCCGGGCTGCTACCTCATCGCGGTCCAAATCTCCAGTGGCCAGTTCCCGGTACGTGATTGGCGCAGTCACATTGGGGGCAGTGCGGATTCGCCTGTCCAGCTCAGCCGGCACCACTCGGGGTTGGGGTTCCAGGGGTCGGTGGCCAGGCTTTCCACCGGGCAGCTCGGGGTGGTAGTCGGGATAGGGGACGGTCTGCCACCTGAGCGGGGTGGCCGACTCCAACCAATCGGCTACCGTCGATGCCTGTCCAGCGAAGTAGTCCACGAGTTCGTCATCCACGTCGCCCAGTCGCAGAGCCCGCAGGTACTGCCGGCCTTCGGCGGGGGAGTCGTCCACTCCTTCGGCGCCCATCAGCCGGTTGGCCGGCATCCAGGCCAGTCCGCCCGACAGGGCAGTGGTCCCTCCCAGAACTGATGCCCGCTCCAACACAGTGACCTCAGCCCCGGCCTGTGCTGCGGCTACCGCCGCGGTCATCCCGGCAGCCCCTGAACCGACTACGACTACCGAGTTCATATCAACTGCGCTATGTCAGCTGACCAGCATGGCCGCTGCTCAGCCCCCCAACGTAGCGGCCAGCGCGGCAGTGTCGAACCACTGAGAGAGGCGGCAGATGCGGCCATCTCGTAGGTCGAAGATGTCCACCGCGTCGAAAGAGAGTTCCCGACCGTCCTGGGTGGCACCGTTGAAGGTGATCTCCACCACCACGGTGCTGTTATCGCAGATGAACCGGGTGGGGTTGTCTTGGTGGACTGGGAAGCGCTCGAAGATCTTCTGGAACATGGCGATGGCCTTGTCGGAGCCGGTACGGGGGCGAGATCCACTGGGCACCAGGTCAAGCTCAGGATCAAGGACCGAGGCCATCAGCTCCCAGTCCTCGGCGTTGAGGGCGGTGAAGTAGTCCTTCACGGTCTCTAGCGGGTTTCGTTCCAAATTCTCTGCACTCATGACTCGCTCCTCAAGATGTCTTTGACCTCCCGCATGGCCCGGAACGACCAGCCAGCCAGCTCGGGGTCGCCGAAGGCGGTCACGTTCCACATGATCAGGTGGCGCAGACCGGCGTCGTAGTAGGTGCGGACCTCTTCGGCGATCTGCTCGGGTGTGCCGCAGAAGCAGTAGTAGTCCACCACCTTGGGGGGGATGCCAGCGATGATGGCTTCAGCCTGCTCGCGGGGCACCGACGCGGGGATCAGATCGTGGAATCCCTCGGGCGGCTCCACCCCGAGTTGGCGGAAGATCTGTGGGGGCAGCATGACCATGATGGCCCGCAGCAGGGGCGCTTCCTGCATGCGGCGCAGGGTGGCCTCGTCGGGGGCGGCCAGCACATAGGCCAGCAGCCCGGGGGTGACCGCATCGGCACTGCGACCGGCCTCCACAGATGCCTGGCGAATGGTGGCCAAAGAGTCGGCGTAGACCTCGGGGGCGAGTTTGGTGGGCAGCCAGCCGTCGGCCAGCCGCCCGGTGATGTTCAGCATCCTCGGACCGTGGGCCGCGGTCCAGATCGGCGGGGGAGTGTCTCCGTAGGGGGACAGGCCCAGAACGGCGTCCTTCAGCTGATGGTATTTGCCCTCGTAGTTGATGGGGCCGTCGGCGTCCCACAGCGCCCGGATGATCTCGATGCCCTCCTCGAGACGGCCAACCGGACGGTCGAAGCCCATGCCGTAAGGGGTCACGTTCATCTTCTCGCCCGAGCCCAGACCCAAGATCGAGCGGCCTTGGGTGAGGTGGTCGACGGTGAGAGCCATATTGGCCACCATGGCCGGGTGGCGGCGGATCAGGTCGGTCACCACCGATCCCACCTTGATGGTCTCGGTCTGGGCTCCAACCGCGCCCATCATCACCAGCGGGTCGAAGTACACATGGCCACTGGGCTGCATTGCCGCCAGCGGGCTCATGTCCGGGGTCCAAATCGAGTCGGGGTGCCAGCCCATCAGGTGGCACGGCCACCACAGGGCGTCGAATCCGTCGGCCTCGGCTCGCTGGCCCAGGGTCACCGCCCGATCCGCAGGCGGCATGATCTGGCCGGGAACGCCGATTTCCAGGTCTTTCATCCGCCAAACTCCCGGCGGCGCATGTTGTCGGGGTCGATGACATCGCGGATCAGCCGCACCTGCTCGCCAGTGGGCACTGCGGTAGTGGGCAACTGCCCCTCGGGGGCGGGCAGATCGAAGCCGGTGGCCTCTTGCACCTGCTCAAAGGTGACCCCGGGGTGCAGCGACGCCACCTGCATGTGGCGGGTTTCCGGGTGGAAGTCCATTACGCACAGGTTGGTGATCACCAACTCGGGTCCGCCCTCCAGACCGGCGTCGGCCCGCTCCGAGCCGCCGCCCAGATAGCCGGCGCAGGATATGAAGTCCACGCTCTCCACCAGCGAGCGGGGGTTGTGGTTGGGGTTCCAGTAGTACAGCGCCTTGCCGATGGAGCCCATGTCGCCCAGCCCAGCAGTGCCGGGTAGTCGCACTCTGGGGTTGTGATAGTCAGTGCCGATCACTGAGTTGTTGCCGTTGCCGTAGCGGTCGAGCTGGGCAGCACCCACGCAGAACTTGGTGAGCCACCGGCCGTTGAGGGCGAAGTTCCAGAAGTCGCCGAATTGCTCCACATACATGATGGAGTCTCGCCACAGCGGGGCTTCCAGGGTGGAGGCGGGCACCCGGTCGGGGCGGGGTTCAAGGCCGACCGCGCCGGCCAGCCAAACCAGGTCGGGGGCGTGGGTGAGCCGGGCCAGCCAAAAGGCGCTGACCGGCACGAACGAGGCCATTCCGTTGCAGGCCTGGTCGCCATCGGCGAAGCACGCGGCCAGCCGGGCGATCATCAGCTCATCGATGGTCCAGTCTTCAGCCGGGGGACTGTTCTGCCAGTCGCTCATGGCTGTCCTCCCGATGAGTTCTTTCCGGACCTTCTCCGGCCAACGAACGCCATCACGTCTGCTCCCAGCCTTCCAGGGCGGCCTGTCTTTCTGCTCCACCCACCGTCTCCAAATACTCAACATGGTCCGCCGGGCCAGTCACGTATTTCTCCATAAACGCGGCCACCGCGTCGTCGTCTCGGGTGGCGCCGATCCACTCGAGGTGCATTGCCGTGTCGTAGCCGTAGCGGGGGAAGAACGAGGTGGGATGGGCGCCGTAGGGGGCCTCCACCACCGCATCCACCATGAAGCCAGGCAGCACCGTGCGGTCGGGGTTGGCTCGCAGCACCTCGGAGTCGACGATCTCTTCGGCGGTGACGATCACCGTGGTGGCCGCCTTGGGCATGATGCCCAGGTCGGGCCACAGGGCGGTGGGCTCGTAGCCGATGTTGCCGAACCGGTCGGCCTTGTGGGCATGCACAAGCGCCACATCGGGCACCAGCGCCTTGCAGGCCACAACCGACGGACCGCCGAATGGGTCGTCGAGCATCATCAGGTTGTCGTTCACGTCGATCAGGTCGGTGCCAATCAACCCACGGGTGGGTAAGAACGGCAGGTTGCGGGCGCCCGCTCCCAGGCGGGCATTCAACGCGGTCTCCGAGAGTTCCTCCACCCGGATCGCTCCAGCCTCCACTGCTTTGCGGTAGCGCTGGCACAGACCGAACTGCTCCATAGACACTGCGGCGCCAATCAGGCGGTCTATGGCCCCGGCCGCGGCCAGCAAGTCCACCGGGATGCCGCCGACCAGGCACACCACGCCGAGTTCCTTGCGCCCTTGGCGGATCAGTTCCCGCACCAGCGCCATCGGCGCGGCTTGCGTGGCCATGTTCTGGATGGCCACGGTGTCGCCATCGCGCACCAGAGCGGCTGCCTCAGGCAACGTCGTCAGTTTCTCTGCGCTCATAAGAGCTCAACCATCTCTCGGCCTCCGTGGAGTTCGATCACCTGACCGGTTGCATAGTCGGAATCGGGGGACGCCAGCCAAGCGCAGGCCCCGGCCACATCCTCAGGCGTGCCAGCCCGGCCGATGGGAATCTGGGCCTCGATGCGCTCGATGATCGACTTTGGGATGCCCAAGCCGGTGTCGTCGTCGCGGGCGCCGGTGAGGCGGGTGCCGGCGATATAGCCGGGTGCCACCGCGTTGACATTGATCCGATGGCGGGCCCACTCCCGGGCCAGCGACTTGGTGAGCGCGATCACCCCGCCCTTGGCCGCCGAGTAGTTGACGTTGCCGGCAATGCCGTAGATGCCGTTGATCGAGGCCATGTTGACCACCTTGCGGTGGTGGCCCGGTGGTTGTTCCCGGCTGCCCCGCAGCATCGGAAAAGCCGCCCGGCAGAGGTTGAATGTGCCTTTGAGGGCCACTTCGCACACCATGTTCCACTGCTCGTCGGTCATGTTGTGGGCCATGGCGTCGGCGGTGATGCCCGCGTTGTTCACCAGGATGTCCAGGCTGCCGAAGGTGTCTTGCGCTGTGCCGAGCATGGCGGCGACGTCGTCGAGGTCTACCACCGATCCTGGAGCGGCAACGGCCTGGCCGCCCGCAGCAACCATTTCGTCAGCAGCCTCCTTAGCGACATCACCGTCCACGTCGTTCACCACGACCGCAGCCTCATCACGGGCCAGCCGAGAAGCAACCGCCAACCCGATACCCCGACCGGCCCCCGTGACCAGCGCGACGCGCCCTTCTAAAGCCTTGCCCACTAGAAGCTTCGGGGCAGTCCGAAGGTCTCAGCGATGCTGTTCCGTGCCATCTCGTTGGTGATGGGGCCAATGCGGTACAGACGGCTGTCTCGCCAATACCGCTGCGGATGGGTTTCCATGGCGTAGCCCATTCCGCCCAGCACTTGGATGGCGATGTCGGAGCACTTGCCGGCGTATTCGGAAGCCACCACCTTGGCCATGTTGGCCTCCCGGCCGCAGTCCTCGCCCGACTCCGACTTCCAGGCCGCGTAGTAGGTCATCAGCTCGGCCTGCTTCTGCATCATGGCCATGTCGGCCAGATTCTGGTGCCACACCTGGAACGAGCCGATCTTCTTGCCGAAGGCCTCCCTCTCCATCAGGTAGCTGAGGGCCTCCTCGATGCATCCGTCGATGATGCCGGTGCACAGGGCGGCCACCATGATCCGCTCGTTGTTGAGGGTGGACAGCATTTGGTAAAAGCCCTGTCCGGGCTGGCCCACCACATACTCGTCGGGAACGAACACATCGTCGAGGAACACCTCACAGGATCCCACCGACCTCATGCCCACCTTGGGAATCTGGCGACACTCAAGCCCCTCAGCGGGGTTCTTCACCAAAAACAGGGTGACCCCTCGGGCCGGCTTATCCACGATGTCCTCGGTGCGGGCCATCAAGAACAGGTAGTCGGACACGTGGGCTGCGGTGGACCAGATCTTCTGGCCGGTGATGCTCCAGCCGCCGTCCACCTTGGTGGCCCGAGTCTTCATGGCTCCCATCAGGTCGGTGCCGCCCGACGGTTCGGTGACCGCGATGGCCACCCGCAGCTTGCCCTCGGCCAGCTGGGGGATGAGCTCTTCGCGGGCCACGTCGGAGGCGAACTTGTTGATCGACTTGGCGCAGAACGAGGAGATGCCGAATGTCCAGGTGAGTCCGGCCAGTGAGCGGGCCAGCTCCCTGGTGAGGATCATCTGGGTGACCACGTCGCCGCCCTGGCCGCCCAGCTCGGGGGGCAGGCCGATGGCGTGGAACCCGGCTTCGGACATCTTGTCCCACAGCTCGAAGGGGTACTCGAACTCCTGGGCCTCATAGTCGCGGGACGCATCCTTGGGGCATTCCTTCTCGACCCAGTTGCGGACCATCTCTTGGAACATCTGCTGTTCGTCGGTGAGGGTGAACTCCATGTGCTTGGTTGCTCCTTGTCTATGTCTCAGTCTGAGGTCAGTCAGTCACGGTCAGTAGCGCCAACCGTCGCCGAAGGTGGGGATGCGGCGGGCCAAAATGTCCTCCACACAGGTGAGGGCGGCCCGGGCGGCTCGGTCGGTGCCGATGCCGCGGCTACGGAACGTCTCGCTGGCGAAGTACAGGCCGTCCACGGTAGGCGCCCGCCAATGGGGCCGGAACTTGCCCACCAGCATGGGCTTCTGGGCGACACCGAACGCCGGGTCGAAGGCCAGCAGCCGTCTCTTCCATACGTGCTTGGCCAAGCCGGGATACATCACGTACAGGCCCTGTTCGAGGCGGTCGTACATGTCTTCGATAAAGCGCCTGTCTCGGCCACGAGAGCCGGGGACTATGCCGCCGGTGCAGTACAGGTGGAGTCCGTCGGGAACGCCTGTCGGGTCCATCGCCGTCTGGTCGTACATGTAGCCCGGCGTGGGGCTGTGGGGGGTGGCCAGCCAGGTGGCCAGCTCCCGGGGGTCGAACATGGTCACCGGCTCTTCGGTGGCGAAATAGAGGTTGAGCATGGTCACCCGGTACTGGTCCTGAGCCAGGTAGCGGACCTGTTGGGTGTACCAGTCCGGCAGCTCCCACTCGGGCACCACGTTGAACACGTTCCACACCGGCAGGGTGGAGATGACCGCGTCGCACTCGATCACCTCGCCGATGTCCCAGTCGTTGGGCACGTTGGGGGTGTGGGGTATGGACACGCCGACCACTGACCCGTTCTCGATCAGCACGCGGCCAGCCGGGGTCTGCATGCGGAGTTCGCCGCCGTGTTCGGTGAATCCGTCGGCCAGGTCTTGCCACATGCCGTCCCAGCCTTGGCCGGGCCAGCAGGAGTAGGCGGCCATGTGCCGCTCCTCGTAGTGCATCTTGCGCACCCACAGGTTGTCGCTGGCCGAGTGGTCGTACCATTCGTCGGTCATGCACTCCAGCACGGCGATGAACTCGTAGAGGTCGTAAACACCCTGGTCAGTGGTGTGCTGGGCCAGCCACTCCCGCATCGGGCGGTCGTCCCACTCCTCCAGTTCGTCCCAGGAGGTCTCGGTTAGGGCCTTGATGACCTTCTTCACCTCGGTCTTGTCGGGGTAGCGGTCTCGGATCGATCCCCACTTGCCGGCGTCGTTGTCCCAAATGGGCATGTCGTGAGACACCTCGCCGTGGATCAGCTCTTTGCCGACATGCTCGAACACCTTGGTCAGCCCCGAGCCTGGGTCTTCGATGAGGTGCCCTCCGAGGTTTACCGTGAACCCCTCGTCCTCCACCGCCAGCGCCCGGCCTCCCAGGAATGGGGACCGCTCGAGAATGGTCACCGAACGCCCCTCGGCGGCTAGGAGGGCTCCGGCGCTCAGTCCGGCCGCACCGGCGCCGATGACGACAACGTCGCGTTTGGTCATGGGGGGATACTAAGAGCGTGGGCCTATGGGCGGCACTTTATGAAGGCTGCCCACAAGGTTGCCTGGGCTCAGGGCGTGGCAATCTGACTCAGGGCATCCACTGTGGCCTGTGGACCGATGTCGTCTCCGACATGAGCCCCGGTGAGCAACACGATGGGCAGGTCTACGCCTGCGGCTCGGTAGGCATCGATGCGGTCGGCCAGCATGTCGGGTCCGAGGGCGCATTGGGCCAAAACGGCCTCATCGGGCACCAGCGACAATGCCCTGGCTCGATCGCCGTTCTGCCAAGCTGCGGCCACCTCAGGCAGATTGTCGAAGGTGTCGACGAATGCGGGCTGGTGGGTGGGGACCATGGCGTAGGCCAGCACCTGTCGGCGCATTCGCTCCAGGGCCTGCTCGGGATCGGGTCCGGCGTAGGCCCAGAACGACAGAACGGTGGAGGTGGCGGCGGGATTGCGCCCTGTTTCGGCGGCCGCGGCTTCGACGATCTCGCGCTTTGGTGCGACTTCGGCCGGCGGACACCAAGTCATGAACACTGCGTCGGCGATCTCGCCGGCTAGGGCCAGCATCCGGGGGTTTATGGCTCCCAACCAGATGGGCACGTCCACCGCAGGCAGGTCGAGACGGAAACCGCGGGAGCGGAACCGGGGGCCATCGTGGTCCAGCTTCTCGCCGGCTAGTGCAGACCGAAGCAGACTGATGAACTCTCGCACGGTGGCCAGGGGCTGCTCGAAGTCTCCGCCGTGCCAGCGGCCCACCACGATGGGGCTGCTGGCACCAATACCGGCCACGATCCGACCGGGAGCCAGCGAGGCCAGGGTGGCGAAGCCCATAGCAGTAAGCGCGGGGGAGCGGGTGTAGGCGGCCACGATGCCCGAGCCCAGCTTGATGCGCTCGGTTCGGGCGGCCATGGATCCCAGCGTGGCGAACACCTCGGGACCGGCCACTTCGCCCACCAGCGCGGTGTCGATCCCGGCCTGCTCGGCGTGTACGACGAGATCGGTCAGCCATCCGATGGAGAGTCCGTCTTCCACCGGCATGGTGATGGCGACCGGGGGACTGGCCATGCTCTTGGTCGACTAGTGGGTTGGGAGATTCGAAGTCAGCACTAGCCGACGAAGCGGTCTCGGAGCTCTTCGGCCAGAGGCTGGTTCTCGGCGTTGTCAGGGTGAGGCAGCCACTCCTCACCCACCGACAAATAGCGGGTGGCCAGCTCAATTAGCGGCCCGTGAGCTTTGTCGGGGGGGATGAAGTTCCACTTCAGCCACGGCTGGGTGTCGGGGTTGCTGGGCGCGTCCAACACCAACGGGATGTCGGCATCGCGCACTCCGTCGATCATGGTGTCGAAGTCGTCGGAGCAGAAGGCGATGTGGTGCACGTACTCGCCTTTTTTGGCCAGCACCTTGTCGGGCCAGTGACCCGGCTCCGACGGCGACCACAGTTGGATGGACACGCCGGTGGGGTCGGGGTTCTGAAACGTGACCCAGCTCATGGGGGTGCCATCCATGTCGTCGGCGCCTGAGCCCCGGGTGACCTTCATGGTGTGGCCGGGGGCCAGAACTTCCAGGATCTGTTGCCAGTCGGCTTCAGCCTGATCTAGATCTTTCACCAGCAATGAGATGTGGTCGATGTGGATGCCCATAATCTTCGCTGTCTCCTAGGGGATATTGCTTGGCTACACAGCCAGGTTCTCGATGATGGTGGCGTTGGCCAGTCCGCCGCCCTCGCACATGGTCTGGAGGCCGTAGCGGCCGCCGGAGCGCTCCAGTTCATTGAGCAGGGTGGTCATGATCCGGGCGCCGCTGGCCCCCAGGGGATGGCCCAAGGCGATGGCCCCGCCGTTCACGTTGACCTTGTCGATGTCTACGCCGGTGTCCTTGGCCCAGGCCAGTACCACCGAGGCAAAGGCCTCGTTGCACTCGAACAGGTCGATGTCGTCCAGTTCCATGCCGGCACGCTCCAGCACCTTGGCTGTTGCCGGGATTGGGCCAGTGAGGATGAGCACCGGGTCGCTGCCCACCACGGCCATGGTGTGGATCCGGGCCCGAGGGGTGAGACCGTGCTCGGCCACTGCCTTCTCAGATGCGATGAGCAGCGCGGCCGAACCGTCGGTGATCTGGCTGGAGTTGGCCGCGGTCAGCGGTCCGTGCTCGGAGAAGGGCCGCAGCTTGGCCATCTTCTCCATCGAGGTGTCAGGGCGGATGCCTTCGTCGCGGGCGCAATCGCCCACGGCCAGCACCTCCCGCTCGAAGCGGCCCTCTTCCCAGGCTCGGGCTGCATTCTGGTGGCTGCGCAGGGCCAGTCCGTTCATGTCCTCGAGGGTGACGTCCCAGCGCTCGGCAATCAGGTTGCCGCCTCGGAACTGGTGGACTTCCTCGTCGCCGAAACGGTTGGCCCAGCCGTCGCCGTCGAAGGGGTAGCGCATGCCCAGATCGGGTCCCACGTCGCCTTGGCTGTTGAGCTTGATGAGGCTCATCACCTCGACGCCGCCGGCCACCACCAAGTCTTGGGTGCCCGACATGATCCCTTGTGCGGCAAAGTGCACTGCCTGCTGCGACGAACCGCACTGGCGGTCGATGGTCACCGCCGGTACATGCTCAGGAAGCCCGGCCGAAAGCCAGGCGTTGCGGGCCACGTTGAAGGCCTGGGCGCCTATCTGGCCCACACAGCCCATGATGCAGTCGTCCACCGCCGCGGGATCCACGCCGGTGCGCTCGATGAGGCCGCTCAAGATGTTGGCCCCGAGGTCGGCCGGGTGCAGGTGGCTCAGCCCTCCGCCATAGCGGCCCATGGGGGAGCGGACTGCATCGATGATGTAGGCGTCGGCCATGTGTGTGCTTTCTGATTGTCGTTGCTGTTTTTTCTTGTTGGGCTGCGGTTTGTCGGCTCGGAGGCTTCAGCCCACCACCCGCTCGGCAGCAGCCACAGTGTTTGCCATCAGCATGGTACGGGTCATCGGCCCCACCCCGCCGATTCGAGGCGAGAGCCAGCCCGCCACCTCGGCCACGTCGTCATCCACGTCCGACACCAGCTTGCCGTCAGCAAAGCTCACCCCGGCGGCCACCACCGCCGCGCCGGGCTTGACCATGTCGGCCTTCACCATACGAGGCGCCCCGGCCGCGGCGATCAAGATGTCGGCATGGCAGGTGTAGCGGGAGATGTCGCCCGCCCCGGTATGAACCACCGTGACCGCGGCATTGGCATTGGGCCGTTTCAGCGACAACAAGTTGGCCAGCGGCCGGCCGATAGTCAGGCCCCGCCCGATGATCACTACATGCTGGCCAGCAATGGGAATCTCATAGCGCTCCAGCATCAACTGGATGCCCCGGGGAGTGCAGGCCAGCGGTGCGTCCACCCCTTGCACCAGCCGCCCCAAGTTCACCGGGTGGAGCCCGTCGGCGTCCTTTTCGGGCAATACCCGCAACAGCGCGGTCTCATAGTCGAGCTGGCCGGGGAACGGGTACTGCATGATGTAGGCGTCCACCGCCGGATCGGCGTTGAAGTCGTCCACCACCGCGTCGATATCGTCTTGAGAAGAATCAGCAGGCAGATGAACTTCCCGAGAGCCCATGCCCAGCTCCTCGCTGTCACGGTGCTTCATCGCCACGTAGTTGGACGAAGGCCCGTCGTCGCCCACCAAAAGCGTGCCCAGGCCCGGGGTCTTGCCCTTCTCGGCCAGCGCGGCGATCCGCTCTCGCAGTCCTTCTTTGATCTCATCTGACAGCATTTCGCCGTCGAGTTTGATTGCAGTCATCGCCCGGAATTCTCGCTCATTCATGAGACGGGCACAATGACCAACTAGCCAACAGTTCATTGCACCGTAGGATGGCGAAGTGAGTGCTGAGCAAGTGGGAACGGGTCAAAGGAGAGGATCTTGGGAAGCGGAGAGGATCTTGGGAAGCATGTGCCTGGGTCGTGCGAGGTGAACCAGGTGGTGGTGGGACGGTTGGTGGTAAGTCACTGTTGGGTTACAACATCGGCAACGATGTAGTGACCCTCGGGTTGGCGTGGCCCCTTGAAGCTTGCCTGGTGATGAACTCCATTAGGCGGACTTGGCAGGGCCGGGGCAGTCGCACAGTTAGGCGAGGTTTGGAATAACGATTCGCTCGTCGTCGAAGACGGCTACCAACTCGAGTCGGCCGCCCATGCTCTCGATAGCTGCGCGGTAGGTGGACAGCAGATTGTCGCCCGCGGCTTCCATGGCCGAAATCGAGGCCTGGGTCCGTTCGAGTCGCTGGGCTAGTTCGACTTGAGTCATCTCGCGGTGCCGACGAAGTTCGGCCAGGCTGAGAGCCACGGCATCTGCTCTGGCCTCCTCCTTTATCGCATCGATGCGAGCGCGGCGCTCAGAACTGATTTCGCCTGCGATATCGCTGAACTTGCGGTGTCCCATGTGAGATTCCTTCCTAGTCGGTGTCATTGATCAGGCCATCGGCAGCCAATTCTCTCAGATACTCCTCGTAGATCTGCTCGGCCTGTGGGATGGCCTCTGCATACCAGCGATCCCACTGGCCGCTCTTATCGCCTCCAATAAGGAGGATCGCTTCACGTCGGGGGTCGAATAGGAACAGGATCCGGAAGTTGCTTGCCACACCACGCGGTCTCAGTTCCTTCATGTTGTGATACTTCGATCCTTTGATCCGATCGGCATAAGGGCGGTTCAACTCTGGACCCTGTTCGGCGAGGAGTTCAACGACGGATATCACTTGGTCGGCTTCCTGCTCAGTGAGTCCATCAAACCAGTCGGCAAATTCGTCAGTGCCGTTGACTGCCCAAGACACTAGTCAATTATAGAAGTTGACTTATATAAGTACAACTCGATATGGGGAGGTCCGGTCGATTCCTCACATTCAGGGGGGTCAGGACTCCGTGTGGGATGAAGTTCCCGAGATCGCAGCCGCTATGGGTGATGGTGTCGCTGGAATAAACAGAGACGGCTAGGCGGTGCTGGCCCGGGTTGGTCCTCTCGTGAGCACTCCGTCTGATCCGCGCTTCGGCGGATTCAATCGATGTTGCCCGGTCGTAGTCGACGGAGACGATCAGCGTGGTGGCCTGGGCGCAATCTTGTCGCGTTCTGAGCTGCCGTCCGGAATGTCATCGCTGGGAGACTCAGAATTCTCAGGGCGTTGCGTAATGAGCGCGGCCAGGGCATCGGCATTGCGCTGGTCGTGGGTCCGGTCGTTTTCTGCCGTGGCATCCTCGCGAAACAGCCGATCGCTCGGGAGCCCGCCTATGGCATCAGGCGAAGATGGTTCTGACAGAGCAGGTGAAGCCGGGGAGGACGTCGTGGCCGTTGAGGGAGTCGTCCTCGTGCAGGGTCATGGCAGCTTCGCCGGGGCGGTAGACGTCGATGGTGCGGGTGTCGGGGTGGACTATCCAGACCAGTGGGGCTCCGTGGTCGAGCCACATCTGCGCTCGGTCGCGGGCCCAGCGGCGGCTGTCGCGAGGCGAGACGATTTCCACCACTAGGTCGGGGACAACTTCGGCGTAGCCGTCGATTTCCGCGTCCAGTGGGATCTTCTCTGCTGAGGTGAACGCCACGTCGGGTTCGCGCACGGTGTCGGGGTCGCGCTCCAGCCAGACGCCCGAATCGGAGGCCACTAACGTGCCCAGCTTCCTGGGCTTTGCGAAGTTGCCCAATTCCATGACGATGTTGACAGCGATCTTGCCGTGCCGGTGTCCTGATGCCATCGTCTCGTGGAGCACTCCCCGCACCAGTTCGCCGCGCACGCCTTGGGCACTCAACCGCAGAAGGTCGTCGGCGGTCAGCAGCTTCGTGTCGGCCAATCCAGTCATTGCTCTACACGTAGTTCCAGCCGAAGCGGCCTTTGATGCAGAGGTTGCCTTGGGTTACGTCGTGGTCGTCGGGGGAGGTGCATTTGACGATTTGGTTGTCTTGCACGTGGAGTTCGAGGTTGCAGCCGACGCCGCAGTAGGAACAGACGGTTTGGGTGACGGTCTGGTCTTCGGGGCGCCAGTCGTCGGTTTGGCGGAGGTCGAACTCCGTCTTGAACTGGAGGGCGTTGGTGGGGCACACGGCCACGCAGTTGCCGCAGTACACGCAGGCTGACTCGGGCAAGGCCACGTCGAACTCAGTGGAGATGCGGGCGCCGAAGCCTCGGCCGGCTACCGAGATGGCGTAGGTGTGCTGGGCGTCGTCGCCGCAGGCCTCCACGCAGCGGTAGCACAGCACGCACTTGTCGTAGTCGCGGATGTAGAGGTTGTCTTGCACCCGCACAGGCTCGTTCATGGTCTCGCCACCGGGGACGTAGCGGTCGGGGTCGGCCCCATAATGCTCAGCCCACTGGCCCATCTCGTCGGCTTGGGTCAGGTCTACACCGGTGGCCAGGAACTCCAGCACCATCTTGCGGCTGTGGCGGACCCGCTCGCTGTCGGTGTGCACCACCATGCCCTCCTCGGCGGGGCGGGAGCATGAGGGGACCAGGGCCCGGCTGCCGTCGAGCTCCACCACGCAAACTCGGCATACGTTCACCGGGGTGAGGGTGGGTCCGTAGCAGATGGTGGGAGTGTCCACGCCGGCGGCGTTGCAGGCGTCGAGGATGGTGGCCCCCTCGGGCACGGCGACCTCTTGGTCGTCGACCCGAATGGTGACCGCGGTCTCGGTGGCCACGCCGCTCACGAGCTATTTCCTATCAGGCCCAGCGCCAGTGCGGAGCGCACCGCGGAAGCCGCTGTATGGCCCAGGCCGCAAATGGAGGCGTCCACCATGGCCAGGGCCATGTCGTCGATGAGCTCGGCTCGCTGGGGGGCAAGGGGCTGGCCGGAGCTTTGCAACTCCACCAGCACCTCGTGTTGGCGTTGGGTGCCCACCCGGCAGGGCACACACTGCCCGCACGATTCATCTCGGAAAAACTCGGCTATGCGGACCACCACTGCCTGCATGTCAACGGTGTCATCAAACACAGTGACCACCCCGGACCCCAAGGTGGCACCGGCTTCCCGGGTGTCCTCCAGAGTGAGGGGCATGTCGAGGGCGTCGGGGCCGACGAACACTCCGGCAGCACCGCCCAGCAGCACCGCGGCCAGGGAGCCGACTGGCCCGCCGGCCAACTCGAGCAAATCCCCCAGCGTGGTGCCGAACGGCACTTCATATAGACCGGGCACCTCCACCCGGCCCGACAGGCAGAAGAGCCGGGTGCCGGGGGAGCGCTCGGTGCCCACCGAGCGGTATGACTCGGGGCCGTCGGTCACGATGTCGAGCACGTTGATGAGGGTTTCGGGATTGTTGATGGCGGTGGGCTGGGAGAACAGGCCGTGGGTGGTGGGGAAAGGGGGCTTGTTGCGAGGCTCGCCCCGGAACCCCTCGATCGAGTTGAACAGGGCCGTTTCCTCGCCGCAGATGTAGGCCCCCGCCCCTCGGCGTACTTCGATGTCGAAGCGCTGCCCGCTGCCGGCCACGTCATCGCCCAGCAGACCGGCGGCCCGTGCTTGGGCGATGGCGCCCTCTAGACGGGCGGTGGCCCGAGGGTACTCCCCCCGGATGTAGATCCAGCCGTGAGGCGAGCTGGTGGCCAGACCTGCGATGGTCATCGACTCGATAAGTGCAAACGGGTCGTGCTCGCAGACGATGCGGTCTTTGAAAGTGCCCGGTTCCGACTCGTCGCAGTTGGCCACCACGTGCTTGTCGGGTCCGGGTTCGTCGGCTACAGCCCGCCATTTGATGCCGGTGGGGAAGGCCGCCCCACCCCGACCTGAAAGCCCTGACTCCGATACCGCAGCGATGACCGCTTCCGGCCCCATCTCGATTGCTCGGGCCAGAGCCTGGTAGCCGCCGTGTTCCCGGTACGAGTCCAGGGAAGTGGGATCGACTTCGCCCACCCTGCGCAGCACCCGCAGGCCTGTGTCGCCCGCTTGGGGCAGGCGGAAGTCCTCATCGTCGTCTGCCGGCACCCGGTCAGGTCGCCCCACTCCCTGTATGAACAGCGCCGGAGCCCGTTCGCACTGGCCCAGACAAGGGCTGTCGTGAACCCTGGCCCCGGTGGCCTCCAACGAAGCCCGCAGCTCGTCATTTCCAGCAATGGCACACGTGGGGTCGACGCACACATGGACGACGTCATCTCGGTGTCCAGGATTAGTGGTACGAAGGAGCTCGTAAAACGTAGCCACGCCGTAGGCTTCGGCCGGCGGCACCCCCAGCCGCTCGGCGGCGCAGTTCAATCCACCAGGGCTGATCCAGCCGATCTCGTGTTGAAGCGAGTGCAGCGCTGGCAGCAAGAGGTGACGGAGTTCCTGTCGGCGGGAGCGGCCCCCTCGCACCAATCGCTCGGTCTCGGTGACAGTGGCGGCGTCAACCAGGGGCACTACAGCATCGACGGCGGCCCGTTCGGCATCTGTGGGCTGGTCGTCACCAAAGTGCAGGTCAGCCAACGGAGGCCCCCGCAGTCTCGGGGGCTTCGACCAGCTCAACCCTCACTGCAGCCGCCTTGAACTCGGCGGTGCCAGATTTGGGGTCCCAGTCGGGGTTGGTGAGCACGTTGACATCGATCAGCTCGGGTTGGTGCAGGGTGGTGAAAGCAAGCCCAGCGGGCAGGCTCGACGCCAGTCGGGCATTCATCTCCACCGAACCACGGGGGGAGCACACCCTCACCCGGTCGCCATCGGCGATGCCCAGTGCAGCCGCATCTGCCGGATTCAGGTCAAGCCCGGCGAACCGCAGCGGTGAGTCATAGTTCCCGCTCTGCACACCGGTGTTATAGGAGTCCAGTGCCCGCCCCGTGGTGAGCCTCAGGGGGAACTCCTCGCTTAACTCCTCGGTCGGTCCCTCGTGCTCGAGCACTGAGAAGGGAGCGGGGTCGTGGCCCTCCAAGTCATCAGCCCACAGCCAGCCGTGGAGCAAGGGGCTGCCAGGGTGATCTTCGTCGGGACACGGCCATTGCAGACCGCCTGCAGCCTCCAGGCGCTCCCAGGCCATGCCCCCGTGCATGGCCGAAAGCCCGCGCAGCTCGTCCCAGGCGGCCTCCGGATCCCGCGGGCCGAGTTCGTCACCCATGGCCTCGGCCATGTCGCACAGGATGTCGATGTCGTGGCGGGCCTGGCCGGGGGGCGAAACAGCGGGCCGTACCCGCTGCACCCGGCGTTCGCTTGAGGTGACGGTGCCGTTGCTCTCGGCCCAGGCCACCGAGGCGGGCAGCACTACGTCGGCCATCTCCGCGGTGCGGGTCATCAGAATGTCCTGCACCACCAGGATGTCAAGGCTCTCGAGCTGGGCTCGAGCATGGATCACGTCGGCCTCGGAATCTGCCGGGTTCTCACCGATCACATACAGCGCCCGCAGGTCGCCCCGCTCCATGGCCTCGAACATCAGCGTGAGATGCCAGCCGGGCACCGGGTTGAGCGACCGGCCGTAGGCGATCTCGAACCGGGCTTGGTGGTCAGGGTCGTCCACGCTGGCGAAGCCGGGGAACTTGTTGGGAATGGCCCCCATGTCGCCGCCGCCCTGCACATTGTTCTGCCCCCGAAGCGGTACCAGACCCGAGCCCCACCGCCCCACATGGCCGGTGAGCAGGGCCAGATTGCACAGCGACAATACGTTGTCGACCGCGTTGTGGTGCTCGGTGATGCCCAAGGTCCACAGGATCTGGGCTTTGCCGGCAGTGGCGTAGGCGTGGGCCATCTCCACCACTGCTTCAGGGGGAATACCGCAGATGGCGGCCACCGCGTCGGGGGTGAACGGCTCCACCGAGGCGGCGTAGGCCCCAAAACCCTGGGTGGAGTGGGCGATGAATTCCTGATTGGCCAGGCCAGCCCTAATGATCTCGCGGCCGATGCCGTTGGCCAGCGCTATGTCGGTGCCCACGTCGATGCCCACCCATACATCGGCGAAGCGGGCCGAGGAGGTGTAGCGGGGGTCGACGCAGTACATGCGGGCGCCGTTGTCGAGGCCCTTGAGCAGATGGTGGAAGAAGATGGGATGGGCATCGCGGGCGTTGGAGCCCCACAACAGGATCACGTCGGTTTCTTCGATCTCCTGGTAGGAGCTAGTGCCCCCTCCCGCTCCGAACACTGTCGCCAGACCGACGACCGAAGGAGCGTGTCAAGTTCGGTTGCAGGAGTCGATGTTGTTGGAGCCCACCACCGTGCGGATGAACTTCTGGGCGATGTAGTTCATCTCGTTGGTGGCCTTAGAGCAGCTGAACATCCCAAACGCCTGCGGCCCATGCTCGGAGAGCACCTGTTTGAACCCAGTCGCGGCCCGCGACAGGGCATCGTCCCACGTCGCTTCCCGCAGGCTCCCGTTGTCCCGCACCATCGGCACGGTCAAACGTTCCCGCCTCGCCATAAACACCCCCTTCCCCCAGAGGCACCCTGAGGTCGATTAAGCCTATCTGTCCCGCAACCGAGTGTCCTTTACAGGGTCATGAGCAATGGTGAGCCTCGTAGTCAGCTCAGGCCGACGATCTCGCCGTTTTCGTCGAGGTCGATGCCCATGGCGGCGGGTTGGCGGCCTAGGCCGGGCATGGTGCGCATGTCGCCGCAGATGGGGTAGACGAAGCCGGCGCCCACCGAGGCCCGTACTTCCCGCACTGGCAGGGTCCAACCGGTGGGGGCGCCCTTGAGGGAGGGGTCGGACGAGATGGACAGGTGGGTTTTGGCGATGCACACCGGGAGGTGGCCGAAGCCGGCCGACTCGTAGGTATTGAGCTGGCGGTTGGCCGTCGCGGAGTACTCCACGTCGTCGGCGCCGTACACGGTGGTGGCCACCGCGGCGATCTTGTCTTTGAGCGACAGGTCGTCCTCGTACAGCACCTTGAACGAGCTGGGCTCCTCGCAGGCTTCGGCCACTGCCTCGGCCAGCTCGGCTGCCCCCGCGCCGCCGTCGGAGAAGTGGGTGGTGATCGCGCAGCGGGCACCGTACTCGTCGGCGATTTCGGCGATGGCGGCCAGATCAGCGTCGTGGTCGCCGGGGAAGGCGTTGATGGCCACCACCGGCGTCACCCCGTGGGCCTTCATGTTGGACAGCTGCTTGCGGAGGTTGTCGCCCCCGGCGTGCACCTCGTCGGGGTTCTCGGCCAGCAGCGCCTCGGGAAGGGGCCGCCCGGCCACGATCTGGTGGTTGCCGGAATGGGCCTTGAGCCCTCGCACAGTGGCCACCATCACCGCAGCGTCGGGATCGATGCCTGAGTACCGGCACTTGATGTTGAAGAACCGCTCAGCGCCCATGTCGGCGCCGAACCCGGCCTCAGTCACCAGGAAATCGCCGGTTCGGATGGCGATGCGGTCGGCCACGATGGAGGAGTTGCCGGTGGCGATGTTGCCGAAGGGCCCGGTGTGCACCAAGGCGGCACCGCCCTCCAGGGTCTGCATCAGGTTGGGCTTGAGGGCATCCTTCAACAGCACGGCCATGGCCCCGGCGGCCTTCAGGTCTTCAGCGGTCACCGGGGTGCCGTCTTTGGTGTAGCCCACCACAATCCGGCCCAGCCGGGCCCGCAGGTCCGACAGCGACGTGGCCAGCGCCAGGGTGGCCATCACCTCAGATGCGGCGGTGATGTCGAATCCGCTCTCCCGGGGGACGCCGTCGAGCCGTCCGCCCAGGCCCACGACGATGTTGCGCAAGGCCCGGTCGTTGATGTCCAGCACCCGGCGCCAGGTGATGTTGTGCAGATCCAGGCCCGACTCGTTGCCGTGAAAGATGTGGGCGTCGAGCATGGCCGAGCACATGTTGTGGGCTGCGGTCACCGCGTGCATGTCGCCGGTGAGGTGGAGGTTGAACAGCTCCATGGGCACCACCTGGCTGTAGCCGCCGCCAGCCGCGCCGCCCTTGATGCCGAAGGTCGGCCCTAGCGATGGCTGGCGTATGGCGATGGTGGCGCGCTTGTTGATGTGGCCGAAGCCCTGGCCCAGCCCCACTGTGGTAGTGGTCTTGCCCTCGCCCAGCGGGGTGGGAGTGATGGCCGTTACCACCACATAGCGGGCTCTGGGCCGGTCGGCCAGCGCCTCGATCGCGTCCAGGCTGATCTTGGCCGCGCCCGCCCCGTAGGGCTCCAGCATCTCGATTGGGATACCGGCGTCTGCGGCAATATCCGACAGCGGACGGAGATTCGCCCCGCGGGCGATCTCGAGATCAGAAGGAAAAGACATGGACCCGCCTCTCATGCACGTTGCTTGATGTCAACCCCGACAGCGTAAACCCAATCGGGCACCATTGGGAGGCGATCTTTAGAATCATCTCATCGCAAGAGCACACCATCACGGAGCCGCACAATGACCGACTTCTTTGACACCGTTCCCGAACCGGTGGCCCATGCCGGGGGTAGCGCTGGCCTCGGCCAGTTGGCCTATCGGGTATACAACCCCGACCGGCAGGTGCTGGGGCGGCGGATGGAGGACCATCTCAGAATTGCCGTGTGCTACTGGCACAGCTTCAATTGGCCGGGCAGCGACATCTTCGGCGTCGGCACCTTCGACCGGCCCTGGCTGGAGCCGGGCCAAGATCCGATGGCTGCTGCTCGGGCCAAACAGGACGCCGCCTTCGAGTTCTTCGAGAAGCTGGGCACCCCGTTCTACTGCTTCCACGATGTTGACATGGCCCCTGAGGGCGACAGCCTGGCCGAGAGCCGAGCCAATCTCGATGCCATGGTGGAGAGGGCGGCGGCCAAGATGGAAGCCACCGGCGTGCGGCTTTTGTGGGGCACCGCCAACCTGTTCAGCCATCCTCGCTACGCCGCGGGGGCAGCCACCAACCCTGACCCGGAGGTGTTTGCCCACGCCGCAGCCCAGGTGCGCCACATGCTTGAGGCCACCCACCGCCTCGACGGGGCCAACTACGTGCTGTGGGGTGGGCGAGAGGGCTACGAGACGCTGCTCAACACCCGGCTGCGCCAAGAGGCCGACCAGCTCGCCCGCTTTTTGACCCTGGTGGCCGAGCACAAGCACAAGATCGGCTTTTCGGGCACGCTGCTGTTGGAGCCCAAGCCCCAAGAACCCACCAAGCACCAATACGATTACGACTGCGCCTCGGTCCACGGGTTCTTGGAGCGCTACGACCTGGTGGACGAGTTCAAGGTGAACATCGAGGTCAACCACGCCACGTTGTCGGGCCACTCCTTCCACCACGAGGTGGCCTATGCGGTGGACAACGGCATCTTCGGCAGCGTGGACGCCAACCGGGGCGACCCGCAGAACGGGTGGGACACCGACCAGTTCCCCAACTCGGTGGACGAGCTGTCGCTGGCCCTTTACGAGATCGTGCGGAGCGGGGGGTTTTCCACCGGCGGCTTCAACTTCGACACCAAGCTCCGGCGCCAGAGCATGGCCCGAGACGATTTGTTCTGGGGCCATGTCGGTGGCATCGACACGCTGGCCCGCTCCCTGTTGGTGGCCGAGGCCATGGTGGCCGACGGCACCATCGAGCAGGCCCGGGAACAGCGTTATGCCCAATGGGAGTCTGGTCTGGGGACCGACATCATGAAGGGCGATGTAGACCTAGCAACGTTGGCCGATCAAGCAGTGGCCGATGGGCTCAGCCCTCAGCCGGTGTCGGGTCGCCAAGAGCGCTTGGAGAATGAGGTCAACCGCATCATCTGGACCACGCCGAGCTGATGGAACTGGTGGCGGGGGTGGACTCGTCCACTCAGTCGACCAAAGTCGAGCTGCGAGAGCGCGACTCCGGGCTATTGGCGGCCCGGGCCAGCGCTCCCCACGCTCACACCCGCTGGGAACCGCCGGTTAGCGAGCAGGATCCCCAAACCTGGTGGGAGGCGCTGGCGGCCTGCTTCACCCAATTCACCGACGCCGACCGGGCACGTGTGGTGGCCATCAGCGTGGCTGGACAGCAGCACGGCCTGGTGCTGGTGGGCGACGAAGGTACGGTGTTGCGCCCGGCCAAGCTGTGGAACGACACCACATCTGCGCCTCAAGCTCGTGATTTGGTAGCCCGCTTGAGCCCGGAGGGATGGGCGCAGCGCTGCGGTTCGGTGCCGCTGGCGTCATTCACCATCGCCAAGCTGGCCTGGGTGTTGGAAAACGAGCCCCAGATTGCCAACCGCATCGCCCGGATCATGCTGCCCCACGACTGGCTTACTTGGCGGCTATCCGGGGCCCACGTCACCGACCGGGGCGACGCCTCGGGCACCGGCTGGTTCGATCCCGCAGCCAATGAGACGGCGGTCGACTTGCTGGGTCTGGTGGTTGACGATCCCGCTGACTGGCTGTCCCGGCTCCCCCGCGTGCTGGGACCTGATGAGGTTGCCGGATCAATCGCCGGCGAAGCGGCCGTTGCGCTTGGGTTGCCAGATTCAACGCTGGTCGGCCCCGGCACCGGCGACAACATGGGGGCAGCCCTTGGCCTCGGGCTGAAGCCGGGCGACACGGTGGTCTCGCTGGGCACATCGGGCACTGCCTATTCCGTGTCCCGCACCCCCACCAGCGACCCGTCAGGGGCAGTGGCCGGGTTCGCCGATGCATCCGGCGGCTACCTGCCTCTGGTGTGCACCCTCAACGCCACCCGAGTCACCGACACGGTTGCCCGCTGGCTGGGGGTCGACTCGGCCGAGCTGGGCGATCTAGCTCTCGCCTCAGCCGACAGAGCGAACACTCCGGTGCTAGTGCCCTACTTCGACGGGGAGCGCACCCCCGACCTGCCCAACGCCACCGGGCTCCTCGCGGGTCTGCGCAATGACACCACAAGGGAAGAACTCGCCTTAGCCGCCCACGACGGCGTGCTCTGCGGCCTGTTCGACGGCCTCGACGCCCTGCGGGGTGCGGGGGTGAGCACAGGAGGGAGGCTGCATCTCATCGGCGGGGGTGCTCGCTCGCCCGCCTACCGGGTTCGGGCTGCGGCCCTGCACGGCGAAGCGATCATCGTGCCCGACGAGGACGAGACGGTGGCTCTGGGGGCAGCGGTTCAAGCTGCCGCGGTGTCGGCTGGGCGCAGCCCCGCTGCGGTGGCCGTCGACTGGGCGCTCGGCCAGGGTGTGAATATAGAGCCCCCGGCTGGGGTTGACGGCCGGGAGACCCGATCCCGCTATGCCGAGTTCCGGACACAATCGCCCATGCCCGGCACTGGGTGAACAAGCGACGCTGTGGCAAGGTTAGAGCATGTCCAGTGACCAAGTGATGCGCGACATGATGGCCAATCTGCCGGTTCCGGAGTTTGAGTCCACGCCGTGGGCATCGCCGCCGCCGCTGGCCGAAGCAACGGTGGCCATTGTGACCAGCGCCGGGTTGCACCGGGCCGACCAGGATCGTTTCGACGGCCGGGGCGACGTCGGCTATCGGATGCTGGACCGGGGTGACCGGGAGCTGATCTTGGGCCATTGGAGCTCAAACTTCGACCGGGCGGCGTATGTGTCCGACCACAACGTGGTGTATCCCATCGACCGCCTAGAGGAACTGGCCGCCGCTGGCACCATCGGAGCCGTGGCGCCCCGGCATGTGGCGTTCGCCGGCAACCAGCCCGACACGGTGGCGGAGGTGCGCCTCGACACCGGCCCGGCCGCGGCGGCCGAGTTGCGGGCCGACGGGGTGGACGTGGCCATCTTGACCCCGGTTTGACCGCTGTGCACGCGCACCGTGTGTGTGCTGGCCCACGTTCTGGAAGAAGCCGGGATCGCCACCGTGGTACTGGCGTCGATGCGGGCGGTGGCCGAGCGGATGAACGTCCCCCGGGTGCTGTACTGCGAGTTCCCCCTGGGCCGACCGTTGGGCATGCCCGACAACGTCGAATTCCAACATGGCGTGCTGAGCGCGGCGTTCGACCTGTTCAATGCACCGTCGGGCCCAGTGCTCGTGGACTACCCCGAGGTAGTTGATGCGGTAGAGACACCGCTTGCATGTGCGCTGCCGCCCCGCTACGACCCCGACATCGCACCGTCGATAGACGAGGCCCAGGGACTGCGGGCCGCCTATGAACGGGCAGTGGCCCGTCGGGGCGCCACCGAGGTGGGCCGGGCCATCAACGCCGACGGCGTGGCTGGGGCGCTGGCCGACCTTGAGCGGGTGGCCGCCGGTGAGCACTGGAAAGAGGTATACGGCCCCCGGCTTGACACCATCGCCATTGCCCATGACATCCGGGCCTACTACCAGGAGGCCGCCCTGGAGTTAGCCGACGGCCCGCCCCCGGGGGCACGGCAGGCGGAGGCCTGGTTTTACGAACAGACCGAGGCGGGCAAGACCCTGGCCGCGGCCCGCGACGCCCTCACCGAGCAAGAGGCTCCCAGCGGCGTCACGTTCTACATGCAGCCCGTCGGGCGCTGATCTCCGGACTTCGGGGAGCAGCTAGGCAACCTCGGGCAAGGGATCGCCGATGCGGGAGAAGCAGTCGGCCGCGGTCGTGCCCATGAACGCGGTCCTCACTTCGTCGTCGACCTCGTCGAGAGCAGGGCGGTACAGCTCGATGGGGTCGGAATTGCCCTCTTGGTGGGGGTAGTCGGAGGAGAACACCACCATGTCGGGTAACGCGGCCAGCACGTCGAGGGCGTCGGTGTCCCCGAAGCCGGGCAGGGGAGTGAGCCGCAGGTTGCGGTGCAGCATCTCCTCGCCGCTGACTGGCCACGGCCAGTCGCCCAAGGAGGGCGATGACAGGCACTGACGGGACAGCGTGGCCACATACCAGGGGAGCCAACCGGCCCGCATCTCCTCGACCAGCACGGTGAGGTCGGGGAACCGGTGGAACACCCCGCCGAACAACAGGCTGGCCACCAGGTTCTGAGCGGCGTGCAGCCGCTGGGTGTTGGCCAGCCGGATCAGCCCGCCCACACCAGCGCCGTCGGGCAAGTCCCAGCCGATGTCGGCCCACTTCGAGAAGTCGGCCTCGGTGTTTCCCACATGGATCACCGCCACCATGCCCAGCGAGCTGGCCGCAGCCCACACCTTGTCCCAGTCGGGGTGGCCGGGCGGGCCGCCGGCGGGTGCGCCCCGCAAGGTGTAGAGGAAGAACGCCCGGGCGCCCCGTTCCCGGCAGCGTTCCAGTTCATCTACTGCCGCGGCCAGGTCGGAGAAGTCGACGGTGGCAACCGAGTGGAGCCGGTGGCGCTGGTCCCAAAGCTGGTCGGTGAGGAAGTCGTTGCACCGCTGGGCGGCGACCACACGGTCGTCGGGCCGCAGGTAGTCGAGTTTCTGCCAGTAGCCGCCAGGGTTCACCAGACAGTGGTCGATGCCCACCGAGTCCATCCAGGCCACCCGCTCGGCGGCGGTGGAGTCGTGGCGGGGATGCAATATCACCGGCCCACCCGATTCCTTGGCCCGCTCGAACAGCTTGGGCAATAGCTCCGCCGGACTGGGCCGGCGCTCCGGGGGCAGCACCTGAAGCAGGTCGCCGGCGATGGCATTGGCGAGATGCGTCCGATTGTCGGGAATCTGATCGGCCCACGGCTTCATCGGGTCAACCCCCACCGCGTCCCCCGTGATCTCCCAGTGGGTGTCCACATCGATGATCATGGGCCGAGTCTAAGTGGCTGCTGGCAGCCCCGCTGTCAGCCGACCTTGGCGATGAACCAGCGCGGGTGTGAGGGGGAGATGGGGGCGGTGAAGTAGGTAGAGGTTGAATCGGATGGGCCGTCGCCGGTGCCGGCCTTGAGGTCCTCGTGCGAGGCGGGTTGGGGGAACTCGAAGGTCTGAATCTGGGCGAGCACGAAATCGGGGCCCACGGCCACTTGGACTTCAGTGAATGAGTCGTCTTCTGTGCCGTGCTCGGAAAGGCCGAAGGCCTCCTGAAGGGTCTGCCACACCCAGTCGGTGCCATCTGCTGACCAGCCGACCAAGAACTCGATAGGGTCGTAGGCGCTTTGTTCGGCTGATTCCGCTGCTGAAGCTCCTACCGCGGCAACACCGGCGGGTCCGACGGCCAGATCGGCCATCCGGCTCACCCCTTCGGGCAACGTCAAGATCTGATCTGACCCGTAAACGCCCTCGAATCGCTCGCCTCTGAACTTTCCGTCGGTCTCATCAGAGGTCCACAGTTCGTTCTGGGCGCCGTCGGCGTTCTCGACGTCAATGGGGGTGCTGGTCCAATGACGACCATCGGGCGACTCCAACATTGAGAGACCATCCGGGCCGGACATGATCAGGTGGAAGCCATCGGACGCTCCATAGCCGCCCGAAAAAAGCGAACCCGGGAATTCGGCCACCAACTCGGCCGGTCCGCCATTGCTTGAGACAATACGTACACTGCTCACGCTGGGCCCAAAGTCCATGTCTTCATCAGCGCCCTCTTCGATGACAGGCGGCCCTGAGTCATATATAGCGGCGACCACGATGCGCTCCCCGGCAATAATGGCGTCGGTTATCCAAGCCGTGCCTTCAAACGAGCCCAAGTCGACCACCAGCTCAGTCCAGCTCACTCCTTGGTCGTCGGAGAACAGAATCTGAGTGCCCGGAGATTCCACGGTTGAGTCCCACCCCTGGAGAAGCCAGCGATCGCCGGTGATGTCGACACTCCAAGGCAGGAAGCCAGCGGGAACTGGGATTGGTGCCCATTCCGTGCTGTCGTCAGTGACCAATATCTTGTCTATGCCTCGGTCGACGAAGCTCAGGGCCAGCACTCGCCCGTCTCCCACCGATTCGAGGCCGATGGTCGAGTGCTCGTCAGCTCCTAATTTGTCGGCGATATCGACTTCAGTCCAGACCAGCCCAGTGGCATCGGGCACCTCGGTGGGGGTGACCGCTGGCTCGCCGACGGGCTCTGGTTTTGGAGAAGCCCCTTCCGGAGTGGCGACCAGCGGAGTCGGGGTCTGCACTGGGTCGACAAGCTCACTGGACGCGGTCACCTCTGTGCCGCCTGACGAGGAGCAAGCCGCGGCCGTGCCTAATGCCAAGGCGATCGCGGCAGCCAGCAGAGCCGCTGGTCGTTTCACCAGCATGTCGGTTAGCCCACCTTGGCGATGAACCAGCGTGGGGGTTGGGGAGAAATCCCCATGCTGGTCGACTGGCCGTCTTCACCAGGCGGTGTGTCGGAGTATTCGGCAGGGTAGGTTCGGACGTCATCGGTTCCGAATGTCTGAACCCGGGCGATCGCGAAGTCGCCGCCGGCGGCCACAGTGACCCCGGCAAGGGCGCTCTCCATCTCGGTCAGGCCGGTGAGGCCGAAGGCATCGGGAATGGTCTGCCATTCCCAATCGCTGCCGGCAGCCGACCAGCCCACCTCAGGTCCCGGCCGCTCAAATCGGTCGGCCATGTCGGTAGCGGGGCTGGTGAGAGCAGTCATTATCTGCAATAACAGCTCCTCGCGGCCGAATGCCACGAGATCGTGACCGGTGTCGGGGTCTTCAAATACCAGCAGGTCTAGGCCGTCGGGGCCGTTGTCGCCGACTTCGACCTCCCGGACGCCTTCGGGCACTGGCGTCCCCTCATCGAAATCGCCGAGGTCGAATATGTAGACCGCGGCGTCTTGGGACAAGTCCCACAGAGTGATACTCCCCTCAGGCTCGTTGTACCGCAGCTCGTAGCCGTCTTTTTCGATCCGCAATTCGGTGGGGAGCTGGGACCCGAAGGGCGTTCCCGGCTGGGCTACGACGGCTACCCCAGCGGGGCCGACGGATGCGTCGATAATCCAGGCAATGCCATCGGGGAGCGCGGCCACTGGGGCCAGGCCGTAGACGCCGGGGAAGCGCTCGATCCGGGACTCGCCGTCGGTCGGGCCGGTGGTCCAGATCGTGGCCATGTTACCCGCGCTGAATGCGTAGCTCTCGATGTCCCCGTAGCCGATGGAATCCTCGCTCCACTGGCGGCCATCGGGCGAGAACAGTCGAATGTTCTCTTTCTCGCTGAAAAGGGTTAAGTGAAAGCCATCGGCGATGGCATAGCCGGTCGTATTCCAGCTCGGATACTCAGCCACCAGATCAGCAGGGCCACCGTCGCTGAAGAAGATTCCGAGGCGGAGAAAGACCACGTTGTCGGGGCGAGAGGGTTGGTCTTGCGCCTCGGCGGCGGTCGCCGAGGGATACCACGCGGCCACCACCATGCGCTCTCCGGATGCCATGGCGGCGACCGCCGCCGAAATGCCGTCGGGGGCATCATTGGAGCTGAAGGCCAACTCGGTCCAGGAGGCCCCTTGGTTGTCGGAGAGGAAGACTTTGTCGGACGGGATGCCGACAGGCTCAGCGTCGTTCGGGTTCAGGAGCGGTCCCGTGATCAGCCAACGGTTGCCGGCAATGTCGAGGTGCCGGGGAATGATGTTGTCGTCCGGCAGGGGCAACTCCGCCCAATCCCTGCCGTTCTCGGTAACCATGACCCGATTGTCGCTGGGGCCGAAAGTCCAAAAGAGCACCCGGCCGTCGCCAACCGACTCGATCGTGTTGAATTCATTCAAGATGGGGCCGAATGCCTCGTCAGGGTCGAATTCAGTTCACTCGAGCACTGGCCCGGTGGACAATTCCTCCGGGGTGAAAGCGGCTTCGTCGCTGGTTTCATCCGGTTCGGGTGACGGGGTGGGCTCAGTTGGCGTCCCTGCGTCGAACGTGGCAGCAGGGGAGGGGGCCGGGTCGCTGGAAACGACGACCTCAGTGGATTCCGACGAACCGCACGCCGTGATTCCGAAACCCGTAATGGCAGCCAGCGCAGCAATGGCAGCAACTGTTAGCAGGCAACTGCGGGGCGACATCACGCCTCCTGACCTGATGGGTAGTACTCCACCGTTGTACTCACTCTACAGTCGCGACGAACCAGCGCGGGGTGTGGGGAGTGGCTTGAAGAGCTGGACCGCCTTCCTCATCACCGACTACGTCGGAGGATTCGACTTCGTAGGTTCGAACCCGGGCGATCACGAAATCGCCGCCGACGGCCAGATCGACCTCGGTGAACTCTTTCTGCTCTTCGGTTAGGCCGGAGAGGCCAAAGGCGGCAGAGATTGGCTGCCAACCCCACTCGTCACCGTCGTCCGACCAGCCCACCCGCTGCTCGGGGGTCCCGCCCGTCGGAGCGGAATAAGCGCCAGCCAGCAATGACTCCAGTTCTTCCTGAGTGAAGGTCACCAGCTCGGCACCGGTGTCGGGGTCGTCGAACACGAGCAGATCGGGGCCAGCTTCGCTGCCCTCGACAAGCCGGAATCCCGGGGGCGGGATTTCGCTTGAGTGGATGGCGGGGTCGAATACATAGGCAGCGGCACCAGCCGTCAGGTCCCACAGCGTGAAGCCGCCCACCGGCTCGTAATAGCGCAGCTCGTATCCGTCCTTGGCCAGCCGCATCTGGGGGATGCTGTCCAAATTGGGAAGGCTTCCTGCCTCTCCCACAGCGGCTATGCCCGCAGGCCCCACCGCCATCTGACGCACCCAGAGGATGCCGGCGGGGAACTTGGCGACCAGCGCAGGGGTGTAGACCCCCTCGGATCGCTCGACCCGGTAGCCGCTGCCCGTCTGGCTGGCAGTCCAGAGCGTTTGCTGGTGCGATCCGGAGTATGTGTATGAGCTCCCAACAGGGCTGCCGTCGCCATCGAGCAGCGGTGACCGGCGCCACTGGCGCCCGTCGGGCGAGGTGAGGAGCCACTCTCCATCGGAGTCGGTAAGCCAGAGGCGGAAGCCATCGTCAGCGCCGTATCCTGCCGCGTTCCAGCCCGGGTATTCGGCTGCCAGTTCGGCGGGGCCCCCATCGCTGAAGTAGATGCGGATATGCCTCTGGATACCTCCGTAGAGGAAGTCCTCCTCTTCGTCGGTCAGCTCGAACGACTCGGGGGTCGACGATTCGTCCCGGGTGAAGCTAACAATGTCGCCCTCCACGCTGGTCCATCCCCGGATCGACTCCTTGTCGGGGACCAGGCCGCGAGCAACGATTACCGAGGCGACGTCGGGGATGGTGCGACTGATGACCGCTACCACCATATTCTCGCCGGATACCAACGCCGCAGCCACTGACGCTGTCTGGTACCCGTCTTCGGGATCAAGCGGAACGTCCAAGTCGGCCCAGGTGATGCCCTGATCGTCGGAGAAGAATGCCTGGCTGATGGATTCACCCATCATGGTTGTGGGGAATTCGGTGACGAGCCAGCGGTCGCCGGTGATGTCTATATGCTCGGCTTGGAATTCCGGCGGCATCGGCACCACGGTCCAATCCGAGCCGTTGGAGGAGACCAACACTTGGTGGGCATCGGAGTTGCCGGCCTGCACCAGCACCCGGCCGTCACCCACCGACTCCAGGCTGTCGACGTAGGACAGATCGGCGCCGAACACAGAGGCCGGGTCGAACTCCGTCCATTCCAGCATAGGTCCGGTGGGCAGGCCTTCCGGCGTGCCCAGCTCGCCGCGGTCGGCAGAAGCTTCCGGGAGCGTATCCGACGGGCCGTCGATCGGGGCTACGGTCGATGCTGGGTCGGGAGTGGTGGCGGGTTCGTCGACCACGATGACCTCGGTGGGCTGGTCGCCATCCAGGGCGTTCCAAGCGGCGATTCCGCCCGCCACCATGGCCAGCGACGCCGCGACGCCCACCACTGCCCGGCGGGTGTTGCGGGCCTTGGCCCGGGCGGCGGCCCGCTCGGCGATGTGCGCCACCGGCGGCGGGAATGCCGGGGTCTCCACTTGTTCGCGGATGGCCGAGCCCAAAGCTTCGCCGAGGGCCTGGTCGTCGGTCCCAGGCAGATTTTCAGGGGTACGGGGCTCGTTGCTCATTGCTCGACCACCTTTCGCAGTTCGGCCAATCCTCGGGAGGTGGCGCTTTTCACCGTGCCCGGCCGTATTCCGATGGCCTGGGCGATCTCTTTTTCGGTCATGTCGGCGTAGAACTTCAAGACAAGGACGGTTTTCTGGCGGGGTGAGAGTTGGTTGAGGGCATCAACCAGGTAGTCGCGTTCCTCGGGTTGAGGGGGAATGAACGGCCGAAGGCCGATCCGCCGCCTTACTTCTCGCTTGCGCAGCTCGCTGCGGGTGCCGTTAACCACCGCGGTGCGCAGGTAGCCGCCGGGGTGGTCGAGCCGACTCCAGCGCTCGTACACCTTGGCGAAGGCATCCTGCACGACTTCTTCGGCGATCTCCGGCGCGTCCACCAAGCCCCGGGCCAAGCGGACCATCGGCTCATATTCGGCCCGGTGCAGGTCGTCGAAGCTGGCCAGCGCAAAAACTTCATCCGCTGGCGCGGATTCCGGAGAAACCGACAGCTCGCCTTTGGGAAATTCTGAAACCATCCAAGAGACAGTCTTCATCACCCCACAACGACGCCCGGTGATGCTGATCGGTTCCCTGGGTCTCGGCGCGGGGCGCGAGCCGATGGGGAGTAGGCCAGCTATGACCAGGTGCTGTCGGCCGCGTCAGACGGCGATGGCGTCAGGCCGCGACAGCGTTTTTGAGCAGTGCCTCGTTGGGCTCGGCGGGAAGCTCGCTGAGGGGAACGGCGATCTCGTCGTGGGTCGGGCCGTGCTGGGCAGCCAGTGGCGCCAACGCATCGAGGTTGAAGCCGTAGAGGTCGGCGGCGTTGCCGGCCAGAATCTGCTGGAGCTCGGTTGTTTCGGTGTCGCAGAACACCTGGCGCAGGTGCTCTCGGGTGTAGGGGCCGGTGCCCTCGTTGTGGGGGTAGTCGGAGCCCCACATAACTTTGTTCACGCCCAGTACCTCGCGGGCCGCGGCGTCTTCATGGCCGGGCTGGCTGATGCCCACCCAGCAGTTCTGCTGGAAGTACTCGGTGGCGCTGCGGGGCAGGATGTGGCTCTCGTCGTAGCGCATCTCGCCCATGCGGCCGGTGTCGCGGATCTTGGCCAGGGTCTCGTCCATGTGGGACAGGGCGTCCAACAACCAGGCGCAGCCCTGCTCGGTCATCACGAACTTGAGCTTGGGGAATCGCTCGAACACCCCCGACAGCAGCAACTGGTAAAAGGGCCGGTGGGAGTAGAAGCTCACCTCGGTGATGAACAGCAAGTCGGCCACTGAGTACTTGCCGTAGTTGGGGACGCCGGTACCGCCGTGGCTGTTGACGATCACGCCGAGGTCCTCACAGGCGGCCCAGAACGGGTCGTAAGCCGGGTCGTACAGGGGAGCCAGATCTTTGCAGTCGGGCGGGATGGCCGAGATGAGCACGCCGCCGCGCAGGTTGTTGGCCGCGATGAACTCGACGTCTTTGATGGCTTCGTCCACGTCGTTCAAGAATGTCTGGCCGATGCCGGCCCGCTGGTCGGGGTACTGGGCGCACCAGTCGGCCAGCCAGCGGTTGTGGGCCCGGATGCCGGCCAGTCGGTGCTCGAGCTGATCGGCCCGGGGCGGGCGGGCGAACAGGATGAAGCTGGGAAAGAAGGGGGGCACGGTGTTGGGGAACACCACCTCGCCCACCTGTCCGTCGGCGTACAGGTCGCCCAGTCGGCGCTCGTTGTCCCAGTTGCGCACCCGGCCGCCGTCTTGGAGATCGCGGAACGGGTTGCGGTACTTGTCCCGCCAGGCGTCGAAGTCGTCGTGGTACCTGGATTCCAAGAACCCGCGATAGGTCTCGTGGTTGGCCCCGGCGTGGCAGTCGGCCGAGATGATGGTGTACCGGTCGCTCATTCCACTAGTTTGCCAACTGTGAGCAACTCGCCGGGCATCGTGGAGGGAGAGTGGGACGACCAGCCCCACAACTGGCGGACATTCTTCAAGCGCTGGCGCCGCAGCAAGGAGTTGTTCCACTTCGAGGTGGTCCGCACCGAGGCCATGTCCGCTGGCGATTTCTTCGTCATCGGCCGGGCTACCTCCGGCCGGGTCCAAGAAGGCGACGCCCTAGTGGTCGATCTCGGAGATCAGTCAATCCCTACCCGAGTCGTCTCCATCGATCACACCGTGCAGGGCGACAGCGAAGAGGGCGGTGACGAGTTCCACATGCTCATAGCCCTGCAACTCGACAGCATAGGCCCCGACTCCGGCATCGAACACGGCACAGTGATCCGCCAAGCTGGCTAACAGATGGTGCGCTGGCCTGAGCCAGCGGCTATATCAGCGAAGCCGGTAAGCACTTCGGCGGCGGTCGACGCGGTGGATGACGACGGTGTTTTCGGAGTCGAGGATCTCGTAGATGATTCGGTACTCACCCCGCCGGGCAGCGTAGAGGCCTTCGAAGTCCCAGAGCAGTGGTTTTCCTGCCTGACGTGGATTCTCGGCTATCAGACCGAAAATGGCCTCCATGGCCGCCCAATACACCTTGTCTGGTAGACGATTGAAGTCTCGGCGCCCCTCTGAGGTGATGTCAATCTCATACACCGCTGTCCCTGAGGTGATCGCGCAGTCGCACCCGCTGGCCGCTCGCGGCTTCGGCCCGAGACTTGCGGAGCGAGGCCACCACCTCAGGATCTCTCATGATGTCAAGAGTCTCTTCTAGGGATTCGAGATAGTCGCAGTTGACCAGCATGAATGACGGCCGACCGTTGCGAGTAACCAAAATCTGGTCGCGCTGCTTCTCGACGCGGTCAGCAAGCTCCGATAGGTGGCTCTTGACCTCGGAAAAAGGCAGTATCGATTCCATTGGTCGTAATTCTGACCTATTAGCCATCATTAGTCAACGACAGATTTACGGCGTAAGCAACTGGCCGAGGCGGCGGCTGGCTATGGCGGCGGCGGCCATGCCCAGGGCGGCGAAGGTGAGTCCGATGAGAGTAGCCCCCGGCAGAGCGTCGATGGCCCATACCGAGTCCACTAGGCCCTGTCCGGCCGTAATCCCCAGGAAACCGCCGGAGTGCAGCGCAGTTCAATTGTCACATCGCTCGGTAAACTGCTTCAGGTCGAGTTGGATAAGAAATAGAAAGGAGGACGATGTCAGGTGATGAGAACGCTGACGCTGCGGAACTTTATAAGGTTTCCTATGAGAGTTCATTAGCCCTGTTGCACCGACACTTGGATTCGTTCGACAAATTGAGAACTCGATGGGGAACCCTTGGAGTCGCCGGATTAGGTGGATTCGCTTTGGTGGCGAATCTGATTCCTCGCAGCAGTTCCACTACTTGGCCAGCATTGTTGGGAATCGGAATAGCTTTCCTGGGGTTGATTATCTTGGGTATTTCTGTGGTAAGAGTATGGCGTGGTGTGGATATTTATGCAGGACACACGGCAGAGAGTATTGTTGACCTCATTGATAGTAGAAAGATCGTCGATCTGCATCTCTTGTATAAATATCTGGCAGTGACCGCTGGCCAAATGTATAGCAACAATTGCAGGGTTCTTCCTCGTCGGAACTTGACTTGGCCTGGGATTGCATTCCTTTGTTTGACTGCTGGTGCTCTCGTGATAATGTTCGGTAGTACAGGATAGGAGCTTCAAAATGCCCCAAGACCCCAAGGATAACCAGAGCTCATCCCCAGCTGAGCAGAGCGACCCTGCGGAGCAAATTGCAGATTTGCCGTCCTTTGAAGATGTTGGAGCTATTGAGCACAAGGATGGTTTCGCAGCCGTCACACGTCGAAGCAAGAACTGAGTTCCAGCCCAGCTTCAGGGCGTCAATAGTTGGCCGAGGCGGCGGCTGGCTATGGCGGCGCCGGCGGCGGCTAGGGCTAGGAGGTAGGCGATGTGGACGACTAGGTCCACCCTGATGTCGCCGGCGATGAAGGCTCGTTCCATGGCCACTCCGTGGTACAGGGGGGTGGCTTGGACGAGGAACTGGACGGCGCGGGGGTAGGTGTCTAATGGGAAGAAGGTGGCGGAGAACAGGAACTGGACGATTAGGGGCACGGTCACCAGGTCGAGGTCGTTCCAACTTCGCATGTAGCTGGTGGCGGCCATGCCCAGGGCGGCGAAGGTGAAGCCGATCAGCGTCGCCCCCGGCAATGCGGCGATGGCCCACACCGAATCCACTAGGCCCAGTCCGGCCATGATGCCCAGGAAGCCGCCGGAGTAGAGGGTGGCCCGCAGCACCGACCAGCCCATCTCGCCCAGGGCGAGGTCCACTACTCCCACCGGAGTGGCAAGCACGGCGTCGTAGATCTTGGCCCAGGTGAGCTTGTAGTACATGTTCATGGTGCTGTCGTAGAAGGTGCCGTTCATGGCCGAGGTGGCCAACAGCCCCGGCGCCACGAACGTGCGGTAGTCGACGCTGTGACCTCCGACGGTCACGTCGCCCACCAACTCGCCGATGCCGATGCCGATGGACAGCAGGTAGAAGACCGGCTCGAAGAACCCCGACAGCAGGGTGACCCAGGTGCGCCGGTACACGGTGATGTTGCGCTCCACCACGCGGGCGAATCGACGAGACGGCAGCAAGCCCGCCGCTGCGGCCAGCCCCAGCCGGTTGGGGCGGCGCCCCTGGCCCGCGACGTTCACTCTTGTAGGGCTCATTCGTACAGCCTTCGGGTGAAGGTCCTGCTGGCTATCAGCGTTCCAATCAAGATCAGGGCCACCAGGTAGGCCAGGTGTCCAACCAGTTCCCACTCCATCCCGCTGCCGGTACTCAACGCTCGGCACAGCCTCACGCCGTGCCACACCGGGGTGAGCCAGGCGATTTGCTCGAGCACGATGGGAAGCTGGGAAACCGGGTAGAAGATGCCGGAGAACAAGAACATGGGCATGATCACAAACCGGGTGTAGGTGCTGAAGTTGTCGGCGTTGATCCGGGTGGCGACAAAGGCCGCGGTAGGGGTAGCGAAGGCCATGCCGCAAAGGGCGGCGCATATCGGGGCTAGCACTGCCAGCGGCGACGACACCGACCCGAAGGCGGCCATGACCCCCAAGAACACGAAGCTGGCCAACGTCACCCGAAAGGCCATGTAGGTGAAATGGCCCAGCAAGATGTCGCGGCCCCGCAGCGGGGAAGAGGCCATGGCCATATAAGTGCGGTACCACTTGAAGCCGCCCAGCACCGGGTAGGTGGACTCATTGACGGCCAGCATCATGGCATTGCCGGCCAGTAACCCGGGGGCCAGGAAATCCAGATAGTCAAGCCCGCCTAGGTCCCGGCCGGAACCCACCTCGGCATCGACCAGCGAGCCCAGACCCAATCCCATGGCGGCCAGGAACAAGATCGGGCTCAAGAAACTGGTCAGCAGCGAGCCTTTCCAGTTCCGCCGATAGGTCAGCAGCCAATACTCGACGGCCAGTCGAGTGCTGGGGACCACTGCGGCGGGGGCCATCAGTCCACTAGCGAGCGGCCGGTGAGGTGCAAGAAGACGTCCTCGAGGGTGCTGCGGCGTACCAGCACGCTCTCATGCTCGACCTCTCCGAGCAGAGCCACCAGCCGTTCGCCCTGGTCGGTGTAGAGCAGCACCCGATCGGGCAGCTCCTCCACTCGCTCATAGAGTTCGTCCTTCGCCTGGGCCTCGGGGCTCTCGCCCAAGCGGCGCAACGCTTCGGCCATCACGGTTACCTGTCCGTGGGTTCGCACCTCCACCACCTCGCGGGTGGAGTAGCGCTCAATGAGCTGGCGCGGCGAGCCCCCGGCCACGATCTTGCCCCGGTCCATCACCACCAACCGGTCGCACAGCTGTTCGGCCTCGTCCATATAGTGGGTGGTGAGCACTTGGGTCACCCCTTGGCGCTTTAGCGTCCACAGCCGCTCCCACACCACATGGCGGGCTTGGGGGTCGAGGCCGGTGGTGGGCTCATCCAGCAGCAGCACCTCGGGTTCGCTGATCAAGGCCCGGGCGATGGTCAGTCGGCGCTTCATGCCCCCAGACAGCGGTTCCACGTGGTCGTTGCCCCGCTCGGTGAGCTGTACGAACTCCAACAATTCAGCGATGCGGGTGCGCAGCATCGACCGGGGCAGGTCGAAATACCGCCCATAGACGTAAAGGTTCTCGGCCACCGACAACTCTTCGTCGAGGTTGTCCTGCTGGGGGACCACCCCGAGGCGAGACCGGATTTTCGTACCCTCTCGGGACGGGTCCATGCCCAAGATGCGCAGAGCCCCGCCGGTGGGGTCGGAAACACAGCCGATCATCCGCATGGTGGACGACTTGCCCGCGCCGTTGGGGCCCAGAAAGCCGAACACCTCGCCCCGTTCGACCTCGAAGTCGATGCCGTCCACCGCGGTGAAGTCGCCGAACCGTTTGGTCAGCCCCCACGCCGCGATCAAAGACACCCCGGCAGGTTACGGCCACGAAGATGGCGGGTAGCAGTCATAAGCCACCAGGCAACCTCTGCTCTCTGCACTCGGATGCTCTTGCGTTCTGACCAGTAACCCCCAGATGGGCCATGATGGGGCCATGAGCTATGAGCATCTGCTGTCACCGGGGCGCATTGGCGCTATGGAGTTGCGCAACCGGCTGATCATGGCCCCGATGGGCGAGGAGCTGGGCGACGAGAACGGCGAGGTGTCCGACGACCAGGCCGCCTACCTGGAAGCCCGGGCCAAGGGCGGCATGGCGGTGGTCATGCTGGGGTCGGTGGGGGTGGCCCATCCGGTGGGCTGCTCCAACAAGCGACAGACCGCCATCTCTGAAGACCGGTTCATTCCATCGTGGAAGCGGGCGGCCGACCGGGTCCACGCCCACGGCGGCAAGATCGCCATGCAGCTCACCCACGCTGGCAAGATGGGCCTCCAGGACACCATGGCCGGGCGCCCCATGTGGGTGCCGTCGGAGCCGGGGGAGATGACCATCGACCCGCTGTACGGAATGGTCACCGCCGAAGAGGGGGCCATGATGGCCGAGCCGTTCATGGCCCCCACCTCCAACCCCCACTATCGGGTGATGGACCACGAAGACATCGCCACCGTGATCGACCAGTTCGCGGCGGCCACCGTGCGGGCCCGGGAGGCCGGGGTGGACGCGGTGGAGCTGCACGGCGGCCACGGCTACCTCATCGATGCCTTCTTGTCGCCCACCATCAACACCCGCGACGACGAATACGGGGGCTCGAGAGAGAACCGGGCCCGGTTCCTGGTGGAGATACTCACCGAGATCCGCCGACGGGTGGGCGACGACTACGCCATGTGGGTGCGGCTCAACAGCACCGAGGTGGGCATCGACGGCATCGTCCTCGACGACGCCCTCTACAACGCGCGAGTGGCGGCGGCCGCTGGGGCCGATGCCATCCACGTGTCGGCCTACCACGACCCGGGCATCGCCACCGGCCCCACCGACTCCTACGGCCCCCACGAGCCCGAGCTCCTGGTGCCCAACGCGGCCGCGGTCAAGGCCGAGGTGGATGTGCCCGTAATCGCGGTGGGGCGGATCAGCCCCGAGGCCGCCGACCGCCACATCGCCGAGGGCAAATACGACTATGTGGCCATGGGCCGCAAGATCCTGGCCGACCCCGACTTGCCCAACAAACTGGCCGCGGGCCAGGCCGAGGACGTGCGGCCCTGCGTGTACCACTACCGCTGCATCGGCAACATCTTTCTGCGGGTGGGTACCCGGTGCGCCGGCAACGGCTTTTTGGGCCGGGAGGACGAGCTGACCGCCGAGGCTGCGCCGGCCGCCCGGCGAGTGCTGGTGGTGGGCGGCGGACCCTCGGGCATGGAGACGGCCCGGGTGGCCGCCTTGCGGGGACATGAGGTGATCCTGGCTGAGGGGTCCGCCCGGCTCGGCGGCCGGTGGGCGCTGGCCTCGGCCACCAGCGACGTGAACGCCGAGCTCATGGAGTGGTTCGAGCGCCAACTCGATCAACTCGGAGTGGATGTGCGGCTGAACACCCGCCTGGATGCGGTGGCCGCCAGCGCGCTGTCACCCGATGCAGTCGTGGTCGCGGTGGGCGGACAATGGGGCCGCCCCGCAGTCGACGGCATCGACGGTTCCAACGTGTGGGGAGTGGACGACCTAGCCCCGTGGTTGCTCGACGGCAACCCGCTAGACGCCGCCCGGGTAGCGGTGCTGGGCGGCGACCTGCCCGGCCTCGGGGTTACCGAAGCGGCCCATCACCAGGGCGCAGAGGTCACGCTGATCGAATCCGGCCCGGCGTTCGGCTTCTCCCTGGGGCTGCCCGGGCGCTGGCGGGTGGTCAACGACCTCGGCCAGGCCGGGGTGAACCTGGTGGCCGGTGCCGATGTTGTAGCCGTTACCGACGAAGGGGTGGTGTGGCGCACCAACGGCGCCGAGCAGACCACTCCCGCCGATCTGGTGGTGGTGACCTCGGAGCTGGCTGCCGACACGTCGTTGGCTGATGAGCTGCGGGCCAACGGTGCCGAGGTGCACACGGTGGGCGACTGCGCCCAACCCGGCTTCTTGGAAGGGGCCATGCGCTCCGCAGTCGAGTTGGCCGCCGCGCTGTAGTTCGTAGAACGCAAGCGAAGAGGAGATCGAGGTGAGCTTTCGACTGGCCAACCGCGCCGGACAGGCGGTGCTGCTGGATGGGGATGACTATTGGGCTTTGGGGATCGACCCGATGGAAGCCTTTGCCCGTCTCGAAGATATGCACCGCCAATGGGCTAGTCGGGGTACCCCCGACGGGCAGGTAAGCCCGGCAGAGCTGGGTCCGCCGGTGCCCGGTCCCAAACAGGTTTTCGCTTACGGACTCAACTACCGCGACCACATCGAGGAGATGGACGAGGTGGATTATCTGGGCCGGACTACCAACGAGGCGCCGGTGGTATTCACCAAGTTCCCCGACTGCCTGGTCGGTCCCGTGGCACCGGTCAAGCTCGTGGGCGACAAATGCGACTACGAGTGTGAGCTGGTGGTGGCAATCGGGGCCGAGACCAGAAACATCGGAGAATCTCAAGCCTGGGACCGGGTAGCCGGTCTGATGATCGGCCAAGACATATCCGACCGGGCCCTCCAAGTTGCGGCCACCCCCCCGCAGTTCAACCTGGGCAAGTCCCGGGAGTCCTTCGGCCCCACTGGCCCCGCTCTAGTGAGCCCCGATCTAGTGGACAACCCCGACGACCTGGCCATTTCCTGTCGCATCAACGACGAGCTGCGCCAAAACAGCCGCACCAGCTACCTCATACGCCCCGTGGCCGAAATAATGGCCTACTTGTCGTCGATCCTCACCTTGCACCCCGGAGACCTCATATTCACCGGGACTCCCGGCGGCGTCGGTCAAGCCTTGGGCCTCTACTTGAAGCCCGGCGATGTGATCCTCTCCGAGATCGAGGGGCTCGGCGCGCTGGAAAATACCTGCGTTTAGTGGTCTAGGGCAGGCCCAGCATGTCGGCAGCCTGGTCGCAGCTCGCGATGGGGCGGCCTACCTCGTTGCACAATGCGACCGCCTCCGCCAGCAGCTCTTCGTTGGTGGGGGAGCGGTCGGGGTCGTAGAACTCCTCGATGCCCACGTGGAGGTGGCCGCCGAGCTCCAGGGCCAGGCGGGGCAGGGGGGTGGCCATGAGGTCGCCGCCCCATACCGACACCGACCAGGGGATATCGGTGCCCTCGAGCATGTCTAGATAGGCCAGCAGGGCGTGTTTGGTGGGGGAGAGCCCGAAGGTCACGCCCTTGGATCGGCGAGTGAGCCCCCACTCAGCCCCGAAATAGAGCTTGGCCATCGACCCGGCGGGCAACTGGCCAGCCCGATAGTAAGAGAGCACGCACTGCAAAAAGCCGGGCTCGTAGATGGCCAGTGCCGGCCCCCAACCGTTGTCGCGGCACAGGTCGAAGCTGGCCCGGATATCGGCGTAGTCGTTCTTGTAGGTGCCGCCCACCGGCAGGCCGCCGGGCCCGGCCGCGCCGATATTGGTGGAGCCCGGGTCGACCACTCCCATGCGCAAGGGCAACTCGGCGGCGATCATGGCCATGTGGGAGTTCTTGGCCTGGTGGTCGGCGCCTGAGGTGAGCGTGGGATACCACAGCGCATCGGGCCGGGCGGCCAGCACCGGGGTCATGGCCTCGATGTAGGGGCCGGCCGCGGCCTCGCCCGTGAGGCTGATGTCGAAGTTATGGGTGTGGATGATGGCCGCGCCCTGGTCTAGACAGGCCAGGGAGTCGTCCCTGATGGCCTCGGCGCTGAGCGGCACGTTGGGGTTGATGTCAGGGCTGGTGATGCCGTTGATGGCCACCTCGATGATGACCGGGATTTCCTCGTTTGCAACTGCTGCCATGGGCTGAGACTAGGGGAACGTCGGCGGGCGTGGTTTACTGCGGGGCGTGGTTGCACCGGCAGGAGACGGCCCTTGGTTCGAGGATTTCACCGTCGGAGAGCAGCTCGACCCTGCCCCGGCAATCACCATTGGGCCAGGCGAAGCTGCCGTCTACCAGGCAATTTGCGGCGATCCACTGGCCATCAGCCTGAGCCGCCCGCTGGCTGAGGCCATCACCGGTCAGCCCGGCACGGTGGTCAACCCTGCGCTGGTGTTGCAGGTGGCCATCGGCCAGTCCACCGTGGCCACCCGCAAGGTGGTGGCCAACTTGTTCTATCGCGGGGTGCGCCAGCTCCGCACCGTGCGGGTGGGTGACACACTCTCCACGGTGGTCACCGTGCGGGGCCTGCGGGAGGCGTCGGCTCGGCCCGACCGTCCCCCTCGGGGTTTGGTGCTACTCGGAATGCAAACCCACGATGATCAGGGCCGACTGGTTCTGGACTTCGAGCGGTGCGCGCTGGTCCGGCGCCGATCCGATTTTCCTACCGGCCATGCCGATGATTTGGGGGGCACCCTTGAAGAACTTGACATGGCTCCCTTTGCCGAAGCTGTCCCGGTCGACTGGGACTTGAGCCCGCTCGGAGACCCCCAGAAGTGGCCGGTGGGGGAGACCCGCCGCGATCCGCTACGCGACACTGTGACTGATGCTCCTGCATTGGCCCGGCTTACTCAGAACTTGGCCCCGCCCCACCGGGATGCGTCGCTGGGCCAGGGTGGCAAACGACTCGTCTATGGAGGTCACACCGTGGGGCTGGCCCAGGCCGGACTGGTGCGACTGTTCCCCACCGCCGCCACGGTGGTGGGTTGGCACCTGTGCGACCACACCGGACCCGTGTTCGAGGACGACGTGGTAGATGTGGCCGCCACCCTCGACGCCGCGCAGCCGGTGGCCAATGGCCGTCTGCTGGCCTTCACCGTGATTGTGCAAGCCGAGCGCAACGGCACCGAACCGATGCCGGTGCTGGACTGGCGGCCGATTGTGCTGGCCCCGTGAGCGATACTCCAGAGCCCACCGACCACGAGCTGGCCCACTGGTTGGCCCAACAGGCTGGTGAGCAGCTCCAGGTCTTGTCAGACGAGATGGAGGAATCCCGGGCCGGCTACCTCCACCGCGAGATGGCTGGCGACCAGCTCAGCCACCGCTATCTCACCGGGGCGCTTGCCCAGCTCCGGCCGGACGACAAGGTGTTGTCGGAGGAGGGACGAGATGACCGCACCCGCCTGGAAGCCGAGCGGGTGTGGATCGTCGACCCGCTGGACGGGTCATCGGATTACGCCGACCAGTGGAGTGACACCTGGGCGGTTCACGTCGGGCTGGCGGTGAACGGCGAACCAGCGGCGGGGGCGGTTTCGGTGCCTCCTTGGGGCCGCACGTTCAGCACGATCAATCCCGACGGTCCACCGGCCGATAATGGCCGAAAGCGACCGCTGGTAGTGATGTCCCGCTCCCGGGTGCGATGGGACAGCCACCGTCTGGCCCGCTACCTGGATGCCGACGTGTACGGCGTGGGCTCGGCGGGGGTGAAAGCCATGGCCGTGGTCACCGGCGAGGCCGACGCTTGGGTCCACGCCGGGGGGCTCTATGAGTGGGATACCTGCGCCCCGGCTGCCATCGCCTTGGCGGCTGGTCTGCACGCCTCCCACCTCGACGGCTCCCCGCTTCGCTACAACCGCGGTGACCTAGCCCAGTGGGGCATTCTCATCTGCCGCCCTGAACTGGCTAAAGACCTCCAGGCCGCATTCGCAGCCTGATCCAAGCTCTAGTCTCCGACTATGAGAATAGGAATGCTGGGGGCTGCGTGGATCGGGCCAATGGGGCTCATCGAGCCGTCCAAGGAGGTCGAAGGGGTTGAGGTGGCCGCGGTGGCGGCTCGCGATCCGCAGCGGGCCCAGGACTACGCCACCGAGCACGGCATTCCCCTGGCGTTTGAAAGCTACGACGCTCTGCTGGCTTCCGACGAGATCGACGCGGTGTACAACCCACTGCCCAACTCCCACCACGCCCGCTGGACCATCGCTGCTCTGGAGGCGGGCAAGCCAGTGCTGTTGGAGAAGCCGTTCACCGCCAACGCCGACGAGGCCCGGCAGGTGGCCGAAGCCGCCGAGCGAACCGATTTGGTGGTGATGGAGGCCTATCACTGGCGCTTCCACCCTCAGGCCGACCGAGCCATCGAGCTGGTGGCTGAGGGCGTGGTAGGCGAGGTGGCTCACGTGGAAGCAGCCATGGTCTTCCCGTCCATGCACGGCCCTGATGACATTCGCTACCGCTACGACCTGGCTGGCGGGGCGTTGATGGACACCGGCTCCTACGCCCTCAGCAACCTGCGGGCATTTGGCGAGCTCGATGTGGTTCGGGCCGAAGCCGAGGAGATGGCCCCTGACGTGGACGTGCGCATGACCGCCGATCTGCGTTACCAAGACGGAGGGGCCACCGCATCCATCACCTCGGCATTCACCGGCACCGACCGCAAGGCCGAATTGGGCGACCCTGATGCTGATGATCTCAATGCTGGCAACCCCGACGCCTTCGAATTTGAGTTCCAGGCCGAGGTGGTGGTGACAGGTTCCGAAGGACGGCTGCTTATCGACAACCCGTTGGCGCCCATGTGGGGGAGCGGCCTCACCGTCACCGACCGCGGTGGCCACACCGTCCACCATGAACCGGCTGAACAGGTGGCCACCTACACCTGCCAGCTACGGGCCTTTCAAGCCTGCGTCGAAGATGGCGGGGCCAACCTGTATCCGCCGTCGGAGTCGATCAAGACCATGGAGCTGATCGACGCGGTGTATCTGGCCGCGGGGTTGCCTGTGCGCGTGGGGATCTAGCTAGCTGCGGCCCTCGTCGAGCACCCGGCGGGTGGCGTCGCCCAGCAGACAGGCGAAACCCACCGGACCCAGGGCCTCCAGGCGGCCTGAGTCGAACACTTCCAGGGTGATGGGCGCCTGGCAGCCGGCACCCCGAATGGTTCGCAGCGCGTCGGCCAAGTCCATCGCCCCCTCGCCGGGTACGCAGCGGAGATGCCGAGTAGCCCACGCCAAGTCATCCGGAGGCTCCGCGGGGGCGTCGTTGAGTTGGATCGCTCCGATCAGATAGCCGGGAATCGCGGCAAAGTCGGCGAAGTCTCCGGGGCCGTAGAACACATGCCAGAAGTCCACGGTGAGCCCGCAGTTGGCCCGACCGGTGGCGGTCACCACCTCGGCACTGGCCAGCGGGTCGGGGATGGGCCGGTTGCGGCTGAACTCCATATACACGTCCACTCCGACCGAAGCCCCCTCGTCGGCCAATTCGGCCAAGGCCTCCACCGCCTGCTCCCTGATCGCCGAACCGGGGCACACCAAGAGCGCATTCACTCCAGAGGCCCCCAACGCGGCGGCCGCCTCGAACACGGTCTCCCGGGGGGCTTCCTCGTAGTAGGGCCCACCGGGATCGTCGGGACCGACCCAAACGATGGCAGCGTCCATGTCCACCACGGCCAGCCCCGCGTCGCGGATCCGTTCACCGATGGCCGGATCGGGCGGGTACACCGCGGGCCAAAGGGTCAAACCGGCGAACCCTCCGGCAACAGCAGCTTCCACCAACGTCTCAATCGGAGGATTGTCGAGTGAGCCCGAACTGAGCACTAGATCGTCAGGGCCGAGAGCCATCTCCCATAGCATGGCACCCCATGTCCTCCGACCCCGCCACTCATCCCGACGACGAGTTCCACCCGCCCACCTCCGACGACCCCTATTGGACCGAGACCTGCTGGTTCACCTTCGCCGCTCCCGAGCACAAGCTGTCGGGCCAGCTCTACCCTTTCTTCCGGCCCAACCAGGGAGTCACCTCCGGCGGGGCGTTCTTCTGGGACACCGGGGGCGACCAGATCTGGAACTGCCGCTACGCCAAGAACTTCTGGCACTTGCCCCTGCCCGACCAGCCGTTGAGCGACATCGAGATGCCCAACGGCATCCGCTATCAGGTAATCGAGCCCCTGAAGCAGTACCGGATTAGATTCCTGTGCCAAGACGACGGTGAGGCCGAAGTTGACTTGACCTTTACCGCGGTGTGTCCGCCCAACTATCTGGGTGACGGCCACCTCGACCAGCCCGGCCGCTACCAGGGCACTATCCGTTTGGGCGACGACACCTATGAGGTGGACGCCTACGGGATGCGAGACCGGTCGTGGGGGCCGCGCAGCCAGTTCGGCGCCACCCTGCACGGTGCTGTGCGAGGCGGCTACAGCTACGCCACCGCGTCGGACACCGACGGCTTCCACGCCCTTACCATGGCCTACGGCGAGGGCGACGATCCCGACTGCGCCGTCATCCACGGCTACTATCTGCGCGACGGCGAATACTCGCGGCTGGTTCCCGGACAGGGACGACGCGACGTGTTGGAGCGAGATCCCGACACCGGCGCTCCCACCGTCGTGCGAATCTCCGCGGTGGACGAGTCAGGCCGGGAGCTGGAGGCCACCAGTCGGGCGGTGAACCGGATCGGTGTCCACCTCAACCCCAATCTGTGGACCTGGAACTGCCTGAGCGAATGGACGTTTGGCGACGCGGTCGGATGGGGCGAAGACCACGACAACTGGAGCGCGGCCGGTTACCGGCGATTCGTTCGCGGCCATCTCGGATTGGACTGATCCTGGTCAGCCGTCTTCGCGGTAGTCGGCCAGGTCGACTCCGTCGATGAGGTCGGCGAATTCGGCGTTGACCTCGACGTCGAGCCGGCCATCCAGGCTCGCTAGGAAGAATGCTGTGGCCAAGTGCTTCAGCGCAGCCTGCATGGCCAGCGGATGGGCGTTCTCAGGAGTGCATCCGTCTTCGGCCCGGTCCACCTGTTCAGCGCCGAGGAGGGGTTCGAGCATGTCCAGCCCGCCTCCGGCAAGGATGACGGGGCAGCTATCGGTGAAGCTGTTGTGGCCTGCTTGGGCCAGGTTGACGAATTTCCTGGGTCCAGGGGCCGAGTCGTAGCTGGCCAGGCTGCGTTCGGGGGGCACGGTGAGGTCCAGTTCGGCCACGATCACCAGAATCGGCTTGGCGGCCGCCTCGGGAGGGACAGAACCTCCGCCAGCCAGCGGTATGGCGGCCAAAACGGCCTCGTTGGCCAACGCGTCCAGTGCGGTTCTCGCCCCCGCTGAATGCCCGATGACTCCGACTCTGGCTGTGTCGGCGCCTTCGCCGAAGGCGGAGTTGAGGGCCGCCAGGGTATTGGCCACATCAGCCTGGTCCTTCTCGGGGCTCGACTCTGCGGTTCCGTATGCCTGGGCGGGCAGATTTCGGTGGATGTGTTCGGGGGAGGCAACTACGAAGCCGTGTGATGCCAAGTGGGTGGTCAAAAAGAGGGCAACGTCTCGGTGACCGCCAAACCCGTGGCTGTAGATGACCACCGGAAAGGCGTTCGAGTCGGCTATGGGCGCGTCGCGATAGGAGTTGGTCTCAATAGGACTCTTCATACTGTCGGGGATCAGGGATCGAAATGCTTCCGGAATGGCCTGGGAGGAGTCGAAGACCTCAGTTTCCATGCCGGTCACCGCGTCTGAATCAGCGGGATACCAAACTGAGAGCGGCTGCTGGCCGGGTTCTTCTCCCAACTCCAGGGTCATGACCCCCACGGGGAACTGGCCTAACTCGGTGAGCGCGACCAGCGGCTCGGGCGTGGGCGCTGGGGTTGGTGCTGGTGTGGGCTCAGGTTCAGGCGCCTCGGTCGGTTCGGGCCCGGGGGCTGCCGTGGCCTCAGGAGCCGGCGCGGGCGACTCGGTGGGCTCGGGCTCGGGTGCTTCGGTGGCCTCTGGAGTCGGCGCAGGCGCCCCAGTGGGTGACTCTGTTGGAGCCGCGACCGGAGGGGCGTCGTCGTCATTGGAGGAGCAGCCCGTTGCCATCAGGGCCAGAACCAGGCCAAGGACAATCCAGGTCCTTTTGGTCAGGCCCTTGAGCCGTCCCGCTTTCTTAGACGCCGGTTGACGCGAATATGCTCCAGTCATGGGCCGAAAGTACAAGGTAATCAGCGCTGATGGGCATGTGGAGACGCCGCCCGACGTATTTGTGAAGTACGTCCCCGAGAAATACAAGGATCGGGCGCCCCGCCTGATCCACCTTCCTGAAGGGGGAGAGGGGTGGTTGATCGAGGGCCAGCCCCTGTTGCGCAACGGCCAGAACATTGCCGGACGCGACAAGGTTAAGTTCTCCGGCGGCACCTACTTCAATGCCGATGGCAGCCCGGCCGAGGGTGCCGGCCCTGCCGAGCAGCGCCTCCGGGAGCAAGACCTCGACGGTATCGACGCCGAGGTGCTGTTTCCCCCGGTGTTCGCCAGCCGGTTCCTCGAGGGCATCAAAGACCCCGATGTGTATCGCTCCATGATCCGGGCTTACAACACCTTCTTGGCCCAGGACTACTGCTCGGTGGCCCCTGATCGGCTCATCGGCAACGCGGTGACCCCCATCACCAATATCGACCACGCGGTGGAGGAACTGGAATTCGTCGCCGAGGCGGGACTGCCGTCGGTGGCGTTCTACAACTTCCCCAATGGCACTCCCTATGCCGATCCAGTAGACGACCGGTTCTGGGAGAAGAGCCTGGAGCTGGGCCTCAAGCTGGCCCCCCACTTCGGCTTTGGCGCGGGGCAAGCCCCGCTCCAATCGGCGGCCAAAGGCACCTCCGACAGCCCGTGGGCCAGCGCGCTGGTGCAACGGGCCGGCAGTCACTCCCCGGTGTATTGCATGGCCCAGCTCATTGCCGCCGGTGTGCTGGAGCGGTTCCCGGAAATCAAGTTCTACTTTGCCGAGACCAACGCCAGCTGGCTGCCGGGCACCCTCTACTTCATGGACGACAACTACGAGCTGTTTGGCGACTGGTTCAAGGTCAAGTATGAGCGCAAGCCCAGCGAGCAAATTGTCGACCACTTCCACTTCAGCGTCATCCGCGATCCCGTGGTGTTCGACATGGTCGACATCATCCCGTGGGACAACATCATGTGGGGCACCGACTTCCCCCACTCAGTGGGGTCGTTCCCCGACTCCCAGGAGTTCATTGAAGAGAACTTCGCCAAGGTAGACGAGACGATTTCCCGCAAGGTGCTGTTGGAGAATCCGGCGAAGTACTTCGATTTGGACCTCGAAGCCGACATCACTGAGACGCCGGCGGCCTGAGGCTCAGCCCCCAGGGGGCTGCCGGGCTGGTCAGAGAATCAGCCCATCGTCAGCACGCCTCGGGCCAATTTGCCGGCTTCGAGGTCTTCGAACGCCTTGTCGAGCTCGGCCAGGTCGTAGGTGGCCGACACCAGCTCGTCGAGCAGCAGCCGGCCGTCGAGGTACAAGTCCACCAGCGCGGGAATGTCGAACGCGGGGCGGGCCGAGCCATAGCGGCATCCCATGATCGACTTGTTCTGGTAGAGCTTGAACGGGGCGATATCCATCCGGGCGTCCATGCCCGCCACTCCCAATATCACCATGTTGCCGCCGGGGCGCAGCATCTCCACAGCGTCGCTCATCAACGTGGTGTTGCCCACGCACTCCACCGAGCAGTCCACTCCGCCCGCGGTCATCTCCCGCACGGTGTCGACGGCCGGTTCCTGGCCCGAGTCCACGAAGTGGGTGGCGCCGAATTGGCGGGCAAAGCCCTCCTTGGCCGGGTTGTTGTCGACGGCCACGATCTTGGTGGCCCCGGCGATGCGGGCAGCCTGGATCACGTTTAGTCCGATGCCTCCCACGCCGATCACCGCCACGGAGTCGCCCCGGTACACCTGAGCCCGGTTGAAGATGGCGCCGGTGCCGGTGAGCACGCCGCAGCCGATGAGGCAGGCGCTGGTGAAGGGCACCCGTTTGTCGATGGCCACCACCTGGCCCTGGCCCACCGCCACCTCCTCGGCGAACACGCCGGTGTTGGCGAAGCCCATGATCGCCTCGCCCTGATAGGTGAAGTAGGCGGGCAGATCACCGGGGCCGGGTTCCTCGCCCGTCTCATTGCGCTTGGCGATGGCGGCGCCCAGCTTGGAGGTCTGGCACAGGGTGGGATGGCCGGTGGCGCACACCGAGCAGCGCCCGCAGTTGTCGATAGTGGCGATTACCACGTGGTCGCCTGCGGCCACGGTGGTCACATCGGAACCGACGGCTAGCACTTCGCCGGCGCCCTCATGGCCCATCACGAACGGGGGAGAGAACATCTGTCCAAATGTCCCGTCGATGACCGACACATCGGAATGGCACACCCCGGCGGCGCCGATCCCCACCCGCACTTGGTCGGGCTCTAGATGGGTCACCCCGAGTCCGTCGACCACTACCGCGGCCTCGCCGTCGAACAAGATGCCCCGCATCATGTGCTCCTATCTGGTGGGCGGCCGGCTGATTGAGAACAATCTATGACCGGTCGATGTAGGTGTCGTCTTCGTAGGCCGTGGGGCCGGTAAGGGTGCCGGGCGCAGGGGTCATCAGCTCCTCCCGGAAGCGGGTGGTGTACTGCTGGGCCGCGGCCCGCCAGGCCACCAGCCGGTCGTCGCCGTCGACGCCTTCGTCGAACCCGTTGGCCGCGTCGGAGGCCTTGTTCAGCCGAATGTAGGCCTCGGGGGAGGCGGCCCACACCGTGCACACCTCATAGTTGTGGTGCAGAACCTCCCACAGGCCCATACAGGTGTAGCCGTAGTCGGCCGCGGCCGGGAGATAGTCGGCGGCCATGGCGGCCAGGTAGTCGCGGGCCGATCCCGGTCGCACCTCGGTCAACTCGTGGATATACAGCGTGCCCCGCACATCGCCGGCAAGCACCGACGCCAGCGGCGGAGACTCGGGCACCGACCCCAGCACCCGGTCGTAGCCCCCAGTGCGGAGTTTGTAGGCCTCCTCCCACCAGTCGTCGAGGAGGTTGTTGGACTTGCGCTTGAGGTTGAGGCGGTCTACCCGCTCCAGCCAGCCATCCCAGCCGCCGGAGTCCCACAGGTTCACCACCTGGGGCCAGCGGGCGGTGATGCCCATGGTGTACCAAGTGCCGAGCAACTCGAAGCCCACCCGGGCGTCGCGGTTCTGGATCTTGATGTGCTCCATGTAGGGCCATGCCGCCTGGCCGGTGATGTCTACATATTCGTGCAGGATGATCTCTCGCTTGGCCACGGGGAGGACACTATGGCAAGAGATATCGGCAGAGATATTCAAAGGGCCTTGAAGACGGCTAAATCGACAGCGCCACGACGATCACCAGCACGATCATCGTGGCCAACGCCACCGAGGCCAAGAGCATCGCACCGGGCAGACGCCTGCCGAATAGGCGGATCGTGCGACGACCGGGGATGGGAGAGAGGGGCTCGTTAAGAGGCACGCCCTGGGGGGCGACGGCGATTCCAGGCGGGTCGATGCCGGTTCGCTCACCGTTGCGGACTTTCTCGGTCCATCTTGTGCCGTTCCACCAGCGGGCCTCATGCCGCCCGAATGGGTCGGTGTGCCAAGAGGCCTCGGGCTCGGGGTTTGCAGCCAACTCGCTTTGGATTCTAACCAGACGGAATGGAAGGTCGCGGGGCACAATGACAGGCGTGGACAAACAGGCTCAACTCGCCGAACTCCTGGCTAAGCAGGAGATCACCGAACTGCTGTACCGCTACTGCCGGGGGGTGGACCGCCTCGACACGGAGCTAGTGCGCTCGTGCTACCACCCCGACGCCACCGATTCCCACGGCACCTTCGACGGCACTGTGGACGAATACCTAGTGTGGAGCGAGCGGCTGCTGCGGCGCTACACAGGTTCGGTCCACATGGTGCTGAACGTTCTTGTCGAAATCGACCATGAGCCGGTGGCCTCCACCGACAAGGGCGTAGTGCAGTGGGCGCGCAGCGAGGCCCACGGCATCGCCCGGCATTGGACTGAGGGGGGTCCTCCGGAGTTGAACCTCTCGGTGGGATTCCGCTTCATCGACGACGTATCCCGGAGAGAAGGCGGTCCGTGGCTAATCTCCCGGCGGGTGGCCACCACCGAATGGGTGCGCGAAGAGCAATTCCGCCCCTTTGACGAGCGCTTCCTTCGGGGCAGCCGGGATCGATCCGACCCGCTGTATGCCCCCCGTCCTGAGTGACACAAAAGGCATCGGTTTCCCTGCTCGTTACTGGGCCAATCGTCGGAGACGACGACTACCATCGGCTGCCATGCAAACCGAGAACGTAGAACTCTCCACTGCCGACGGCCCGATGAGGTTGTACGTCGCCCGGCCCGATGGCGAGCCGCAGTCTGCGGTCATCGTCGTCATGGAGGCCTTTGGCGTGAACAGCCATATCGAGGATGTGACCCGGCGAGTGGCGGCTGAGGGCTACCTTGCGGTGGCCCCCGACTTGTACCACCGCTACGAGAACAATCTGGCCGGCTACGACGAGATGGCCGAGATCATGGAGATGATGGGGGGCTTGCTCGACGAGCACTCCCTCATGGACGTGGACGCCACCCTCGACTACCTGGCCAGCCAGGGGATTTCGTCTGACAAAGTGGGGATCACCGGGTTCTGCATGGGCGGCCGCGTGACCTTTTTGACCGCGATCAGCCGTCCGGTGGGCGCGGCTGTGACCTACTACGGCGGGGCCATCGTCACTGACGGGTTCACTCCCGGTCAGCCCAAGCTGGCCGACCGCCACGGAGACCTCCAGTGCCCGTGGCTGGGTTTGTTCGGCGACCTCGACGGAATGATCCCTGTCGAAGGTGTGGAGCAGCTTCGAGCCGACCTCGCGGGCAGCGCCCAGCCCACTGAGATTGTGCGCTACGGCGACGCCGACCACGGCTTCTTGTGCGACGAGCGCCCGTCGTACCACCCCGAGGCCGCGGCCGACGGCTGGTCCCGCATGGCGGCCTGGTTCGCCACCCACCTGTCGTGACCGCTGGCAACGAGAGAATAGGGGTCATCGGCTCGGGGGTGATGGGCTCGGGCATCGCCCAGGTAATGGCCATCGCCGGCCATCCGGTGGTGGCCTTCGATGTCGACCCCGACGTGGTGGCCGCGGCCCCCGGCCTAGTGGCCGAAGGCCGGTTCGGAATCCAGGGTGCAGTGGCCCGGGGCAAGATGACCGAAGCCGAGGGCGAGGCCGCACTGGCCCGCATCGACTTCACCACCGACCGGGATGCAGCGGCGGCGGTGGATGTGATCCTCGAAGCGGTTCCCGAGCGATTGGACTTGAAGATTCAGCTGTTCAGGGATCTCGACCAGCAATGCCCCGAGCACACGATCTTCGCATCCAACTCCAGCGGCTATCCGGTGCAGGCGCTGGCGGTGGCTACCGACCGGGCCGATCGGGTGATCGGCTGGCACTGGGCCTCGCCGCCGCCGGTGATGAAGTTGGCCGAGATCGTACGGGCGCCCCAGACCTCCGATGAGACCACCGAAACCATCTGCCGCCTGGCCGCGGCCGCGGGCAAGAACCCCGTGGTGATCCAAGACTCGGCGATGAACTGGGGCTATGTCACCAATCGGGTGTACGGGGCCATGATCCGAGAGGCCAACGCGGTGGTGGCCGAGGGGATTGCCAGCCGAGCCGAGGTCGACCAGCTCATGGTGGACTGCTTCCGGTGGCCGTCAGGCCCCTACGGCATGGTTTCCGGCGCCACCACCGGCTGGAAAGCCGACAAGAAGTAGACCTGGAAAAGAGGATTCCATGCGAGCAGCACTATTGGCATCGCCGGCCTCGCCATTGGTGATGGCCGATGTCGAGTGCGTCGATCCCGGGCCGGGGCAGGTGCGGGTGCAGGTCACCCACTGCGGCCTGTGCCACTCCGACCTGACCATGATCGACGCCCCCGAGATGATGACACCGATCATCTTGGGCCACGAGGCCGCTGGGATTGTCGACGCGGTGGGTCCGGGTGTGGGCACCCTGTTGCCGGGCGACCATGTGATGCTGTCGCCCTTTGGCCCGTGCGGGACTTGCTACTGGTGCGTGCGGGGGGAGATGACGCTGTGCGCGTCGGCGGCGTCGATGTTCATGGGAACGATGCCCGACGGCTCGATACCGTTCTCGATTGGCGGCCAGCCCGTGTACCGGGGCCTCGGGGTCGCCGGTTTTGGGGAGCTGACCCTGGTTGCCGAAACCGCTGCGGTGAAGATCGATCCTGACGTGCCTTTGGAAGTAGCTGCGGTGATCGGCTGCGCCATCCAGACCGGTGTGGGTGCAGTGCTCAACACCGCCAAAGTGGAAGAGGGTGCCACCGTATTGGTGATGGGCCTGGGCGGCGTGGGCATGTCGGTGGTGCAGGGTGCCCGCCTGGCCGGTGCTTCTCGCATCTTTGCCTCCGATCCGGTAGCCGACCGCCGCAACGCCGCCGTGGCCTTTGGGGCCACGGACTTGCTTGATCCAAACGAGACCGACGTGGTGGCCCACGTGCAGGAGGCCACAAAAGGCATTGGGGCCGACTACGCCTTCGACGCCGCCGGGGCCGGCCCGCTGGTGGAGGCCGGCCTGGCCGCCACCCGCAACGGCGGCACCACGGTGATGGTCGGCGCTCCCGCCTTTGAGCACACCGTGACCATCAACCCTGCGGTCATGTACCTCACCGCGGAGAAGAAGCTGCTGGGCTGCTTGTTCGGCGGCTGCAACTCCCAGCGAGAGGTTCCCCGCCTGCTGGCCCTGTGGCAAAACGGACGCCTCGACCTAGAGCCCATGATCACCGCTCGCCGCCCCATCGACGAGATCAACGCCGGCCTCGACGACCTCCGAGCCAGCATCGGCATCCGCACTGTCTTCGATTTGAGCTGACCTAGCTACGGATCAAGCGGACTAGGTGGGCGACGACTCGGCCGATAGGGGGTGCTTCGCCGCTGGCCAGGGGATCGAGGGTGAACTCCACCCGGGTGTCGGGTTGGCCTGTGCCCGATGATGGGTCGGTGATGGCAGTGGCGGCCAGCTGGCACACCACACCGTTATCGGCGGTGAAGGTGACCTGCACCATGCCGGCGTCGTGGTCGATGTAGCTCACCTCGCCCAGCTCGTGGCCAGCCTCTACCAGCCGGGCGAAAACATCGCCCGCTGGCAGCAACAGCACCAGGCTGTCATCGGTCAACTCGGCTACATGGGGGCTCGGCCGGGCGGCTGGTGGCGGGGGAGTTGGGGGAGTCGGCGGGACAGCTGGTCCGGCTCGCTGGAGCCAGTGGTAGGCCTCGGTGATGCGGGCGGCTGCTGCGGTGCTGCCTCCCACATCGGGATGAGCCTGGCGGATCAGCGCCCGGTAGGCCCGGTTGATGTCGGCGGGACGAGCGCCCTTCTCCAGCCCCAGCGTTAGCAGCGCCCGCTCCCGGTTCACCCCATCACGGTAGATCAGTCCTCGGCCAAGAACTCCAGGATGGTGGGGTAGGCGGTGGGGTCTTGCATCATGAAGATGTGGCCGCCGTCGAAGGTGGCCAGTCGGGCACCGGGGATCCGATCTCGCAGAAGTTCGCTGTTGCGCATCGGGGCGATGCCGTCGTGGATGCCGGCGCACACCAGGGTGGGAACGTCGATCTCGCCGAGCAGGTCGACCACATCGTGGCCTCGGCGGGCTTCGAGTTGGCCGAGAGCGCCGGGGGTTTCGAGGGGCAGTGCGGGGCCGTCGGGGCGGGCCGCGGTCACGAACACTTCCACACCGGGGGGCAGCGGGCCGCCCCGCTCATAACGGGTATCCATGATCTCCAGAGCCACCTCGCCGCGCTCGTCGGGGTCGAGGTCGGCCAGCGTGTGCAGGGGCCACGAGCTGTAGTCGGGGCCGCCCGGTGAGGTGCAGTTGAGGACCAGCTTGCTGATCCGGCCCGGATGGAGCACAGCCATGTTCATGCCCACCATTCCCCCGAAGCTGGTGCCAACCACCGGCACCGAATCCCAGCCCAGGAAGTCCAGGAAGGCCACGGTGTCGTCGGCGTAGTCGGCCATGGTCCACGGCAGCGGCGGGGTAGAAGTCTGGCCCAGGCCTCGCTGGTCGAAGTGGGCCACGGTGAAGGCCGAGTTCAACGGGTTCTGGTCGGGGGCGGTCATACGCAGATCGCCTCCGCTGCCGCTGATATTGAGCAGGGGCGGTCCCGAGCCGTGCAGCTCGAAGTAGAGGTCGAGATCGCAGACTTTGGCTATCGGCATTGGCTCATGTTGCCACGACTGCCGATTGGCTGGGCGATCAGACGAACGCTGAGGCAAACACCAGCGAAACGATGGTCATCACCTTGATGAGGATGTTCATGGACGGGCCGGAGGTGTCCTTGAACGGGTCGCCCACCGTGTCGCCAACCACGGCTGCCTTGTGGGGCTCGGATCCCTTGCCGCCATGGGCACCGGCCTCGATGTATTTCTTGGCGTTGTCCCAGGCACCACCGGCGTTGGCCATGAAGATGGCCAGAGCGAATCCGGTCACAAGAGCACCGGCCAAGAAGCCGCCCAAGGTGTCCACGTCGATGAAACCCAGAATCAATGGCACGGCGACGGCCAGAGCGCCGGGTACCAGCATCTCCCGTAGCGAGGCCTGGGTGGAGATGGCTACGCACCGGGCCGAGTCGGGCTTTACCCCCTCGGCACCCTCCCGCAAACCGGGGATCTCTCGGAATTGGCGGCGGACCTCCTCGATCATCTTGTTGGCCGCCCGGCCCACCGCGTCGATGGTCAGGGCTGCGAACAAGAACGGCAGCATGGCCCCCAGGAAAAGACCGATGAATACGTCTACCTGGCCTACGTCCAAAGAGAGCGCGAAGTTGGGATCCTCCAGCCGAAGCGCCACTTCGAAGGTCTTGAACAGTGCCAGTGCGGTCAGGGCGGCCGAACCCACCGCGAATCCCTTGGCAATGGCCGCGGTGGTGTTGCCCAATGAATCGAGGGCGTCAGTCACCTCACGCACCTTGGGGTCGAGCTCAGCCATCTCGGCGATGCCCCCGGCGTTGTCGGCGATGGGGCCGTAGGCGTCCACCGACACCACCACACCGGTGGTGGCCAGCATCCCGATGGCGGCCACCGCGATGCCGTAGATGCCGGCGCCGGTGTTGTCGCCCAGTGTCTGCTGGCCACCCCAGTAGGCCACCAGTACGCCGGCGCCGATCAAAACAACCGATGCGGCTACCGACACCATGCCCGCGCTGATGCCGGCCAGCACCGTGGTGGCCGGGCCGGTCTCAGACTGCTGGGCGATCTTCTTAACCGGGGCGTAGTGGTCGCTGGTCCAGATCTCGGCCACTTTGCCGATGGCCCAGCCCACTGCCAGGCCGCCGATGACAGAGATGGGCAATCCCCACCAGCCGTCGAAGTCGTCGCCGGTGAAGAACCACAGTCCTACCAGGATCGTCCCTATCACGGTGAGCCCCATGGCCACGTTTGTGCCCATGTGGAGTTGGCGGGACAGGCTCTTCACGTCGGCGCTCGCGCTGCCCCTCACGGCGAACGAGCCGATGATGGCGGCCAGCATCCCCACGAAAGCCACCGCTAGCGGGAACATGAGCTGGGCCAGGCCGACGTCGCTGCCAGTGGCCTCGCTTCCGGCCACTGCAAACGAGAAGGCTGTCAGGGCAATGGGGGCGATGATCGAACCGCTGTAGCTCTCGAAGAGGTCTGCGCCCATACCGGCAACGTCGCCCACGTTGTCGCCCACGTTGTCGGCGATGGTGGCCGGGTTGCGGGGGTCGTCTTCGGGAATGCCGGCTTCGACTTTGCCCACCAGATCGGCGCCTACGTCGGCGGCCTTGGTGTAGATGCCGCCACCCACGCGAGAGAACAGGGCGATGGAACTGGCCCCCAGACCGAAGGCGGTGAAGATCTCGAACGGGTCGTCCACGCTGAGCCACTCCACAAACAGCAGGTAGGTGAAGGCCAGGCCCAGAAGGCTCAGACCGGCCACGGAGAAGCCCATGACCGCACCGCCTCGGAAGGCCAGCGGCAGGGCCTTGGCCGGTCCCTCGGTGGCCGCCTGGGTGGTACGGGCATTGGCCATAGTGGCCACCGTCATCCCCACATACCCGGCACCGGCGGAGAGCACCGCGCCCAGGATGTAGCTGATGAAGGTGAGTTCCACCCCGGTAAGCACCGGGATGAGGATGGCCATGATGACCACGAACCCCGCTACCCAGGAATACTCCTGCTTCAAAAAGGCCTTGGCCCCGGCCTGGATCTCGTTCATGAGGTCGACCATGCGGCTGTTGCCTGGAGGAGCGGCTTTCACGACCCGGTAGAAGAAGAAGGCGAGCAGGAGCGCGATAATCGCGCTCAGTCCGGCTAGATACGGTACGGCGTCCACGTTGACCCCCTGAGTGTCCGGTGAGGTGGAACCTTCACCGTGTTCGGACGACGCCATAGACGCCGCCCCTATTTGAGATAACTAGGCGAAGTTACCCAGCGAAAATACGACCTGCCAAGGTTGCCATTTGGGATGTCCAATTTCGGGTAATTCGGGATAATCTGGAGCCGTGGTCAGCCTCAGCCGGTTGCGGACCGAAGCCCGGGAGGCCCGGCGCTTGTTCCCCGAACCCGAGGGCGCGGCGCGGGCGGTGTGCAACGCGGTGACGTCACTCGGGTGGCTCGACGGGGTGAAGCGGGTTTCGGCCACGATTGCCGATGATGGTGAACTCGACCCTGCGCCGTTGGTGACCGCCTGTCGCCTCCGGGGAATCGACCTGTACTTCCCGGTGTTGCGCGATCCCGCCCCTATGCAGTTCGCCCCGGCCGGCCCCGATACCGCCATGGTGGACAATCGCTTCGGGATTCCCGAGCCCGATGTCGACCCCGATGAGCTGGTGTCGGCCCGAGATCTGGATGTGGTGCTGGCTCCGTTGGTGGTATTCGACGCCGCCGGCCATAGGGCCGGCCGGGGCCAGGGGTACTACGACCGGGCGCTGGCCTTTCTGCTTAACGGCCCCCGGCCGGCGAAGCCGCTGGTGGTGGGGCTGGCCTACGAATTGCAGATGGTGGACGCAGTGCCCTCGCATCCGGGCGACGTGATCATGGACGCGGTGGTCACCGAGCAGCGGGTTCGGGTGTTCAGCTCCAGCCTTTCCCGGCGGGCCCGAACCTGATGGTTGGCGAAGCCCTATCCCTCGGGAGTACTCGCCCTCTACTGGAATTTCGGCAAGGATAAAACCGTGCGCATCGTGGTTGTGGGCGCTGGCGAGGTGGGATCCTACGTGGCTCAGATTCTCAGCGAGGAGGGCAACACGGTGGCAGTGGTGGAGGTGGACGCCAAGAAGCTGCACCACCTGGCGGAAGAGCTTGACGTGCTGGCCGTGGAGGGAAGCGGTTCCCATCCCCATATCCTCAGGGAGGCGGGCATCCGCAAGGCCGATTTGCTGGTGGCGGTCACGGCCAGCGACGAGGTGAATCTGTTGGCCTGTCTTTTGGCCAAACAGCACGGGGTCAAGCGCACGATCGCCCGCATCCAGGCCCGCAACCTGCGGGAGAAGGACGCACGCGAACTGCGGGAGGCGATGCAGGTCGACACGATCATCGATCCCGATGAGGAGACCGCCCACGAGATCATGGACCTCCTGTCGTACCCGGGAGCCACCGACGTGACAGTGATGGCTGAAGGCGAAGTCGTGGTGGTTGGGGCGAAGCTCACTGCCGACGCCCCCTGGGCCAATCGCCGGCTGGCCGACATTGCCGAAGAGTACGAGCCCGACTGGGACTTTCTGGTGGCTGTGCTCACCCGGGATGGCAAGACCCAGATCCCCCGAGCCGACACCACCTTGGAGCCCGGCGATCTCTTGCGGGTGGTGTGCAAGCGGCGAGCCCGAGACACCCTGCTGCCGCTTTTGGGCTTGGCGCCTGGCGCCCACCGCCGAGTGATGCTGTTGGGCGGGGGCCGGACGGCGGAGATCGTCGGGCAGCGTCTGGCCGAGCGCCACGCCGAGGTGGTGCTCATCGAGCGCAACCTGGAGCGAGCCCAAGAGCTCAGCGAAGACCTCGATGGCGTGCTGGTGATCCACGGCGACATAACCGATGCCGAATTGTTGGAATCCGAGGACGTCGGAAACTTCGATGCGGTGATCGCCCTTACCGGCAAGGACGACGCCAATATCCTGGCCTGCCTCTACGCCAAGTCGCTGGGAGCCAGCGAGACCATAGCCGTGCTTCACAACCTGGCCCTGCGCACTCTGCTGCGGGATGTGGGAATAGATGTGGCCCTGTCTCCCCGCACGGCCAGCGCCAATGGCGTGTTGCGCTATGTGCGGGGGGGCGTGGCCCAGGTGGCCACCTACCTGTCGGGCGATTTCGAGGTCATCGAGGCCGAGGTGAAGCAGGGCTCACCGGCCGAAGGCGCTGTGGTGAGCAAGCTGGGCCTGCCCAAAGACGTGCTGATCGGCGCATACGTGCGCGACGGCAAGCCTCAAATAGGCCGGGGCCGCAGCGAGCTCCGAAGCCGCGACCACATCGTGGTCTTTGCCCGTCCTGACACGGTGGACGAAGTGAAGCGCTTCTTCGGGTGAGCTGGGCGTGAGCGACCCGTCACGGGTTCGCTTTCCCTGGCATCGCTCGGCAGTCAGGGTGTTGACCACCGTGGTGGCTATGGCTGCCGCATCGGTAGTGGTGTCAGCCATCGTCTATCTGGCCTCCGGCGAGGTGAGCCGGGTCGACGATGCCCTCTTCGAGTCCGTGGCCGGGCTCACCACCACCTCGCTCACCGTGCTCGACCCCGAAACCCTTCCCAACTGGCTGCTCACGTGGCGAGCCCTCACCCAGTGGCTGGGGGGAGCAGGCGCCTTATTGTTCGCACTGGTTTTAGTGCCCACCTTTGGAGGCCAGCGGCGCTTGAGCGAGGTGGCTGAGGGGCGGGCGAGGCGGGCGGTGCTGGCCAGCACATGGTTGCACACTTCCCGCCGATTGGTGCTGGCCTATGTGGGGTTCACCGCGGTGATAATTTTGGCCTACGCCGCAGCGGGCATGGGCATGTTCGACGCCGCCACCTTCGGCTTGACCACCGCATCTACCGGGGGGTTCGCCAATTATCGGAACTCCTTCGCCCATTTCGACTCGGCGGCCATCGAGTGGGTGGGGGCCTGGGCGATGGGGCTGGCCGGCATGTCGGTAGCCGCGTTGGTATGGATCGTGCGGGGACAAGTGCAGGCGCTTTGGCGTTCGACGGAAGTGAAGCTCTACGCCGGATTGATACTTGTTCCCACGGTTCTGGTGTCCGCCTGGACCTGGCAGGACACCGGCGGGGGAGCCAACACCATCCGGCAATCGTTTTTCACCGTCACCTCGGCAATTAGCACCACAGGTTTCCGGGTCACCGATTGGGGCCATTGGGTAACGGCACCCCAGACATTGCTGCTCATGCTCATCGGGGTAGGTTCGATGGCCGGCTCGGCGGGGGGCGGGTTCCGGGTGCTCCGGGTGATCCAGCTCTTGGGCATCGTGCGGCGGGAATTGGTACTGCAACTCCACCCCCGGGCGGTTGTACAAGTGAAGGTGTCGGGAGCGGCGGCTTCGGAGGCGTCGCTCACCCGGGTCCACAACTTCCAGATTTTGTGGGTGCTGGCCGCATCGTTGGGGGTATTTGGCGTCGCCTCGCTGGGCGGCGACCTGCTGACCGCGGTGTCAGGGGCTATATCTGCATTGGCCACTGCCGGGCCCGCACTGGGCGAGTTGTCGGGGTTCGCCGATGCCACCGTCCTGGCTGCACCGGCCCGAGCTGTGCTGGTAGCGCTGATGTTCCTCGGCCGGCTGTCGATCTACCCAGTAGTGGTGGTTATCGGCTGGGGTGTGGGTGAGGTCCAGCGGATGAGGCTGAGGCAATGAGGGCCCAGCGATGAGGGCCCAGCGATGACTGCGGTCTTGCTGGCGGCCCGACGGGTGAAGGCGGCTGCGAAGTGGGCTGTGCACCACCTGCTAGCGGATCGGCCTTGGACCGTCACCAGCCGGGTGGGGTTCGTGGTGGGGCTAGGCCTGTTGTTTCTGGTGCCGGGGATGCTCTTCGCCACCCTGGTGGAGTGGGGGTCGTCGACTTCAGACAACGAGATGGCCCTGGGCTTGGGGGCGCTGGTGACGCTGGCCGGGGGAATGCTGTTGGTGGCCTTCACTCGTCTCGACCAGGACATGCCTCCGGCCTCGGTTTTCGCGGCGGTGGCATGGACGTGGATCGGCTCGTCGCTCTTTGCTGCGTTGCCGCTGTGGTTCTCCGGCGAACTGGGCAGCTTCGACAACGCCCTTTTCGAGGCGGTGTCGGGCATCACTGCCACCGGCTCCACGGTGCTGAGTCCCATCGAGGGGGTGGGCCGGGGCGTGCTCATGTGGCGCCAGATCATGCAGTGGTACGGCGGCATGGGCATGGTGGTGCTGGCGGTAACCATTCTGCCGTTCTTGGGCGTCGGCGGGCTGAGCCTCATTACCGCGGAGGCTCCTGGGCCTACCTCCGACCGACTGGCGCCCCGCGTGAGCTCTACTGCCCGGCGGCTGTGGGCGCTCTACGGCGGCATCACCGTAGCGGTGGCGGCAGCTCTGATGATCGCCAGACTGAGCCTGTACGACGCGGTGGCCCACGCCTTCACCATCGCCGGCACCGGGGGCTTTTCGCCATACGACAACTCCGTCGGCCACTTCGACAGCACGGTGGTGGAGGCCGTGGTCATCGCCGGGATGCTGGTATGCGGGGTGAGCTTCACCCTTCACTGGCGGGCCGTGTCAGGCAATCCTCAGGCTTATGGGCGGTCTTCGGAGTTCCGCACCTATCTCGTAGTGATCGCTGGGGCAACGGTGTTTGCGTCACTGCTCAATTGGGTGAACGACCTGACCGATTTGTCCAACAGCATCCGCAACGGGATCTTCGCCGCAGTCGCTCTGAGCACCAGCAGTGGTTTTGGCAACGCCTCCGACGCCAATCCGGGGGGTGATTTCGCGGCTTGGGCACCGGGTGCTCAAGCTTTGTTGCTGCCGTTGATGGTAATGGGGGGCATGACGGGGAGCACCGCCGGAGGGCTGAAGGTGTTGCGAGCCCAGGTGATGGCAAAGTACATGAGGGTGGGGCTGTTGCGGGTGAAGCACCCTCAGGTAGTGGCCAGGGTCAAGCTGGGCCAAGTGGCAGTGTCCGAGCCGGTGCTTCAGCGGGTGGCGGGGCTGGTAGCCCTCTACGCGTTGTCCGCGCTGGCGGCCACCATGGTGCTGGCCGCGCTGGGCCATGACCTGGTCACCTCCTCGTCTACGGCTATCAGCGCGTTGAGCAACATGGGACCGGCTCTGGGCGAAGCCGGGCCGACCTCCAATTTCCTGGTTTTCACCCGTCCGGCCCGAGGGGTTGTGATAGCGCTCATGCTCATCGGCCGCCTGGAGTTCTTTGCCATCTTCTTGGTGTTGGTGTCGGCCTACGAGCGGGCCCGGCGGGTTTCTCGAGTGAAGCTACGACGCTGAGGGTTCGCGCGCAGACGATGTGATCCAGGGTCAAGTCGCGGCGCTGAGGAATTCCCTGAGCGCTAGCGCGAAGTCAAGGGGATCCTGAGCTCCGCACATCTCGCGCGCAGAGTGCATTGAGAGCTGGGCGACGCCAGCGTCAACGGTGGTCACCCCGGTGGATGCCGCGGCGAACGGGCCGATGGTGGAGCCGCAGGGGATGTCGTTTCGGTGGGAATACACCTGGTGGTTCACGCCGGCACTCTCGCAGGCGGCGGCGAAAGCGGCCTCGCCCACCGCGTCGGTTGCGTAGCGCAGGTTGGCGTTGCGCTTGATCACCGGCCCGTCGCCGATGGCTATGAGGTGTTCAGGCTCGTGGCGCTCGGGGTAGTTGGGGTGGGTGGCGTGTGCGCCGTCCGCCGACAGGCACAGGGAACGGGCCAGCGCGGGGTGCAGGGCCTCGCGGCTGCCGGCGATCCGCTCCAACACCGTGGGCAGCAGCGGGGATGTGGCCCCCTGGGCTGACACACTGCCCACCTCCTCGTGGTCGAACAGGCACAGCACCGCACTGGGAGCCGCGTCGGCGGGGGCATCGAGGAGGGCTTGGAGTCCGGCCCAGCACGACACCTGATTGTCGATCCGCGGGGCGAATATGAACTCGCCGTCGAGACCGCCGACCTTCGAAGGAGTGAGGTCGTGGAGCATGGCATCCCAGGCCAGTACCTCGTTGGAGCTGATCCCAGCGGCCTCAGCAGCCACTTCGGCAAACTCGCCGGGAGAACGCATCCCCAGCCCCCACACTGGTGCCAGATGGGTCTGGGGGTTGAGCAGCAGGCCCTTCTGGTTCACGTCCCGGTCGAGGTGGATGGCCAGCTGTGGCACTCGTAGCACCGCCTGGTCGATGCAGAACAGCCTGGTGCCCGATGGGGTTGCCACCCGGCCGGCCACCCCTAGGTCGCGGTCGAGCCAGCTGTTGAGGAGTGCCCCGCCGTAGACCTCCACTCCCAGCTGGCGATATCCGGCCTGTCCGGTGTCGGGCTGGGGGGTGATTCGCAAGTTGGGACTGTCGGTGTGGGCTCCGATGATCCGGAAACCCTCATCGCAGGAGCGGTGTCGCCAGGCCACCAGGCTGCCGCCCCGGCAAACGAAACGGCTCCCAGCGGCATCGGACCAGTCAGCGGCCTCGTCCATCTGGGTGAACCCGGCTAGCCGCAACATGGCGGCAGAGCGATCCACCACATGAAACGGTGTCGGACAGGCATCGATGAAGCTGATCAAGTCCTCGATGCTGAGTACCCGGGCATCTAGAGCCACTCCAGCCCCATCGTCAACAGGCGATTCCACCCCGCCATCATGCCTCTTGGCGGTGCTGCGAAGACAACAGACTTGGTAGGGCGGCAGGTTGCAACGGTAAAATTGTGGCCCTGCCGCTGGCCAATGTCGTCTCGGCGCGCACCGCAATCACGCTGGAAAGGACGCGATGAGCAACCGGCCGCAGATACCGGATCTGCCACACCCCCAGGGCCTATACGACCCCATCAACGAGCATGACGGCTGCGGGGTTGGGTTCCTGGTGGATCTGAAGGGCCGGCCGCGCCATGAGATCGTGTCGGTCGGCTACGGCGCGCTGTGCAATCTCCAGCATCGGGGAGCGCTGGGCGCAGAGGTGAACACCGGCGACGGGGCGGGGCTGTTGATTCAGATTCCCGATGACTTCTACCGCCAGGTGTGCGATTTCGACCTCCCCCCGGTGGGGAGTTACGCCACCGGCATCGGCTTTCTGCCCGAAAACCCCCAAGCAGCGGCCCACGCTCGGTCGGCCATGGACAACATCGCCGAACAGGAGGGGCTGACCCCGCTGGGTTGGCGGGAGGTGCCCACCTGCCCCGATGAGTTGGGGGCGGGGGCGCTGGCCACCATGCCGTCGTTCTGGCAGCCGTTCTACTCCGGCGACGGGCTGGATATCGACGCTTTGATGCGGCGGGCGTACATCGTTCGCACCCGGATCCGCAACGAGGTTACCTATGAGACCGACGACCAGGCCGATGTTGGCGCACTGGGGTCCAAAGCTCGCAAGCTGACCTATGGCTACTTCGCCAGCCTGTCCAACCGGACCATCGTCTACAAGGGAATGCTCACCACGCCGCAGCTCGGCGAGTTCTACTCTGATTTGAGCGACACCCGGGTGACCAGTGCCCTGGCCATGATCCACTCCCGATTCTCCACCAACACCTTCCCGTCGTGGTCGCTGGCCCATCCGTATCGATTCATCTCCCACAACGGCGAGATCAACACCGTGCAGGGCAACCGCAATTGGATGCGGACACGGGAGGCCTTGTTGAGCTCGCCCCATCTGCCCGGCGACCTGGAGCGGCTGTTTCCAGTGTGCGCCGAAGGGGTGAGCGACACCGCCAGCTTCGACCAGGTGCTAGAGCTGCTCTACATGGGCGGCTACTCGCTGCCTCACGCCGTGCTCATGATGATTCCCGAGCCGTGGGAGAACCATGAGTCGATGTCGCCGGAACTGCGGGCCTTCTACCGCTACTACGCCTCGCTTATGGAGCCGTGGGACGGTCCGGCCGACATCGTGTTCAGCGACGGCACCCTTATCGGTGCGGTTCTCGACCGCAACGGCCTGCGCCCCTCCCGATACTGGGTAACCGACGACGACCTGGTGATCATGGCCTCCGAGGTAGGGGTGATGGAGGTCGACCCGGCAGCCATTGTGGAGAAGGGCCGCTTGCAGCCCGGACGAATGTTCTTGATCGACACCTCAGAGGGCCGTATCGTCCGGGACACCGAGATCAAAGAGAAGCTGGCCTCGGCCCATCCTTACGACCAATGGCTGGCCGACAACCAGATTGATCTAGACCACTTGATGGAGCGCCCCCTGCCCGAGCCCGAGGAGACTCCGCTGGTGGTGCGCCAGCAGATGTTCGGCTACACCCACGAGGAGCTGAAGCTCCTTCTGGCCCCTATGGCCCGGGACGGCAAGGAAGCTCTGGGCTCGATGGGCACCGATACCCCGGTGGCCGTTCTGTCCAACCGATCCCGTCTGCTGTACGACTACTTCCAGCAGCTATTCGCCCAGGTCACCAACCCGCCGCTGGACGCCATCCGCGAGGAGATCATCACCGCCACTTGCGGTTGGCTCGGGCCCGAGGGCAACCTTCTCGACCCCCAGCCCGAGTCATGTCGTCAGATATTCACCCCCCACCCGGTGATCACCGATCAGCAGCTGGCCAACCTGGTGGAGGTGGACGGATCCGACGGCCACGACCACTGGCACACTGAGGTGGTGCCGTGCCTGTACGCGGTGGACGACGGCGGGCCGGGATTGCGCATCGCCATCCAGCGCATCCGAGAGCAGGTCAGCCGGGCCATTGATGGGGGCAAGAACATCATCGTGCTGTCCGACCGGGGGGCCAGCCCCGACTCGGCCCCGATCCCGTCGCTTCTGGCCACCGCGGCGGTGCATCACCATTTGATCCGGGAGAAGACCCGCACTCGGGTGGGACTGGTGGTGGAGACCGGCGACGCCCGCGAGGTACACCACATCTGTTTGCTGCTGGCCTACGGAGCCACCGCCATCAATCCCTACCTGGCGTTCGAGACCATCGACCAGATGATCGACGAGGGGCTCTGCGGCTTCTCTCCCGACCACGACAGGGAACTGGCCCACAGCAACTACATCAAGGCCTGCGACAAGGGCGTGCTCAAGGTCATGTCCAAGATGGGCATCTCCACGGTGAAGTCGTATGTGGGGGCGCAGATCTTCGAGGCCATCGGCCTGGGACACCCCATCATTCAGGAGTGCTTCACCGGCACAGTCAGCCGCCTCGGCGGAATCGGCTTCCCGCAACTGGCCGAAGAAGTCAGGCTGCGGCACCGCATCGCCTTCCCCGAGAATCCCGACGAGCGGGCCCACCGCACCCTGGAGGGGGGAGGGGAGTACCAGTGGCGCCGAGAGGGCGAGTACCACCTGTTCAACCCCGAGACGGTTTTCAAGCTCCAGCACGCCACCCGCGAGGGCCGCTACGACATCTTCAAGCAGTACACCGGGCAGGTGAACGCCCAATCCGAGCGCCTGGCCACCCTGCGGGGGCTGTTCCGGTTCCGCACCGGGGTGCGGGAGCCCATTCCCATCGAGGAGGTGGAGCCGGTGGCCAGCATCGTCTCCAGGTTCTCCACCGGGGCTATGTCGTACGGCTCGATCTCGGCGGAGGCCCACGAGACCTTGGCCATCGCCATGAACCGCATCGGCGGCAAGTCGAACACCGGCGAGGGGGGCGAGGACCCCCGCCGGTATGTCCCCGACCCCAACGGCGACCTGCGCCGGTCGGCCATCAAGCAGGCTGCCTCGGGCCGATTCGGGGTGACCAGCGAATACCTGGTGAACAGCGACGACATCCAGATCAAGATGGCCCAGGGGGCCAAGCCGGGCGAGGGCGGCCAGCTGCCGGGCCACAAGGTGTGGCCGTGGATCGCCGAGGTCCGCTATTCCACTCCCGGGGTGGGGCTCATCTCCCCGCCCCCCCACCACGACATCTACTCCATCGAGGATCTGGCCCAGCTCATCCACGACCTGAAGAACGCCAACCCCCAAGCCCGCATCCACGTGAAGCTGGTGTCGGAGCTCGGCGTGGGCACGGTGGCCGCCGGGGTGTCCAAGGCCCACGCCGATGTGGTGCTCATCTCGGGCCACGACGGCGGTACTGGGGCCTCGCCCCTGACGTCCATCAAGCACGCTGGCACTCCATGGGAGCTGGGCCTGGCCGAGACCCAGCAGACGCTGCTGTTGAACCGGCTCCGAGACCGGATAGTGGTGCAGACCGATGGTCAGCTGAAGACTGGCCGGGACGTGATGATCGCCGCCCTTTTGGGGGCCGAAGAATTCGGGTTCGCCACCGCTCCGCTGGTGGTGATGGGGTGCGTGATGATGAGGGTCTGCCACCTGGACACCTGCCCGGTGGGGGTGGCTACCCAGGATCCCGAGCTGCGCAAGAAGTTCACCGGCGAGCCCGAGTTCGTCATCAACTTCATGGAGTACATCGCCGAAGAGGTGCGCGAGATGCTGGCCGCGCTTGGCTTCCGCACCTTGGCCGAAGCCGTAGGCCATGTGGAGTGCCTCGATGTCAGCGACGCGGTGGACCACTGGAAGGCCTCCGGGCTTGACCTGTCTCCCATCCTTTATGCCCCCGAGATAGATCCTGGGGACGACCGGCACTGCACGCAACCCCAGGACCACGGCCTCGACCGCGCCCTCGACCAACAGCTCATCTTGATGGCCGAGTCCGCCTTGGAAGACGGCCTCCCGGTGGAGATCGACCTGCCCATCGGCAACGTGAACCGCACGGTGGGCACCATGCTCGGCTTCAACGTGACCACCAAGTGGGGGGCCGACGGGCTGCCCGACGACACAATCCGCATCAACTTCACCGGATCGGCTGGCAACAGCTTCGGGGCGTTTTTGCCCCGGGGCATCACCATGAAGCTGACCGGTGACGCCAACGACTACGTGGGCAAGGGCCTGTCGGGTGGGCGCATTATCGTGACCACCTTCCCCCAAGCCCGGTTCGCGGCGGAGGAGAATGTGATCGCCGGCAACGTGATCGGGTACGGCGCCACCGGCGGCGAGCTGTACTTGCGAGGGCTGGTGGGGGAGCGGTTCTGCGTCCGCAACTCCGGGGCGGTCGCAGTGGTAGAGGGCGTGGGCGACCACGGCTGCGAGTACATGACCGGGGGGCGGGCCGTGGTGCTCGGCCCCACCGGGCGAAACTTTGGCGCGGGCATGTCGGGCGGCGTCGCCTACGTGTACGACCCCGACAAAGTGTTCCCCTCCAAGGTAAATCGGGAGATGGTAGACCTCGAGACTTTGGACGACGGCGACCGGGAGTGGTTGCGAGACCGAATAAGCCAGCACATGGTGTACACCGATTCGACGGTGGCCGAGCGCATCCTGGCCAACTGGACTACCGAGGCCGACCGGTTCGTAAAGGTAATGCCCACCGACTACAAGCGGGTGCTGGCGGCGTTGGACGAGGCCGAGCGGACCGGGACCGACGCTGGTGCAGCCATCATGGCGGCCGCTCATGGGTGACGTCCGGGGGTTCATCAAGCACGGTCGGGAACTCCCGACTCGGCGGGCAGTGCCGGTCAGGATCAAAGACTGGCACGAGGTCTACAAGGACTTCGATGCCGAGTTGGTGCGTACCCAGGCATCTCGCTGCATGGACTGCGGTATCCCGTTTTGCAACAACGGCTGCCCCTTGGGCAACCTGATCCCCGACTGGAACGATCTCGTCTACCGAGACCACTGGCGGGAGGCCATCGAGCGGCTGCATGCCACCAACAACTTTCCCGAGTTCACTGGCCGGCTGTGCCCCGCTCCGTGCGAGGCGGCTTGCGTTTTGGGCATCAATGAAGACCCGGTGACCATCAAGCAGGTCGAGGTGGAGATCGTGGACCGGGCCTGGGAAGAGGGATGGATCACCCCGGTGGTGTGCGACGACCGCACCGGCCGATCGGTGGCGGTGGTGGGGTCGGGGCCAGCTGGGCTGGCCGCCGCTCAGCAGCTCACTCGGGCGGGTCACGACGTGGTGGTGTTCGAGCGGGCTGACCGAATCGGCGGCCTGTTGCGCTACGGGATTCCCGAGTTCAAGATGGAAAAGCGCCACCTCGACCGCCGGTTGGCCCAGATGGAGGCCGAAGGCACGGTGTTCAAGGCTGGGGTGAATGTAGGGGTCGATATCAGCGCCGCTGAGCTCACCGATCGATACGACGCGGTGGTGTTGGCGGGCGGGGCAACCCAGTGGCGAGACCTGCCCATTCCCGGCCGGGAGCTCGAGGGCATCTACCAGGCGATGGAGTACCTGCCTCCGTCTAACCGGGTGCAGGAGGGCGACTTGGACGAGCACCCGTTCTCAGCCGCTGGCAAGCACGTGATCATCATCGGCGGGGGCGACACCGGTGCCGACTGCCTGGGCACCGCCCACCGGCACGGGGCGGCGTCCATCCACCAGTTCGAGATATTGCCCCGGCCCCCTGATGAGCGGGCCGGCGCTACCCCGTGGCCTACATGGCCGCTCATGTACCGGTCGTCGTCGGCCCATGAGGAGGGCGGCACTCAGATATTTGCCATCAACACCGTGGAGTTCACCGGATCGGGCGGCAAGGTGGAGGCGCTGCGCACGATCGATGTTCGGCAATCGTTCGAGGGTGGGCGTATGAGCTTCGATCCCATCGAGGGAACCGAGCGGGAGTTTCAAGCCGACTTGGTGCTCTTGGCTCTGGGGTTCACCGGCCCTGAAACCGGAGGCCTGCTTGATGACCTGGGTGTGGGGATCACCGACCGGGGAAACGTGGCCCGCGAGGACAACTGGATGAGCACCGTGCCCGGTGTATTCGTGGCCGGCGACATCGGCCGAGGCCAGAGCCTCATCGTGTGGGCCATCGCCGAAGGCCGGGCCTGCGCGGCGGCCGTCGACCAGTACCTGACCGGCGACACGCTTCTGCCGGCTCCCCTCGAACCGACGGCCCAGCAGCTCCGCTAGCTCTAAAAGGGACGGGCGTCGAGGAAATCTAGGGCGGCGTCGATGAAGTCGAAGGACTTGGGGGTGGCGAAGTGGTCGACGCCTTTGAGGACGACGAGGCGGGCGTCGGGGAGGGCTTCGACCAGTTGGTCGGCGGGATAGGCGAAGTCTTTATCGCCCACCACCACCAATACGGGCACGGCAACTTGGCTCAGGCAGTCGGTGTCGAAGGCGGTGCGGCTGGCCATCAGGGCGGCTAGGGCCTCCCGGTCGGCCTCGGGATCGTCGGCCAGGGTGGAGAAGTGGAGAGACTCGGGGTTTTCGGGGTCGGGTTCCCCGGTAACCGCGTGCAAGATCATGCGGCTGTGGGCCTCGTCCCGTTCGAAGAGGTTCTTGCCCACCCCCGACACCACCAGCTTGTGAAACCTACCCGGCGTCTTCGAGGCGACGGACAGCAGGGTGTAGGCCCCCAGCGAGAACCCGATGGCGTCGATGGGTTCTTCAGGGAAGTGATCGATCACATGCTGTTCGAAATCGGCGTATCCCTCGGGATGGTGGGGTTTGGGGGCAGCGCCATGGCCCATCAAGTCGATCCCAATCACCTCGCGGCCAGCATCGGCCAGAAGGTCGAACCAGGCGTTGTCTCCCCAGGTTCGCCGGGCCGAACCGGCCAGTCCATGCAACAATGCGACAGCAGGTCCGCTCACGGCGTTCACCCTACATAGACCTGGTAGGGCAATAGCGAAGCACCGCAGAAACCCTACATAGGCCTGGTAGGGCAATAGCGAAGCACCGCAGAAACCCTACATAGACCTGGTAGGGCAATAGCGAAGCACCGCAGAAACCCTACATAGACCTGGTAGGGCAATAACGAAGCACCGCAGAAAACAAGGAGGCCCCGAGTAGCCTCCCGGCCGAAACCGGTCGACTTCTCGGGGCCGTCCCGTTCAGTCCCGGTTCCTCAGCGGGCTTGCGCCCCCCGGTTCCCCGGTCCCTATCTCCCAGTTCCTCGCGGCACCTGGCCTCTTTCCGGAGCCTCGGCTTTCGGTGGTGCCACCGACTTCCTCGGCCCGTTCCAGTGGCCCTGCGGAACTCTGTCGAACCCTTGCCCTTTCGGGCTCCTGTCCTTCAGCTAACTCCGTTTGTCTCTGGTAGGTGGGCATACCATAGCGCGGTATAAAGCCAGGTCAAGGGGAAAATAAAAATCCACAGGGTTTTCCACTGCTGTGAGTAGAAATCCCCAGGATACCCAAAATTAACCACAGAAATCAGGCTGCATTCGGCCCCGAATCAACCCTTCAAGACCAAACTCCGCGCGCTATGAGGACCTCGCGCAGCACGGTGGGACGATCGGTCATGATCCCGTCCACACCGAGATCCAGCAGCCGATGCATCTCGCCGGCCTCGTCGATAGTCCAAACATGCACTGCCAGCCCTTGGGCATGAGCGGCGTCTACAAACCGCTGATGTACCACCGGCACACCCTTGGCCTTGGGCGGCACCTGGGCACAAGCCCCGGCTTTGATCCGAATTGGCAACCCGGTGGACGCAGCCTGAAGCTGGCCCACCTCCTTGGGGCTGAGGCCCGTGCACAGCCGGGGTCCTCCTAGCCGCCGGGCGGTGGCCAATCGGCGACCGGAGAACGAACCGACGCAAACCCGATCGATGGCATCGGCCCTCTCCAAGGTGTCTATCAGCGGCACGGTGGCCTGGTCGTGTTTGGGATCGACAGCGATCCGAACGTCGGGCCAGGCGCCCAGCAGCTCATCAAAGCGGGGAATGGCCTGCCCGCCGCCCACCCTAACTGTCTCCAAGTCGCGCCAGGCGAGGTCGCCAATGGTCTCGGGCCGTCCGCTAAGCCGCTGCAACCCCTCGTCGTGGAACGCCACCAACACCTCGTCGCGCGTGGTGTGCACATCGGTCTCCACATAGCGGTAGCCGAGGCCGATGGCCGAGGCGAATGCGGCCATCGTGTTCTCCGGCCCCTCCGCAGCCCCACCCCGGTGGGCGATGGGAATCGGACCGTCATGGTCTAGATACGGCCAAGGGGACACCGCGCTAATGCTAATTGCCGGGGTAGATTTATTGACTGTGGATTGGGAGCCTGCCGAAAAGTTCGGCCAGTTGCTTGGGCGCGGTGATTTCGCCCTCCATGAGGGTGCGCTTTGCATCGCTGCCCTCGGTAGCCCCGAGATGGACTTCGCGGCCGAGGTCGGAAGGCTGGATGCGCTGGCCGACCAGTGCGACCGCCCCAGTCGAGACCAAATGCTTCACACCTTGTTCAGCGATCTGGGATTCCACGGCAACCGGGCCGACTACTACGACCCCCGTAACTCGTTTCTAAATGAAGTCATGCGCCGACGCACCGGCATCCCGATCAGCCTCGGGGTGCTCACAATCGCCATCGGGCAACGCACGGGCTACGAGTTCGAGGGCATAGGTCTGCCCGGCCACTTCCTGCTTCGGGATCGCAACGACCCCGAAGTCTTCATAGACGTCTTCGCCGAGGGTGCATTGCTTGATGCCCAGGGCTGCGAAGAGCTGTTCCACCAGATCACCGGAGGAGACAAGGGGTTCCACCCCGCATTTCTGGCCCCGGTGGAGCATTCCTCCATTATGGAGAGGATGCTGGGAAACCTCCGGGCGATCTACGCGCAGAGCAAGGATTACGCCAACCTCGAATGGGTACTGGAACTGCGTATGATGTGCCCTACGGTCCCAGCCTACGAGGCCAAGCAGCTCGGGCTGATCAACATGGAGCGGGGCCGGTTCGATGAGGCCGCCCGTCGGTTCGAGGCGCTGGCCCAGACGGCCGAGAACGACGATGAGGAGCAGTTCCAGAGGTTGGCCACCTTGGCCCGCGCCCGCATGAACTAGTGGTCCTTCGCTGAGCTCGGGTCGAATCACCGATGGAGAGGCCCGCTTAGACCGCGACACTGGGCTGATTGGGCGGTAGCGTTAAACCTCGTGCCCCGGCGTACCAAGATCATTGCCACCATTGGCCCGGCATCGGAATCGCTGGAGGCGCTGCGGACCATGGTGGACGCGGGCATGGACGTAGCCCGTATCGGGCTGGCTCATGGAACGCTGGAAGAAGCACTGGGTCGGATGCATCGGGTGCGCCAAGTGGCTCAAGAAGCCGGCCGGCGGGTCGGGGTTCTAGTGGATCTGCCCGGACCGAAGGTTCGCACGGCCAGCTTCGGCTCCGATGGCGCGGAGCTGCTGGCTAACACCGAGGTGGAGATCAGGGTGGGGGATGCCAAGAGCACCGCCGAAGTGGTGGAGGTGGACTACGACAACCTCTTCCACGACATCGCGGTGGGCGACCAAGTGGCCCTGGGCGATGGACAAGTGCTGTTGCAGGTGGTCGACATTGCCTCTGACAGGGCCACCGGTTTGGTACTCCACGGCGACGTGATCCATGGGCGGCCTGGTTTTCGCATCCCGTCTGACCGGCTCAGCATGTCTACGCCGACACCGGAAGACCTGCGGAATCTGGACGCGTTCGTCAGCGAGTCGGTGGACATGGTGGCCGTGTCATTCGTGCGGTCGGGCGACGACATTCGCCGGGTGAACGTGGAGCCCCATCCCGATGGTCCGCTGGTGATAGCCAAGATCGAGACCCAAGCGGCCGTCCAGAATCTGGAGGACATCATCGAAGCCTCGGCCGGCATCATGGTGGCCCGCGGTGATCTGGGCACCGAGTGCCTCATGGAGGAGACCCCGCATCTTCAAAAGCGGATCATCCGGGACTGCATTGCTGGCGGTTTGCCGGTGATCACTGCCACCCAGATGCTGGACTCCATGGTCCAAGCTTCGACCCCTACTCGAGCCGAGGTATCCGATGTCGCCAACGCGGTGTTTGACGGGACCAGCGCAGTCATGCTGTCGGCCGAGACCGCCATCGGCGCCCACCCGGCGGCCACTGTGGCCACCATGGCCCGGATCGCCCAGCGGGCCGATGAGGAGTTCGACTATGTCCGCTGGGGGGAGAACATCCGCCGCTTGCGCATGACCGATGCCGACGCCCCCACCTCTGTAACAGACGCCATGACGGGCGCTGCGGCTACCGCGGCGAACGAGCTAAAGCTGGCGGCCATCATCTGTATCTCCGCCTCGGGTTTCACGGTGCGTTCAATGGCTCGATTCCGCCCCCAGGCGGCCATCTTGGGGTTCAGCACGTCGGAGCGCACCGTTCAGCAGCTGACGCTGAGCTGGGGGGTCACCCCGATGCTGGCCCAGGAGAAGGGCAGTTACGAAGCCCGAGTGGCCGAAGCTCTGAACCAGGCCAAAGAAGCAGGCCATGTCGTGCCCGGCGATGTGGCGGCGGTGGTAGCCGGTATGACCGAGGCCACTGACGTGCTGCGCTTGGTACGCATCAACTGACCGTAGAAGGATTGCGGCCATGAGCGATGCACCGGTGAATCTCACCCGGTCGGGGCCGCCCGAGACGATCTTGGACCATGAGCCGCCGCGGGCGGTAGCCGCGTTGGCCGAGGCTATGAACCAGCCTGAGGAACGCAGAAGGGATGCCGTAGCCGAGGTGGTGGCCGAGTTTCCCCGCTTCTTGGACGGTTGGGCCCGGCTGGGGCTGTTGGCCCAGGACCATGCGGAGGCCTATGCCGCCTTTCGGGTGGGATACCACCGGGGGTTGGACCGACTACGCCAGAACGGCTGGCGGGGGTCGGGCTATGTGCGCTGGACCCACGAAGTGAACCGAGGATTTCTCCGAGCCTTGGCCGGATTGCAGGCCACTGCCGCTGCGATCGGGGAAAAGGACGAGGAAGAGCGCTGCTTGCTCTTTTTGCATCAACTCGACCCGTCGTGGCCTCCGACCGACTGGAACGCTTGATATGGCGGCGCCCGGTGGCACCGGACCCATCGGACCGTTCCCGGAGTATGTGGGAGATGATCCCGAGGCCCAAGATGGCTACGACCGGCTTCGCAGGCGGGTGCTGTGGAGCCTGCCTTACGGGTTGTACGTGGTGGGGTCGCGGGCGGGGGAGCGACGCAACGGAATGACCCTCAACTGGGCCACCCAACTGGCATTTGAGCCCAAGCTGGTAGGTATCGGCGTGGAGCATCCGGCCTACACCCACGAGCTCATATCCGAGGGCGGGGTGTTCAGCCTGTGCACCATCGCCCGAGAAGACCGGGCCATCGTCCGCAAGTTCACCAAACCAGTGGAGGTGGACTTGGCGGAGATGACCCTCAACGGTTTCGCGTTCCATGATGGGGTCACCGGTGCCCCCATATTGGACTGCGCACCCGCCTATCTCGACTGCGTGGTACGCGATGCGGTGGTGACCGGCGCCCATACTCTGTTCATCGGCGAGGTGGTGGACTGCGGCTTCCAGAGCGAAGAGGACACCCCAGTCCTGCGCATGGAGGACACCCGCATGAACTACGGGGGCTAGCAGCCCTTGGAGCGCCCGCAATTCACCGGTGCGGTGTTGGCCGGCGGGCAGAGCCGGCGGATGGGCATCGACAAGGCGTTTTTGGAAGTGGGGGACAGGTGGCTCATCGCCTACGCACTGGACGCGCTGGCCGGGGCCTCGCAGCGGCTGATCGCCGGAGGGGCAGACGCCCGATTGGAAGAGGCGGCGGCAACTGCCGATGCCGTTCATATTCCCGACCTACGGCCCGGTGAAGGCCCCTTGGGTGCAGTCGCCTCAGTGTTAAAGGAGGCTCAGTACCCGATTTCCGTGATATTGCCCTGCGATATTCCCGGTATCGGCCCTGATGATGTTGCCGCCCTAGTGCAGGCCATCAGCTTGAGATCCCCTGGCAACACTCCGGCTGCTGCGGTATTCATCGACCAGCGCCGCCACTACCTGCCCATGGCCATCGAATCCAGAGCTGCGGCACTGGCCGAGCGCCTGTTCGATTCGGGTCGGCGCGCCATGGCCTCCCTTCTCGATGAAGTAGACGTCGTCGACGTGCCGGCTCCGCCGTCAGCGGTAGCCGACATCGACAGCCCAGAAGACTTCGGCTAGCGAGGTCGGCCAGGCGGGCAGTCATCACCTACTAACCTCTCCAGGGTGGAAATCCCCGAGATCAGCGTCGCGGAGCTGGCTGAGCTGTTGTCGGGAGACATAGCGCTCATCGACGTGCGAGAACCCGACGAATTCGCCGAAGCCCATGTGTCCGGAGCGGTTCTAATCCCTTTGGCCACTATTCCCGAGCGGGCCGCGGAACTGCCCGACGAGCACCTGTACATGATCTGCGGCGTCGGAGGACGAAGCTTCAAGGCCGCTGAATACCTGACCGCACAGGGCTGGAGCTGCACAAACGTAGCCGGAGGCACCAAGGGATGGGTTGAGGCCGGTTACCCCTTCGATACCGGGCCCACATTCGATTGAGCCGCAAATCCGTGCTCCCCGAGCCGGTTGTCACTCGGCGCGAGCTGGCGGCGGTGGTGGCTGATGCGGCCACCGCCGACGCCTACGCGATAGATACCGAGTTCCACCGCGAGCGCACTTACTACCCCCGGCTGGCGCTGGTTCAAATCGCGTGGCACGACCAGTTGGCTGTCATCGATCCGATGGCCGTTCCCATCAAGTCATTGGCCGAGCTGCTGGACGGCCATGGCCTTGCGGTGCTCCATGCTGCTGAACAAGACCTGGAAGTGCTCTTCCACGAATGCGAAACGCGGCCCCGACGGATATTCGACACTCAAATCGGGGCCGGGTTCATCGGGTTCAGCTCGCCATCGCTGGCCACGCTCCACGAGCGTCTGCTGGGAGTGGAGCTGGCCAAAGAGGCTCGACTTTCCGACTGGTTTCAACGGCCTCTGCCCGATCACATGCTGGCCTACGCGGCGGCTGACGTAGAGCGCTTGTTGGAAATCAGCGACATCCTGCAAAAGGACCTGCACGCCCGAGGTCGCCTGAAATGGGCTGAGGAGGAGTGCGAACTGTTGTTGGAGCGGGCCGATTCAGGGCGATCTCCCGAAACGGCCTGGCTCAGGCTCAAAGAGGTTCGTCGCATGGAGGGGCGCCCCCGAGCCTTGGGCCAAGCGGTGGCCCGATGGCGAGAAGAGTACGCATCTCGCCTGAACCAACCCGTCCGCCACCTTCTGTCGGATCTGGGGGTGGCCGTGGTGGCCCAGCGCATGCCCAAGTCCATCAAGCAGTTGCGGGAGATCAGGGGCGTGGAGCCCCGAAATCTCCGAAAGGGGGCCGACAAGGACCTATTGGCGTTTCTCCATGAGATCAGGGGGGCCGATTTGCCGATCGAGCCCGCCAGCAAATCGCCCAAGCTTGATCCGGCACTGAAGCCCGCAGTCAGCCTCATCACCTCGTGGGCCGCCCAGCACGCCGCCGAATTGGATCTCGATCCGGCACTGGTGGCCACTCGCAGCGACATCGAGGCCCTGCTGCGAGGCGACCCCGACTGCCGGTCCCTCAAGGGGTGGCGGGCCGACATCATCGCCGCACCTGTCCAACAGCTATTGGAAGGGGCCGCAGCAGTAGCCTTCGACGGCCAGGGCAGGCTCACGCTGGAAGAGCGCTCTGGGCGCGCGATTAATCCTTCGAAAGGAAGCAGATGACCGAGACGGCAGAGCGGGAATGGTTGGACTGGGACTCTTACGGCCGAGCCGTGCGGGAACTGGCTGCGCTGGTCGCCGATGACGGCTACCGGCCGGAGATGATCCTGGCCATTGCCCGAGGCGGACTGTTCTGTGCTGGGTCGCTGGGCTATGCCCTGTCGATCAAGAACATCTACGTGATGAACTGCGAGTACTACACCGGGGTGGACGAGCGGCTTCCCGTTCCAGTGATGCTCCCTCCCTCCGTCGATCTGGTGGATCACCGAAACTCCAAGATCCTCATCGCCGACGACGTGGCCGATACCGGCCACACTCTCAAGATGGTCTACGACTTTTGCGCAGACCGGGTGGGCGACGTGCGCTCGGCGGTCCTCTACGAGAAGTCGCATTCTCTGGTGAAGAGCGACTACGTATGGAAGCGGACCGACCAGTGGATCAATTTTCCATGGTCCACCGATCGACCGTTGGTGAGCGCTGAGGAGGCCCGCCACAAAGTGCTCGACGCATAGTGGCTCGCTTGCTGCGGAATCCTCGTTGGCGGTGGCAGTGTGCAAGACACGGCTAGCGAGTGGTTAGACTGGCCTTTATGAGAGGTTAGGGGGCGGAGTTCCCCCTGCTGCCGGTGCTGAACGGCATCCGGCTTGATTTAGCGGAGCCGCCCATGAAAAAGGGACGCCACCGTCGTTATGAAGAGGCTCGTGCGCTGAAGCACACAAGCGACGACTTCGACGTAATGTTCGACGACAACGAGGATCCATGCGTGGAGTGTGGAGCTATCCCCGGAGAGGAATGCCGACTCGTCAAAGTAGGGGCCAAGCCATGGTGCGAGTACCGGGACCCTCCGGCCACCGACAGCGTCGACGAGCTATTTCCCAACTGAGGCTGTCTTTTTGGGAGGTGTGACCCCGGTCACACTCCTTCAGTCTCGTCGAGGATCTCGTCGAGCCGGAGGATGTCGTCGGCTCGAACCACGCCGATAAACGTGCCTTCATCGTCGGTCACCGGAAGCTGATCGGTGTCGTTGGCATCCATCTGAGCCACTGCATCGCGCAACGTCCATGACGGCCGAGCCGTGGGCAGATCGCGTCGTGCGATGTCGGCGACCAGCGTGTCGTTCCACACGTCGCGTTCCAGGTCGCTCATCTGCTCTAGTCCGCACATCCCGAGGTACGTTCCGCCGTCGACCACCGGAACCTCCCGCTCGCGTCGACCGAGAAGGTGGATGTACACCAACTCGCTCACCGTGGCGTCGGGGGGCACAGTGAGGGTGTCGGTGGTTAGCGCGGAGGTGAGGGGCAGAGCGAGCCGGCGCTCGACGAGCCCTTCTCGTTTCTCAAGCTGATAGGAGGCCACTGAGCTGGATCCGACTACCAGCTGCGATACCGCGGCAGCTATTAGCGCGGGGACCACGAACACCGACGCGCCGGTGCTCTCGGCCACGAACATAACCGCAGTAATGGGTGCCCGATAGCCGGCCCCCAAGAAGGCGGCCAGCCCCAGGGTGCGGTACAGCCCGATGTCGGCCACGCCCAGGGCCTGACCCACAAAGCTGCCAACGATCACTCCCTGAACAGCCAGGGGAATGAACAAGCCGCCGGTTCCGCCAGCGCCCACGGTTGTGAGGGTGGCCACCACTCGAAAAGCCAGCAGGCTGCCGATGAGCAGCAGCGTGTGCTCTCCGTCTCGCAGCCATTCGGTAGCCTCCACGCCGGGGCCCAGGCTCAATGGCTGGTCGAAAACGGCTTCGGTAGCCACCACCAGTCCAGCCAGCACTGCACCGCCAAGCAGGATTCTGACCCCAATGGGGTATCGCTGCTCCAGACCCTTGGCCTGGCGCACCAACCAGGCGAATCCCCGGCCCCCCAGCCCGGCTACCAAACCGAGCAGCGCCCCCCCGCCCAAGTGGATGATGCTGAGGTTGCCGGTATTGCTGCCCAGATCGATGACCGGGTCGGTGCCCAGCACAGCCACGTACACCAGGTAACCCGATGCGGAGGCCAGCAGCGCCGGCAGCAGCGCCCGGCGGGCGACGTCATCGCGATAGGGCGCCTCCAGGGCGAAAATCACCCCGGTAGCCGGAGTCTTGAACACTGCGGCAATGCCAGCGGCTGCCCCCGCGGTGAGCAACAGCTTGGCCTCCTCCCGCCGCAGCCACCGGCCGAACAGTCCCTGGGTGCTGTGGCCGACAGTGGCGCCGGCATAGACCGAGGGGCCCTCAAGTCCCACCGAGCCTCCCAGGCCAATGGTGGCCACACCGGCCAGCAGCTTGGCGGGAAGCTGGGAGAGGGGTAGCCGGGGGTGGCGCTCATGGAAGGCCCGCACGTACTCGTCGGACGTCGACGGGGTGGCGCCTCGCCCGATATAGCGCAAGATGGCCACCGCGGCGAACAGGCCGACTGCCGGAGCCGCCGCCTGCCACCACAGAGGGCCATGCAAGATGCGCTCCAGCAGCACCTCTACAGTCAGTTGCTCGAATCCGGCCACCAACAATCCCACCAAAGCCCCGGTGAGGATGGACAGCACCATCATCGCCGGGAAGGCCCGTCTCGGCCGGAAGGAAGTCAGCAACCCCACTCCTGAGCGCGCGATCCTTCCGCCTAAAAGAGCTTGGAGTGCTTGCATCCTGTCGGTCTCACTCCCGGTATCCTACTGGCCGATGAGGTTTCGTCGGACCACCAAGGCAGACCCGCTGTTAGACGATCTCCGGCGTGTGCTGCCTGCCGACCGGGTTAGGGCCGCCTCATTGGAGCGCTCGATCATGGGCCGGGACGCCTCCATCTTCGAAGGGGGCCAGGCCGGTCCAGTGTGTTTTCCGATCAGCACCGAAGAGGTGCAGGGTTGTGTGGACGCGGCCCGGCGCCATGGCCGGGCGGTGGTTCCCCGGGGAGCGGGCACCGGGTTGGCCGGGGGGGCAGTTCCGTTGGACGAACCGGTGGTGGTGGTCACCACCAAGATGAATCGCCTGCTCTCAGTGGATGTAGATCAGAGGTTGGCCTGGGTGCAGCCGGGCATGATCAACCTTGACCTCAGCCGGGCTATCGCGCCCCACGGCCTGCATTTCGCTCCCGATCCCTCCAGCCAGCAGGTGTGCTCGCTGGGCGGAAACGTGGGCACCAACGCCGGCGGCCCCCATTGCCTGGCCCACGGGGTGACCAGTGCCCACGTCCAGGCCGCAGAGGTGGTGCTCATGTCGGGCGAGGCCGTGGTGTTGGGCGATCCCGACGGCTGGGCTCCGGGCTTGGATCTGCGGGGGGCGTATGTGGGCTCGGAGGGGATGATGGGAATCACCACCGCCATCGCCGTGCGGCTCACCCCCAACCCCCCCGCGGTGCAGACCCTGCTGTTGGCCTTTGAATCGGTGGACGCGGCGGCTCACACGGTGAGCGCGGTGATCGCCGACGGCATAGTGCCCGCGGCCATTGAGATGATGGACAAGAACATCATCTGGGCAGTGGAGAACTTCGTTGGCGCTGGGTTCCCCACCGACGCTGCCGCGGTGGTCATCGTGGAGGTGGACGGCCTGCCCGGCGGCGTGACCGCTGAGGCCGACCGGGTGGCCGAATTGGCCGAAGGGCGCGGCGGAAGGGTTCGCCGGGCGGCCGACGACCAGGAGAGGGCCCTGATTTGGAAGGGTCGCAAGAGCGCCTTCGGGGCCATAGCCCAGATCAAGCCCAACTACTACCTGCACGACACGGTGGTGCCCCGCACTCGACTGGCCGAGGTGATGAACCAGGTGTACGAGATCGTGGAGGAGCACGACTTGCAGGTGATGAACGTATTCCACGCCGGTGACGGCAACCTTCACCCGCTTTTGCTGTACGACCGCCGTGAGCCGGGGGTCATGGAACGAGTGCATGCCGCGGGGTCGGCCATCATCGAGGCGTCACTGGCTGTGGGCGGCGTGTTGTCGGGCGAGCACGGCATCGGCATCGAAAAGCGCGACTTCATGCCGCTGATGTTCAGCGAGGCCGACTTGGACGCGCAGGGCAGGCTGCGACGGGCGTTCGACCCCGAGGAAATGGCCAACCCCGGCAAGGTGCTTCCCACCGGTGCAAGCTGTGCCGACGTGAACGCGCTCACGAAGGTCCCCGAAGGGGTGTGGGGATAGGTGATCGGCGAGAAGGCGGGAGCGGCGCTGGAGTCGTTCGCCGCCGAAGTGGGCTCGGAGGATGCGGTCGCTGTGGTGGGTGGGCGCACTCACTGGGAAGTCGGAGGGAGTTGTCCGGAAGAGACCCGCCTGGTGCGGGCCCCGACTGGAGTGCGCGGCTTCGATCCTGCCGACATGACTATCAGGGTGGGGGCAGGAACCCCGGTCACCGAGCTTGATGCCGCGTTGGCCGAGGTTGGCCAGCGGGTAAACCTGCCGGTGTTGCCGGGAGCCACGGTGGGCGGAGTGCTGGCCGTGGGCCGCGACGATGTGCATGCCCTGGGCCGAGGGCGGCTCCGCGATGCCCTCTTGGAGGCGGTCTATGTGGCCGACGACGGCCGCCTGGTGACCGCGGGCGGCCCCACGGTGAAGAACGTGTCGGGTTTCGATCTATGTCGCCTGCTGGTGGGATCGCTGGGCACGCTGGGCCTCGTGGGGGAGGTTATATTGCGCACCTGGCCCCGGCCGGCGAATCAGCAATGGCTGGCGGGACCGTGCGATCCGGCAGAACTTCGCCGCCGCCTGTTCTGGCCGTCGTCCATTCTGTGGAACGGCCAGTCGGTGTGGGTCCACCTGGAGGGCCACGAATCGGACGTGGAGGCCGAGACTGAGCTGGCTCGGTCGTTGGGATGTGAGCCAACCGATGGCCCGCCACCCCTGCCCGCCTACCGGGTGCCGACTGGAGCACTAGAGGCGGATGAGTTCTCTGGCAGCTACGTGATCCAAATTGGCACCGGATTGGCGTATGCGCCGGCGCCCTGCCCGATTCCCGACCCTGACCCAACGGTGGTTGCGCTGCACCGGCGGCTGAAAGCCGAGTTCGACCCCCGGGGCCGCCTGAATCCCGGGCGCGACCCGCTGGCGGCATCATGAGTGCAAAGGTCTCCCTGGGAATCGACCCTGAGGAGCTGGCCTCGTGCGTGGCGTGTGGGCTGTGTTTGCCTCACTGCCCGACGTTTCGGGTAACCGGCGAAGAGTGGGCCTCGCCCCGGGGCCGCATAAGCGCCATGCGCCAAGTGCAGGACCAGGGGGCCGCCATCGACCAGGCGTTCCTGTCGTCGATGGACACCTGCGTGCAGTGCCGGGGGTGTGAGCCGGCCTGTCCATCGGGGGTGCCGTTCGGCTCGATGATGGAGGCCACGCAGGCCGAGTTGACCCGTCGCCGGCGACTGGACTGGCGTCGGTGGGGGTTTCGAGTTCTCGGCCATCGGCGGCTCCTGAATTTGCTGTCGCGATTGCTGGGCGTCGTTCAGAGGCTGCGGTTGCTCCCTTCCAAGCGACTGGGACTGCCCAGGATTCCGCTGGCTCAGGAACGGCTGCGGGCTTCGGGAAGCGACGTGTGGCTGTTCACCGGTTGTGTGATGGACGCTTGGCAGCGTTCGACCCATGCCGCGGTAAAGCGTGTGGTGGAAGCGGCCGGGGCCGGGGTGGCCCTGCCGGGCGCAGGAGCTGCGTGCTGCGGTGCGTTGTCGCTGCATGCCGGTTTGGAGGACCATGCCCGCTCGTTGGCGATTCGAACAATGAGGGCGCTGGAGGGTTCAGCACCGATTCTGGTTGACTCAGCCGGTTGCGGGGCTGTCCTCAAGGAGTACGGCAAGCATTGGGGCACCCCTGAGGCCGTTGCCTTCAGCGAGCGGGTGCTGGACGTTCACGAGTGGCTGTCGGACCGCGGCGACCGGCTGCCGTCAGCGGGGGAGCGGGGCCAAAACTTGATCGTCGCGGTCCACGACCCCTGCCATCTGCGCCATGTGCAGCGGGCCCACCAGCCGGTGGCCGAAGTGCTTTCCCGCTACGCCACCGTGGTGGCTTTGGACGACGATGGCCTGTGCTGTGGGGCCGGTGGCGCCTACGCGGCCATGCAGCCAGACCTGGCCGCGTCCATCCGCGAGCGCAAGCTGGAGGCCATCGGGCGCTCCGGCGCCAATATCGTGGCCAGTGCCAACCCCGGCTGCACCATTCACTTGGCCAATGCCGGGGTGGCCGTGCGTCACCCCCTGGAAATAGTGGACGAGGTTCTGGATCATGACGGCTGAGCACATTCGCGAGCAGCTGGAGCAAATTGCCGAGCAACTGGACGATCTGGCCATGTCGGTGCTGCGCGACGCAGTGGAGGAAGGGGCGACGTCGCGCCCCGAGAAGGAGAAAAAGCTGACCCGGGCTCGCCGATCAGTCGAAAAGGCTATTTCGATCTTGGAGAGCTAGCGGGCTAGACGGACACCGCGTCGTACAGAGTGGTGCGCTGACGGAGGGTGCGGCCCAGGGGAGCGCAGAGGGCGCGGAGGTCGTCCTCGGTGATCTCCTGGCCGTGGGACGCACCCGCGGCCCGGGAGATGTTCTCGTTGATGAGCGTGCCGCCCAAGTCGTTCACCCCGGCTTGGAGAAACTGGGCCGCCCCGGCCTGACCCAACTTCACCCACGACGCCTGAATGTTGTGAATCCAGCCGTGGTAGGCGATCCGGCCCACTGCATGCATCAGCAGAGCCTCCCGGAATGTGGGACCCCGTCGGGACCGTCGCTGCAAATAGATGGGGGCGGCCATGTGGACGAAGGGAAGGGGCACGAACTCGGTGAACCCGCCGGTCTCCTTTTGGAGCTCGCGGGTGCGGACCAGGTGGCGGGCCCAGTGGAGTGGCTGTTCGACCGTGCCGAACATGATGGTCACGTTGGACCGCAGACCAAGACCGTGGGCGGTGCGGTGGGCATCCAGCCATTCGCCGGTATCGATCTTGTCGGGGCAGATAACCGCCCGGATCTCGTCGTCGAGGATCTCGGCCGCGGTTCCCGGCAGGGAGCGGAGACCGGCGTCCATCAGCCGGCGCAGATACTTGGCCAGTGGCTCCTCTAGGCGCTTGGCGCCCTCGGTGACCTCAAGGGCGGTAAAGCCGTGTACATGGATGTCGGGTACGGCGTCCTTCACCGCCCGGGTGACGTCGATGTAGTAGTCGCCGTCGAAGTTGGGGTGGATGCCGCCTTGGAGGCAGACCTCGGTGGCGCCGGCCTCGGCTGCCTCCATGGTGCGCTCGGCTATGTCGTCCAAGCTCAGCAGGTAGGGGTCGCCTCGCAGATTGAGCGACAGAGGGCCCTTTGAGAAGCCGCAGAACCGGCACTTGAAGGTGCACACGTTTGTGTAGTTGATGTTGCGGTTGGACACCCAGGTGACCTCATCGCCCACCGCGGCCTTGCGGAGTTCGTCGGCCAGCTCGGCTACAGCCTGAACTTCGGGGCCTCGAGCACCGAACAGGGTGACGATCTCGTTGACGCCCACCTCTTGGCCGTTTCGCACGCCGGCTAGCACCTCGCCCACCGCTCCACCAGCGCTAGCGTGGGCAACAGGGGTGCCGTTTGAGCTAGGCAAAGCCAGGATCATCGGCGGTGAAGCGTCGGCACCCGAGTACCAGCCGGCGTCGTCGGGCCGTCCGAGACCTTCGGCGTCGCTGCGGTCGAGCACGGGAAATCTCATGTCGGGGTCCAGCCACCGCTCGGGTTCAAGGGCGTACTCGGGATACACCGTCAGCCGGGGAGCCAGGGCAAACCCTTTGGCCTCGGTAACAGCCTGCAAGCGTTCGAGGGCCGGCCAAGGGCGCTCGGGGTTCACATGGTCGGCGGTAATCGGGGAAACCCCACCCCAGTCGTCGATTCCTGCGTCGAGCAACTCGCCGAAGTCGTCAGACAGGTTGGGCGGCGCTTGGAGGTGAATCTCCTCTGGAAGGATGAGGCGGGCTAAAGCGATGGCCTCCAGGTACTCATCGTGATCGCAGGGCGGAGCAGCATGCATGGCCGTGCCCGGTTTGGGCAGGAAATTCTGGACGATGACCTCTTGGATGTGGCCCCAACGCCGGTGGGACTCGGCGATGGCCTCCAACGCGTCTACCCGGTCGGCCCGGGTCTCGCCGATTCCCACCAGGATGCCAGTGGTGAACGGGATGGCCAGCTCGCCGGCGGCCTCCAGGGTGGCCAGCCGCCGTTCGGGGGTCTTGTCAGGAGAGCCCCGATGGCAGTCCAACTCAGCCAGCGTCTCCAGCATCATTCCCTGGGAGGGGGCGGTCTTGCGGAGGAGGGCCAGCTCCTCGGGGTAGAGGGCGCCGGCGTTGGCGTGGGGTAGCAGCCCGGTCTTTTCGACCACCAGGCGGGCCGCGTGGGCCAGATAGTCCACCGTGGAGGCGAAGCCGTGGTTCTCCAGCCACTTAGCGGCATCGGGGTAGCGGAGCTCGGGACGCTCGCCGAGGGTGAACAGAGCCTCGTGGCATCCGACTGCTGCCCCTGACTCGGCGATGGCCAGCACCTCGTGATCGCTCAAGTAGGGCGATTCCAAGCGGGCGGGCGGCTGGGCGAAGGTGCAGTAGCCGCACTTGTCCCGGCACAACATGGTGAGGGGGATGAACACCTTTGGGGAGTAGGTGATCCGGGTGCCGTGCACCCGATCCCGAATGGCCCGGGCTTCGGCCATCAGATCGGCCAGACTTCGCTCCAGCAGGTTTCGGCTGGCGGCAATCGTCACCGGGCGCCTTCCATCAAGCGGTCGGCGGTGGTGGTCAGGCTCTCCAGCAGATCGTCGAATGACTTCACGAATGCCGACACCCCCTCGTCTTCCAGTCTGTCGGACACGGCATCAAGATCCACGCCGACTTCGGTGACTCTATGCAGAAGCAACTGGGCGGCGATGGGGTCGGCGTCGACGGTGCGGGCCAGGGTGCCGTGGTCGGTGAACGCCTCCAAAGTGGCGTCGGGCAGTGTGTTCACGGTGTCTGGCCCGATGAGCTGGTCGACATAGAGGGTGTCAGGATAAGCCGGGTTCTTGGTGGAAGTGGAAGCCCACAGAGGCCTTTGCGCGCGAGCGCCTCGGGCGGCCAGGGCCTCCCAGCGGGGTCCGGAGAACTCTTGGCTGAAAATCTGGTAGGCCACTTGGCCCTGGGCCACCGCAGTTTGGCCACGTAGGGCCAAGGCTTCATGTGTCCCGATGGCCTCGAGCTGGCGGTCGACCTCGGTATCGGTGCGGCTGATGAAGAACGACGCCACCCCGGAAACCGAAGACAGGTCCCCTTCGCAGGCCTCCAGCCCGCAGAGATAGGCCTCGATCACCTCGGCGTAGCGGGAAAGGGAGAACAGAAGGGTCACGTTGATGCTGCGGCCCTCAGAAGTCATGGCTTGGATGGCGGGCAGGCCCTCGGCAGTGCCGGGGATCTTCACGTACAGGTTTGGACGGTCGACCCGCTGGTGCAGGGCCCGGGCCGCGGCCAGGGTGCCGTTGGTGTCGCGGGCCAGCTTGGGGTCGACTTCCACCGAGACGAAGCCATCCAGCCCGTCGCTGGCCTCGTGAACGGGGGCCAGCACGTCGAGGGCGCCGCCGATGTCGGTCAGCACGAGCTCCCAGTAGGCGTCGGCCACGCTCATCCCGTCGGCCAGCAATGCGGCGAACTGTTCGTCATAGTCGTTGCCCGCCGTCATGGCCTTTTGAAAGATGCTGGGATTGGAGGTGAGTCCCCTCACCCCGCGCTCCACCCATCGAGCCAGTTCCCCGTTGTTGATCCATTCCCGGCGCAAGTTGTCCAGCCATGGACTCTGTCCGTAGTGGCTGTACAGATCGTGGAGACTGCTCATATTCGTCGCTCCTAGCTTCCGATTAGTGCAGTGGCTTGGGCCACCACGTTGGCCGAGTTCATTCCCAGCTTGTCCAGCACAACCGAGCCCGGCGCCGAAGCCCCGAATCGGTCGATGCCCACCGGGAGGTCCACCCATCGTTCCCAGCCGAGTGTTACCCCCGCCTCCACCGAGAGCCGGGGCACACCTTCTAGTAGCACTTCGGCCTGGTAGACGGCATCTTGGGTGGCGAAAAGCTCCCAGCAGGGCATCGAGACCACTCGCGCGGCCACGCCCTGCTCTTCCAAAGCGGCGGCGGCGTCCACGCAGACCGAGACTTCGCTGCCGGTGCCCACCAAGATCACGTCGGGGTCGGGGCTGTCCACGAGGGTGTAGGCACCCCGGGCCACCCCGTCGGCCGTGGCGGTGCCCTCCAGCGTGGGTACGTTCTGGCGGGTCAGGATCATGGCGCTGGGGCCGTCCAGATCGACGGCCAGCCGCCATGCCTGGGCTACTTCGTTGCCATCGGCTGGCCGGAACACTCGCAGCCCGGGAATGGTCCGCAGCGACATCACGTGCTCGATCGGCTGGTGGGTGGGGCCGTCCTCGCCGACCCCCACAGAGTCGTGGCTCCACACGAAGACACTGTGGGCCCCCGACAACGCGGCCAAGCGCACGGCGGGCCTCATGTAGTCGCTGAACACCAGGAAAGTCCCGCCTACCGGCACCAGCCCGCCGTGCAGTGCGGCCCCGTTGAGCACTGCGCCCATGGCGTGTTCCCTGATGCCGAAGTACATCTGGCGGCCGGCGGGATGGGCGGCGCCCAGCGGGTCGACGTTGGAGAGGCTGGTGCCGGTATTGCCGGTGAGGTCGGCCCCTCCGGCAACCAGCCCGGGGACTACATCGGCCATGGCGTTGAGGCAGGCAGAGCTGGCCTTGCGAGTGGCCACTGACTCGCCGGCCGGCCACGTAGGCAGCTTGTTCTCCCAACCCGGCAGTCCCCGACCGGACAGGCAAGCCTCGTATTCCGAGCGTTGGGCGCCGAGGGCATCCACGTTCTGTTGCCAACTCGACCGCTCAGCGGCGCCCCGGCGACCGGCTGCCCGGTAGGCATCTGCCACATCAGCGGGCACATAGAAGGACTCGTCGGTGGGCAGCGCCATGACGGCCTTGGTGGAGGCTATCTCGTCGTCGAACAGCGAGTAGCCATGGGCCTCGTGGTTGTCGGTCTGGCCAGGGGAGGGGAAGGCGACATGGCTGCGCACGATGATCAGCGACGGCACGTCGTCAACCGCCATTGCCGTACGGATGCCTGCCTCTAGGGCATCGAGGTCTTCGGCGGCCTCGCCCAGGTCCAAAACATGCCATCCATAGGCCGTGAACCGCTGGGCAGCGTTGTCGGACAGAGAGAGATCGGTGGGTCCGTCGATGGTGATCCGGTTGTCGTCGTAGAAGCAGATCAGCCGGTCGAGACGCTGATGTCCGGCCAGCGAGGAAGCCTCGTGGCTGATTCCCTCAGAGAGGTCGCCGTCGCTGCACAGGGCGAAGACCCGGTGGTCGCAGACATCTGCGCCGAAACGGTGGCGCAGCCAGCGCTCAGCCAAGGCCATCCCCACCGCGTTGGCGATTCCCTGCCCCAGAGGTCCGGTGGTGACCTCCACGCCCGGGGTGTGGCCAACCTCGGGATGTCCGGGAGTCTGGCTGCCCCATTGGCGAAAGTCCCGGAGGTCTTCGAGGGTCAATCCCTGGCCGGTGAGGTGGAGCATGGAGTAGAGCAAGATGGAGGCGTGGCCGGCGCTGAGCACGAACCGGTCGCGGTCGGGCCAGGCCGGGTCGTCGGCGTCGTAGCGAAGGATGCGGGTCCAGAGCACATGGGCCAGCGGGGCCATGGCCATGGCGGTTCCCTGGTGCCCAGAGCGGGCTTGGTGGGGAGCGTCCATGGCCAGGCCGCGAATAACGCTGATGCCTGGGGCTTCGAGAGCGGCGGGGAACGCAGCCATATGAGAGTCGATCCTTTCAGTCGAGTACGGGAGCAGCGCCACCGAGGCGGTGAACCCGTGGAGGAGATGGAGGCCGGGCGATCATGGGAACAGCACCACCGAGGCGGTGAACCCGTGGAGGAAATTGTGGCCGCCGATCGGTCCGAGCTCGCCGGCGCAGAACATCCCCGCTACCGGTGCTGCATCCAAGGCCTCATGGACCACGGCGGCATCATGGTCGGGGCCGTCGAACAAATGGGTGCCTCGGCCATTGCAGGTGAACACCAGGGCAGATCCCGCGGAAGCATCGGCCATCAGCTCGCGCAGGTCTTCATCAGCGGTGGCCGCGTCTCGAACTTGGAACTGGACCGTGGTTCCCACGTCTACCGAGTCGCCTACCGCCAACGAGCCAGTCTTCTCATCGGCGCCGATCAATCCGCGGATCAAGAAGTCTCCCCGGTCGAATTCAGACTTATGCTCGTCGATGACAATGCCGATGTGCAGCCCCTTGGCCACTAGGGCCCGATCGGATTCGTCCATCGCCAGCAAAGTCTCCCTCAACCGGTCCACCGCCGGGCGACCTCCCATTTCAGACACGATGTTGCCTTCTGAGCTGGTCACCGTGAAGGGTTGGCCGATGGGGCGGCAGCCCTGGGAAACAACTGTGTGAACTTCGACCGCGGGGTCGAGTATGACGCCCACTGCCCCGTCATTGAAGACTTGGCTGTCCAAGACGAGGCGGTTGCCTCCTGGGCGGCCAGCGGCAGAAGCCAAACCTCCCACCACAGTCATCTGCGATCCTGCTTCTAGCAGCGCATCGCTGGGGAAAGTAAACGGGTCGGGAATCACCAGCAGGGTTCCTCTTGCATCGGTCGGCATGCCGCCCACTGTCCATCCGTCGGGGCCTTGAACTGCTTCGAGCCGAACCGACTGGGCGGGGCATTGGGCCGCAGCCCATAAGGAGAGGGCGGGGCGCTCCTCGACTTCGTTGGGGCCGCCGATTACCGACACCGCGGTGGCTCCGAGTAGGGCCGACGGGGCCAGTGCCCGGCGGATGGTATCGGCGACCTCGTTTATCTGCTCGCGGTGGGAGGCAGAGGTGAACAGCACGGCCAGGTCGGGCGATGGACCCACCGCTTCGAGAATCTCGCCGATTACCTCGCCGACGGCGCTAGCCGAGTCGGGATGTTCGGATAAAGCGGCCCCATACCTGCTCACTACCTGCACGCTAGCCCGGCGAAGTGCCCAGCCAGCGGAAAAAACACTGTGTTACTGGGGGTTTAGGGCTATTGCCAGCCTAAACCTCAACTGAGGTGGTTGTGCGGGAGGCTAGGGAGTCGACGTCGGCATGGCGGATTCGGGCCAATCCCAGGCGGCTGGCCACACTGATAAACCACCAGCCCAGGTCGAAGTGGTGCCAGCGGCGGGCAAAGCGGGCCGAAGTCGGAGCAGCGTGGTGGTTGTTGTGATAGCCCTCTCCGCAGGTCAGCCAGGCCAGCCAGGTGACGTTGGTGGCGCTGTTGTCGAACGGTCGGCGCCCGAAGGTGTGGGCCACACTGTTAACCGAGCCGCCCAAACCGATATAGCCCACGGTATGGACCACTACGGCCACCACGCCGGGCACCACGCCCAGCCACCAGACCAGGATGGCGACTCCCAAGGCCAATCCGATGATTCCTCGGTTGAGAAGCCACCGGTCGGCCACCGTGACCGGGATGTCTTTGGCGTAGCGCTCGGTGGTTCGGGGGTCGCGGGCCGAGCGCCGATAAAGGGCGGCATTGGTGAGCTGGACTCTCAGCCAGCCCAGCCGGGCAGGAGAGTGGGGGTCTTCATCGGTATCGGTGAACGCATGGTGCTTACGGTGGACAGCGGCCCACTGCCGAGCGGAGATCCCGGTTGACATCCACAAGAACACTTTGAAAAAGCTGCGGAGAGCGGGATGCAGCTGCACCGCCTTGTGAGCCAGATCACGGTGCAAGTACACGGTGGTGGCCAAATTGCCCAACTGGGTGAGGGCGAGTCCCACAGCGATCGCGATCACTATCTGCACAGCTTGAACTCCCAATAGGTCAGGGCCGACTGCTGCCTACCACAGCCACGGGTGTGACCCTAGAGGACAGGCAGGGGTTACATGACGTTTTGGTCTTGCAAGACTGTATCGGTCAAGACTGTGCTGGCCGAGACTGTGCTGGCCGAGACTGCGCTGGCCGAGACTGTTCAGGCTGGTGCGGTGGCCGGCGGCGTGAGTGGAGACGGGATGGGCGGGTAGTTTGGCGGCGATGGGGGTGTTGTCGGAATTCGAGTCGAAGCAGCTCTTGGCCAGCCATGGCATCGTGGTGAGTCGGGACAGGCTGGCTCGGTCGGCCAGTGAAGCCGTGGCCGCGGCGGCGGAGATCGGCGGTTCGGTGGCGGTGAAGCTATGTGGGCCGTCGTTGGCCCACAAGAGCGAGCGGGGTTTGGTGCGGTTGGGCCTGGACTACGCCGATGGGGTGCGTTCCGCGGCCGAGGATCTGCTGGCTGCGGCCACTGAGGAAGACGGCGAGGTGGCCTTGTTGGTTTCGGAGATGGTGTCAGGACATCGGGAGCTCATCGCCGGCGTGGTGCTCACCGAGCAGTTTGGCGCGGCGCTCATGCTTGGAGTGGGAGGGATTTTGGCCGAAGCGGTGGGGGAGGCCGTATTCCGGCTCCTGCCGGTGACCAGGCCCGATTGCCAGGACATGATCGATGATCTGGGGATGGACGCTCTGTTGGGTCCACTGAGGGGCGAGCCAGCGGTAGACAGGAATGCGCTGGTGGACGTTCTGCTGGCCCTAGCCGAGGTCGCTAGCCGGGACGGGATCGAAGCTATCGATGTGAACCCCCTGGTGATCCGCGAAGGCCTGCCGGTAGCGGTAGACGCCCTGGTCGTGATGAGCAGTAGATGAACACGGACAGCTTCGACCTCTTGTTCAATCCCAAGGGCATTGTGGTGGCCGGTGCCTCCACTCATCCGGGCAAGTTCGGCTTCGTCGCCCTTCACAACGTACTTGCTGGAGGATTCGAGGGGCCGGTGTTCGCCACGAACCCGGACCAGCCCACAATCCTGGGACTCGAGAATCTGGCTTCGGTCAGCGAAGTGCCGGCGGGGGCCGCCGACCTGGTTATGGTCTGCACTCCACCCCAGGCCTGTCCCGACATCTTGCGGACGGCGGCCAGCCGGGGGATCGGCGCGGCTTTCATCGCCTCAGGAGGATTCCGAGAGGCCGGTGCCGATGGAGCTCGAGCCGAAGAGGAGTTGGTCGAATTGGCGCGTTCGCTGGGCATGGTGGTGGCCGGACCCAATGGACAGGGGTTGATCTCCACCCCGGCCAAGTTGGCGGCGCAGATAGTGGCCCCGGTTCCCCCTCCCGGCCCGATTGCGGTCGCAAGCCAGTCGGGCAATCTCGTGTCTGCATTCATGAACTACGCCGCCCACAGTGGGGTGGGCATTAGCCGAGCGGTTAGCGCGGGCAATGCGGCGATGGTTGGCGTGGTCGACTATCTGGGCTGGTTTGCCGACGATTCCCATACCAAGGCCATGGTCGCCTATGTGGAGGGGGTGGAAGACGGTCGGAGATTCGCCACCCACATCCGAAAGGCGGCCGAGAAGAAGCCGGTGGTGCTGGTCAAAGGAGGCACTACCCCTCGCGGAGCGCTGGCCGCGGCCAGCCACACTGGAGCGCTGGCCACCGACGACCGGGTGTTCGACGGCATGGTGCGCCAATGCGGCGCAGTTAGAGCCAGCACCATCGAAGAGGCGTACGACGCGGTGGCCGCCTTCGCTACTCAGCCGCTGCCTGCCGGGCCTCGCACGCTGGTGCTCTCCAGCGCGGGCGGCTGGGGGGTCATTGCCGCAGACGCAGTGACGAATTCGAGTCTGGAGCTGATTGCCCTTCCCGCCGATCTGGAAGCAGCCATCGATGAACTGGTGCCGCCCCGCTGGAGTCGAAACAATCCGATCGACCTGGCTGGAGGCGAGAGCCGCGACACCATTCCCGAGGCAATCAACCTGGTGGTCGATCATCCTGAGGTCGACGCAGTGGTCTATCTGGGAATGGGCATCCAGGCCAATACCGCGTCCCACTTGCGGGCAGGGCCGTATTTCGAGCCGGCTGAGCTAGCCCGTATCTGCGAGTACCACGAACGCCAGGACAGCCGCTTCGCCCAAGCCGCGGCTGAGGCCTCGGCTCGCACCAACAAACCGATTCTGGCGGCCACCGAGTTGGCGATCACCCAACCCGGCAATTCCGGTCCCGCCACGATGGCCGCCGACAGGCGCTACTGTTTCCCCTCCGCCGACCGGGCAGTGCGGGCTCTACACCACCTGTGGTGTTACGCCCGATGGCGCAGGCGCCACCTGTCCGCGGGGACGTGATGAGCGAGATGGTTGGTGGTGCGCCTGAATGCGCAAGGGCAATCTAGGATGATCACCAGTGCGTCGAATTCTGATGCCCATCCTGCTGCTTGCGGTTGCTTTCGCGGCGCTTTTTGGCTCTAACTATCTGAGCGACCAGCTCCACGAGGACCTGGGAGAGGTTTCCGCCGACGGCACAGTCCCACCCGGTGTGGGGACCCCTCTGGTTTCCACCCGCCGTCTTACCCCGATGCTGGCCCCGTCGCTTACCGAGCCTGGCTTCTTCTCCACGCTGGACGACATCATGGCCTCCGCCCCAACGTCGGCCTGCGTCCACGTCACTCTCGATGGCCGAGGCCCCTCGTTCTATGAAAGCGGCGGCAATATCCAGGTGATGCCCTCAGACGCCTTCTTGCTTCTCACGCTGGCCACCGCTCATCAAGAGCTCGGACCCGACCACACCTTCACCACTTCGGTCGTGTCGATCGTCCCGATGGAAGGCGGGGTGGTCAACGGCGACATATACCTGGTCGGCGGAGGTGACCCGCTGCTTTTGACCACGGAGTATCTGACCACCCTTGAGGATGGGGTGAATCGACTCCATACTCCCATCGAGGAGCTGGCGCAGGATCTGGTGGACGATGGCATGGCTCTGGTGACCGGCGCAGTGGTGGGCGACGCCACTCGCTACGACGACTTGCTGTACGTCGGCTCGTGGCCCGAGAGGATCATCCAAGCCGAGAACATCGGTACCCTGCTGGCCCTGCAATTCGATGACGGCTGGGTGCAGTTCCCCGTCCCGGAGTCGGAGCAGGAAACCGATGACACTGCTGCTGGAGGGCCCGAGGAAGAGGTCGGCTATCAGGCCGCGGAGGACCCGCCTTTCTACGCGGCAGCGTTGTTTGACGACATGCTCGAAGCCCGCGACGTGGTAATCCGCCGCAGCCCTCGTTCCGAAGCGGTCCCCGAGGGAGAAGAACTCAACATCTTGGCGTCGATTGAGTCGGCGCCCCTAAAGGACCATTATCAGCAAATCCTCGATAATCGCGACGTCGAGACCGTTGAGCTGTTGCTGAAGGAAATCGGCCGGGTCACGTCGGGTACGGGCAGCACCCGAGCGGGAGCCAGTGCAGTTGAGACCGTCTTGGCGGAAATCGGGGTTGACGTCGAGGAGTTCCAACTCCTCCAATTCGACGGTTCGGGACTGGATCCGGCCAATGTTGCCAGCTGCCCGGTGTTCACCTCGCTTCTAAACAGCGATGAGTTCAGCCCCCTATTCCACGAGCTTCTGCCTTCCGCGGCCGAGCCAGGCCCACTTCAGAGCCGCTTCGCCAGCGTCAACAATCCCGCGAGGATAAGGGCCCTGTCGGGCGGAACCGCGACCACCTCGTTGTTGACGGGATATATCGACATTGGGCGCGGCCAAGAGTTGACGTTCGCATTCATTGCCAATCAAGCCTCCACTACCGATCAACAGAGCACAGCAGACAATCAGGCCCTGCGGGAGCTGGAAGGGCGAATCGTTCGCCAATTGGCCACCCTGGAATCCAAGCCGAGCCTTGACGACCTCGGTCTCGAACCGCTCCGCCTCGGCTGACGGGGTTTGAAGGGCGACCGGAAGACAGGGACATGACTGACACGGCCACGATGGCCATGTTCCCTTTGGGGATGGTCCTCCTACCCACGATGGTGGTGCCTGTCCACGTATTTGAGGCCCGCTACCGGCAGATGACCAAAGACTGTCTGGACAGTGACCGGGAGTTCGCGGTGGTGCTAATTGAGCGGGGCAGCGAAGTCGGTGGCGGCGACACCCGCACCCACGCAGGGACAGTGGCCAGGATCATCGAAGCCCAGGAATTCCCAGACGGACGATGGGGCCTGGTTGCCGGTGGGATTCGTCGAATCCGGGTTTCCCGATGGTTGGAGGACGATCCCTATCCCCGGGCCGAGGTCCAAGATTGGCCCGATGCCGAGCAAAGCGAGCAAGACCTCGACTATGTGGCCGTCCAACTGCCTCCGACAACGACGGTGTGGCGGCGGGTACTGGCGTTGCAGTCTGAGTTGGGCGCCCCAGGGCCTCCGGCCGCCTTTGAGATGCCTGATGACCCTGCGACCGCGGTATGGCAGCTCGCCGCGCTGTCTCCTTTGGGACCGTTGGATCGGCAACGGCTGTTGACCGCGGAGGGCACGGCTCACCGTTTGGGTCTGCTAGCCGAGTTCCTGGCCGATGCAGAGGAGGTCATCCGAGCTCGAATCGAGATGGGGTAGGGGAAACAGCCGGGTTAGGCTGATCGTTTGCAGGAGGAAGCTGTGCCAGATCGCCCAAAGGCCACCAAAGGGTCCAACACGCCCAACAAGGTGGTGGCCGAATTGAAGACGCTGCTCATCGGCTACGCCCGACAAGAGATCGTGACGCCGTTGACTCAGCTTGGGAGGACGCTGAAGCTCGGCATTCTCGGCGGGCTGAGCATCGGCGTCGGGCTGGTTTTCTTGGCCGTTGCCGGACTGCGCTTGCTCCAGACCGAGGCCTCCGGAGTGTTCGACGGCAACATGAGCGCCTTGCCTTATGTGGCGGTGCTCATCGGTGTGGTGGCTGTACTGGCAGCCGCGGTTTTGGTGAGAGCTCGGATATCGAGAGGAGGCCACCAATGAGCGATCCGGACCTAGGCCAGGATTCCATCGACCGGGACGACATCAAGGCCAAATTTGAGGAACTGAAGGGCAGCCTGGATCACACCGCCGAGGCAGCCCGCACCCCGATGCTGGCCGCGGGCATCGCGGCAGTGGTGGTTCTAGTGGTGCTGGCCTTTTTCTTGGGTCGACGGCGCGGCCGGTCTAGCCGTACCGTGGTCGAAGTTCGCCGGGTTTGATCAGGCTCAAGACATGCCTGATCCCCTCAGCTATCTTCGCCGACAGGCCATCGTCCGGGGCGTTATGGGCGGGAGCCGGGGATGGCTCCTCCTGGGCGGTGCAGCCTGGGCGGTCCGCCTGCTGAGCCGAGTCATCAGCACCCGTCGGCTGCGAACGGTGCTTAGCCAGGAGCTGGGCCCCGGCGAGAGCCTGCTCGTTTCCCATTTGTCCGATGAATCGCATGGCAGGAGCAAGTGACCTCTATCGCTGTTGACGAATCGCAGTGAGTCGGGAGCTCGAAGCCGGCGAGCTCGTCTTGCTCACCGACCGAAAGGGACGAAGATATTTGGTCTCTCTGGTTGAGGGCGGCGATTTCCACACCCATGCGGGATTGGTGTCCCATGACACGCTGATCGGTGGCACCGAGGGAATGCAAGTGCGCACGACCCGCAACGCCGAGCTGACCGTTTGGCGACCGACGCTCCGCGAATACGTGCTGAAGATGCCTCGGGGTGCGCAGGTGGTCTACCCCAAGGACAGCGCGGCCATCTTGATGCAGGCCGATGTGTTCCCGGGGGCCCGGGTGCTGGAGTCGGGAGTGGGCTCAGGGGCGCTGTCATTGAGCCTGTTGAGAGCAGGGGCGGTGGTGCATGGCTATGAGATCAGAGAGGACTTCGCCCTACGAGCGATCGAGAACGTGACGGATTTCCTAGGCACTGAAATCACCGAGCGCTATCAGGTGGAGGTCAGGGACTGTTATCAGGGAATCGAAGCCGAAGGACTGGACCGGGTTGTGCTTGATCTGCCCGAACCATGGCAGGTCGTGCCCCATGCGGCCGCCTCGCTCGATCCCGGGGGCATTCTGGTGGCCTATACACCGAGCATCGTGCAGGCCGCTCAGTTGAGGGAAGCCTGCGAGGCCGGGCCTTGGGCCGCGGCTTCCACGTTGGAAGTCCTGCACCGCGGATGGCATATCAAAGGCGACGCGGTCAGGCCTGAGCACCGAATGGTGGGCCACACCGGTTTTGTGACGTCAGCCCGCCGACTTGCCGATTAGCGCTTCAGGAGTTGCCCAGCCGGCCTATGGCCAATGGGCAATAAGAGACAATGGACGAGGATCAGACCTCGATGAAGATGCACTCTCCTGGGCATTCCTCAGCTGATTCGATGGTGGCCTCTTCCTGCCCTTCGGGCACGATGGCCAATCCTTCGACTCCGCCAGGCTCGCTATAGACCGTGTCACCCTCTTTGACGTAGGCGAGACCATCGTCGAGCAGAGTGAAGACATCGGGAGCGATCTCTTCGCAGAGACCGTCACCCGTGCAGAGATCCTGATCAATCCAGACCTTCATTTGCATCGGTGCAGTGGCCCTTTCGTGACAGACAGCGGACGGCGGAAATGGTAGACGCTGGGTGCCCACTCAGTGTAACCGACCAAGAATGGATCTCCGCTACGCAGCGGAAATTCGCCAGAGGCCGAATAGACCCGGGCGGCGTTCTTGCGTCTACAACCTAGTTGGGCGCGTGTAGAGTCGGGTTGGTATGGCAGACAGCGACTCGGCGGCGGAGGCAGAAAACCCGCAGGAGGAGATTCCTCCGGCAGAGCAAGTGGCGGCGCTGGCAGAAGAGGTGGCCGTCCTCCGCCAACGGCTTCAAGACGCCCCCAAGCGGGTCCGCACTCTGGAAGAGCGGCTGTTGGAAACCAAGGGCCAACTGGCCAAGGCGGTCTCACAGAACGAGAAGCTCACCTACACCCTGCGTGAGGCCCGAGAGCACATATCGGCCCTCCGGGACGAGGTGGACAAGCTCACTCAGCCACCGTCGGCCTACGGGACATTCTTGGGTCGGAACGACGACGGTACTGTGGACGTGTTCTCCGGAGGCCGCAAGATGCGGGTTGCGCTCCATCCTGAGATCGAGGCCGTCGAGCTCAGCCGGGGCCAAGAAGTGGTGTTGAACGAATCACTGAATGTCGTGCTCTCCCGGGTGGGCGACGGCACCGGCGAGGTGGTGACCATCAAAGAGGTGCTGAGTGGCGGCCTGCGGGCCCTCATCGTTGGTAGGGCCGACGAGGAGCGGGTTGTGGAGTTGGCCACAGAGCTGATCGATCAGCCCCTGAAAAGCGGTGATACCGCGTTGATGGACTCCCGCTCGGGACTCCTCGTTGAGCGCCTGCCCCGGCCCGAGGTGGAAGACCTCGTGCTGGAGGAAGTGCCCGATGTCACCTATGAACAGGTCGGCGGGCTAGACCAGCAGATCGAGCAGATCACCGACGCTGTCGAATTGCCCTTCATGCATCAGGACCTGTTCGCCGAGTACCAACTGCCCGCGCCCAAGGGCATCTTGCTGTACGGGCCCCCGGGCTGCGGCAAGACCTTGATCGCAAAGGCGGTGGCCAACTCGCTGGCGGGCAAGGTGGCCCAAATCAGCTCCGACAAGGAGGCCCGCTCGTATTTCTTGAACATCAAGGGCCCGGAGTTGTTGAACAAATACGTGGGCGAGACCGAGCGCCAGATCCGGCTGGTGTTCCAACGGGCTCGGGAGAAGTCGGCCGAGGGATGGCCGGTGATCGTGTTCTTCGACGAGATGGAGTCGCTGTTCCGCACCCGCGGTACTGGGATCAGCTCTGATATGGAGTCCACTGTGGTTCCGCAGCTCTTGGCTGAGATCGACGGTGTGGAGACGCTGAAGAACGTGATCGTCATCGGAGCGTCCAACCGGGAGGATCTCATCGACCCGGCCATCTTGAGGCCTGGGCGGCTCGATGTGAAGATCAAGATCCAGCGCCCAGATGCCGATGCGGCCTGCGCCATATTCGCCCGCTATCTCACCTCTAATCTGCCCATCGCGTCTGAGATGGTGGAGGCGCTCGGCGGTGGAGATCCGGACAAAGCCATTCAAGCCATGGTCGAGCAGGCCGTAGCCGAGATGTTCTTGGAAGAAGAGCGCAATCAGTTCTTGGAAGTCACCTACCAGAACGGCGACAAAGAGGTCATGTACTTCAAGGACTTCGCCTCTGGCGCCATGATCGAGAACGTCGTGCGGAGGGCCAAGAAGCTGGCCATCAAGCGCTTGCTGGCCGGAGGTGACCCGGGCATCCACGTCAATGACCTGCTCGAATCGGTACACCAGGAGTACCGGGAGCACGAGGATCTGCCCAACACCACCAACCCTGATGACTGGGCCAAGATCTCGGGCAAGAAGGGGGAGCGAATCGCGTTCGTCCGCACGCTGCTGTCCAATGAGGAGACGAGCCAAGGCGGGCGCTCCATTGAGGCAATCGGCCCGGGGCAGTACCTCTGATTTCGATTGCCGCCCGACCCGCGGTTCAAGTCAAGTAGCGTGCCGAGCATGGCGGTCCCCAAGATCTGTGGCATTGAGACGGAATTCGGGATCGCTCATACCGGCACCGAGGATGCCAACCCGATCGCCGCTTCTTCCCTGCTGATCAACTCCTATTTGTCGGAGGTGGAGCGCACGGGCGAGGGTGGCCCGGCGACCGGGGTGACCTGGGACTTCGAAGATGAGATGCCGGGCAACGACATCCGGGGAATCGCCCCGCTGGGGTCACTGGCTCCCGAGATTGAGACCCATCTGGTCAACGCGGTGCTCACCAACGGCGCTCGCTACTACGTGGATCATGCCCATCCTGAGCTGTCCACCCCTGAGTGCAGCAACGCATTGGATATAACCCGCTACGACAAGGCGGCTGAGTTGATCCTGATGCGCTCCATGGAGGCGGCCGCCCAACTGCTGCCCCGGGGCCAGGCGCTGGTGGTTTACAAGAATAACTCCGACGGGAAGGGCAACAGCTATGGCTGCCATGAGAACTATCTCATGGCCCGCGCCACACCCTTCTCCCACATAGTGGTACATGGCACAGCCCACCTAGTGACCCGTCAGATCTTCACCGGTGCCGGCAAGGTGGGGTCCGAGGCGCCCGGACTGACCACTGCGGAGGTGCCGTTTCAGCTCACCCAGCGGGCGGACTTCTTCGAGGAGGAGGTGGGTCTTGAAACCACGCTCAAGCGGCCCATCATCAACACCCGCGACGAGCCCCATGCCGACGCCCGGCTCTACCGCCGGCTGCACGTCATTGCGGGCGACGCCAACATGTCGGAGGTGGCCACCTTCCTCAAGGTGGGAACTACCGCCATCGTGTTGGCCATGGTCGAGGACAACTTCTTGCCCCGGGAGTTCCGCTTCCGGACCCCGGTGCAGGCCATGCGGCAGGTTTCCTACGATTTGAGCCTGGCCAAGCCGCTGGAGTTGGCCGATGGAACCAGCGCCACCGCGCTGGAAATCCAATGGGATCTGCTGGACCAGGCCCGCAAGTACGCCGACAGCCACGGACTCGACGCAGTGGGCGGACCGGTGGGCGAAATGGTGATCGATCGATGGGAGCAGGTATTGGCGGGTTTGGAGTCCGACCCCATGGGTTTGGCCCCACAGCTCGACTGGGTAGCCAAGTACCGGCTGATCCAGGGCCTGGCCGACCGCCATGGCCTTCGGCCCGACGATGCCCGGCTGGCCGCGCTCGACCTTCAGTACCACGATTTGCGGCCAGAGCGGTCGGTGGCCGCTCGGGTGGGGTTGGAAACGCTGGTGTCAACTGAAGACGCCCGAGCGGCAATCTCTGAGCCACCGACCGACACCCGGGCTTACTTCCGAGGCCAGTGCCTGAAGAGGTGGGCCCCCAGCATCGTTGCCGCCAACTGGGACTCGATCGTGTTCGACGTGGGTGACGAGCCGTTGAGGCGAGTGCCCATGATGGAACCCGGCCGGGGCACCGCCGACCATGTGGACGAACTGCTGGCCGACTGTGATACCGCCGCCGATCTTCTGAACCGGTTGCGGGATCCGAGTTCGCGCTAATCCAGCCCGTCGATTTGCCCGCGAGCCGGGGTGGCCGCGATATCGTGATCGACACGTAATTGGGCACGAGGGGAACGAGATGGCGGAGAGAGAACAGATCAAGAAGCCGGCACCTCAGCGAGAGCAGTCTGAGGTCGAAGAGGCTCCGGAGGTCTCGGAGCAAGGCCAGGAGCTGAAGGCCGAGCTTGACGAGCTGTTGGACGAGATCGACGAGGTGCTGGAGTCCAACGCCGAGGACTTTGTGAAGTCCTACATCCAAAAGGGCGGGCAGTAGCCCTTCCCCGTCAGCTTGGACCCGCGCGATTCAGACCCCATCGCGGTAGTCTGCCATCTGTGACGTTGCCCTTTTTTGAAGCCGGGGGCGACCCGGGCCCAAACTTTGCGGCGTTGCTCCGCTCCAGCGGACTGGCGCCGCCTGTGCCCGACGTCCCGGCTACCGATTTGATGATTTCCCATGCCACCACGGTGGTTGCCATTCGCTGCCAGCAAGGGGTGGTCATGGCGGGTGACCGGCGGGCCACGGCCGGACACCTGATCAGCCATAAGAGCATCGAAAAGGTCTTTCCCGCGGACCGCTATTCCGGTGTGGCCATCGCCGGGGCCGCAGGACCGGCCATGGAAATGGTCCGATTGTTCCAATTGCAGCTTGAACACTACGAAAAGGTGGAGGGCAAGGCCCTCAGCCTCGACGGCAAGGCCAACCAGCTGGGCATGATGGTCCGCAACAACCTGCCCGCGGCGATACAAGGCTTTGCCGTGGTCCCGCTATTTGCCGGCTACGACACCTCTCGAGGAGTCGGCCGCCTTTTCCAATATGACGTAACCGGCGGCCGCTATGAGGAGAGGGAGTACGCGGTGGGTGGGTCGGGAAGCCTCCATGCGGGAACGGTGATCAAGCTGGGCTATCGATCCGGCGCCGATGCCGACGAGATGATCGATTTGGCGGTATCGGCTTTGTTCCGCACGGCCGAAGAGGACGCGGCCACCGGCGGACCCGATCTGGTGCGGGGCATCTACCCGGTGGTGGCTGTCATCGGTGCCGACGGATTCGAGCGGGTGGTCGACACCGATGTGGAATCCCGGTTCCGCAACCTTCTCGCCAGCTTGGAGAACCGCGGGGGTGATTCCCAGTGACCATGCCGTTTTACGTTGCGCCCGAACAGCTGATGAAGGATCGGGCCGACTTCGCCCGCAAGGGCATTGCCCGGGGGCGGGCGCTGACCGCGCTCAGCATTCAGGACGGAATCTTGATCTGCGCGGAGAACCGGTCGAACTCCTTGCGCAAAGTAAGCGAGATCTATGACCGCATCGCGTTCGCGGGCGTGGGGCGCTACAACGAATTCGACCAGCTCCGCATTGCCGGAGTGCGCCACGCCGACCTCAAGGGCTACACCTACAGCCGCGAGGATGTTGATGCCCGGAGCTTGGCCAACCAGTACGCCCAATTGCTGGGCCAGACCTTCACCCACGAGATGAAGCCGATGGAGGTGGAGATCTTGGTGGCGGAAGTGGCGGTGGAATCCAGCGGCGATCAGATGTTCCATGTCCTCTACGACGGCACGGTGAACGACGAGTCCGGCTACACCGTTCTGGGAGGGGAAGCCGATTCCATCGCCGAGCGGTTGGGCCAGAGCTATGACGGGGGCTGGGCCGTCGGCGATGGGGTGCGGGCTGCTTCGGCAGCGCTATCCGGGCAGGAGCGCACGTTTGAGGCCGACGACCTCGAAGTTGCGATCCTGGTTCGGGAAACCGGTCGACGGGCGTTCCAGAGAATCGAAGGCGAAGAGTTAGCCGAGATGTTGGGCTGATGGAACGGCGGATATTTGGGATAGAGAACGAATATGGCGTTACGTGCGCGCTTCGGGGCCATCGTCGGCTGAGTCCAGATGAGGTGGCCCGCTACCTGTTCCGCCGGGTTGTGTCTTGGGGGCGCAGCAGCAACGTCTTTTTGGTGAATGGTGCCCGGCTGTACCTCGACGTGGGTTCGCACCCCGAGTACGCCACTCCCGAGTGCGACTCGGTCTACGACCTGGTGGCTCACGACAAGGCAGGCGAGCGCATCTTGGAGACGCTCATCGAGAGCGCAGAGCAGAGGCTGCGGGAAGAGGGGATTCAGGGCGACATCTACCTCTTCAAGAACAACACCGATTCAGCCGGCAACAGCTACGGCTGCCATGAGAACTACCTGACCAGCCGGCGCGACGGTTTTTCTGAGTACGCCGAGGTGCTTATCCCATTCTTTGTCAGCCGCCAGATTTACGCCGGGGCCGGCAAGGTGCTTCAGACCGCCCGAGGAGCCACCTACTGCATGAGCCAGCGTGCCGAGCACATCTGGGAGGGCGTGTCCAGCGCCACCACCCGCTCTCGGCCGATCATCAACACCCGCGACGAGCCCCACGCCGACGCGGAGCGGTACCGGAGGCTGCACGTGATCGTGGGCGACTCCAATATGAGCGAGTACGCCACGTTCTTGAAAACAGGAGTGACCAGCATTCTGCTTCGCATGCTGGAGGACCCGTCGGTGGCACTGCGGGACATGACATTGGACAACCCCATTCGGGCCATCCGCGAGATCAGCCACGACCCGACCTGCACTCGGCGGATCCGACTGGCCAGCGGCCGCGAGGTCAGCGCTTTGGAAATCCAGTCGGAGTATCTAGACCGGGCCCTCAAGTACGCCGAAAGCCGGCAGTTGGAGCCCCAGGACAAGCAGGCCTTGCAAATGTGGGAACACTGCCTGACCCAAATAGCCAAAGACCCTCTCGGTCTGTCGCGGGAATGCGATTGGGTGATGAAGTTTCACCTGATCGAGGCCTACCGGAAACGCCACGATCTCGGTCTCAGCGACTCCAGGGTGGCTCTTCTCGACCTTCAGTACCATGACGTGAACCGGTCACGCAGCTTGTTCTACCGGATGCAGAATCGGGGCATGACCGAGCGGATGTGCGTCGACGACGAGATCAACCACGCTATAGAAAACCCTCCAGCCACCACTCGGGCTCGACTCCGGGGCGAATTCATTCGCCGGGCCAAGGAGCGCAAGCGCGACTACACCGTGGACTGGGTGCATTTGAAACTGAACGACCAAGCCCAACGAACTGTTCTGTGCAAAGACCCGTTCCGAGCCTATGACGAGCGGGTAGAAAAGCTGATCGAATCCCTGTGATGGCCAGGCGAAAGCCGGAGCATCCGAGTTGATGGCTGCTAGATCCAGGCGAAAGCCGGAGCAGGTCAGACTGGAGCGCTTGCTTCGTCTCATAGCCGCTTTGATTGAGACGTCTCGGTTCTTGTCCATCGAGGAGCTGCACAAAAGGGTAGGCATCGCCCGGGGGGAGGACTCGGCCGGCTATCCGGAGAATGAGGCCGCGGCCAAGCGGGCCTTTCATCGGGATATGAACGAATTGGCCGATGCCGGCATTCCGGTCATCTCCGGGCCGGTACCAGGTCAAGAGCGGGAGACCTGGGGGTACCGAATCCGCAAGCAGGACTACTCGCTGCCGGAGATGGACTTTGAGGCTGATGAGCTGGCCGCACTCCACCGGGCGGCCACCGCGGTTCGATTCGACGGGGTTTCGGGAACCGAGGCGCTTTGGAAGCTAGGCGGCAGGGTGGGGGAGGGGACCGATGCTGAACTGGCTGCGGTGCCGGTACACCCTGCGCTGGCGGATCTGTTCCAAGCGGTCACCGAGCAGCGGGTGGCCGACTTTGCCTACGGCGGGCAACCCCGTTCGGTGGAACCATGGACCCTGGCCTTCGATCAGGGCCATTGGTATGTAGTTGGCCACGATCGAGGGCGCGACGACAAACGCACATTCCGAGTTGACCGCATCGAGGGCGACGTTGCCCTGGGTTCACCCGGAGGCTTCGAGCAGCCGGAGGGCACCGCGGGCTGGGTTCCATTCCAGCCGTGGAAATTCGGGACAGGTCCGGCAGTCGCCGCCCGGCTCAGAGTCGATCCCGACCAGGCAGTTTGGGCCGCTAGGCGACTTGGACAGGAGCCCGCGGAGAAGGAGTCAGACGGGTCTGCGGTATTCGAAGTGGTGGTTCGCAGCCCAGACGCCTTTAGATCACTGGTCTTGGAGTTCTTGGAACACGCAGAGATTCTCGGCCCCCCCGAGCTGAGGGCCGACATGGTGGCCTGGCTGGAGGGCATAGGCACATGAGTCGGTTGAGCGCGGGCGACCGGTTGCGGCGAATGCTGGAGCTGGTTCCCTGGGTCATGTCCCAAGGCGGAGCCGAGTTGAGCGAGGTGGCCCAGCGGTTCGACTATCCCGAAGCCGAGCTTCGCGAAGATCTCGTGAGGGTGCTGTTCGTGGTGGGGCTGCACCCGTTTACCCCTGACGAGCTGATATACGTGATGGGCTTGGATGAGGAGGATAACGGGGGCTGGGTGGCGATCAGCAATGCCGATTATTTTTCCCGTCCGCTCAGGCTGACGCCTGGCCAAGCCCTCGGATTGATTGGAGCCGGGGAGGCTCTATTGTCCGGGGGTGAACCCGAGGGTCCATTGAGCCGGGGGCTCGCCAAGCTAACCGATGGACTGGGGGTGAGCGTCGGCGAGGATCTGGCCATAAGCCTCGGTGAGTCGGCCGACGAGTGGGTCGAGCCGCTGCTCTCGGCGGCCACTGGCCGTCGCCAGGTGCGGATTCGCTATTTCAGCTTCGGACGAGGGCAAGAATCTGACCGCGTCATCCACCCGCTCCGGGTGTTCTCGGAGATGGGCAACTGGTATGTCCAGGGCCATTGCCAGCAGGCCGGCGGTGTGAGGGTCTTCCGGATCGACCGGATCAGATCTCTGGAAGTGCTGGCGGCGCACTTTGATCCGCCCGCCGAGACGGGGGCGCCCTCGGCCTTTGAAGCCCGCGAGACCGACCCCCGGGTGGTGCTGCGGCTGGCCCCAGGGGCGTCATGGGCCATCGAGCGGTATCCCACCGAAGACCAGGTGGTTCTGGACAGCGGGGAGATCGACGTCACCATGCCGGTGAGCCAGATAAGCCGGTTGGAGCGTTTGTTGCTGCAACTCGGGACCGAAGCCGAATTGCAGCATTCCGATCCTCCGGTGGCAGCCGACCAGGCTCGGCTCGTCGCCCAACGGGTGCTGGACCGGTACAAGTAGAGGGCTCAGGAGGCCATGAGTATCGACGAGCCTGGGCAACAGGCGGATCCAGGGGCATCGCCGGGTTCTGACAATCGCGAGGAGGACAAGTCAAAGGAAGGACGGCAGAAGTCGGCCGCGCGTGTCACTGCCGAGTGGGTGGCAGTCTTAGCGGGGGCATTGGTGCTGGCCCTGGTACTGCGCTCAGTGCTGTTCCAGGCTTACTACATTCGATTCACTTCGATGGAGCCCACCTTGAGCAACGGCGACCGGGTGTTGGTGAACAAACTCGGCTATGACCTCGGTGATGTGAACCGCGGCGATTTGGTGGTCTTCGAGCGGCCTCGGGGAGCGAGCGGCCGGCAAGAAGACGACCTCATCAAACGGGTTATCGCCCTCCCGGGCGAAGTCATCAAGTTCGTCGAGGGGGATGTGTACATCAACAGCCGGCGGCTTCACGAGCCCTATCTTGAGTCTTCAGGCATCACTACCGGCAACATTCCTTCAGGGTGCGCGGCCATGGTGGACGGAGGCTGTTTGGTCGGGTCGGGTGAGGTATTCGTCATGGGCGACAACCGGGCCAACTCCACCGATAGCCGGTCGTTTGGCCCCATCTCTGAGCACTTGATCGTGGGACACGCCTTCCTCAGGCTCTGGCCGATCCCCGAGTTCGGTCGGCTCTAACCGCCGGTCAAATTGGAGAGTGCCGCCCGCTGGGGAGCTAGCAGTCGGGGTGATCGTGGCCGTGGCCGTGATCGTGGCCGTGGCCGTGATCGTTGAACACGTGGATCACCCCGGCGGAATGATCGTCGTGTTCGCCGTGGAACACGCAGTCATCGGCATCGCCATGGGCCATCCTCAAACCGAAGGCCGTTTGCATGTTCTTGTTGTTCAGGACCTCTTGGGGGGTTCCCGCGGCAATCAGCCGATTGGCCAACAGCAGAACTTGGTCGCACAGTTCGGCCTCATCCATGTGGTGGGTGGAGATGACCACGAGACGGCCCCGCTGGCGCTCCTCATCGATGATCCGCAAAATCGTGGCCTGGCTGGGCAGATCCAACCCAGTGATGGGCTCGTCCATCAGCAATATCTGGGCGTCACGGGCCAAAGCTTGGGCGACCAGCACCCGCTGGCGCTGTCCACTGGACAACTCGCCGAATTGACGGTTCTTCAGGTCGGCGACATCCAAGCGCTCGGCCGCTTCGCCGATGAGATTGCGATCCTTGGCATTGAGCCGTCTTACCAAGCCTTGATCGCTGAAGCGGGACATGCGCAGCACATTGGCCACCGTCACCGGCACCCAGGTCCGGTTGCCGTGTTGCTGAGCCACCAATGCCACCGACTTCTTCGCCGGCAACGGGCTGATGGTGCCCGCCGATGGCTGGGACAAACCGCTCATCAGCCGGAGCAGGGTGGTCTTTCCCGAGCCATTGGCTCCGATCAATGCCGAAGAGGTGCCGTATTCAAAGCTACAGCTCACGTCGGTCAGCGCCTTGGGACCGGATCCGTACCGTGCCTCTACCCCCTCAAGAGTGATTGCGTCGGCCCGTTTCCCCTCAGTCGCGCTCATGCTCACGGTGTGCAGGGTAGCAGTCGTCCAGTGCGTTCCTCATGCGCTCGACGTAGTCGCTGTACACCCCGTCGACCCCCATATCCAGCAGTTCTTTGAGCACTCGGGGTTGCTGGGCATCCCACCCAAAGCACAGGATTTCGAATCGGTGGAAAAGGGTGACCAAGCCGCCGGACCAGTCGGTTTGATGAAGGTTCACCGAGTCGATGCCGGCCTCGGCCAACACCGCAGCCCTGCGTTCTGGCCCTCCGTCCATGCGGCTAAGCCTGGTGGAGTTGCACAGGCGCACGTCGGGCCACCGGTCCCGCAATCCGGCCAGGAGGTCCACATTGGGATGACACAGCCAGAGTCGTTGGCGAAGGGGGAGACCGGTGCGATCGGAGGCTTCGTCTACAGAGTCGATCACCGAGGCAACTGCGTCGGGATCCTTGAGGTCGAGCGACAACTCGAAGTCGGCGCCGCAGGTGTCATACAGATCGGACAGGGTGGGAATGTGCCCGGGCAGCTCGTCGCGACGGCATTCGGGAATGGGGCGCCTTCGCGGCCAGCGGCCCAACCGCACCAGGCCGTCATGGTCGAGAGCCGCTTGGCCGTCGGCGGTCATCCATACATCGCTCTCCAGCCCGGTAGCCCCCATTTCGAGGGCGAGGGAGAACGCGGCCAGGGTGTTCTCCCGCTCCAGAGCTCGGGCCCCACGATGGGCGAAGCCAATCGGCGGTGTTAGGAGTGGGGATATCCGGGGACCCCGCCTGCCCTCAGCCATGACGCCATCTTCGACTGCTGCCCGTTGGTTGGACAACCCCACAGGTGAAATCGGGCGGTAGCCTCGGGACGTGGGAAACCTCGGATGGGCCGAAGTCGCGGTGATTTTGGTGGTGGCTCTGGTGGTTCTGGGGCCTGACAAACTGCCTGGAGCCGCCCGCCAGATCGGCAATGTCGTCCGCCAGCTCCGCCGGATCTCCACCGGGTTTCAACAAGAACTGCAAAATGCGCTGGACGAACCCATTGAGGCTGAAGCCCGCAAGCGCGGGCAACTGGCGGTAGAGCAGAGCAGGCAGGAAGGCGCCCAGAAGAGCGAAGGCAGCAGCTCGAATGTAGCCCTATCAACAGCAGATCAGGGCGAACCGGGGAGCGCCCTGAAAAGCGAACCGGGGAGCGAGCAGGCCATCGATCCGCCACCTACCAGCCAGTGAGCGACCCGGAAGCGGGCCGCTCTCGGTCCGACGACGGCACGATGCCCTTGATGGAGCATCTGGTGGAACTGCGGTCGCGGCTCATCAAGTGCATCCTGGCCGTGGTGGCCGGGGCGGTTGTGTGCTGGGTGCTCTACCCCCAGATCCTCGACCTGTTGGTCCAGCCGTATTGCGATTTGGTTCCCGAAGAAGCGGTGGCGGAGGAAGCGGCCCGGCAGAACCTCTTCGGTGGTTGCGAGCTTCTGGTGCTGGATCCGCTGGAGCCCTTCTCGGTGAGACTGACTGTCGCGGGCTATGGAGGGCTGACCCTGGCCGTTCCGGTGGTGCTCTGGCAGGTGTGGAGGTTCGTGCAACCTGGCCTGTATCCCCGCGAGCGCCGCAACGCGGCCGCGTTCACGGTGGTCGGCGCCCTGCTGTTCGCACTGGGTGCCGGCCTGGCCTACTGGAGCATTCCCCGAGCGCTCAACTTCTTGTCCACCATCGGCGGGGAGGACCTGGTTACCGGCTTTTCACCGGCCAAATACCTGGGGTTCGTGATCAAGATGATGGCCGCCTTCGGGATCGGTTTCGAGTTCCCCATCCTGCTGGTGTTCTTGCAAATGAGCGGGATCATCCATTATCGGCAGCTGATACGGGCACGGCGCTTCGCCATCGTTGGCATCGTGGCCCTGGTGGCGGTGATCACTCCCAGCGGCGACCCGTTCACGCTCATGGTTCTGTCGGTGCCCATGTACCTGTTCTACGAGGTCGCCATCGGCATCGGCTGGCTGCGGGCTCGCCGAGAACGCCGCGTCGCGGCTGAAGAGACCTCTGAGGATGCTCCAGTGCCGGTCGAAGATGGTTCGGACGGCGAGGACTGAGGCAATGCCCATTCGACGGGGCGAGGATTGGGGCGAGCCCGGCGGCCTGGGACCGGACGGAGTGTTGGTGGACAGCGACGATGAGGCACGCTCCCTGATCGAGGAGGCTCGCCGGGCCAACCGTCCGTTGCCTGAGATCGGGCTGCTGGGAGGCGATCTTTGCCGCTCCCTCGGCGGCCGGGGTGACCCGAGCTTTGTCCGGTCATCAGAAGCGTGGCGGTTCGCGGTGGATCTCGGGGCAGTGCTGTTGGACGGGCGGTTGTTCTGGTTCTGTGCTCATATGGTGGCCCGGCGTAGAGGGTGGGCTGGAGAAGCGCTGGTAGCCATGAATGCAGCATGGCGGGGAACCTGGAATCTGGGGCCTAGAGCTCACCCCGGCGACGGGCTGCTGGACATCTCACACGGCCGGCTGTCTACGGGGGACCGGCTTCGAGCGCTTCGCCGAGTTGGCACTGGAGACCACCTTCCCCATCCCCAGATCAGCTATCGCCGTGTAGGCGCATTCCAAGCAGTGCTTGAGCAGCCCCTCATGGTGGAGTTGGACGGACGGCCGGTGGTGCGGGCCTCCAATTTGTCGATTCGAGTGGAGCCGGCAGCGCTCACCGTGGTGGTGTGATGGACACACTGCATTACCGCGATGAGTTGCGACCGGACAAGTAGCATTCGCCCCGTGACCCCCGACTTGGCCAAGCACCAGATGGCCGCGAATGTCGATGCCTTGGCCTCTCGCCTGATCGAGGTATCCCACCAGATTCATGAGACCCCTGAACTCTGTTTCGAGGAGCACGCCGCCCACGATCTGCTCTGCTCCGTATTGGAGGGAGCCGGACTCGACGTGGAGCGATCGGCATACGGGTTGGACACCGCGTTTGCAGCCCGGGCCGGAAGTGCCGGCCCCCAGGTGGCGGTGATCTGCGAATACGACGCTCTGCCGGAGATTGGGCACGCGTGCGGCCACAATGTGATCGCCGCCGCCGGGCTGGGGGCGGGGTTGGCGGCGGCCTCGCTGGCCGACGAGCTGGGGGGCCGGGTAAGCATTATCGGCACCCCCGCCGAGGAGGGTGGCGGAGGCAAGTGCTACCTGCTGGAGCGGGGAGCGTTCGAGAACATAAGTGCGGCCATGATGGTCCATCCCGCCAACCATGAGCTCACCGGAATGAACGCCATTGCGGTTGAGCAAATCGAGGCCACTTATGTCGGCCAATCGGCCCATGCGGCCGCCTCGCCCCACAAGGGCCGCAATGCCCTCGACGGCGCAGTCCTGGGATACATGAACGTGGCCGCGCTCCGGCAGCACATCCGGCCCGACGAGCGCATCCACGGCATCTTTACCCGCGCTGGCGACAAGCCGAACATCGTGCCTCGTGATGCGGCTGCTGAGTGGTATGTGCGCTCCCCAAAGCTCGACAGCTTGGCCGAGCTGCGGGCCAGGGTTGTCGCCTGCCTCGAAGCCGGAGCCGCGGCCGCCGGGGTAGACGTCGAATGCCGGTGCAAAGCGCCCATCTACGCCGACATGATCAACAATCGGGTGGTGCTGGACTTCTATACCCGCAATGCCGCCGCCGCAGGTCGCTTCTCAGGCGAGCCTCAGTCAACCTCCGCGGTGGTGGGCAGCACCGACATGGGCAATGTCAGCTATGCCGTGCCGTCTATCCATCCCATGATCAAGGTCGCCCCCGATCACGTGCCCATCCACACCCCGGAGTTCGCCGAATATGCGAGGTCGGAGAGCGGCGACCAAGCGGTGCTCGACGGGGCGAAGGTGATGGCCATGACGATCGCCGATCTTTGGTTGGATCCCGACGCCCTAGACCAGGCTTCTGAAGAACTGGCCCTCAGACTGCAATGACCCAGTACGTCGCTGAGCAGTTCACCCCCGAGGAAGGTGACATCCTCCGCCGGTATTTCACCAACCTGGACAAGCCGGTGTTTGCCCTGGTGAATCTGCCGGAAGTAGTCAAGGGTGCACTCTTTGCCCGCTACAGCAGGTCGCCGAAATCGCTGCGAAGGCTCTTCTTGGACGAGTTCGTTGGCGAGCTGGACATCAGCGGCGACGTGACCATCGACGCCACAGTCGGGCTGAGGAGGGCCGAGGAGCTGTACGACCGGGTTTTCTTCGAGTACGGGGACGATTCGGTAGCCCAGCTGGGCGGTGTCCACCTGGCCTGCGAGCAGGCCTCCAACATCTTGACCAAGGTGCTGGAGTGGGGGCGCTTGATGTCGTATCTGGAGCAGTCAACCCGGTACATCGACTATCTGGCCCGAATCGGCGGCCGCTATCGCTATTACCGCGATCCCGAGGTCGGAGAGTCGCCCCTGTCGGGTCGCTATGTGGGCGACATGGACCGAATGTTCGAGGCTTATGGCGAGCTCCTGCCGGCCATGACCGAGTTCTACCGCCAGCACACACCCCAGGACCCAGACGCCCCTGATTTCGCCTACCGCCAGGCGATCCGGGCCAAGGCGCTGGACTCGGTTCGGGGGATGCTGCCGGCGGCCACCGTGTCCAACGTGGGCATCTACGGCACCGGCCAGTCCTACGAGCTTCTCTTGCTTCGAATGCGGGCCCACGATCTGCCCGAAGTCCAGACCTACGCCGATCTGATGCTCACCGAACTGCGCAAGGTGATTCCCTCATTCCTGAAGAGGGTAGACCTGGATGACCGGGGGGTGGCGTGGAGCGACTACATGGGTGACGTGCAGGAGTCCATGGAGAGCGTGGCGAACTACCTCCTGCCCGCCGACATCCCGGCTGAAGACGCCCCGACGGTGCGGTTGGTGGACTACGACCCCGAAGCCGAGATCAAGATGGTGGCCTCCATGCTGTATCCCTATACCCACTTGCCAGAAGAGCAACTGGAGCGGGAGGTCGGCGCGATGGGGGCCGAAGATCGCCTGTCAGTGGTAAGGGCCTATGTAGGGAACCGGGCCAATCGCCGTCACAAGCCGGGGCGGGCGCTGGAACGACCCTTCTACCAGTTCGACATATTGGCCGACTACGGCGCCTTTCGAGACTTGCAGCGCCATCGAATGCTCACTCTGGAATGGCAGAAGCTCAACCCCAGGCATGGCTACACCCGGCCTGACTCGGTAGGCGCAGCGGGCTGCGCTCCGGTATTCGACGAGGTTATGGAGCGATCGGCCGCCCTGTATGACCTCTTGACCCGGGATTTTCCCGAGCAGGCTTCCTACGCGGTGAGCTTTGCCTACAAGGTGCGTTTCGCCATGGGAATTAACGCCAGGGCGGCCATGCACCTCATTGAACTGCGGACGACCCCTCAGGGCCACTCGGTGTACCGGGGGATCGGGCAGGAGATGTGGCGCCTTATTCGGGACGAGGCGGGCCACGCGGCTGTGGCCGAGATGATGCGATTCGTCGACCTCAGCGAGGAGCCCCCGCTGGGCCGATTGGACGCCGAGCGCCGAGCCGAGGAGCGCCGCCAAGTACGCGAGCGGGCGTGAGTCCGAGATCCGTTTTGGGGCGGTTTGAAGATTGAACGGTTAAGTCCGCACATTGCGGGCGCGCGGGTGTCTATGATCCGCGCTGATCGTTTTGCCTGAGGAGGTAGCAGGGGAGCATGACAGACCCTGAAGAACACGACGAAATGCCGGACGAGGAGTTCGACGAAGGCGGCATCGAAGATCTGAGTGAGGACATCAGCGACGACCTCATCGAAGAATTCGATGTTGTCCTCGGAGACGACGATTCAGAAGATGATCTAGAAGATGATCTAGAAGACAGCATCGACGAAGAGACTGAAGAAGCGGAGGAGAGTCCCAAGAACGGGCCTACTCGCAATTCAACTATGTCCGAAGACGAGGACACCGACGGGGAGGACATAGACCCCGACAATGTTGAAGCCGATCTCGACACCATTTTGAAGGATCGCCTAGCTGCCGGAGACGACGAGGATGAGGACGAGGACACCCCTGAACCCTCACCTGAAACCACCGGCCAAGTGGCCCCCAAACGAGACAACGAGTGGACCTGTGAGGGGTGCTTCCTGATCGTCAGCTCCAGCCAGTTCGGACCCCGCGACAACCCCCGGTGTCCGTCGGGGGAGGAGCCCTGTCCGTCGTTTGTCCGGTTGTGAGCTCGACCGGTACCGCTGACTCCTCCCGGGAGGCGCTGGACCGGCTGCTCGATGCGGTGCTCTACGCGCCGGTGGGACTGCTGTTGTCGACGGACACGTCGTCAGAGGAGTTGGCGGCCCGGGGTCGTCGACACGTCGAGGCGGCCCGCCTGCTCGGTCGTATGGCTTTGGGCCACTCCTCCGCGCCCCCAGATTCCCAGGCCGATTCCCAGGCCGATCCTGAGCCTGGGTGAACGATGAGCAAGCGGCCCAAGGACGGCGCGGCCCGTCCAGCCCATCCCGACGATTTCGGCGCGATAGCCGGACTGGCCCGGGAAGCCCGCCGCGAGGCCTTGGAATACCGGGGTGGAGAGCGGTGGATGGCTTCCGAGGCCGCTCCTGAGCCGCTAGAGGGCCATCTCGCCGAGTTGACTGCTGATCCCGAAGCCGTATTGGTAGCGGGCATCTGGGACGACACGGTGGTGGGGTACGGATGGGCTCGGCGAATCATCCGTCTGGACGGATCCCCGATTGCCCGGATCGAAGAACTGTTCGTCACTCCCGAAGCCCGATCGGTGGGAGTGGGAGAATCGGTTTTCGACACGTTGAAGCAGTGGGCTCAGGAGCAGCAGTTGGTGGCAATAGACGCCTTCGTGCTGCCAGGTCACCGCGAAGCCAAGAACTTCTTCGAGACGTTCAAGATGACGGCCCACGCGCTGATCGTCCACACTCGCCTCGACGCCGACCCAGGGGCATGAGCGGGCCTGAGCTGTGCGTTGGCGCAGTGGCGGTACGCGACGGCGCTATTTTGCTCATCCGCCGCGGCACCCCGCCGGGTGAGGGGCTGTGGTCGGTTCCCGGAGGGCGGGTGCAGCGGGGGGAAACCCTGGTTCAGGCAGCTGGTCGGGAGTTGCAGGAGGAAACCGGTTTGGAAGGGGAGGTAGGCGAGGCCGTGGGATGGACCGAGCTCATCGGCCGCCGGCGCCACTATGTGGTGGTGGACTTCTGGGTCACGGTGGCGTCTGATGCGGTACCGAAGGCCGACACCGACGCCTCCGATGCCCAATGGGTGGCCATTGAAGATCTAGAGAAGTGGGACTTGGTAGACGGTCTGCTCCAGTTCTTGACCGACCACGATGTGATTCCTAGGTAGAAGTCTTAGATGTTCTTGGAGCGCCAGCGCCTCGGCGGCCCCGCTTGGGAGGTGGTGTGGGCTCTACCCCGAAAAGGGCGGCTATGTGGGGTACCCGCTCAGAGAGCTTGGTGACTTCGGCCAGCAGTTCCTTATCGGGGTTTTCTGGGATTCCCTGGGGCTGCACGGTCCGTCGCACCGGCGAGAATGCCACCGCGCCCAGCACTGTCGTCCAGCGCTTTGACGGGGTGTCGCTGGTCAGCGCCGCGCTGGCCGCTTCGGTGAGCCGGGTAACGATGTCCTGGGGGAGCGGCACACCGGCTTTAGGAGGGCGGGAACTGAGCCGCAACGCTCGGACCATGCGCCCATCGGCCAGCGTTGCCGCCACTTCGGCCAGCCATTCGGCGTGCTCCCGGTCGACCCTTTCGCTGAGCTTGGTGCGCAGTTCTTCGGCCAGCGTCTTGGCCTCGTCGTCGACCGCCCCGGTTTCCGCGGCGACAACGACGGAACGGAGATCGCGCAGGTCGACCTCGTCGATGCCGGCCAGCGCAGCTTCGACCCGGTCCCGCCACTCGGCGGCCCGCATCCGGGGGAGCAGCTTGGCGGCTGCGCTCAAAAAGTCGTCGGCTGGTTCTTTGTCGGCGGGTTTGGCCTCGGCTGGTTCTTTGTCGGCGGGTTTGGCCTCGGTTGGCTCTTTGTCGGCGGGTTTGGCCTCGGCTTGTTCTTTGTCGGCGGGTTTGGCCTCGGATAGTTCCGCGGGGGGGGTTCCTGGTTCGGCAGGCGTAGGGTCGGGGTCCTTGGCGGTCGATTCGGCCGCCTTCTTCTTGGCCGCGGCGGCGTCTCGGGCCTTTTTGCGCTTATCCCGCAGTGCTTGTTCAACCGAGCTGACACCGTCGCGCGCAATCTTCTCCGCTACCGGTTTCTGGTCCTCCGACAAGCCGTCGATAATCGCCTGGCGGTGCGCCCGGCCAGGACGCAATCGCTTGGCCTTGAGACGGTCGTTCTCCGTGCGGGACTCCCTGCCCTCATGATCCTTCCGGTCATCCCTGCTGCGGCGTTCTTGCCGGCCCCGGCGATCGCCGCGGTCTCGGTCCCGACCTTTGCGCTTGGATACCAATTGGGTCGTGACCAAGGGTTGATCCCGACCGGAGCCCAGGATCTCCAGCGTCTCCGGCAAGGGCCGCTTTTTCTTGGATTCGAATGCCTCGATTATCTCAATGCCGTCCATGTGGAACTCGGCTTCGACGGTCAGCTCGTCGCCCACGCTGGCAGCAAAAGCGATCAGGTCGCCGGCCAATTCGCCCTTGGGCTCGCGCGCCCCTGCCGCTCTCCATGTCCATGAGCCATCGGGCCGCCGGCTGGTCAGCTCAATTTCTATCCTGCGAGACACCGGCGGTCACGCTACCGCATCAGCGCTTCCTTACAGAACTGCTACTGGGCTTCATGGTGATTCTTCAGCATGGATGCAAGACGGCAATTGCAGTCGCGCTGAATCCCCCGAGGTCGACGGCGACCAGGCTGCGGGCGGGGGTGAGCCCGGTGAACACTCGAGGAGCCCACGGTACGCGGGTTTCTACTTGGAGAACGGAGCCTCCTTCAGCCTGGCGGACACAACCAGCCAAGGCAGTGCCGTCGAGGCGAGTGGTGTTGACGAGGCTCTGATCACAGCCCTCGCTGCCGCAGCTGCGAACGAATGCCGCTGCGGCCCGTTCCGCCCTCTCGACCCCCAGATTGCGGCTGGTGATCAGTTCTCCGTGATCAGCCAGAGCTCCGGTGGCCACGGCCACCGCCAAGCCCAGTGACAACAGGACGATCGGCGTGTGCATGGCCCTACCCGACGGGCTCCACGCTGGCGACAACAATCCGCGTGGTGGTGAGCAATCTGCCCAGTTCAACCGGGCAGCTGACTACGACAGCCACTGAAGGTGATGCGCTGAGGTCGCCTTGAGCTCGAGGCTGGGAGACCAAATCGATATTGAACACAGCGTTGGCCTGATCGCAGACCCCCGCGGTAGCAGCTAGGCCCGATTGCTCAACCGCGGCAGCAACCTCATCCCACCGAGTTCGGGCTGACGGGTCAGAACCCGGACCGGGAGAGTTGGTCAGGGTCTCCGCGGCGAGAGCAGCGGCAGCCTCGGTATAGGTCGATGTTCGGTATCGCGCCGTACCCAGCGTTCCAGCGGCGTCGAGCACTACCACCCCAAGCACCAGCGCGGGCAGGATCAGCAGAAAGGAGATGGCATCGCTCACGGGGCTTCCCTCAACACGACCCGGGGACGCTAAGGGTGGCTGCTCTTGTCGCCGAGCGACAGGCAGTGGCAGTGGTGTGCAGAGACGAGACCCTGGTGTTCAGCGGGGCGGCGGTGACCTTGGCGATCAGGTTGCAGGCATCGGTGAACACCTCTACGGCCAGTGGTTGCACCGCGAGGTGGCCGATGCGGCCCAGGGCCGCGTGAGTGGCTGCAATCACCGTTTCCGGTGGGAGAGTGGCTTGGCACTGCCAGCCCGCTTCAGTTGCCGTCTGAGCCGCCGCAGCCGCCGCCGACTGGGCCGCGGCGTCGGCGGAGAGCCGGGTGACGTGGCGCACATACAGCCCGGTGACAACGGCCAGCAAGAACATGACCAGCACCGAGGTACGCAGGACGACGAGGGAGGAGACCACGGTTGGTTAAGCGCACTTCGGGGTTTTGCTGCCATCCCAGGTCCCACCTACTGCCTTGCACAGCACCTCGGTGGTGATCCGGGACTTGTCGATGTTGTCGTCGGCATCAGTATCGGGAGCGTTACCGCTGAGCTGGGCGTAGACGATGATGGCCACGATGGCGGCGGCGGCAATGCCGACCACGATCAGGATCATTTGGACGATGGCTGACTGCATTTGGGCTCTCCTTGGATTGGGCTTGCCGACGCGCTTCAGAGCACGAAGATCACGGCGGCCATGACAACAAGACCAGCGATGGCGGCCACCAGGGTGACCGTGGTTCCAATGGCCCGGCTGAGCTGGTCGATCGCCAGGCGCCGCTCGGACTCCAGGGTCCGAAGCGAACGAGACAAGGAGTTGTCCAGTAGATCAGAAGAGGCTGCCCCGGCCCGTTCGGCAGCCACCACCGAGGCCAGCAGCGGCTCGGCCGGAGAGCCGGCGATGGCGTCGGTAACCGCGGGAAGCGGATCTCGTCCCGCGTCCAAAGCGGCCCCGATAGCCCCCTGCGCCACCGTGAAGGCACGGCCCGACACCGTCAGCGCGGCGTTGACCGCGGCGGCGTTGATGGGCTGGCCCGCCGAGGTCAAGAGGCGCAGCTTCCGCATCCACTCGAGCATCTTCTGGTCTCGCTCACTGCGATAGGCCGCGGCAGCAAGGGCTCGAATAGCCGCGGGCGCCAATCGGGACAGCCACGTTCCGGCGATGACCGCCAAGGCCAGCCCTGTGGCCCACCCTGAGGCCACCCACCCCACCAACCCTCCAGCCACTGCTCCCGCGACGGCCAGAAGCCGGCCAGTCGTTGATATCCGAGTGGGTGGCCATCCCATCGCTGCCGCATGAATGGCGGTGAGGCTGCTCGAATTGAGGGGAGCAAGCAGGAGCACAGCCACCGCGGTCGCTCCCGAAAGCCCGGCCAGCAAGATCATTGGCTCATTCGCCATGCCGGCGCCAGTACTCGGGTGCAAAGCGCGGCAGTCAGTACCGCCAGCAGGAGCAGAAATTGCTGTCCTACTGGAGAGGTCAGCCAGCGACCCACGTCGTTGGCGGCAAAGCCGGTGATGGCCAGCATGCCGACGGCCATCACCACCGTGACGGCAATCTGGGGCATGAGCGCAGCCACGTACCGATGGAAGTGGCGGGCAGTTTCGACCGACTCGGTGGCTTCGTCGGCCAATACACCGGTCAAACCCACCCACTGCGAGCCACCCTGGAACGCCTCGGACAGCACAGTGGCCAGCATCTCGGCAACTGGACGGCGGATAGTGGTAGAGAAGCGATTGGCTGCTTCCACCAACCCCCCGGTCTCACACTCAGCGGCCATCAGTCGAGCAGCGGCCCCGACCCGCCCGGGAATCAGCGGTGCGGCCTGTCGGACAGCTTCCACAACGGTGGGGGCCACCAACGCCTGGTTGGCCAGTCCGTTGCAGAGTTGGGCCAACTCTTCTGCTTCCCGCAGACTGCGGCGAGACCGCGTCTGAACTGCCACAGCCCAAATGGCCACGCCGCTCAACACCATTGCGGCCAACCCAGCCGTTGTCCCCACCAGCACCAGCCCAGCCGCAAACCCGAGGGCAACCAGTGCGGCCGCTGCTAGCAGTCCGCCTCGAAGTGACCGCCGCTGGGCCAGCACCAGGCTCCCCATCAGGAGCGTTGAAGAACTTCCCGCCGACATCGGCCACCAGACCACAGCCATCAGTGCGAGTCCTGTGGCCAAGATCACCGCGGTTTGAACAGTCATGGGTTCCTCACCGAGGTGGCCGAGCTCAGCGGGGAAGATGAAGCCCGATCCCAGTCGGCAACTCCAACTTGACCGTCTGCTGGGCGGAGGTCGATTCCCGCCGACTGATAAAGCCGCTCAATCTGTCCGCAAGGCCGCCCCGCAGGAGTGGCCCACCGCTGCCCAGGGCGAAGGGTCCACAGACACTGGGTGTCGATGGTGTCGTGGTGTTCGTCGTAGCTGACGACTTGGGTGACATCGGAGATCACCCGCTCCCCGAGTTCGTTGCGCCCCATCCAGACCAGTAGATGGACGGCGATCGCTATCTGCTGGCGGGCAAACCGGGGATCTGCGCCCTCGCCACACGCATACGACACGAGTTTGGCCAGCACTCCCGGGCCGGGCTGGCTGTGCAGAGTGACCAAGCAGCCGTTGAGTCCGCTGCTCATGGCGTCGAGCAGGGCGAGGGTGCCCTCGCCTCTGGTCTCGCCGATCACCAGTTTCGAAGAGTTGGCCCGCTTGGCGTCGCGGATGTGGTCGCTCATGGTGAGCTTGCCGACGCCGTCGTTGTTGGCGTCCCGGGTGAGGCGCTCGTAGCTGTTGGGGTGGATGCCGTACTGGGCCAATCGAAGTTCGGGGGTGTCTTCAATGGTGTCGATCCTCTCCGAGCCATCGACAGAGGCCAGGAGGGCCTGGCAGAGCGTGGTCTTGCCTCCCCCCATGGCCGCAGCAATCACAACGTTGGCTCTGATCGAGCCAGAAACCGCTGCGGTCAGGATCTTCTGCAAATGAGCTCCAGCCACGTTGAGGTCGTCCAGGGTTGCCTTCCCAGCCATGTTCGACCTCAGCACCATCGTGGGGGGATGGCACATGAACGCCTCGGCATGGAGCCGCCACCGGTCGCCTAGCCGGATGTCCAAACGGCTGTCGAGCACATCAAAGCGTTGCGGCTGTCCACCCGAGAAACTGGCCAGATGGCGGGCCGTCTCGATCAGCTCTTCGTTGGAGGAGAACGGAGAGTTGCGACGCTCTCGCTGGCCCTCAGCCCGGTGGACGATCATGCACTCACCGCCTCGAATCTGGAACTCCTCAACGCCGGTTTCCTCCAGCAGGTCGGCCAGTCGGGTCTGGGCAGCTTGCGAAGCCGACCATAGATGGGTCTCCCGGTCCAGGGGATCGAGCCGGCGAGGTGCGACCGCAGTCCAGGCCAGCCGGCGCCCGAGCCGGTACAGGCGGCGGCGGTGGCTTCGGGCTGGCTGAGTGGGAACCCAGAGGGTGAAGACCCCTTGACGGCGAAACCGATCAGTGTCGGGCAGACCGTCGGACACCACCACCAGAACGATCGGAGTGGAGCGGCGGGCCCCGCTGTCGAGCCGAAGCTGGGAGCGCACGTCTGTGCTGTCAGAGACGGTGATCCACAGCACCGCGGCCGCCGACGCCACCGCGGATTCCAGACGGAGCTCCGGCTCGTCGTCCCGCATTGACAGCACTGTGGGGTGGCCGGCTGCCGATGCCTGGTCGACCTCGGCGGGGGAGGTGGCCAGGACCACGCCGGAGGCAGTGCCGGCAACGCCCTCCAGCACCCCGTCCATAACCCGCTCCACGGCCTCGGGGTCGAGCCACCGGTCTCCTATGGCCAACAGCATCAGCGGAGAACCTGGAGTCCGATGTCAGCATCGAGGGCGTCGCCGATCGATGGGCGTTCGCACAGGGGCCAGCCGCCAGGCGGCGATTCCCAAATCCACCACTGCCCATCGGCCAGCACAGCAGCCAGTTCTGGGCTGGCCTCCACGGTCACACTGGCCTCATCGGCCTTGTCGGCCACCGCCACCAAGTTCACCAGGGCGGTCGCGCAACCCCCGGGCGATGGGGAGAACACCGCTCGGCTTCCGGCGGCCGGACCGGGGTCAGGCCACATCTGGTCGCTCACCGTGAAACGCATCAACGCTGTTGTGCGCGCCTCATCCTCATCTTGAAGGCTGCGCAGCATGCCGGGCGAGACCAGGGTGCCCTCGGGAATGTCGACTGCGGCCACCGTGCCGGCAAGCGCTGATGGGTCGACGAAGAGCGTTGCCAATTCAGCAGGTATGTTGACGACAGCGTGATCGCCGGGTGGATGCCCCTCGGGCCACCGCTGGGTGGCCGCCGCCGCCGGCACCTCCAGGGCCTCTTCGCCATCCCCCGACAAGGAGATAACCGCAACTGCGGTGGCGGCCAAGATGGCTGCCGCGGCCAGCAGCCGCCAGCGAAAGCTCACCGGCCATGAAGCGGGCGACCACTGCTCGCTGCTGGGACGGCTCACCACAGGGTTACCTGCTGTCCGAGATATCCGGTCGGCTCGCGAAACCACGACAGATCAGAGGCAAGGGTTTCTGTATGTCGGTCACCCTGCTCAGAGGTGTATTCCACCTGGAGATGCCATTCCCAGAACCCGCGGCGGGGTATCGACCAGCGGCATCCTCCGTAACGGGTTTCCCAGTCGGAGGTGAGAGCGAGCACTTTGTCGGCCGGCACCGACCACGAGGGGAGATCGGCAGGCGCACACCAGACAACAGCGGGATCAATTCGGGGAAAGGCTGTCCGGAACCACTGCTTGCGCTGGGAGTCCAGCCGGTCCCACAGAGCAGCAGCCTGTTGAGCCTGGCCCGCGGCCGCCGAGGCGCCTGGAGATCGGAGTCGTGCCAGGTCAGAAGATTCGTAGGGGAGGAACTGCCTGAACGATACGCCCACTGCGTCTGCCGTCCACCGGCAACCATCCACCTCGGCATCAACCACGTCGAGCGACGTGCCCGGCTGCTGGGCAATCCAGTGTCGGGCTGGGTTGCCGGCTGTCGAGGCCGCTGTCAGGAACACCCGACCGCCGGGAACCTCCGGGTGGTGATGACCGGTGAAGCCGCTGGCATAGGGGACGATCGACTCCCATCGCAGATGGCTCAGCAAACGCTTGCGGGTTGCGCTGCCCCACGCGGTCGTACAGACCTTGGGATCGGGGATCTCCCACGGGCAATTGCCGGGGATGCCATCGGTCATGCAAGAGGGCAGGCATCCGCCGTTGGCGCACGGATTGAAACCAGTCAAGTCGATGGGCTCGGGGGTGGGCTGCGGCGTTGGGTTGGAAGTAGGTGCCGGGGTGGCCGATGGTGTCGGCGTAGCAGGGTTTGGGTTCCCTCCGCCGTGATCGTGGTCGACGGGCGCCTGTCTCTGCCCCGACCACCGATGGTTGACGTTGCGGTGGCCGTTCCAGGTGGTCCATGTTCCGGGGCCCGAGGGCCGGGGAGAGCTGTTGTGAGGCCCATGGCCGCAATTGCTGGTGCCCGAGCAGGAGCTAGTCGCCGACCTGGAGGTCACGGTAATCCCGCATTGGTCGATGATCTCCACAGTGCAGGTCGAGGGCACCCGGGCGGTGTAGTGAGTCCAAGAATTGACGTGGGTCCATGACTCCGTGCAGCCCCGCATCCCTGAGGGGCACCTTCCAGACCCGCTGGCTGGGACAAGCTTGGTCTGCTCATGGGCAAGAACGGTGTGCCGGTCGGGGGAGGAAAGCGCCAAGCCGACGCCGAGCAAGCCCACCAGCACCAGGCCGGCCGCGATCCGCGCTGCCGCAGTCATTGGATCGCCTCGAAGGCTCGATAATGGCAGCCGATGGCTAGATCGCTGGGCGGGCGGTTATCCCGCCCGGTCTGTCGGGCCCACACGTAGCCCAAAAAGGCGTGGTAGCAGTCGTGA